>Ga0208180_1000008_pt1 | contig 416640 bp, 401 predicted proteins | sample MalvireepMed_s16_FD_184241 | JGI IMG/M metagenome (GOLD analysis project Ga0208180, IMG submission 184241) | Marine viral communities from the Global Malaspina Expedition - Malaspina viral metaG DeepMed_s16 (SPAdes) (version 2) | ecosystem: Environmental > Aquatic > Marine > Oceanic | place...
TTGCTCTTTATCACTGAGATGCTCTTCAAGCTCAGCCTGCATCGCGGCTTCGGTGAGTTGTTTAATAAGCGGTGTCAGGATGCCGTCTTTGCCGGTGAGGTCTTTGCCTTCACGCAACTGCTTTAAAGCGGCATCCATGTCGAAATTGGTTTTGGTCATATGTCATCTCTTTTTTGCTTAGTTTAACGAAATGACACAGAATTCTGAACACTACCGCTAAGTGTATTGGGTATATCCCTAACAGGCTTGCCGTCAGTATCATTTGCGGAGCCCAATTCAGCGCAAATGTCATCAACAAAAGAAGCAAAGCTTTTAAAGACTTATACCTCGATAATTGAAAATCACTTAAACAAAAACTTATCAATAATGCGAACCGTGCGAATACTTGTTAATAACTATCCAGAGCACGCTAGTTATATTGTATCCGCTGCTTTCGATTTAACGCCGAATAAGAAGAAAGCCATTATAATGGCAGCTATCCAAGCTGAACCTGCTGTCACTTACAGTGTCGTCGAAACTGCTTTAACCTACTTCCCGGGTAATGCAGAAATGATAGTTCAAACAGCTATCGAAACTGAGCCAGCTTATATTGATGATATTTTATCTCTCGCTATTGCTCACTCACCGGAAAAGGCGGATAGCTTAATAACTCTTACCCTGCAAAACCATCCTTCATATTCTGAGTCAATAATGAGAACAGCCCATGAAAGTTCTTCCGGAAACTTATTATCGTCGGTAATAAGTACGTTGAAACTTATCCCTGAGTCGGCTGATTATGTCCTAAATGGTATAAAGGACTTTTTCACAAGTCTGGGGGGAACAGAATCTGAAGCTTACATTTCTAAAGAACAGTGGAAACTGCTAGCCGTTGAAGCTAAAAACTCTGGATTAGACAAAGATAGACTACAGTGGCTTGTTGATAAGGGGCATTTGGAACAAAAAGAGTTAGCCGCTGTTTATAACAAATAATTAAAAAATGCATAATAAAAAGGCCAGCTTTAAGCTGGCCTTTTTAATTCGTTTACTCAGCAGTTTCTTCAACTACTTCTTCAACTTCTTCTACTTCTGGTCTATCAACTAATTCAATGTAAGCCATAGGTGCGTTATCACCTGCACGGAAGCCACACTTCATAATACGAGTGTAACCGCCTGCGCGCTCTTCATAACGCGGGCCTAATTCATTAAACAGTTTACCAACGACTTCTTTGTCACGCGTACGTGCGAAAGCTAATCGACGATTAGCAACGCTGTCTTGTTTAGCCAATGTAATCAATGGCTCCACCACGCGACGCAGCTCTTTAGCTTTTGGCAACGTCGTTTTGATAATCTCATGGCGAACTAGCGAACTTGCCATGTTACGGAACATCGCCTGACGATGGCTACTGTTTCGATTTAGTTGACGACCACTCTTACGATGGCGCATACCTATACCCTTCTCAGTAAATCTTTTACTAAGGTGACCTTAGTCGTTTTCAATTAAGCTAGCAGGTGGCCAGTTTTCCAGGCGCATACCCAGAGACAAACCACGTGATGCCAACACATCTTTAATTTCAGTCAACGACTTCTTACCTAAGTTAGGCGTTTTTAACAGCTCAACTTCGGTACGTTGTACTAAGTCACCAATGTACTGAATCGCTTCTGCCTTCAAGCAGTTCGCAGACCGAACAGTCAATTCCAAGTCGTCAACCGGACGAAGAAGAATCGGATCGAATTCCGGTTTCTCTTCTTTTTCTTCCGGCTCGCTGATATCACGAAGTTCAACGAAAGCATCTAGCTGTTCTGCCAAAATCGTAGCAGAACGTCTAATCGCTTCTTCTGGATCCAACGTACCATTGGTTTCCATTTCGATAACCAGCTTGTCTAAGTCAGTACGCTGTTCAACACGAGCCGCATCTACAGAGTATGCGATGCGTTCTACCGGGCTGAACGAAGCGTCAACTAACAGACGACCGATTGGACGCTCATCATCGTCAGCTGACTGACGTGATGCTGCAGGAACGTATCCACGACCACGCTCGACCTTAACACGCATGTTAAGCTCGTAATCACCAGTAAGGTGACAAATAACGTGCTCTGGATTAACAATTTCTACATCACCATCGTGAGTGAAATCGCCTGCGGTTACAGGACCTGCTCCGGATTTATTCAAGGTCAACGTAGCTTCGTCTTTACCTTCGATGCTGACTGCCAGCCCTTTCAGGTTCAACAAAATTTCGATGACATCTTCTTGAACACCCTCTTTACTGCTGTATTCATGCAGCACGCCGTCGATTTCAACTTCAGTCACTGCGCAACCTGGCATTGACGATAGTAAAATGCGACGTAACGCATTACCCAGTGTATAACCAAAGCCGCGTTCTAGAGGCTCCAGTGTAACCTTGGCATGAGTCGGGCTAATTTGCTCGATGTCGACTAACCTCGGCTTTAGGAATTCGGTAACAGAACCCTGCATTGTGTCCTCTCTCTATGCTTAAGCCTTACTTAGAGTAAAGCTCTACGATCAACTGTTCGTTTATTTCAGCAGACAAGTCACTACGTTCTGGAAGACGCTTAAACTGACCTTCCATTTTGTTGTTGTCTACTTCTATCCAGACTGGTTTCTCACGTTGTTCCGCAAGTTCCAGTGCTGCTCCGATACGTGCCTGTTTTTTCGCTTTTTCGCGAACAGAAACGACATCTTCAGGACGAACCTTGAACGATGGAATATTCACTACTTGGCCATTCACAACAACTGCTTTGTGACTAACCAATTGACGAGCTTCAGCGCGTGTTGACGCAAAACCCATACGATACACTACGTTATCCAAGCGCTGTTCCAACAACTGCAACAGGTTCTCACCAGTATTGCCTTTCAGTCGAGCTGCTTCTTTGTAGTAGTTACGAAATTGCTTTTCCAGAACGCCATACATGCGACGAACTTTCTGTTTCTCGCGCAACTGAACACCGTAGTCTGACAAACGACCGCGACGCGCGCCGTGTTGTCCTGGTGCAGTTTCGATCTTACATTTAGAATCGATTGCGCGAACGCCGCTCTTAAGGAACAAATCCGTTCCTTCGCGACGGCTCAGCTTGAGCTTAGGACCCAAATATCTTGCCATGATCTTTCTCCAACTATCGATTCACGCCTTAAACGCGACGTTTCTTAGGCGGACGACAACCGTTGTGAGGAATCGGTGTCACATCGGTAATATTTGTGATTTTGTAACCAACGGCGTTCAGGGCACGAATCGATGATTCACGACCTGGGCCTGGACCATTCACAAATACTTCCAGGTTTTTCAGTCCGTATTCCTTCGCCATTTCACCTGCACGTTCTGCTGCAACCTGTGCTGCAAACGGCGTTGATTTCCGTGAACCACGGAAGCCTGATCCACCTGCGGTAGCCCACGCTAATGCGTTACCCTGGCGATCAGTAATGGTGATGATGGTGTTGTTGAAAGATGCATGCACGTGAGCCATGCCATCGGCGACTTGCTTTTTAACGCGCTTGCGAGAACGAGTCGGTGCTTTAGCCATTACTCAATCCCCCCTTACTTCTTAATTGGTTTGCGCGGTCCTTTACGGGTGCGCGCATTTGTTTTAGTGCGCTGTCCACGTAGAGGAAGGCTGCGACGATGACGAAGTCCACGGAAACACCCGAGGTCCATCAAACGTTTAATGTTCATAGATACTTCACGACGCAAGTCACCTTCGACTGCGAATTTTGACACTGCGTCACGAAGCGCATCCAGTTTGTCTTCTGACAATGAACCAATCGTAGTATCTTCAGCAATACCCGTTGCAGCTAAAATTTGCTGCGAGCGAGTACGCCCAATACCATAGATAGCAGTTAAGGCAATAACTGCATGTTTATTGTCAGGAACGTTAATGCCAGCGATACGGGCCACTAACACGTCTCCTTTAATTTGTAGGCATCAGTTGAAAAGCCCGTTAGGATACTCAACCGATTGCCGAATTGCAAATACTTCAAGGCGGCGACATTAAGCCGCCGACCTTTCCTTCGAATCAACCTTGTCGTTGTTTGTGCTTTGCATCAGAGCAAATAACGCGTACTACGCCATTACGCTTGATGATTTTACAGTTACGACAGATTTTCTTCACGGAAGCACGAACTTTCATTGCTACTCTCCGTTCTACCCAACCTTATCGACCGTAGCCTTTAAGGTTAGCTTTTTTAAGCACAGAGTCATATTGATTAGACATCATATGAGTCTGTACCTGTGCCATAAAGTCCATGATGACAACCACGATAATCAATAACGATGTACCGCCGAAGTAGAACTGAACGTTCCAAGCAATCATCATAAACTCAGGAACCAAACAGACAAAGGTAATGTACAGAGCACCTGCTAAAGTCAAGCGAGTCATTACTTTGTCAATATAACGCGACGTTTGTTCACCTGGGCGAATGCCCGGAATGAAAGCGCCGGATTTCTTCAAGTTGTCAGCTGTCTCACGCGGGTTAAATACCAACGCAGTGTAGAAGAAACAGAAGAAAATAATTGCAGCCGCATACAATAACACATAAAGCGGCTGACCGGGAGACAATGTCATTGAGACTTGTTGTAAAAAGTCAGCAACAACTCCTTCGCCTGAACCAAACCAGGTAGCGATGGTTCCCGGAAACAAAATAATACTCGATGCAAAGATTGGAGGTATAACGCCAGCCATGTTTACTTTCAATGGCAAATGCGTACTTTGAGCTGCAAATACCTTACGACCCTGTTGACGTTTTGCGTAGTTGACAACAATACGACGTTGACCACGCTCGACGAAAACAACAAAGTAAGTCACTGCAACAACAACAACACCAATCAATAACAGTAGTAACAAGTGTAAATCGCCTTGGCGTGCTTGCTCAAATGTTTGACCAATCGCCGATGGCAACCCTGCTACAATACCCACAAATATCAGGATAGAGATACCGTTACCAATACCTCTCTCAGTGATTTGTTCACCTAGCCACATTAAGAACATTGTCCCTGTAACCAAGCTAACAACAGCAGTAAAGTAAAAGCCGAAGCCAGGGTCGATAACTAACCCAGGCATTAAATTAGGTAAGCCAGTGGCTATACCTATCGACTGAAACGTTGCCAGTATCAAAGTACCCCAACGCGTATATTGGTTAATCTTACGACGACCAGACTCGCCCTCTTTCTTAATTTCAGCTAAGCGCGGGTGAACCACACTAGCCAGCTGCATAATAATAGAGGCCGAAATATACGGCATGATACCCAATGCGAATACTGACGCACGTTCTAAAGCACCACCGCTGAACATGTTAAACATGGCAACGATGGTGTCTTTTTGCTGTTCGAACAACTGAGCGAGTACAGCGGCATCAATACCAGGAATAGGCACAAAGGAGCCCGCTCGGAAAACGATAATCGCTCCTAACACAAACAACAGGCGACGCTTAAGTTCCGACAAGCCACCTTGCGCTCGATTTGATTCCAATCCTGGTTTAGCCATTTGCTCTATCCTTCGATTTTTCCGCCAGCAGCTTCAATAGCTTCGCGAGCGCCTTTGGTGACTTTAAGACCTTTAACAGTCACTTTACGACTAATTTCGCCTGACTTAATGACTTTAGCAGCCAAAATGTTCTTACGAATTAGTCCCGCAGCTTTTAACGTTGCTAAATCTACAACATCACCTTCGACTTTCGCGATTTCTGCCAAGTTCAACTCCGCAGTGGTCATAGCCTTGCGAGAAGTGAAACCAAATTTAGGCAGACGACGCTGGATTGGCATTTGACCGCCTTCGAAACCTGGTTTCACGCTGCCACCAGAGCGAGATTTCTGCCCTTTGTGACCACGACCACCGGTTTTACCCAGACCTGATCCAATACCGCGTCCAACGCGCTTTTTGCTGCTTTTTGCACCAGGTGCGGGAGAAAGATTATTTAATTCCATCGTTTATCCCTCCACCTTAATCATGTAATTTACTTGGTTCACCATACCGCGGACTGCAGCAGTGTCTTCCAACTCTACTGTGTGACCAATGCGGCGGAGACCCAAGCCACGTAGTGTAGCTTTATGCTTCGGTAAACGACCGATAGAGCTACGCGTCTGTGTTACTTTGATTGTCTTTTTCGCCATTGTTCACTACCCCAGTATCTCTTCAACGCGCAATCCACGCTTAGCCGCTACTTGTTCTGGCGACTTCATGTCGTTCAGAGCCTTAATAGTGGCACGAACAACGTTGATTGGGTTGGTTGAACCATATGCTTTTGACAGCACGTTATGAACACCTGCAACTTCTAGTACTGCACGCATCGCACCACCGGCGATGATACCCGTACCTTCAGACGCAGGCTGCATGTATACTTGTGAACCTGAGTGACGTCCTTTAACAGGATGCTGTAAAGTTTCGCCTTTCAGTTGAACGGTAACCATATTGCGACGTGCTTTTTCCATTGCTTTTTGAATAGCAGCAGGAACTTCACGCGCTTTACCATAACCAAAACCGACTTTTCCTTTACCGTCGCCAACTACAGTCAGTGCAGTGAAGCTAAAGATACGACCACCTTTAACAACTTTCGCTACACGGTTAACTGTAATCAACTTTTCAATCAGTTCACCATTTTGAGCTTCTACATTTGCCATGTTCGTCTCCTAGAACTGAAGTCCGGCTTCACGAGCTGCGTCAGCCAAAGCTGCTACGCGACCGTGGTATTTGAAACCACTACGATCAAAAGAAACGCTTTTAACGCCTTTTTCAATCGCTCGTTCAGCGATAGTTTTGCCCACTACTTTGGCTGCGTCTACGTTACCCGTAGATTTAAGCCCTTCGCGAACACTTTTCTCTGCAGTCGATGCGGCTGCCAGCACTTCAGAACCGTTAGGTGCGATCAACTGTGCGTAAATGTGCCGTGGTGTACGGTGAACGACCAGGCGATTTGCACCCAACTCTTCAATTTGTTTACGTGCGCGAGTAGCACGACGTAAGCGAGCTGCTTTCTTGTCCATCGTATTACCCTACTTTTTCTTGGCTTCTTTACGGCGCACTTGCTCGTCAGCATAACGTACACCTTTACCTTTGTAAGGCTCTGGCTTACGGTATGCACGAATGTTAGCGGCAACTTGACCAACTAACTGCTTATCTGCACCTTTAACGACGACTTCAGTCTGAGTCGGAGTTTCGATAGTAATTCCTTCAGGAATTTCGAACTCCACAGGATGCGAGAAGCCTAGTGTCAGGTTCAGTTTTTTACCTTGTGCTTGCGCACGGTAACCAACACCCATCAACTGTAACTTACGTTCGAATCCTTTAGTGACTCCGACCACCATGTTTTGCAACAATGCGCGAGCTGTACCAGCTTGAGCGGTTGAATTAGCAACACCCTCACGAGGGTTAGTGCGTAATTCACTCTCTTCTTTTACCAGTTCAACTGCATCGTTAACAACACGACTCAGTGAGCCTTGAGCACCTTTAATCGTGACTTCCTGGCCATTTAGCGTAACTTCAACGCCAGCAGGAATTTCAATAGGTGCTTTAGCAACACGTGACATTTCCTACCTCCTAATTACGCTACGTAACCAATGATCTCGCCACCAAGACCAGCTTGGCGAGCGGCACGATCGGTCATCAGGCCTTTAGACGTCGAAACAACTGCGATGCCAAGGCCACCCATTACGTTAGGCAGCTCGTTGCGCTTCTTATAGATGCGCAAACCGGGGCGACTAACGCGCTCGATTGATTCAATTACTGGCTTGCCTTCGAAATACTTTAGTTCGATTTCAAGCTCAGGTTTAGCAGTGCTCTCAGCGCTGTAACCAGTAATAAAACCTTCTTCTTTCAGAACTTGAGCAATCGCCACTTTCTGCTTAGAAGACGGCATTTTCACCGTTACTTTATTAGCACCTTGAGCGTTGCGAATGCGTGTGAACATATCCGCAATTGGATCTTGCATGCTCATATTTGCTTTCTCCCGTGATTCGTGGCTTACCAGCTAGCTTTTTTCAAGCCAGGAATTTCACCGCGCATCGCCATCTCACGGACCTTAATACGGCTCATGCCGAATTTACGAAGGAAACCATGAGGACGACCAGTTATACGACAACGGTTACGTTGACGTGACGGACTGGCATCACGTGGGAGCTTCTGCAATTTCAGAACTGCTTCCCAACGCTCTTCGTCTGATGCATTTACGTCATTAATGACCGCTTTCAGTGCGTTGCGTTTTTCTGCGTATTTTGAAGCGATTTTAGCTCGCTTCACGTCACGCGCTTTCATTGACTGTTTTGCCATAACTCTACACCTTACTTTCTGAACGGGAAGTTAAAGGCAGCTAGCAAAGCACGAGCTTCGTCATCTGTGCCAGCATTAGTGGTAATGGTGATATCCAGACCACGTACCTTGTCGACTTTGTCATAGTCGATTTCCGGAAAGATGATCTGCTCACGAACACCCATGCTGTAGTTACCACGACCGTCAAACGATTTAGGGTTGAGGCCACGGAAGTCACGGATACGTGGGATTGCAATCGAGATTAAACGTTGCAAAAAGTCCCACATGCGCTCGCCGCGCAGAGTTACTTTACAGCCAATCGGGAAGCCTTCACGGACTTTGAAGCCGGCGACAGACTTGCGTGCAACAGTACGAACAGGCTTTTGACCAGAAATGGCCTCTAAGTCTGCGACTGCATTATCAAGTACTTTTTTGTCAGCCAGAGCTTCACCAACACCCATGTTAAGGGTGATTTTTTCAATCCGAGGGACTTGCATGACGCTGTTGTAGCTGAACTCTTTCATCAGTCCAGGAACTACCGATTCTCTATAAAAATCATGCAGTTTCGCCATCGTAAAACTCCAAGTTTGAATTAAATGATTGCGTTGTTCGATTTGAAGAAACGGACTTTTTTCCCGTCTTCAGTACGAAAACCAACACGATCTGCTTTACCTGTCTCTGGATTAAAGATCGCAACGTTAGAAACATGAATTGGTGCTTCTTGTTCTACGATGCCGCCAGACTCACCTAAAGCCGGATTTGGCTTCTGGTGTTTCTTGACTACGTTAACGCCTTCGACGATAACGCGATCTTTATCAGTAAGAACTTTCAGGACTTTGCCTTGCTTGCCCTTGTCCTTACCTGCCAGGACGACTACTTCGTCATCACGTTTAATTTTTGCCGCCATAATTGACTCCTTATAGTACTTCTGGTGCCAGCGAGATAATCTTCATAAACTGCTCTGAACGCAGCTCACGAGTTACCGGACCGAAGATACGAGTGCCAATGGGCTGTTGGTTGCTGTTCAACAACACAGCCGCGTTGCGGTCAAAACGGATGACCGACCCGTCTTGACGACGGACGCCTTTTCTGGTGCGAACGACCACCGCATTCACAACATCACCTTTCTTCACCTTACCGCGCGGAATTGCTTCCTTGACAGTAACTTTGATGATATCGCCGATGTTTGCGTAGCGACGGTGCGAACCACCTAGAACCTTAATACATTGTACGCTGCGCGCGCCGGAGTTATCGGCAACGTCCAGGGTAGTTTGCATTTGGATCATTTCAGTGCCCCGCTTAGTTAAAAAAACAGACCCTCTCGGGTCGTGCTGCCTTTGGTTTTTCCCTTATAAAAAGGGCGGCGAATTGTAACAGATAAAAATTAGATGTGGTAGGGCAATCTCACTTTTTTTCGTAAGACTGGATGAACAACGGATTATAACAGACGAGATTATATTGGCAGTCATCCGTTAGAATGGTAAATTCGTATATCGTTTACAGTTAATTTTCATTTAGTTAGTGGCTACAAAAGCGTTAGCAATGAGACAACGGATGAGCCTATGAATTTAGTCATTATCATCATGGCGCCACTATTTGGTGCATTACTACCTTTATTACTAAAACAAACGCCACGACTGATAAAAACCGGCGTCACACTGCTTATACCACTAACTGGCATAGCTATATTACTCAGCTATGCGCCACAGACTTTATCCGGAGATACTCCTAAACACTTTATAGAGTGGCTACCGTCTATTGGTCTCGACTTTGCTATTCGCCTCGACGGTCTCTCTCTTTTATTTTGTTCGTTGATACTAGGTATCGGTGTCCTTATTATTGGTTATGCCCACTATTACCTATCTTACGAAGACGACGACTCAAGATTCTATGCCTGCTTACTCCTTTTTATGGCTTCAATGCTCGGCATTGTCATGGCAGACAATATTTTGCTTATGTGGGCGTTTTGGGAACTGACCAGTATTTCTTCATTTCTCCTTATCGGCTATTGGTTTCACAGCAGCGATGCCCGCCGCGGTGCCCGCATGGCACTTGCAACAACAGGGGCTGGCGGACTGGCTCTGCTAGCCGGCTTGCTAATTATCGGGAATATTGCAGGAAGCTACCAATTTGACGATATCGTTGCCTCAGCAGAGGTTATAAAAAATCACGAATACTATACCGCGGCTCTTGTTCTTTTATTGCTGGGTGCCTTCACTAAGTCAGCACAGTTTCCATTCCAGTTCTGGTTGCCACACGCAATGGCAGCGCCAACGCCTGTCAGTGCGTACTTACACTCTGCTACCATGGTAAAAGCGGGTATATTTCTATTGGCAAGGTTCCACCCGGTCATGGCAGGCACAGAACTTTGGCTGACCATTGTTACCGTTACCGGGCTAATCACCATGTTAGTAGGCGCTTACTTTGCGTTACTTAAACATGATTTAAAGGGTTTGCTTGCATTTTCGACAGTCAGTCACCTTGGGTTAATTTGTATGCTGTTGGGCATCGGCACCCAAGCAGCCGTTATTGCGGCAATGTTTCATATTATTAACCACGCCTGCTTTAAAGCTGCATTATTTATGACGGCGGGTATTATTGATCATGAGTCAGGTACCCGTGATATGCGAAAGCTCCAGGGGTTAATGGGGCTCATGCCTTTAACAGCAACATTAGCTATGGTCGTCGCCGCTTCTATGGCGGGCATTCCGCCATTTAATGGTTTTATATCGAAAGAATTATTCCTTGACCAAACAGCACAGCAACATTTATTCGGTGGCCTCTCGTGGTTTATTCCTGTGTTAGCTACGGTTGGTGCTGCGCTTTCTGTCGCTTATTCTATTCGCTTTATTCACGATGTGTTTTTTAACGGTGAATATAAGGAGCTGCCGAAACAACCTCATGACCCTCCGCGAATGATGTCAGCGCCGGTTGCTTTATTAGCTCTACTTTGTATTGTCATCGGTCTTGCACCTATGCCAATAGTGTCGGAGATTTTAAACTCTGCCGTTACTGCCGTGACCCACTCACAAACAGAAGTTAAATTGTCTCTGTGGCATGGCTTTAATATTCCGTTACTAATGAGCGCAATAGCCGTTGTAGCGGGTATACTCATATATATTGCCCGAGACCAACTGTTTACTTTTAACAGACAGTTTGACGGCCAGGACGCAAAACATAACTTCGAACGACTGGTCCAAAAAGCCAGTGACGCTTCATCACGACTGTTCGACAAGCTGGATACCGGATCTTTACAGCGTTATATGGCGTTTGTCTTGATAAGTGTCATTGTCATATTACTGCCTTCGCTTATCGATATTAGTGCCATCACAGGAAGCTCTCCACAACAATCCATTGATACCGTTTCTATGGTTGGGGCCATCGTGTTAATTGGAGCTGCTTTTGGCACTGCAACACTACACCGCAACCGTTTTGTAATGCTAATGATGCTTTCTGTTGTGGGCTTGATGGTCTCTTTAGCATTTGCTCATTTTTCTGCGCCCGATTTAGCCATGACTCAATTAGTGGTCGAAGTTGTCAGCATTATTTTAATGATTCTGGCACTCTTTTTTATGCCACAGAAAACTAACCGGGCATCAAGTGGCCACCGAGTCTTTCGCGATATTATAATTGCGAGCTTTATTGGTGGAATTGTAGCAACCTTAAATTTCGCCATTCTAACCACACCGGCAGAATCAATTTCTGATTTCTTTATTGCTAACGCAAAAACCGGCGGTGGCGGCACCAATGTTGTAAACATTATTCTGGTCGACTTTCGTGGCTTTGATACATTAGGCGAGATAACGGTTTTAGCCATTGCTGCGGCAGGGATACATAAGCTACTTAATAAGCTTAAACCCTTTATGCCATCCAGCGATGTCGACGGCCGTCCATGGCATAGAATAAAGCACCCGCTCATGCTCACTAACGTCGCTAATTTGGTCTTACCCATGGCGATGGTCGTTGCAGCTTATATTTTCCTGCGTGGCCACAACTTGCCGGGTGGTGGCTTTATTGCCGGGCTTATCGCAGCGTCAGCCATGATTCTTCAGTATGTGGCAAACGGCGTTGACTGGGTCAAAGAGCGATTCAATGTAAATTACCAGTCGCTTATGTCTATAGGTGTCATGATTGCCGCCTTAACAGGTCTTGGAAGCTGGCTCTTTAACAAGCCGTTTCTCACTAGCTGGTTTACATATTTAGACTGGCCCGTCGTTGGTAAATGGGAGTTTGCAACGGCACTGCTATTCGACTTAGGCGTATTCCTCACCGTTATAGGTGCCACCATGATGATTCTCAGTAATTTTGGCAAAATGACGACACGCCATCGTCCAACTCACGAGGGCAACTAATGGAAACGTTATATTCAGTCACCGTCGGCATTCTTACGGCCTGTAGCGTCTTTCTTATTCTTAGAGGGCGCTCTTTTCCTGTCGTGGTAGGAATTACTATGCTGTCTTACGCCGTTAACTTATTTCTATTTTCCACCGGCCGTTTAACCATAGATGGTGCTCCTATATTAGGCACATCTGACTCTTACGCAGACCCGTTGCCACAAGCGCTTGTTTTGACGGCCATTGTAATAGGTTTCGCAATGACCGCTTATTCCATTATTTTAGCCGTAAGAACGCGGGGCGAAGTCGGTACAGACGAAGTCAGTGACAGTAACTCGGAGGATAACCGCTGATGTGGCAGCAACACCTAGCGATACTCCCAATTCTTATTCCGTTATTTACTGCGTTACTGCAGTTATTACCATGGGGTGACCGACCGCAACCTAAACGGCGTGCGATTGGTCTTGCAGCAAGTATACTGACGCTTGTGGCAAGTGCGTTCCTGGTCATTGAAGTGAACTCACAGGAAATGTTGGTCTACTTACTGGGTAACTGGGATGCACCCTTTGGCATCGTTCTTATGGTCGATAAGCTCAGTGCCATGATGATGCTGCTTACCGCCATACTCGCGCTGCCTGTGCTCGTTTACGGTTGCTACTCAGAAGATAATCTTGGCTCGCATTTCCATGCCCTGTTTCAGTTTCAAATTATGGGCATAATGGGTGCTTTCGCAACGGGCGACTTATTTAACCTGTTTGTTTTCTTTGAAGTTCTACTTATATCTTCTTATGCCTTGCTTATGCATGGCGGTGGTAAGTTTCGGGTCAGGGCAACTTTACACTATGTCTTGTTGAATCTTTTAGGATCCGCACTTTTTTTGATAAGCGTGGGAACCTTATATGGTGTAACAGGCACGCTTAACATGGCCGACATGGCTGTTAAAATACAAGCTTTATCCGGTGACCAGGCGATGATAGCAAAAGCTGGTTCACTCATGCTACTTGTCGTATTTGGCTTAAAAGCAGCCTTACTGCCGCTTCACTTCTGGTTACCCCAAGCCTATTCAACAACGAGCGGTGTCATCGCTGCTTTATTCGCGATAATGACTAAGGTAGGAATTTATTCAATCATTCGTGTTTATACCCTTATATTCGGTGCTGATGCGAATGAATTGGCGCTCGTTGCTCATGACTGGCTCTGGGTGATGGGGCTATTAACAATGTTAGCCGGCGCTATAGGCATACTTGCAGCTCGAGATTTACGTTTGATGGTAGCTTATTTAGTCGTCATATCAGTCGGAACCATACTAACTGCCTACAGTTTGTTTTCTACGCAAACAACAGGGGCCGCACTATTTTATCTCATTCATTCGACATTCATAACTAGTGCACTGTTCTTACTTGCTGATGTTATGGCATTTGAAAGAGGAAAAACCGCTTCTCGCATCGTTTCAGGCAAGAAAATGGCCAATCATTCAACTTATGCCGTTATGTTTCTGGTTGCGGCTATTGCCGTTATAGGCCTCCCCCCATTATCTGGCTTTGTCAGTAAGTTGATGATACTGGAGTCTGCGAGTGCGAACGGGCATAACTTTTGGTTATGGGGGGCTATTATAGGCGCTACATTTATTATGTTAGTGGCTGTTACCCGAGCTGGCAGTAAAATGATTTGGCACACTTTATCGGGGAAACCGTCTGAACAATCTGCTCCGCTGGGCAAGCGCATTGCTTTAGCTAGTTTATTATTAGTATCACTGGTAATTACACTATTCGCACACCCAATACAGCAATACACTCAGTCTGTTGCTGACCAGCTCGAGCGTACGGAAGACTATCCTAAATGGGTTTTAAAAGCACCGGAGGTGTCAGATGAATAAACTGTTACCGGCACCTATGTTAAGCCTTTTCTTGCTGATTATTTGGCTTTTATTGTTTAACTCGGTAAGCCCGGGAGTGGTCTTACTTGGAATAATCGTCGCTTTGTCTATTCCCATTTTATTCAAACCAGCCTGGCCAAACTTCGCGACGGTCAAGAAGCCGCACCTTGCTGTTGTTTATTTCTTTATTCTGCTCTACGACATTATTATTGCCAACTTTAAAGTCGCAGTACTTATTGTCGGGAAACGGCGTTCTATCAAACCCGCTTTCTTCGTGTTTCCACTGGATATGAAAGAAGAGCTACCGGTGACTATTCTCGCCAGTACTATAACACTGACGCCAGGTACGGTTTCTTGTGAGATCACTCGTGGGAGAAAAGGCATTTTGATACACGCTTTTTCAGAGGAAGACCCCAATGAGGTAATTGAAACTATCCGTCACCGCTACGAGCGCAGATTAAAGGAGATATTCCAATGTTAGGTACATTACTGCAAATTGCTTTTTTGCTGTTTAGCCTGGCTATACTGATGAATTTCTGGCGACTCGTAAAAGGGCCTGATCTGCCGGACCGAATTTTGGCGCTAGATACCATTTACATAAATTCTCTGGCATTACTTTTATTGCTAGGGCTTTATCAAAATACTCAAACTTATTTCGAAGCCGCACTGCTGATAGCGATGTTTGGCTTTGTTGGCACTATAGCCGCAGGTAAGTTTCTCTTACGCGGCGACCTCATCGAATAAAGGGCTCACATTATGGATGCATTAAACGAATTACCCGTATGGAGTCAGTGGCTGGTTGGATTCTTTATCTTACTAGGCGCAATCTTTGCGTTTATCGGTTCTTTAGGACTCGCGGTTCTGCCTGACTTCTTTACCCGACTGCATGCACCAACAAAAAACACAACCCTCGGTATTGGCGGTATTGTTATCGCCACAATTATTGTAATGAGCCTGCAAAATGGACTGTCTTTGAGTGAGCTACTCATTGCTATCTTTCTATTCTTAACAGCACCTATTAGCGCTCATATAATGGCCAAGGCGGCTTTACATACAGAGCTTAAGATGTTCCATAAAACCAGAGATTTTCGCAAAGAAGGTGATGCTTACGAGCATGAAAAAACCGACTCCTGAGAGTCGGTTTTTTCTTCAAGTAGACTTCTTTTAGAAGTAATAACCAAAGTTGATATTAAAGCGGTTATTAACCTCACCACCATCGGTTGCAATGTTACCACCTATGAAGGGTTGGTTTTTCGCTCTAACAAAGTCAACATAGGTATAAAAACCACCACCTGCTGCTACCGCGACACCTAGGACATTCATCCAAGTATCATCTTGATAGCCTGCTTTGTCGGTAATAATGCTATGATCATTGTAGAATGTCAGGCTAGTAATTGGTCCTATTTCTACCGGTAATGTATACGCAACGTTACCTGTGTAGATTTTCGCTTCAGTTGGAATTGCGTCGTAGTAGGCATAAGCCCCCATATAAACGCCTGTATTCTCAACCTCTAAGTCATACTCGTAATCGGCATACTGGAGTTGCACATTCCAGGGGCCGTTATTGTAGTTACCATGCGCGCCCCACGCGAAGCGGTTACCAACATTTTGGTTTTCAAATTGCTGTAGCGCTGAGAAACCGTCAGCAGCACTTCCGGAGTAATAATTGTTACCTTGAGCGGACAAACCGACTTCTAAATTATGGTCGTCGCTGAAACTGAAAATATGCGCACCACGCAGCGCATAACTATTACTCTCGCCAATTGGTAGCGCCGGCGTATCATAAGCCCCCTGTCCCGGAGCTCGAACACCTACAGTGTCATAGTTATAACGGGCTGTACGGTCACTGGTAGAGCCATCAACGCCACCCTGCTCATCTGACTTATGATAAGCAATATCGAAGTGCCAGTCGTCGCTACGGTAGCGCAAACGAATACCGTTATCATGCTCGTCTTCTAAGCCTACGTAGAATGTAGAGTTAAAGAAGTAACTGTGCGAGTTGTAAGGCATATTACCGAAAGGTACTTTCACTACACCAATCTGGCCTTGCCAATTGTCGGTAAAGTTATAACCGAACCAAGCGTGCTTGACCACGTCCATATAATGGAACCAACGGTATTCTGCAGAAAGAATCACGTCACCAATTTCACCGTCGAAGTTAAGGCGGAAAATATCAAAGTCTAAGTCACCGCCCCTGTTTTCATTACCTGAGTTGTAGTCGTTGTATTCATATTGAAAACGCACCGCACCATGAATTTTAATAGGCCAGTTTTCGTTCTCTTCAGTTTTCTTCTCTAATTTATCTAATCGTGCATGAACACCTGTATCATAGGCAACGGTGCGAGTTTCAGCTTTTTCGTCAACCGTCGCGTCTTCTGAGACCTTTCGTTTCTCTACAACAACGACTTTTTCCTTTTCCTCTTGTTCTTTCTCGGCCAGGCGTTGTTCAAGCTCAGCCAGACGCTCTTTTAATGCTTGAATCTCATCTTTAACAGACCCTTCGTCTTGCGGAGCCGCAAGCACCGGAGACGCAGCAAGCATGGTAGCTGCGAAAAAAAGACTTTTTGACATACATGTCTCCTTACAGGTAAGGCGTAATGACTACGCAAATTATCTTAAATAATTCTAGTTTAAATTCAGATATTTGTACTCATTAAGTAAAGGTTTAGATCAAAAAAAAGGCCTCCGCAAGGGAGGCCTTTGTATTTTTTACTTCGTTATCTGCGTTTAGACAACAGTTGCACGTTCTACGATTTCAACCAATGTCCAAGATTTATTCTTAGACAGAGGACGACATTCGCGAACAATCACAGTATCGCCCTGTTTAACTTGGTTGTCTTCGTCATGCGCGTGTACTTTAGTTGTACGCGTGATGTACTTCCCGTATACCGGGTGCTTTACACGACGTTCAACAGCTACAGTGATGGTTTTATCCATCTTATCGCTGACAACTTTGCCTTGCAGAGTACGAACACGTTTTTCTTCAGCCATTACGCACCTGCCTTCTCATTTAAGATGGTTTTAACACGTGCGATATTACGACGCACTTGTTTCATCATGTGAGTCTGATTCAGCTGACCAGTTGCCGCCTGCATGCGCAGATTAAACTGCTCACGACGTAGGTTCAGCAATTCTTCTTGCAGCTGCTCAACGGTTTTTTCTTTCAGTTCACTTGCTTTCATCACATTACCGTCCGAGTCACAAAGGTTGTTTTGAAAGGCAGTTTACGTGCCGCTAAGCGGAACGCTTCACGTGCCAACTCTTCAGGAACACCGTCCATTTCATACAGAACGCGACCTGGTTGAATCTGAGCAACCCAGTATTCAACGTTACCTTTACCTTTACCCATACGAACTTCTAAAGGCTTTTTGGTAATAGGCTTGTCTGGGAATACACGGATCCAGATTTTACCTTGACGCTTAACGTGACGAGTCATTGCACGACGGCCTGCTTCGATTTGACGTGCAGTCATACGACCGCGGTCAGTTGCTTTTAAACCGTATGAACCGAAGCTGACTTTGTTACCAGACTGCGCCAGACCACGGTTGCGGCCTGTGTGAACCTTACGGAATTTTGTACGCTTAGGTTGTAACATATCGTCTCTCCTTACTTACGGTTTTTGCCGCGCTTAGGAGCTGGCTTTTCTTCTGTTGGCAGGCCACCTAAAACCTCGCCACGGAAAATCCAGACCTTCACACCGATGATACCGTAAGTGGTGTTCGCTTCTGAAGTCGAGTAATCAATATCCGCACGTAATGTGTGCAGAGGTACACGACCTTCACGATACCACTCAGTACGTGCGATTTCTGCGCCGCCTAAACGACCGCTAACTTCAACTTTGATACCTTTAGCACCTAAGCGAATAGCGTTCTGTACAGCACGCTTCATTGCACGACGGAACATAACACGACGCTCTAACTGACCAGCAATGTTATCAGCAACAAGCTGTGAATCCAGTTCAGGCTTACGTACTTCAGAAATATTGATTTGCGACGGTGCGCCAGTCAATTTCTGAACTTGTTTACGCAGCTTTTCTACGTCTTCGCCTTTTTTACCGATAACAACGCCTGGGCGTGCAGTGTGAATTGTCACACGAACACTTTTCGCAGGACGGTCGATAACGATACGAGATACTGATGCGTTACGCAGTTCTTTTGTCAGGAACTTACGTACCTGATGGTCACTGTGTAGGTTATCAGCAAACTCATTTGTATTCGCATACCAGGTTGCATTCCATGGTCTGGAGATACCTAGGCGAATACCATTAGGATGTACTTTCTGACCCATAATTTATCTCCTAGCTATCCGACACGACCACAGTAATGTGGCTGGTGCGCTTAAAGATACGATCGGCACGGCCTTTCGCACGTGGCTTGATGCGCTTCATTGTAGGACCTTCGTCTAAGAAGATCTTAGCAACTTTCAGCTCATCGATGTCCGCACCTTCGTTGTGCTCCGCGTTCGCGATTGCTGACTCTAAAACTTTCTTAATTAAGCCAGCAGCTGCTTTTGGGCTGTATGCCAGGATATCCAGTGCTTTTTCTACTGGAAGTCCACGGATTTGGTCTGCGACCAAACGGCCCTTTTGAGCAGAAACGCGGGCAAATTGGTGTTTAGCAATTGCTTCCATCACTCTCTACCTCTTACCGTTTCTTCGCTTTCTTATCAGCAGCATGGCCGCGATAAGTACGGGTTGGTGCGAATTCGCCCAGCTTATGACCGATCATTTCGTCTGAAACGAAAACCGGAACGTGTTGACGACCGTTGTGAACAGCGATAGTCAAACCGATCATATCAGGGATGATCATTGAACGACGGGACCAAGTTTTAATTGGCTTTTTATCCCCGGCTTCCAACGCTTTCTCCACCTTATTTAGCAGGTGAAGGTCTATAAATGGACCTTTTTTAAGAGAACGTGGCATGTTTAATCCTCAACTCTTATTTGTTGCGACGACGTACGATGAACTTATCAGTACGCTTGTTCTTACGGGTTTTGTAGCCCTTGGTCGGCGTGCCCCATGGACTTACTGGGTGACGACCACCAGAAGTACGGCCTTCACCACCACCATGTGGGTGATCAACTGGGTTCATCGCCACACCACGTACGGTAGGACGAATACCACGCCAGCGGTTTGCACCGGCTTTACCCAATTGACGCAGCATGTGTTCTGCGTTACCAACTTCACCAAGAGTAGCGCGGCCTTCAGCTTGAACGCGACGCATTTCACCAGAACGTAGGCGAATGGTTACGTAAGCACCATCGCGCGCCAAGATTTGGCAATATGCACCAGCTGAACGAGCCATCTGCGCACCTTTACCAGGTTGTAATTCAACAGCGTGCACAACACTACCCACTGGGATATTACGCATTGGCAAAGTGTTACCTGGTTTAATAGGCGCATCTGAACCAGATTGAATGCGGTCACCCACTTTCAAGTTCTTAGGCGCTAAAATGTAACGGCGTTCACCGTCTGCATACAGAACCAAAGCAATGTTTGCTGAACGGTTCGGATCGTATTCAATACGCTCCACTTTTGCAGGAATGCCGTCTTTATTACGTTTAAAGTCGATAATACGGTAATGGTGCTTGTGACCACCGCCGATATGACGAACCGTAATACGACCGTTATTGTTACGACCACCAGACTTGCTGTTCTTTTCCAGCAATGGTGCGTAAGGCTTGCCTTTGTACAGATCCTGACCAACGACTTTTATCTTGTGGCGTTGACCCGGAGACGTAGGCTTACTTTTAACTACAGCCATGTTTATTCCTCCTGTTACTCAGCGCCGCCAGCGAAGTCAATGTCAGCACCTTCTTTCAAGGCAACATACGCTTTTTTCCAGTCGTTACGCTTTCCGAAACGGAAACCGGTACGCTTGGTTTTACCTTTAACTTTGACGGTACGTACGTTTTTGACTTCAACTTCAAAAAGTTTTTCGACAGCTGCTTTGATTTCGGCTTTTGTCGCATCAACAGCAACTTTGAATACAACAGTGTTGTTGCCTTCAGCAGTCATTGTCGACTTTTCCGAAACGTGAGGTGCTACAATCACATTAAGCAAACGTTCTTCGCGCATCATGATAACACCTCCTCAAGCTGCTTGACGGCGTCTGCAGTCATCAATACTTTTTCGAAAGCAATCAGACTGACAGGGTCGATACCCTGAACGTCACGCACGTCGACTTTATGCAAGTTGCGAGACGCTAAGAATAGGTTCTCATCAACTTCTTTGGTCACGATTAAAACGTCATTCATATCCATTTCTTTAAGCTTCGCAGCCAGTTGCTTCGTTTTTGGCGCTTCAACACCAAACTTCTCAACAACGACCAAACGCTCTTGGCGAATGAGCTCTGAAAGGATGCTTTTAATCGCACCACGGTACATTTTCTTGTTAACTTTCTGGGTGTGATTTTGCGGTTTAGCCGCAAACGTTGCACCACCAGAACGCCAGATTGGACTACGGATAGTACCCGCACGAGCACGACCAGTCCCTTTTTGACGCCAAGGTTTCTTACCGCCACCTGCTACTTCAGAACGAGTCTTCTGAGCTTTAGTGCCCTGACGAGCACCTGCAGCGTATGCTACAACTACTTGATGGACAAGGGCTTCATTAAACTCACGTCCAAAGGTAGCTTCGGAAACCTCAAGACCGCCTTTTGCGTCTTTCAATGTTAATTCCATCACTATTCTCCTCAGACGTTATGCCTTGACCGCAGGTTTAACGATAACATCACCACCGGTTGCTCCCGGTACCGCACCTTTTATTAATAAAAGATTGCGCTCTGCATCAACTCGAACGAGTTCAAGTGATTGCGTAGTGACTTGTTCATTACCCATTTGGCCAGCCATTTTTTTGCCTTTGAATACTTTACCAGGCGACTGGTTTTGACCGATTGAACCCGGCGCACGGTGAGCCAATGAGTTACCGTGAGTAGCGTCCTGGGTACGGAAGTTCCAGCGCTTAACAGCACCAGCAAAACCTTTACCTTTTGAAGTACCAGTAACGTCTACTTTCTTAACTTCTGCCAAAACTTCAACAGTCAGTTCTGCGCCAACTGCGTAGTCTTCGCCTTCGCCATTTTCCAGGCGGAATTCCCAAAGACCACGACCTGCCTCAGTACCAGCTTTAGCGAAGTGACCCGCTAAAGGCTTGGTTACACGGCTTGCTTTCTTCTCGCCTGTGGTCACTTGAAGGGCACGATAACCGTCTGTTTCCTCAGATTTAATCTGAGTCACACGGTTCGCCAGCACTTCGATCACAGTAACAGGAACAGAAGCGCCGTCTTCCTGGAAGACACGCGTCATTCCTACTTTACGACCGACTAGACCTATAGCCATTGTTAAAACCTCTCGTGTGTAATCCTATTACTGCCCACTTAACCCAAGCTGATTTGTACATCAACACCAGCTGCCAAATCTAAACGCATAAGCGCGTCTACGGTTTTGTCAGTTGGGTCCATGATGTCAATCAGACGCTTGTGGGTGCGGATTTCGTACTGGTCACGCGCGTCTTTATTCACGTGTGGGGAAGTCAGCACGGTGAAGCGTTCTTTCCGTGTTGGCAGTGGGATAGGACCACGTACCTGAGCACCAGTGCGTTTTGCAGTTTCTACGATCTCTGCAGTCGACTGGTCGATCAGACGGTGATCGAACGCTTTCAAACGAATCCGAATTCTTTGATTAGCCATAAATAAATCAAAGCCTCAATAAAAAAGAGCATTTAAAAAAGAGCACAGAAAACCGCAACCTCCCTGGCACATACCGGGGGTGCGATATTCTACGTCAACCGTTCAGTCCCCAATCGGGACTGTTGTCGAACCCCAATAAATAAAAAGCTTTCGCTAAAAATTCATGGAGTGGCCGCGAATTATACGGATTCGCGGCCTTGTGTCAAGGCTTAAAAGCTCTTAATTAGTGTGCTTCAGCGTAATCTTCGACCGCTTTCCAAACACGCATTAAGTTTTCGCCGAGAATCATTTGTATTTCTTTCTCAGAGTAACCACGATCAAGCAGTCCCTGAACCAGGTTTGGGTAGTCTGAAACATCTTTTAATCCAACCGGGAGAGAGTCCCCTACTCCATCGTAATCAGAGCCCACCCCAATGTGTTCAACACCAATAAGCGCTTTTACATGGTCAATATGGTCTAGCACCGTTTCCAGTGTTGCGAACGGATACGGGTTATTTGCCTCAATGTCAGCGATGCGACGCTTCGCTTCTTCGCTATCGGCTCCATACTGCTCTTTCACGGCGCTAATACGTTTTTTCATCATGTCGCGGTAGCGGTTAGCCTGTTCCGCAAGAAATGACGAGCCAAAGTTAATTTGAATCACACCTTCATTTTCAGCCAAAGCTTTAAGCATGTCGTCGCTCATATTACGTTCAAAACCTGGCGTGTACTTACGTAACGATGAGTGAGAGGCAATTACAGGCACTTCACTAATTTCAACAGCCTGGTAAAACGCATCGTCTGAAATGTGAGAGACATCAACCATCACCCCCACTTTGTTCATTTCTTTGACGAGCTTCTTACCAAAAGGACTTAAACCATCCCATTGGCGGCGTATGTCGTACGATGAGTCTGAAATGTGGTTTGACAGCGAGTGAGCCAACGTAATGTAGCGAATACCACGCTCATAGAACATGTGTAGGTTATCCAAGTCACCTTCTATGGGGGTTCCGTTTTCCATGCCCAACGCTATCGACATTAAGCCTTTTTCCTTGTTCGCACGAATATCGTCAGTGCTATATGCCATCGCAAATTTATCAGGGGCACGCGCAACCAATGCTTCCATCCCATCGATTAGTTCATGTGCCAACTGAACACTGCCACCACTTTCTTCATAAGAGGCTGGTATATAAATGGACATAAATGGCGCATCGAGGCCACCTTCTACCGCTCTTGGGTAATCGAAATCACCGTCCTTGGTTGCAACGGATACGTCGTCCCATTTGTCACGGATACGATACGGAACATCAATATGCGTATCCACGAGCAAATACTCATGCGCTAAATTGATTGCTTTTTCAGAAGCTTGATATTGGGTTTCTTGTTCGTTCGATGATGATTGGCTGGCCGTTGCACAACCGGTTACAGCAACCAAAATGGATGCGGCAAGTAATGACTTTAACATGCGTATTCCTCATTATTGTTTTTAGAGATACACGCAGATTAGCAAAAGTCTAACCTTGTCGCATCATTGATGCGCTCAATCCCATTGCAGCTCCGATAATTAACGTACCTATTACCGGAGCTGCTAACCAGCCAACCCACCAGGGCTCAAAGATAATCATGCTTCACCCTACTGAATTTGCTTGGCTTTATTGTCTTCCGGAAGCTCTTCTTTAGATGACTCAGCAACCACTGTTGTCTCTAAAGAAAATGCTTCTGCCGCCCACTCTTGTAGTGACGCTACCGCTGAGTTTTTAATTAACTGCAAACTCTCTACTGTCATTTGAGTGACTTGAGTTTGTATCTCTTCCGACAGAGACATCTCCTGCTTGTCTGAAGCAAAAGCTGATGAACTGAACAACATAACACCACTGACTGCACCGATAATTAACGCTTTCATGAGGTTCTCCTTTGATTTAGTCATTGCGTTAGTTAAGTCGCTAAAACTAATTCAAAGGTTGTGCCAATTTTATAAGCTTTTGTTTTTAATTAGTTTATTTATATTTTGGCACTTTAGAGGTGCGAGGGGAGTGGTGAGAATCACCACTTATTAGTGAGTTTCCAAATGAGGTTTAAGCTTTTATGTCATTAATTCGCTTATCGGTTTTTTGTGATCATTTTTAAAGTCCAGGGCGCCCTTTAAAAGGGACTCGCCGCTTTGTGCTTTAGGGCCTTTAATGCTCAAATACTGCCGCCAACGCTTTCCGCCAGGCAGCCCTTGAAAAAGCCCAAGCATATGCCTGACAACATGCCAAGCTCTACCGCCGCTGGCAATATGCTTGTTAACGTAAGGGATCATTGCTTCAACGACCTCCTCACGGGAAACTGAGTTCGCCACGCTACCGAGAGTTTCGTCAAAAGACGTTAATAGCCAAGGGTTTTGGTAAGCCGCTCTGCCAACCATCACGCCATGGACATTCCGTAAGTGGGTAACAATGCTTTCCGTTGTTTTAATACCGCCATTTATTGCAACAGGAAAGCCTTTATAGCGCTCCTGGGCTTTATAAACCCGGTCATACTGCAGCTCTGGGATATCTCTGTTTTCTTTCGGGCTAAGTCCCTGAAGCCAGGCTTTTCGAGCATGCAGGGTCAGTTGGTCAACTCCAGCGTCCACAACAGAGTCAGTGAACGCATAAAGGAAGTCATCGCTGTCATGGTCGTCAATACCCAACCGAGTTTTGACGGTTACCGGAATATCGACTGCTTTTTTCATGGCTTTTACACAGTCTGCGACAGCTGCAGGCTCTGCCATTAAACAAGCACCAAAGCTACCATTTTGAACACGATCAGATGGACAGCCCACATTAATATTAACTTCGTTGTAGCCACGCTCTTGAGCTAAAGCTGCGCATCGAGCCATATCTTCAGGGTTACAGCCGCCAAGTTGCAGAGCCACTGGATATTCTTCTTCGTTATACGCTAAGAAGTCCTGTTTACCGTGTATAATTGCGCCTGTTGTCACCATTTCAGTATAAAGCAGGGTTTCTTTCGTGAGTAAACGATGAAAGTAACGGCAATGGCGATCGGTCCAATCCAGCATCGGAGCCACTGATAATCTGTAATTGTAAGCTATTGCCACTGCCGGTATTCCTTATTTACTACTGCCAAACTGAGCGCCCTATTCTATCGTAAACCACAGCTTATATCAGCACAGAAATTAGGAAGGGTGAGTCGTGTCCCGACTTAAGGTAAAAGCCTTTCACTTAACCACAAAACTCACTACAATGGCGTTAACTTTTTTTAAATATCCAGGCTAATGACTCGTCAAGAAGCGCAACGACTAATTCGAAAAGCTGAAGTTCTTTGTCAAAAACGAGGAGCAAGGCTAACCACCGCCCGACGTGAGGTTTTCACTATTTTAGCCGAACAGTCCGGAGCTATTGGTGCCTATGACTTACTCGACCAACTTCGGGAAGTAATGCCCAACGCCAAACCTCCAACTATTTACAGAGCGTTAGACTTTCTTCAGGAACAAGGTTTTGTTCACAAAATAACCTCGTCTAACAGCTTTGTTCTCTGTACGCATTTCGATCATCAACACCCAGTGCAAATGCTTATTTGTGACTCTTGCGGTGATGTTCAGGAAATTCAATCTGAAGGGGTCTACGACGAGCTAAAGCACCAGGCTGAAGCTCAAGGGTTTAAGGTTGAACAGCAAACGATAGAAGCACATGGCTTGTGCACTAAATGCCATTAAAATAAAAACTAAACGGGTCTTTACTATGAAGTTATACCAATATGCGCTAACGGCAACGGTTTTATTGGCGACTAGCCAAGCAAGCCATGCTCAGGCATTTGAAGATAAGTTTCGTCAGCTGAATGACGATAAATTTCGCAGTCCGAACGTTTATCGCACTGCTTCTGGAGCTCCTGGGCACGAATATTGGCAGCAAGAAGCTGACTATCATATAAAAGTACAGTTGAATGATGAGAATCAGAGCATTACTGCTCAAAGTACCATCACCTACACCAATAACTCACCTGATACTTTACGCTATTTGTGGGTTCAGCTTGACCAGAACCGGTTCCGCAAAGACTCCATAGGCCCCCAGTCAAACAGCACCAGCAAGCCTGAGCGAATTAGCTTTTCCCGTATGGAAAGCATGATGACCCAGGAAAGTTTTCCAGCAGGGTACGAGCTGACAGAAATTAGCTATGACAACGGTGAGCCACTCCCTCATTATGTCAACGACACAATGCTGCGTTTGGACTTAGACGAGCCGTTAGAAAGTGGTGAAAGCGTCACTTTTAATATCAACTGGGCTTTTAACATCATCGAAGCCGACGTGCTCGGTGGTCGTGGTGGTTACGAGTATTTCGAAGACGATGGTAACTACCTGTATGAAATGGCACAGTGGTTCCCTCGCATGGCCGCTTACTACGACGTTGAAGGCTGGCAGAATAAACAATTTGTTGGCAACGGTGAGTTTGCACTAGAGTTTGGTGACTACCGTGTTGAAATTACCGTTCCTGCCGACCATATTGTCGCATCAACCGGCGTTCTGCAAAATCCGAATGAGGTGCTAACTTCGACCCAGCGTCAGCGGTTAGAGCTAGCCCGTAATTCAGATGAGCCTGTCAAAATAGTTACTCAAGAAGAAGCTTTAGAGAACGAAAAGGAAGGCACAGACGACACCAAAACCTGGGTTTTCGAAGCCGACAAAGTGCGCGACTTTGCCTGGGCTTCTTCTCGCAAATTTATTTGGGATGCACAGGGCTATAAAAAGAATGACACTGATGTCATGGCAATGTCATTTTATCCTGAAGAAGGGAACCCGCTTTGGGAGCGCTATTCGACAGCATCGATTATTCATACCATTGAACATTACAACGACTATAGCTTTGACTATCCATACCCGGTCGCTATTTCTGTAAATGGGCCAGTCGGTGGCATGGAGTACCCAATGATAACCTTCAACGGGCCTCGTCCTTACGTCGATGAAGAATCCGGAGAGAAATACTATTCAGCGCGCACTAAGTACGGGCTCATTTCAGTTATCATTCATGAAATTGGTCATATTTATTTCCCAATGATAGTGAATACCGACGAACGTCAGTGGACTTGGATGGACGAAGGTATCAATACGTACCTACAGTTCCTGGCTGAACAAAAATGGGAAAAAGATTACCCGTCATGGCGCGGGGAGCCGCGTAATATTACCAGCTATATGGCAAGCGCTAACCAAATGCCAATAATGACCAACTCAGAGTCAATACTCCAGTTCGGTAATAACGCTTACGGTAAGCCTGCAACTGCTCTCAATATTTTGCGAGAAACCATTGTAGGTCGAGAATTATTTGATTTCGCATTTCGTGAATACGCTCACCGTTGGAAGTTCAAACGCCCAACCCCAGAGGATTTATTCAGAACATTAGAAGATGCATCCGGCGTTGATTTGGACTGGTTCTGGCGGGGCTGGTTCTACTCGACAGAACATGTCGATATTTCACTGGATAAAGTGCATTTACTGACAATAAACACGCAAGACCCTGAAGTTGAAAAAGCGTGGCAGCGGGAGCAAAAAGAGCAAGAGCCCACTTCGTTAACAACGAAGCGTAATGCCGATGTCAATTATAAAATTCATCAGCAACCCCACTTGGCCGATTTCTATAACGAGAATGACGAGTTTACCGTCACGAATGCCGATAGAAACGAATACAAGGAGCTGTTAAAAGGACTGAACGAAGAGCAAAAAGCAATGCTCAAAAATGGCAGTAACTTCTATGTGCTGGGCTTTTCAAACAAAGGCGGCCTGGTTATGCCCATTTTACTCGACTTGTACTATGAAGATGGCAGTAAAGAACATGTTCGCATTCCAGCGGAGATATGGCGCCGCTCTCCAGAGCAGGTGAGTAAGCTATTAATACGCGATAAAACCTTAACTCAGGTAGTCGTTGACCCGAACTGGGAAACTGCCGACGTCGATACGACCAATAACTACTGGCCGGCACGTGCCGTTCCATCAAGAATTGAACTGTTCAAGCGCGATGACCGTAAAGACAGTTTAATGGAGCGTTATGATGAAAAGTTGAAGTCAGACGATGAAAGTTAAAGTTTTCGCCTTAGTAATCTGTGTTGTGCTGACGCTTCCTGCGTTAGCACATCGCTATTTTTTTGGACTAACCGAGATAAGCAGTAACCAAAACACCGGAGCCGTTGAGTTTGTTCATCAGTATACGTTACATGACGTTCAGCATGCGCTTAGCGGGTTAACAGGCGAGCGGTTTAGTCTAGATCAAGACAACGCAGAGGCTGTGTTACAGCAATGGGTCACGGATAACTTCTCAGTCAAAAACACCAAAGGCGAAGAAGCGAGCCTGAAGTGGGTTGGTTTTGAAGCCGACTATCAGAAAATATGGGTCTACCAAGAGCTACCTAAGCAAAAAAATCTGTGCGGATGGGAAGTCTCTAATACCCTGTTATTCGACAGTTTTTCCGCGCAAGTGAATACTGTCAACGTTGTTGATAGGCACGGTAACCGTAGCCTGATATTAACGGATGAAAACAGAACTGATATCATTAACTGCCAGAAAGACAGTAAGGAATAAATAATGAATGCCGAGTTTGTAAACCCATTTCTTCAAGCGTTGCAAAATGTCTTGTCGATGATGGCACAAATGGAGTTGAAACCGGGGAAAGCTCAGTTGAAAAAAGATGAGTATGCCCGCGGTGATGTATCGGGGATTATCGGCATGGTCGGTCCTCAGGTTAAGGGCTCTTTTTCCATCTCTTTTGAAGAGAACCTCGCTTGCGAAATCATGAATAAGATGCTCGGCGAGCTGCCTGACAGTATTAACGAAGACGTCTGCGACATGGTGGGTGAAATTACCAATATGGTGACAGGTGGCGCTAAGAAGACCTTAGGTGAAAACGGATACGACTTTGATATGGCAACGCCGATAGTCGTGTCAGGAAAAGACCACACTATTTCACATAAGTCTGAAGGCTCGAAACTTATAATGCCTTTCAACCACGTTGCCGGCAAAGCCTACATCGAAATTTGCTTCGACAAAATAAAGTAACGCAGAACGACGACTAATATCGGTCGTCGTCTGCAGCACGGGCATAATTGTCGAACCTCGATAAGTGCCCGTGGAATTTCAAATCGACCTTCCCGATAGGTCCGTTACGCTGCTTACCAATAATAATTTCGGCCATACCTTTTTCAGCAGAATCAGGGTGATACACCTCATCTCGGTAAATAAACATAATAACGTCCGCATCCTGCTCTATTGAGCCGGACTCACGCAAGTCCGAATTAACCGGACGCTTATCTGAGCGTTGTTCTAGTGAGCGGTTTAGCTGTGACAATGCAACGACCGGTACCTCTAACTCTTTCGCTAAAGACTTTAATGACCTCGATATTTCCGCAATTTCAAGCGTTCGGTTTTCAGACATACCCGGGACAGTCATAAGCTGAAGGTAATCGACCATGATCATAGAAAGCCCTTTATGCTCCCTATGAACACGACGCGCACGAGACCTGACTTCCGTCGGCGTTAATCCCGATGAGTCATCAATATAGATATTATTTCTATCGTTAAGCATATTCATGACCGACGCTATTCTGGCCCAGTCATCATCTTCCAGTTTACCCGTTCTCACTTTGTTCTGATCAACGCGGCTTAACGACGCTAACATACGCATCATCAGCTGCTCTGCAGGCATCTCTAAGCTAAATACCAGTACTGGCTTATCGTCATTAAGTGCAATGTTCTCGGCCAAGTTCATGGCAAAGGTCGTTTTACCCATTGACGGGCGGGCAGCCACGATAACCAAGTCAGACGGCTGTAAACCTGCCGTCATTTGGTCCAAGTCTGTAAAGCCAGTCGAAACACCAGTCACACCATTGTTGTTCTTGAGCTTACTGAGTTGCTCTATTTTTCCTACAGTACGCTCAAGAATCTGATTAATACCTTGTGGCCCTTCACTCGAGCTTACTCTTTTTTCCGCAATTTTAAACACTTTGGATTCGGCGAGATCCAATAACTCGGCACTGCTTCTACCCTGGGTGTCATAACCCGACTCGGCAATGTCATTCGCCGCCCCTATCATTTCGCGCAGAATTGCACGCTCTCTGACAATATTGGCATAAGCGAGTATGTTCGCAGCACTCGGGGTGTTCTTGGCGATTTCACCAAGATAGGCGAACCCCCCAATCTGCTCTAGCTCACCGGCTGTTTCTAAAGACTCAGAGACCGTTACAAGATCCATAGGCTGGCTGCGCTGTGCCAGCTCATTCATTGCTTTGAATATTAAGCGATGCGCGCGATGGTAGAAATCTTCCGAAATGACGCTGCCGGCAACACTGTCCCATGCGTCGTTATCAAGCATAAGGCCGCCTAAAACCGACTGCTCGGCCTCTATGGAATGAGGCGCAGAGCGCAGTGCTTCCACCGATGCATCACGTTTTCTTGCTGTTTCTGCCATCCGAAAAACCTAAGATAGGAAATAAAAAAGAGGGGAGTACTATACAAAATCCCCTCTTAATTAGAAAGCAAGTTTGCCGATGAAACTAGTCTTTGCTTAACGTTATTTCACCGCTGACTGTTGTGGCAGAGACATCCGCCGTTGCATCGCCGAGTTTAAATTCTAATGTTGATGATGGACCCCATTCAGCTTTTTCTACTTTGTCATCGGTTAAACGATTAGTGATTTTTCCACCAGCGTTTGATTTGATGGAGAACTTAGCATGTAAGTCACCCCGCCATTCAAAGTCTAAGTCGCCACTGACTGACTTGGCTTCGACTCGAGCAGACTCTGCCAGTCCTGAGGTCAACTGTGCATCGCCGCTCACGGTTGTCATTTTAGCGTGACTTAAAATGCCAAGTGTTGCGTTAATATCACCCGAGACAGACTGCATAGTAATGTCTGACAGACTATCAGATTCGACAATGATATCGCCGCTAACCGCCTGATAGGAGCCTTCAGCAGACGTATTTTCCGTATCCGTTATGTCTCCGCTGACTGTCTCGAAACTGCCGTTACCACTCGCTCGTTTTGAATTAATATTGCCACTCACAGTTTTCAGATGTATTAACCCACTAATGTCACTAACACTGATATTTCCACTCACCAGACGCACATCGAAATCGTTGGTAAAACCAGCAGCCGATACATCCATAGATACACCTTTAACATCGATATCCATTGACTCTGGTGCATACACTTTTAAATCTGATCCGTCTGAATCAGACGAAGAGAAACTAAAGCCTTTATTTTGAGGGGTTTTAACCTCTACATATAGGGTGTTACCCCGTTTCTCAAAGATAAACTCCTCAGCTTCTTCATCAAGTGTTCCTACAACTCTTACACTGTCAGTTTCAGAGGTAATGAGTTCCAGCTTTCCTCGCATATTATCAATAGACAGTCTACTGGTTGGCGAAACCTCAAGCTCCTTGTCGACTTTGTCTTGTGCCAGAGCTGATGAAGTTATCAAAAGCAAAGCACTGGTTAATAGAGTTATTAATGTTTTCATGTCATTCTCCCGGTTAAATTTCTTGCAGTTGTTGGTTCTGAGGCTGATATGACTGGCTCAGTAAAATTAACTTCCTGCTGAAAAGCTTTACATAAGGTATACCGAAGGCAAAAAAAAAGCTGCCCGAAGGCAGCTTTTTTTAATCGGTTAGTTGCCGAAATTACTCAGCAGCAACAACTTTCAAAGTGATGTTCGCAAATACATCTGCATGCAGGTGCAATTCAATGTCAAATTCACCAACTTCGCGGATAGTTCCATGAGGCATTAACACTTCGCTCTTCTTCACTTCAACGCCTGCTGCAGTTACTGCATCAGCGATGTCGCGAGTACCGATAGAGCCGAATAGTTTGCCTTCATCACCCGCTTTAGATTCGATAACAACTGCATCTAACGCATTAACTTTTTCAGCACGCGCTTCAGCTTCTGCTAAGTGCTCAGCTAATTTGGCTTCGTACTCAGCACGGCGCTGTTCGAACAGCTCGATGTTGCTTTTAGTTGCAGGTACTGCTTTTCCTTGTGGGAAAAGGAAGTTACGTGCATAACCAGATTTTACGCTTACTTGATCGCCAAGGCTTCCCAAGTTAGCAATTTTGTCTAATAAAATGATATTCATTTTCTCGCTACCTCTACTTTTGGTAATCGAACCGCGCTAGCTTACTGATGTGAATCAGTATAAGGCAGCAGTGACAAATAACGAGCACGCTTGATAGCGCGCGCTAACTGACGCTGATACTTAGCAGATGTTCCAGTAATACGGCTAGGAACGATTTTACCGGTTTCGGTAATGTAGTTCTTAAGCGTAGCGATGTCTTTGTAATCAATTTCTTTTACGCCGTCTGCTTTAAAGCGGCAGAACTTACGGCGACGGAAAAAACGAGCCATGATGGTCTCCTTAAATCAATTCTAGATGCTGAGCGTGAAGTACGAGACGCGGCGTACCGCTATTGTCTTCGTGTCTGTGCAGAAAGCCTTCTGCTAAGACTTCACAACCCACCGTCAATTTTTGTAACCAGTGTTGTAACCCTTCACCACTTAAAACGACTTGAATTCGCACATAAGACTGGCGACTCATACCCGCTTCGGGTTGCATCGACCGATGCTCAATAACTAACTGCAAATGTTCTATGCCTGATAGGCTAGTTTCCAGCTTTGCAGCTTTGCTTAAAGTTCCGGTTAAATGCAGTCGATTCATAGTGAATAGTCAGCTTGCTTTACGCAGCTTCACTGTCACCTTTGCGATCTTCCTTCGGCTTAGTCAGCGGCGAAGGTTCAGTAATCGCTTCTTTCTTACGCATGATCATGTTGCGTAATACTGCATCGTTAAAACGGAATGCAGTTTCAAGCTCTTCCACAACCTCTGCAGACGCTTCAACGTTCAAAAGAACATAGTGCGCTTTGTGCAGTTTGTTGATTGGGTAAGCCAATTGACGACGGCCCCAGTCTTCTAAACGATGGATTTGACCACCACCTTGCTTGATCGTTTCGCTATAGCGCTCGATCATGCCTGGTACTTGCTCGCTTTGGTCCGGGTGGACCATAAATACGATTTCGTAATGACGCATTACAGTTTCCTTTTGGTTCGTATAGCCTCGGTTCAGCTCAGCCGCACTGACATAGAAGCAAGGAACTCAACTAGTAGTTAATACAATGGCTGATTTAAGCCGCGCGATACTATCAAAAAAAAGCGCTGACCGCAACTTAGTCAGCGTCTTTATGAGCTTTTTCAATACGCGAACTTAGGAGGGAGACGAGGCGGTCCGCTAATTCATTTGCAACGGCTTTCTCACCGCGAACGATTAAATGATCAACCGCGCTGCCTTCTTTAAATACCGAGGCATCCAATTGAATACTGGTGTCGTCTTCTGTGACTTTCGTCTGAACTTGCCACTGCGACTCTTTCTCTTTAACAACATGCCATTCGTGCCTTACCTTTAAGCGGTTTTTAATGTCGATAACCAACTCTTCTGCAGCACGACTGTCTGCCTGTTCTACATTAAATGAGAACGACACAAAAGGTTTTGTTGAGCGCATCCACTCAGGACTATCCCAGTTTGGCGTCCAACTGATAAACAACACGGCAATCATTGCCAGAGCAATACCTACAGGTATCAGTTTTCGCTTAAGCTCCACTGCGCTGCCTCACCACTTCGAACAGACAAACACCACTAGCCACTGAAACATTTAAGCTGCTGACACTACCACTTAACGGTATTGAAACAAGCTCGTCACAAGTTTCGCGAGTCATGCGTCGCATGCCTTTTCCCTCGGCTCCCATCACTAAAGCTACGGGGCCTCTGTAATCAATATCATATAAAGACTGGGTGGCTTCGCCAGCGGTGCCGTAAACCCAAACACCTTTTTCCTGAAGGTCCCGCAGAGTTCTCGCCAAGTTAGTAACAACCACTAAAGGAACCTGCTCCGCAGCACCAGAGGCGACTTTTCTTACTGTTGGTGTAATTTGCGCTGATTTGTCCTTAGGCACAATCACCCCAGTAACACCTGCAGCATCAGCAGTTCTCAGGCACGCCCCTAAATTATGAGGATCTGTCACACCGTCCAGCACTAAAAATATCGCTGGTGCTTCCGAGCCGTCCAGAAGCTGAGCCAGGTCATGCTCTGTTAATGTCGGTGGCGAATGTACCGTTGCAACAACACCTTGATGATTCCCACCTTCGGCACGCTTTTCCAACGCTTGCTTCGGCACCCATTGCGGTCGAATTCCAGCGGTATAACACTCATTAACAATTTCTTTAACCGACTCGTCCTGACGTTCTTTCGACACGTAAAGCTCGACTAATCGGTCGGGGTGGTTTTTCAAAATTGCCTTAACGGCATGCAAACCAAAAACAGTAACTTTCTGACTCATTGTTTATTTCCGGTTTTTATTGCGAGAGCCCTTTTTACGCTGGCCTCCGCGCTTATTTTTTGAAGGCCGACTGCCCTTAGGTTTACCAGCCCCTTTCTTAGGCATATCACGTTTTTTACCGCTTGGGCTTGTCGCTTCCAGTAAGCTCAAGTCAATTTTTCGATCGTCCAGATTCACGTCCTTCACTTTGACTTTAACACTGTCCCCCAAACGGAACACGCTATGACTATTTTCCCCTATCAGCATGCCTTTTTGCTGATCGAAGTGATAATAATCGTTGTCTAAGTTGCTTATGTGAACAAGACCATCAATTTGATAGTCGCTCAACCTAATAAACAGGCCAAAGTTTGTGACTGAGGATATTACGCCTTCAAACTCCATGCCTATGTGATCAAGCATGAACTCACACTTCAGCCACTCATCGACTTGACGGGTCGCATCATCAGCACGACGCTCGGTCATGGAAGTGTGAACGCCCAGTTCATCTAACTGTGTTTCTGAATACGACCAAGCACCAACCAAGCCTTTATCACTGCCATTTTGCTTGCGAACTATCGACTTAATGGCTCGATGCAAAATTAAATCAGGGTAACGGCGAATTGGCGATGTAAAGTGCGCGTATGATTTCAGTGCTAAACCGAAGTGCCCTTTGTTTTCCGGTTGATACACCGCTTGCTGCATTGAGCGCAGTAGCATGGTTTCTATCAACTCATGGTCCTGACGGTCTTTCACTTCTTCCAGCAGCTTCGCATAGTCTCTTGGGGTAGGCTCTTCTCCGCCCCCTAAGTTGAGACCGAGTTCACCAAGAAATGTTCGAAAGCTGGTTAGACGCTCGTCGCTCGGTGTCTCGTGAACACGGAATAAGGCGCCCACTTCCTTGTCAGATTCAATCAATTGAGCCGCAGCAACGTTCGCCATAATCATGCACTCTTCAATAATTTTATGTGCAACATGGCGTTTAACAGGCTCAATACGCTCAATTTTAAGTTGAGCGTTGAATATAAAGCGCGTTTCCTGGGTATCAAACTCAATAGCAGAACGACGCTTACGTGCAGCGCTTAACGCGTTATAGAGTTTTCTAAGTTCCTCTATATTTTCAAGAACCGGTTCATACTGCTCTCGTAATGCTTTGTCGCCATCGAGAATGTCTTTAACTTTGTCATAAGTGAGTCGCGCATGGCTTTTCATAACGGCGGGGTAAAACTTCGACGTTTTTAACTTACCACGCGGCCCCAGCTCCATTTCAGCGACCATGCATAAACGATCAACGTCAGGGTTTAAAGAACACAGGCCATTTGACAGCTTCTCCGGCAGCATCGGAATAACGTTATTCGGGAAGTAAACAGAATTGCCACGTTCTGTCGCAGATTTATCAAGTACCGTATCAGGGCGAACGTAATAAGAAACGTCAGCAATAGCGACCCACAAGCGCCAGCCCTTTTCTTCAGGTATACAGCAAACCGCGTCATCAAAGTCACGAGAGTCTGCGCCATCGATAGTAATTAATGGCAATTCACGTAAATCGACACGACCTTCATAGGCTTCTTTCGGCACCTCTTCACTGTACTTTGACAGTTCACTGTCTATTCCCTCTGGCCACTCATTTGGGATATCGTGCTCACGTATGGCCACTTCAATTTCCATACCCGGTGCCATATGTTCACCCAATACTTCGGTAACATGGCCAATAGGGCTGGTACGACGACTGGGACGTCGGGTGATTTCAACAACCACTAACTGGCCATGGCGAGCGCCATTTTTGTCGGCATCTGGAATTAAAATATCCTGACTAATGCGGTTATCGTCGGGAACAACTATGCCCAGATCATGCTCAATAAAGTAACGACCAACGATATTGCGATCCCGCGGTTCCGTTACCCGAACAATGCGTCCTTCTGTTTTCCCTCGGTTGTCTTTACCACTTTTTTTAACTAAAACCCGGTCACCATGCAGGACTGAATACATTTGATGGTGCGGTATAAATAAATCCGGCCCGCCTTCATCAGGCTGACAAAAGCCAAAACCATCTTTGTGGCCAATAATACGGCCTTTAATTAAGTCCATGCGCTCGGGTATTCCGTAGGCATTGGCCTTACTGTATATCAGCTGCCCATCGCGCTCCATAGCACGCAAGCGTCGCTTTAAGCCAACCGCCTGACGTTCGTCATCGAGTTTGAAAACACGGATAAATTCCTCAAAAGGCACCGGCTTGCGGTTGTCTTTCACTAACTGAAGTAGCTGCTCTCGGCTTGGAATTTCAACTTCGTATTCGGGCACTGTTTTATTGTCTGACATAGAATCCTATTTACTGTTGTTCGGTTAAATTACCGATGCCCAACAGTATACGTGCTGTGGAAAGGATTGTCAGTGTTGGAAGAAAATAACCCGATATGACAGCCGTCAGACCGGGCTATTTGAGTGTTTTTTAGAGGGGAATTAAAGAGACTCTAGCTCTTTTTCCAGCTCTTTCATTGCTTTTTGAGTACGAAACTCTTCATAGAGCGCCGCTTTAGATTGTGGATCAAGCTGACGGTTTGACTCATCAACTAAAGTATCAAAAGTTTCACGAGTGTCTTCTTTCACAACTAAAGCACACAAATACTTTTTACCATCAATTTGCGCTAACGAAATTTCTTCCGGCGTTGAACCTTCTAGAGTTTCGCTGGAAACTTGTTTAGTGACCTGCTCAAATGTCGAACCAACATCACTTTTGCCTTCAGCCTGAAGCTTGCGGTTATATAACTTATCTAACACACTCGCCTTTATGCTGATTTGTTGCGCCATATCCGCTCGTGCAGCAGCCACAGCTTGTGGTCTATCTACGGCCATATTTCCTGACCAGTCTACACACGCTGATGAAGCTAGCCCTTTGTCCGATTTAGGAAGAAACACCCAAGCAGGCGCTGAGTCTTGAGGATTTCCGGTCACAGACTGCATCTGCTGATTTGCCTGTGCCGACGACTTTTGCTCTTCTGTTTGTTCCGGTTGAGAGGCACAAGCAGCTAATGCAAAGCACACCCCTATGGTAATCAAATGTTTTTTCATAATTATAAACCCAATGTTTTTTGATAATGAGCTTCACGCTCAGTGACTTTTGTTAAATAATTCTTGGTTTCCGATGCCGGCAAATAAGTCATTAAATGCTCGTACACTTGCTTCGGTGACATTTGGTTCGCAGCTCTACTCGCTCTCGTCAATGAAGTGGTATTCGTCATTGCCCGCGCCACATTTCCCGGTCCAGTATTATAAGCCGCAATTGCCATATAAAAGCGAGACTGAGTATTGCGAACATCTTTAAAATAGCGGTTTATCAACAAATGAAAATAAACGCTGCCAGCCTGTATATTTCTATTCGGATCAAACAGGTATTCAGGCGTTAGCAAGCGTTGTTGACCATGCAAAAAGCCAGTGATGTCTTTTCCTGCTGACGTAGGAACTATCTGCATTAAGCCAAAAGCAGGAATGTGAGAACGGGCCAGCGGGTTAAAGCTAGATTCAGTATGGATAACAGCTATAACTAACTCGGTTGGGAGCCCCCATTGACGCGCGTAAGTCTCTGCTGCCGGTAGTACTCGTTTTACGCGATCTGATACCGCAGCGTCTGGCATCTTGATAGTCACTGAGGCTCGTTTACCGGAGCGCTGTACTTTTTGCTGAGACAAGTCCTGCGCCTCGACCTTTCTGCCTAGCAAAGACTCAGATTTCTGTGGTTGCTTTTGAGAGCGGCTATTAACACTCATGCCCGCATTGATTAAGACAGGATCGGACTCAACAGCTTCTTGCGCAGAGGTCTCATTCAACCGTTTAACTTCAGCTTTCGCAGTGTTTAATACATCCGCGTCGTCAGAGTCATCCAAAACTTCCACTGTAATAGTGTTGTTTTCATAATCGACGATGGTTCGACGACTTTTGTCGTCCGAATATTCAACCCAGCGTTTTTTATCAGGGAGCTTAGCGTCATCCCACTTTTCAGCAACTTCCTTACGATACGCTTGCTCGGCTTCCCGCCAACGCTCAACAAACGCCTGAAATTCCTGCTCACGTTTATCCTGGAACTCCTGAAACTCAGTCTGCTGCTCTTTAAGGTACTGCTCAAATTCAGCATCGTCCTGTGCAACCGTACTAAAAACGCTGAGACTAAAAATAGCTAGATAAATCGTCGGCTTTTTCAGCATCTTCCCGCTCCTTTTGTTCTTCAGCATTCAGCTTTAATTGACGGCACTCCACTGAGTCGCAGCTACTGGTTAAGTCAATCACTGATTGCCAACGGCCATCAGAAAACCAAATTGATGACACTGCGTATTTTGCAGCATTCATGATCAATGCACTGTCATTAAGGTTAGTGTCTAAATAGCCTAGACGTTGCTCCTCGGGCGCCAGCTTCGCGATTAACGCCACTGCATCGGCAGAAGAATACGAGTGTGATAAAGCTTCTTTAAGAAAAGGCTTTATCTGTTCAAGCTCGCCCTGTTCGACCAAAAACCATGCTGCTCTTACCGATAAGCCGGCGATATTCAATGACCAATCACTGACTTGTGACTCCCCCGTACAATGCAGCCACCCGGACTCATTCCATGAGTTAAACTTCTCAATGTCTGCTCGAAGAAATGAAACCTCACCAGGCACGCTAAGGCCAACACGTTCACTCAGACGTTCTCTAACTTCGGCTCTAAGAGGTAAAGTCAATGCTGACCGACAAGCTTTTTGCCAGGCCTGGCTTGGTAATTTCGAGTCAGTTCGCACTCTAGCTTCGCCGTCTGAAATCTCTTTTTCAAACCGACTCAGCTCTGGTGGCTCTGAAGCTATAGCAAGCTGGGACAAAAGCCCCAGCGATGCAATAAACCACTTCATTATAGGTTATCTTCGTCAGACACCTTACCTGACGCCCCTTGAGGGTTCGCCGCTTCGTCGTTTTGGCCACCATAAACTCGAATATTCCGACCTGAATTGCTTGGATTAGCTGTACCGCCGGCTTCCATTTCGCGTTTAGCTTCGCGAGACACCGCTTCTAAAGAAGGAGAATAAACGGATACGGTATACATCCAATGACCATCTTCGCTCGCAAAGCTCCGGTTACTGACGCCCGGAGGCAGTTGACCTTTAGTGACAGCGCCATATTCATCAGACATTTTCAATTGATTAAGGAAGACAGTACGTTCGCTATCCAGTTTTTTTGCAGTTGTCGGATCTTCTAAGCGCGGATCACCGCCGTATTCAAACTGCTGATTTGACTCCACTTGATCTTCGCTGAAGCTGCCTTTCCAATAAACTTCATCGCCCTGCATAGTGCCAATAAGCGCGCTGTTTGCTCGGCTTTGTGACTGGCGTTTAGCCGCATCTTTCAGGCGTCTTGCAACACGCGGGTTATCGTTATCGCGAATAATTGCAGAGCCATAACCCATTAAAATAATTTCGCCGGTGTCAGCATGGGTTAGGATTTTCGCTCCCATTGGCGGCAAAACACCACTGTTAATATCTGCAACTACTTGCTTAAATACTTCATTCGGGTTTGTCGTTACGGCAACAGCGCCATGGCTGTCACGAATTTGCGCGCGTGTTTTAGGTGTTGAAATTAAGCTAACTCGAACTGTCTTTTCATCAACGTTGTCATAAACATCGAAAGTGACATAGCCAGATAAAGAGCCAGATACAGAGTCAATGCAATTCTCTTGCATAGTCGTTGATTCATTAGTAACCGAGTCAGAACCCGTTTGGATATCATCCAATACGGTTTGAACAGCGTTCTCACATTCCTGTTGAATGCCATTCATATTTTCAATAAGCTGCTTCTTCGCAATTAGCGCGGCTTGGTTGTATGCGCCACGCTTCGATAACAGCGTCGCATTCATATTGTCGTAGGTGTTATAACTAGAACTACCGATAGACAAAATCCCGGTTCCGCTGCCAACCTGAACTAAACGAATACCATCCTGGTTTTCATCTACAAGCTGTTGGTGAGCTGCTTTTACAGCCGTTTTCTCGTCTTTACCGACAACCACATTACCTTTAGTAACGACGTCGGCAGACTCCACATTTTCGCCAGGTCGGGCCGGAGTCATATCTGTTAAGTCAAAGTCTTGTGCAAATGTTGGCAACGCAGCCAATAACGCTAAAGTTAAGAGTGAACGTTTCATTATTTATTTTCCTTAATCAAACCGAATAGTAAATTCATTGTTTATTTGAGCTTTGGGCAGGCTTTGTGCTGCTATTGGTCGTACCGACTGATGCAGAGCAGCAACAAGTTCACCGGTTGCTCCGGCATATCGCAAACTGGCTTTGTAATAGTCCCCCTGACTATTCACAACTACGTCTTTCACACCGCCCAGTGTCGACAAAATAGAAGACAGTTTATCGGGCTGAGACAAGTAACGCGTATGTATAAAAATATCGCGAACCATGCCACCTTGTGCGACCACCTGATTAAACGACTTTTTCAGCGTTTTGCGCAGTGACTGCTGCTGTTCGGGAGTCGCCAGGTGCACATCAATAAGGTCGTGTTCGACCTGAGCACTTGTCGGCAACGACAATAAGCTTGGTTCATTTCGCCAAAGCCCGTATTGCTGACCCGATAAATCTTCTACCTTTACATTGAGCTGCAGTCGACTGTTAGCACCCCGTTCCCGAAGAACCGAGTCAGCTTTAATCACTAAATTAGCATGAGGGCTATATTCAATACCCTGCTCTGCAAGCCAGTCTTTCAGCAGGCTACTCAGTGGTTCCGGTGCTTGAACATTCACTCGCGGCGAACCAATAGCCATCAACACATCATTCGCAGCCTGAGCAATAGGTTGCTTTTCCACCACAGCTTTAATTGTGACCTCAACGCCGTTATTAGGCAGTTCTCGACTGTTGAGTAAAGACCACTCTTTAACGAGCCCTTGCGACCTTGTATGCAATTGTTGAGAAATAACTTCGTTCACCGAGAACTCATCACCGCTCTCGCTCGAAGACTCCTCGGTCGTTGAAAACTGAGTATTTTGCTGAGTCAGCCACATACCAACGACTTGTGAAACCGCACGTTTCAAGGCATCCATTTCAGCTTGAGTACGTGCTGTGCGGCCGTTCTCGTTGTCAGGCCACCCTTCGCCTATAACCGTCACTAACACATTTTCGGCTGCAGCATTCCAGTCACCGCCAGCCGATTGACCGTTCGATTTTGGCAAACTACCTGTTTTTAAACGAACAGTGACACAAGTATCGCTGCCCTGAAGACGAGGAGCCGAAATATCAACAGGCATTTGCTGAATACTCATACCCTGCTGCTGCATGTCGCTCAACTTACGAGCCCAGGATGACGTCTCCGTGTCGATATCTTCGCTTGAGGTTTGTTGCGCCAGCAACTTAGGGGACGATAAGAATTGCGCAACCTGCGACAAGGCATCCATTTTTGCCGACTCTATCGCGGGCGTTCCGCGCCCATAGGCGCAGGCTTCTGCTTCGATGCCGCGCATTGAGCTCAGAGAAACCTGAGCTAATGCGCTGCATGAAGCTACACTGGCTAGCACACCAAAACTAAGTGCTAGTTTCCTCATGTGCGAGACTCCAGGAATCCGGCCGGGGTACCAACTGAAACAGCGAAAATCTTAGTGCCATTTGACGGGCGGTAGATTCCGTTCGCCGCTGAACGTTCCACTTGTTCAGCCAGGTCGCTATTCTTCCATACCGCTATTTCACCCACTGCACTGTTGCGAGAAGGGTTCACATTGGCCACGCCAATTGGCTCAACAAAGCCAGCTTCGTATTGAAAAATAATCATTGTCTCGTTGGGTAGTACACCGGCGTTCTGACCGCGGTCCAAACTCACCTGATTTCCTTTAATACCAAGAACCTGGGCCGTTGCTGGCATTTCAGAAAGCATACGTGTCAGCAAAATATCAATGCCACGAGACGTCATATCGTTAATCACCGCATTAACGTGCGCAGGGTCGTGGTAACGAAAGCCTGTTTCATAACGGTTATTCACCATGACGTATTTTAGCTCGTTACGCTCACGCACATCTTCCGATTTAACACGAATCTTCCCTAAATTAGGGTAAGACATTAGCTCTCGTGTGAAAGGGTTCAAAACAGCGGTTGTTAGCTCTAATGTGTAGTCCATCCAGCCGGTAATTGAGCCTTCACTTTTTACTGTGCGAAGAGTATCTAATTTGACAATAAAGTCAGGCTTTAGCACTTTCTGGCTGCCAGCTCTTTCTGCTAAGGCCCTGGCTCCCTGCTGCTCCATGAAAGTTTGTTTTTCTGCAGAAATAACATCGTCGTCACGCGTAATGATTCTGAAGCGGTTAATGCCCGCGAACTGATTCTCCAGCATAAATAGCAACTGCTTATCATCATACTCACGCAGAGCCTCTACGCCTTGACCTTCACCGCCCACATCGGTACCCGCAAAATACATACGAACGGTTGGTTTCTTAAGTGGACAGGCATCAGACTCAGTCGCTGGGTTAAACGTGCAGTTCTGCAGGCCTTGAGTATCGAAATACGCCGGTACTTTAATGTCTTCGCTATCAAAGTTATAAGCGCTACGTGCAACACTGGCATTTGACGCTCGGTTTGATACTTTCGCGGTTTGTGTTTGATCAGCTTGACGAGTCTGACAAGCACTTAGAGATAAAACAGCCAATGCTGTGATAGTGAGTTTCGTCACTAACTTCATAGTTCACTTCCTTTTTCAAAAAGCCAGTTTTGTATAGGGGTATCTAAAATAGCTCGCATTTGCTCCAGGGCATGGTTACGAGCTTGCTGGGTAGATGTTCCATTACCGACAACAGTAATATGCTCTTGCCGAAATACCCTAAAAGGTGAATGTGGTTGCGTTAATTCAACCATTAAGTCCAGTTTATGCTGGTGATTATTTTCTGATTGTCTTGTTCTGTGAGCAGGCTTCAGCTGCAACCATAAAACGGTTTCTGTCGCAGACGGTATTTGCTGATTAATAATTCCAACAAGGCTTTGCAAAGAGCTGTCAGCAATAACGCGAACACCATAGCGTTGCCATACCTTTGCAACAGCACTTAAATTCTCACGAAGTTTATTTTTAAGCGTGCCATTGGTAGCGCCTAAACCGGCCAAAGCTCTTTCAATCCTTAACCCGTAGGCATTCGCCTCCCGGTACTTTAATGCCCAAAGCACCTTATCAACAGCAGGTGACTGAGCAGGAAAACTAAGCGTCGCTATCGGTGTAAGCTCATCCTCAAGAAAGCGAATCAGTTGCCTTTTACTGATAGTTGCCTGTACGTAGGTTACGCCTGATTTTTTATCAACAAACTGCTCACTGACGTTAACTTTATTTACATCGATTGAGAGTGTGTTACTGACAACTGACTGTTTAAAGTATTGGGATGTTCCTGCTTGTGTTTTTTCAAGAATAGAAACGTTTTCAGCAGACATCGACTGACTAACCTGAGCAATAATTTCTGCTATTGCTGCGCGTTTTGCTTCAGAACTCGACGGACCGCTGCCAACAGCTGTCAGTTGCTCACTGGTATTTTCTGATTTGAAAATCCAGTCCGGCAGCTCTTGCGCGGTGATAGAAAAACTGAAGGTGGCCATAATTATGACCACCCAATAACGAATAGGCATTACCCTTTAGCTTCTAACTCGTCTTGAAGCGCATTAATGGCTTCAATGGTTTCTTGCTCTAGCGTAATAATTTCGTTGGCATCCGATGCTAAATCGATTTGATCTTTTGCGCGTAGAATAGCCAAGCCAAGGTTATTATCGGCGTTCTGTTCGTTACCGCTCATCCACCCTGACACCATACCTAAACTGCCAGCTTTAGCGACAGTGGTAGAGTGCTCACTTAAAATGATAGCTGCTTGCGCTAATTGCACGGTGATGTCAGTCGCTAATTTAGTATTTTGCTCAGATACACCTTCGATTGCTGAATTGTAGGCTGCGAGCTTTGGACCAATTTTGTCATCTTCAGTCTCTGCTTTTTCGTCAAATGCAATAATCGCCGCTCTCAGCTCTTCTTCAGATTTCCCTTGATGAGCCGTCAAAAATGCTTGTACATCAACGTAGTTTTCCGTCTGAGTACGATACTCACCCATCACGTTGTATTGGCGCTCCAGGATAGAAGCACAGATATTTAAGAATTCATCGACACCCGGCTGAATTTCAACACGGTTAAACCCGAGCTCTTCCATTTGCACAGAAAGATCAGCGACGGCCTGGTTTCTGTCTAAAGTCGCGGCGTTTTCATTTGAAGTAGACATACACGCACTCAGTACGACAGCGGCTAGTGGTGCAACGATCCATTTTTTCATAATACTTTCCCTCAGAGGCCTTGAGCCAAATCAACATTTTTATTACATAGGCTTAGTTAAGCCATAATGGTAAATGTAAAGAAAGCGTTAAGCAGGATCAATCAGTTTTTAAATTTTTTTTAAACAGGATCGCGAAATCGACTCTCAAATGGCTGAAAGCGAGTAAGGGTAATAAGAGGTTTATTATGGTGGCGCTGGACGGACTTGAACCGTCACTCCCGAAGGAACCTGATTTTGAATCAGGCGTGTCTACCAATTCCACCACAGCGCCATTTCTTGCGAGGTGAAGTTACCAAGGAAGGTAACGGGTCGGGATTATACCCGCGATACTTAGCTAATCAAGCGAAAATTATCGAAAAGTGGTTTTCACCGCACTGACTGATGATTCATTAACCATATTGCTTGTAATCGGGAGTTAATGTCAGCCGGTATCCTCCGTGTTAATATAACGCCATCGATAACAGAGAACTCTCTACAATGACATTAAACGCTCAAGAATTACACGCCAGTTTTCCAAGCGCTGGTTTCCTCCGTCGCTTAGCCGCCTGGGTATACGATTTTTTAGTGGCTGTCGCTATTATCATGCTCTCCTCAGCGCTGGCGTTAGGCTTTGCGGCAACCTTAACTGCTCTGAATTGGGTCGAGCTCAGTGAAGAAATGGATCATGCCGGATGGCTTGCCCAGGGGCCCTGGTACAGCATCTACTTAATCAGTGTATTAACTCTCTTCTTTGGCTGGTTCTGGAAGCGCTCGGGTCAAACCATTGGTATGAGAGCCTGGCGTCTAAAGTTACAAAATCGTGATGGCAGTCGCTTAACATTAAAGCAAACCATTATTCGACTGCTGACTTGCTGTGCGGGGCTTGGGAACCTATGGGTTTTAGTTGACTTTAAAAATCGCCGAGCCTGGCATGACTATGCAGCAGGTACTGAAGTTGTGACCTTATCGAAAGAAGCTAATCAGCTATTTTACTGGAACGAGCTTTAGGGCTCGCTCCAGTGCCTTTATTACCCTGCTTTCTTCTGCATAAAGTACACAGCAAGAGCCGCAAATACAATACTGGGTAGTAACGCGCCAAGGAAAGCGGGAACTTGATACACCTGCGCTAAGGGTCCGAATATCTCATTACTGACATGAAAGCCGAAACCGGTAATGACTCCCATCAAAATACGAGCCCCCATAGTTGTTGAGCGAAGCGGTCCAAAAATAAAGGACAATGCAACCAATAACATAACCGCAACCGTTACTGGAGCAAGCAGCTTACGCCATAAAGCGAGCTCATAGCGCTTGGCAGATTGCTGATTAAGCTCCAGGTAATTCAGGTAATCCAACAAACCAGAAACCGACAAAGATTCAGGCTTAATAGTTACGACGCCTAACTTATCCGGCGTTAACGTCGACTGCCACTGCACACTGTTTTTTCGAGTTGAGCTGACACGACTTGCGCTCAATTCTGTAATAACAACATCCTGCATACGCCATGCGCCGTTAGTAAACAGCGCAGTTTGGGCGTAGGTTGCTTTTTGAAGTTCACGGTTCTCATCAAAGTCATAAATAATAACGTTATTAAGGCGCCCGGTGTCTTCCACTTCGCCAATATGGATAAAGTCAGAACCGTCCTTTGCCCAAACACCCTGCTGAGCCGAAATTAAGCTACCACCAGAAATTTCCTGTGAGCGAATTGCACGACCTTTGGACTCCATAGGTGGGGCAACCCATTCACCAATCGCCATTACGGCAACCATCATAATAATGGCGACTTTCATAACAGCGGCGATAATATTCAGTCGCGAACGGCCGGCAGCAAGCATAACAACGAGCTCAGAGTTGCTCGCCAGCATACCGACACCAATCAAGCCGCCAAGTAGCGCCGCCATAGGGAAAAATAATTCCACGTCACGCGGTAAGCTGTAAAAAACAAATAACGCCGCATCCAGGGTATCGTAGTTTCCCCGGCCAACGGCCTTTAACTGTTCAACAAAACGAATCAGCGAAGACAATCCGGTCAGTACCGCCAAACTCATTAATGAGGTTTTTAGTACCGTCAGGCCAATGTATTTATCCAGAATACTTAACATCGTTAACCCCGCTTATTCCGGACACTAAAACGTGACAAGAGCTTCAAGCCCAACGGCCTACCTTTACCGATTAAAATAAAGCCGAATATCAGCAAAATAAAATGGATCCACCAAAGGCCTATTACCGACGGTATCACGCCATCTCGCACTGCGGCCTTAGCGGCCATTAACACCAGAAAGTAACCAAGGTAGATCAAGAAAGCCGGAGCCATTCGCGCAAACTTGCCCTGCCTTGGATTTACGCGACTAAGCGGCACCGCAATTAACGTTAATAACGGCATTGCCAAAGGAATAGCAATACGCCATTGAAACTCTGCTACAGCCGCATTCCCCGGAGTTTCTAATAACTCCAGCGTAGAGTAATTTTCCAGTTTTCGTGCCTGACCGTCGGCTTCCTGCTCTTTTATTTGTAGGCGATAATTATCGAAGGTCATCGTCTGATAGCTACTTTGGTCACCGGCATAGCGGTTTCCCTCTCCCAGTTCCAGCCACTGAGAACCGCTGTCTTCGCTAATAACACGTCCAGTCTTCGCCATAACGACACTGCCCGCACGTAGCTCATTGCCTTCGTGACTATGTTGCGCAACAAAAACTTCTTGCAACTCGCCTTCTTCATTCACGTCTTGAACAAAGATAACCGCCTTTTGGTTACTGGCTTGCTGGAAGCGCCCCGGCATTAACGCCGTCAAGCCGCTATCCGAACGAGCTTTTTCTTCAACTTGCTGCTCTTGCTCAAGCGCCCAGGGCACCGCCCATAAAGTCAGCGCCCCAGTCACTAATGCCAATACCAGCGACAAGACCAGAGTCACCCTAGTAACATACCACTCGCTGACACCACAGGCGTGCAAAATAGTCATTTCGTTGTCAGCGTAGATACGTCCATGGGCCAGCAAAATGCCTAAAAATAAACTCAAAGGAAGAATTAAAGCCAGCAGTGCCGGTAAATTCAGCGACAACAATTGAAAAATAACACTGCCGGGAATATCTCCCTCAGAGGCATCGGACAACACACGTACAAATTTCTGACTGACAAAAATAGCCATCAGAATAAAGAGCACAGCAAGCTGCGACTTTAGTGTTTCACTGATTAAATACCGAAATATGCGCACTAATGTTCACTCATGTAACTTAGGTTTTTACTGGAATAGCTGCGATTTTTAAGTAAACTTGTTATTTTAACAACAAAATGTCTTAAGAGCTAAACTATAGCAGGCATTAAAGCCACCTGAAACAGGAGCACTGTCATGGAGTTCAGCGTCAAAAGTGGTAATCCGGAAAAACAACGTTCTGCGTGTATTGTCGTAGGTGTCTTTGAACCCCGCCGATTATCTGGTGTGGCTGAACAGCTGGACAAAGTCAGTGATGGCTATTTAAGCAATTTATTGCGCCGTGGTGATTTAGAAGGTAAGTCTGGACAAGTTCTTTTATTGCATCATGTTCCAAACATTTTAGCTGAACGGGTATTACTGGTTGGTTGCGGTAAAGAGCGTGAACTTGACGAGCGACAGTACCGCCAAATTATTGCGCGTACTATTAACACGTTAAATGAAACCGGCTCGATGGAAGCGGTATGCTTTCTAAGCGAGCTACACGTAAAAGGTCGTGATACCTACTGGAAAGTTAGACAAGCAGTTGAGGCTGCCCGGGCAACGCTATATAACTTTAACGAGCTCAAAAGTAAGAAAGAAGAGCCCCGCCGCCCGCTTCGCAAGTTAATCTTCAACGTTCCGAGCCGCAAAGAACTTACTTTGGGTGAACAAGCGGTTCAACATGGGCTAGCAGTATCAGCGGGAATGGATGTATGCCGAAATGTGGCAAATATGCCACCGAACATTTGTACACCTCGTTACCTGGCCGAGCAGGCCGAAAAAATGGCAGAGGGCTACGATAACCTCAGCGTCACGACGGTTGAAGAAGCCGAGATGGAAAAGCTCGGTATGAATGCTTATTTAGCCGTTGGTCGAGGCTCTGAGCATGAGTCAGTACTGACTTTAATGCATTATAAAGGTGCCCCTGACGATCAAGCCCCCGTTGTTCTTGTCGGTAAAGGCCTGACATTCGACTCCGGTGGTATATCAATAAAGCCGTCCGCTAATATGGATGAAATGAAATACGATATGGGCGGTGCAGCCGGCGTACTGGGTGCTATGCAAGCTTTGGCGGAACTACAACTGCCTATTAATGTTATTGGTGCAGTCGCTGGATGTGAGAATATGCCGGACGGCAAGGCTTATCGCCCCGGCGACATTCTCACAACCATGAGCGGGCAAACCGTAGAGGTCCTCAATACTGACGCGGAAGGCCGACTGGTGTTGTGCGATACACTAACTTACGTTGAGCGTTTTGAGCCAGACTCTGTTATCGACTTGGCAACACTGACAGGCGCCTGCGTTATCGCTCTGGGCAGTCACGCTTCTGCGGTACTCAGTCAGCACAACCCACTGGCACACGAAGTGTTAAACGCAGCCCAGCAAAGCGGCGATAAAGCCTGGCGTATGCCGTTATGGGACGAGTACCAATCGATGTTGGACAGTCCTTTTGCGGACATGGCGAACATAGGCGGCCGCGAAGCTGGCACTATCACTGCGGCTTGTTTCCTGTCGCGCTTCACCAAAAAGTACAACTGGGCTCACATGGATATCGCCGGCACAGCTTGGCAAGGCGGTAAAGAAAAAGGTTCAACGGGACGCCCGGTGCCTTTATTAACTCAGTTCTTAATTAACCGATGCTCGAGCGAGGCAACCGAATAATATGCCCTCAGCAACGTTTTTTCTAATGCCGGAGGCATCAGAGGATGAGCAAAATGCGTTAATTTGCGATAAGATCGCTGAACTGTACAGAAAACATAAGCGATTGCGTGTCTGGGCTCAAAATCAAGCCCAGGCAGAAGCTCTGGATGAACTGCTATGGCAGCGTCCTGCTGATGCTTTCATTCCGCACAACTTAGTCGGCGAAGGCGCCTCTACCGGTGCTCCGGTTGAAATTGGTTGGCCTCAAACGGAGCCTGGTTCAAGTAGACCGGGGTATGCGCTATTCAATTTAGCCAATGAAGTACCCGTACAGGCGCAACAGAGTCAGCAACTGTACGACATTGTGCCAGTGTCAGATGACGGCAAAGCAGTTGCCAGAGAACGTTACAAACATTACCGGGCTCGCGGTTGCCAAATGCATACCGTACCCCTGATATCCGAACAGAAGTAAGGTCATTATGGATAAAACATATTCCCCTGCAGATATAGAGCAAAACCTTTACCAACAATGGGAAGAAAAAGGGTACTTCAAGCCTAGCGGCCAAGGTGACTCTTACTCCATTATGATCCCGCCGCCCAATGTGACCGGCAGTCTGCATATGGGCCACGCTTTTCAACACACCATTATGGATACGCTTATTCGTTATCAGCGTATGGATGGTAAAAACACCTTGTGGCAGGTCGGCTCAGACCATGCCGGCATTGCTACACAAATGGTGGTGGAGCGCCAACTGGCGGCCCAAAATCAAACACGGCAAGAGCTAGGTCGAGAAGCCTTCATTGATAAAATTTGGGAATGGAAACACCAGTCCGGCGGTACTATTACTCAGCAAATGCGTCGTTTAGGCGATTCTGTAGACTGGGATCGCGAGCGTTTTACCATGGACGAAGGCCTGTCCGACGCCGTTCGCGAAGTGTTTGTGAAGCTTCATGAAGAAAACTTAATTTATCGCGGCAAACGACTGGTCAACTGGGATCCGGCATTGCAAACCGCCATATCAGACCTGGAAGTCGAAAACAAAGAACAACAGGGCTCTATTTGGTACTTACGCTACCCGCTCGCTGACGGTGAGAAAACCGAAGACGGTAAAGACCATTTAGTCGTCGCTACTACCCGACCGGAAACCATGTTGGGTGATGTGTGCGTGGCTGTTCACCCGGACGATGATCGCTTTGGACATTTAGTCGGCAAGCACATTAATCTGCCTATCGTAAACCGCCGTATTCCTATCGTCGCCGACCATCATGTTGATAGCGAATTTGGTACCGGCTGCGTAAAAGTTACGCCAGCTCACGACTTTAACGATTACGAAATTGGCAAGCGCCACCAAACCGGCATGATATCGATTTTCGATGACACGGCTCACGTTATGGAAAAGGCCGGGTTATACACCAGCACTGGCGAAGCACTGAGTGAACTTGACGGATTTGACGGAACATTACCGAGCCAATACGCAGGCAAAGAGCGTTTTGAAGCCCGCAAACAACTGATTGCTGAATTTGACGAGCTGGGGTTATTGGAAAAAATTGAAAAACATACCAACAAAGTCCCTTATGGTGACCGTGGCGGTGTGCCTATTGAGCCTCATCTGACTGACCAATGGTATGTTCGTGTTGAGCCGTTGGCGAAACAGGCGACCGAAGCGGTAGAAGACGGCCGCATCGAGTTCGTTCCCAAGCAATATGAGAATATGTACTTCAGCTGGATGCGCGACATTCAGGACTGGTGTATATCCCGTCAACTTTGGTGGGGACATCGCATACCGGCTTGGTATGACGAAAGCGGCAATGTTTATGTCGGCCGTACCGAAGAAGAAGTCCGTGAAAAATATAACTTAGGTGACACTGCCCTTCAGCAGGACGAGGATGTTTTAGACACCTGGTTCTCGTCAGCACTTTGGACATTCTCTACGCTGGGCTGGCCGAAGAACACTAATGACTTAAAAACCTTCCACCCTACCGATGTGTTGGTGACTGGTTTTGACATTATTTTCTTCTGGGTTGCCCGCATGATAATGATGACCATGCACTTCATGAAAGACGATGAAGGTAAACCTCAAGTGCCTTTCAAAAAGGTGTATGTCACGGGTCTTATTCGCGACGAGGAAGGCCAGAAAATGTCTAAGTCCAAGGGGAATGTGTTGGATCCTCTGGACATGATTGACGGCATAAGCGCTGACGAATTAGTCGCCAAGCGTACCGCTAATATGATGCAGCCGAAAATGCGCGAAAAAATTGAAAAGCGTACTCGCGCAGAATTCCCGGAAGGCATTACAGCCCATGGTACCGACGCACTGCGCTTTACGCTAACGGCGTTGGCTTCAACCGGCCGTGATATCAACTGGGACATGAAACGCCTGGAAGGCTATCGTAACTTCTGTAACAAGCTATGGAATGCCAGCCGCTTCGTGCTTATAAACACAGAAGAACACGATTGCGGTCAAAGCGGCGGTGAAATGACGTTATCACTGGCTGACGAATGGATTATCGCGCGCTTTAACAGTACGGTGAAAGAGTTCCGTCAGGCGCTGGAGAGCTACCGTTTTGACCAGGCCGCAGCCATTGCTTATGAGTTCACCTGGAACCAATTCTGCGACTGGTACTTAGAGCTCACCAAACCAGTTCTGCAGAATGGTACAGAGGTTCAGCAGCGCGGTACCCGCCATACTTTGGTCAGCATTTTGGAACAGCTTCTGCGTTTGCTTCATCCAATTATGCCATACATCACTGAAACCATTTGGCAAAGGGTCAAGCCGCTAGCGAGCGTTGAAGGCGATACTATTATGCTGCAACCGTTCCCGCAGGTACAAAGCTCGGTTAATGAGCAAGCCATGCTGGATATGGAATGGTTAAAGCGTGTTATTCTGGCTATCCGTAATATTCGTGGTGAAATGGACTTATCGCCAAATAAACCATTGTCGTTATTGTTGTCGAACGCCGACGCTATGGCGAAGGGACGTATAGAGAATAACGAAAGCTTCCTGAGCAGTCTGGCCAAGCTTGAATTTATTGAGTTTATTGATAGCGATGATGAAGCACCTGCCAGCATGACGGCCTTGGTCGATAGCTTGAAGTTGCACATTCCAATGGCCGGCTTAATTGACAAGGACGCTGAGCTACAGCGCTTGCAGAAGGCTATTGAAAAGGCTGAGAAAGAATGGCAGCGCCTTAACGGTAAACTCAGCAACGAAAACTTCGTTAATAAAGCGCCTGAAGCTGTTATAGCAAAAGAACGTGAAAAGCTTGCTGAAGCTGAGGCAACGCTAAGCCAGCTGAAAGAGCAGCAGGAAAAAATTAGCGCACTTTAACACGTTGACGATAATCAAACGCCCGGCTATTAAGCTGGGCGTTTTTGTATGCGCTTAATCTAATTTTGCCATAAGCTCGTATCAACGGTTATACCGATAACAAGGGAGAGAGCCATGACTATTTTTGAAGAGCTACGAGTTGACCATGATAAACAACGTCAGCTTTTAGACCTTTTACTGGACACATCAGGTAACGAGCCAGAGCGCGAGCAGTACTACCAGCAATTGAAAACTCAATTGGAACAACATGCTGCGGCGGAAGAGCGTTATTTCTATAACCCTTTAATTGAAGATAACGCAACTATTGAGATGTCGCGCCATGGCATTGCAGAGCACCATGAAATTGACGAACTCATCGAAGCCTTAGAGCAAACAGACATGTCGTCTCCGGCTTGGCTGCAACATTTTAAAAACTTAAAACATAAGGTACTGCATCACCTGGAAGACGAAGAACAAGGGTTCTTTCAGAAAGCAGGGAAGGTATTAGGAGGCTCAGAAAAACAGTCTTTGGGTAAAGAATACCGGGAGATGATGAAAGAAAAAGGTCTCTAACGACCTAAGAGCGGAGAGGATTATTCCTCTCCGTCGTCATAATCTTCATCGAGCTCGTCGTCATCCAGCATAGTTCCCCAGCCGTCATACTCGACGTCACACTCGTCAGCGACAGCCGCTATTTCTCTCACCTGACGCGCTAGTACATTGTTATCTAGCTCGGCATCGGTTGCAGCAATAAATGCGAACCAGCGCTTCCCCTGCTCGTCTTCAAATTCGTCAGCGTCATCGACATGATAACCTAGCTTCACCAGCTCCACTGCGGCCTTCTCTAGCTTGGTAAAGTCTGTAGAAGCAAGGTGGTGTTCAATCTCATAAAGAACGTCAGGCTCAACACCGTCACTGATTAGCGCATTAATAGTTTGCTCGCTTTGCTCAAGCAGCTCATTCAGAGGCTGACTCATTCGCTTTCCTTCTTCACTTGTTCGTTTAACTGATTAATTTTACTGTCCATAATGTCATGGCAGTGACGACTTAAGTCGCGCAAATTCTCTTTTTGATAATTGGCAATTCGTATCGGCTCAAGAAATGCCACTTTTAATACACCATTGTTCCAACGGTTCATTTTAATTTTCCCATGCAGCTCTGACACGCAAACAGGAACAACATCTACCTGTGCCCGAAACGCCGTATGAAAAGCACCATTTTTAAAAGGCAGCAATCCACGCCCATAACTACGCGTACCTTCAGGGAACATCCACACGGAAATATCACGTTGGTTTATCGCATTCGCAGTCTGGGCAATTGTACCGTGTGCTTTGCCCGCATTTTTCCGGTCGATGAGAATATTTCCCGCCAACCAGTACAGCCAGCCAAAAAACGGAATCCAGCGTAGGCTCTTCTTACCCAAAGTCACCGTATTCTTCGGCAACATAGCCGCGATAGTGAATATTTCCCAGCTATTCTGGTGGTTACAAACAAACACATAAGGCCCGCCACGTTCAATATCCGGATGACGAGTGACTTCAATCTTTACTCCCAAGACCCGAGTCGCCCACCCAAAAATGTGAGCGAACCGATACGTGTTGTTTCGGTGAAAGGGTCGAATAATGCAAAACAGGCAGCCAACGATACCAAACACAACAATGAAGCCACCTAAAAACAACCACCTCAGCACCGCTAACATGACAACTCCCCGCCTTTACTCTTCATCTTCAACGATAATATCGTCGACTCGCTGAAGACCTCTGGGCAGTTTGTTACCCCGGCGCCCTCGCTCGCCCAGGTAGTGCTCAAGATCGGCCGGCTTCAAAGTCAACTTCCGCTTCCCGGCCATTAGCGTTACCGCTTTGTCCGGCGCGGCTGTCGCCAGGGCCACCACATACTCTTCCCGCGACTGTGCTCTTAACGCTGGGATATTAATAATTTTGTTCCCTTTACCTTTGCTCAGTTGTGGTAAATCTGCCACCGGGAAGACCAACATACGGCCTTCATTGGATACGGCAATAACGCGGTCATTTTCAATACTGTTTACCTGAGTTGGCTCTAGTATTTTAGCTCCAGTTGGCAAGGTAATAATCGCCTTACCGTTTTTATTGCGGCTGACTAAATCACTAAACTGGCAAATAAAACCGTAACCCGCATCGGATGCCAACAAGACACAGCTGTCGTCTTTACCCATTAACACATGTTCGACCGTTTCGCCTGAGACCAGACTAAAGCGTCCGGTTAACGGCTCTCCCTGACTTCTTGCAGAGGGCAACAAGTGAGCTTCACACGAGAAGCTGCGCCCAGAGCTGTCAATAAACACAACTGGCTGGTTACTCTTACCTTCAGCTGATCCAAGGAAACTGTCTCCGGATTTATAGCTAAGCTTTTCACCATCAATGTCATGACCTTTCGCGCTACGCACCCAGCCTTTTTTCGACAACACGACAGTAACGGCTTCTGCAGGCGTTAAGTCACGCTCACTCAATGCTTTTGCTTCGTTACGCTCAACCAACGGCGAGCGACGTTCGTCACCATAAGTGTCAGCATCGGCAAGCAGTTCTTTGCGAATCAAGGTTTTCAAACGTCGGTCTGAGCCCAGAATTTTCTCAAGCTGCTCGCGCTCTTTATTTAATTCGTCCTGCTCACCTTTCAGCTTCTGCTCTTCCAGCTTCGCCAAGTGACGTAACTTCAACTCAAGAATGGCTTCGGCCTGTTTGTCTGACAGCTCGAAGCGCGACATTAAGACTTCTTTAGGCTTATCTTCTGTGCGAATAATCTCGATGACTTCATCAAGGTTAAGATACGCAATAAGCAAGCCTTCGAGAATATGAAGACGCGCCAGTACTTTGTCTAAACGGTATTGCAAACGGCGAGTAACCGTCTGCTGACGAAATTCTAGCCACTCTTTTAGCAGCCCCAGTAACGGCTTAACTTGAGGACGACCGTCCAGCCCCAGAATATTCAAATTAACGCGATACTGTTTTTCTAAGTCAGTTGTCGCGAATAAGTGGTTCATTAATTGCTCGGTATCAACGCGATTTGAGCGAGGGACAATAACCAATCGAGTTGGATTCTCGTGGTCAGACTCATCTCGCAAGTCAGATACCAACGGTAATTTTTTCGCCTGCATTTGTTGAGCAATTTGCTCTAACACTTTTGCGCCCGAGGCTTGGTGGGGTAACGCAGTAACAACGATTTCGCCATCGTCAACTTCATAAGAAGCACGCATTTTTATACTGCCGCGACCTGTTTCATACATTTTCTTAATGTCGTCGGCAGGCGTAATGACTTCTGCGTCGGTCGGATAGTCCGGCCCCTTTAACACGTCCATAATGTCTTCGAGCGTGCTGCTTGGCTTTTCCAGTAACATGGCACAAGCGTTAGCCACTTCGCGGGCATTGTGCGGTGGGATATCCGTGGCCATACCTACGGCAATACCCGTCACACCATTCAACAGGATATGAGGTAGCCTAGCGGGCAGTACTTTGGGCTCCTTCATGGTGCCATCAAAGTTAGGTATCCAGTCAGCAGTGCCTTGCCCTAATTCACTCAGCAGAACTTCACTAAACTTAGACAGTCGTGCTTCGGTATAACGCATCGCTGCGAACGACTTAGGGTCATCGGGAGAGCCCCAGTTACCCTGACCATCCACCAACGGATGTCGATACGAGAATGGCTGCGCCATGAGTACCATAGCTTCATAACACGCGCTGTCACCATGAGGGTGAAACTTACCCAGCACATCACCCACTGTACGGGCGGATTTTTTATACTTCGCTAAAGCCGATAAGCCCAGCTCCGACATTGCATAAACAATACGTCGCTGAACCGGCTTCAAACCATCGCCAATATGCGGCAATGCCCGGTCCATAATGACGTACATGGAATAATTTAAGTAGGCCTCTTCAGTAAAGCGGCTGAGGGGGCGTGTTTCGGTAATCTCCGTCGACATTCTCACTTCTCCTTACTAAGCAGCCTACAGTTCAGCCAAATCGGCCATGTTGCCTTTACTCTCCAGCCAGGTGCGGCGATCACTCGCGCGCTTCTTCGCCAGCAACATATCCATTAGCTCTTCCATCATTTCTGCATCATCTATAGTCAGCTGCACCAATCGACGTGTATTCGGGTCCATAGTCGTTTCACGAAGCGTCAGCGGGTTCATTTCACCCAAGCCTTTGAAACGCTGAACGTTAATTTTGCCTTTTTTCTTCTCAGCTTCAATACGGTCTAAGATGCCCTGTTTTTCGTCTTCATCGAGGGCATAAAACACCTCTTTGCCCACATCGATTCGATAAAGCGGCGGCATGGCAACAAAAATATGACCATTTTCAACCAGCGGTCTGAAATGCTTCACAAAGAGTGCACACAACAAAGTCGCTATATGCAGCCCATCGGAGTCGGCATCGGCCAGAATACAAATCTTACCGTAGCGAAGCTTGTCTAAATCGACACTGTTCGGGTCAACGCCCACAGCAACGGATATATCGTGAATTTCCTGTGAGCCCAGAATTTGTTCCGGATCGACTTCCCAGGTGTTAAGAATCTTCCCGCGCAGCGGCATAACTGCCTGAAACTCTCGGTCACGGGCTTGCTTTGCTGAGCCACCTGCCGAGTCACCTTCCACCAAAAACAATTCGCTGCTTGATGGATCCTGACTTGAGCAGTCGGTTAACTTACCCGGAAGCGCAGGCCCCTGAGTGACTTTCTTACGAACAACCTTCTTGCTTGCTCGTAAGCGACGCTGCGCGTTACTAATACACACATCGGCCAATAACTCAGCTTGCTCGGTGTGCTCATTCAGCCACAAGCTGAATGCATCTTTTACCACCCCGGAAACAAAACTGGCAGACTGTCTCGACGACAGTCGTTCTTTAGTTTGACCGGCAAACTGGGGATCCTGCATCTTAGTCGACAAAATATAAGAGCAGCGTTCCCACACGTCATCAGGTGTCAGCTTAACTCCTCGTGGCAGCAAGTTACGGAACTCACAAAACTCCCGCATAGCCTCTAAAAGACCTTGCCGCAAGCCATTAACATGCGTACCACCTAATGGCGTTGGAATCAGGTTTACATAACTCTCAGATAGGCCCTCACCACCTTCCGGTAACCAGGTTACCGCCCATTCAACCCCTTCGGTTTGCGAGCTAAAAGAGCCATTAAATGGGTCTTCCGGTAAAGTAGGAACCTCTTTTACCGCTTCAATCAGGTAATCGGTCAGGCCATCCTCGTAAAACCAAGTTTCTTCGGTGTCATCCACTTTATTTTTGAACGTGATACTTAATCCCGGACAAAGCACGGCTTTCGCACGGAGTAAGTGTTTTAATTTGGTTACAGAGAACTTCGAAGAGTCAAAATACTGTGCGTCAGGCCAAAAATGCACTTTGGTTCCGGTGTTGCGTTTTCCAACGGTACCGGTAACTTCTAATTCAGAGACTTTATCACCGTTCTCGAAGGCCATTTCGTAGACCTGGCCGTCGCGCTTAATAGTAAGCTCAACACGCTTCGAAAGGGCATTAACAACAGAGATACCAACGCCGTGCAAACCACCGGAGAACTGATAGTTTTTATTGGAAAACTTACCACCAGCGTGCAGTTTGCTCATAATGAGCTCAACCCCCGGAACGCCTTCTTCCGGGTGAATATCCACTGGCATACCACGACCGTCATCCATGACTTCTAAGGATTGATCGGTGTGTAAAATAACCACTAAGCTTTTAGCGTGGCCGGCAAGTGCCTCATCCACACTGTTATCGATAACTTCCTGACCTAAGTGATTGGGTCGCGTGGTGTCGGTATACATACCGGGACGGCGCTGAACCGGCTCTAAGCCATTCAACACCTCAATAGAATCGGATTTGTAGTCTGTCATGAGTCCCTGTTTTTTTGTTGTAGCTCGCTCCGCAAAGTTGACTGACAATTTACCGCTAACCGTCGTCTATTTGAAGTAGTAAGGCATAAATTTCTGCACTGACTCGCTAAGCTCGGGTTGAATGCGACCTTGCTTACGACAAAGTTGTAACCAGTCCGACAAAAACTGATTCGCCTGGTACTTTTCATCGCGATGACGCATTTCTTTATTAGGTTGACGATAATGAACTTCTAACTTCGTAATACCCTGTGTTTTTAATACTTCTGCCATACGCACATCATGGTATAAGCGTACCGTCATTTTAGCGCGTAAGTAATCCGCCCAGCTGGGCTTTAATTGCTCAATGGATATATCCGTCGTATAGCGCGAACTGTCGGCACGTTTTACCACAAACACCAGTCCTTCACCGGCCTGAATAATGACTTCGCTTTTAGCGGAGTCACTGTCACCCGGTACAAAAGGCAATAGAGCTGCATAATTCAGCTCATTCAGCCGGTGTAACTCAGCTACGTCGACAACATACCGCTGCTGCATACGGATCCTTACAAGCTTAGCTTATTTTTGAATACGCTATTACGGTGTAATAACAACCATTGTAACCCAATAACGCTTGCCGCATTATTAATTTCCTCGCGCTCCAGCATGCCTATGACTTCTGGTCTTGGCAGCACGTGCACTTTAATGTCCTCGTCCTCTTCTTCGAGTCCGCCAAAACCAGCGGCTAAGCTACTGTCTACTTCGGCAATATAAATCGTCAGCTTTTCATCGGTACCGCCCGGGCTGGAGTAATAGCTGGTTGCATAAATCAACTGCTTAGCTTCCAGACCAGCCTCTTCTTTTAACTCTCTGGTTGCGACTTCTTCTGCACTCTCGCCTGCGTCAAACATGCCAGCGACAAACTCAAACAACCAAGGCCCGTTTGGATCATCTAACGCACCAACCCGAAACTGCTCCAGCACGACTAACTCATCGCGAACAGGGTCGTACGGTATCACTACCACTGCGTGCCCGCGCTCCATTAATTCACGCTCAATTGGCTGACTCCAACCGCCTTGAAACAAACGGTGCTTGAGTTTGTATTTATAAACCGACAAAAAACCTTCATAAAGCGGCTGTTTTTTGTCGAGTTCAACATCTTTTCGAGTCAGTCTTGAGGTCATCGCATCTCCTTACCTATTCGACGTTTTTTTCTACGAAGTCGCATCCATTTTATGATCTACTATACAGCAAACATTCTGTTACACTTGAGCAGATTCTGAAACCATGTTTTGCTTAAATTATCAGCGTGAATCAATTACACTGGTAATCATTCAACACTGTATGTAAACTAACGCGCAATCACTTTAAGACTATTGCATGTCAAGTAACGGGACACTGACTACCATGAAAAAGCACCTCTTGTCAGCGGCTGTAGGAATTGCATTAACTACAGTCTCTTTTACGTCAAATGCGGAAGATTTAGCTCAAATTTATCGTTTAGCGGTTGATAACGACCCTACGTTGTTAAGAGCTGCGGCTGAACGTAATGCAACCCAAAAAGGCGTCGATATTGCCAAGTCAGGGTTCTTACCACAGGTTAACGGTGAAGCTGGTTATAGTGAGTCTACGAGTGACTCGCCACAGTTTGTTAACAATCAAATCCAGAAATTTGCAATAGATAGTAGTGGTTGGCAAGCAGGCGTTACTTTAAACCAAAGTATCTTTGACTGGAGCGTCTGGAAAAACGCTGACATTGCTGAAAAGCAAGCCTATCAAGCCGAGATTTCATACAGTAATGCTCAGCAGGAATTAATGCTGCGTGTTGTAAACGCTTACTTCCAGGCACTTCAGGCAAAAGACGACCTGTCATTTGCTGAAGCCGAGAAAAAAGCCATTAAACGTCAGCTTGAGCAAACCAAACAACGTTTCTCTGTTGGTTTAACCGCCATTACTGACGTGCACGAAGCACAAGCACAATATGACAGCGCCGTCGCCCGTGAAATTCAGGCTCGTAATGCCGTAGAAATTGCTTACGAAAGCATTCGTGAAATCACTGGGCAATACCCACAGACGCTGGCCGCATTAGACACCGAAACCTTTTCGCCCAGTGACCCTGCACCGGAAGATGTCATGAAATGGGTAAAGAAAGCGGAAAATAGTAATCTAAGCTTATTAGAGAGCATGGTGCAGGTTGAGATTGCTGAACAGCAAATTAAGCTTCAGCAAGCGGGTCACTACCCGACCGTGTCATTATCAGCGAACTATTCAGCCAATGATATCGATAGAACAATACAAGGTGAGCCATCCCCAGATACGGGCCGTCTTGATAGCCGTTCAATTGGTCTAAACGTCAGCGTACCTATTTTCTCAGGCTTCCGCACCTCAGCTGAAGTGTCTCAGGCGCGTGACAACTACGTAGCAAGTAGCCAGCAAATGGTTCAGACCCGTCGTCAAATTGAGCGTGAAGTGCGTAACGCTTACTACGAAGTATCTGCGTCAATTGCCAGTATTAGCGCATTCCAGCAGTCTGTAGTTTCAGCAGAAAGTGCCTTAAAAGCAACAGAGGCAGGTTTTGAAGTCGGTACCCGTACTATCGTTGACGTACTGAATAGCACTCAAAACCTGTATAACGCTAAGCGTAACTTATCAGAAGCTCGCTATGGCTATATTCGCCAAATGCTACGTTTAGAGCAAGCGGCAGGACAGCTTCAGGAAAACGACCTACTGGCAATTAACAGCAGTTTGTCTGAAGACGTCGAAGGAACTGCGGCAGACTAACTCCGCTGACCACAGGCACCACGTCCCGTTAGTGGTGCCTGCCTCCCTTAATTCTATGTTACTATCCGCTCCAATTTAATAAACAACAACGGTTCTTGTTGTGATTGAACAACCCAAATTTAAATTCTATTTTTTGCACCCAAAGTTCTGGCTTACCTGGCTTGGCGTTCTTATCCTTTATACCGTTTCCTGGCTGCCTTATCGTGTACAGCTGGCTATGGGGCGTGGTCTTGGCTTACTGTTTAAAAAGCTTATGCCCCGGCGCGTTAATATTGCCCGCACTAATTTAAAGCTCTGTTTTCCTGACTATAGTGACGAGAAGATCGAGTCGCTGGTTACAGAGAATATGAAGAACACCGGTATCGCTTATTTTGAAGTCGGTATGGCTTGGTGGTGGCCGGACTGGCGCATTCGTCGCAAGCTTCATATTCACGGTGAGGAGAACTTGCGCAAAGCCCAGGAAGACGGCAGTGGCGTGTTGTTATTGCTGTTTCATTTTCTCAGCCTGGAAGTGCATGCTCGCTTGCACGGGTTTGTAGAGCCTGCTGTTGGTTTGTATCGCCCTCATAACAACGCAGTAATGGAGTTTCTGCAAACTCGCGGACGTGCTCGCTCCAATAAATACATGATTCAGCGGAAAGACGTTAAAGGCATGCTTAAAGCTCTGTCTCAAGGCGATATTGCCGGTTACTTACCTGACCAGGATTACGGCCGCCGCCGTACTGAGTTCGTTAAATTCTTTGAGGTCCCTGACGCCTCAACCACCACTGGCACTATGTTGTTCGCCAACGCACCTAATTGCAAAGTGTTGGTATCTCGCTGTGTTCGCCGCAAAGACGGTACGGGCTATGACTTATATTACGAACCTGAGCTTCAAAACTTCCCGACAGGCGACGACAAAGCGGACGCTCGCTACGTCAATACCCTAGTCGAAGAGGCCGTGAAAAAAGCTCCCGAGCAATACCTCTGGGTTCATCGCCGGTTTAAAACGCGGCCTGACCCCGATATGCCTAGTTATTATCAGTAGGTTCTATCTCAGTGTCGCCAAGCAGCTTATTCCAGCAACGAATAACAGCTTGGCGCTCTGTGTCTAAGTTGTGCTTTTCTAAAAGCTGCTCTCCCTGCAACGCCAGGGCGTGACTCTCACAACGAAATATCTGAAACGCATTCACCAAATTCTGGGCATCAACATCGTCTAGCAAATGTTCTTGCTGAGCCTCGGTTAACAGTCGAATATTATCGCTGTAGCGACACAAGCTGGGGTGTGTATGCGCATATTTAAGCACAAGGTACTGAGTAATAAACTCAATGTCTGCAATACCACCATCGTCCTGCTTCAAGTCAAACGCATCCATGCGACTGGCCGACAAGTGATGTTTCATTTTGCGTCGCATGGACACAATATCTTTTTTTAACGGCTCGTCATTTCGCGGCTGCATTAATGCGGCTCGCCGGATATCCATTAACGTATCTCTTATGCTGTTACTTCCATACACGGGGCGAGCTCGAACCAATGCCTGTAACTCCCATGTCCAGGCGTCGTCATGTAGGTAGCGCGCGTAAGACTTTACCCTTGTGACTAACAGCCCTGACTGCCCGGACGGTCGTAAACGAAGATCAACATCGTATAACACCCCTGCAGTCGTTCGCGTCGTAAATAGGTGCAGTACGCGCTGCGCCAAACGCAAGTAGAACTGCTGAACCTCAATAGGCTTATTGCCGTCAGTAACCCCCTCGTAGGTCGAGTCTGTAACAAACACCAAGTCGAGATCGGACCCATAGCCAAGCTCTTCGCCACCCAGTTTGCCGTAAGCCATAACACCGAAGCCGGTATTTTCCACACTGGTTCCCTCGGGCTTTCCGTGCTTCTGGGTTAACTGGTACCAGGCCAGGCCAATCACTTCATGAATAATGGCTTCTGCCAGAGCACTCAGATGATCACTGACATTCATAAGCTCCAAAACATTACTAATATCGGCCGCAGCAATTTTAAGCTGTAGCGCCTGCTTTGCCTGTCTTAGAGCATCCATCTGCGTTTCTAAGTCCTGCTCTGGAATACGAACTAAATATTCACGCAGTAACGCATCGTAATTCTTCGCTTCAGGCAGTGTATAGAGCTGTTGAGGGTCAATCAGCTCGTCGAGTAACAGTGGATGCTGTGCCAGCTGATTCGAGATCCAGGGGCTGGCCATACACAACTTACACAGTTGCGTGCGCGCACCAGGGTTTTCCGCCAATAATTCGATGTAGGCCGTACGACTCATTATGGCTTTAATAATAGACAGCAGCCGCTCAAGAAGTCGTTCGGGATGTTGATGCTGAACCGCATGTCTTAGCATCATTGGCATTAAGCGTGCCATTGCTGCGCGTCCTCTTGGCCCGGAACTTCGACGCCGACTCTCCTGCCGAAAGTCATTAATCAGCCGCCATAAACGCTCCGGTTCATCAACCCCTTCTGCTTCCAGAATCTCGATAGCCGCGTCGTCTTCCAGCATATCTTGCCAAAGCACTTGCAGCGACTGCTCTTCTTCATCGTCTTCGGACTGCTCTCCAACGACTTGTTGAAACTCTTCGTGAATGCTCGCCATGCAGTCATCCACACGCGCTTGCACTGATGCCCAGTCGGCTTCGCCCAACATACACCGCAACCGCTCCCGACCCAGTTCGTCGTCGGGTAACTGCTGTGTTTGTGCATCATCGATTTGCTGCAAACGATGCTCTATAGTGCGTAAAAACTCATAGTTCTCAATCAGCTTGTCCGCTCGTTCGTTCTCTATGAGCTCTAGCTCAACCAAACCATTAATTGCCTTATACAGCGAGCGTGTTTGTAAACTTTTTTCCTGACCACCCCGAATAAGCTGATGCGCCTGAACAATAAACTCCACCTCGCGGATACCACCGGCGCCCAGCTTGATGTTGTTTTTGACGCCTCGCCGCCGCGTCTCCTGAGTAATAAGCAACTTCATTTTACGCAGCGCTTCTATGGCACCAAAGTCTATGTAACGGCGGTAAACAAAAGGTCGTATCAAATCATAGAACGTTTTCTCGTCCGCGGCACTTGCGCCAATAAGGCGGGCTTTTACCATTGCGTAGCGCTCCCAGTCGCGCCCTTGTTCCTGATAATAATGCTCTAGCGCGTTAATACTGGTAACCAGCGGGCCAGACTGACCGAAAGGCCGTAAACGCATATCGACCCGAAAGACCTGACCATCGGCGGTTGTTTCATCGAGCAAGGCAATAAACAGCTGCGCTAATCGCTTGTAAAACACGCTATGCTCTAAATTACGACCGGGTCCCTCGGTTTCTCCCTGCTCAGGGTACGCAAAGATAAGATCAATATCTGAAGAAAAGTTAAGCTCACGCCCGCCAAGTTTTCCCATGCCAATAACCAACATAGGCATGACCTCCCCATTGCTGTCCCGGGGCGTACCATGCTTGGCTACTAATCGTTTAAAGGCCCAGCTTAGGCTTTGCTCAATAGCGGCATCGGCAAAAATACTGAAATGTTTTAACGCTTCAGTAATAGATAATTGACCAAGAATATCTGCTGCCGCCAGCTTCGCCATGACACAATGACGATACTCCCGCAGTTTATATTTGGCACGGCGGTCGTCGTCGCATTCGCTGAGTAGTTTGTTGAGCTTACTTTCATATACGCTGCTATCATCTATAGCAATAGCACCGTCATTGGCAAAAAAGTCAGCGAGCAACTGATGGGGATAGCGCTCAGCGACGCCCGCAATAAAAGGGCTTACCGCAAAAAGTGCGCGCAAAGCCTGCTGCTGGGGCTCAGTAAGCGAAACTTCACTAGCTTCTTCGAAGCGCTCCCAGGCAGACTCACTGTGTTTTTCTAAATAGGAGTTAAGCTTAAGCATTAGGCAAACCAATACGGATCACGCTTTAACGCTGCCTTTCTTGAGTATTCCAGTGCCTTCAACAAGGACTCTCGTTGCATTTTTTGCCACTCTAGCAAACGGTCCAAGTCTTCGTCACCACGCTCTTTAATGCGTTCATGCAAAATATGCAGGGCGGTAATTTCTCGAATACCGCGCGCTAAATCCTGCCAGGGTAAACGGAATTTCTCGCGTACATCGTCGTCGAACAGCTCACCAAAACAAGTCCCCATCAGCAGACTGTTTTGCAATGGCTTCAATAACTTTAAGTAGCCTTCTTCATTTAATTTCTCATGCTCAGAAAAAGCCGTTTGCACGAGTTGCCAGTCGCTTTTAAGCAATTGACTGCACCAAGGCGATACTGGCTGAGACAACTCTTCTGTCATTTCCTGTTCAATTAAAAACTGTGACAGCTTCAGGACTGTTGTTTGATAACGCGCAGACGCCACCACCTCTGCAACTTCATTTAACCGAATCACATCTTCCTGGCTGTTCTGTAAGCTTTCATAGAGCTTTTCATAACGCTTTAAGGCTCTATGGTAGGCTCCATCTTCTGCCGTTAGCTCATCAAGCCCTTCAAAGTTTTTCAGCCACTGTAACTGCTCAGTGATTTTAGCCAAGTTAGTTAACAGTTGACGCTCGCCAACACCCAGTTCAATCAATTGTTCCAGAGCAACTCGCACTAATTGAATACCATCAGCAAGTCCTTGAACCGCGCGAACACTCGGATTAAAAAGCAAACAGGACTCATTGTGCTGCCAGTGCCTTAATCCATACTCAACCGCTCGGTATAATGCCTGACCGATGGTGAAGTCATTTTCCAAAGGGACGTAATGCATCTGCGTAAACGGCTCTAGCAGACTCTTACCGGCCAGCATATAGCCACGGGCCGCTTTACTCAGCGAGCCCACTTTCGCTTCCACTTTAGTCACCAACTGATGCGCTAAATGATAGGCATCATCTATCGAGCCACCCTGTAACTCCAGCTCAATTTCAGAAATAGTTTCTGAGTTTTCACCGGCCTGGATTTGCCCCTCATCCAGCACCATTTCAATCACGCCATCACCGCTAGGCAGGCGCCAGCGGGTACGCGTAAAGTCAGTCACAAAAATAGTTTCTAAGTCACGCTGAATGTCGTAAACCGGAAAGTCGTCAGGCCAAATCTCACTATCAAACAATGTTAAATCGGGCTTTTCGCTATCAACATTTACATTGTACTCCGGCCGTTGATGCATACCGCCCATAACTCGACCGGCTAACTTAATCGTTTGTTCTTTTTGATCTTTATGGCTGCGTATGCGTAATCCCATATCAAACTGACGCAAACGCAAATCGGATGTGTCGAAATAACTGTTTCTGAGTTCAAACTGTGTTTTTTGCGTGGTTCCTGAACGGGCATCAGCCAGTGATTGACACACTTTTAAAGCTTGATCTCGTTTTTCAGGAGCAATCAGTAATTTTAACTCAAGTTCTTGTGACATTGACGCATTCCGAAGCGGGTGAAAGTTAAAGTAAAGGTACTGGCTTGGCGGCTTAGGGTCAACAAACATAGGCATTTTGTTGGCTTGACAGTATCCCGAAAAAATAGCAACGTGACGACAGGCCTTTTTTAGGGTCTTTACCCGCGCAAAAATAAGCTTATACTTGCGCCGATTCCCGACGTTGGGGAAGCACGCCGAGCTTCGGCCTGGCTATACAGGAGATGCTATGTTCAAAGCGAGTGAGGTGCTATCCAAACAGCATCAGGCAGAAGACTTAAAGTCTCTGCAACAAGCGATAACCGACAACTATATTGTCGATGAAGATCAATATATGCGCGAGTTATTGCCGCTTGTTCCTGCCGATGAAGAGACGGTTAGCGCAGTAACCGAACGCGCAGCTAAGTTAGTTGAGCAAGTTCGAGAGCAAGCCGACAACGGTGTTGTCGATGCTTTCCTGCAAGAGTACAGCTTAGACACTAAAGAGGGCATTATCCTCATGTGTCTCGCCGAGGCCTTGCTAAGAATTCCCGATGGCTACACTGCCGATGCACTTATCCAGGATAAACTGTCCGGCGGTGACTGGCAGAAACACATGGGGCAAAGTGCGTCCTGGCTAGTGAATTCCGGTACCTGGGCATTAGCGCTAACCAATAGCGTGACTAACCCTACCGGTAAAGCGATGGAAACCCCAAGAGGTGCTTTCAGGCGCCTGGTTCGCAAAATGGGTAAACCTGTCATTCGCAAAGCGACTTATGCCGCCATGCAAATTATGGGTAAGCAGTTCGTATTAGGGCGCACCATTGAAGAAGCGCTTAAAGAGAGCCGTGATAACCGTGACAAAGGTTACACCCACGCCTACGACATGCTTGGCGAGGCTGCGCTTACCGCGAAAGATGCGAATTACTACAAACAGCAATACGTCAATTCCATCAAGACCATTACCAAAGAGAAGTTCAATAACCCGGACGCTCCAAGGCCGACTATTTCAATTAAACTGTCGGCATTGCATCCGCGTTATGAAGCCTCTAACCATGAGCGTGTGCTAACCGAATTAGCAACCACTCTGACGGAGCTGGTCAAGCTGGCCAAAGAAGCAGACGTCGGCGTTACTATTGATGCCGAAGAAGCAGACCGTCATGAGTTATCGTTAGAGCTGTTTGAGAAAGTCTATCGCAGTGGTGTCTGTAAAGGCTGGCCACGTTTTGGTCTGGTCGTTCAAGCCTACTCGAAACGTGCTTTACCAACCTTATGCTGGATTACTGCACTGGCTAAAGAGTGCGGTGATGAAATTCCGGTACGCCTGGTAAAAGGTGCTTACTGGGATAACGAAATTAAGTGGACTCAGGAAAATGGTCTGCCCGGGTACCCAGTCTTTACCCGCAAATCGCACAGTGATATTTCCTATCTCGCCTGCGCTCGCTATTTAGTCAGCGATGATACCGACGGCGCGATTTATCCGCAGTTTGCGACGCATAATGCTCAGACCATTATGAGCATCCAGCACATGAACGAAACTCACAAACGCCGTATTGAATATCAGCGTTTGCACGGTATGGGTGACAGTCTGTACGACACGCTTATGGAGCAAAATCCGGGCTTGGTCGTACGCATCTATGCGCCAGTGGGTCCACACAGAGACTTACTACCGTACTTGGTTCGCCGACTCTTAGAAAACGGCGCCAACTCGTCTTTCGTTCATAAGCTATTAGACGCCGACACGCCGGTTAATGACCTGGTCGAGCATCCGATGAAAACAGCATCGGGTTACGAAAAATACGCGAATAGCAAGATTCCACTTCCTCCTCAGATTTATGGGGATCGCACAAATTCATTAGGATTGAATATGAATATTCACTCACAAGCAGATGACTTTATTGCAGCAGTTCAGCAATATCGCGACAAACAATGGCAAGGCGGTCCTATTGTCAATGGTAAAACCGTTGAAACTGATCACCATGTCAGCATTACCAGCCCACAAGAAACGGCTAAACAAGTGGGAAGTATTTACTGGGGCGACAAAAAGCTTTCTGAAGAAGCGCTTGAAAGTGCAAACAAAGCATACAAGCAGTGGCGAGAGGTGCCTGTAGAAGAGAGAGCTAAGTGCCTCGAGAAGTTTGCCGACTTAATGGAAGCCAACCGCAACGAGCTTATTGCACTGTGTTCCGTTGAAGCCGGTAAAGGCTTGCAGGACGGTATCGATGAGGTTCGGGAAGCGGTCGACTTCTGTCGTTACTACGCTAACCAAGCGCGTGAGTTGATGGGCTCGCCTATTCAGCTACCGGGGCCAACTGGCGAAGACAATGAACTGTTTGTGGAAGGTCGTGGTACCTTCATCTGTATTAGCCCATGGAACTTCCCGCTGGCCATTTTCGTTGGTCAGGTCGCCGCAGCATTGGTGACCGGTAACTCGGTTATCGCCAAACCGGCCGAGCAAACTGGTCTTATCGCTTACCGCGCAGTGCAACTTGCGCTAGAAGCAGGTATTCCGGGTAATGTCTTGCATTACATGCCGGGTAGCGGTGCGGAAGTTGGTAGTTACCTGACATCACAAGAAGATATTGGCGGTGTCTGTTTTACTGGCTCTACTTACACAGCACAAGCTATTAACCGTGCGCTTGCGGCCCGCACAGGACCTATCGTGCCGTTAGTTGCCGAAACAGGTGGCCAAAATGCCATGATGGTTGACTCAACGGCGTTGCCGGAGCAGGTTGTAACAGACGTTGTTGCCAGTGCGTTCCAAAGTGCCGGTCAGCGCTGTTCTGCACTTCGTGTATTGTTCGTTCAGGAAGACGTGGCTGACCGTGTTATCGACCTGCTACGTGGTGCCATGGAAGAGTTGCAAGTCGGTGACCCGTTACTGCATGAAACCGATGTTGGTCCAGTGATTGATGGCATTGCCAAGACGAACCTTGAGCAGCATATTTCCGACATTCAGCAAGCGGGTCGTTTGATTGCCCGTGCGCCAATGCCGGACTACACAATGGGTGGTACTTTTGTTGCGCCAACGGCTATCGAAATTGACAGCATCAGTCAGCTGGTAAAAGAAAACTTTGGCCCAATTCTGCATGTTATTCGTTATTCAACCGACAACATTGAGGAAGTTATTGAGAGCATCAATAACACCGGCTTTGGTTTAACTTTCGGTATTCACAGCCGTAACGAAACCTTTGCCTACGAGGTTGCCAGCAAAATTGATGTGGGTAACGTGTACATTAACCGTAACCAAATTGGTGCTATTGTTGGTGTGCAACCATTCGGTGGTCGCGGCATGTCAGGTACAGGGCCGAAAGCCGGTGGTCCTCACTACCTTACTCGTTTTATTACCGAGAAAACACGCAGTGATAACATCACAGCCGTTGGCGGTAATGCCACACTGCTATCACTGGATGACTAATTAAGTAACCCGTTATTGGGTATTAAGAAAAACGCCGCTAACGTTAACCGTTGCGGCGTTTTTTATTGATGACTGAGTAAGAAGCTCAGCGTTTATCAATAAGTTCTACCTCAGTTCCACCGACGCTTTCCTGTAAGTCCTCATCAAACACAACATAAACTTCATGAAGGTGATTCGACTCGTCTCTGAACTGTAGAGCAGCTATATCATCTTCATAACGCAGCAACTTCGGTGGGTTACTCAAGGTGTGCGTTCTGGGCGGCAAAATTAAACGCCGTTCTTCGAGCTGCTTACCGTCCCAACTTGCAGCGAGCTGTTTGGGCCGGAACTTAATCACTATCCCAGCCATGAGTGCCATGGTCAGTAAGACGCCAACCGCAATAACCCATATCGGCACTACACCACCAATATAAATTGCCATCCACAACGCCAAAAAAAAGCCGCCCCAAGCTTGGGGGCGGCGGCTATCACGATAAAACTGAAGTGTTTCAGAATTGTTCGTCGTCATGTAAGTATAAACTCTCGCTGCCGTCTTTAATTGCACCCAATAATGCGTGAGTACGAGGCATAATGCGAGCAAAGTAAAAACGCGCTGTTTTAATTTTTGACGCCAGATAAGGCTTTTCAGCTTGTTTTTGCTCAGCCGCAACGGCCATTCGTAACCACATGTAACCGTAAGAAATATATCCCACCAAGTGCAAATATTCTACCGCAACACTGTTCACCAGGTTTTCATCGGTAGCCGCTTTTTGCAGTAACTCTTCGCTGATACTGGTTAAGTCCTGCAGTGACTTCTGCAAAGTTTCAGCTTCTTTAGCCCAGTTACTGTTGCCTGCAATTCCCTGTAGGAATGTTGCTATTTCTTCCACAAAAGGCTTCAGCAGTTCGCCGCGCGAGCCCCCTACTTTACGGCCCAGCAAGTCGAGTGCCTGAATACCGTTAGTACCTTCATAAATTTGTGCAATACGGGTATCGCGAACCAACTGCTCTTGCCCCCATTCGCGCACATAGCCGTGACCACCAAATACCTGCTGACCGTGAATAGTCGACTCAAGACCGGTATCGGTTAAAAACGCTTTAGCAACAGGCGTCAGTAATGCCACCATAGCATCGGCTTTTTCACGAACCGCATCATCTTGAGAGTATTTTGAGCGGTCTAGCTGCTGACCGACCCAAGTCGAAAATGCACGACCACCTTCGGTCAACGCTTTCATGGTCAGCAGCATGCGACGCACGTCACCATGCACTAAAATGGAATCTGCCTCAGCGCTATCATTTCGAGTCGCTTTGGCGCCGCGTCCCTGAATGCGATCTTTCGCGTACTCCAAAGCATTTTGATAAGAGCGCTCTGCTGCACCTAGTCCCTGAATACCAACGCCCAGACGTTCGTAGTTCATCATCGTAAACATAGCGGGCAAACCACGATGCGGCTCACCAACCAACCAGCCTTTAGCGCCGTCAAAGTTCATCACACAGGTTGCTGAACCATGAATGCCCATTTTGTGCTCAATAGAGCCACAACTTACGGCGTTACGCTCTGTTAAATTACCTTCGGCGTCGGATAAAAATTTCGGAACCACAAACAGCGAAATACCTTTAGTACCCGCCGGTGCGTCAGGCAGTTTTGCCAGCACTAAGTGAACAATGTTGTCCGCTAAGTCATGCTCACCACCTGTGATGAAGATCTTCGTGCCGCTAATTTCAAAACTGCCATCCTCTGATGGAATAGCTTTGCTTTTGATAATACCGAGATCGGTTCCGGCGTGAGGTTCGGTCAGACACATAGTACCTGTCCACTCACCTGAAACCATACGTGGTAAGTAATGATTTTTGAGTTCGTCACTGCCGTGGGAGTCAATGGCCATAATGGCCCCGGAAGTAAGACCCGGGTATAGTGAAAAAGCGATATCTGCACTGCACAGCATTTCTTCATACTGCGCCGATAACGACTTAGGCAGCCCCATACCGCCGAACTCAGGGTTAGCAGTAACACCAACCCAGCCACCTTCGGCTAACTGACGGAAGTTTTCTTTATAACCCTTAGGCGTTGTGACCACACCGTCTTCAAACTTAACGCCTTCTTCGTCAGCTTCACGCGCCAGCGGAGCTACTAAGTTTTCGGCTACCTTAGCGCCTTCATCAAGAATCGCACCTGCGGTTTCAACATCCATCATTTCAGCCAATTCAGGAGCCTGCTCCCAATCCGCTGCGACATTAAAAACGTCATGCAGGACAAAGTCCATATCATCACGTGGAGCTCTGTAATCCGCCATATCTTTTACCTCTTGTCTGAACCAAACAGGGAATTTAAACCCTTAATTTAAACACCTGTTTAAACTGTATCGCACAAGAGTATGAATCCCATTGCGGGATGTCAATAATTTCTATCGTTTCCAGTCTTCTAATGCAGGGTGCGAAAAGGCTTTAGAGTCAAGTGCAAGTACTACCTGATGCGGCTCAATACGAATGACATTTAAGCTTTGGTAGCTGTCACCTTCGTACAAACGCTGTCCATTTAGCTCAATCCAGCGGTCACTCGATCTGCTCCGGTACATGTGACTGTCATAGCTAAACTCTGGCACTTGTCGTTGGAATGCGCTCGACAAGTCAAACAAAGAAGGTACAACACTCACTTTACTTTCTGTCCCTCCCCCGGTTTGCTCAACGGCATCCTGAAAGCGACTCAAAAGCTCAGGGGAAACACTCGATAAATCCAGGGCTTCTCGCTGGCTTTCCGTTGGCTGCTGTGCCTGAGCCTGAGGTTCGACTTTATTACTCGTACTTGCCTGGGACGGTTCCGGCTCTGTTGGTGTTGCTTCCCAGCTCACCTCAGGAGGAGAAACGGCCTCTCCCCACGAGAAGTCGGAGGCCGTCACTTTAGCATCTGTGCCCGGCGCACCAGACCATAATACGGCTGCATACCCCGTTACACTGCCCAAAATAAGTGCCAACGGCCAAATCAGCCACAAGCGACTGGTCCGTTCTCTGTCTTGCGCAATAAGAGAGCTGTCTAATACGCTTTTGTTTTTCAAAAGGGGAGACTGCTGCTGTTTTAGTGCTTTTAGTAATGACGACATGATTATTCGCCCCCCTTTAATCTTGGACCGAAGTTGGAAGCCCTCGATGCTAACCACGCCAACGTTGCAGCATCAAGCGTCCCGGTAACTTTTAACCCGTTGCTAAGTTGGAGCTCTCGAAACTGGCTGGACGAGTCTGCATCGTGCAGCTTTTCCGGTAAATGACGTTTTAACTGCGCTCTAATCCACTCTTGCTTATCTTCCGCGGTTTCGGCCGGAGCTTGTTGGTAGAGCAGTAAAAATTCTCCCGTCCAGCCGTCAGTCGTTGTCGGCGTTTCGGTTGTCATTAATAATGGAGAAGAGTCCTTGCGATACAACAAGGCCGGATAATTAATACTTTTCAGCTGCTGCAAAGTTTGGTTCATGCGGGCACAGGCTAAGTCATACTGTTCAACCCACTGGCAAAATGGCTCTGATTCTGGTGGTTCGGGCAGTCCCCAAACGTTGGCAAGTTGTTGCGCCGACGCATAATCATTCGTAATTTTCACAGGTTTTGGTGAAGGTGAGCTGTACCAAAACGTCGCAACTGCCGCCACCGCAAAAAGTAACAAACTCCCTGCGACAGAAAGTGCCTTTGTCTTGTTCGGCTTTCCCCTTTTCGATGGACCGTCCAGTTCAATAGCCGCCTGGTTCAAATGAGCAGGCTTTACCTCTGGTGACGAATCGGTATAGGCAGCCAGCAGAGCCCTGTCGCAATACAGGTTTAAAAGCCTCGGAATACCTTGTGTCAGCTGATGTGCTCTTTTTGCCGCAGCCGCCGTAAACAATGGTCGGTTTGCGCCTGCGACTTGCAATCGATAGGCAATATAACGCTGTGTATCTTGTTCAGTAAGAGGCAATAAGTGATAGCGCGCCGTAATTCGCTGAGCTAACTGTCTTAACTCCTGACGACGCAGCAAATCCTGGAGCTCAGGCTGCCCAATGAGAATAACGCGTAATAGCTTTTTATTGTGTGTTTCCAGGTTGGTCAGCAGGCGCAACTGCTCTAACACCTGCGGTCTTAAGTGCTGCGCTTCATCAATAAGCACCACACATTGCTGTCCGTCTTCATTCGCTTTTAGCAAAAACTGGCTGAGTTTATCCGTCAGCACTTTTCGTGTTGCCGAGCGTTTTTGATAGCGAATACCAAACTCATCGCACAGGCTCGCCAGCAGCTCATCTTCATTCAGCATGGGGTTCAGAATAAAGGCCGTTTCGGTCGACTCAGGTAACTGCTCAATAAGCGCCCGTGACACTGTTGTTTTGCCCGTGCCGACTTCGCCGGTTAATAAGATAAAACCGCCACTGCCCTGCAAGCCTTGAGTCAGATGAGCTAACGCCTCCTGATGCCGTTCACTCAGGTAAAGGTAATTAGGGTCTGGCGCTATGGAGAAGGGCTCTGCCTGCAAACCAAAATAGTTTTGATACATAAGCGTTGTGCGCAATTTATTATTATTTAACCAACAGTGTAACGACTTGCTTGCACATCCACCAGTGATTAGCGATGATCACTTTCACTAAGTATGGCGTTTAACCGAGGAGTCATGAGTGCAAACCTATTTAGTCGGCGGTGCTGTTCGCGATAAGTTACTGGGGTTAGCCGTTAAAGAACGTGACTGGGTGGTTGTTGGCGCTACGCCACAACAAATGCTCGACCAGGGCTTCCAGCAAGTGGGAAAAGACTTCCCTGTATTTTTACACCCACTAACCCGAGAAGAATATGCCCTCGCCCGCACTGAGCGTAAAAATGGCAAAGGCTACAAAGGCTTTGATGTATTCGCTTCACCGGATGTCACTTTAGAAGATGATTTGGTGCGCCGCGACCTTACCATTAATGCCATAGCCGAAGACGAGCATGGACAGCTGATAGATCCCTACGGTGGCCAGCGTGACATTGAACAGAAAAAGTTACGCCACGTGTCACCGGCGTTCCAGGAAGACCCGTTAAGAGTACTTCGCGTTGCCCGCTTTGCTGCGCGTTTTAAGCATTTAGGCTTCACCATTGCCGATGAAACCCATGAGCTACTGGCCAAGATAGCTCACTCTGGCGAGCTCGGTGCATTGACACCTGAGCGCGTGTGGCTGGAATGGGAAAAATCATTAGGCACGTGTAATCCAGACGTATTTCTAAGTATTTTGGCTGATATTGGCGGTTTAAATCAGGTTCTTAAGCAGTTCAAAGCGAAGAGCAGCAACCTAAACCGCTTACACAAGGCGGCTCAATTCAGCGCATCTCACACCGAGCTTACCAAGCCGCTTATTTTTGCGAGTTTGTTTATTGGCGAGTCGCCTGTCGAAAATATACCCGGCTTTTGCAAAGTCTTGGCAATACCCAATGAGTATCGTGATGCCGCTGTACTTGCTGAGCGAAATAGTGACTTCATTCTTTCAACAAAGCTGCCGAGCGCCGAGCAATTTGCTGAGGCATTGCAGTCGATAGACTACTGGCGCCGCCCGGAAAAACTGCAACAGCTACTATTGCTGCGTCAGTTAGAGCATGAAGCCACTGAATTTTCAGAACGTATTGTTAAGCAAAATCAGCAACTGACACAGGCCGCGATAAAGGCTTCGGAAGTGAGCCCTCCGGCACTAATAAGTGAAGGCTTCACCGGCAAACAACTTGGGCTTGCGATAAAAGAAAAGCGACTGGAAACGCTTACGCACCAGCTTAAGCAAACTCTTTAAGCCAGTCGGTGTTTTCCAGCGGAGTTAAGTTTTGTTGTTCAGGCTGTTGGCAATATTGGCGCCACATTGCGCCGTAAGTTTTCTTCAAAATCGGGTGTTGTCTGTTTTCGGCTATTTCCGCCAAAGGCCAAAGCACAAACGCATTTTCAGTTATTTCGTGGCGTGGCAGCTGTGGTGCTTTTTCGCGCACCATATCGTCGTAAAGCAACACGTCGATGTCTAGCGAGCGAGGGCTGTACTTAGCGCTGTCGGGTTTGCGACCGTTTTCTTGCTCAATGCGCTTGCAATGCGCTAATACCGTTTCAACCGGCTGCAAAGTAGTAACTTCTACGACAAGATTGTAAAAGTCGCTGCCCTTGAACCCCACCGCCTCGCTCAAAAAAATACGTGACCGTTGCTGGTAGTTAAAGCTGTCCGCCAACGCTCTCAAACCGGATAAAATATGATGTTCTTTATCAATATTTGAGCCAAGTCCTAAAAAGACAACTGCCACACTGACCCCTTAGCCGAAAGGACTGTCGAAAACACTGCGACGAACAGTCACCGCGACATTAGCAGCATTGGGGACGGCACCGGGCTTCGACACCTTCACCTCGACATTCTGAACGCCAAACTCATTGAGAATTAAGCTAGCAACGCCTTCAGCTACGGTTTCAATTAACTGACGTGGCTTTTCGGCAACCCATTGAGTCACTTTTTCACTGACTAAGGCGTAATCAAGAGCGTCGTTCAAGTCATCGGACTTCGCGGCGGTTTGGTTATCCCAGCTCATTTGAATATCTAAAGTGAGTGTTTGCTTCTTCTCTTTCTCCCAGTCATACACGCCTATAATTGTGTCGACGCTGAGGCCTTCAATGCTAACCACATCGATATCCGCTTGTTCCATTTTCACTCACCCCATAGTAATTGCGGCAAAAACCGCTTATTCTATAAACCTGAATTTTAAACCGCAGTCTACCCTAACAAAAGAGGGATTCGTACCCTATGACAGCGTTAACCATACTGATGATTCTGACAGCCTACCTCTTAGGCTCTATCAGTAGCGCTGTGCTTATCTGTAAATTATGGGGCCTGCCTGATCCTCGAAAGGAGGGGTCTGGTAATCCGGGGGCGACTAATGTCTATCGGGTTGGTGGAAAAATTCCGGCCTTGCTCACACTCTGGTTTGATGTATTAAAAGGCATGGTGCCGGTTTGGGGCTCGTACTTTTTAGGTATAGAGCCCTTTTTCTTGGGGCTAATAGCGGTGGCTGCCTGTCTGGGTCACATTTTCCCGCTGTACTTTCATTTTCGCGGTGGCAAAGCTGTCGCTACGGCATTAGGCGCCATGTTCCCGGTCGCCTGGGAAATGGCGTTACTGCTGATTGCAACCTGGCTTGTGGTCTTCAAAATAAGCAAAGTGTCATCACTTGCCGCGCTTATCACTGTCTGTCTGGCGCCTTTTTACGCGTATTGGATAAAGCCGCAGTACACCGTGCCGGTTATTATGATTTCGCTGTTAATTTTGTGGCGACACCAGTCAAACATCGTGCGCCTGACATCCGGCCAGGAAAAAGGCTTTAAACGCCGTCAGTAGCAGCTGTCGGCTTGGCCACCTGCATCGGCTCTAAGTCGGTCATTGGCCAGCGCGGATATGTCTTAACGCTCAATGCTTCGCGCTCTCCCGCCTGCAAACGCAAAGCGCCGGCAAGCGCAATCATGGCACCATTGTCAGTGCAAAATTCAGTACGGGGATAAAACACGCGTCCGTTCACTTTTTTCATTAACGCCTCGAGCTCAGCCCTTAGGTGTTTGTTAGCACTTACTCCACCGGCTATGACCAGTCGCTTATACCCCGTTTGCTTTAACGCACGACGGCATTTAATAAGTAAGGTATCAACAACCGCATCCTCAAACGCCCGGGCGATATCCGCCAGTGTTTGCTCGCTTTTGTCATTCGCCGCTAATGTATTTGCCGCAAAGGTTTTTAAGCCACTGAATGAAAAGTTCAAACCAGGACGGTCTGTCATGGGTCTTGGGAACGTGAAGCGATCACTCACACCTTTTTCAGCCAGTGCTGCAAGTCTGGGTCCGCCAGGGTAATCAAGACCCATCAGTTTGGCGGTTTTATCAAAGGCTTCTCCAGCAGCGTCATCGACAGACTCGCCCAGCAACTCATAATCACCAATACCTTTGACCTGAACCAGCTGAGTGTGCCCGCCCGACACTAATAAAGCGACAAAAGGAAATTCGGGTTGATCATCTTCCAGCATAGGCGCCAGCAAATGGCCTTCCATGTGGTGTACACCAACAGCCGGAAGCCCCCACCCAAAGGCCAGGCTTCGGCCTATGCAGGAGCCGACTAACAAAGCACCGACCAGGCCGGGACCTTTAGTATAAGCCACGCCATCCAAGTCTTTCGGTGTTATACCCGCTTCTTGCAGTGCGGCTTTCACCAACGGCAACGTTTTACGTACGTGATCTCGCGACGCCAGCTCAGGCACCACACCACCGTAGTCAGCATGCAGCTTTACTTGCGAGTATAACTGATGAGCCAACAGCCCTTTTTCAGTGTCATACACCGCAATACCTGTTTCATCACAAGACGTTTCTATACCTAATACCCGCATACTACTCACCGATGATGCTTTTTAACGACAATTACCGGTATTTTACCTGATTTTTGCGGCTATGACTCGCCAGAGTCAAAAAGTTATGCCACTTTATGAGCCCCTAGTTTGACTGCAGTTCACTAAGGGTTAAGCGACGACTATCGAGCGGCCGGCCATCAACGTCACGGAGCGTTAAAACAAGTTCCGGCTGCTCTTTCCAGATCACTTCAATTTGACCATAACGACTTTCTTCATAAGCTTGTCCGTCTCTGTATACGGACGAATAGGGAGTATCGCTCCCTAAGTTAATGCTGCCGGCAGTGACCTGCCAAAGCGGGTAAGACAAATAATCATCAGCATTAGAAAATTCGCCAAACAAGCGGTCGCCAACGCCCAGTATGAGCCCCGAAGGTTGTAGCTCTTGCAGAACAGACTTCAATCTATCCTGCTCTTTAGGAAACATTGACCAACTATCGTAACCGTTGGCCGGTGCAAGTACTGGCGTCGCACTGAGTAAAATTCTTACTTCAGCGGGCTTTTGCAGTTGCTCTTTCAGCCATTGCCATTGCTTGTCGCCAAGCAGATCGCCCGCTCGATTCGGCTGATAAGGTCCCAGGTCAGCATTAAAGCGGCGCGTTTGTCGCTCCATCCAGCCGACTTGCTCTAACTCGTCACGATTCCAGCGACCATCGAGTACAATAACCTGCACCCGTTGCGGCTCATTACCAAAAATAACGCTTTTCGCAATACCATGCTCCTGAAACAGTCGTTCAGAGGTTGCCGGCTCCCGCCAAAAGGTCAAAAAATGATTTCGTACAGCATAGCGCTGAGGGTTGGTTTTACCGGCATGCCCACTAATACTGTAATCAGTTCTATTCCAAACAGACATCACTGCTGAACCACGCCGCAACACTCGAGGCCCGCGGAAGCGGTTAAAGACTTCATAAGCGTCAAGCAAGGCATCCATGTCATCCGCTTCAACATCTAATGTATTACCCAAAAACACAAAAACTTCCGGTTGCGCATGGTTAACTGCATCCCAAACCTCTTGTCGACTGCTGTGGTCCATGCAACAGCCAAAAGCCACCCGAGTGCTCTGCTGAGCCTGAGTGGTTGCCGTCAAAAGCAGTAGTGAAGCCCCCAACAGTAGCTGGGCAACAACCGATTTATTGCTTAATCGTTGGCAAGAACGCATTAGAAGTCCTCTTTATTCGCAGCGCAGCGACGCGCCTCCTCTGCGTTTATATCGCCACGTGACACCAATTTCTTGAGGGCTTGATCCAAAGTTTGCATCCCCTTTTCAGCACCGGTTTGAATGGCTGAGTACATTTGCGCCACTTTGTCTTCGCGAATCAGGTTTTTAATTGCCGGTGTCGATACCATGATTTCGTGTGCGGCAATGCGCCCACCACCAATGCGCTTCAACAAGGTTTGCGAAATAACCGCCCGCAAAGACTCCGACAACATTGAGCGAATCATCGGTTTATCGTCGCCCGGGAACACATCAATAATGCGGTCTATAGTTTTCGGCGCTGACGTTGTATGTAAGGTACCTAACACCAAATGCCCAGTTTCAGCGGCAGTCATCGCCAACCGAATGGTCTCCAGGTCACGCATTTCACCCACCAGAATCACATCCGGGTCTTCCCGCAAAGCCGAGCGCAACGCCGCGCTAAAACTTCGGGTATCGCGATGCACTTCACGCTGACTCACCAGACTTTTCTGGTTGTCATGCACAAACTCAATGGGGTCTTCAATGGTTAAAATATGCTGCGAACGGGTTTGATTAATATGATTCACCATCGCTGCTAAAGTCGTCGACTTACCAGAGCCCGTTGGGCCGGTCACTAATACTAAGCCTCGGGGCGCATCAATAATGTCCTTAAAGCTCGCAGGAGCCCCGAGCTCATCTAGTGTCGTAACATTATTGGGAATCATCCGAAACGCGGCGGCAATGCCTTTTCGCTGCGTAAAGACGTTAGCTCGGAAACGCGCAACGCCATTTATTTCAAAAGAAAAGTCACATTCAAAGCGCGAGTTAAACTCATCCCGCTGCGATTCGGTCATTATCGCGAACAAGTCGCTTTTTAATTCTTCAGCAGAGTGCATGGGTTGATTTAAGGCCCGAATGTCCCCATCAACTCTTATCATTGGCGGACTTCCTGACGACAAATGTAAGTCGGAAGCGTTTTGTTTCACACTAAAGGCGAGTAATTCGCTAACATTCATATCCTGTCCCTGAATCAATGAGATGACGATTGCTATGACTATTAAGGTATCAGAAAAAATACAAAATAACCTTGTTAACCTCCGTCAGCAATTAAAGATATTAGGCGAGGAGTCTAGTGACAAACAACCCGTTGAGTTGTTGGCTGTCAGCAAGAAGCATTCCATTGATGCTATTAAAGCAGCGGCAGAAGCAGACCAAGTACACTTTGGTGAAAACTACGTTCAAGAAGGCGTCGAAAAAATTCAGCAGCTAAAAGCCGAAGGCTTTAATCAGTTACAGTGGCACTTCATTGGTCCGTTGCAGTCCAATAAAACGAAAGACGTTGCTGAACATTTCGACTGGGTGCAAAGCATTGAGCGCGAAAAAATTGCCCGTCGCTTAAACGAGCAGCGCCCCTCAGACAAACCGCCTTTAAACGTATTGCTGCAAGTAAACATTGATGACGACGATAACAAATCGGGATTATCGGCAGATGATGTTGAGAACCTGGCACGCTTTGTCAGTAACTGCGAAAACTTGAAGCTCAGAGGGCTAATGACCATTTTAAAAGCCGGAACCTCGGAGCAGGAGCGTAGAGATAGCTTTTCGAAAATGCGCCAGCTATACCAGCAACTGCAAGCGGTGTACGGCGAGCAAATTGACACACTCTCGATGGGAATGAGCGGCGATATGCGACAAGCCGTGCTCGAGGGTGCTAATATGGTACGTATTGGAACAGCAATTTTTGGACAACGGGAGTCATAATGAAAGACATTCGCAACATTGCGTTTATTGGTGCCGGTAATATGACACAAAGTATTGTCGGTGGTATGTGCAAAAGCGGTTACCCTGCAGACAAAGTCTGGGTCAGTAACCCAAGTGACGCAAAGCTTGAGAAAATGAAATCGGAGCTGGGCGTTAATACCAGCAATGACAACCTGGAAGTGGTCGAAAAAGCGGACGCTATCGTGCTTGCCGTGAAACCTCAGCTGATGTCTGAAGTGTGCACACACTTACGTGAAAACGTCAGCAATTTGAGTGATAAACTTATTATTACTATTGCGGCAGGTATCCGTATTCCGAAGTATCGCGAGTATCTGGGTGAGAGCATTAGCATTATTCGCGTCATGCCAAATACGCCATCGTTAGTTGGTCAGGGTATGTCAGGCTTAGTCACTGACGACTCAGTCGATCAGGCAGACAAAGACTTTGTCACTGAAGCGTTCAACGGTGTTGGTGAAACCCTGTGGGTTGCCGACGAAGGCCAGTTAGATATTTTGGGTGCGGTCGCCGGTAGTGGTCCAGCGTACTTTTTCGAATTTATGGACAGCTTGGCAAAAGCAGCTACGGCACTTGGCTTTGATGCCGCCAAAGCTCGCGAGATGGTACAACAAACCTGTTTAGGTGCCGCGCAAATGGCGAAAGAAAGCGACTTGTCGCTGGAAGACTTACGTAAACAAGTCACCAGCAAAGGTGGTTCTACAGCGAAAGGTGTAGAAGCGTACCAAGAGTCCGACTTGCACGGTATTTCAGATAAAGCGGTCAAAGCCGCCGTTAACCGTAATCAAGAAATGGCGAAACTCTTCTAGGAGCCAGTATGAATAATGCGCTTACGTTTTTAGTCGCTACACTCATTGATCTTTACCTGATCATTGTTTTGCTGCGACTTTGGATGCAGCTGACCAAAGCGGATTTTTATAATCCGGTCAGTCAGTTCGTTTATAAGGCGACACAACCTATTGTTGGTCCGCTTAGAAGCTTTATGCCCAGTGTCGGTTCACTCGACACGGCAAGCCTGCTGCTCGCTTTGGCGCTAGGAATCCTCAAAGTCGCCGCCTTGGTGTGGCTGAACGGTCTCGCTGCAGGCGCTTTGGTTATTGTCATTCAAGGCGTACTGGCAACCATTAGCAGCTTCTTGTCGATGTTGTTCTGGGTGCTGATTATACGGGCGATTCTAAGCTGGTTCTCACAAGGGTATAACCCCGTTGAAGCCATGCTGCACCAAATAACTGAGCCAGTTTTAGCACCTATCCGCAAGGTTATACCGCCACTAGGCGGCCTCGACTTGTCGGTGCTTGTCGCCATTATTGCGTTGCAATTTTTGCGTATTTTAATTGGCGTATAAGCTCAGTTAATAAAACATAAGGTGGGAGTAAAAGTTATGTTGAAAAGTACCCTGTTTGCGTTAAGTGTTGCCTTTGTTGCCGTTTTTTCGAGCGCAACATACGCAGAACAAAAACAGACTTTAGGCAACTGGGACGTTCACTACAGTGCTTTTACTTCCACGTTTTTAGCACCTAAAGTCGCCACTACTTACGGTATTACACGAAGCGCATCAAAGGGTGTGCTGAACATATCCGTGCTTGATAAAAATACACAAGCGCCGCAAGAGCTGGAAGTTACGGGCCAGGTTGTGAATCCCCTTGGTCAGATTCAGTCATTGGAGTTTCAGAAAATTACTGAGGCAGAAGCGGTTTACTACATTACTCAGTTTGACTACACCAACGCCGAAACCTTGCGATTCACCATCAATATTGGCGACGAGCAAACCTTAAAATTCAACCAGGAATTTTGGTTGAACGACTGACTTTTGACCTAGTTACTCACCGGTTTAACACCAATGGACTGGATATCGCCGGTTTCGCTAACGTTTCGTACCGTTAACACAACATCGCCCAACCTGACCTTGTCACCAATAACGACCCGCCGGTGGAATTTCTGCGAGAAGTAGTCCGCAATAGTGGTACTTAGCAAGCCCTCGTCCAAATCGCCCAGTGGGTAGAAGCTGCCGACATCGGCCAGGGTTAAGTCTCCTTTAAGAGTAAAGTCACCGAAGAACTCTTTTTCATTCACTTTCAAGCCCTCACCGCCTGACGCAAGAATTCGACTGACTTCATCAATATCTTTTACAGTAGCGGCGACAAGCAAGCCATCACCCTCCTGCACCATCGGTTGGGTTTCCGGCTGTAACCACTCTCCTTCCCGTATAATTCCAACAAAGGTCGCTGGGGCCGTTAGTTTAAGATCTTTCCATGTTCGGTCGCAGGCCGGTGATGTTTTATCAATACGATATAGCCATACTTCAAGCGACTCAGAGCTTGGCACCGACGATAAAGGCATACGCTGTTGTGGCTGAGCTTTAAGCGGAACTTCAAGCCCAAGCCAGCGCGCAACTGGTGCAATCGTCCACCCCTGAATAATCAGCGATATCATCACCACCACGAACGCGATATCAAAGTACAGCTCCTGGTTCGGCACGCCACTTAACCATGGAAACAAAGCCAGGATAATAGGCACAGCCCCTCTAAGCCCGACCCAACTTATAAATACCTGTTCCCGCCACGGGAAACTGAACGGTAACAAACTTACAATAACCGCCAGCGGGCGGGCGATAAAGATAAGTGCCACCGCAATACCTATCGCGATAGGTGCGTTCGCCACCAGGTAAGACGGTACAACCAGTAGACCCAGAATAAGGAACATGGCCATTTGACTTAACCAGGCCAGGCCATCCTGAACTTGCAGAATGTGAACGAGCTGGGGTAAGCGCCCATTACCAATGACAAATCCCATTAAATAGACCGCTAAAAATCCGCTCGCCTGAATTTTGGCGGTTAATGCATAGACTGTGATTGCACAGGCAATGGCCAGTAACGGAAAGAAGCTAAAGCTTAATGGCAGTTTTCGCGCAGCGACAATAAACAGCCGCCCTCCGAGCCAACCAATAGCTAACCCGCCAATAAGCTGCCAAACAATATCCAGTGCCATCCAATGCCATTCAGTCATCGTGCCACTGGCAACCGCTGCCGTCATAGTGAGAGTCAAAATAACAGCCATTGGGTCGTTACTGCCTGATTCTATTTCAAGCGTCGATGCCACCCGCTCTTTTATTTGCAAACCGCGAGACTGGAAAATACCAAAGACTGCTGCGGCGTCAGTAGAGCTTAAAATTGCGCCCATCAGTAAAGCTGCTGGCCAGGGCAAATTAAATAAATACACCGCAGACGTAGCCACAATAGTACAGGTTAATGCCACACCTATGGTTGCCAGACTTATTGCCGGCCAGAGCGCCACCCGGAAACGTTCTGGGTGAGTTCGCATACCGCCATCGAAGAGAATAATAACCAATGCCGCCGAGCCAATAAAAAAGGCGATATCCGGATTATTGAACTCAACTCCCAGAATACCCTGCTCACCCGCCAGCATTCCTACCAACAGAAACGTCAGCAACACCGGAGCGCCTAAACGATTCGATACAACGGCTGCCAGAATGCTAACAACTAACAGCAAACCACACAGCAGAATTAAGGTATTCGCAAAGTCCAACTAACAGCTCCTTTTTTATCGTTTTTCTAATTTTATAATAACAGCTTTGCTCATTTTCTTTGTGAAGATTTCAAATTCCGCCAAAAACCGATATCCTGTGCGCCGAACACGCATAAGGTATCAATTATGGCAACGGCGAAAGAAATCGTACTAGCAACGGGAAATCCAGGCAAAGTCAAAGAATTACAGGCAATGCTGGCTGGCAATGCGAACACCTCAGGCTGGCAAGTATTGCCACAGTCTAACTGGTCGTTTGACGAAGCCGAGGAAACTGGCACTACTTTTGTCGAAAACGCTATTATTAAAGCCCGTCACGCGTGTGAAAAAACTGGACTGCCTGCTATTGCCGATGACTCAGGTCTGGCAGTTGATGCCTTGAGCGGTGCCCCGGGCGTATACTCTGCAAGGTACGCCGGCACAGATGCATCGGACAGTGATAATATCGAAAAGTTACTGCAAGCACTGTCGGGCGTAGCAACTGAGAAGCGCCAGGCGCAATTCCATTGCGTTTTGGTTTATATGAAAAGTGCTCAAGACCCGACACCACTGATTTGCCACGGTATGTGGCACGGCTCTATTTTAACCTCACCGCAAGGCACAAATGGCTTCGGTTACGACCCCATATTTTGGGTTGAGCAGCACAAGTGTTCAGCGGCAGAGCTTGAGCCGCCTGTAAAGCAACAACTCAGTCATCGCGGCCAGGCTTTACAACAACTATTGAGTCAATTGAGTTAATGACAGCGCCTAAACTTAAGCTCCCGCCGCTATCGCTCTACGTTCATATTCCGTGGTGCATCCAAAAGTGTCCGTATTGTGATTTCAATTCGCACAAGCTGTCGGGAGAAATTCCTGAGCGAGAGTACGTTGCCCGACTACTAGATGATTTGCGAGCCGATTTTAGTTGGGTACAAGGGAGAGATATTACGTCGATCTTTATTGGTGGCGGCACGCCCAGTGTACTGAGTGCGGCCGCGATGCAGTCATTAATGGAAGGCATTCGACAGCTGCTTGTTTTAACCGATGATTGCGAAGTTACCATGGAAGCAAACCCTGGCACCTTTGAAACAGAAAAGTTTGCTGACTTTGTCAAAGCCGGCATCACTCGTTTGTCTATTGGTGTGCAAAGCTTACAATCAGAGCAGTTGTCCCGGTTAGGCCGCATACATGACCCGGAGCAGGCCCGCGAGGCCGCTGCACACGCGTCACAACTGCCGCTAAAAAGCTTTAATTTAGACTTAATGCATGGACTGCCTAATCAGTCTTTAGATGCCGCCATGGATGATTTAAAGCAAGTCATTGCGCTCAATCCGCCTCACATTTCCTGGTATCAGCTCACCATCGAGCCCAATACTCTGTTTGCAAGCTCTCCTCCCGAGCTCCCCGATGAAGAAACTCTCTGGGATATTTATCAAAAAGGGCATGAGCTTCTGGAGGCGGCGGGTTATAAGCAGTACGAAGTTAGCGCTTACTCTAAACCCGGCCACCAGAGTCGCCATAACCGCAATTACTGGCAGTTTGGTGACTACCTGGGCATTGGCTGCGGTGCTCACAGCAAAGTGACGCTTGCGCAGGAGCAACGCATCATTCGCTGTGAGAAAATTAAGCATCCAAAAGGCTACCTGGATTTAACCAAGCCGCTGCGTTATAAGCTCAATGAAGTGGCTAAAGACGACTTAACCTTTGAGTTTTTTATGAATCAGTTTCGCTTGCTGGAGCCTGTTTCTAAGCAGCGCTTTGAAAACACAACAGGATTGCCGTCGTCGCAGGCGTCACAGCAATTCAACAAAGCAATAAGGCTGGAGCTACTGACCGAAAACGATGAAACCTGGGAACTCACTCCCAAAGGCCACCGTTTTCTGAATTCAGTATTAGATACGCTTCTCGATTAATTAAGAACTTTAAATTGAAAGTCCCACACGCCATGCCCTTTTCCTTCACCACGGCGCTCAAACTTCGTCTTCGGGCGACTGTCCGGTCTTGGAATGTAACCACCCGATTCGGATAAGTTAGTCAAAGCGCTGCTGCCGTTTAGTACTTCAAGCATATGTTCTGCGTAGTTTTCCCAGTCTGTTGCTAAATGAATAATGCCGCCAGACTCTAGTTTCTGAACAAGCAGTTCAACAAACTCTGGTTGTATGATTCTGCGTTTGTGATGGCGCTTTTTATGCCAGGGATCAGGGAAGAATACTTGCACACAGTTAAGACTGTTATCCGGTACGCACTGCTTAAGCACTTCTACGGCATCTTCATGAAACACGCGCAAATTCTTTAAATCAGCTTCTTCAGCCGCCATTAAACATGCGCCAACGCCGGGTTCATGTACTTCAATGCCAATAAAGCTGCGCTCAGGGTCGTTCGCAGCCATTTCTACTAATGAATGTCCCATACCGAAGCCAATTTCCAGAGTGACAGGAGCTTTACGGTTAAAGACCTGCTCAAAATTCAGCATTCCACCGGTCAGTGATAGCCCCATTTTTGGCCATTGGCGTTCTATCGCACCTGCCTGACCTTTTGTTAAGCGCCCTTCTCGCTTAACAAAGCTGCGCACCGTCCTTACATATTTACCTGCCGCAGCAGCTTCTTCCGCACTTTTAAAATGACTCATTAGTCCCTAAACCATTGATAACAGCTAAACACCAAAAAAACAGGCCTGAATAATCAGGCCTGCTTATATCTCGTGCGATATTATCGCTGTTTCAACGTATCAATACAACGTACTATTCACGCTCTTTTGGTACGCGGTTAACCACTTTTAGAATCGCTTCTATACGGCGGTTAGCCTGGCGATCTGCCGCACTGTTTTCACGGACTTTTGGTTGAGACTCACCATGACCTTTTGAGTCTACACGGCTACTCTCAATGCCATAACGGTTAACCAATGCGTCAGCAACTGATTTAGCACGCTTCTCAGATAACCACTGGTTATAGTCAGCTTCGCCTGTACTATCAGTATGACCATGAATAGTGATATCCAATTGCGGATGCTCTTTCATGAACTCCGCCATTTCTTCAATGTCGTTATACGCATTGTCACGAATTTTCGAAGAGTTCAGGTCAAACTCTACTAGTAACTCTTCTGTGATGGTTTCATTTTCATACTGAATGCAGCCATCTTTATCAACTGAGTAGTCTTTTGGCGTATTCGCGCATTTATCATTCGCATCAATAACGCCATCACCGTCCGAGTCTACAGGTTTAGGCTCTGGCTTAGGTTCTGGTGCAGCCTTCTGCGGCTCTGGTCTTGGACGCGGTTCAGGGCTTGCGTCACGACCACCAAAGAACCACTGTAAACCAATGTTGGCAAACATCTCTGTGTAGTCTTCTTCCCAGCCGCGCTGAACGCCACCTTCAACACGCCATGCTAAGTTGTCGTTAATAAAGCTACGGTGACCAACAGTGGCACGAGCAGCAACATCAGTCACATCACCAATTTCAGTATTGTTCACACCCAAGCCGGCATAAATATTGTTGTTGAAGTGGTAAAGAGCATCAACACCATAACTATCGCCGTATGCATCCCCACCACCGACTAAATCGGCTTCCATGTAATCGTAATAAATGCGGGCTTCCCAAGCTTCAGTCATCATGTAACCGGCTTCAATGCCTGACGTAAAGGTTTTAAAGCCGTCATCAACGAAGAATAACTGGTTATTGTCGACCGCAACGCGATCTTCGTCTGCAGAAAAGACACCCAAGCGTGCGCCTAAATAGAAGTCATCTTTGTCTGCTTCTGTTTGTTGCGCGAGTACCGGGGCTGTAAGGCCCGCAGCAATTAAAGATAAGGTAATTAAGTTTACTGCTTTCATTGCAAATCTCCTTTTCGATGCAATAACAAATCAGCTCTAAATATGAGAGACTGTTTATGATGTAAAGATTAGTACATTCCGTTGATAAGTCATTTTTATTTGCAGAGATTTACAGTTGACTCAGTCATTTAGTAGCAAAATCCTTGAGTGGTATCACAAATTTGGTCGAAAACACTTGCCGTGGCAACAAAGCAAGACCCCTTATAAGGTGTGGGTCTCCGAAATTATGCTGCAGCAAACTCAAGTCACGACCGTAATCCCTTACTTTCAACGGTTTATGAATAGCTTTCCTGACATTCATACGTTGGCAAAGGCACAACAAGATCACGTCTTAAGCTTATGGACCGGGCTTGGCTATTACGCCAGAGCCCGAAATTTACACAAAACAGCGCAAATGATTAGTCAGGATTTCAACGGTAATTTTCCAAGTACCGTCGACGCTCTGGAGGAACTGCCCGGAATAGGCCGCTCGACGGCAGGTGCTATTCTGTCTTTGGGTCACGGCTTATACGCACCGATTCTCGACGGCAACGTCAAGCGAGTTTTAGCCAGGCACTTTGCGGTTGATGGTTGGCCCGGTAAAACAGCCGTGCAAAAACGTCTTTGGGAATTAAGTGATGAATTAACCCCCAGGGAAGAATGCGGCAACTATAACCAAGCGATGATGGATATTGGCGCCACCGTTTGTACGCGGACTAAGCCTGAGTGTCACCGATGCCCTATTGCTGCCACTTGCACAGCATTTGCCAGCAATACTATTGAACTTTACCCTGGCAAAAAGCCGAAAAAAGCCAAGCCCATAAAGTCGACACAACTACTGATTATTAAGTGTGACAATGAAGTTTTACTGCAAAAGAACCCCCAACAGGGTATTTGGGGTGGGCTTTGGGGCTTTCCTCAGGCGCAGACTGATACGGAAGTAGAGATCATTCTGGACACATTCAGTATTGCTGCTGAATCGACTCAGTCATTGACTGAATTTCGTCACACTTTCAGTCACTTTCATTTAGACTGTTTTCCGGTCGTCATTAGAGCATCTAAGAAACCAGACTCCCTCAGCGAGTCTAATAATACCATGTGGGTTAACCTGGATTCAGAGCAACAGTTGGGCTTTGCCGCCCCAACCGTTAAACTACTTAAAGAACTGAACAAATAAGTGAGCGAATTATGAGCCGTACTGTATTTTGCGAATATTTACAAAAAGAAGCTGAAGGTCTCGACTTTCAGCTGTATCCCGGCGAGCTGGGTGAGCGTATTTTCAACCATATATCAAAGGAAGCCTGGGCTGAATGGCAGAAGAAGCAGACCATGCTGATTAATGAAAAACGCTTAAATATGATGGACCCTAATGACCGTGAGTTTTTAGAAAAGCAAATGACTGACTTCCTGTTCGAGCGTAAGGATGTTCATATTGAAGGCTACACACCGCCAGAAAGCTAACATCTAACCGCCCTTTACCTATGCCAAAGCCCCTTGTTTACAGGGGCTTTTTTATTTTTCTTGTCAATTTCTATGATTCTCTAATATATTGACAATAGTTATAACTTATGGGCGTTACTGGAGCTCATTCGGGCAATCTGTTAGACTACTAACGAATTCAACAAAAGGGAGTCTTTATGAAAGCGCCATCCTGGCGAAGAGCCGTACTGAAAGTGGGGAGTGCGCTCATCGCGCCAGATGAAACTGGGGTTAGTACCAAATACTTATTACCCATAGCTCGTTTCATTAACGAGTGTCATGAACGCGGACAAGAAGTCGTTTTAGTTTCTTCGGGCAGTGTTGCTGCCGGCCGCAAGCATATTCATTTCGAACATAAAAAAGTACCTGTCGCTGTTCGTAAAGCAATGTCGGCAGTTGGCCAAAATGAAATGATGGGATACTGGTCGCGCTTTTTTGATTTCCCCTGCGCTCAGCTACTCATGACGCACAGTGACTTACGCGACAGAGCTCGTTATGTCAGCATCAAAAACACACTCAACAGATTGTTAGAACACAACATTTTGCCTGTTGTAAATGAAAACGATGCGCTTGCCACTGACGAAATGAAAGTCGGCGACAACGACAACCTGTCTGCAATGGTCGCAACACTTGTCGACGCTGATGCGCTCTTTATTTGCTCAGACATTGATGGGTTGTTCGACGCTGATCCAAACCTCAACCCTGACGCTAAGAAAATACCAGTGGTTGAGCAAATAGATGAAAGTATCTATTCATTAGCTGGCGGTTCAGTGAGTGACGTAGGTACCGGTGGTATGCGCACGAAGATTGAAGCTGCTGAGAAAGCAACGTCGCATGGTATCGACACATATATTGTGAATGGCCGCAAAGGCGAAACGTTCGAATCTTTGCTGCAAGGCGAAATTCCGGGAACACTTTTCCGCCGCCAGTCTGATCCAATTAGCAATAAAAAACATTGGTTAAGACATACCCTGGTTGCACAGGGCGAGATATTGATTGATGACGGCGCAGAGAAAGCGCTGGTCGAGAACGGTGCATCGTTATTAAGTTCGGGCATTGTTGACGTACAAGGTGATTTCGATCGCGGTGATGCTGTGCTGGTGCGTAGTGCCAATGACACAGACGCTATAGCTAAGGGCATCTGCCAATACAGCTCACACGAGCTTATGCACATTAAAGGGCAGCAAACAGAAGATATCGCCGAACAATTTGGCTATAGCCCAATTACAGAAGTGATTCATCGCGACGATTTAATGATTTTGGAGGATTCATGAGCCAGCAATTAGCTAAAGAAATTTCACAACGCGCTGCCAAAGCGGCACGTGCCGTAGCAACGCTATCAGAAGCAGACAAAAACAAAGTTCTGCAAAAAATGGCTGACGCTATTCGCGCACACCAGGACAAGATTATTGAAGTGAATAAGAAAGACTTGGTAGCGGGCAAAGAAAAAGGCCTAAGCGATGCCATGATGGATCGTCTGGAGTTAACACCAGAACGTGTTGAAGGCATGGCGTCTGCTATTGAAGAAATTATCAACCTGAAAGATCCAGTAGGCGACAGCTATATACTGGAAGAGCGTCCTAACGGTCTTAAGATTGAAAAGATGCGTATTCCACTTGGCGTTATTGCCATGATTTACGAAGCGCGTCCTAACGTAACCGCAGACGCGGGTGCGCTATGCTTTAAGTCTGGTAACGCTGTCATTCTGCGTTGTGGTCGCGAAGCCATTGAAAGCAGTAAAGCCATTGCCGAAGCATTGCATGAAGCTTTAGAGCAAAGTGGTTTGCCAAAAGACGTTATTACCGTGGTGCCAACACCCGATCGCGAATTAATGACCGAGCTGTTACAGCAAAAAGACTACATTGATCTGGTCATTCCTCGCGGTGGTGAAGGTCTTATCCACTACGTGAGTGACACCAGTAAAATTCCAGTCATTCAGCATTACAAAGGTGTTTGCCACTTGTATGTCGATAAAGACGCTGATCTTGACAAAGCACTGGCTATTTTGCTGAACGGTAAGACACAACGTACTGGTGTGTGTAACGCACTTGAAGGCTTATTGGTACACCAGGACGTTGCCGATAAGTTCCTGCCGATGGCAGCTAAAGCACTAGGCGAAAAAGATGTAACTATTCACGCAGACAAGCGTTCAGTTGGTTACTTCGATGGTGCCGATGAAATTGCGGATGACCAGTTCGGTGAAGAGTATCTGGCACTGGAAATTGCCGTACGCACCGTTGATGATTTCGACGGAGCATTAGAGCACATTCAGCAGTTTGGCAGTGGTCACACTGAAGTTATCATTACTGAGAACGATGACACAGCGAAGCGTTTCATCCGTGAAGTTGACTCAGCAGTCACCATGGCGAATGCGTCATCACGCTTCTCGGACGGTGGCCAGCTTGGTTTAGGCGCTGAAATAGGCATTTCTACCAGTAAACTGCACGCTTATGGCCCAATGGGCTTACAAGCGCTGACGACTGAAAAATTCGTAGTTACCGGTAACGGCCAAATTCGCGAATAATAGCGACAGACTTTCTTTAATAACAAAAGCCCCGGCGCCAAAACGCCGGGGCTTTTTTATCGCTGCTTATAAAAAGCCAGTTTTAACGACGGTATCCCGTCAATAACTCAGGCCAGTCTCGAGATTCTTTCCAGTAAAAGGTATCGTTCTTCTCTTTTTCTTTTCTCAGAGAGCGCAATAAACGCTGAATGTTAGCTTCTTTCCAGTCGCCCTCTTCACGGAAATCACATTTATCAAAGTCGACTATCCAGGCTTTATCGTGGTCATCCAGCATCAGGTTATGGCAGTTTAAATCTGAGTGATAGACCCCTGCGTCATGCAGCTCTTTAATGACCGCACCAAGCTTTTGCCAAAGTTCAGCCGATAACTGCTTTTCACGCAATAAACGAAAAACATCAACCGCACCAGGAATCACTTCGACAAGAATATCGGCTTTGTAGCTAAATACCCCTGTTTTCTCCATGCGGGCAGCAACAGGTCTTGGAACCGGTAGCCCTTTTTCACGAAGCTTGAGTAACAAATCGAATTCGTAAATTGCCCTGCTTTTCTCAGCAGGCTCTCTTAAAAATCGATCTTTATTAAGCTTTCCAACTAAACCACCGCGGTAATAGTGACGTAGCAACAAGCCCAAGTCACCCTGCTGAATAAACCAAACCGTTGCCCGGCCGGTTGAATTACCCGCAATGGCTTTCTGCTGTTGCCAGTACTGTGCTGTGAAGTGCTTATCTTCAATTGCTTCAATAATGTCGCTATCGTAGCGAATAAGCCCGCGGGGACTCTGCTCTGTTTTTATCATACCGCTTCCTGTCAGAGTATATTCCAGTGCTCTCGCTAACACGCGTTGCGTTGCACCCTGATGCGTCTTTAAGACACCTTTAGCAGCTTCATGTTGTTGTTTCATGACAGCTGGCTGCTGCAGCTTATTTATTGTTTTGACAATATCGTCAACGCTTTCAACCCAGTTTACTGCGCTGACTTTTGCCAGTTCCCCGTAAACTTGCGGGAAATTAAAAACATGTTTGCCAGACATAACATTGGAGCCAGCAGCAATAACTTCAAGGGGGTTGTGCCCACCTCGTTCAATTAAACTGCCACCAATAAAGCTTATAGGTGCCAACTGCCCCCAAAGCATCATTTCGCCCATACTGTCCGCCAAAAAAACATCACAATCATTGGGAATTGTGTCGTTTTGACTCCGGCGGGCCAGTCGCAAGGCGTTATCCTGAACTAATTTAGCAACGACCTCAAACTGTTCGGGATGTCTGGGCGCAATAATAAGGCAAGCGCCGGGCTCATGCTCAAGAATACGTTTATGAGCAGCTAGCAGCTGTTCATGCTCACCCGGGTGAGTGCTGCTGCCCAACCACATTGAACGGCCTTCTGAACTCTCTTTCCATGAAGCCGCTTTTAATTTTTCAGTCTGACTAAGCTCAATATCGTATTTGAGGTTTCCATCCACAAATAAACGCTCTTTCGGCACACCCAATACATGCATTCGACGAGCTGTTTCTTTATTTTGCACCGAAACGAAAGATAACTGTTGCCACACCGACTTCAGTAATCGGTGAAAACGACGATATCCCGCCGCAGAACGTTTTGAAAGCCGTGCGTTCAATAAACAAACCGGCACACTCGCTTGAGCCAGAGAATTGAGCATTTGCGGCCAAAGTTCGGTTTCCATTATCCAAACGGTTTTAGGCCTCAGTTTTGAAACAAAGCGCTTTGCAGACCCCGGAGTGTCCAATGGCCAGTAGCGACACGTTACTTGGTTACCAAAATGCGTCAGAATAAGCGCGCGTGCAGTCGGCGTCATGCAGGTTATGACCACCTTTTCCCCGGGGAATTGAGCAATAAACTGCTCAATTAAGCGTTTTGCTGCCAGGGTTTCGCCAACCGACACACTATGAATAACCGTACAGCCCTCAAGTGTGCTACTGACAGTATCCAGCGCCAGCCGCTCTGACCAATGCGAGCGGTAGCGACGGTCTTTTTTTCCGCGCAACCACAGCCAGACAAAAACGGCTGGAGTGACCAGCCGTAATGTTAATCCGTAAAGCCAAAGCATCATGCCAGTTAGCGCCAATACTCAGCTATCCACTTAGTTGGCAACACCTTGCGATACCATTTACCGCTGCGGCCCTCTAAAGCGTCGTCCGGGTGAGGTTTTCCGTGGAAAATAATCACTTTTGCTTCTTCCGGAATACGCGGCTCCTGGAAGAAGCTCAAAGGGAATGGACGCAAGCAATGTCGCTTAAAGCTACGGCACCATTTTTCCGGCCAGTATTTCAACTTGTTCTGACGGTCAACAAAGTGCGTAATGTACTCTTGCTCATTGCGAACATCGGCGGTAGCGGCGTCAGGATCTTTCTTCAAGTGCTCAAGCGCATCATCGTGCGCACCAACATTAAAACGAAATACCGATGTATTACCTGTTGCATCGGACTTATCCCATTCCTTGATAACCATGAAGTCACCTTCAGGCTCGAAAAACTCGTCCAAGCTGCCAACAATGATGATGTCGAGATCTAGAAAAAGTGTCGGTCCCTCTAAGTCATAAAGAGGGTTTGCAAAGCAGGTTAATTTCAACCAGCCATGCGCTTTTGTCCAAGGGACTTGCTTGTCGAAGTCTTCAAAGCCAATTTTCGGAATAGCTTTTACTTCAATCTCATCATTAATACCATCGAAGTCGTCCGTAAAGCACACAAAACGAAACGGTCGGCTCAAATGGCGGCTCACCATTGAGTGCAACGTGTTTACATAATCGGGACCGTATTTTTTGCCCCACTTTATACAAATGACATTAACGGGCTTTTGCTGAGATTGATTCTCCGCATTTCCAACCTGGCTCATAAAAACTCCTGACTCTTAAACTAACGCGCATAATGCCATATTTTAGCAAATTTAGGTATGCTAATCTGATTGATCTGGCTAACAACAAGGACGCATAATGAACAAATGGTTATCCGCAGCTTTACTCACCTTGCTGCTGAGTGCCTGTAAATCACAACCAACCCCAGTAGCTGACGTTGTCGATGAGTTCGACGCCGACCGCTATTTAGGAAAGTGGTACGAAATTGCCCGAATGCCACACAGCTTTGAAGAGGGACTGCAAGGCGTTACCGCTGAATACCGTCTAAACGGCGACGGCACGTTAGAGGTCACTAACCGAGGTTTCCATGTTGAAAATCAGGAATGGCAAACGGCTATCGGGAAAGCTGAGCCGGTTGAAAATATGAAGGCGGCCTATCAAGTGACGTTTTTCTGGCCGTTTTATGGTGGTTATTATGTAAGCTGGTTAGATGATAATTACCAACAAGCAATAGTTACCAGCGATTCGCATGAGTATTTCTGGTTTTTGTCGCGGACACCGAATGTTTCTCAGCCGGACTTAGATTATGCGCTCGCTAAAGCCAATGAATGGGGGTATGACATTGACCAGATGATCATTGTCGATCATCCGGCCGGTGTGAATCATTCTAATTAATTAAAACGACGTGCTGCGCCCTTTCCTGCCTGACGGCGTTTAGGACCACGAGCGTCACGGTCACGCGGTGGACGTGGCGCTCGTTTAACTTGCTCATCACTTAGTTCAAGCCCCATTGGCTGCTGACGGACACGCGCTTTTTTCAGTACGTGCATCACATCTTTCGGCATACCTTTTGGCAACTGAACCAGCGAGTGGTTATCGAACAACTGGATTTGACCAATGTATTTGCTGTCCATAGAGGCTTCGTTTGCAATCGCGCCAACGATGTCTCCGGGACGAGCACCATGCTCTTTACCCACTTGAATTTTATACGTATCAAAGTCGATATCGGCTGCACGTCCGCCACGCTCAGCGCGAGGCTTACGTTTGTCACCACGCTCATTGCGTCCTGGGCGATCATTACGCATTTCACGCACTGGACGATCTTCTTTCAGGAACAATGGACGCTGTTTGTGTTGTTCAGTCAAAAGCGCCAAGGCTAAGTCTTCAGCAGAAAGTTCATCACTTTCGAGCCATTGACCAAGCAGCTTTTTCAGCTTGTCACTGTCAGCATGCGCATTGTCTGCCTGCATTGATGCCTGAAGCTTTTCCAGTAGTTGCTGTTGGCGATGCTGACTCAACTGGTTCGCATTTGGAACCTCGAAAAATTCTACCGGAGCATTGGTCAAACGCTCGTAGTGACGCAATAAATGACGCTCTTTCGCACGGAAGAATAAGATAGCTTCGCCTGAACGCCCTGCACGACCTGTACGACCAATACGGTGAACATAAGACTCAGTGTCACTCGGTAAATCGTAGTTAATAACGTGGGTAATTTCAGGTACATCCAAACCACGTGCTACAACGTCTGTAGCAACCAGAATTTCGATATGACCACTGCGCAACTGACTGACCGTTTGCTCACGTTGCGCCTGGTTTAAGTCGCCGCTTAAAGGTGACGCTTTGAATCCTGAACGTTGTAATAACTCAGCGACATCCATAGTATCCTGACGGGTACGTACGAAAATCAAAGCTCGCTGATACGGAGTCACTTCTAATAATCGAGTCAGAGCGGTCATTTTCGTCATGCCCTGAACTTTCCAGGCTTTCTGCTTAATGGTCGCTTTTTCACGCGCAACTGCTTCAATCTGAATATTCAGTGGTTTATTCAGGAAAGTTTTCGCTAACTTGCGAATAGCATTTGGCATGGTTGCCGAGAACAGAGCACGCTGAGCGGTCTCAGGCACACCTTTTAAAATAGTTTCAATATCTTCAATGAAGCCCATGTTGAGCATTTCGTCGGCTTCATCTAATACCGCAACCTTCAAACCGTCCAGTTGCAATACGTTTTTATTCAGTAAGTCGATAAGACGACCCGGCGTACCAACAACAATTGAGGTACCTTGTTTTAGCGCTTTTACCTGCGGGCCGAAAGCCGCACCGCCATAAACAGTAGCAACACCGACGCCACGCATCTGCTTAGAAAAGCCTTCTAAAGCTTCAGCAACCTGAATAGCCAGCTCACGCGTTGGTGTAACCACCAAGACTTGTGTCTGTTTCAGCGAAGGGTCTATTTTGGCCAGCGCGGGTAAACCAAATGCGGCTGTCTTACCGGTACCTGTCTGTGCTTCGCCCAGAACGTCGTTGCCTTCCAATAACGCAGGAATAGATTGCTGCTGGATAGGTGTTGGGGTTTCGAAACCCATAGCGTTCAGTTGTTCAAGCACAGCAGAAGGTAAAGCCATGTCGCTGAACGACAGGCTCGATTGAGTCTTTGACATAAATTGTGTCTCACTATATTCCCGTTTGCCTCATGGCAAACAAAACAAATATGGGGTTATGGCCCGGCAACAGGAATCAGTGGTCAGTCTCTAAACTGTCTGGACTGGAATCAGGCGCTGCAACCCCGCGAATCAAGGGTGACCGCTGCCTCATCAGTAATGCGGTGTTCCTTGAAGGAGCTGCGGATTATACGCATTTACTCAATAAAAGCAATGCAACTGGGTACTTTTTCGACAAAAAGCAAAATATAGACTGAAATCATTGAAAAAGTTGAACCATTTGTGCATTTATTGCCTACATTAATAGAGATAAATTTATTCAGTTGGAGGCTATATGTCAGCACATTCCATGTCATCACTTACCAAAAGCGATTGTTTCATCGAGGGTCACTGGGTACCGACAGAAAAACGTTTCAATGTTACTAACCCGGCAACCGGCGAGGTGTTGGCCGAAGTAGCCGATGCCGATGACGAACTTACACAGCGCGCTATTAACGTCGCCGAGACCGCCCTGGCGAAATGGCGCAAGAAAACCGCCCGCGAACGCGCCGTTCTTTTGCGCAAGTGGTATCAGTCTATGATGGACAACAAGCAGGCACTGGGCGAATTGATGAGTGCCGAGCAAGGTAAACCGATTCCTGAAGCGGTTGGCGAAGTCGAATATGGCGCCAGCTTTGTTGACTGGTTTGCCGGCGAAGCCGAACGCATAAACGGCGATATTCTGCCGCTAACTGACAGTAGTAAGCGCGTATTGGTAACAAAAGAGCCTGTCGGTGTCTGTGCAGCAATTACACCGTGGAACTTCCCGAATGCGATGATCACTCGCAAAATTGCACCAGCACTAGCTGCAGGTTGTACTATTGTTGTTAAGCCGCCGCAATTAACACCACTTTCAAGCCTGGCTTTAGCGCAGCTCGCCAGCGAAGTTGGTATACCGGACGGTGTTATTAATATCATTCCAACCAGCGATGCAAAAACTGTGGGGAAACGTTTGGCAACCTCACCACAGGTTCGTAAGCTGTCATTCACCGGCTCTACCGGTGTTGGTAAAATTCTTATGCAGCAATGTTCGGAACACGTATCAAAAGTATCCTTAGAGCTTGGTGGTAACGCACCGTTCCTGGTGTTTGACGATGCCGACATTGAGCAAGCAGCTGAGCAACTTATAGCCTGTAAATTCCGCAACGGCGGACAAACCTGCGTTTCGGCAAACCGCGTATTAGTTCAGGAAAGTGTTGCCGAGAAATTCACTCAGGCTATTGTCAGCAAAGTCAAAGCCCTTAAAGTCGGCCCCGGCACTGAGGAAGGCGTCGACTTAGGTCCACTTATTGATCAGGACGCCGTCGACAAAGTCCAGCGTCTAGTACTGTCTGCGAAGTCAGACGGCGCCACGATTGAAGCCGGCGGCTCTGTCATGACCGAACTGGGCGACTTATTCTACGCGCCAACGGTGGTTTCGGGTGTTACTGACGATATGGACATTACCAAAGAAGAGATTTTTGGCCCTGTAATTGCCATTAATACCTTTGAAACCGAAGAAGAAGGTATTAAAAAAGCCAATGACACCCCGTTTGGGCTTGCCTCTTACTTTGCCGCAAAAGACACGTCTCGTATTTTCCGAGTGAGTGAAGCACTTGAATACGGCATGGTAGGCGTTAATACCGGCGGTATTTCGCATGCTTACAACCCATTTGGTGGCATAAAAGAGTCCGGTATTGGACGTGAAGGGTCAAAATACGGTATTGATGAATACTTAGAATTGAAAACCGTAACCCTCGGCGGACTTGAATGAACCCACAACTCAAAACGTTAGAGCAACTTCAACACACCTTTGACAGCGGGCTTACACGTCCGCTGTCTTGGCGTCAGCAGCAGTTAAAACAGCTCTCCCGTTTTTTAGAAGACCACGAAAAGGACTTACTGGAGTCACTGCAGCAAGATTTAGGAAAGTGCCCCAGCGAGTCTCAACTCACTGAAATTCAGTTTTTAAAAACAGACATAAAGCATAGCCTCAAAGCACTCCCTGGCTGGGTGAAACCGCGCAAAGTCAGTAACCCAATGCTTGCCTGGCCTGCCAAGAGTGTAATAGTGCCAGAGCCCTTAGGAAGCGTATTAGTCTTAGGAGCCTGGAATTACCCTGTTCAGCTAACCCTGGCGCCGGTTATTGCGGCCGTTGCTGCAGGTAACTGTGCACTGATTAAGCCATCAGAGCATGCTGAGGCAACCGCAAAAGTTTTTGAGAAACACCTGGTAAATTACCTGGACAGCGCAGCGTTTAAAGTCATTACTGGCGGCGTTGAAGTCTCTCAACAGCTGACCGAATTACCGTTTGATCATATTTTTTACACGGGCGGCCCACAAGCGGCTAAAGCCATTATGGCAGCGGCGGCTAAAAACCTGACACCTGTGACACTTGAGCTTGGCGGCAAAAGTCCTGCCGTTGTATTAAGCGACGCCGATATTACCGTAACGGCTCGCCGCATTGTCTGGGGCAAATACCTTAACGCTGGGCAAACCTGTATCGCGCCAGACTATTTGCTGGTTGAAGAGTCAATAAAAGATCGTTTAATTGACGCATTACGCGAGCAAATTGCGCAATTTTACGGAGATGATCCACAGCAATCGAATGACTATGGCCGTATTATTCACGAGCAGCACTGGCAACGACTGACACAGATGCTGGACAGTGAAAACGTCGTTATTGGTGGAGATTTTGACAAGCGTGAACGTTATATCGCACCAACAGTTATCGATGGAGTATCTGGTGACAGTTCGCTAATGCAGGAAGAAATATTTGGTCCGCTATTGCCGGTGATGAGCATGAAGTCAGCTTCTGAAGCTATTGAGTTTATTAACACCAAGCCTAAACCTTTGGCGCTTTATGTGTTTTCAAAAGATAAGCGAATGCTGAAACAGTTTACTCAACGAGTGTCCGCTGGCAATGTTTGCTACAACGACACCCTGATGTTTATGCTCAACGACAACCTGCCGTTTGGGGGTGTAGGCCAAAGCGGTATGGGTCGTTATCACGGAAAGTGGGGCTTTGATACTTTTAGTCATTTAAAACCCGTTATGACCCGCAGTTTCAGCTTCGACGTGGCATTGCGTTACCCCCCTTACAGCAAATTAAAAGACAAAGTCTTATCCTGGTTTGCCGGTTAACCTTGAAATTGGCGTTTAGCGTCAGCATATCCTGCGTTAAGACACGAATAAACTGACACAGGAGAACGGGCGCAAATGTCACAGTCCAACATTATTGATGTCACCCTGCAGAACTTTCAGCAGGTGCTCTTAGAAGGCTCAAAAGAGAAACTGGTTATTATCGACTTTTGGGCTGACTGGTGCGAGCCATGTAAGCAGCTCATGCCAGTGTTGGAAAAGTTGGCGGGCGAATACAGCGACCAGGTTATCCTGGCTAAAATAAACTGTGACGATCAACAAGAGTTGGCCATGCAGTTTGGTATCCGTAGCCTTCCAACTGTGGCTTTCTTCAAAAACGGTGAGCCGGTCGATAGCTTTGGTGGTGTTAAAACCGAAGGCGAAATTCGGGAAATTTTGAGCAAACACCTACCCAGCCCGTCAGATAACCTGATTCAACAGGCACAAGTAGCCATGGGTGAAGGCGATGCAAACAAAGCCTATACCTTGGCTAAGCAAGCCTATGACCTCGACAATACCGATATGGCAGCCGTTAAGTTGCTCGCTGAAGCGGCGGTCGACGCCGGTCGATTAGACCAGGCGAAAGAGCTTGTCGCTGCAATTCCTATGGTTGAGCAAGACAGTGACTATCAGCGCATTAAAGGCAAGCTAGAATTAGCGGAAGACGCTGCCGACTCTCCGGAACTTCGCGCTTTGCAGGATCAAGCCGAGCAAAACCCAGATGACTTATCGCTGAAATTACAATTAGCCTTAAAGTTTCATGAAGCGAACCGCGATGAGGAAGCTCTGCAACTGGTGTTTACCGTGTTAACGAAAGACGTCAATTTTGAAGGTGCGAAAAAATACGCACTGGACATTATTAATTCGTTACCCGATGGTGATCCGCTCGCAGCGACCTATCGTAGAAAACTCTACAGCATGATGTATTAGGCTGTTCACTAGCAACGATCTTGGCCGGCTCCCTCAGCCGGCCCTTTTTTTGGTACTAACTGACTAACCCGATGCAGCAAATTTATCAGAGCCAGGTTAACTCCGGAAAACTGAACGAAGACTCATTTCAACGCGAAGCGGTCACCGCATTGCAGCAGCGTCTTGATGCTATTCGGAAGAACAGCCAGGCGCCCATAAAAAGCTTGTACTTCTACGGCCCTGTCGGTCGCGGAAAAACCATGCTAATGGATATGTTTTCCGAACAGCTACGCTCACTTTCAACAGCCAATTCATCGTTTATAAGGCTGCACTACCACCACTTTATGGCCAGAGTTCATGATGCACTTAATGGTTTGCAGGGTGAGGAAAACCCAATGCAACAACTCGCAAAAGAGTGGGCTAGCGAATATTCAATTATCTGCCTGGACGAATTTTTTGTGGAAGACATTGGCGACGCCATGATTCTGGCTCGCCTTTGGGAAAGCTTGTTTGCTGAAGGCGTGACATTAATTACAACGTCTAACGCGCCTCCTGCCGAACTGTATAAAGACGGCTTGGCTCGACACCGCTTTGAACCGACTATTGAGCTTTTAAACAGTCAGTGCGAACTCATTGACTTAGGTTTTGGCACTGATTACCGGCGAATTAACCATACTGACATGCCGCTTTATCTTATTGAGGGACAACCTGAAGAATTAAAAACTTTGGCCGAGACGCGCTGTGGCACGGTAGAGCCAGCCGAAAGCGTCTCAATAATGAACCGAAGTATTCCTTGCTTGTGGGGCAATAAAAAAATAATTGGCTTTGACTTCATGAGCTTATGCTCTGGCCCAAGAAGCCAGCGTGACTACATGGAACTGGCCGATAAATATTCCGCCATAGCCGTTCAAAATGTGCCTGCCTTTACCTACGTTCCCGACAAAGAGTTGGTGCATGGCGTCGAAGAAACCTACCAGCGGGAACACGACGCAAAATTTATCAGCAAATTCGATAATGAAGCTCGTCGTTTTATCGCACTCGTTGACGAATGCTACGACCGGGGCTGCGTATTGCTTATAACCGCAGAAGTCAGTGTTGAACAACTGTATCAGGCACGACAGCTTGCCTTCCCATTCAGGCGCTGTGTGTCGCGTCTTTTCGAAATGCAGCATTGGTAGGGGAAACACGCTGGTAAAAAGACGCCAATCTGTTCCAGAGAGTAGAATTCCCTGTATTTACCAGCGTGTTAAAACAGAGTTAGAAAAAGGTTACATGAGTTTTAACATTTTCCAATATCGCATTTGTAATGGATGTTAATAATTTTTTTTGGCGTTCAGGTCGGACTTGCCAATATTCACGACGTATTCACTCACCCGCTGCTTGCCGTTAACGTTACCCCTTGCTAGGATTGCTGGAATTTAATAAATGATGCTTAACAAGCACCTCAAGATAATAACGATAATAAGAAGGTCAGAATGAGCGAACAACGCGATCAATTCAGCTCTAAAATTGGATTTATACTAGCCGCGGCAGGCTCTGCTGTAGGTATTGGCAACTTAGTCGGCTTCCCTGTCGCAGCAACAAAAAACGGTGGCGGCGCATTTCTTATTATTTATGCTTTGTTCGTTGCCTTTATTTGTGTCCCGGTCATGCTCGCTGAAATGGGTCTTGGCCGCAGAGCTCAAAAAAGCCCACTAGGGTCCTATCAGGCATTATCACCAGACAATAAAGGCTGGCATATCGCGGGGCTATTGGCCGTTATTACGCCCTTTATGATTGCCGTATTCTATATGGTCATTACCGTATGGATATTCGGCTATTTATGGCACTCAGTAACCGGCAACCTGGCGATGTTAGCCGACCCGGAATACTTCGGGCAGTTTGTGAATGATTACGGTTTTGTTGGCTTCCTGGTGGCAGTTACCGTCATTATTAACGTGATTCTGGTAGGAGGCGTTCGCAAAGGCATCGAAAAAGCCGCCAAGTTCCTGATGCCAGCTCTTTTTATTATGCTGGTATTGCTGGTCATTTTCGTTTTATCACTCGACAACGCAGCATTGGGTGTTGAGTTTTACTTGGTCCCTGACTTCTCAAAAATTGACGGCTCCGTTATCAATGGTGCACTGGCACAAGCTTTCTTCTCATTATCTCTGGGTATGGGTATTCTGATTACTTACGGCTCTTATTTCAGCCGCCGCGACGATATTGTAACCTCAGGAAAGTTAGTTGCACTCACCGATACCGCTGTAGCATTTACCGCCGGTTTAATGACTCTGCCCGCTATTTTTGCGATAAACCCGAACACCAACCCGGACACGCTGAGTGACTCTTCAGTCAGTATGATTTTCTCCTTCTTCCCACAAATTTTTGTGGCATTAGAAGGCGTTGTCGGGTATTTCGGTGCTAGCTTAGCCGCGACTGTCTTCTTTTTGCTGACGTTTATTGCAGCTATTACGTCACTGGTATCGATACTGGAAGTACCAACGGCAGCCATTATTGAAAAAGCAAAGTTCAGCCGTAAAAAGACTCTGCTGGTTATGGGTTTTGCCGTTACCGTACTTACACTAATAGCAGCCACCTCATTTGGTTTTATACCAGCATTTACTGAGTTCACATCATACGCCGGGCAAACGAAATCGGTTTTTGACGTTATTTACGACGTCTTTTACGACACCATATTGCCGCTAAATGGTCTGCTTATCTGCTTATTCGTTACTCTACACTGGCGCAAAAAAGGGTTAGAAGACGAACTGTCAGAAGGCAACCCGAATTATAGAAATACACTACTAGCCAAATATGTGCGTATTTCTATCAGCACCTTTATTCCGTTAATTCTGGCGGTGGTTTTCATTAATACAGTACTGACAAAATTTGTCGGGTTTTCACTATTTTAATGGCAGAGTGTTGTAAGTAATGGAACGTGGCAGTTTTCGACAGCTAAAACTGCTGCAAACAGCGAGTCAATGGCAGCAAGCCTGCCAGACTCGCTCTTCTCAAAGTCTTATTCTCTCCCCAGAGGACCCAGGTGCTGATGCACACCTCAACCGATACAGAGACTACCTGGGTCATGAATTTGAAAGTGTCCTTCTCGATTGTCAGGCGGGCTTAAATGCGGATGCAATTTGTGCGCTGTGCGGCACTATTGTTGGTGGCGGAGAGTTAATCATTCTTTTGCCCAGTGACAATTCCGCTATGGTCGAACGGCTTCTGCGCTTTGCGAGTCATTACTTTAATAATAATGCACTGCCTGCAAACGCTTCTGATAGCTTCAAGAAAGCCCAAACAGAACATCAGACACTGGTAGAAGTGCTGACCAGTGAATTTATCAATGAAGACTCCCCGCACACGCACATCCTTGTTGCTGAGCGAGGCCGGGGGAAAAGCACCCTGCTCGGCAAAGCATTAGTCGAAGTGAGTGCAACCTGCGCTGAAACTGAAATCATTGTTACTGCACCGAGAAAAGCCAATGCTCAGGTTTTACTGAAGCAAGCGCCAACCGCCACCTTTAAGGCCTGGGATAAGCTACTGGAACAACCCGGGGACTCGACTAAGCAGTTGATTATCGATGAAGCCGCCGGCATTCCTTTATGGGCCATAGAAACACTTTGCCAGAAGTTTACGCCGTGGTTATTAGCAACTACTGTGGCGGGCTACGAAGGCTCTGGCCGGGGCTTCGCCATACACTTTCAGCAATGGGCAGAAAAGCACTTGCCTAAAGTTAAGAACCATCGTTTATCAGTACCAATGCGGTGGCCTGAAAATGACCCTTTAGAGCATTGGTTAACTGACACGTTTCTAATGGATGAAACCACTACTGCGTTAACACCGGAGCTGGCTGACGGTCAGTTTCTTGAGCATGCTTCGCAACTGCAGGAAAACACCTTACGTCAATGCTTCCAGCTGCTCTTAAATGCTCATTACCAAAGCAGCCCTAATGACCTTAATTTACTACTGAGTGACCCGTTGCATCGGCTGGCTTACACTCGCCAGAACGGCGAAGTAGTTGCTGTTGCCTGGCTTATTGAAGAAGGCCCTGTTCCAAAAGAGCTGCACACACCTATTTTACAGGGTAAACGACGCCCTAAAGGAAACCTGCTGCCGCAAGCCATTGGCTATTTTTTACAGCAGCCCTGGGCTCTAAGCGCATGCTGGCTGAGAGTTGCTCGTATCGCTGTGTCTGCCGGCCTCCGTCATCAGGGATATGCCTCTGAGTTGCTCGGCTTTATTCAGCAACACCCTAGTTACAAACATATTAATAAAACAGGCACCAGCTTTGCCTGGGAGCCAGGAGTTGCGAAGTTTTGGGAAGCTAATGGTTTTGTGCCATGGCGCACCAGCCACCGGCTCGACAGTGTATCGGCACGCCCCGCCGCTATTTATGTCAGAGCCGACAGTATGGGTGATGACCCAAGCTCAAACACCTCTCTTACTGACGATATTAGTCGGTGGGCAAAGGCTGAACAGAATTGGCTTATAAACGCTCACTCTGAGATACCAGAAAACCTTATCACTAACCCTCTCCCCCATTTGTTGGTGAAGGCTTACGTGAACGAGCGCATTCCATTTGACGCAGCCCACTTTGCCTTGGCTGTTTACTACCAAAATAAACACCCGGCCGACGAACTGACTCAATATTTGAGCCGGCCATCATGCTCTCTGAAACAGCTAGCCCAGCTCTATGGTTGCGCCTCGAAACAACAAGCGAACGTAAAACTACGTAAAGATACCGCACGGCTTGTCTAATGTGACTTGTTGTTTTCACCACAACTTTCTATGATCAAGTCAGTCTTAACAAAGGGGAAGGCAATGACTCGTTATTCATCAATTCGTGTTTTACTGGCTACGCTCTCTGGCGCTCTTATTCTAAGCGCATGCAGCTCTCAGCCAAAGCCTCAAAAGCAGTCGCCTTATGGGTTCCCGCAAACCAAAACGGTTGACCAGACAGACAACTATCACGGCACCACTGTTGCTGACCCATACCGCTGGCTGGAGAACCTCCGCTCGAAAGAGGTTTCCCAGTGGGTCAATAGTCAAAACGAGTTTTCAACACCTTATTTGCAGAAACTTCCCGCCTACAATGACCTGAAGCAACGGTTAACCGAGCTTTGGAACTACAAAAAAATAGGCACGCCATTTCAATACGCTAACCGATACTTTTACTTTGCTAACGACGGTCTGCAAAGCCAGGACATTCTCTACACAATGACGGACTTAGAGAGCGCCCCGGAAGTATTAATTGACCCGAATAAACTCAGCGAAGACGGCACGTTATCACTAGCCAGAATACAAGTGTCCCCTAACGCAAAGTATATCGCTTACGCGGTTTCAGAAAAGGGTAGCGACTGGACTGAAATTCACATTAAAAATATTGAGTCTGGCAAGACTTTGTCCGACAAAATAAGTGGCGTTAAATTCTCCAATATCGCTTGGTTGCCAAACGAAAACGGCTTCTATTACAGCCGCTATCCTCAAAATGCTAATGGAAAATACGACGACTCAAAGCCCGTTAGTGTTTACTTTCACAGCTTGGGCCGCTCTCAAAGTGATGACGAATTGATCTTCGCGTTACAGAATCAACCTAGCTGGAACCCTTATCCTGAAGTGACTCACGATGGTCGCTATTTATTAATCAATGTGTCTTCCGGGTATGATGCTAACGCTGTTTTCAGCCGCCCATTAGCCGAGGACAGCGAACCTTTCACCGGACTGTTAACCAAATGGGATGGCCAGTATGATTACGTGACCAGTCATGACAGTAAGCTATATTTCCGGACTACCGCCCAGGCCCCAAGGGGTCGGGTTATAGCTATTGATATGAACAGCAAGGGTGATGACAACTGGTCTGAAATAATTCCTGAAAGCACACATACATTGACCTCAATCTCCGCGGTCAACGGCCAACTCTTTGCTCACTATTTGCAAAACGCGCATTCCCGTGTCGGAATTTTTGACCTCAAAGGTCAAGTGTTGCAGGAGCTTGCTCTGCCCGGCATCGGCACCGTCTCAGGCTTTAACGGGTCGCCGTCAGCTAAAGACACCTTTTTCAGTTTTTCAGGTTTTACCGAACCTGGAAAAATTTACCGATACCAAGTAGAGCAACAGCGCACAACTTTGTGGCAGGAAGTCGAATTTCCGGCCGAACTTGAGTCATACGAAACGCATCAAGTGGTCTACGAGAGTAAAGACGGCACAGAAATCCCTATGTTTCTGGTGCACTCTCAAGACGTGGAACTGGACGGAAGTAACCCCACACTGCTGTATGGTTATGGTGGTTTTAATATCTCTTTAACGCCCGAATTTAAAGCCGACCGTATTGCCTGGTTAGAAATGGGCGGAGTGCTGGCAATACCTAACTTGCGAGGCGGTGGCGAATTTGGCGAAACATGGCATCAGGCTGGCACAAAAGCTAGCAAGCAAAGGGTATTTGATGACTTTATCGCCGCCGCAGAGTGGCTAATTAAGAACAACTATACCAACAAAGACCAGCTCGCTATCCATGGCCGCAGTAATGGAGGGTTATTGGTAGGCGCTACTCTGACACAACGCCCGGAGTTATTCGCCGCAGCCGTACCAGCGGTTGGCGTATTGGACATGCTGCGTTATCACTTGCCCAATGCAAACGCACGCGGCTGGAGCAGTGAGTTTGGCCTGAGTGAAAACGCCGATGAGTTCACTGCTTTATATGAGTACTCTCCGGTTCATAACACGAAACAAGGCACTTGCTACCCAGCTACCCTCGTCACCACCGCGAATAACGACAACCGAGTCGCTCCATGGCACAGCTATAAGTTTGCGGCGGCACTTCAGGAGGACCAAGGGTGCAATAATCCAATACTTCTCAATGTTGAAACTCGTGCAGGTCATGGTGCAGGCACACCTACGTGGATGAAAATTGAATCAGCCGCTGAGAAGTGGGCTTTTTTAAACGAACAACTCGGCATCAATAAAGAACAGAGAAGCTCTGCTTCTCAATGATGATTTTCAAAAAATGTGCTATCTTTCGCGGCAATCTTATTCGTAAAATAAGTCCGTTAACGATTTCTGTGAAGGATAGCATTCATGTCTAAAGTTCTTATTATTGGCGCTGGCGGTGTTGCTGGTGTTGTTGTTCAAAAATGTGCGAAATTACCGGAAGTTTTTTCTGAAATACACTTAGCCAGCCGCACCTTGTCAAAGTGTCAGGCACTTCAGGAAAAAGCAGGCAAAGATCGCGTTGTTGGCGTGTATCAGGTTGACGCTGATGACGCTGCAGAAGTCGCCGAGCTTATTCGCGGCATTAACCCGTCGCTGGTTATTAATGTTGCCCTGCCTTACCAGGACTTGCCAATTATGGATGCGTGCTTAGAAACAGGCGTTCACTACTTAGATACCGCCAACTACGAGCCTAAAGACGAAGCAAAATTCGAATACTCGTGGCAGTGGGCGTATCAGGACAAATTTAAAGAAAAAGGCTTAATGGCGCTTTTAGGTGCTGGCTTTGACCCAGGTGTAACCAACGTATTTACCGCTTACGCCGCCAAGCATTACTTCGACGAAGTGAATTACCTGGATATTGTTGACTGCAACGGTGGTGATCACGGTCAGGCCTTTGCAACTAACTTTAACCCGGAAATTAACATCCGCGAAATTACTCAACGCGGCAAATACTGGGAAAATGGTGAGTGGCACGAAACAGACCCTATCAGTGTTCGTAAAGACTTAGACTACCCAAATGTTGGCGTGCGCCCTTCGTACTTGCTGTTCCACGAAGAGTTAGAGTCTCTGGTTAAGCACTTCCCAACCATTAAGCGTGCGCGCTTCTGGATGACCTTCGGTGACCAATACCTGACGCATTTGCGTGTATTAGAAAACGTAGGCATGACCTCTATTGAACCTGTTGAGTTTGAAGGCAAGAAAATTGTGCCTCTGGAGTTTCTGAAAGCTGTATTGCCAAACCCTGGTTCATTAGCGGAAGGTTACACCGGCAAAACCTGTATCGGTACCTACGTTACCGGCATGAAAGACGGTAAAGAAAAGACCATCTTCATCTACAACAACTGTGACCACGCCGAAACCAATAAAGAAGTTGGCGCACAGGCTGTATCTTACACCACGGGCGTGCCTGCCATGATAGCCGCTTCACTGATGCTGCAAGGCGAGTGGATGAAACCCGGTGTATGGAACATGGAGCAGTTTGACCCGGATGAGTTCATGAACCGTCTGAATCAATACGGTTTACCATGGCACGTTCAAGAATGCGACAAGCCGTTTGAGAAGTAAGTGAGTCACTGATGAGCCATTATTTATCGCCGGAAATTCCGTCGCCATGCTACGTGCTGGATGAGAAGCTGCTACGCCGCAACCTCGAACTTATGCAATACGTTCAGGAAAAAAGCGGCGCAGATATTATTCTTGCACTGAAAGGCTACTCAATGTGGTCCGCGTTTCCGCTGATTAAGCAATATTTGAAAGGCTGTACAGCCAGCTCGGTATGGGAAGCCAAACTGGCTGCCTATGAGTTTGGTCGTGAAGTACACGCTTATGCGCCAGCATACAAACAAGGCGATATTGATGAGCTCCTGCCATTAGTAAACCACTTGTCCTTTAATAGCGTGACTCAGTGGCAGCGCTACCATGAACAAGTAGCTGAAGCTGGCGTTTCTATTGGCTTACGTATAAACCCGGAGCACCAGGAGGCAGACACTGAGCTGTACGATCCCAGTGCACCGGGATCACGCTTAGGAATTAGAGCCAGCGAGCTTAGCCAGCATGATTTAACGGGGGTTGAGGGCTTACACGTTCACAACTTGTGCGAGTGTGACTCTTTCGCTTTAGAACGTACGCTGGAAGCTGTAGAAAGCCGCTTCGGCGAACAGTTAAAACAGGTTAAATGGCTTAATTTAGGTGGTGGTCATTTAATGACTCGCGAAGGGTACGATGTCGAACACCTCATAAGCCAACTTAAACGCCTACGTGAGACCTATGACCTTCAGGTAATTCTGGAGCCGGGCTCTGCGGTTGCCTGGCAAACCGGTCCGTTAGTTTGCGAAGTGGTGGATATTGTTGACAACAATGGTCCTATCGCCTTGCTTGATATCTCAGCAACGGCGCATATGCCTGACGTATTAGAGATGCCTTATCGGCCAGCAATTACTGATGCCGGGCTGCCGGGAGAAAAAGCCTTCAGTTATCGCTTAGGGGGTAATAGTTGCCTGGCCGGTGATGTCATTGGTGAATACAGCTTTGATCAAGCATTGGCCGTTGGTGACCGCCTCATATTTGAAGACATGATGCATTACACCATGGTGAAAACGACATTTTTCAATGGTGTACAGCACCCGGCTATCGGAATACTGCATGAAGACGGGCGTTTTGACTGCATACGAGAGTTCAGTTACGAAGACTTTCGCAGTCGACTTTCATAGTCCTTAAGAAAACGTTAAAGCGGCCACTATTCCAGTGGCCGTTTTGCTTTTTCCACCACGGAAGGTGGCATGCGTTCTGACAGTTGCGCCAGTTGCTGCTGAATTTCCCGATGCTTACCAGAATCACCTGTTACTGAATTGTGCAGCCAATGGTAGGCATTTTCGTAGTCATAAGGGCTGCCATGATCATTCAGTAAAATACTGGCAAAACGCTGCTGAGCACGAAGGTTTCCTAAAGAAGCGGCCTCACGCAAGTATAAAATAGCGCGTTCAATATCCTGCTGTACGAGCCTTCCTTCATGATAGTAACGCCCCAGTTGCTCCAACGCCTCGACTAACCCCTGCTCTGCCGCTTTTTCCATATACAGCAAACCAATTTTAGGGTCCCTGTCATAGCAAATACCCCATGCTTTCATATCGCCATAAAGAAATTGGTACGTCGGACGGCGTTCAAGCTCTGCCTGAGCCTCAATATCCTGGGCTAACTGACAACGGTCAACATCGCGAACCTGAGTAATGTGTTCATTTGTGGCAAACATTTCCACCAGCTCAGCATCAGAATATAGCTGAACCGCTTCTATGTCCTGAGACTTTGCAGGTAAGGCAAATAAGACACCGCTTAGTACGGCCGCGATTATCGCTGCTTTATGCCACGTCATGTTCTACTCCAGTACGCTTAATCAGTCACTACTGTTGGTTATCGGCACAAAGTCTCAAACCCTTAAAGGTTAAGTCATCAATGCGACAGATATTACCACTCAAATGGGAGGCCAGTTGTTCGCTGTCGCCGCCGGTGACAACAACAGTAAACGCCTCATCGTTAAATAACGAGGGAGAGAGTTTGGCCGCCTCGTAAACAACTCCAATTAAGCTAGCCTCAATGCCATGCAGCATGCCTTCGCGGGTACTGACCCCGGGCTCTAGTCTTGCCTGAGCACTCTGCTCGATGGGCACGTTACCTAACTGCGCAGTGCCCTGTCCAAGCGCATTCAACATTAACTGCCGACCGGGTACTATCCAGCCACCCAAGTGTTGTCCGTCGCGGGTTAGCCAGTCCACAGTCAATGCCGTACCGGCATCAATAATAAGCGCATGCCCGGTAATCGCTTTATGACAGCCTAACAAAGCCAACCAACGGTCAGCGCCTAAAGCTTCAGGCTTCTCCCGGTACGCGTTCACCACCCCTAACTGAGTCGCGCGAGTACGTTGCCAGCGCACGTTAATTCCAAGTTCGGCCAGCGACTGATTCAATGTATCAACCACCTGCACAGACGCCACGCTCACCCCTAGAGCTTCTTTGGTATCTTCGAGTTGTTCAGTATTAATAACACCCAGCAAAATATCCTTTAACGAGCGACTTAAATCATTCAACCAATGTTGATGCTCAATAGCCCCCAGCCACTGAATAGAGTCAGTATGCTTGTCCCACCAAGCGAACTTACACCGTGTGTTACCAGCGTCAATGAGTAGCATCTAATGTCCCTACTGTTGTAATCGTAAACTAATTTCACCGCCGAAGTAGCGCTTCACGCCGGTCTCGTCCTGCACCAGCAAGGCACCGTTTTCATCGATACCACGGCAGGTCCCGACACATTCGCGCTGCCCCATAACGAGACGTACCGGCTTATCGAGAAATTGGTCATAAGCACGCCAGCGTTCCTGGAATACACTGAGCCCTGCCGCATCATATTCCGACAAGCACGCAAGAACCGAATCTCTAACCCGTGCCGCTATCAGGTTGCGGGACATGATAGTGGGTATTTCACTGCTTATATCAGTCCATGCCTGGTCAATATGTTGCGCCACACTTTCCGGCATTTTCAGGTTAATCCCAATGCCAATAATGCTGTGCGCAGATCCGTCCGCCAGTGTTTCTAAGTCAACTAAAATACCAGACACTTTTTTGCCTTTTATATAGACATCATTCGGCCACTTTAGACCAACACCTTCAATTCCCAGGGACCCAAAACACTCGGCTAAGGCTACACCTACGGCCAGACTCAAGCCCATAGCACCGTGTATGCCCTCTGCCAGGGGCCAGTAAACACTGAAATATAAGTTACTTCCAAATGGCGATATCCAGCGCTTGCCGCGCCTTCCCCTGCCTGCTGTCTGAGCTTCTGCAAATACCGAGTACCCGGCCGCTAACTTTTGTTCCTGCGCCAGCAGTTTGAGCTCATCATTACTTGAGTCGACAACCGAATAAACCGCAAAATCAGGTTCGTTAGTGAAGTGCTCAGTGGCTTGTTTTATCTTTTCTTTGTCCAGCAGCTCTAGCTGCTGAGACAATTTGTACCCCTTGCCACTGACAGAGAATAACTCAAGGCCCAGTTCTTCAAGCTTATGAATGTGCTGATTCACCGCAGCTCGGGAAATATTCAACTGCTCACCCAACGACTGACCGGAATGAAACTCGCCATCCGATAGCTGCTGAATAAGCTGATCAAGTCGTTGTGACTGCTTCATGGCGTACGTCCCTTCTTATTTGAAGCATTTATAAGTTAATGAGCCCCTGAGCACCCACGAGACGAACTTCCGGCTCAAGCTCCACGCCCGTTACATCATACACACGGTCCTGTATCTCTTGTGCTAACGCCAATAGCTCAGCGCCCTGCGCCTGACCTTTATTAACCAGCACCAGAGCTTGCTTAGGGTTAACCCCAACATTGCCCACCGATAACGACTTTAAGCCCAGGTTGTCAATAAGCCACCCCGCTGCCAGCTTCACTGAGCTGTCAGAAACAGGATACGACACCACTCCCGGTAACTTTGATTCCAGCACTTTTAAATGCTCTATAGACACCACAGGATTCTTAAAGAAGCTTCCGGCATTCGGCGTCACCGTCGGGTCTGGTAACTTCTGGCGGCGAGTCTCAATGACTTTGTCGAAAATTGCCTGCGCAGTTACAGGTTCCGGAAGTTCATTTAATGGCGCGTAATGCGTCACTGGATGCCACTTTTTCGGCATTAGAAAACTGACTTCCGTGATAAACCAACGCCCCGGTGTTTGTTTGAAAACACTGTCACGATAACCAAATTCACAGTCCGAAGGCGTAAAATAAGCCCAATGGCGTTTTTCTACATCCCAGGCTGTCACCAGTTCAATAAACTGCGACACTTCCACGCCGTAAGCGCCAATATTCTGCACGGGTGCAGCACCGACAGACCCTGGTATCAAAGCCAGGTTTTCCAGCCCGTTAATATCCATTGAGCGCAACTGCGACACCAGTTCATGCCAGTTTTCCCCGCCAGCAACTGTTACCCTTGTGTATTCGGGCAACTCGTCAACCTGAACACCTTTCAGGGCGTTATGGATAACCGTCCCATGGAAGTCTTCAATAAACGCCGTATTACTGCCTTCGCCCAATAGATACCACGGCTCTTGCGGCTCTAGTGTCATAAGATTATCGGCGCTGGTCACCTCAACAAAGTCGCGACACTGTGACGGCAAACGAAATGTGTGTAAGTTCGATAAATCCCTCAAGCGAGGCCTCACGTTAATGCCAATTACTTTCGCATGCTAATATATTTCAAAAAGGCTTTTAACGCAGCCGGTTTTACGGGTTTTGGTAAAAACTGCAGGCCTAATTTTCGTGCGGATTGTTTCACCGCGTCATCACTCATGGCTGTCACTAACGCGGTGGGCACTTTACGCTGCCACTGTTCCCACAAAGTTTCAGCCAACGACAGGCCGTCCCCGTCGCCTAACTGATAATCAACCAGTATGCCGTGCGGCGGCTCATCAGGGGTGCTCTTAGCGTAATCAACCGCCTTAGCAAAACTATTGAAGGTTACCGCTTCGCAGTCCCATTTATTCAGCAATGCACTCACCGCATTCAGGTTTTCATTGTCGTCGTCCACAACCAATAAGCGTAATGACGCATTGGGTCCCTCATCGAGCTTACGTTTCGGTTTATCAATAACTTGAGCTGCATTGCCCAAAGGCACTCTAACCGAAAACCGCGAGCCTTTGCCTTCAACAGAGGTCACTTCCACGTCACAGCCCAGTTGCTCACCCATGCGCTGAGCTACACTTAAGCCTAATCCGACGCCTTCAACGTTCTGATTCTGAATACGGTAGAACGCATCAAAAACCTTATCTTGCTGTTGCGCGGCTATACCAGGGCCGGTATCCCAAACCGATATCTCCAGTTCATCGCCTTTTTTACGAACGCCCAATAAAACGCTGCCTTTTGGGGTGTACTTAATCGCATTAGAAAGGAAGTTTTGCACAATACGACGCAAGTACGTTGGGTCTGTTAACACCGGACGGTCAACATAAAAGGCTCTGAAATCCAAATATTTTTGATCGGCCAGCACCGCATACTCTTCCACCAACGGCTTCAAAACTGAGCTTAGTTGCACATGCCGGAATTTAGGCTGCAACGCTCCCTGGTCCATTTTGGCAATGGAAAGCAGTGTAGAAAGCAAATGTTCGGTTGAGCCAAGCGCCGTATCGAGCTTACCTAATAACTGCTGGTTTTTGTCAGACAGTTCTTTTTCATGTATCGCCGACAGATACAGGCGTGCAGCATTCAATGGCTGCAATATGTCGTGGCTGGCAAGTGCCAGAAAACGTGTTTTTGAGGCATTTGCGGCCTCGGCTTCCGCTTTGGCTTTCTTAAGTTCTTCTTCCACCTCGCGGCGTCGATCAATTTCCGCCGTTAACTCTTGGTTTATTTCTCGGATTTCTTGTGTGCGTACGTCGACGCGTTGTTCAAGGTCGATATTGGCATCTTCAAGCGCCTGCTGGGTTTCAACATGTTCAGTAATGTCCGTAAAGCTGGTCACAAAACCACCGGTTGGTAATGGGTTCCCAACCATTTCTATGACTCGACCGTCGGCACGGCGACGAATGAAACGATGTGCCGAGCCCATTTGCATATAGCGCAGTCGCTTATTAACCAGTTCATCGACGTCGCCTGGTCCGCATTCACCACGTTCGGCATTGTAGCGAATCAATGTCGCAATGGGCTGTCCCGGCTTTACCATGCCTTCAGGGTAGTCGAATAAGTCTAAATAGCGTTTATTCCAGGCAACCAACCTCAGGTCAGCGTCGACTACGCTAATACCCTGTGCCAGATTCTCAAGCGAACTAAACAAAATAGACTGCTGGGTTTGCAGTGCCTGTGTCGTGTCATCGAAAAAGTGCACCACTTCTTCTAAGTTAAGCTGTTTATCGCGTAATGCCGCATCGACCAACGAGCGCGCCGTTGCTGACCCAAGAACACCGGCAATGGCTCGCTCTACAAAACTAATAAAGGACTGGTCTGCCAGCTCTTCTGGCAATAACTCTTTATCTTCTGGCTGCTGAAAGTACTGCATGAGCTGTTGTGCACGTTGGCCACCTAAGAAGGTTTTCAGCAACAGCATCATATCTGCATTAGTTGCGTTATAGTCTTTATGCAGATGTTGCTGTTCCGGCAGTTGCGCTTTCGGTTTTACAAAAGCGGTTGCCTGAATGCGATCCACCAGTCTGGGTCGGGCCAACAACGAAAATGCGATAAAGCCAAACGCGTTCAGCGCCAGCGATACAACAGTGCCCCGGGTTATAATTTCAACGTCGGTGAGCTCGGGGTAAGAATACAGCGGAATTAGCACCGCTAGCACCCAACCAATAGACCCCGCACCAAGCCCCGCATAAACACCGCGAGCGTGCCCTTTTCGCCAATACAAAGCCCCCAGTAATGCCGGTAATAGCTGCAATACCAGCGAGAACGCCAGCAAGCCGATACTCACCAGGTTGGTTTGTGCCGCCCAGAAGTAGTAACAAAAGAACGACAGCACCATAGTAACGGCAATAGCGACTCGCCGAATGAGCAGTAGTGCCCGGTCATATTCCCGTTTACGCTGCTTTAACGGCAGCTTAGAGTCTCGTTGCAACAATACCGGCATGATAACGTCGTTGGTTATCATGGTACTTAACGTAACCGACGCAATAATCACCATGGCGGTAGCCGCAGAAATACCTCCGATAAAGATAATGAGCGACAACCACAGTTGGTCTTTAAGCAAAGGTAACTGCAATGAGAACGTTGAGCCGTCGCCGTTATTACCTAAGAAGAAACTGCCCGCAATGGCAATAGGAATAATAGCCGCAGCGGTCAGGCTAAGATAAAGAGGAAACCCCCAACGGGCAGTTTTTAAATGCCGAGTGTCGACGTTATCGACCACCGCCACATGAAACTGTCGGGGCAGACATAAAATCGCCCCCGCAGCCATTAGCGTTTGAACAATAAACTCAAACTCACCAAACTTGGCAAAAGACCACTGAGGAGCAGATACAGAAGTAAAGTTACTCAGTAACGACGGTGAAGGGTTCTCAGCAATAAGCGTCCAGGCAAACACTGCGGCAGCCATTAACGCCACCAGTTTTATCATCGACTCAACCGCAATAGCTAAAATCATGCCACTGCGATACTCAGTAACTTCCACGTGGCGTGTACCAAAGAGCATGGCAAATATGGCCATTAAAGCTGCTGCACCCAGCTCTTTAATTGAAAATTCAGACATGACACCGGTGCTCTCTGTCAGCACCGAAAAGCTCACACCCACCGCTTTTAGTTGCAAAGCGATATAAGGAATAATCGCAGTGGCAGCGATGGCTGTAACCGCAACGGCCAAACGCCTGCGTTTACCGAAACGAGATGAGATAAAATCGGCAATCGAGGTGATATTTTGCTGTTTACTGACCGAAACCAGTTTCTCTAAAACTCGAATGCCGAAGATAAAGAGTAAAATGGGCCCCAGTAGAATAGGGAAAAACGCCCAACCTTCGGTGGCAGCGTTACCCACAGCACCATAGTAAGTCCACGAAGTGCAATAAATAGCCAATGACATGGAGTAAACCATTGGCTTGTGGCTTATTTTATTCGCCCAGGAACCTAAACGGTCGCCCCAGGTCGCTACGGCAAACAGAAAAATGACATACGCCAGAGAGGCGAATACCAGCAACCAGGTCATAACTGTAGACGTTCAGCGACCAGTACGGCTTGAGTACGGCTGTAAACTCCGAGTTTACGGAATATGGCCGTGATGTGGGCTTTAACCGTCGCTTCAGTAATACTTAACTGATAAGCGATTTGTTTATTCAGAAGGCCTTCATGTAAAAAATGAAGTACGCGGTATTGCTGCGGTGTCAATTCAGACACTTTACGCGCCAACTCCTGGTCTTCGTCAGATATGACATCCAGGCGCTCGCGGGACTCTTTAGGCACCCAGGTTTCGCCTTGCAAAATGGTGTCTATCGCTTCTGCTATTTCCGCTGACGGCAATGACTTAGGAATAAACCCCAGCGCCCCAAAACCAATACATTTAGCAACAATTGACGCATCTTCACTGCCGGAAATGATAGCAACAGGCAATAACGGATAGTCTTCACGGACTCGAATAAGGCCATATAAATCACCGCTGCCGGGCATGTGCAAATCGAGCAGCAATAAGTCGACATCGTCGTCTTTGTTTAACGCCGCGAGTGTCGAGTCCAGGTCTTCGGCTTCGCGTAAGGTAAGCTCAGAAAAATGATTCGCGAGAGCGCCTTGCAGCGCCTCGCGAAACAGTGGGTGGTCATCTGCGATTAAAAATTTCGCCATGAGATTCCAAATTAAGTGACATTATTTATTCATTCGATTCTCTATCAATGAATCTACCACACTTGGATCAGCAAGCGTAGAGGTGTCACCCAGATTCTCATATTCATTGGCAGCAATCTTACGCAGAATACGACGCATGATTTTGCCCGAGCGAGTTTTCGGCAGCCCGGTTGTCCAATGAATGAGGTCAGGCGTCGCAATTGGGCTAAGTTCTGAACGCACCCAGTTACGCACTTCCTTAGTTAATTCATCGGTAACTTCCACACCTTCCACTGGGGTTATGTAGACATAAATACCCTGACCTTTTAAGTCGTGTGGATAACCCACAACCGCGGCTTCGGCCACTGACTTATGCGCTACCAATGCACTTTCAATTTCAGCGGTACCCAGGCGGTGTCCTGACACATTCAGAACGTCATCCATACGGCCGGTTATCCAATAGTAACCATCAGCGTCACGACGTGCGCCGTCGCCACTAAAGTAACGGTTTTTAAAGGTTGAGAAATAGGTTTGCTCGAAACGTTCGTGGTCACCCCACAAAGTCCGCATTTGTCCAGGCCAGGAGTCATTAATCACCAAACCACCTTCGGCTTCGCCTTCCTGCACATTGCCTTCACTGTCAACTAACGCAGGTTGAATACCAAAGAAAGGACGCGTTGCCGAGCCTGGTTTCAAATCGGTTGCGCCCGGTAACGGAGTAATCAAAATACCGCCGTTCTCAGTTTGCCACCAGGTATCCATAATTGGACATTTACCGTTACCAATAGCCCGGTGATACCACTCCCAAGCTTCCGGGTTAATCGGTTCACCAACACTGCCCAAAATACGTAGGCTTTCGCGCGTCGAGGTTTTCGCTGCCTCGTCACCTTTTGCCATTAACGCACGAATTGCTGTTGGTGCCGTATAAAGAATATTTACTTTGTGTTTATCAACAATTTCACCAATACGACCAACGCCCGGGTAGGTAGGAACACCCTCAAACATCAGTGTGGTTGCACCGTTTGCCAGCGGCCCGTAAACAATGTACGAGTGACCAGTAATCCAGCCGACATCGGCTGCACACCAGTAAACATCGTCATCGTGATAGTCGAAGACATACTCATGCGTCATTGACGCATACACCATGTAACCACCGGTAGTATGCACAACCCCTTTCGGTTTTCCGGTCGAGCCGGACGTGTAAAGAATGAACAGCGGGTCTTCGGCGTTCATCACTTCTGCCTGGCATTCATCGCTGACATCGCCAATCAACTCATGCCACCAAACGTCACGACCTTCTGTCCATTCAACGTCACCTTCGGTAACACGACATACAATGCTGTGCTCTAATGAAGGACAAACGCCATCAGACAAGGCTTTATCCACATTGGCTTTCAAACCAATAGTGCTGCCGCCACGACGACCTTCGTCGGCGGTAATTATAGCCTTTGCCTGACAGTCGTTAATGCGGTCCGCAATAGCATTTGGTGAGAAACCGCCAAAGATAACGGTATGAACCGCGCCAATCCGGGCACAGGCCAACATCGCATAAGCCGCTTCCGGAACCATTGGCATGTAAATAGCGACCCGGTCACCTTTACCAATACCTAATTTTTTCAAGCCATTAGCAAAGCGAGATACCTCTTTATGTAACTCGCGGTAGGTGATGTGTTTGTCTACACTAGGGTCGTCGCCTTCCCAGATAATCGCTGTTTTATCGGCCTTATCAGCAAGGTGACGGTCGACACAGTTGTAACAGGCGTTTAGAGTGCCGTCTTCGTACCACTTAACACTGACTTTACCCGGTTCGAAACTGGTATTTTTAACTTTGGTGTAAGGTGTGAACCAAGTAATTCGCTGTCCGTGTTCACTCCAAAAACCTTCAGGATCGTCTACTGACTGTTGGTAAAGTTTCTTATAACCGTCATTATCGATTTTGGCTTTAGCTTTGATATGTTCAGGAACTGAATACAGTTGCGACATTACCTCTTCCTCCTTATTCGCAAGATGGTATCTGTTGTACGTTTTAAAGGGCTTAAACACTATTAGACCATAGTCTAGATTGATAAAAATTGACCAGTTAACGAGAATTAACAGCGTTTATCTTTGGCATAACAATAAAATGCACGATCAAAACGAACACTTGGCTTACAGGGGAGAACACCATGGCTAAAGCAAGTATCGCAAAGAAATTCACCGTATCAGCAGCAAGCGCTGCCGTACTCGGTGTTATGAGCTTAGGAGCTCAGGCAAACGAAACTGACATCGATTTTGGTGGTTTTGTTAAACTGGACATGATGGTATCGGACTACACCGATGGTCAGGCACCTTCAAGCGGCAGTATCGCTCGGCAACAGTATATTCCAAGCCTCACCCCTGTGGGTGGTGAAGGCGACGACATGGTCACCGATTTTCACGCACGTCAGTCGCGTTTTTTCCTTACCACCGACACTGAGTTAGATAATGGTGAAACGCTGACCGGCCATATCCAAATGGATTTTATGTTGACCCCTGACGGTGACCAACGTATTTCAAACTCTTATAGTCCGCGTCTACGTCACGCATTTTTAAAATATGGGAAATGGACTTTTGGTCAAACCTGGTCTAACTTTCAGGACCTAAACATTCTGGCTGAATCCGTCGACTTTATCGGCATCACCGATGGCATTATCTTCAACCGCCAGGCACAAATTCGTTACACCTCCGGTGGCTTTAGCGCCTCAATTGAAAACCCTGAAACCACAGTGACACCTGCTGGTGGGGGACGTATTGTTTCCAGTGATGGATTTATGCCAGATGTTACTTTTAAATATACCGGCAAGTCTGACAACCTGACCTGGCAGGCGTCTGCATTATTGCGTCAGCTCACTTATGACGTCACACAAACTGGTGACGATGAAACAACTTTCGGTTACGGTTTGAGCTTTGGTGCTAAATACACCTTTGGTATGGACGACATTCGTGCGTCTATTACAACCGGTTCGGGCTTAGGTCGCTATTTAGGTCTCAACACATGGAACGGCGCTTATATCGATGGTAACGGTGAGCTGGAAGCCATTGACTCAACCGGTATTTCTTTTGCTTACCGCCATTTCTGGACTGAGAAAGTTCGTTCAAACATCGTATATTCGCGTGGCTGGGCAGACAATGATGAAGAGCTGCTTGCACTCGCTGGTGACATGACTGAATACACACAGCGCCTCGCGTTTAACGTGATGTATTCACCAGCTTCCAACCTAACCTTTGGTGCGGAAATTTCACAAGCTAACCGTGAAACAGAAGCTAATGTAGACGGCGACTTAAACCGCCTACAGCTGATGGCAATGTATAAGTTTTAAACGATATTCCCAACCAAAAACGCCGGTAGCCACAAAAGGTTACCGGCGTTTTTTCTGTCTGGGCATTGTCTGCCCAAACAAGCTTTATTTCACAATATCAATTAACCGCTTACCAATGTCTGTGTTATCCATATACCCACGGAAATCTTCAGAGTAAGGTCCTTTAGCAAAAACCGGGACGTCTACTGCGGTGTGGCCACTGCCCGTCCAACCCGTACCGGTAATATCACCGGTAATATACACCAAAGCATCGTGTAGTGCGTCTTCACGCTCTTCACCTTCCTGCTCAGATGCAAGCGCCAGCTCGTCGATATAGTCCTGAGTCAGCTCGAAGTTCACTTTGTCAGCAACATACTCGGGCCATTTCTCAGCGTCCATGTCCAGAAGTTCACTGCGCATTGTCGCAATAGAGCTTTCAATAGCCATGACTCTGTCTGAATACCATGCGTACTCACCGTCACGCCCCAGAGTTAAACCGCCGGTAGAATGGTCAGCAGTCATCACCAGTAACGTATTGGGGTTATCTTGCATGAAGTCAGCAACAACCGTTAACGCTTTATTTAACGAGTCCATTTCATGCACCGCGCAAGCAATGTCGTTGGCATGACCACACCAGTCAATTTGGCTGCCTTCAATCATAAGCGCGAACGGCTTGTCGTCACCTGACAATAAACGCAGCGCAGTGCTGGTCATTTGTGCCAGCGAGTCTTTGCCTTCATCAATTGCATGCGGCAGACCTTTTGGTGCAAACAAACCCATAACCGGGGCTTGCTCAACTTGATCTAACATTTGCATGTCCTGAATAACCTTCAAGCCATGCTGCTCTAGCAGTTCGGCCCAGTTCTTGTCGTCACGAATAAAATACTGCTGACCGCCGCCAAGCAAGACATCATAAGACGCTTCATTTTTTATATACTGCTGCGCCATAAGGTCAGCTATTTCGTTGTACTCGTAGCGAGACGGATGATGCGAGAAAAATGAAGCCGGCGTTGCATGGTTAATTTGCGAGGTCGATACGGAGCCTGTCATATAACCGCTATTTTTAGCGTACTCCATGACCGTTTTTAACGACGTTTTATCGTTATCCATGCCAATAGCGCCGTTATACGACTTTTCCCCCGCCGACAAAGCGGTAGCGCCAGCTGCTGAATCCGTCACCCAGGTATCGTCTTCCGGATAAGTGGTTGCAGCACCGGTCAGGTAATGGTCAAACTGTGTTTCTGCAATCTCTTTGGTGTCTAAATCAGACATGGCATAGCGATAGGCACTGATAAATTCAAAGCCCATACCATCACCAATGACATAAATAATATTGGGCTTCTGCTCTTCAGCCACCGCGCCCGGTGCACTCAGCGCAACCCCGATGGCTGCGGCTGCTAAGGTTTTTTTCATACGACAACTCCGTTTAATTCTGTAACGCTCTTTGTATAGCCTGATTATATCAAGCCCTAAATGTCAGTGATATGACAACAAACCGCAATTTAATCGCGTCTCGCCGTGAATGAGCCGTCGGCCAGTCGAACATCGACCGGTTCGCCACTAGCAACGTCATCCGCACGACGCACAACCTCGCCACTATCTTTACGAACAATGGCGTAACCTCGCTCCAGCGTATTCAGCGGGCTGACCAGGTTCAATGACTGCATCAATTGCCCTTGCCGAGACTTTTTGTCTCTCAGTAAACGCGCCATGACTTGCGGCAAACGCTGCTGAAGAATTGTCAATTGCTGTTGGTATTGTGCCAGTCGTTTTTCCGGATGCACGGATTGCAAGCGCCTGACTAAATGCGTGTGCTGCTGACGCTGACGCATAAGTTGCTGAGTCAGCGCCCGACTCGCACGCGCCTGTAACTCGTCAGCCAGTTGCGACTGTTGTTGCAGCAGTCGTTGTGGATGCTGCTGTTGCAGGCGTGTTTGCAAAAATTGCCATTGTTGTTTGAGGCGTTGTATATGCCTTAACTGAGCCTGTTGCAGCCGCTGCATTAACGCCTGAGCACGCTGCAGTTGCTGTTGCTGGTCTCGCGTGACCAACTCTGCTGCAGCCGATGGTGTGGGTGCTCGCATATCGGCAACAAAGTCGGCAATGGTGAAATCGATTTCGTGACCGACCGCACTAATCACCGGCATCGGAGCGGTAGTCAGCAGCCGGGCAAAACCTTCATCGTTAAAACACCACAAGTCTTCCAGTGAGCCACCGCCGCGCGACACTAGCAGCACATCCACTTCATTACGCTCAAACGCCGTTTGCGCCATAGATTGAAGTTGAGCTACTGCGGCTTCTCCCTGAACGGACGTCGGATAGATAATCACTTCAACGCTGGGGTCCCGCCGTTTCATAACCGCTAATATGTCTTTTATTGCCGCCCCGGTTGGTGAGGTCAGCACACCCACTTTGCGAATGTGCTCCGGTAATGGTCGTTTGCGATCGGCCGCGAATAGTCCTTCAGCACCGAGTTTTGCTTTCAATTGCTCGTAGCGCTGTTGTAATAAGCCCTGTCCGGCGTCTTCCAGGTGCTCGACAATTAGCTGATAGTCACCGCGCGGCTCGTACAAGGTCACTTTGGCTTTCACCAGGACTTGTGAACCGTTTTGCGGGCGCATAGCCGCTCGCTGATTGGCGCCTCGGAACATGGCGCAACGTACTTGTGAGCGTTCATCTTTCAGCGTGAAATACCAATGCCCAGAGCCCGGCGCGGCAAAATTAGAAATTTCACCCACCAGGCTTATTTGGCGAAAACCCTGCTCAAGTAACTGGCGGATTTCACCATTCAGCTGACTGACCGAGTAAACCATCGACATATTCGACCTCCATTCAATGCGCTGATACTACCACAGAATTCAAAACAATAATTTTGCATTTGGACGTCTAAATGTCTTGACGGCTTTATACCCATTTATTATTGTCGCTGTATTGTCGTTTCAAATTGACGGAGGCCGCTATGGTTCTTCCTACTGCTCGTTCATTTCATACGCAAACGCCTTATGGCCGCTTAAAAGGGTATCGGTATGGCTTTCCCGATGCCCCGGCTATTGTTGTACAGGGCGGTATCAGCGCAACCGGAAAGCTTTGGACACCGTCCGGCGATGGTTGGTGGCAATCGCTGCATCGGCTCTTCGCAGACACTGACGATTACCAATTTATTAGCTTTGACTACTTCGGCGGGTTAGGCGGTTCGGACTGCCCGGACACTCCGTTGTCCGTGAAAGAGCATAGCAATGCCATTCACCATGCGGTGCAATCAATATTACCCGATGACCCTCTGCATGGCTGGATTGGCGGCTCATTCGGAGGTGTTTTAGGCCTCCAGTACGCACTGGATAACCCAGAGTCGCTTGAGCGGCTAAGCGTTATTGGCGCGGCTCATAAACCGTCGGTGCACTCGTCTTTATTGCGTTATTTCCAACAAGCACTCATACAACGCTGCAACGATTCACAATTGGGTATTGTATTAGCCAGAGCACTGGCCATGCTCAGCTACCGCAGTGCGGAAGAGTTTGAATCGCGCTTTAGTAGCAGCGATGACGCTTTCGAGTACCTGCTTTATAAAGGTGAACGACTGCTTAAAGAAAACGGTAACAGCTCACGCAGCCTGTTCACTCATCTCACACCCGTGTTGAACGAATACAGCATTAATCCTGAACCTATCGAAACGCCAGTGCATTTAGTTGACTTCACTAGTGACGCCATTGCGCCACCAAGCCTAGTCACGGAGCTTGAAACCCTGCTACCCAACTGTACGTCACATGTGTCCGTTCAAAGCGAATACGGGCACGACGGATTTATAAAGAACGTGCCTCAATACGGCACGTCGCTGACACATTTTTTATTTGAAACGCATTTGGAGACCACATGAAAGACGAAACCTTATCCATTCATCATGGCTACGACACCGACCCAACCACCAAGTCAGTAGCTACGCCGATTTATCAAACGGCATCGTACGAGTTTGACAGCGCTCAGCACGGAGCTGATCTCTTCGACTTAGCGGTTGAAGGCAATATCTACTCACGCATTATGAACCCCACCAACGACGTGCTGGAAAAACGGGTTGCCGCCCTTGAAGGGGGTGTTGCCGGCCTCGCAGTCGCTTCAGGTATGGCGGCCATTGAATACACCCTAATTACTTTAGCAAGTCAGGGCGACAATATCGTTACCACCCCACAGCTTTATGGAGGCACCTATACACTGTTTCGCCATATGCTGCCGTCGCTCGGTATCGAGGTTCGCTTTGCCGAATCAGACAATGCGAAAGACATTGAAGCACTTATTGATGAGCGCACCAAAGCGGTTTACTGCGAAAGCATTGGTAACCCCGCAGGAAACATTGCCGACTTAGAAGCACTGGCGGGAGTTGCCCACACTCATGGCGTACCGCTCGTCGTTGATAATACCGTCGCTACGCCTATTCTTTGTAAGCCCATTGAGCATGGCGCTGACATCGTCGTTCATTCATTGACGAAATACATTGGTGGTCACGGTAATTCAATTGGTGGACTTATAGTCGACTCAGGCAAATTTGACTGGCTGTCACAAAAGGCGCGTTTCCCACAATTTAGTAATCCCGAACCGGCTTATCACGGTGTGGTTTATACCGACGCATTCGGACCCGCCGCTTTTATCGCAAGAGTCAGAACCGTGGCTCTGCGTAATACGGGCGCCTGTTTGTCGCCCTTTAATGCCTTTTTATTGTTGCAGGGACTGGAAACTCTGACTTTGCGTATTGAGCGACACTGCGAAAACGCAAAGGCTGTCGCCGACTATCTACTACAACATCCGAATGTTGAATGGGTGAATTACGCAGGTTTGGCTCAGCACCCACACTATGAACTTGCTGCCAAATATGTGACTGGCGGGTTACCTGCATCATTGCTTACCTTTGGCATAAAAGGCGGTTACGAGGCAGGAGTTAAGTTTTATGACAAGCTTGGCTTGTTTAAACGACTAGTGAATATCGGCGATGCAAAGTCGCTTGCCTGCCACCCTGCCTCTACCACTCACCGTCAGCTGTCGGAACAAGAGCAAGCTGCTGTTGGGGTTAAACCAGAAGCCATCCGCTTGTGTGTCGGCATAGAGCACATTAGCGATATTATTGCTGACTTAGAGCAGGCATTAAGCATTTAATATACCGAAAAAAGAAAAGCCACCGGGCGGTGGCTTTCTCATTTCTAACAGACGCATGAATTTTATGCGTCGTCCTTTTTCAAATGAACGTCCATTTGAGGAAAGGGAATACCAATACCTTCCTCGTCTAAACGGTCTTTAATGCGCTCTAATAAGTCCCAGCGCGTTGGCCAGTAGTCTTCATTTTTGGTCCACGGACGCACATTAAAGTCGACAGAAGAAGCGCCAAGCTCCGTCACCGTCACCACAGGCTCAGGATCTTTCAGAACCCGTTCGTCACTGGTAATAACGTCCATAAGCACTTGCTTCGTTTTTTGCAAGTTAGCGCTATAGCTCACACCAATGACCAAATCGATGCGACGCAGTTCTTCACGGTTGTAGTTGGTAATTGGGCCACCGATAATTTCCGAATTCGGCACAAAGATAATTTTACGGTCCGGCGTTTTCAAAACCGTCTGGAAGATATTGATTTGTTCAACCGTGCCGGAAACCCCGCCAGCGTCAACGTACTCGCCCGCACGGAACGGACGGAACATAATAAGTAATACGCCCGATGCAATGTTCGACAGTGACCCTTGCAGTGCAAGGCCAATGGCCAAACCTGCCGCACCTAAAATAGCAATAAAGGACGTAGTTTCGACCCCGACATGCGACAGCGCCATCATAATGGCGGCAATGAAGATAACGGTTTTTACAATAGCGCTGACGAAGCTAATAACTGCGCCGTCCACTTCGCGTTTTTGCATGCCTTTGGACATGACCCGGGTAACGCCATTCGCCACTATTTTACCAATAATCAAAATGGCAATCGCAATAATAAACTTAATCGAAAACTCGATAAGCATATCCTGATTGTCGTTTATCCACTGAACGATGCTGTCCATAATATTTCCTTATTTAGCAATAACTAAACTATGATTTTCCCAAAATAGCGCTTATTACGCCTATTCGCAAACGCATTTACAGGCGGAACGAGTAGCGCCCCTGCGCGTCTGGCTGACCCATGTATTGAATAAACTTTGCCAGGCCTTCTGGCGTTCGCGGTGTTGGTTTTACGGTACCTGACGCTTTAATGTCCTGACTATTGATACTCGCATCAACTTCCAGACTTAAATCGTTGTCGCCTTTCATGATTAATGCGACGGAATTATCGTCATGACACCCTAGCTCGACCGGAAAGCTCCCTAGTGACTGCCATTGTCCATTGACCAGCACCTGAATATTGTCGCCGCTGGCACTACCTTCTAAGTTATCGCACCAACGCACAGGCCCCGGCGCTGTCACCACGTACTCACTTACGTCTAGTTCCCAGCGACCTTTCGTTTGCAATGGCAGCTTGGTTTGAGCGATATCCAATAATGCGCCTAAGCTACCGCTGGCCTTTATATTTTGCGCACCAATACGGGTCGAGCTAGCTAATAAACGTCCCTGCAACGAAAATGGATTATTCTGTTTTGGCACTTTGACATCAACAACCAGATCGCCGAGGAAAATCGATGACACTTGCCAGTCCCAGCTAAGATCGTTAATGACATTACCATCGACCACGACTTGTCCGGCAGCTCCTTGCCATAAGGTTCCAGACACTTGCGTCAATTGAATGTTATTCGGCAATGGCATCCAATAAATAACGCGTGCCGGCAACAATACCAACAAGGTTATTAAATAAGCCAAAACAAGCCAGGGCAGCCAGCGCTTTAATTTCATGAGACGTCTTTCACCAATAGTTTTCGTAATCGGACACTACCTGGTTGTTCAAGCCGGGCAATATCAGCACCGGTTAGCTGTAAACCAAAGTTACTTTCCAGCGCATTCATAAACTGAAGCAGTTGATTAAATGGTACTGTGTCCACTGTGACCAGATACTCTTCACCTTGCGGCTGAATACGCGCCAGCTCAATGTCATACTGCGCCGCAGCCTGGTTAATACGCTGGCTGAGGGAGCCCTTCACGGTTGAGCTTTTAGCACTTCTACCTTCCATGCTTTTATATCGCGCTATCGCCTGTTGTACCCATTGATACTGGTCTTGCTGAGATTTCAAACGGTTCTCCGCCTGAATCACTGACTGAGAACTTGGCAACCAAATAATGAAATATAAAAAAGCAATGGCCAATACAATGGCTAATGCGCTCAGCAGGCGCTGCTCACGGCTATTAAACTGCTGCCAACGGTTATAAGCAAGCTGACGATAAGGCTCAAAAATTGCTTTAAGTTTATCCATAACGTTACCCCTGAAGCTCTATAGTCAGTGCGCCGGAAACCTGGCTTCCGCGGTTACTCATCGACCCAGCCTCTATGGATACACCGTTATTTTGAGCCGCCCGCTGAAAAGCTTCCAATTGTGAAAAGCTCTCAGCTGTTGCCTGCAGTCGCAATTCATTATTTTGAAAACGCAGCAATTCTAGCTTCACCGCCGGTTCGGCCTGAAATGCTGGTTGCAAGCTATCCAGGGCTGCTATAACCGAGCTTTCAGTATTTCCGGCACCGCCCAGTCGTTCAATTTTCTGCTGCAACTGTGCTCTTAAATTGACAATACGGCTTTCGCCAGGAAATGCCTCACGATAAAGCTGCTCTGACTTTACCTGCAAAGACGCTCGCTGCTGCTCAAGTTGCCAGTATTTTATGCCATTGAGAGTGATAGCCAACACAAATAATACACTGGCAGCAATAGCCAAAGGTTTCCATGGCAAACTTGACGACTGTCGCTGCTTTCTCGCACGAAAAGCTCCTTGCCTGAGGTTGATTTCAGCATTGCTTTGTAAAGCCGCGACAGCAATTGTCATGGGCACTTCAATATCGGCAGACTCTAATACGCTAGGCGGCTGAGGCCAGTCTATAGCACCATAGTGAATGATTTTTTCAGGCGGCTCATATTCGCTGCTTAATATGGGGGCAAGTTCAGAAAATGCGGCTCGCTCCACCGCAAAGCCTTGCCAGACCGAGGTTCTTACCAGAACGCTATGACCCAATTCAATAGCGTGCCATTCATTCTCGTGAGCCGGCAGTAGGAAAATATCAGGCAACCAACGGTTAGACTCAATTCCTGACTCTGACAGAACACCCAACCACTGTTGCATATGTGCTTTTTCTACAACGGCCACCGGTATTGAAGAGGCTTTTGTTTCCGGCCAGGCAAAATGCAGCGTTTCTATGTCTGCCGCAAGTTCTTCTTCCAACGCATACGGAATAACTTTATCCAAATGCTTTTTACTCCCCGTCGGAAGGGTAACCTGAGTTAAAAAGACATCTTGACCCGGAACAGCAATAACCACATCACTGCGTGACGCTTTATCCGCCAACTGTGACAGCTCTTCGGTTGACTCCAGCTCGCCGCTGGCAATAAGCTCCTGTTGCTGGTTATGCCACAACAACCAGGGAATGCTTTCTGTTGTTCCAAAAGCAGGCAGTCGTATTATTAGCGTTTCCTGCATGTTTTATTCTCCCATCGCACGGTACAAGGTGGCTACTTCGCCGTTGTTAACGTGCAGTACTGAACGGGCTTTCATTTCAACATCGCCCCATTGTATATATGCGGTTAGTTGAAAGTATTCACTTTCAACATCAAGTTCTGACAGTTCGCCGTTAAGCTCTGATTTCACATTGGCAATAGCTTCAACTTCATCGACCTCTTCATTCGACTCATAGCCTGCTTCCGGCCTGTTCGACAAGAAGGATTGCGCATCTTGTAACGACATTTTACCTTCTGTCACTGCTGTCAGTAATGCAGCTTGCTCTTCTTTAAGCGTATTCACGTTAATCATTAATGCCGTTTCATTCGGTATTACGCAGACATAAGGACGCAGTTTGCGAACGATTTCCCGACTGTATCCCCTAATCATGCGCAGCTCGCTAACGTCCAGTAGTAAGCTGTTTGCCGCTAAGTATGGCTTAGGCAGTCCCTGATAATCAGGATCTTCAGCACCATTTGAACCCGACAGCTGAGTGTCACCGTCTATCCAGTCAACCAGGCTATCGGTTAACCCCTGCGCCTGATATTCATCGAGTTCAACACTTTGCAATAGCACTTTATACTGGCGCTTACGTCGTTCCAGCGTGCCAGGGTCTTCCTCATCCGTCACCATACTGTTCAAATTAAAACAACTGGATAAGTCTCTCACACGAGCCGCTATCTGCCCACCTTCAACCGGGAACGGACCGGTTCGGCTGGCCCAGCTTTGTTGGTTATTCGCTACACCATCATTTTCGTTTAACTCGCGCTTTAACGCTTCTTTTAAAACATCCTCAGCGCTTAGCCACATCCAGTAACTTTGTTCAGCTTGCTGCAAGTTGCCCATGCGGGTTATTTGCATTTGCAGTTTACTACCGAGGTTCACTGCTATCACCGAAACCAGAGCAATAACCAGCATGACCGTTATGAGCGCGGCGCCTTTTTGACGAGAGCTTTTAGTCTGCATTCGACCCTCCCGAACTTTGCGCCTCCGCTTGACCTGCACCAGCAACCAAAAATATACGCTTAATTTCGCCATATTGCTCGGTCTGCAAAGTCACCTCAATGGCTTTCGGTAAATCGCCTTCGCTGCGCCACTCTGCGTTCCAACCCTTATCCAATCCACGATTACCATCGCTTTGACCTGCTGCTCTATAAAAGCGAAACGACAAGTCTGTCACACCGCTCAACAACGTCTGCACAGTTGGTTCGTTACCCCTATCATTCACAAACGAATAACTAACCCGTTGTAACTGGCCATCCATAACTCGATAAATAACCGGCTGTAACTCGGCTCGCGGCAGAACATCACCCGGGTTATCAAAGCCGCTGCGCACAAAAGCTAAAACGCCGCGCTCTGAATCAAAGTAGCCAACATCATTACTTAGATACTGGTGTGTTACTTCAGTGTCATTGGGGCGCGTCGGCTTAGCGACTAACTGACGAATGTCTTGTTGCATTAACAGCTGGCTAAACTGCAGCTGCTCCAGCGACTCACGCCGCTCGCTCGACTGCTGCTCGGTACTGACCATTTGACTTAGCACCTGATAACTGGCTATACCAATTACCGCAAAAATGGCCATAGTCACCAACACTTCAACTAAGGTGAACCCCAACTGTCGGTTGCTGTTAACGTGCATTCCGGTCACCTTTAGCGGCTGAGTCAGGTTTTCTCAAGTAGCGCGTTAACCGATAATGCTCTCGCCCACCTTCCGTTTTTGACACTATCACTGTGACAGCGACCACGTTAGGAGTTACCGTTTCAACCACCTGCTGTTGCCAATGCCAGGTCGTGCCGGATTGCTCAGCCGTGCCTTTCTTATTGTCTTTTACCGGCCATTCCTGGGCCAGGGACACTTCTGCTATCCGGTTTGACGCCACATACTGTGCAAAAGTTTTACTTTGTAAGTCACTTAAACTGGTCAGGTGACTACTGGCTGCTTGTAATGCGGCCAAAGCCGCTAACCCAAAAATCGATAGCGCGACCATGACTTCAATAAGTGTAAAACCTTTTACCCTCATTGCTCAGGCGCCTCATTTAAAACAACCAATTGCCAACTGTTTTCAGTTTTCACCCAACGCTCAGCGGCAATATCATTCGCATTTTCAATTTTTAAGGTAAAAGCTGTCATCTCGCCACTTGGCAAAATAAGTACATCAGGACGTTTTATTTCAGAGTCGTCATCCTGTTCTGAATCATCCCCGCGGCCAAAAACACCGTCGTTAAGTTCTTCATTTTGAGCCAGCTGAGCCATGTCCTGATTTAATAACTGCCAGCTTAATGGCCACTCAGTTTGCTGAGGTTTAAGCCCACGAGTGTTAAAAGATTGCCAGCTTTCGTCCTGCCAAACCAGAAACTCATAACCATTGTCGTTAAACGCAAGCGCGAGAGGTTGCTGCCGCACCATCGCATACTCACGTGCATATTGAAGTTGCTGCTGTAGCGTTATTGCTGAGTCTTGAGCAGAGTTTTGCTGACGGTTACTGCCCGGTAACGTCAACATAACTGAGCTGGCAATAAGGCCAAGAATGGCCATTACCAGCATCAGTTCAATCAGAGTGAAACCTTGTTGCTGGCGCCTATTGGTCACGGTTGTTGTTGCCAATCATCCAACTACCGAAGTCATCTTCAGTACCCGGTTGACCGTCTGGGCCTGCTGAAAAAATATCAATATCGTCGTACTGTCCCGGGTTCAACAACAGGTAGTCGTTGCCGTAAGGGTCTTGCGGTAAACGACGAATATAGCCACCGCTGCGATAGCTTCGCGGTTGCGGATCAATATTCGGTTCATTCACGAGCGCTTCTAAACCTTGCTCGGTGGTTGGAAACATACCGTTATCCAAGTGATACTGAGCTAATGCATTCTCTAATGCCACAATGTCAGCAATCACTTTTTGCTCGTTCGCTTTTTCCTGGTTGCCCAACACATTAGGTAACACCATGGTTGCCAAAATACCAATAATGGCAATAACCACCATAACTTCAACGAGTGAAAAACCAGATTGATTACGTCTCATAATTAAAGTCCTACACTATTATTTAACTGCAATATGGGCTGAATTATCGACAACACGATAAAAAAGACGATGCCCGCCATGGTGACAATCAGCACAGGTTCGAAGACCTTAAGGCTGACTGTGACTAAGTTCTCAAATTCTTTATCCTGGTTGTCGGCACAGCGTTTTAGCATCTGTTCAAGCTCGCCCGACTTCTCGCCGGCCGCTATCATATGCAGCATCATGGGCGGAAATAGCCCGGTTTCCTGCAATGCTGCCCTTAACGACGAACCTTCTCTTACCCTGTCAGCGGCTTCATCGACCGCTTCTCTTATCGCTAAATTACCAATAACCGATGAGGTAATGCGCAGACCATCGAGTAATGGCACCGCCGATGATGTTAAAATACTCAGCGTTCTTGCAAAGCGCGCTGTACTAACCCCTCGTATGACTTTCCCCAACATAGGAAGTTTCAGCAAGCGGTAATGATACGTTAACCGGTTTGTGTCTTTTCTAAGCCACTGACCGAACACCAATAATAAAACAGCCAAACCAACAAGTAGCCAAAGCCCCCAGTTTTGCAAAAACTCACTAATAGCTATCATAGCCAACGTGGTGGGAGGCAGTTCTTGTCCCATGGTGGAAAAGTTCTCGACAATTTGAGGTACTATGGACACCAACAAGAAAACCACAATGCCAATAGCCACTAAAGTCAGCATAAGCGGATAAATAAGCGCCTGCGTCAACTGACTCTTCATGTGCTGTCGCTGTTCCGTGTAATCGGCCAACTCTTCGAGAACCTGGTCCAGATGCCCGGACTTCTCACCCGCAGCCACCATTGCCGTATACAGCGAGTCAAACACCCCAGGGAATTCCGCCATTGCCTCAGCCAGACCATAACCTTCAACGACTTTGCTTCGTACTGACATAACCAGCTTTTTCATGCGTGGCTTTTCAGTTTGATCAGCAACGGCCAGTAACGCTTGCTCAATAGGCAAAGCAGAGCCTACTAAGGTCGAAAGCTGACGAGTAATAAGGGCAAGGTCCTGCGCTTTGACTTTTCGAAATGTGAAGCCCCAGCGATTCTGCGCACTCTGCTTCTTCTCTTTTTCCGCCGCAGCAGAAATAGCAACAGGCATAAGGCCTTGTTCACGAAGCATCTGCCGAACCTGACGTTCAGTATCGGCCTCAAGCACGCCTTTTTTCTTACGTCCATTATTGGCTATTGCCTGATACTCAAATGCTGCCACGTATTACTCCTCGCGAGTGACTCGCAAGACTTCCTCTAGTGTGGTTTTCCCTTCCAGCACCTTTTGCAGGCCGTCTTGTCGTATGCTTGGGGTTGACTGGCGTATGTACTTTTCAATCGCCTGTTCACCGTGGCCGTTATGCACAAGTTCGCGCACATGATCATCGACCTGGAGAAGTTCGTGAATCCCCGTTCGCCCTCTATAACCGGTATGGTTACATCCCTCACAGCTGCCAGCGCGGTAAATAATATGTTCCGAACTTTCACTCAGCCCTAGTATCTGGCGCTCTTCCGCATCGGGCGTATGAGGCTCACGACAGCTACTACATAAAGTCCGAACTAAGCGCTGAGACAACACCGCCAATAAACTGGAGGACAGCAGGAATGGTTCAACCCCCATATCCTCAAGGCGTGTGATAGCACCCGCAGCTGTATTAGTGTGTAACGTCGACAAAACCAAGTGCCCCGTCAATGATGCCTGCACAGCAATTTGGGCGGTCTCTACGTCTCGTATTTCCCCAACCATAACAACGTCAGGATCTTGCCGCAGAATCGCTCGCAAACCACGCGCGAAGGTCATATCAACACGCTGATTCACCTGCGTTTGTCCAATACCGTCGATGGCATACTCGATGGGATCTTCTACTGTCAGAATATTACGGTCTTTCGAATTAATTTCGCTCAGCCCGGCATACAAGGTCGTACTTTTACCGGAACCGGTTGGGCCAGTCACAAGAATAATACCATGAGGCTTATGAATCAGCTGCTGGAAGATATTGCGGTTTTCCTGCGTCATTCCCAGCTGCATTAGGTTCAAACGTGCATTATTTTTATCAAGCAAGCGCAGAACAACGCGCTCGCCATGGTTCGACGGCATAGTCGACACCCTTACGTCGACCGCTCTACCAGCGATAAGCAAAGAAATACGACCGTCTTGCGGTATACGTTTTTCAGCAATGTCCAGCTGTGCCATGACTTTAATTCGGGAAACTAAAAGAGAAGACAGTTTACGATTCGGCTTTAAGACTTCACGCAATACGCCATCGATGCGGAAGCGAATCAGTAGTGACTTTTCGAACGTCTCTATGTGAATATCCGATGCCCCTTCTTTTATCGCCTCACTTAACATGGCGTTAATGAGTTTGATAATAGGTGCATCGTCTTCACTTTCTAATAGATCTTCGGTTTGCGGTAACTCGTCCGCCAGTGAGAACAAGTCAGACTCATTCCCAATGTCTTCCATTAGCTGTTTCGCTTCCGACGAGTCACGTTGATAAGCTTGTGTTAAAAGCGTTTCAAAGTCGTTTGCCGGATGCTCTTGCAAGGTAAAAGGCTGACCCAGCTTACGTCGCACTTCCCTGAGCGCTTGTGCAGAGACGCCAGTTCGGCAGTGCACAACCATAGGTTCGCCCGACTCAACCACCACACCAAAGCGTTTGGCAAAGCTAAAAGGTAACCGTGTTGTCGCAATAGCACTCGCGTCAGTCATTCTCTTTCTCTGGCTGTTTATTATCCAGGTACTCTTCGAAGCCGGGCGGCAAGGTTAACTCAGTGTCCCATTCATTCATTACCGGAGACTCTTCCATTGGCATCAAGGAAATACCGCGTGAACGCTCGTCCAGTTGCAGTGCGCGCATGTAGTTGTATTTTGCCGAGCTGATTTCTCGCATGCGCTTTCCATTGCGAACTATCGTCGGCCGAATAAACACCATTAAGTTGCGCTTTTGCTTGGACGTTGAGGTAGAGCTAAACAGTCTTCCTAACACCGGAATGTCGCCCAGCAGCGGTATCTTAGACACCGACTCCTGTACGTCTTCGTCGATAAGGCCGCCCAGAACAATGGTTTCGCCATCGTCCGCCATGACGGTTGTTTTCATTTCACGCTTATTAATAATAACGTCTACTGAGGTTGCGCCACTTAAACTTGAGACTTCCTGCTCAATAGTCATTTGCACGGCATCACCTTCATTAATTTGTGGCGTCACTTTCAGTTTTATGCCCACTTCAGTTCGGTCTACGGTCTGGAAAGGGTTATCGTTGTTATCACCGGTAGTTGACCCCGTAATGGTTGGCACTTCCTGACCGACCAAAAAGCTCGCTTCCTCGTTATCAACCGTAACAATGCTGGGTGTTGCTAAGATGTTTGAGTTAGTATCCTGAGTCACTGCCTGAACTACCGCAGCCCAGTCATTCTGAATAGTACCGAACATCATGCCATTGACTGAACCGAGTAAATTAGCCAGCAGCGATATGTCACCGGGCTCGTCCGGCTCAGTTGTTGTTACCTCAACGCCACCGTCGGTAATACGCGTTGTTGTTGTGCCTGGCTGTTCCCTAGCCTGATAAGCCCCAGCAGCCAAGCTACCGATAGGCACTTGGCTACCATCATTATATTGCACCATACCGCCGTCTTCGCTTATCCACTGGACACCAAAGTTGACGTTATCGCCTTCCATAATTTCGACAATAATAGCCTCTACCTGCACCTGGGCACGGCGAATATCCAGGTCATGAATGACTTTCTCCAGAGAAGCCATCATGTCCTGCTGAGCCGTTATAACAACTGAGTTAGTCGGCTCATGCGGGCTAATACTGACAGATTCATTGTTGCTGCGTCGACGTGTTGTGTTGGTATTAGAGGTTTGCTGTTCGCTTTCTGCCTGTATTGAACGACTGACATCATTTAAAACTTCAACCACTTCGGGCGCTTTTGCGTATTTCAAATAAAATACACGCGTATTACCTTCCGACTTTAAGTCTTGGTCAAGTTGCTTAATAAGCTTAACAACTCGAGCTCTGGCTCGCGGTTCACCACTGACAATAACCGAGTTACTGCGCTCGTCGGCAACGATTTTAGGAATCAGCAGAGGTGGTGTTCCGTCGTTATTGCTTTTTTCATACAGTGACTGCGCAATACGCACAATTTCACTGGCCGACGCATACTCGAGGTGAATCATATCAACGTCTTGGTCGCCTGCCCTGTCGACCCGCTCGATAATCTCAACCAAGCGCTGCACAGTTTCTGAGCGACCTGTCATCATAATAACGTTTGAAGGGTCGTAGCTAACCACCATGCCACCACCACTTTGGTCATTAAGCTGGCGCAATAAAGGCGCTAATTCACGTACAGAAACATTTTCAACGGGAACAACACGCGTGACCATTGCATCGCCAGAGCCTCGGCTGTCGGCGTCCATAACGGGTAATGACGATGTCTTAGCATCGCGGTCTCGAATGACTTTAAGTACGCCAGATTCCATCTCAACCACAGCAAAGCCGTAAACTTCTAAGACGTTAAGGAAGAACTGATAGTACTGCTCTTCATTCATCACGTCATAGCTACGCACATCGATTTTGCCACGCACATTTGGGTCAATAATAATGGTTTTGCCCAAGTTGCGGCCTACCACCTGAATAAATTCGTTGATGTCGGTATTTTTAAAGCTGGCCGCATATTCTTCCGCTGTTAATGGCGTACTCATTACACTTACAGCCAACCCCAGGGCTCCGAGCCAATTTCTTAAGCCTCTTTTTGCCACTGACATATTAATTTTCCTGTTGTTCCGGTAGCTCAAACGACAGCTCCATCCGTTCACCATCGCGCTCTATTTCGATTGATACTTGTTTTTGGTTAGCCAGCTCCTCACTGGCTAACATGGCTTGTTCCATATCGGTTAAGTCGTAGCCATTGATAGCGACCGCTAAGTCGCCATTTTGAAACCCTGCTTGCTGAAAAAGTTCGGGATTTTTTGCCGCCTTTAGTCGATAACCAACAAGCGACCCTCCTTCCATAGCAGGAGAAATGCTCACATACTCCATAATGGACGACGGATCGTCCGCTATATTACTAAGCTGAGTTTCGACAAATTCCGTTCGGCTGTTCTCGGCTGGCTCATCTGTATTATTTTGTTCTGCCGTAGCCTCATCTACCGTCAGCGATAATGCCGGACGGTCTTCACCGACATCTTCCATCACCAGGGTTTCGAGTCGGCCGTTGTTGTCGAGAATAACGCGATCAGCGTATATTTCTTCAACCGTCACCCGGGAACTGCCAATGCTTTCGCCAATAATATAGGTGCGCTGTTGGCTACCCTGCTGAATAATAGCGGCAGAACGCTCTGGGTTGGAGCTTGCAGATACCCCGATAAGACGCACATTCAGTGTCGTTTTCGGCGCATTGCGCGAGTTTCTCGGCCCCTGCTTTTCTGACTGACCAAACAGGTGAAGCGCCTCGATACGGCTTATGTCGACGGAATTAGCAGACGAAGACGTTGAGTTAAACTTAGGAACAGTCGGCTGTGTGCTCTCCGGTTCATCGGGCGACAGCAATGACCAGGTAAAATCAGCAAGCAGCACCGCAACACAAAACCACAGGAATGCCGTAAGCGCGAGCATAAGTCCGCGCCAATGGGCTGAATTCGTAAAATACTGTTGAAGTCTGGCAGTCACTTTATTCTTATTCTTGTTACACTGACAAAAGAGATTCATGCATTCTAGCGCAGCCAACATGAGTCAACAATCGCTTAACACAAACTTTATAACGAAATGATTGCGGTTTTATGACAAAGAAGCAAAAGAATACAACATCTGACACCGGTGTTCGTCTGGATAAATGGCTCTGGGCAGCACGTTTTTATAAAACCCGGGCACTTGCCAGAGAAATGGTCCAGTCAGGTAAAGTACACTACGACGGCCAACGCAGTAAACCCTCTAAAGTCGTTCAGGTCGGTGCCATTATTAAGTTACGTCAGGGCTTCGATAGTAAGGAAGTCGAAGTACTGGAGTTAAGTGAGCAGCGGCGCGGCGCGCCCGAAGCGCAGCTTTTGTATCGAGAGACAGAAGAAAGTCTGGCAAAACGCGAAGAAAACGCTGAAGCAAGAAAGCTTAATGCATTGTATAATCCACACCCTGACGGACGTCCGGATAAAAAGCAGCGACGTCAGCTAATTCGCTTTAAAAAGGAGTGACCATGGAGTACCCAACGGATCAATTATCACGGTATACATTTAACGACCATGACGTGCGTGGTGAGCTTGTCCAGCTAACCAGTAGCTATCAAACGTTAATCCGTGGTCATGACTACCCTGCTCCTGTTCAGGAAGTGTTAGGACATATGATGGCCGCTGTTTCATTGCTGACTGCGACATTGAAATTTGAAGGACATATCGCCGTTCAGTTACAAGGCGACGGCCCTCTGAACTTTGTTGCTGTCAACGGTAACCACAAGCAAGAGCTTCGCGGCATAGCTCGTTTACGAGCTGAGTTAAGCGATACAGATTTGCGTTCGATGATTGGTAAAGGTCAATTAATTATCACATTAACGCCTGAAAGCGGGGAACGGTATCAGGGTGTTGTCAGTGGAGACGCCGACTCCATTGCCGAAATGCTTGAAAACTACTTTGAGCAGTCAGAGCAATTACACACGAAGGTTTGGCTGCATGCTGACGGTGAACACGCAGCGGGAATGTTATTGCAACGGCTACCGTCTTCCGGTCAAGACCTAACGGGCTTCGAACATTTGGCCACACTGACAGACACTATTACCGCCAAAGAGCTCTACACTGTGCCGGCAGAAGAGCTACTGCACCGTTTATATCATGAAGAAACCGTGCATTTATATCCAAGCCAACCTGTCAGTTTTGTCTGTGGTTGCTCTCGCGACAAAACGCTGAATGCATTAGCGTCAGTTAAACCTGAAGAGTTGAAAGAGATACTGGATAGAGACGGCGAAATCGTCATGACTTGTGACTATTGCCTGACAGAGTATGTTTTTAAACCTTCTGACTTTAACTAAACTTATTACCTGACGCAAAAAAGCCCGACATTTATCGATATCGGGCTTTTTATTTTCTGTTTACTTCTTCTTTTTCAAAAACTTCATTAGACGCTTTCGCTTGCGCTGCTGCGACAGCGTTAATTGGTTTTTCTTGCCGGCAAATGGGTTTTTCGGCTCTTTGAATTCAATTTTTATTGGTGTGCCCATAATACCTAATGCTTTTCTAAAGTAGTTCATTAGGTAGCGTTTATAAGAGCCTGGTAAGTCAGTCACCTGGTTGCCGTGAATAACAACTCTTGGTGGGTTATAGCCACCAGCGTGTGCGTATTTTAGCTTCACTCGACGCCCACCCACTAATGGGGGCTGATGCTCTTCTTGTGCCATTTCCATTATTTTGGTCAGTTTAGACGTACCCACGCGTTGCGTTGCACTGGCATAAGCCTCTTCAACTGACTCAAATAGATGACCAACCCCCGTTCCATGTAACGCAGAAATGAAATGCAAGCGCGCAAAATCAACAAAACCTAAGCGACGATCAAGCTCACGCTTTATTTCTTCTTTATGGTCAGTTTCTAAGCCGTCCCACTTATTCACTGCAATAACGATAGAGCGACCCGCATTAAGCGCGAACCCAATTAGGTTCAAGTCTTGATCCGTAATGGTTTCTCTCGCATCGATGACAATAAGCACCACGTTAGCGTCTTCAATTGCCTGTAGGGTTTTAACCACAGAGAACTTCTCAATGGCTTCTCCAATACGACCTCGCCGACGAACGCCTGCAGTATCAATTAAGATGTACTCGCGATCGTCACGCTGCATCGGAATATAGACCGAATCTCGGGTAGTGCCTGGCATATCGTAAACGACAACCCGCTCTTCACCCAGAATTCGGTTAGTCAGCGTTGATTTTCCCACGTTAGGTCGACCGACAATCGCCAACTTAAGTGGCAAGGCCTCATAATCGATCTCATCGTGTTCGAGATCTTCAGAGTCCTCTTTCGTCGATGCAATAACATCGGGGTAATCATCAGCCAACGGCTTAAAGCAGGTTGTTAGCAATTGCTCAACACCACGCCCATGAGCAGCGGCAATACCGTATAGCTCACCCAGAGAAAGAGAATAGAAGTCTGCCATTGCGGAAGTGGCATCAATGCCGTCAATTTTATTACAGACTAAATAAACTTTTTTGTCTTGTTTGCGCAGATGAGTCGCTATGGCTTGATCACCAACTGTGACACCGTCACGTGCATCCACCATAAACAAAACGACATCGGCCTCTTCGACAGCCAGCAGTGATTGCTTAGCCATCTCTTCATCGATACCCTCTTCATCGCCATGGATACCGCCGGTATCAACAACTATGAATTGATAGCCGTCGTAGTTTGCTTGTCCGTATTTTCTGTCTCGGGTTAACCCGGGAAAGTCCGCTACCAACGCATCGCGAGTGCGTGTTAACCGATTAAACAAGGTGGATTTCCCAACATTTGGGCGCCCCACGAGCGCAACAACTGGTAGCATTATCTATTAATTTCCTGAGTTTATATCGAGGGCGATTATCTCGCCATCGCGTGTTTGTACATAAGCAACGTTGTCACTTACCACAGGCGCTGCATAAACGCCGTCACCACCAACATGGTAACGCCCTTTTATCTCACCTGAGTCGTCATTTAACCAATGTAAGTAACCTTCGAAGTCACCGACCAGTATATGGCCACGGTGTCTTGCCGGAGCTGACAATTCACGACCAAACAAGCGTGTATTACTCCAACGCTCAATACCACCGTTTTGGTCAAGTGCGTAAATATGGCTATTTACGTCCGTTAAAAAGATTCGACCTGCTGTTACCAACATGTTTTCGAACGACTTATAATCGCGCTTCCAGCGGACTTCGCCACTCATTAACTCAAGCGCGACCAATTCGCCGTTATAAGCAACCATATACAGAGTGGTTCCTTGTGAAGCTGGCGCAGCGTCAACGTCGGCTAAACGCTCAAGCTCTGTACCACCACTGGCTTCACCAATCGTTTGAGTCCAGGCTTGCTGACCACTTTCAGAAATAAGCACCATGCCATTACCGTTACTGTCGCCAACAATGACACCACCACTAATAATTGCCGGAGCTGAAGCACCTCGAACCGACAACATTGGTGTTTGGTACTCATACTCCCACTGCTGTTCGCCCGTTGAAGCATCAAGGCTAATGACTTTACCGCCACCCGTGTGAACAACGACTCGACCTTCACCGACGGCCGGGTCAGACATTACTTCGTTACCCACTTCGGTATGCCAAACCAGCTCACCGGTTTCCGCATCTAACGCAATGACATCACCATTTTCCGTGCCCAGAAAAACCGTGTCGTACTGCGCAACTAAGCCACCTGAAATTCTTGCGGGAAATGGGCTGGCGAACAGGCCGTCAAACCAACCTTCATCACGAGCTTCATCAAAGGTGATGAGGTTGCGTAAGTCAATTTGCCAAACTTTATCGCCATTGGTCTTGTCCATTGCACGAACAATACCTGCGCGGTCAGCGGCGTACACATTGCCGTATTCAACAACAGGGTTTAACCGAGAGAAATATTCACCAATACCGCTGCCGACTGACTCGCTCCAAAGTACCTTTGGAGTGACTTCAGCATTAATCGGCTGCAAGGTCGCAAACTTTGGCTCTTCGTCTGAGCTAGAGCAACCAACAGCAATGAGCGCTGCTGATAATAACGCGACACTTTTTACCAGAGATTTAATAGACTGCATTATGATTTAGCCAAACTGTTGATTTTCATTTGCAGCGCAGGAGTCAGAGACTCATCCGCTTCTAAAGCGCGCTGATAGGCTGCACGAGCGTCTTCGTTCTGACCTTTATCGGCCAATATGTCACCTTCAATTTCAGCTGCGTACCCTTGGTAAGCCTCGGGGTAGGAGCCACGAACCAATTCAAGTGCGGTATCCGCCTGGTCTTGAGCAACTAGAACACGCGCCAAGCGAATGCTTGCTAACGCTTTAATATTGTTGTCTTCAGCGTTATCTACCACCAGCTGCAGTGACGTTACTGCCGTTGCAAGATCGTCTTTACTGACGGCTTCTTTCGCCAACTGCAGAGCCACTAAATGAGCATAGGTATTGTCGGAGTTGTCCGATACGAAGCTCTGAGCTTCTACCAACGCATTCTCGCTACCTTCAGACAACGCTGTGGTTAATTGTTCATACTTTGCTGAGGCGAGTTGCTGTTGTTCCATGGTGTGCTGATCGTAAAAACGCCAGCCATAAAACAAACCAAAACCAATGACCGCACCGGCAACAATACCCTTGCCGTGCTCTTTCCAAAACTCTTTAATTCGTTCGACTTGTTGTTCTTCTGTATCCACCAGACTACCCTCTTGTCAGTGGCTGCAAACGTTCTATAAGCGCTTGCCAGCTCAAGGTTTCTTGCTGCTCATCAGTACGCAACGGTTTAACCGTTACTTGCTGTTGAGCGATTTCATCCGCACCAATAATCAAAGCGACTTCAGCACCCGATTTATCCGCTTTCTTCATTTGTTTTTTCATTGCGCCACCACCGCAATGCGTCACCAGCCTCAAGTCCGGTAACTCGTTTCTCAGCTGTTCGGCAATACGTGGTGCATTAAGTTCCGCTTCTTCACCTAAAGGCATTAAGTAAGCATCTACAGTGCGACGTGGCGTGAGCTTATTTTGCTCCTGAAGCAATAGCACCAGACGCTCCATACCCATAGCAAAACCGACTGCAGGCGTTGCCTTACCGCCTAGCTGTTCAACTAACCCGTCGTAACGGCCACCTGCACATACCGTACCCTGAGCGCCCAACGCTGTTGTCACCCATTCAAATACAGTTCGGTTGTAATAATCAAGCCCACGCACCAAACGCTCGTTTAAAGTGTACTTAACGCCCGCATTCTCTAACCGCATTGTCAGCTGTTTGAAGTGCTCCCGAGACTCGTCATCCCAGTAGTCAGACAACTTAGGTGCATTCTCAAGAAGCTTTTGTGTATTTGCGTCTTTACTATCAAGTATGCGTAATGGGTTTGTTTCCAGGCGACGCTGGCTGTCTTCATCCAACTCGCTTGCATAGTCACTTAAATAACTCCTCAACGCATCGCGATAATTCGCGCGTGCCTCGTTAGAGCCTAATGAGTTAAGTTGCAACTCTACCTGGTCAGCTATACCAAAAGCTTGCCACAAGCGTGCCGACAGCAAAATAACCTCGGCGTCGGCGTCAGCACTATCAATGCCAAAAGTTTCGATACCAAACTGATGAAACTGACGATAACGACCTTTTTGTGGGCGTTCGTAGCGGAACATCGGTCCCATATACCAAAGGCGCTGTATTTGGTTATACAACAAACCGTGCTGATTACCAGCACGGACGCAACTTGCCGTACCTTCCGGTCGCAACGTCACGCTCTCGCCGTTTCTGTCATCAAAGGTATACATTTCTTTTTCGACGATATCCGTTACTTCGCCGATAGAACGTTTGAAAAGCTGAGTGCTTTCCAGCACAGGCATACGGATTTCGCTATAGCCATAGCTGGCTGCGACATTGCGGATAATTGACTCAACTTGCTGCCAGGCTGGACTTTGATCGGGCAGCAAGTCGTTCATGCCACGAATTGCTTGTATTGTATTCGCCACGGAACCTTCTCGTTTTGGTTATCGCTACAAAAATAAGCGGCTATTATAAGGATTTTCGGGGTGCGGGTAAAATTAACCGTTAATTTCTTTTACGTCGATTTTATTAGCTTCTGCCGCTTTCACTTGTGCTCTAATTTGCGCTTCCAGCTCATCAACCAAATTCGAGTTGTCTAACCGCTGCTTTTGACGTTGACCGTCGATATACAGGCCGCTTTTATTCTTGGCGCCAGCTAAACCCACTTTAGAAACTAAAGCCTCACCTGGGCCATTCACAACGCAACCAATAACCGACACGTCCATTGGGGTCGTAATATCTTCGAGACGTTGCTCTAACTGATTCACGGTATCAATAACATCGAATTCCTGACGCGAGCAGCTGGGGCAAGCAATAAAGTTAATTCCGCGCGAACGAATGCGCAGAGACTTAAGAATGTCAAAGCCCACTTTAATTTCTTCGACCGGGTCTGCAGCAAGTGAGACTCTTAATGTGTCACCAATACCCTCGGCTAATAGCATGCCTAAACCAACGGCAGACTTAACGGAACCACTACGTTTGCCGCCCGCTTCAGTGATGCCCAAATGCAATGGCTGATCAATTTTCTTCGCCAGCAGTCGGTATGATTCTACGGCTAAGAAAACATCAGATGCTTTGACACTCACTTTAAAATCGTGAAAGTCGAGTCTGTCGAGAATATCGACGTGTCTCATCGCCGACTCAACTAAAGCCTCCGCGGTTGGCTCACCATACTTTTCCTGTATGTCTTTTTCTAACGAGCCACCATTAACACCAATGCGGATAGGAATATTTTTTTCTCGAGCCGCATCAACTACCGCACGAATGCGATCTTCTTTGCCAATATTACCTGGATTAATTCGTAGACAATCGGCACCGTACTCCGCAACTTTCAGCGCTATACGGTAATCAAAGTGAATATCCGTAACCAGCGGCACGGAACTACGCTGTTTTATTTCTCTGAATGCTTCAGCAGCGTCCATGGTTGGTACAGAAACCCGAACAATATCAGCGCCGGCGCTCGCTAAAGCTTCTATTTGCGCAACCGTCGCATCGACATCGGTTGTTTCCGTGTTCGTCATAGATTGCACGGCAATCGGCGCGCCATCACCAATAGGTACATTACCTACGTATAAACGGCGTGAAGGACGGCGCTTAATTGGACTTTCGTGCATCATATTACTTACTTAACCTCTACAACTATTCAGGTTCTATTATTTTAGCCATTACTCTGACATTGGCACAGTAAATCGTGCAACCCGTTCACGACGGAATTGGCTCATATCAACTTCATTACCGTCAAAGGTAATGACTGCCGCTTCCGGTTTGCACATTGTAATCGAAAACGGAGGCTCACCCGGAACCGCCATTGTATAACCAGCAGCTTTTACACCAACGGCCTGAGTTTCACCCTCAGCATCATCGACTTTCACCCAGCATTCCTGGCTGAATTCGAAGACTAAACGACTGACAGCAGCGTCCTCGGCAACCGCCTCTTGAGCAGGCGCTTCTTCCGCTGTCGGAGCGGCGTCAGTCACTTCGCTTGCTGGCTCTGTACTCTCTTCCGAAGCGTCTTCTGTCTGCGCAACTGAAGACTCTACCGTTGTTTCAGAAGCACTTTGCTCAGAGTTTTGTTCATTGTTTTCTTCTGCACCACTCTGTTCAGGACCCTGCTCAGAATTGCTCGACGCAAAGTTTGACTCGTTTATCGAGATATTTGTATCCGCTGACGATACGTCTGACTCTAGCACCGCCTCTTCAGTATTTGGCTCTATTTCTGGTTGTCTTGGCTCGGAGTCTATTTCAACTGCACTAACGTCAGCTTCATTATTACTTTGTGTTGCACTTTCAACGGTTGATGACTGTGCTGGCTCATCTGAACTCATACCTGAGTCCTGCCACCACCAAATCACTAAACCTACGACAATAATAATGACAGCGTAGGTAATCAGCATTAAACGGTTATCGCTTTCTTGATGCTTCTTGCGACGCGAAAAGCTCTGCATTTGTGTGCTTTGGACTTCCTGGTAACCTTTTGCTTTATAAGCAGCAAAAAGCTTCTCTTCATCAACGTCCAAAAGCTTAGCGTATGCACGCAAATAACCTTTTATGAAGGTAGGAGTAGAAAACGTTTCGTAATCATCCGCTTCCAAAAGCTCGATGATCTGTTTTCGCAAGCGCAGCTCATCAGCAACTTCTCGCTGACTCAGCCCTTTGGCCTCGCGCGCTTTTCTTAGAATTTCACCTGGTCCCTGAACTGGCTGTTGTTTTGTTTCTTGTGCCGCATCAGAGTCCGTTGAATTATTCTCTTTATTTGGTTCGTTTTCAGCAGTCATGATTGTTAGGGTGTTCCCTGTTAAGGCTGACTTGCGTAGTGGCCTTTGTTCTTTTCACACCGAGCCCTGTTTTGTTGGCTCTTTGTCTGAAAGGGATACTGAGTATCAAGTCTTACTTTATCGAAATACCCGAGCGCTTTTTCCCATTCTCCAGCCATACACAATGCAACCGCATAGTTGTTATACAATGCACCGCTCATAGGTTGCCATGATAATGCCTGTTGGTAAAGTGACAAAGCAGAATCTGTCTCATTTGCCGCTAAATGCCACTGCGCCAACGCAAATAAGGCATTTAACGAACGGGGATTACGTTTCATTGCTGCTTGCAAGTGCGGTTTCGCGAGCTCGAGTCTACCCTTGTTAAGGTAAGCTACACCAAGCTGTAACCGTACGTCTTTACTTACAGGCAATGGGTCATTGGAACTGGCGGTACAACCCATCAACGCCAGTGCTATCAATAGCAAAGCGGCTCGCATTATCACACTCCTTGTGGTTGCGATTCAGTGTTTTTACGAAGTCTTTACGGCAATAGCGTCGCCGCCGCGCTGCATTTGCTGACGCTTAAGAATACGTTTGGTCCGGTCTATGACATCACCAACTAGCTGACCGCAGGCGGCGTCAATGTCGTCACCACGCGTTTTACGAACCATAACGGTAAAGCCGTATTCCATAAGCACTTTAGCAAAGCGGTCAATACGCGAATTGCTTGAACGCCCGTAATCTGACCCCGGGAACGGATTAAACGGAATTAAGTTTATTTTACTCGGGGTATCTTTTAGTGTTTTTGCCAGCTCATGTGCTTGATCTGTTGAGTCATTCACATGGTCCAGCATGACGTACTCAACCGTGACTTTATGCTGAGCTTTGGACTGTTCAACATAACGCCGGCTAGACGCCAGAAATTCTTCAATATCGTATTTTTTATTGATGGGTACTATTTCATTACGCAGCTCGTCGTTTGGTGCGTGCAGAGAAATAGCCAACATCACATCAATGCGTTCGCGCAGTTTTTCAAGCGCAGGAACCACACCCGATGTACTTAACGTCACACGGCGCTTTGACAGGCCAAAACCAAAGTCATCCAGCATTAACTCCATTGCCGGAACAACATTGTTTAAGTTCAGCAGAGGTTCACCCATGCCCATCATGACAACGTTAGTAACAGGTTTAATACCCGTTTTACCGTAAGCACCCAGTAACTGGTTTACTCGCCATACCTGGCCAATAATTTCCGCGACCGTCAGGTTACGGTTAAAACCTTGTGCGCCGGTAGAGCAGAAAGTGCACTCAAGAGCACAACCGACCTGAGAGGACACACAAAGGGTTGCGCGATCGCGCTCCGGAATCCAGACCGTTTCTACGTCCTGGCCGTCAAACAGCGTCATTGCAAACTTTATAGTTCCGTCTGACGACTGCTGTTGTTCGCGAATTTCCGGAGCACGTATTTCTGCAACTTGCTTGAGCTTTTCACGCAATTTCTTGTTGAGGTTCGACATTTCGTCGAAGTCATCAACACAAAAATGATACAGCCACTTCATGACCTGATCGGCACGAAACGGCTTCTCTCCCATCTCGCGGAAGAACTCTCTCATTCCTTCGCGATTTAGGTCGAGTAAATTCACTTTTTTATCAATTGCGTTGGTCATAAAGCTCCGTTCTTAGCGTGTACGTGGGCAGATTTCTTCGTCGCTGAAGAAGTATGCGATTTCGCGCGCAGCTGTTTCAGTTGCGTCTGAACCGTGTACCGCATTTTCGTCGATAGTTTCAGCATAGTCGGCACGTAGAGTTCCTGCCAGTGCTTCAGCTGGGTTTGTTGCGCCCATGATTTCACGGTTTTTCAATACTGCATTTTCGCCTTCAAGTACTTGAACAACGATAGGGCCAGATGTCATGAACTCAACCAAAGCGCCAAAGAAAGGACGTTCTTTATGTTCAGCATAAAAGCCTTCTGCTTGTTCTTTGCTTAAGTGCATCATTTTTGACGCTACAATGCGAAGACCAGCAGACTCAAAACGGTTGTAGATAGCGCCGATAAGGTTTTTAGCAACCGCATCAGGCTTGATGATTGATAAAGTGCGCTCTAAAGCCATGTGTATTCACTCCAATAAAGATAGGAAAAATTAGTCGCGCGGATTATACGTGAGAATGCGTTTGAGATCGAATCCATAATGATTGTTTTTTCGTTCATTCTGATTTAGCATGACAAAACAAATTAGCCATATAGACGTCTATTTAGCTTTCAAATAGACAAAGAGGAGTAAATCATGGCAGCGAACAAAACTGAGCAAGCAACTCTCGGCGGCGGGTGTTTCTGGTGCGTGGAATCCGCCTTCTTACAAGTAAAAGGGATTGAATCGGTGAAATCCGGCTATACCGGTGGTCACACCGAAAACCCAACCTATGAACAGGTTTGTACCGGTGACACGGGTCATGCCGAAGTCGCGCAACTCACCTATGATCCTGAGCAAATCTCTTACCGCCAAATCTTAGAAATCTTTTTTACGCTGCACGATCCTACGCAGGTGAACCGTCAAGGTAACGACGTTGGTACTCAGTATCGAACTTCGATTTTCTATCATAACGATGACCAAAAGCAGGAAGCCGAGAGCATTATTGCGGAATTAGAAAACGACGGTGCCTTCGCTGACCCAATAGTCACCGAAGTAACCGAGCTGGATACCTTTTACCCAGCCGAGGACTATCACGAAAACTACTACGCAAGAAATCCGGAAAACCCATATTGCCAAGCGGTTATTTCACCGAAGCTGGCGAAATTCCGGAAAACCTTTTCAGGATTATTAAAAGACTAACGCTGCGCCAGGGTTTTATAGGTCGTCAAAATATGCTCAACCGCATGCTCAATATCGGCTGCGGTTGTGCTACGACCAAAACTAAAACGCAGTGAAGCATGAGCCAGCTCATCGCTGACACCAATAGCCCGCAGAACATACGAAGGCTCAACACTGGCCGAGGTGCACGCCGAGCCTGAGGATACAGCCAAGTCTTTAAGCGACATGAGCAGCAACTCGCCTTCAACATTAGCGAATTGCAAGTTCACAATATGAGGTACTCGTTGCGTGTCGCTGCCATTAAGCTTAATGCCCTCTTCCGCCAGTAACGGCGATAAAAACTGCTGACGCATACTCTCAAAGCGCTCAATGTCGCTGCTTAGGTTTTCAGCCGCAAGCTCTGCCGCCACACCCATACCTACAATTTGGTGCGTTGCCAAAGTGCCTGAGCGCATTCCCCGCTCATGTCCACCGCCGTGCATTTGTGCGGCAATACGAACACGCGGCTGACGACGCACGTACAATGCGCCAATGCCTTTCGGACCATACATTTTATGCGCAGAAATCGACATTAAATCGACCGGTGCGCTGGACATATCAATAGGTAACTTACCAGCTGCTTGTGCTGCATCAACATGAAACAAGGTGCCGCTCTCACGACAAATGGAGCCAATAGCGTTTATATCCTGAATAACACCAATCTCGTTATTGACCCACATAACACTGGCCAGAATAGTGTCTTCGCGCAGTGCCGAACGAAGCTCATCCAAGTCGATAAGACCGTCTTCTTTAACGTCTAAATAAGTGACTTCGAAGCCTTCTTTTTCAAGCTGTGCACAAGGGTCCAGCACGGCTTTGTGTTCAGTTCTCACCGAAACAATGTGCTTACCTGTGTCGGCATGAAAATGCGCAACACCTTTCAAAGCCAGGTTATCCGACTCGGTTGCGCCTGAGGTAAAAACAATTTCGCGGGCATCGGCATGAATTAAGTCGGCGACTTGATGCCGTGCAATATCCACAAGCTCTTCCGCTTGCCAGCCATATTTATGAGAACGCGAGGCAGGGTTTCCAAACACCCCGTCCATGGTTAAGCAAGTTGCCATTTTTTCTGCCGCTTTAGGCGCTACTGGCGTAGTGGCGGCATAATCCATGTAGATGGGTTGTTTAGGCACGAAGGTCCTCCTGGTAAGTGCCGTTACAGTTGGCAGTTAACTTTTATGTCTTCGTCCGATGCATGGCGTAAATGCTGGCGTTGCATAACGTCGCCTACATCTGAGTTTTTCATTAGCTCGGCAAGGGTAATTCCGTCTAAAAAATCGGAAATACGGTCACTCAAACCTTCCCATAGTGAATGCGTCAAACAGCGCTCGCCGCCCTGGCAGTTCGCTTTGCCCTGACACCGCGTTGCATCAATTGACTCATCGACCGCATGAATAACCGAACCCACCGATATATCAGCTGGCTCACGTCCCAGCCGGTAACCACCGCCAGGACCCCGAACACTGTCAACCAAACCGTGCTTACGCAAACGTGCAAACAATTGCTCTAAATACGACAAGGAAATGCCCTGACGTTCTGAAATATCCGCCAGTGGAATGGGACCTTTTGCTGCAAATAAAGCCACATCAAGCATTGCGGTTACCGCGTATCGGCCTTTTGATGTCAGACGCATAGCAATTTCCTCGGGAAGTGTTATTCGTAAGTTGAAATTCTACATTCCCGACTATTTTAGTCAAGTATTGTCAATCGATTTATCCACAGAGGCTAACATTCCACGCAAAATATTGATCTCGCTCTCTTCCGGTCGCGCCCGATTATAAAGGCGTCGCAATTTAGTCATAACCTGCCCCGGATGCTTCGGATTAATGAAGCCGGTATTCGTCAATGTCGCTTCTAAATGTTCATAAAAACGCTCTAAGTCATCAACACGCGGATACTCCGGAATATCGGCTTCAACTTTTTCACCCGCTTCCAGCCACTGCATACGAACTTCGTAACACACTGACTGAACGGCCATTGCCAAGTTTAGAGAGCCATATTCGGGGTTTGTCGGAATATGTAAATGAAAGTGACTTTGTTGCAGCTCTTCGTTTGTTAAACCACTACTTTCACGACCAAATACCAACGCAACTTTATGCTGAGTGGACTCTTGCAACACTTTCGCAGCCGACTCACGAGGGTCGAGTAACGGCCAGTCTAGCGTTCGGTTCCGTGCACTTGTCGCAACCACGAGTCCACAGTCTGAAATTGCATCGTGCAAGTTATCAACAATAGTCGCGTTAGCCAGAATATCCGTTGCACCGGCGGCTAATGCCGATGCATGGCTGTCCGGTTCCTGCACAGGATCAACCAAGGCTAAGTCGGAGAGCCCCATAGTTTTCATAGCACGGGCAACTGACCCGATATTCCCGGTATGAGAGGTGTTCACCAACACAATGCGTATATTGTCGAGCATGAGTATTTCCTTTGCTTTGCGCGTTAACTTCTCGGCTTATTCTGCGAGGTTGTCGAAAAGTTTGGCATGATACCCCAACACTGGTATGATCCGCGACCGAAAATTGTTCTTTTACAGCACAGGTAATTGGTATGCATCCGATGTTAAATATTGCGGTGCGCGCAGCGCGTGCGGCCGGCAAAATTTTAGTTAAAAATTTCGATCAGGGACACCCCGTAGAAGCTGAATCAAAAGGCTTAAACGACTGGGTAACTGACATGGATAAAGCCGCTGAACAGGCTATTATCAACACAATTAAAAAGTCTTACCCCGATCACGGCATTATTGCAGAGGAAAGCGGCACTCAGGCTGGTAAAGAAAACGACTTCCAGTGGGTAATTGACCCGCTAGACGGCACGACCAATTACATGCGCGGTATTCCCCACTTTTGTATTTCTATTGCTTTACTTCACAAGGGCTCTGTTCAGCAGGCCGTTGTGTATGATCCTATGCGTGAAGAGCTTTTCACTGCTTCTCGCGGCGCGGGCGCTCAGCTGAATGGTCGCCGTTTACGCATTTCACCTAAAGTTGAATTGAAAGGTGCCATTTTATCAACGGGCTTTCCGTTCAAAATGAAGAGCCGATTACCTGAGTACCTGGAAATGTTCAACAAGCTGTTCGAGCACTGTGCAGATGTGCGCAGAGCCGGTGCAGCAGCACTAGACTTAGCCTACGTTGCAGCCGGACGCCACGACGCATTCTGGGAAATGGGCTTAAAACCCTGGGATATACTCGCCGGCGAATTATTGGTTCGCGAAGCCGGAGGCATTGTCAGTGACTTCCAGGGCGGCCATAACTATGTACAGTCAGGCAACATTGCCGCGGGTGCACCAAAAGCCCTCAAGCAAATGCTCGCACAAATTCGCTAAAGCAAAAACGCCGCTTGAAATGAATCAAGCGGCGTTTCTTTTTAGAGTTCGATTTCTTCTAAGTCGAGGTCTAACGAGTAGTCCATTTCGGCAAGCTCTTCCCGCAGCCGATACTTTTCTTTTAGTTGTTCTATTTCACGCCATTTACGTTTCGCAGCGCGACCCTTGCCAGACTTGTCATTTACCTTTTGCAGTTCTTCTGAATGATCCATGGTAAGACCTCCTGCTTTTTATACGACTTTATTCTTATGTTTTTTGCGATGGTGTTAGCGCACTTGTTAACAAAAACACCACAACTCATAAGTACCACACACTTTGATACTTTAAAAGCCTTTTGTTGCAGTTTTGTTAATTAAAAATGGCAAAGCTGTGAAGAATTAGGTGATGAGTAAAATAGCAACTAACTAGAGTTTTTCTTAAGATTGACTAATTGTCGGATAACTTTTTCCGTATTTACCGGTGACCGTTTAGGCTGATAATTCAATATATACTCGACCAGCCCTTTACGTTCAAAAACGGGCACGCTGGGTGGTGAAGACAATTTAACTCGTGCGCTGCGGTGCGAGAAAAACACAACGCCGTCTATCCAGGTTGATGCTCGGTTTTTCTTCAGGTGCTCAGCTAAAACATGAACCTGTTTTTTTAGCTGTTTTATTGGATTGCGAACTTTAGCGGTATAACGACCACCTTTGCGCCCTACTTTATGAGCTATCCAATTAGGAGACTGCTCATCTCCCGTTACTTTTGAATTGTTGTTTTTCACTTCCACAACAAACACACCGTTAGGGCCCACCACAATTAAGTCCAGCTCCGTAAAGCCGCGTTTTGCTCGCGAGTTGGGCACATCAACCTGATTAAACAGAACATAGCTATCGGGGAGTTTTTCTAACAGTTTCAGTGTTTTTAATTCACCCTTAGCACCTGAACGCTTAGTGGATGCTGCTCCAATAACACTGAATAAGTAGGCTAGCCCAACAATCCACCAGAAATTTGGCAGGTTATACATTAAAAAGCCCGCAATAGGCGCGCCAATAATAGCGACCCATACGCGGGCTGTATTCACTTCCTGAGAAAGACGATTTTTAGTTATATACTGCGTGTCGGCCATGACAAGTTGACTGCTTCCCTTATTACTGATGGCCCTATTAAACCACCAAAGCGGTCAGTCGTCAGCTTTAATTCTTACTATCCGCTGGCTCCTTAAGGAGAATAAAATGTTCAATCAGCCTAATCATTAACTCTTTTTGATTCGGCAAGCTCTCAGCTACCAATAGTGCCAGAGCCACAAGTGTGTTGTCGTTAATCAACCGGTCAACAGGTTTAGCCAACAAGTGTTGATTAAGGCGTAGGTACCACAAGAATAGAAACGAGCCGGAGCGCTTATTGCCGTCGGCCAGTGGATGGTTTTTAATTACAAAGTACAATAAATGGGCAGCGCGGCTGGCTATGTTGGGGTAAAACAACTCATCTGCAAAACCTTGTTCTATCGTCGCTAATGCCGAGGAAAGCCCATTACCACGGATCTGTCCAAATAGTTCAGTAGCTTCCCCTTTAGCGATAAGTGTTTTTCTAAGTTGTTGAATAGCATTGATTGCATTTTCAGGGTCTAACACCTGCATGCCATTTTGCCTAGCACCAACTTCTGCTAAAACTTGTTCATCATAACCTTGCAGCAGTGACCAGGACCGAGCGTAGTCACTGATAACCTGCGCAACGGCTTCACCTTCCTCAGATACTAAACCTTGATTGCTAAGAGTACGACTGAGTAAGTTTAGAGCTTGCTCAAATTCAATGCCTCGTTCTTTTAGTCGCAATTCATTTAAAGTATAGCCCCGTACTAAATGCTCCTGGAGTATACGAGTAGCCCACTTCCGGAACTGCACTCCTCGCGCAGACTTAACCCGATAACCAACAGATATGATAACGTCTAGATTATAAAAGTTTGTAGGCTTTGTAGAAAATTCGGAATTTCCGAATTTTCTTATCGATTCATTTTCTTCAAGCTCCCCGTCTTTGAATACGTTCTTTATGTGCTCGTTTATCGTCGATTTTGCTTTATCAAACAACTCAGCCATCTGCTCTTGGGAAAGCCAGACAGTTTCTTTGTCTAAGGCCACTTCCAGTTGCGCTTGCCCATCCTGGCTTTCAAATATCTGAACTTGCGTATTTTTCATGTTTTACCCCTCATCCCTGAGTATCCTGCTCTCAAATAAATGCTCTAGCATAGTCAGGATTTCTGGTTTTAGCCATACTGGTTTTATAAAACCATCAAAGCAGTCAATTATCAGCCAGCCGTGCAACTCCCAGAATACGGCATAGCAAACAACAAATAGAGCAGCCAGTGAAAAGCCTTTATCAGTCAATTGAACACTGCGCGCAGCGCTCTTTACCTGTCAGTAGTTTGGAAACACGGTTACGGTTGCGCGCAAAAAATAGGTAAGCTTTATCCGCAAACCAGCGGATAACCGGCCAGCGCAGAGGGGCAATCATCCAGCCTTTACCTACTAACGACCAAGCCGCGTGGGTAACATCTAAGCCATAGATCATTTCACCGGAGCTGACTTGCCCGTGTAAATACTGGTTGGCCTTAGCAACGTCAACTTGAGGGTACCGCTGGTTAAAGTCCGGCTCATTAATATTCTCGAACGTTATTTGTCGTTTCTCATCAAGCTTTCTTAAGTGCCGCATTTCCTTAACGCACAATGGGCATCCGCCATCAAAGAAAATAATAAGTTTCGAACTGTGCTCTGACATTAGTACCACCTTTTGCAAACTTCACTTTCTTATACGCCGTTTTCGCGAATTTGACTCATAACGTAATGCGAAAATCGGTTTGCTTAGCTCATAATACGACATCGCCACGCTGCCAACTTTAGCAACCGATGCTAGTCTCTTTATGACACTTGGCGCAAACGCGCTGCAACTCAACCCAAAATAAGAGGCAAGGATGCCAACACTCTATAAAATTCGTTTCATTCACTTAGCGGCACTTTTTATCGCTGCCTTTTGTACCTTCCCCGCAGCCGCGTTGCAGACAGCAACGCAAACCCAACTGGCAAAAGTGTATGAAGAAAACACGAGCATTCCCATTAGCGACTACTTGGTCAGTGAAAAGTACGACGGTATACGAGCCATTTGGACGGGTTCCGAACTACTGACCCGGCAAGGCAACCCAATATCAGCTCCTGAGTGGTTTACTGCACCACTACCTGACGTCTGGCTTGATGGTGAGCTATGGACAAAGCGTCAGAACTTTGAGGACTTGAGTTCTATTGTCAGAACGCAAATACCAGAAGAAGAACGTTGGCACGAAGTCCAATATATGGTGTTTGATATGCCTGACGCTCAGCTGCCTTTCGAAGAACGATACAAAAACTATTCGAACTTAATTGAGCAAATAAACACTGAACATATTAAAGCGGTTAAGCAGCAACGGTTTCATTCCAACCATGAGTTAAGCAAACACCTGCAAGCGCTGGTCGAGCAAGGCGCAGAAGGCCTGATGCTGCACTTAGCAACGGCGCATCATCAGTCGGGCAGGAGCGATGCTTTATTAAAGTTAAAACCCTATTTCGACGATGAGGCCGAGGTTATCGCCCATTTACCGGGTAAAGGCAAATATACCGACATGCTCGGTGCGCTGCGTGTGCGCAATCAACAAGGCATTGAATTTTCTATTGGCACTGGATTCACCGACGCCGAACGCGCTAACCCGCCACCTGTCGGGAGTATCATTACCTACAAGTACCACGGCTACACCAATAATGGCGTGCCGCGCTTTGCCAGCTTTTTACGAATTAGGGAAAACGTAGAAGATGAATAGAACCCAGTACATAACGCATATGCCGAAAATAGAAGTAGATTACAAATTGACACCGTTGCGCAACACGCTACACTGATATTTCCATGATCAAAACTTATCACTAATGTCTATTATGCATAACCCTGTCCATCCTGGTGAATTTATTCTAGTAACCTATATGCAGCCTTTTGGCTTGAGCTGTCGGTATTTAGCGACAAAACTTAATGTTTCCCCTTCCACTTTAAACAGAGTTTTGAAATGCCAAAGTGGCATAAGCCCTGAAATGGCGCTACGTTTATCGAAAGCTTTGGGCAGAAGCCCGGAGAGTTGGCTAGCGATGCAGGATTCATACGACTTATGGCATGCTGGAAAAAACTTAAGTTTAGATAAGGTTCAGAAGCTTGATCTTACCGTTGCATAGCAAAATCGTTTTCCAAAAGGCCTTAAGCGAGACAAACGCGTAACCGGTGAATACTTATCGCTTGTTGGCAGATCTTAGTCGAGTTTCGAAATGAATTCGCGAACCTCGTCAGACCTTAATGGCCTTACTAGGCGAGCCACTTCATTGCCATTGTGCAGGAGTATCAAAGTCGGCCAAAGCTTTACCTTGAACGCGCGCCCCAGTGGTTTGCCCTTTCCGTCATATATTTTAATATGACGTAGTCCTGAACGTTCAGTTACTGCTTCTTTTATCGGGGAACTTGCAGCCTGACAGTGTCCACACCAAGGCGCACCAAACTCAAGTACAACGTCACCAGATAACTCGCCAACTTGTTCAAACGTAAATGATTCTTCTGCGTAATCGGAGTTAGAGCCAATATCATCGGTTTTCATCACATTTACCCCTCACTAAAATTTATAGTAATGCCCAATGCTGAAAGTAATGGACCGCTTTGGAACGAGCGGAAAGACGTTCTCGTTCACCGCACGGTTATGTGCGATGCACAACGAGAGGCTTGTGATATGCGAAGTACCGCTCACGGTCTTTCGATCTATTATTAAACAATGCGCTCTCAACAATTTGAGAGGCCTCTATTTCACTCTTAAGGATTTTGCACAAAGTATCCCACTCTTTTGTCTGTGGCTCGAGTGATTCCCACGAAATCATGAAGTCAAAATTTTCCCCATGCCTCAAGACTCTGGCCGGAACTCCTGCAGCTCTCATGTTTCCCATAAACATGCCATATCGTAGGAAAGGGTGGACTGCACGGTGGTTATGAGCTTTCTTGCTGTACGTAATTGCATCATGGGTTGTAACACCACCGATCTTTGTCTCTATGACAACTCTGGGCTTCCAAACTTCATCATCCATCCATTCATACAAAAGAATGTCAGTTTCGAAGTTGACCTCTTGGCATTCGGCTACTTCGTTTCTGTACTGACGGACTTCGTTTGCATAGCAAAGTTTTTGACCAACATCAGCTGCATATTTATCAGATAATGTTTTAACATACGCATGGATTCTCTCTGTTACTGATCTCGCCCAATCTACTTCTCGCATGAAATTCCCTCTGGCCGTGCCATGATGACCACATAGGCTGGTTATGTGCTTTTTCTATCTGCAGGGTGATTGACTCCGTCATATGCAGGCACACCATCAATCTTTAAAGGATTTACGCCCTTTAAGCAGGCGACATTGAAGCCGTACTGCGAAGGATTAGACCTCCTTTGATGGTGGGTGTAAATTCCGCAGTTGCTACAGAAATAGTGTTTCGCCGTTTTCGTATTGAATTGGTAGAGCTTTAGCGCATCTCCTCCTTTTACTATCCGGATACCGGAAAGTGGAACTGACGCCACTATCGCTCCCCGGCGTCGGCAGAGCGAGCAGTCGCACCTACGAATATCAACTAGTCCGTCCGGCAGGTCCAGCTCGATTTCGACTGACCCGCAATGGCAAGTAGCTTGGTGCTTGGCCTTGATGGGGACACCATCGACTTCGCTTAAATTTATCGCCATTCGTTAATCCTTGGGATGCACATAACATTTATATACTACGCATGCTCAATTACGCTCTAACCCGTGCGTAATATCTAACTTTAATTATTTATTATGTATCTGACATTAAACGAGTTAATTAGCCAATACAACAATAAACTAAGCTATAGTACTGATAAAAATGAGCGTTAGGTTAAACTAGAACTAAAGGCAAAGCCGTTTTCCAAAAAGCCCTAAGCGAGGCACACAATGAACTCAACTAAAATTAACTACATTGAACTACCGGCGCGGAGCCTTGAAGCAACCAAGCGCTTTTTTCAACAGGCCTTTGGCTGGGAGTTTGTAGACTATGGTCCGGAATACGCGGCTATTCAAAATGCAGGACTCGATGGCGGGTTTTACCAATCTGATTTGGTTGCAAAAACGTCAACGGGCAGCGCCTTGGTGGTGTTATATAGCAAAGATCTTGAGCAAAGCCTGAAAAGCGTTGAGGACGCGGGCGGTAAAATCCTTAAGCCTATATTTGATTTTCCCGGTGGTCGACGCTTTCAATTTACTTGCCCTAGCGGCAACGAATACGCAGTATGGTCAGAATAGCCAAAATAAAAATCAGGAAGAAAGCATGTCTAAGTTTACGGAATACAAAGTCATTCATATAGCCGAAGGTGGCTGCGGCACTCTGCTACTGGGCTCAAGTGGTCTGCCGTTAAAGAAAATTGAATCTACTTTGAACCAGGAAGCGGCCGACGGCTGGCAAATGGTGTTTCAGGTACTGGAGCAAAAACGCTTTTGGCTGTTCTGGACACGTGAAGCCGCAATTTTAACTCTGGCCCGATAGAACCGACCATGATAAAGCGGTTCATTTTAGCTTCAATTCGTTGGTATCAGAGTCGTGGCGGTTCGCGCCACTTCTTTAATACCGACTGTAATTTTGAGCCGTCCTGTTCGCACTATACTTACCAGGCCATTAGCCAATACGGTACCTGGCGAGGTATAAAGCTTGGTGTAGCGCGTATTAAGCGTTGTAACGACCCTGACTGCGTGCACAAAAAACACGACCCAGTTTCTTAAATAAGGTAGCCCTTATGTCTTACGAAATGTCTTCTGAACAGTTGCGAGATGAAGAAGAAGCCCTGCGTAACCAAATACGCGAGCTAACGCCTGAGCAGCGAAAAGAATATTACCGTCTTGAAGGCCAGAAGATTAAAGACCCTGACACCTACGCGGTACTGAACTGGTTCATTATGACCGGTTTACATCACTTTTATTTAGGCAACACGCAGCGTGGTGTTATCAATCTTTGTGTCATGCTGGTAGGGCTGTTTTTCTTACCTTTCTTACCCATAGTCGGGGTTATTATTATTGTCGGTATTGTTATTGTCGAGCTGCCGCAGTTGTTTAAGTCACAACAAATTGTCCATGCTTACAACAATAACGTTATGCGCGAGCTCATTCATAAAGTTAAATCAGATAACGCCTAAGCGCCGCTTAGGCAAAATCTTTCAACTTGAGGTGCCTCTCTATTGAATCCACCAGGCTTTCCGGAACCTCATGTTCAGTGGCTAATTCCCGCCACTGAGACACCGCGTTTATCACGCCATCAATAATCGCATCTATTTCTTTGCGCTCTACCTTTGGTAACTGAACGTCCGCAAGCGCGTAAAAGTCAGCGCGGGTATGGCCGCTGCGTTTGCCATTTAAGGACATCCAGTGCTGCTCTACCCAGGGGTTTCCGGGTTTGTAGCTAAAGGCAACGTCGTAAGCAGGGCTTAGCCGCCATTGCTTGTCCTCCAGCATAAAGCCAAAGTTCTTGGAGTGATCATCATGGTTGGTTGCTACGTGGTTAAAGACCATACGGCGAAATAAGTCTATAGCATCCGCCCGTGGCAACCTTAGCTGGCGGGCAACCTGGAACAGCTCTTCATAAGAAAACGCGCCAATGTCGTGATAGTTCACGTGCTTAATAGCGGTAAGCGTTTGAATATGCTTTTTCTCATTGCCTATTCTGTCAAAGCGTTTGGTCACAAAATGACGACGGTTGCCTTCATCCAGTAAGTGGCACGGCATCATATGAATGCCCGCTTTTGTGGCCATTAAGTAATACACATACTCCATGGCACCGTAGCCTAGCGGGTCGCCAAAGGTTTGCTGAGACGGGTCGCGCTCTTTTACGCCGTCAAACTTCAGCAGATAATGCTCAAAGCCCTCGGGCACAAGCCCCTGCCCTGAACGAACCTGGCTAAAGTCCTTATTAAATGCCAGTACCGCTTTTGGTCTTGCGCCACCGGCGCTGGTGCCAACCGCTAATAAGGCCTGCATCATTTCTTTGTCTGCCGCGTCGTCAAAGTGCGTGCGTTGGCGAAAGCCAGTCCGAGCATCGAGCACGTCCTGCGCTAACTTCATTAAGCTCTCAAGCTCAATGTCTTTGTTTTTGGCATTGGTTTGATTCTTACGCGCGGGGTGATACTCAAGAGCGCCCATGCCCCGCTCACCGGTATACTGAAGCCGCTCAAGCGGGCTCAGAGGCTCGGTGCGGTCTGGTTGTTGCGCAACCCATTGGTTCAGCACCGCATTACCGAAGTCGTCGGGTAAGGAGTCTGCCAGCATGCCCGGCAGGCCTCTGAAGGTATCCCAATTTAACCCCGGAAAGGAGTAAATGCGCCCCTTTTCGGCAGGCATGGTTAAAGGCGCAAGCGGAATGTTTTTTTCGACAAATTCAGATAAGTACTCGAACCGCGCAGCCGTGTCGCCTTTGTTATAGCTTAAGGCACCGACAGGCTCACCTTTGTAGCGAACTTCAATGGTATTAATCACCAGTCCAGCTCCTCATTGTCAGCAGGTTTCACACGCGTTTTACCGCTCGCTCTTTTCTTCTGTTTGGTGCTACTTTTGAGTAGTTGCACAGGAGAAACGCCCTCGTCCGGGAATGCAGCCAGTAAATTGTCGATATGGCCCAAAGCCTTAAGAATAGCGACATAAGTCGGTAAGGTGCTTTTACCCCCCTCTGCAGATTTAACCGCATTCAGTGAGACATTAGCTAAGGTAGCTAAGTCCTCCTGAGTTAAATCCTGGTTCAGCCGATACTGTCTGACTCGCTGACCAATGATTGCTGGAACACGATCAGAATCCATATAAAGAACCTTAAATAGGCTTTAAACCGATAATTAGAGTGTAGCAGACTATTTAAGGTACGCAATTATATTTATATAAAAATCTTTATATGGACTATAAAGTGATTTAATTATTTTAAAAGCCTTTTTAAGGGCTATAAAATATTATTTAAAGAGGGTTGTTAATAACACTTGATTTGAGTATGAATCGATAGTCCGCTTCGTGCCATTAAGAGACATTCACTTAGCTCTTACAACAACTTTGGCCTTCTTGAATTGGTGGGCATTTCACTGTTCCATAAGAGCAGTATACACAACAATCGCCCTTCAAAGGCTTTAGGAGAACTTTGCAAGATTCACATTCATAATACCACTGGCAAGCGTTGGTTGACATTTCTTCGGTTTTACTGAAACCGCACTCAGGGCAAGTAATGGTAGAATTTAACTCTATACCTCGCATGTTTGCTCCTTCAAAGGTTTAACAATGTCCAATACGGACATTACAATCATCAAACAAATACCCACATAGAACAAATAAGTGCTCCAGTCATATTGCCATAGTGGATAGAGGGTTAACAAAACAGCTATAGGCCCAATAACTCCAAGAGTACCTCTCGTATGATTTTGGTTTTTATACCAGTTATACAAATTTACCAACAACGCCAAAGTTGCAAATATAGGTAACAAGGTATTTACAGCAATCCCCTCAAAGTGAGAGAGAAAGCCTAATCCCAATGCTGATGCTAATGAACCGAGAGCAGGGAAACACCCCGTACAACTGAGGGCTGCAAGCCAAACACCACCTGAGCCAACTTTATCTAAAATCTTATTAATCATTTTTAACGTCTAACATTATTTGAATGACTTGAGTGTAAACTCCGTAGATAGGTACGGAGTCAATGCTATTTTAGCGAATCGATTATTGGGCAGTGAGATTGGTCGTTATTGTTGCGGCATGAATTAGTCATTTCTTTTATGACGACTTCTAAGCGTTGAAGGTCAGCTATCTTACTTTGAATTAAGCTCAGTTTCTGCAAACCTAGAGATTCAACTTTGGCACAATCGCCATCCATTGACATCAAAGACGCTACTTCCTTTAGAGTAAAGCCAAGTGCTTTAGCCTTACAAATGAATTGTAATTGCTTGGTGATTGAGTCGTCATACACACGATAACCATTTTGAGGTTTTTGAGGTTGTTTTATCAAGCCTTCTCGCTCATAAAAGCGTATAGTTTCTACGCCTAAACCAAGTTCTTTAGCCAACTTGCCTATTGTTTTCATCGTATAACCACAAAATCAGCCTACTTCATGACATTAGTATATCAATACGATGTAAAATTTCTCGAACTAATAATGACCGCTTCTCGCTCAAAGCGGACTACTTGTCTATTGCTAATAGCGACTGGGGTGTATGAACTTTTTCTTTCTAATCGCAACTAAATAGCTTTATTAGAAAACAGTTGAAAGCGTAATGAAGCCCTATTTACTAATTTTAGCGTTAAGTTTTTTAGCCATGTCCGCAGCCTATGCAGATGAAAAGTATTACCGCAATGATGGAACTGAAATTCGTTATTATTTAGATAACGCGGAGGCCGAAAACTTGCTTGTCGTATTTCAAGGATCGGACTGCAACAGTGTCCGTCACATGGAGTCGGTAAATAAAATATGGCAAGAGTTTGCTCCGGGTTCAGCGCTTTTGACCATCGAAAAATATGGCATCGATAATAGCTTATCCTACTCCTCCGGAGAACGAGATGACTGCCCCACCAAATATCTAAAGCACGATACTATGGCGCAACGAATTAGCGATGGGGTTCAAGTTATCGAGGCTCTGAAGAATTCTTACGGCAAAATCACTCTAGCTGGCGGCAGTGAAGGTGGCTCCATTGCGTTAGGAGTAGCCGCACAAATTTCAGACTTGCACGCTGTATTGGCATTGAACTCGGGGGCATCCAGCTTTCAGCATGATGTGGAATTCAGCATTCAGCAAACTGTTCCTGCCAAGCAACTTGATAAGGTTTTGAATGGTTTCAGACAATTTGTAATGCAGATTAAGGAGAGTAATGAGCCGTTTCCGGTTGAAGTAAGTGGTCATGGCTATGCTTTCTGGAAGGACGCTTTGGAGCGAGACTTGCTCCAACCGCTCAAAAAAATCGACGCGCCTGTGCTTATAGTACAATCAACTGGAGATAAAAGCGTGGATCCCGATAGAACCAAGCATGAGGTTGAAAATATTATTGCTGAGGGCGCATCTAACATCACTTTATTAATGATACCGAAGCTTGATCATGGCTTTCGTGACGAAAGTGGCGTCTCGAAGCTTAAAGAGGTTATTGAAAGCGCGGCTGGTATTCTTAAGATTTAATTTTTCGACGTGCGCTTTGGGAAATTAGCGGCTCAAATTTAAAGCTCCGCTGTGAGCGATGGGCGGACCGTTTATCTCTTCGCGCGACTCGGCTATCATCGAAGACACTCAGTCAGATGTTAAAAAAGCGGATTGCAAAGAAAATGGATTTCAATGAATCACAAAAAGATATGTCTCGTGCTTACTATGGCGGTGCAACCGGAGCGTTGGCTTCTGGAATAGTTTGGTTATCAGCTGGACTGATTGGCCTTTATTCGTCTCCCTTTAACAGCATGCTAGCATTGCTTATTGGGGGTATGTTTATATTTCCCATATCCCTTTTACTTTCAAGATTATTAGGGGCCACCGGTAAACATGGGGCGACTAATGTGCTTGGTAAACTGGCTATAGAAAATCTGGGTATTTTATTCGGTGGCCTATTTATTGCTGTCATTGTGGCACAGCTTAATGGCTTACTGTTTTATCCAATCATGTTAGTGATTATTGGTGCCAGGTACTTAACCTTTCAAACACTTTATGGTTTGAAAGTGTACTGGGCTCTGGGTAGTGTACTTATGATTTCTGGATTTTATCTTGCTATTTTCCCCTCGGCTTTTACTCTTGCAGCTTTTGTGGGCGGGTTTATTGAGATAGCGTTTGCACTAATTATTTATAGGAAAAGTAAAGAATGCTCGGCTAGTTGAGAACAAATGCAAGCGTCTGAGATGCTCACTTTTGCGTCCGCTCTTGGCACAGGGCTGCCGTAGCAGCCCCCTAACAGTCAAACCTCAATTGACTCGGAAATATCAAGTGCGTCATCGACTTCAATTCCAAGGTAACGCACCGTGCTTTCCAACTTCTTGTGGCCTAATAAAAGTTGGATAACTCTGAGATTCTTAGTTTTCTTATAGATAAGATATGGCTTGGTTCTTCGCATTGAATGAGTGCTGTACAGCGAACGGTCTAAGCCTAGCTTCTCGATCCAACCGCGAAATATCCGATACTTTTAGTTTTACTAAATCACAACCTCTAAGCTTGCTATCTAAAGCGAGGTTGAAAAGAGCCAAATCTCTTGCCTTTCCTTCAAGTTCAAGGCGTATGCGAATGCCCCAGATATGGGATATCTGGAGTGGCTTTTTCTGTCCTATAATTCGATTTTTATTCCACGGATATGCTTGTTGAACTGCCATGAGTAATCTCCAGTTAGTACGGAGACTTAAGTATGGCCTTTAAAAAGAGTAAAAAGCCCGCTAAAAAGCGGGCTCCAGATTCATGTCAATGAGGCATCTCACCTGACGTGGAACGTCAGGCTACTCACTTACCGATACTCTTCAATGCTCGGGCATGAGCACATCAGGTTACGGTCACCGAAAACGTCGTCTACGCGGTTTACGGTTGGCCAGAACTTGTCGTAACCAACGGCTTCAACCGGGTAGGTTGCCGTTTTTCTATCGTATGGGCGGTCCCACTCTGCATCGGTAATGTCGGCTAATGTATGCGGTGCGTTAACCAATGGGTTGTTGTCTTTTGGCCATTCACCGGATGCTACTTTATCGGCTTCGGCTTTAATGCTAACCAGGGCTTCAATAAAGCGGTCCAGCTCAGCTTTAGACTCAGACTCGGTCGGCTCAACCATAATGGTACCCGCTACCGGGAAGCTCATGGTTGGCGAATGGAAGCCGTAGTCCTGCAGGCGCTTAGCCACGTCAATTTCGGCAATACCGGCGGCGTCTTTCATTGGACGCAGGTCGATAATGCACTCGTGCGCGACACGGTTGTTGCGGCCACGATACAGAATTTTGAAGTGCTTGCTCAGCTTCTCAGCAACGTAGTTGGCGTTCAAAATAGCGGTTTCTGAGGCTTCACGTAAGCCGCGTCCGCCCATCATGGCAATGTACATCCATGAAATGGTCAGAATGCTGGCACTACCAAACTGCGCAGCAGATACCGCGCCATTACCTGCTTTAGGGCCTTCGATATTAATCACCGAGTGGTTCGGCAAAAACTCAGCCAAATGCTGCTTCACACCAATAGGACCCATACCAGGGCCGCCGCCACCGTGCGGAATACAGAAAGTTTTGTGCAGGTTCAGGTGCGATACGTCCGAGCCAATGTAACCCGGTGAGGTTACACCAACTTGCGCGTTCATGTTGGCACCGTCCATATAAACCTGACCACCGTAGCTGTGTACAATGTCGCAAATTTCCTTGATGCCTTCTTCGTACACACCGTGGGTAGACGGGTACGTCACCATAATGCACGATAGGTTATCGCCCGCTTCTTCTGCTTTGGCTTTTAAGTCGTCCATATCCACGTTGCCGTGCTTGTCACAGTCGACCACAACCACTTTCATGTTGATCATTTGCGCAGAAGCCGGGTTAGTACCGTGCGCAGAGCTTGGAATTAAGCAGATATTGCGGTGCCCTTCGTTGCGGCTTTCATGGTACTTCTGAATAGCCAGTAAGCCTGCGTATTCGCCTTGCGCACCCGAGTTCGGCTGCATCGACATGGCGTCATAACCGGTAATATCCAATAGCCACTCAGACAAGGTGCCGACCAATTCCTGGTAGCCTTGTGCCTGTTCTACCGGGCAGAACGGATGCAACTGACCAAACTCAGGCCAAGTGACTGGAATCATTTCAGCGGTCGCATTCAGTTTCATGGTGCAAGAGCCCAATGAAATCATGGAATGGTTCAGGGCTAAGTCTTTGTTTTCCAGTTTCTTAATGTAACGCAGCATTTCGGTTTCTGAGTGATACTCGTTGAATACCGGGTGCTGTAAGTAGTCTGACTGACGTACCAACGCCGCAGGAATCGACTCGACATCTCCGCCGGCAACACGGCTGTCCAGTACGTCAATGTCCAAACCGTGGTTATCACCAAACAACACGTTAAACAACGTTTCAACATCGTCACGCGTTTTCGCTTCATCTAAGCTGACGCCAAATACGCCTTCGCCGTCAACGCGCAGGTTAATGCCAGCAGCTTTAGAGCGCGCTAACACGTCGGTCGCGTTGTCTTTCATTTCAAAGGTTAGAGTGTCAAACCAATGGCTGTTGACCAGCTTCACGCCTTTGTCCTGCATACCTAAGGCAACAATGTCAGTCAGGCGGTGAATGCGGTTGGCAATACGGCGCAGGCCTTGTGGACCGTGATACACAGCATAGAAAGACGCCATGTTCGCCAGCAGAACCTGCGCAGTACAGATGTTCGAGTTCGCTTTTTCGCGGCGTATGTGCTGCTCACGAGTCTGCATAGCCATACGCAACGCAGGGCGTCCACGAGAGTCTTTAGAAACACCAATAATACGACCTGGCAACGAACGCTTAAACTTGTCACGAGTGGCGAAAAACGCTGCATGGGGACCACCGTAGCCCATCGGCACGCCGAAACGCTGAGCGTTACCGAAGACCATGTCCGCACCCATTTCGCCCGGCGACTTCAGCATTAACAAGCTCATTAAGTCAGACGCAACGGCGACAATGGCTTTTTTCTCCTGCAACTCACCAATTAACTGCTCAATGTTGTGCAACTGGCCTTGTTTGTCTGGGTATTGCAGTAACGCACCGAAAACATCATGGTCGGACGCTTCGCGCGCAGGACCAACGATGATTTCAAAGCCGTAATACTCGGCACGAGTTTTCACTACGTCGATGGTTTGCGGGTAAACATTGTCCGCAATAAAGAACGCATTGGCTTTTTTATTCTTCGACACGCGCTTAGCCATAGCCATGGCTTCGGCTGCCGCTGTTGCTTCATCAAGCAATGACGCGCTGGCTAAATCCAGGCCGGTTAAGTCCATGGTCATTTGCTGGAAGTTAAGCAGTGCTTCTAAACGGCCCTGCGCAATTTCCGGCTGATACGGGGTATACGCGGTATACCAACCCGGGTTTTCCAACACGTTACGTAAAATAACGTTCGGTACAACGGTGTCGTAGTAACCCATACCAATGTACGAGGTGAAAATTTCGTTTTTCTGAGCAATGGTTTTCAGACGAGCCAACGCCTCACGTTCCGTTTGCGGTTCACCAACCTGCAAGAACGGTTCGCGCAATATTGCGCCAGGCACCGTGTCTTTGGTTAAAGCTTCTAAAGAATCCACACCCAGTTCTGCCAACATGGCTTTTTGCTCTTCAGCACTTGGGCCAATGTGGCGACCGATGAACTCATCGTGGTGTTCTAATTGCGTCAGGGTAGTACTGCTCATTTAACTCAGCCTCGTACATTTATCGATAGTAAGAAACAACGAACCCCGGTTAATTTCCGGGGCTCAGGACGCTTAGACATTGGTGCAAAGTCCAATGGCTTAGTCTTCGTCTATTGAAGCCTCGTAAGCGTTTGCGTCCAATAAATTTTCCAGTTCACTGCTGTCATCCGCTTTAATACGGAATAACCAGCCGTCGCCATAAGAGTCGTTGTTGACTGTTTCAGGCGCGTCTTCTAAGTCTTCGTTAATAGCGACAATTTCGCCCGTCATTGGTGCGTAAATGTCTGATGCCGCTTTTACAGATTCAGCGACCGCAATGTCGTCGCCTGTTTCAACTTTGTCACCAACGTCTGGTAACTCAACGAACACCATGTCTCCTAACAACTCTTGCGCGTGTTCAGAGATACCAACGGTAAAGGTGCCATCACCTTCGTCGCGCACCCACTCGTGAGTTGACGCGTATTTCAGATCGGCTGGAATATTGCTCATAATGACTTCCTGTAGTTCAAAATCGTTTATTGTGATGAAACAGAATTATAAAACAGATTGACCGTTTCGCACGAAGCCCGGCTTGACGACCTTCACCGGTACTTGTTTCTTACGCATTTCAACGTCCGCGGTATCACCCACTGAAGCAGGAACACGCGCCATTGCGACCGAGAAACCAAGTGTAGGCGAGAATGTACCAGAAGTGATGATACCTTCGCCACCCTCAACGGTCACTTTTTGACCATGACGAAGTACACCCTTCTCTTCCATCACTAAGCCTACCAGCTTATCGTGACCTTCCGCTTTTTTCTGCTCTAATGCTTTGCGACCAATAAAGTCTCGGTCTGCCGGTTCAAATGCGACGCTCCAGCCCATATTAGCTTCCAGCGGCGTGATATTCTCGTCCATGTCCTGACCATACAGGTTCATGCCAGCTTCTAAGCGTAGAGTATCACGTGCGCCCAGTCCACAAGGAGCAACGTCTGCTTCTAACAATTGATTCCACAAGGTTTCTAGTTGGCTTGCCGGTACGACAATTTCGTAGCCTTTTTCGCCGGTGTAACCTGTGGTTGCAATAAAGTAATCGCCAACGTCTTTACCCACGAAAGGCTTCATGCCGTCAATTTCAGCGTATTGTTCGCTTGAGAGTACTTTCTGAATTTTCTCAGCCGCGTTAGGACCTTGCAGCGCAAGCATGCCCATATCGTCACGCTCTTTCGTGGTGACATCAAAATCGGCAGCGACTTTTTCAATCCATGCTAAGTCACGGTCACGAGTGGCTGAGTTCACAACCATGCGGTAAGACGTTTCTGAGAAGTGATACACGATAAGGTCATCAATAACGCCGCCGTTTTCATTCAGCATGCTGGTGTATTGTGCTTTACCTTCGGTTTTTAGCTTAGCCACATCGTTAGCAAGCAAGTAACGCAAAAACGCCTGAGCTTGTGGACCGTCGACGTCAACAATGGTCATGTGAGACACGTCGAAAACACCGCAATCACGGCGTACCGCGTGGTGCTCTTCAATCTGTGAGCCATAGTTCAACGGCATATCCCAGCCGTGAAAGTCGACCATTTTCGCACCGGCTTTTACGTGTGCATCGTACAGTGGCGTTTTGCTACCCATAACGCGTTCCTTATCTGTTCACTTTATGTGCGTGTTTATGGGCGCAAATTATAGGCGTGATTCACTTAAACTTAAAATCAATAATGCTTATAATGGTATTAATTTTTTAAATATTGAACACTGAGTTTATAAAGTGAGCCAATGAAACATTTATCCTTAGAGGCCCTGCGTAGTTTCAGTGCTGTTATAGAGCTAGGCAGCATGACTCTTGCCGGCGAGCGCATGGGTCGTTCCCAGCCTGCTATCAGTCTGCAACTGAAAAAGCTCGAACAGCAACTCGGCGTCGAGCTTTTAACCCGAGAAGGCAATGGCTTTGCGCTAACCCCCGACGGCGATGTGCTATTTGATTACGCACAGAGAATGTTGGCGTTGAATGATCAAGCCTGGGCGCAGTTCGAACCTCAACAAGTCAGTGGTAAAGTTCGGTTGGGTATTACCAGCGAGTTCGCCTCAAGCCTGTTACCCAAAGTTCTGGGCCAGTTTGCCCAGGTATACCCACAGGTCACATTGCAAGTAACCTCTGCGCTAAGTAAAGACTTACTGTCAGGGCTGGGGCAGCAGTTCGATATTATTTTGGCACTGCGCGAGCAAACCAATAAAAGCGACGTGTTAATTCAACGCGAAGAGTTAGTTTGGGTAGGGTCTTCAGCGTTAATAGAGCAAACCAGTCTACCGTTGGTTGTTGCACCGGAAGGCTGTATTTATCGACGTCGTGCCGAGCAAAGCTTGCAGCGCATACGCCAACCTTATCGAATTACCTACACCAACACGGACTTTTCCGGCTTGACTGCGGCGTTAAACAGCGGGCTTGGCTTAACTGTTCTGGCGAAAAGCACGGTGCCTGACAATGTATCTATTATTGACACACTCGCTAACGGGCAAAGTTTACCAACGCCGGGCTCTGTTAATGTCATTATGCGGCTGGCAGGTGGTGCGTCCAGCGCGGCTTCTCAACTGGCAGATTACTTAAAAGCGAGAATTTAGCCGCGCTCAACAACCACGTCTACGGGCTCTTTCAAATAGGCGTTGCCATTACGACGTAGGCTAGCCTTCAAGTCTTCCTCGGAATTAAGGCCGGTGTCAGTGCGCCCGTCCTGGTAATGCACGGAAAAAGGCTGGTTGAATGGCCTTGCGCGTACAACGTCGTACAGCTCTTTCAGTGTGCAGCAGGTGACTGCTTGGGCGGTATTCACTTGGTTACTGGACATAACTCACCTCGTTCATCGAGTCGGTACAGGTTTATCCAGTCGTGCTGGAACAGTTGATTAAAGTCACTAGCGCCTGCCAGTGCTTTTTGAATGATGTCTTCGGTAGCTTCAACAATAACTTGCAAGCGCATAGGTCGGTGAACAAAGTCTTTTCCGTCGTGCACCGATTGCCAGGCTAAGCCTTGCCGCAAGTCGCCGCCGTTACCCTCAAACACGCCAATGTCGTTAGCCACACGGTTATGCAGCAGCTTGTTGCCGCTGCCTAACTGCTTCGGGTCGGTGACAGAACAGTAGTACTGCCAGTTTATCCAATTAGCGACCAGGCCCGGCGCGCTAAATAATTGACTCAACAAAGCACCGTTCAGATCATTGTCGCTGTAATAGTCATGCAAAAAGTTGCTGCCTGAGGTGTCGGCAGATGCCAAACGTTCAGAGCGCCCGAAAAATAACGTATTATTGTCGGCAAGCCCCCACTCCGGACGTAATTCAGCCCAGTGACTGGAGCGCTTTTTACGGGCTTTAAACGGCTCGCTGCTGTTATTTGCGAGTGACTCACTGGCGGCATTGAAGGTTCGTTTTACCTCTCCCGGAACGGCGTCGGACAGCCAGACAATGCGATCTGTCACCGTTTCATGCAGGGCTGAATAGAATCTCGTTTTGGCTGGAATATCGAAGCCTCGCTCACGTAAATGCTCGCGAATAGCGGTGTCATTGAGCAAACGTGTTAACACGCGAGCACTCAAAGCCCCTGTCTGGCCACCGCACGCACCACAGTTAAGACCGGCACGCTGCGCGTTATTGCTGTGGTGCGAACCGTGCCCAACTAATACTACATGCTGACCAAATGCCTGAAATTGCATACCAGCTAAGGCTTGTTCACAAATAGCAACTAATGCGTCGGTCGACACCTCTCCATCGTCATTACACACCGTTGCTTTGGCATGTGCATCGGCGGTTGCTATCTTGCCGGGCACACCCGTCAATAAAGACTTGAGTTTACTTAAACCCAGGGCTTCAACCCCACTAAACATAGACACCGGTGTATTAAATAAATTTGCCAGCAGCGACGTCACGCTTTGCTTTTGTTCCGGCGCCTTTATGTAATACGACGGCTGCAGCAGTCCCGGTACATGCGGCGTGCTGCCACTTCTGGTTTTTAACGCCAGCGGCACACCGAAAAATCCGGCAAAACCTTTCGTCTGCGTGTTTATGCTAAGCGCCTGCCCCGCTTTTTCCAGCGCCCGGCGGTAACGCTCTGAGCGCACATCAATACAAAATACAGCCTGAATTTCAGGTGTTTTTAACGGCTTATCACCCTCTGCGCTAGTAAACGTAAGACGAGTCACCTGCGAGCGTTCGTATGCGCCCTGCCACTTCCAAAGTAGTTCGTTGTATTGTTGAGCGTATCCCACCCAGCCTAAGCAATGCTCAAGTTGTTCGTTAAAGCTGCTTTTTAACTGCTCATGTACGGATGTATTCGTGCGCTCAGCCAAGTGCCACAAAAGATATTCCCAAGCTAAACGGATGCATAGCAGATCAAACACCCACTGGCTGTCCTGACGAGCGTCCTGATAGGAAAGTGCAGCCGCCCAACCCCACAAGTCACTGATAAGCGCCTGGCAATAACACTGCAACGCATAATCGGATGCGTCAGTCAGAAAACTCGCCTGACATACTTTAATTAACTCGTGAGGATCATCGGGGAGTTCCGCAAACAGCTCGTTCAGGTCAGCCTCGTCCATCAACGTTTCGATACCACGGTCAGCCCGCGAAATGGTCAGCCAATGACTGTATAAAGAGCTGTCGCTGCCCTCTTCCTGAAAGCGCTTGGGGAACTGCATAAACAAGCCACAGGTTTGGCTAATTTGCAGAACAACCTCTTCGTTCCATCGCATTTTGCGACTGCGCTGTTGGTATTTGTCGACTAGACGACTGAGGTTCTGCCACTGTGGAATGGGCGTGATAATACTAACGCGCTGTTGCAGCTGCTCGACCATTTTGTCGGTCACGTGCTGTTTGTCTATTTCATTCTGTTGCCACTTTTGCCAATAAAATTCAGGGCTCATCAGTAAGCGGCTACCGGCGCTGTAACGCCAGTGCGCAGCAACGTCCTCTACCGGTTTATTGCGGTACTGCCAGAATGGGTTCACTGCTATCCATTGAGATAGCGGCCACTGAGGAGCAACAGACTGGCTCACTTGCTCTGCTATGGACACAAAACGGCTGACTGAAATCATGATAGCCCCTCTTTTTTACTGCGGCGCTGATAATACTCAATGGGGTGACTTGGCCATAGCCACAACACAAAGCGAGTAAGCCACTCATCCAGGTACAAACCTGCGTTCAGGGTAATAAACCAACGTTGACTTAGGCTGTGCGACGGCGTGTGGTGAACCAGCCAATAAGTAAAAGCGAAGGCATTGAAAAGTAGTGCAATGAAAGGCTCCAGCCAGACGCTAGTAAGCTGTTGAGGCTCTATTATTTGTTGCGCCAGCGCGCCAAGAACAATATATGTCGCGATAGTAAGCGCTGACACACCGAGTCGCAGTAGCGGTTGATAAAGATTCATCCATATTGTGGTAAGCGCCATGGCGAGTAATGCCGACGGCAGCCATTTCGGGTCGTTGAGCCACCACCAACACGCCGCCGCAACAATGGCCTGAAACGCGATAAAAATTAAACCAACACGCCATAATGAGCGAGCTTGCGGCTGTTTTATTATGGCAACTTCGCTGACTGACAGAAATGCGTGCGCTTTGTAGACCGAGTGCGCGATTAAATGCAGTAATGCTAAGTCGTAATAACCCAGACCAATTTCCAGCAGCATGAGTCCCATTTGTGCGCAGGTAGACCAGGCTAAACGGACTTTGATGCTAATGCGTGTGGCCATAATAAGAGCGGCGAAACAGCAGGATGCGGCAGAAACTATGCAGAGTAACCAAACTGCGGGGGCGCTATTGCTCCAAATGGGGGTTGTTGTGAGTAGCAAAAAACCACCAAGGTTAATGATACCGGCGTGCAGTAACGCGGATACCGGTGTCGGCGCTTCTACCACTTGAATGAGCCAACCATGCAATGGCAGCTGGGCGCATTTTATAAGTGCTGCCATGACCAGACAAAGCCCCGCAATGTGTTGAATCAGCTCGGGCGCTGCGTTGGTTGCGGTGACGCTTTGTAAAATGGTGTCGAGTTGCAAACTGCCGGTGTGCAGGTACATAAGTAACAACCCGGTGCCGAGAAAGGACTCCGAACAGCGAGCCAAAATGAATTTTTTATGCGCGGCAAGCACAGCGCGGTCACGTTCTGGATAGAACATCAGCAGGCTGTGCAATTGGAGACTGATTGCCATCCAGGCGGCGAAGAAGACGATGATGTTATTGCTAACAATAAGGATAAGAACAGCAGACAAGCAGCCAATAAGTTTGGTGATAAAAGCACGCCGGCGCGGATCGAGTCTGAAGTTGGTTCTGGCATAGTTGGTGACCACTAGGGCTAACACACCAACCAGTACAAGTAGCACCGGGCGTATGCCTGAAACTGTGAGCCATTCTGTCAATAACACGTCGTTGGTACCTCGTTTGGAGGGTTTTATGTTGTAACGAATTATCGACGGTTTATTGATGTTAAGTAAAATAGATATATATTATTATTTCGTTCTGTTTTTATGAATGATGGTTTGCGATATGAACTACAAACATTTGTTTTATTTTTGGCACGTGGCGGAAAGCGGTCACTTGACGCAAACGGCGCAAAAGCTGCATGTGTCGCAGTCGGCGTTATCGGCGCAAATTAAGCAGTTAGAAGAGTGGTTTGGTACCCCCTTGTTTGAGCGTCAGGGCCGCCAGCTAGTGCTGACTGAGGCCGGTTATATTGCACGCCAATACGCCAGTCGGATTTTTCACGAAGGCGAAAGTCTGATAAAGCAGTTGAAGCATGGTCAGACCGGTGATGATGTGGTCATTCGTATTGGTCATGCATCGACGATGTCGCGCAACTTCGTTGAAGCCTTTATTAATGATTTAGTGCATCAGCAGAAGGTAAATTACCGATTGCACTCGATGACACCCGACCAGTTGTTTAATGAATTGGCGAATCATCAAATCGATATTGCGTTAGCAAATACGAACGTGCGGGGCAGTGACAAACAACTTTGGCAAAGTCGGTTATTAGCCCGGCAGCCGGTGTCGGTTATTGGTCCTGTCGGCCGGGATATTGAACGGCTAACGTCAGAGGCTTTGGTGGGGCAAAATTGGGTGCTTCCTCCTGAAAATATGCCACTTCGCTCAGCATTTGACATGCTCAGTGCGGAGTACAATTGGCAGCCTCGAGTGCTTGCGGAAGCTGATGATATGGCGATGCTGCGTCTGCTTGCCCGTGACACCGGCGCCTTGGCGGTCATTCCAGACGTTGTTGTACGCGACGAGCTGACTGGCGGTCAGCTGAAGCGCTACCTGACGTTACCTAACGTCTTCGAGCACTTCTACGCTATTACCCTCAAACGCCCCTTCGAACACCCCATGGTCGCTCAACTGCTGCAGCGATTTGGGTGATTCGAAGGGCACTCCTTACCCAAAGTGTTTGCGGGCGTTGCGGAACATGCGCATCCATGGGCTGTCTTCGCCCCACTCGTCGGGGTGCCAGCTGTTGGCGACGGTGCGGAAGACTCGTTCAGGGTGCGGCATCATGGCGGTAACGCGACCGTCTTCGCTGGTGACTGCGGTGATACCTTGTGGTGACCCATTCGGGTTTGCCGGATATTGCTCGGCAACTTCGCCCCAGTTGTCGATGTAACGCAGTGCAACCTGAGCGTTTTGCTCTAACTGGCTTTGTTGCTGTGCATTAGCAAACTCGGTGCGGCCCTCACCGTGTGATACGGCAATTGGCATACGAGATCCGGCCATGTCACCAAGGAACACCGACGCAGATTTTTGTACTTCTACCAAGCTGAAGCGTGCTTCAAAACGTTCGCTGCGGTTGGTGACAAAGCGTGGCCAGTGGTCGGTGCCCGGAATGAGTGACTTTAACGTCGACAACATTTGGCAACCGTTACATACGCCCAGCGCTAGCGTGTCGTTACGCCCAAAGAAGGCTTCAAACTGTTCGCGAGCACGGTCATTAAACAGAATAGACTTTGCCCACCCCTCACCGGCGCCTAACACGTCACCGTATGAGAAGCCGCCGCAAGCTGCCAGCGCTTGCATGTCTTCTAACGACACGCGACCGGCTAAAATGTCACTCATATGAACATCTACCGCTTCGAAACCGGCACGGTCAAAAGCAGCCGCCATTTCATAATGCGAGTTCACACCCTGCTCGCGCAGAATCGCCACTTTAGGCGCCACACCTTTGGCAATATAAGGCGCCGCAATGTCTTCTGCTGGATCAAAGGTTAAATCAGCCTGTAACCCGGGGTTATCAGCACGCTGTTTCAGACGGAACTCTTCGTCGGCACACACAGGGTTGTCACGCAGACGCTGCATTTGATGCGTGGTCTCAGCCCACACCGTGCGCCAGTGCGTGCGACTTTGCGCCAGTACTTTTTGACCGTCGCGGGTAAAGACAATAGCGTCTTCATTGGTTGGCTCACCAATGCGTTTTACACAGTCGCCTAAACCGGCTGCTGCATAGGCATCCATGACGTTCTGATACTGCTCGTCGCTCACTTGAATAACTGCGCCCAGCTCTTCGTTAAAGAGCGCCGCCAGGTTATCCGTACTTGAGTCATCAGAGCTCAGCTCGTCGAGAGTGACATTCACACCACAATTACCGGCAAATGCCATTTCAGCCACAGTGCCAAACAAACCGCCGTCGGAGCGGTCGTGGTAAGCCAGTAAACGCCCTTCGGTCACCAACTGCTGCGTGGTGTTGAAAAACGCTTTGAATAAATCAGTGTCGTCGAGATCTGGCGTCTCTTTACCCAGTTGCTGATAAACTTGCGCCAATGCCGAGCCACCCAGACGGTTCTTTCCACGACCTAAATCAATAAGCACCAGATGCGACTGACCTTTGTCGGTGCGCAACTGCGGCGTTAATGTTGCGCGAATATCATTAACGCGGCCAAAGGCTGTAATAATTAAGCTTAACGGTGCTGTAACGGCCTTGTCTTCGCCGTCTTCCTGCCACTGGGTTTTCATCGACATGGAGTCTTTACCCACCGGAATGGTAATGCCCAGTTCAGGACACAACTCTTCACCCACCGCTTTTACCGCTTCGTATAGCCCGGCGTCCTCACCCGGGTGACCCGCTGCTGACATCCAGTTCGCCGACAACTTAATGCGTTTCAAGTCGCCGATGTCAGCCGCAGCAATATTTGTTAGTGATTCAGCCACCGCCATACGTGCTGAAGCGCCAAAGTTCAATAAAGCCAGCGGTGTGCGTTCGCCCATGGCCATGGCTTCACCGTGATAGCTGTCATAACTCGCGGCGGTTACCGCAACATCCGCTACCGGAATTTGCCAGGGGCCTACCATTTGGTCACGAGCGACCAAGCCAGTAACACTACGGTCACCAATGGTAATTAAGAAGGTTTTCTCAGCAATAGCCGGTAATCGCAATAAGCGGTCTGCAGCGTCATTAATATCGACACCTTCTAAGTGCAAATCGACACCGTTAGCTTGTTTAGTCTCGACGTCGCGATGCATTTTCGGCGGCTTGCCGAGTAGAATATCCAGCGACAGGTCGATAGGTTGATTTGAAAACTTAGCGTCATTGAGCAGCACTGTAAGCTCTTCGGTGGCTTCGCCTATAACCGCATATTCAGCGCGTTCACGTTCACAAATGGCTTCAAAACGCGCAAGGTTTTCCGGCGCAATGGCAATAACGTAGCGCTCCTGCGACTCGTTACACCAAATTTCCAGTGGCGTCATACCCGGCTCGTCATTCGGAATGTCACGCAGCTCAAACTTACCGCCACGACCACCGTCGCTGACGAGTTCCGGCATAGCGTTCGACAAACCACCAGCGCCCACATCATGAATAAACGCGATAGGGTTTTCAGCGCCTAGCTGCCAGCAGCGATCGATAACTTCCTGGCAACGGCGTTCCATTTCCGGGTTTTCACGCTGAACGGAAGCAAAGTCTAAGTCTTCGGTCGACTCACCTGATGCCATTGAAGAGGCTGCGCCACCGCCCAAGCCAATATTCATTGCCGGGCCGCCTAGCACGACTAACTTAGCACCTACCGGAATATCGCCTTTTTGGACGTGCGCTTCACGGATGTTACCCATACCACCGGCTATCATGATGGGCTTGTGGTAACCGCGCATTTCCCGGCCATTATGGCTGTCGACGGTTTGTTCGTAGGTACGGAAATAACCTGTCAGAGCCGGACGACCAAATTCATTATTAAAGGCTGCGCCGCCTAATGGGCCTTCCAGCATGATATCTAACGCAGAGACAATACGCGCGGGCTTACCGTAGTTTTCTTCCCACGGCTGCTTGAAACCCGGAATATTCAGGTTAGAAACACTAAAACCAACAAGCCCTGCTTTAGGTTTCGAGCCCACGCCGGTAGCGCCCTCGTCACGAATTTCACCACCAGAGCCTGTCGCGGCCCCGGGGTAAGGAGAAATAGCCGTTGGGTGGTTGTGCGTTTCCACTTTCATGAGAATGTGCACCGGCTCGTGGCTGTAGCCATAACTCATGCTGTCCGGTTGCGGATAAAAGCGACCAGCTTCGTGACCTTCCATAACCGCAGCATTGTCTTTGTATGCTGAGAGTACGTAGTCCGGTGTCGTTTCGAAAGTGTTTTTAATCATTTTGAACAGCGATTTCGGCTGTTCTTTACCGTCGATAGTCCAGTCGGCATTGAAAATTTTGTGGCGGCAATGCTCTGAGTTTGCCTGAGCAAACATATAAAGCTCGATATCGTTTGGGTTACGCTCAAGCTTTTCAAAATTCTCGACAAGGTAATCAATTTCATCGTCGGCTAATGCCAGGCCCAAGCTGATGTTGGCTTGTGCTAAGGCTTCGCGACCGCCCGCTAAAATGTCTACTGAAGACAGTGGCTGCGGCTCCTGGGTGCGGAATAGCTGGGACGCGTCATCCATGTCGTACAGCACGCTTTCAGTCATGCGGTCGTGTAACAATGCCGCGGCTTGTTTTAATTCCGCCGCCGATAAATCGCCTTTTAGATAGTACGCCGTGCCGCGTTCGACTCTGTGGATGCTTTTTAAACCGCAATTGTGGGCAATGTCGGTGGCTTTCGAAGCCCAGGGGGAGATAGTGCCTATACGCGGAGTAACCAGAATAAGTGCGCCTTCTGGCTCATGCGCTGGTAGTTCCGGACCGTATTTAAGCAGTTGCACCAGGACCGAGCGATGTTCTTCGGTTAGGTCGTTGTGCAAATCAACGAAGTGTTGATACTCGGCGTAGAGCTCTTCAACCGGTAAACCGGCCTGTTTCAGTTGCTCGAGTTGCTTCGTTGTTTTAAAGGCTGATAAGGCTGGTGCACCGCGGTAGATTTCCACAAGCAAGGTCTCCAAAGCTGGGCGATTTTTGCTGGCGGATTATACAGTAAAATACCGGGGGTTGCACCTCGTTACTCGACCTTTGGGCTGCCTTCTTTTTGTACTATGCGGAACCATTTTTCGCGACGTTCAATGATGCGCTGGCGACGCTTGCGAATGACGGCACGGCGGCGGGAGTTGTTTTCACGTCTGAGGCGGTTGGCTCGCATAGACTTAGGCCTTTATTGCGTTGAAAGACCTTTTCAGCTTACCTTGCCGCCCCAGTTTTTTGCAATAATTTTATGCAGACGGTTTCTTAATAACTAAGGTACCCGCCATAATGTCATGTAAACCTTGCTTTTTATCAGTGAAAGCTATCATGATGAAACCAATCATCAGAATAAGCGCTGACACAATTTTCCCCCAATAACGACCATTGGCGCGTCCGAAGCCAATCTGCTGGCCATTCAGGTCGGTGACTTGTAAGCCCAGAATTTTCTTGCCTGGTGTTGCCATCCAACCGGATATTTCGAAAATAGTGAAGTACAGCCATTGGCCAATAATGCCGATAGCGTAGCCGATGCCGCCAGCGACCATTTCAATATCGCCCATGGGTGAGCCAGCTGCGCCCATAAAAATACCCACGAAAATGCCAATAATAACGCCAATAATGGTTAAGCCTAGCTGTGTGATAATAGTGTCTATAATAGCTGCCGCTAAGCGCAGCCAGAAACCGCCGTGATTGAATTCCATTTGTTGCTCCATATTGTTAATTTTGCGTTAAGATGCCTTGAATTAACACTCAAGTCAATACGCTTGCGTCGTATAGGCTAATATGGAAAGATCCGCCGCCAACAAAGGAAAGGATGTGTTATGAACGAGCTCGACAGTGATGTTTGGTACGTTATTCGGACAAAGCCTAAACAGGAAGAACGTGCAGCATTAAACCTTGAAAACCAGGGGTTTGAAGTATTTGCGCCTAAGTTAACGGTGAAAAAAATTCGCCGTGGCGTTCGCACGTCGGTTGTTGAGCCTATGTTCCCGAATTATTTATTTGTGAAGCTAGACGATATTATCGAGCAGTTTTACAAAATACGCAGTACCTATGGTGTGGCTGGCGTCTTGAGGTTTGGTAACAATATTCCCAAAATTCCACAGCAGTGGGTCGATGAAATGAAAGGCGTTGACGAACTGACCGATGAACAAGCCCCGAAAGTGGGTGACAGCGTCGAAATTCAGCAAGGGCCGTTCCGTGGCTTCCTTGCCAAAATTGTTCAGCTTGACGGCGAGTCACGATGCTTCGTCATGCTCGAGTGGATGCAAAAAGAAGTTAAAGCCAACTTCAGTTACAAAGAGCTTCAGTTTAAGTAACGCTTTTGCGTCGCACCAACCAAGCTATTGGAGCCAATAACAGTAACCAGGCGGCATTACCGCCGCTACTTCCTGACGAAGCTTCTGTAACGGTGAAGCTGGTTGTTGCGGTTTCGCTGTTCCCTTCGGTGTCGCTTGCGGTCAGTCGGTATTCATAATCGCCGGTTGACAGACTACCTAATGACGCGGAGACAGTATCACCTTCATAATTGACGTTAGAAACACTGGTTTCACTACCGTCACTGTTTAGCCTAACGACCTCAATGCTGGATGCATCTAAGTTTCCGTCAGCATCAGTCACAGTTGCAGTTAGCGACACAGTCTGTCCAGCGATAGTATTGCTTGCGCGGAAGCTTCGTATAGTGGGCGCTATGGCTCTTGGTTCCACTGTAAAAGACACATTAATGCTGCCACTCCCGTCGCTAAAGTTCACTTGTAGCGGTACGGACAACGCCTGGTCGACGGCCGGTGTTTCACCAGTTAATTGAATACGACGCTCGCCTTCAACGGCCGGATCAATTTCTGCTGCGGTAAAGTTTTGAATAACGCCGTCGGTGTCGTCCACCGTAATAGCAACGTTCTCAGGTACATTATAAACGCTAATCGCAGAGTCCAGCGTCATGACCTCTCCAACACGCTCACCCTGACTAATAAATGCTTGTGCGGCACCACCTGTCATGCTGTCAGGATCAATCCATAAACCGCTGGACACGGAGAAGTCCGGCACCTCAGTATTCACTACTTTTAACGGCAGATGATATGGATTGTGAACATTGTCTTTGTCCAGACCGGCACTAATATCAGCCACTGACTGTTTAAGGGTTACTGTCATTGTTCGAGTAGTGCCTGAGCCGGTTACTTCCCAGCTGAACCATTCAGCCGCATTGTCGATGCCTATTTGCTGACTGACGTCGGTGCCGCTGGCTGTTACCAGCAGAGCCAACTGAAGAGAGGCGTTGGTAGTGGCTTCATCAGACAACTCGATAGTAACCTGCGCCTGATCACCGGCTTCAACCAGACTGAGAACATTATTATTCAGTAAGAGATAATTAGCCGCTGCGTCGGTGTAGTCACCACTAAAGCTGGCATTGCTAACAAAGCGCCAGCGGGCTGTGTCAGGATTGATTTGCTCGACGGCGATAATACAAATCGCGTCAGGTAACGAGGCTGCCTGATAAGCTACTGCGTTATTAGTTACGCCTTCTTCCGCCAGTAAAGCTGCTTGTGACAATCCCGTATACTGCTCACACGCACCACCCGCCACAACGTATTTGTCAGCGTTTTCAACACGACGCCAGCTGAAAGTTAGAACGTCATTGCCGGTACGAGCTGTTTGCATCCCAGCTAAATTCATTCTCGAGCTGTTATTCGTCCAAATAACGCTGCTACGCTGAGCGGCTAAGCTGGCATTGGCGGCATCTAGTTCAGATTCCGCTTTGCCTAACGGTAAGCCATAGTTATTGTCTACGATATCAGGGCTTGAGAACGCCGCTTCGCTGAAGCACTCACCAGAGCTAAACTCACTACGGCAAACCGAGCCGTATGACATAGTTGTGAAAAAACGGCCTTCATCGTCAATAAAGCCGTAAGGAATATGGAAGTCTTCCTGATCTCCCTCACCACCGCTTGAATTATCAGCAAGCGTATAGCGGTCATGACGCAAACCAAAATTGTGCCCAACTTCATGTGCAACAGTACCGCTCCCCATACAGTCTATAGCGGTATAACCGGCGTTTGAGCCACCACTAACAAAATTCACTCTGTTGTCAGTCGTATTAAAGTCTGACGCTCGAAACGCAATGCCACAAAGATCAGGGTTTTCAGCACCGACAAAATGCACCACGTCAGCTTTGTAGCGATCTATCAGTCTTATTACCCGCTGATCATCGATAAGCTCATCCAGTATGGTATCTGGGGTTTCATTAGGAAAGTCAGTTGTGCTTTCCGGTCTGAAAGGCTCCAAGCCAGCCACAGTCATAGAGATAGGAAGGTTTGATCGCTCAAATATCTCGTTACTTGTATCTACCGCACTTTGGACAGCCAGCTCTAAATCGTAATTGTTCTCCTCGGCGTACCCTAGCAGCCGGTCATCATAGATAAACAAAACATCGAGTGAGCTATCAAATAACTGAACTTCATCCGCTGGAGCGGCCGATTTTTTGGTGGAGTAAGACTTCTGAGGCAGGGCTTGTGCCTTCACGCTCGTTGGAGTCTTTCTCTCAATTTTAGGTTGTTTAGGCTCTGCCGGCGGTAAATTGGTGGTTTCTACTACCGTTTTACCCTTTACCGTGCGAATAATCACGGAGCCCGCCTTTGGGTGAGTGATTGAAATAAGCTGGTTCTCACCTCGTTTGTGCATAAAGCCAAGGTGTTGCGTGTCGCCGCTGCTGGTTTCAAAGGTCAGACGATAGCTGTTCGGAGACGACAGTTGTTCCGCAAGCGTCGCTTCAATAGACTCGCCGTTGACATCCAACTGGATAGTATCCCCCAAGCTTTGAGCCCAGGTAAATATTGGTGTTAGAGCGACGATTACCGCAGCAGCTATTTTTTTCATTAAAGTCGGCCTTGTTCGTCTAAATACTTAAGGGTGTCGTAAAAGCGGCGAATGTTACCAACGTAAGTGACAGGCTCGTCGCCTCGTGCGAAACCAAACCGCGTTTGTCGGTAGAATTGCTTCTGTCGCAATAAAGGCAGACGCTTCTTAACATCGACCCAGCGGTCTGGGTTGCCGCCCTGCTTTTCAGTCAGAATGCGTGCATCTTCCAAATGCCCGAAGCCAATATTATACGCCGCTAATGCAAACCAGGTGCGGTCTGGCTGAGGAATTCGATCAGGCACCCGCTCTAACATGCGCTCTAAGTAACGTGCTCCGCCGCGAATACTCTGCTCTGCATTCAAGCGACTTTTCACGCCCATGGCTTTTGCTGTCGGTAGTGTTAGCATCATCATGCCTCGCACTCCGGTTGGTGACACTGCCCGTGGGTTCCACAACGACTCTTGATACGAAATAGCCGCCAGTAAGCGCCAGTCCAGAGTGCCTGAGTGCTCTCTAAACAGGTTCTTGTATTTAGGTAGTATGGTGTCCACCGCCTCAATAAACAGGCTGGTCGTTACATAGTTAAACTGTTTTACGTGTCCGAAGTGTTGCTCTTTTATGTGCGCCAACCGCCCACTACTGCGAATTTCACCAAAGTATTCAATGACGGCTGCATACAAAGAATCATCATCGCTTTGTGGTAGCGCCCAGCCAATATCCTGGTCGTGCTTGACCGTAAATGCCACGCTTAAATCTGGATGAAAGCGGCGCTGAATATCTAGCGCTGTGCTGTCTGTAATGGTGTAGTCAATTTCTTCATTGATAACCATACGCAATAGTTCAACAGCATCGTGGTCTGAGGTTGCGCGCCACTTTAGCGTGGGAATACTGTCTCCTAAGCTCTTCAAGAACTCATGGTGCGAGCTGCCTTCTACCACAACAATTTCACCGTCAGTAATTTGTTGTAAGTCTCGCGGCCGTTGCCGAGAGCCCTGTTTGAACACAACTTTTTGGCTAATAACGTCGTAAGGAGGGCTAAAACGGAACAACTGTGACCGCGTTGAGGTGCGGTCAATACCTGCAGCCACAATATCGACTTCGCCACGGCGCAGCATAGTGAATAAGTCATTCACGTCGAACCGGGGCACCATTTCCAGTTCAACGCCTAAACGGTCGGCAAAGCGTTTCGCTAAATCATATTCAAAGCCCTGCTCTCGGTCATGGTCGAAGTAATAACTGGTTGGGTTCATTAATGTCCCAACACGAAGTACCTGACGCTCCTGCACAACCGTCATGGCATTTGGTCGGGTTTGAGGGGTACAGGCCGTCAATGTAGTGACGGCCAGAAACACGGTTACTAAAAAATATACAGCAGACTTCGGCATATTAGAGTGATTCCAGCGCCCAATTCACGTAAAGCTCCGTACCTGTTTTCAGCGCATCTTCGTCCGCATAGAAGTAAGGCGAATGGTTGCTGGGCTCTTTGCTCATGTCTCGCTCAGGTGGTGTTACACCCAAGAAGACAAACATACCGGGTACTTCCAGTGCGTAGTAAGAGAAGTCTTCTGCTCCTGTCACTAAAGGCACTTCTTTGACTTTGTCTGCACCGGCAATGGCTTTTGTTATTGGCAGCATTTGCTCAACCAGTTCCGGATCGTTTTTTGTTACCGGGTAGCCTAGGTCAACATGTACATGGGCTTCAGCACCATTAGCTTCCGCCGTTTTCTCAGCTGTGCGCTTTAACTTAGCGTGAATGTCGCTGCGAATGTCCATGTCAAAGTTACGGATAGTACCAATAAGCGTCACATCGTCAGGAATAATGTTGTTACGAACACCGCCTTCAACGATACCAAATGAGAGAACGGCTGGTGCTTTGGTAATGTTCGTTTGACGACTAATAATGGTCTGTGCGTTATTGATGATTTGCGCTGAAGTTACGATTGGATCAACACCGCCCCATGGGGTTGAGCCATGAGTTTGTTTACCTTTCACCGTAATTTCAAATTTGTCAGACGAGGCCATTAAGGGCCCTTTCCGATAACCAATATGACCCGTTGGAAAGCCGGCCCAAACGTGAATGCCGAATACTTTCTCTGGCTTATTTTCAGCAATAAGGTCGCCAAACAAACCTTCTTTTAGCATCAGCTCTGCTCCGCCTTCCTCACCTTCTGGCGCGCCCTCTTCTGCTGGCTGGAAGATAAACATAACGTTACCTTCCAACTGATCTTTCATTTCTGCCAGTTTGGTCGCTGCGCCCATGAGCATGGCAACGTGAGTATCATGGCCACAGGCATGCATAACGCCAACCTCTTTGCCCCGGTATTCAGAGGTAACTGTCGACTTGAACGGCACATCGGTTTTTTCTGTTACCGGCAAAGCGTCCATGTCGGCACGAAGTGCGACAGTGGGTCCTGATTTACCACCTTTTAACAGTCCCACGACACCGGTATGAGCAACGCCTGTCGCCACTTCCATCCCCAATGACCGTAAGTGTTTTTCCACCATTTTGGCAGTTTCAAACTCCCGGTTACTCAATTCAGGGTTCGCATGGATATGACGGCGCCATTCAATGACTTGCTGCTCTAAGTCATTGCTGACAGTCACTGGCGACTGCTGCGCCATAGCCTGACTGGGGAGGCCAAAGGCTCCCAAAGTGGCGCTACTGGCCAACAGTACACTGATAGCAAGCTTTTTCATAAATGCTCTCCTGTGCTCCCAAATTGAACTCGTCAAACCGGGAGGAATTGTTGTTCTGGTACTGGCTAATATCCTGCGCTAAAATCGCCGCCATGACAACCGATGAAATTTATATGCAGCGAGCATTAGAGCTTGCCGAAAAAGCGCAACAAGCGGACGAAGTACCGGTTGGTGCGGTGCTGGTGCTAAACGACGAGATTATTGGCGAGGGCTATAATCAGGTTATTAGCCTATCTGATCCGTCCGCCCATGCAGAAGCACAAGCCATTCGTGCCGCTGGGCAGTCTATTGAAAACTATCGGCTAGTCGACTCCACTCTGTACGTCACCTTAGAACCCTGTGCCATGTGTGCCGGGCTCATTACTCATGCTCGGGTTAAGCGCTTAGTGTTTGGCGCCAGCGACCCACGAACGGGTGCGACTGGCACCGCCATTGAAGTGCTGAACCATGCGTCGATGAACCACAAAGTTGAGATTGAAAGCGGCGTATTAGCGGACGAATGTGGCGACATTTTGCGGCGTTTTTTCCGGGCGCGTCGTAAGTCGTCGACCAAGCCGGCCAGTTCTTAGCCAACTCACACTAAATAAAACCCGGACTACATCAGTAGCCCGGTTGCCGCATAAGCCAGAGTCGCGCCAACACCTGCAATTAAAGCGTACGGCAATTGTGTTCTGACGTGATCGATATGCTCAACGCCTGAGGCCATAGAGGCAATAATGGTGGTATCCGATATCGGCGATGCATGGTCGCCGAAAATACCTCCCGAAATGGCAGCGGCAATAAACGGCGCGGGCGGCAAACCGAGTGTCATTGCCAAAGGAATGGCTAGCGGCAACATTATGGCAAAGGTGCCCCAGCTGGAGCCTATGGAAAAACCGGTAATTGCCGACAGTACAAAAATAAGCGGTAACAGCATCCATAGCGACACCGAGCCGTCCAGAACAGACGCCAGGAACTCACCTGTGCCCAAGTCTCGTGTCAGTCCGCCAAGCGCTATCGACAACCATAAAATGACAGCCAACGGCAAAATATTCCAGGCACCTTTTAGTATGTACTCGACGATATCTTTAATGTTGACCGACTGCGTCAGCAAGGTACCGATACTCGCAATGCCCAATGCTATGTATATGGCGATAAAGACACTCAGCGTGCCGTCACCTTCAACCAAGACTCCGTTCCCGGTGATAAGCAACATAACCGGTACCATAACGACCAGGGAAATAAGGCTGGTCAGCACCACTGCGGTACCTTTGCCGAAAGTCGCTGTTTCGTCAGGGCCATCCCCCCACGGGTTTTTAGAGACTTGATCGGGCACGGCATTTTTCTCAAACGCTTTCATAGGACCAATATTCCAGTCGAATAAGGCCACGAACAACGCTAGCAAAACGGCAAATATGGCGTAGAAATTAAAAGCAATAGATTGAATAAACACCATGAGTGGCTGATCAACGCCCTGCTTTGAAATAAGCGTTAAGTTAAATGCTCCCCAGGCGTTCAGCGGAATAAGAATACAAATTGCTGCGCAGGTCGAGTCGACGATGTAAGCGAGTTTTTCACGAGAAATGCCCAGTCGATCATAAATAGGCCGTGAGGTAGTGCCTGAAATCATGATAGTCACGTTGGACTCAATGAAGACAATGACACCGAGAAACCAAGTCATAAAACGCGCTCGGCGCTTGCTTTCTATCCACTGCTTACTCTCAAGTTTGAGAACAAACTGTTTAAACGTACCGCCCTTTTCTAATACACCAAATAATGCACCAATACCCAGCGTAAAAAACCAAACCAGCATGTTGCCCGGGTCAATAAGTGTTTCCCAGGTACTGTCGAGTGTGCCATAGGCAATATTTGCCGGAGCAGGCCAGAACAGTAGAACATTCGCCAGAATAATGCCGCCAATAAGGGCTAGCAACACTTTTCGGGTAACAATGGCAAAGACAATTGCCAGCAGGGAAGGTAAAAGGCTCGTCCAGCTCAGTTCCATGTGGGTACGTTAGTTTGTGTTTGATATAGGGAGGTTAAAATAATAAACCGCCGCGGGCAATACCAGCGGCGGTTTATTCGGAGGTGTTAAACCTGTTTAGAACTTGTATTCAACACCTAAACGGACAGACCATAGTGACGGTGCGCCCGCACGAGCTTGTACGTTACTCACATCACGGAATGAGTTGTACTGGTATTGACCAGCATCATTGATCTCAACGTCAGCAATAGTGACTGCTCGAGGGAAGCTTGCTTCATAAAGCACACCCCAGTCGTCGTTAATCATGTTGCCTAAGTTTTCAATCACGAAGAATGCTGAAGCTTTATGTCCTTCCATGAAGCCAGGCAGTTCTTGCTCTAAGCGCAAGTCAACTTTCGTCCACCATTTACTGTTGAACTCGTTGCGTGGTGCAATACCACCAGCGTACTTGTTCAAGCCAGACTCTTCTAAGAACTCAAAGAAGTCAGCAGTCGCAAACGGCGTACCGTCGTCTGAACCAACAGCGAAGTTCGGATCATCGATACCGGTAGGAACATACAGCAAGCTACGTCCTTGATATGCAATATCACCAAACGCACCGTCAGTCATCGTGTAAGAGAACGGACGACCTTTGTTGCGAGTTGCAAATAGCGTAACGGTTGTATCATAGCCATCAAAGAACTCTTTAGTGTAGTTAGCTTTGAACGTAAAGCGATGTGGAATTTCATAGTTTGACGTTGCCACACCTGGGTTTTGAGCATTTGCGGTTGCCAGGTTAGTGTAGTTTGAGAACGACACTGAGCTAGTCATTGGGTTAACGTCTTCTGCTTTATTGTAAGCGTAACCTAATGTCCAATCTAACCCGAAATCATGCGACTTGTTTAACGCTAAAGATAACGTAGTTTGAGAGCCTGAGTCACCATCCACATTTGTCAGCATAAAGTCGTCGCCTTGATCACGACCGTCAGTTGACATTTCATTGAAAATTGGACGGCCATCCGGCGCTGTATCAACTTGCTCAAGACCTAAGTTATAAATAACGGCTGCATCTTTCTTATCCGTATATAGGAAATCTGCCATCAAAATATAGTCATCAGGCAATGTGAAAGTTGCACCTAAAGCATATTTCCATTCTTTAGGTAGTTCGAAGTCAGGATCCATTGTATTAATCGGACCTTGGCCACCTGCATTAGCAACTTCATCAAACATTTCCTGAGGAATATCGTAAATTGGGTTTCCTTCACCAGTATGCGGCACATCGAACAATGACTGTCCTGAGAAGTCGCGGAATGCTTCGTATTGAGTCACACCGTTGTTCGAGTAGTTATTAGAAATCCAAACGTTCGGGTTACCACCTGAGTACAACCCAATACCACCACGTACTTCAATATCAGGATTCACGAACCAGTTAAAGCCAAAACGCGGCTGCAGTAAGTCCTGATCGCCCATGTTTTGCTGGTTTGAGAAACCATAAAGCTCTTCATTTAACGGGTTGTAAGTTGGGTAGTCATCACTTGTGTACCAGTCATAACGTAAACCGTAAGTGAACGTGATATCCATTGGCGCATAATAATACTCGTCCTGGATATAAGCGGTATTCACTGCATAAGCAAACTCAGCAGCAGCATCTTGTGGGTTGTTTGTACCTGCTGCACTTTCATAAATTGCTGCGTAAGGTGTTCCTGCCTCAAAGTCATCGATAGAACCAAAGCGATACTCACCTTCGGCTTCCTGCACGAACAAGTTGAAAACGTCGTACTCTTCACGCTCGATACCGGCAGAAATAACATGGTCACCTAGCAAGTACGTACCTTTCATTTTAAAGAAAGTGGTATCGTACTTCAGTTTGTTCGCGTGACGAGAGTCGTCAGCACCTAAGTAAACTGTTGCATCGTTCACACTAATTTGTACTTCACCAAAGTCGGTTCCGCCAAGAGGATTAACTCGTGCATCAAGCTCTGAGTAACCAACACGTACTTCACTTGAGAAGTTATCACTCCAGTCTGAATATAACTCACCGACATAGGAGGTAAACTTAGAACCACGCTCGTAGAAGTGATTAGAAAACTCAAGCTCATCTGAATCACCATCAGATTCAGCGATAGAGTAACCATCGTTATAGTTGTAAGTTAGTGAAGCACGGTGTGCGTCACTTATGTACCAATCTAACTTGGCCAGGAACTTTTCGTCTTCAACAGGCAGGCTAGACGGGAAGCCACCTGGATTATAGCCATAGATATCTTGAGCAATAGTCGCAATTCTCTCAACATCTGCAGTAGTAACTCCCGCCACCTCGGTAGCAGCGCCAGAGCCCTCTGCTCCGCGATCAAAAGTGTCTGAACCTTCGAGCTTTTCATAAGAGGTAAAGAAAAACAGTTTGTCTTCTAAAATTGCGCCACCAAGGTTGAAGCCATAACGCTTTTCACTGAAGTCACCAACGTTAATTTTGTCGCCTTCTAACTCGTCGCCCTGCAAAGAGTCATTCGTATAGTCATAGAACACACCGCCAAACATTTCGTTGTCACCAGACTTAGTTACAGCGTTAATGTTACAAGCAGTGAAACCGCCGTACTGAACATCGAATGGCGCAAATTCAACAGCGACTTGTTCAATCGCGTCATAAGAAAACGGCATACGTTCGGTCGGATAACCACTGCTGTTCAGACCGAAGTTATCATTCATGCGAACGCCATCAACAGTCAAACTGTTGAAGCGCGGATTAGCACCACCACACTGAATATCTCCAGCGTTGGTTTCATTAATATAGATACGTGGGTCAATGCGAACGACATCTTTTAAATCACGATTTGCTGAAGGTGCATTTTCTAAGTCTTGCAAGTTAAAGTTCGCTGCCGGACTGTTGCTACCGTATAGCGCGTTACTGGTCATAGAGCCTGTCACACTCAGGGTTTCCATGACTTCTTGTTCTAAACGCACATTCACATTCTGTGAGTCACCCAGGGTAAGGTAAACATCTTCAACAACTTGGTTTCTACCTTCAGGACCTTCTACAACAATAGTGTATGGACCGCCTACTGGCATACCACGTGATGAAAACGTTCCTTGTTCATTCGAGCGCAGCGTTTTCACACTGCCGGTACGTTCGTCACGAATTTGGACGGTAGCACCAGACACCATTTGCCCAGATTCCGTTGTGACCACACCACGGATGCTGGATGATGTTTCCTGAGCAATAGCAGCACCGCTAAGGCCCATAGCAATAGCAGCCGCAAGAGCTGTACGCTTGAAAGTAGAGTTAAACATAGTTTCGTTCTTCCCAGTTTTGTTTTGGTTTTTAGCACAAATAAGGGTATAGCTCATTTGTGACATTTGTGTGAAATTTATCCAAAAAAAAGCCCCGCAACGAGTTGCGAGGCTGTTTAATTTAGAAGGTGTAACGAACACCTAATTTGGCACTCCAGGAGGAGCTCATGTCGACAGTACTGTAGTTATTCGGATAGTAGCCTCTATAAACAGGGTCAATTTGATACTGACCTTCGTCATTAACGCCACCCAAGTCATACAAGTTAACCTGCGGATACTGAAGACGGCGCTCGATGCCCCAATCATCGTTCAGCAAGTTAGCAAAGTTGTCGATGGTTAAGTATAAGATTCCTTTGTGACCATCCATAAACCCTGGAATTTCTTGCTGAATGCTTAGATCCAAGTCGGTAACCCAAGGCTGGTTGTGAGTGTTTCTGTCAAGTATATAACCTTCACCGCCGTAAGAGATGCCCGCATTATCTAGCAGCATTTGCATTTCTTCCCAGCTAATTGAGTTTTCCCAGTCTACGTTAGGATCATCGGCACCTGACGGGATGTACGGCAGGTAAGCTGATTGACTGAAGAACTCTGGCGTATCCCCAAAGTCGCCATCTTGATACATGCCGATAGCATAGCTAAACGGACGACCTGAACGGCGTTCAAAGAACAGGTTAAAACGGGTTTCATAGTCCGCGAAGAACTCTTTCTTATAGCCCAAAGTAATTTTTAAGCTGTGTTCAGTTTCAAAGTTACCCGTTGCTGAAAATGCTTGGTTACGGTTTTTAGCAACATAGTGCTTATAGTTACTTGCTGCCTGTGAAGAAGAACCAGCGCCATTATCTTCAACATCTTGGTAAGTATAACTTGCTGTAAAGCTTACCCCGTTATTCCATTGTTTTGCTAAAGACTGCGAGAAAATGTAAGCGCGACCGTCTTCCGGTGCATTTCTTAACATGATATCTGAGTTTTGAGAGCGATCCCCCTCATAACGAGACTCATGAATAATACGTTCACCGTCAGCCATTACTTCGGCTTCTACTATCGCAGTATTATACCAAACAGGCTGGTCTTTCATGCGTTTGTACATCAATGACGTAGTCGCATTAAACATATCACCTAAGTAAGGAATATCCAGCTCGTAGTCTAGAGCCAGTTGAGCTCGCCAGTCATTCGGTAACTCGAAGTTTGGATCCGTATAGTTGGTACTACCGTCACCTTGCTGCATCGCGTCCTGAATTTCTTGTGGTACACCATCGAAACTTGTAACGGTGTTGTTCGAATAATAATCCACAACTGCGCTTCTCGGCGCTTGTACAAGTGTTACACCGTCTTTTGTGAATGGGTTGGTGTACCAAACGTTAGGAACACCGCCGTAGAAACGGCCAATACCGCCACGAACCACTAAACTGCTGTCGGTATAATACTTAAAGCTGATACGCGGAAGGAAGATATCCAAACCGTCCAAGTTTTCCTGGTTGGTCATGCCATCATACGCTTCCTGGAAGTTTTCGTTTAATGTTGGCTTGTCGTCAGAACTTAAACGCTCGTAACGCAAACCAGCATTAATCTCCAAGTTTGGCGTTGCATAGAACGTATCACCAACATATAGCGCTAACGTAGTTCTATCAACTTCATAGGCCGCGTCTTCCGGATTGTTGGTATAAGCATTCTGGTAGCTGAAGTCCCAGTTGCCATTATAGTTGCCAACAATACCGTTTTCGAAACCATAGAAGTTATCAAACTCCCACGACCCTAAAGCATTAGGAACAAATTTGTTGTAAAGGCTTAACTGCTCAACTTGGGTACCAAAAACAATTTCATGCTCACCCATTAAGTAAGTTGCATCGAAATTGAAGGTCAAATTGTCATTCTTAGCAACGTTGCTGTGGCGGTATTCGTCGGTACCAAACGCAAAGCTAGGCCCGTTGAAGAACATGTCTACTTGAACCGAACCAATGTCTGAGTTAGTTAAAGAGTTAGCTTCCACATCTTTGTAGGTGATACCCATTTCAGTAATGAAATTTGAAGACCAGTCACTGTATAAACGAGCGCTGATGTTGTTCATGCGCGTATGGTATGTGTATCGGCGCGAAGCCAACTGAACAAAATCTCCACCGGTAGAGAAGTTACGCTCATCGGAGTTATCCTGCCACTGGTAGGTCACATCTAAACGGTGAGCTTGGTTAATATTCCAACTTAGCTTAGTTAACCACTTACGATCTTTACTCTCTGGGTCCCCACCTAGAGAATCCTGAATACCATAACGCTCGTCTAATATACGAAGAAATTCATTATAGTCTGCTTCAGAAACGTAGAACTCGTTAGTAGCGCCGCTGCCTTCAAAGCCGTAGTCTAAATCGATTTCACGGCTCCATTCTTCATAACTGGTGAAGAAAAATAACTCATCTTTAATAATAGGGCCGCCGAAAGACAGGCCAAAAGTCGACATTGACTGATTAGGCTCAATGTCTTCATTACGGTATGTACGATAGCCGTTTTCGTCCAGGTCACCATAATTCTCTCGAACCGCCTGTACGTCACCTTTTAAGTCGGCGTCAGAAAACTCGTAAAATAACTCGCCTTCGAACTCGTTAGTACCTGACTTAGTTACCGCGTTAATAGTACCGCCTGAGAAGTCGCCTTTTTTCACAGAAAACGGCGCGGCATCCACTGATATTTGCTCAATAGCACTTAACGATACGGGAGGCTGTTCAGTTGGGTAGCCACCATAATTCAGACCAAAGTCATCATTCTGGCCAATACCATCAACCGTGACGCTGTTCATGCGTGGGTCACCGCCAGCAATAGTCATTTCACCTGAGCCGTTGATGGTTACTAGCGGGTTAATGCGAGCGACGTCTTTCAGATCACGATTGAAGCTTGGCATATTATCAATGGTATCTTCACCAAAGCTGCTGCTCGCACCACCGCTTTCCATCATGATAGCCGAGCCGCTAACAACTAAGCGCTCCATGTCTGCTGACTCTAACTGACGACTAACACGGAAAGTGTCTCCAAGATCAAGGTAAACGCCTTCTAAAACGGCATCGCGATATTTATCAGAGTCCAGAATTACCTGGTAAGGACCACCAACACGAAGACCTTTAGCGGAGAAAACACCGTCTTCGTTAGTTGTAAACTCATTAACCGTGCCTGTTGGTTGGTGAATGATGACAACTTTTGTATTTGCAGCCGGGTTACCCTGAGGGCCAGTAATAACACCGCGCATAGATGATGATGTTTCCTGAGCGAAAGCAGCACCGCTAAGGCCCATAGCAATAGCAGCCGCAAGAGCTGTACGCTTGAAAGTAGAGTTAAACATAGTTTTGTTCTTCCCGGTTTTGGTTTTGGGTTTTTAAGCACAAATAAGGGTATAGCTTATTTGTGACAATTCTGTGAAAGAAAAAGGAAAAAGTTAACGAAGCGAAAGCTTTGGAGGGAGGGAGCAGTGAATAATAAAAAGAAGAAAAGTTAGACGTTTGTTTATTATTCGATGATGCCCCACGGCATAACAGCTGATTCATCACAGGGAAGCTCATGACTTGATAAGCCTCGAGACTGTGGTTGGTGGTCGGAGCTGTTGGGTATGCCGCTTGATTCATTACGCTTCTAAGACATTTATGTGTCAGATATGTGACATATTTTAATCAAAATATTCGCCCTTGCCTAGCGCTTTGGGAACCTTTATTCTTCTTAATTGTCATAGGCGTTTCTCAAACAGGCATTCCCATGGGCTTTATGCGGTTTTCAATATACTCAACATTTGTACTTTTTATGATCACTTCTCTTTCTGCGTTCGCAGGTTCTGGCAAAAGCGAACCTGAGACGGTTCGTATTGCAACTTTTAATGTCAGTATGGACGCGTCTAATTATCTGCCGGAAAACGAACTCCCTACGCTGAAGAGCTCTCCTCTTCCTGGTGTTCTGGAGCAAAACCATGAGCAAATTCGTGGTATTGCAGAAATACTTCAACGCGTACGTCCCGATGTGGTCCTACTGAACGAGTTTGACTACGTTGATAAAGCCGTAGGTATTGATGTTTTCCGCAGTGATTATTTAGAAGTGTCTCAAAACGGCCAGGCAGCTATTGACTACCCTTATGCCTACACCGCCCCTGTTAACACCGGTGTGCCTTCACCTTTCGATTTAAACCGCGATGGCAAAGCCAGTGGCTCTGGTGACGATGCCTGGGCTTTTGGTTGGTACCCGGGTCAATACGGCATGGTTATTTTGTCAAAATACCCTCTGGCAGCCGAGGACGCGCGTACCTTCCAGCATTTCCTATGGAAAGATATGCCGGGCCGCCACATTCCTTATGTACATGACTCCGATAAGCAGCCAACATCTGAGCCCTGGTTCTCTGAAGACGCTATGGCCCAATATCCATTGAGCTCGAAATCTCACTGGGATGTGCCGGTAAAAATTGGGGACCGTGTTATTCACCTATTAGCGGCGCACCCGGTACCGCCTGTCTTTGACGGTCCTGAGAACCGTAACGGAATGCGCAACTATGATGAAATCCGCTTGTTTGCTGATTATTTAACACCTGGTCGCGATAACTATCTTTATGACGATAACGGTGTTCGTGGCGGGCTAGGTGAAGACGCTAGCTTTGTAATTCTGGGAGACATGAATGCACAAGCAGGCGCAGGTGGTGTTGACGGTGCAATTGAGCAGCTCCTCGAGCACCCGCGCGTCAACGACGTTAAGCCACAAAGCGAGGGTGGTAAATTGCATTCGCCGGATATTGAGGGTTCTCAATTTCACACAGCGGCTTGGCGCAAGCGCGTTGACTACGCCCTACCGTCTGATGACTTAGTGGTCAAAAATGCAGGGGTTTTCTGGCCCGTTAACGATGAGCCAGGTGCCGACATGATGAAAAAGCGCCAGGCTTCTTCTGACCACCGCTTGGTGTGGATAGATATTGTGAAGTAAACGCCCTTTACGCCCATTTAATGGGCTGCCGTCCGTGCTGCTGCAGATAATCGTTGGCTTTTTTGAAATGGTTAGCGTCAAAAAAGCCGCGATGCGCAGATAAGGGCGATGGGTGTGGCGCGGTCAGAATGTAATGCTTAGTGCCATCAATCAGCGGGATCTTTTTCTGAGCATGTGAACCCCATAATAAAAACACGACATGCTCTGTCGCTTCCGACACTTTTTTAATAACGGTATCGGTGAAGGTTTCCCAACCCCAGCTTGCATGACTGTGCGCTTTTCCCTGCTCAACCGTAAGCACTGTATTTAATAAGAGCACGCCTTGCTGCGCCCATGCGGTCAAGTCTCCATGTTGAGGGAGTACGGTGTCTGGGTAGTCCAGAGCAATTGCCTTAAACATATTGCGCAGTGACGGCGGAAACTTCACGCCTTCTTTAACAGAAAAACTCAGCCCATGCGCCTGACCTGGCCCGTGATAAGGGTCCTGCCCCAGAATAACCACTTTCACCTGCTCGGGCTCGGTCAACTTCAGTGCATTAAATACTTCTTCCTTTGGAGGGTAAACGACCGTCTGCTGACGTGCCAACTCAACACGTTGCCACAATTCTTTGAAGTACGGCTTTTGTTTTTCTTCGGCAAGTAAGTCGCTCCAGGGCATTGGAATTCCTTTAGTTCAGGCTACACCTTTGTATCATAAAACGATATGATCCCACTTCTCAACTGAATGATTTCAAGGTTTAGCATGACAGAGCGAAATAGCTTACCGAAAGTAAGTGTTTACTTAATAACACTCAATGAGGGCCGTCATTTAGATGAAGTTCTCAGCAGTGTCAAAGGCGCCGACGAGATAGTGTTAGTCGACTCAGGTTCCACCGACGATACACTCGAAATTGCCGAAACCCACGGTGCACGAATTATTCACCAATCGTGGCTAGGCTATGCAAAACAAAAAGCCTTTGCTCTAGAGCAATGCAAAAACGACTGGGTCATCAACTTAGATGGGGACGAGGTTCTGCCTGAGGGCGCTTTTGAAACCATTCAACATCGCATCGCGCAGAATGATATCAATGGTATCTATTTAGCTCACGACGATATCTTTATGGGGCACTCTCTGCCCGGTCATCGCCACCACCGTTTCCGCCGAGTCTACCGAAAATCTAAGTCTCACTGGAACACATCAACCAAAGTTCATGAGCATATCGAGGTAGAGCCGCCTCTGACTCATTTGCCGATCGATGTTAAACATTATGGCTACGATTCAGCACATGGGTACATGGATAAGCTGAACAAATATTCGCTGCTGAAGGCTAAACAGCGAGAAGAGAGAGGTCGTCACTGCAGCTTAGCTCGGGTATTACTTATATTCCCGCTGATGTTCATCAAGTTTTACTTTATCCGCCGGATGTTTTTAGCCGGTTGGCGAGGCTTTATTAAGGCAAATATTGATGCTTTTCACTTTTTTCTCACTGAAGCTAAGCTTTATGAGCGCGCCTACAGGCGTAAGCGCGGTGACGATGTAGAAAAGTCAGAGCGATAACATGTCATTTTTACCGATATTTTTAATTAACCTCGACCGCTCTCGTCATCGCCTTGAAGATGTCGACAAATCGATGAAACAGCTCGGCCTTGACTATGAGCGTGTCCCCGCCATTGATGGGCGAGTGATATCCACTTCAGACATAAACGCAGCGTATAGCCATAAACTAAACGCAGAACGCTATAATTATGATTTAACGCAAGGGGAAATCGCTTGCTATATGAGTCACCGAAAGGCATGGCAAAAGTTATTAGATAGCGATCATCAAGCAGCCATTATCCTCGAGGATGACATTGTGCTTAGTCCGGCATTTGCTCACTTGCATCATGCCACTGCTGAAATTGAGAACAGCGCTTACTCTGACTGGGATATTATTAAACTAGCTCAACCATTCAAACCCAAAGAGTCCAGACAGCTGGACACTATTGGCGACTTTCAATTAGTCGACTATATTAAACCGCCGATGGGCGCTTGTGGTTATTTAATAAGTCGAAAAGGCGCAAAGAAAATGTTGTCTCGTACACCGTTTTTTCGCCCGGTCGATGTTGATATGCAATGGCAATGGGAAACAGGTGCTCATGTTCTCGGCTTGCTCCCTTACACCGTTGATAACAGTCATACGCACGAAAGTGATATCTTCAGTGTTGCCAACAGACACGATGCCAGGCGCAGGGGCTGGGTTCGTTTGAAAGAGCAATGGCGGTTCTTTTGCCAGAACCGCCGCTACCATAAAAACAGAGAAAGAAGTTAATCTTCTTTCTCTTGGTACTTCTCAAACCAATGTAAGATATAAGCAACTTTATTCATCAGGTTGCTGGGCCGCGCGTAAATGCCATGGCCTGAGTCCTGAATGCGCACCATAGCAGTGTCGACACCTTTCAATTTCAAGGCCTGATAATATTGCTCGGTTTCCGACATGGGCGTTCTGTAGTCATTCTCACCGGTTAATAGCATGGTCGGCGTTGTCACATTGCCAACGTAGCTAATTGGCGAGCGCTCCATGTAATGTTCCATATTATCCCATGGTAGGCCCGGGAACCAATACTGGTAGAAGAAGTTATACATGTCTGCAGTGAGCACAAAGCTGTACCAATTAATGACCGGTTTCGCCACAACAGCTGCCTTGAAGCGGTCTGTGTGACCCACTATCCAAGCAGTTAGTACGCCACCACCACTGCCACCGGTGACAAACAGCTCATCTTCGTTAATAAAACCTTTTTCAATTACTGCATCAACGCCGTCCATAAGGTCGTTATAGTCATCGCTTGGATAGTTATGATGAATTTCATTGGCGAAATCAGCACCATAGCTAGTACTGCCACGAGGGTTGGTATACAGCACGACATAACCGGCCGCTGCAAAGAGCTGAACTTCAGCGGCAAAACGCGGACCATAATTAGTATGTGGACCGCCATGAATTTCCAGCATCAATGGGTATTTTTTGTCTTTATCGAAGTTGGGCGGATACGCAATCCAACCCTGTAAGTCTTTACCATCGACGCTCGACTTATAGCGAATCTCTTCTACTTTTGCGAGTTGCTTGTGAGCTAACGCGTCCTCATTCAGGCGAGTCACTTGTTGGACATTGTCGTCTTGCCATAACGCCAATTCAGCTGGGCGCATTGGGTTTGAAATGGTAAAAGCAATTTTGTCCCCTTTTGCAACACTGAAGTCGCCTCCACCATAAGGTCGGCTGTAAGAAAGGCCACCCACGCGGTCAGTTAAGTGCGTGTGCTCGCCGTTTAAGTCCGTTCGTGCCAGTTGCCCAATTCCGTTGTCGTCATAAGTAAAATAGATGCCACGGCTGCCAGAGTCCCACTCAAAGCCAGTAACGCTGCGATCTAAGTCTGGTGTTAACACTTCGATATCAGTGCCATCGGTATTCATGACGTAGAGCTTAGTAATCTGATAGCTCATTTTTTCATCGTCATAACCGGTATACGCTATTTTCTCGCCGTTTGGTGACACTTTAGGTGAACCGTCTGGTCCATTTCTGTCAGTAATTGGCGATACCTCTTTGCTAGCAACGGTTAGCTGATAAATTTCACTATTTACAGGGTTAAGGAATGCGTCGTCCCGACGATTCGCTGAAAAGAAAATACGTTTCCCGTCGGCTGACCAGGCCAGATTACCACCATGGTTAAATTCGTCCTCGGTTAACTGACGTGGCGAGCCTCCCGTAGCAGGCACAACATAAACTTGCTGGAATCCGTCTTCTGCATAGCCACCGCCGTCATAACGGTAATTGCCTTTATCGATATATTTCGGTGGTGTTGTCCAGTTTGCCCCTTCGGGTTTTCCCGGCAAGCTTACCGGAGCAGGTTCTGGCTTTGGTGTAAACATTGAAAATGCGATTTGGCTACCATCGGGCGACCAACTCAGTCCTGACGGCGCTTTCGTTAATTGAGTAATGGCGGCGCTTTCACCCGAGTCGACCCAATAGATATGGATTTGCGGGCTGCCTGTTTCTGTCGATACATAGGCTAACCGTTTGCCATCGGGCGACCATACGGGTTGGCTCTCACTGCCTTTCTCACCGGTTAATGGACGAATATCACCGTCAGGTAAGACACTCCATAAGCGCCCTACTTTACGGTCGTTTTGTATGTCCATAGACTGACGGACAAATACGCTCCACTCGCCACTTGGGTGAATGGTCGGTGACGATGCGTACTCCAGAGTGAATACGTCTTCTAACGCCAGTTTTTCCTGAGCGACTGCGGCACCTGATACAGCCAGAGCCGCTGCTGCAACTATCCACTTTTTCATTGTTGTTCTCCCCAGACATTACACCTGACGTAGGTAACGTCAGGCTACATTCGCATACGGACATAAAAAAACCGCCTCTTAGAGACGGTTTTATCGCGATTCAAAACATGAATCAATGTATTAGAACGCGTATGAGAAGCTAACGGACGCAAAGTCACGGTCCGCTAACGGGTCTAAGTCGCTGTCTGAATACATGGTGTAGCCAAGAGTCACTTTATAGGTTGACAGGTAGTCAGCCATTAAATTCAGACCCAGAGATTTGCGGTCTTCAATAAAGTTACTGTTTGGCGAATGACCATTTACGTCATGGTTAAACTGGACTGTTGGATTTAACCCCCAACCTTGCCACACGTTTGAATATTCAAACTGGAAACGCGTGCGATAACCCCAGGATGTTGAGGTCACAAAACCTTCGCAGTTGCCATTTGCCATTGGGCCAGCGTCCTGCTCTGTTAAGCACTTACCAAATAACGGTAAACGACCGTAGCGTTGTTCTTGAATGCCCGGCATGTCGTGAACACTGTTCATCGCTACCTCACCGACAAAGGTCATACGATCTGAACCTAAGAAACGGTCGAAGAAACGAACGAAACTAATTTGTGCTTGACTTACATCTAAGCGGTCATAACCATTTGCCTTTTCACCAAGAGGCGTTGTAGTTACTCGATCAGCAAATGTGCTTGGCGTGTTAGGACGTAAGCCAGCGGTCAAAATTTCAGTGGTGTTGATTTGTACCGGCATACCGTCACGGTAGCTATACTCACCAGACACAGACCACATACCGAGGTTTGTGCTAAAGCTTAAACCATAAACTTCAGTATCTTCCGGATATTCCAGTACCAAGCGTGGACCATCAATCGGATAACCATTTGGTGTCGACCATGCATAATCTGGTGCTTGACCAGCTGCTCCCGCCGCTTCTTGATAAGGACGAGGATCAACACTCCAGTTATACGCAGAAATAATTGGTGTGTTGTTGTGCAGGTTCAGGTAGTAAACACCAAACTCAGCACCCAGATCCATTGAGTAGTAGCGTAAGTTTGCGCCCCACTGACCACTGTCAGAGGCTTCAATGCGCGGGTTGCTTCCAATATAAGCTCCCGCCTCAAAAGATTGGCGATCACTTAACGAGATACCATTGCCTATACTGGGGTTTAGCGTAACGGTGCCACAACCCGGACCACCAATAATATCAACACTTGAGAAGTACGTACCGCAGCCATCCAACTTGGTGTTGTCCCACTCATATTGGTAGAAGGCTTCAAAGTTCATTACGTCGGTTAAACCGATGTTGGTACTTATCATACCGACTGGCAACAAGGCTTCTTTAATTTCAGCACCTGGACGGCGAGCGGCGTTGACGTCTAACGGGTTAATGTCGTTAATGCCGTTGAAAACGAAGGTACTTTCACCCCAGCTTAATACCTGACGACCCACACGGACGTTTGCAGGCATATCACCGATATCAAAGTTTGCATAAACAAATGCGTCTAGCAACTCAACTCCATGCCCCTGCGAATAATCGTCAAAAGCATCATCATTTAGTTTCTTATTCGGGAAGTAGCCATTGGGACTGTGACCATGCGGCATTTCCTCTTCAGAAATCACATAGTCGTACCAATAGTTAAAGCGCACAAAAGCACCATGATTATCACCGTCAATGCTTAAATCGTGAACACCTTTGAAAACTGATGATACTAAGTCGCCTTTGTCAAAGTTCAAGTTGCCGTCATCACCGACACTTGAGCCTGCGGTTCCGCCTGCGCGGTTGCCTGGATGAATCAGGTGGTTGGCCTGATCTTCCATACGCCATGACGCACCGTAGGACAGAATAGAGTCGAATTTAATTTCATAGTCGCCGACTTCGAAGTCAGCAGCCTGGCCTGTAGCCGCAAAGCTCAGTGCAATGGCCGTAGCCAGAGGAAGTTTTTTTAGCATAGTTGTTCTTCTTTTCATTGTGAGCCACCTAATCCTTTAAACTTGTTTGGCGGTTATAGATGAATCATGTCCGATGAGTTAAAAATATGCAAGTGTATGAACACGAAAAGATAACAAGTTGTTGGAAAAAGTGCGGGAAAATGTCGTTACCAGCGTCTAAATTGACGCTGGTAACGAGTCTTCAAAAGTGTTTTATAACTTTTCTTTGAGTTCGGGAAGAACATCAAATAAGTCGGCTACCAAACCGTAATCCGCCACCTGGAAGATAGGTGCTTCTTCGTCTTTGTTGATAGCAACGATGACTTTGGAGTCTTTCATACCGGCTAAGTGCTGGATAGCACCACTGATACCGACAGCCACGTAAAGCTGTGGCGCAACAATTTTACCGGTCTGACCCACCTGCATGTCGTTAGGGACAAAGCCAGCGTCAACGGCCGCACGTGATGCGCCTACCGCCGCCCCTAGTTTGTCGGCAATGTCTTCCAGCATGTGGAAGTTTTCACCGTTTTGCATACCACGACCACCGGAAATGACGATTTCCGCTGCCGTCAGGTCTGGGCGCTCAGAGTCCGCCAGTTGCTCTCCAACAAACTCAGATTTGTCGTTGTTAAACACTGAATCGATGCTCTCAACATCACCACTACCACCTTCTGCTGCTACCGCATCAAATGCGGTTGCACGGACAGTAATGACTTTGATGTTGTCTTCTGATTGAACGGTAGCAATAGCGTTACCCGCATAAATAGGACGTTTGAACGTGTCGTCGCTTTCTACCGCGATAATGTCGGATACTTGCGCTACGTCCAACAAAGCAGCAACGCGCGGCATAAAGTTTTTACCGGTCGTGGTCGCTGGTGCCAGGATGTGGCTATAGTCTTTGCCTAACTCTGCGACCAACTCACTGATGTTTTCAGCCAACTGGTGCTCGTAAGCTTCGTTATCGGCCAAAATCGCCTTCTTCACGCCGTCCGCTTTAGACACGTTCTCAGCAACAGTTGAGCAGCCTTTACCAGCAACCAGTACATGAATATCGCCACCGATTTTCTGGGCAGCGGCTAACGTTTTGAGCGTTGAAGGATCAACTGCGTTATTGTCGTGTTCTGCTACTACTAAGATGCTCATAATACTTTGGCCTCGTTCTTCAGTTTGTCTACCAGCTCGTCAACATCGGCAACTTTCACACCCGCACTGCGCTCTGCAGGCGGCTCGACTTTCAGCAGCTTAACAGTGCGTTTTACTTCAACGTCCAGCTCGTCTGGTGTTGTGGTTTCCAGCGGCTTACGCTTGGCCTTCATAATGTTTGGCAGTGACGCGTAACGCGGTTCGTTCAGACGCAAGTCGGTGGTAACAATTGCTGGCAGGTTCAATTTAACGGTTTGCAGACCGCCATCAATTTCGCGAGTCACATTAACAAAACCGTCACCCATTTCGACTTTTGACGCGAAAGTGCCCTGTGGCATGCCGGTTAAAGCACCCAGCATTTGACCGGTTTGGTTGTTGTCTGAATCGATAGACTGTTTACCCAGAATGACCATGTCCGGCCCTTCTTTCTCTACCACGCCTTTGAGAATTTTCGCAGCAGATAAAGAGTCCGGCATGTCATCGGTTTCAACCTGAATAGCACGGTCAGCGCCAAGTGCTAAGGCAGTGCGAAGTTGTTCCTGAACGGCTTTAGGTCCAATTGACACAACCACAACTTCATCAGCAGTACCGGCTTCTTTTAAACGCACCGCTTCTTCTACTGCTATTTCGCAAAATGGGTTGAGTGCCATTTTGACGTTCGCCAAATCGACATCAGACTGATCTGGTTTCACACGAACTTTGACGTTGTAGTCAATGACGCGCTTAACCGCGACGAGTATCTTCATGTTGTACTTCCTTTTGCTGGAATGTTCTTAATGTTGGTGTTTATTATGCTGCCATTATCCTAAACTGGCGTCGATCTCACAAGTTGTGGGAGAATAAAACTCTATTGCCGTAAGGGAGAGTTTACATGGCCAGCTGGGAACAGCTTTTTCGTCAACTAGTGCAACAGGCTAGAAGTCTAGCAGAATATCCGGCGGAATGTCGTGATGACGATCATCTGGTGGGTGGCTGCGAGGCAAAGGTGTGGCTGTGGCTGGATACTTCTGATGTGGAGGCAGTAGTGATTCGTTTTGATTCTGAGTCGCGCATTGTGCGCGGGCTACTGGCACTACTGCAACAGCGGCTGGACGGCTGCTCGGTAGCGGAAATAGCCGACTTTGACATTGACGCCTTTTATCGCGCCGAAGGTTTAGATAACGCCCTAAGTCCCTCACGCAGCAACGGCCTGTATCAGGTCGCCAAAACCCTGAAGTTGCGGGTTATTGAGGCGTGAGTGAGCGCTGAGGTTATAGGAGCTACTGCGGAGGACGCCCGTGAATACATCCTTGTAGGGCTTGGGCAGCGCCGTCCATGGCGCTGCACACCTCCGCAGTAGCTCCCATAACCACCGGGCGCGCTCACGATACCTTCAATGTACGGCGCTTTAACCGAGCGGATGCCGGAACCAGGCCGACTTTTAACCCAAAGGGCTTAAACAGTCTATTAATTATGTCGCTAGAATAATTGCCTAGATCATTTTCAACTTCTGAAACGGTCTTTCGGGAAGTTCTTGTGAGCTTGGCATAATCGCTTTGATTCAACCCAGTAATTTTTTTCCTGAACTCCTGCAACGCTTGTCCCTGGCTTATGTCACCCTGTAATAGTTGTAGCGCAATACGTTCAATAAGAGCTTCTCGCTCTTCGCCGCTAAGCTGGTTACTCTTAATCATAGCAGCCCCCAGCGTTTCAGTTTTTCTGGAATATTTGCCAGTCCGACTTTAGGCATCGTCATAATGCTGTCTGGAACGCCTCGTTCTCTTAATCTACTTTCCAAACCAATAAGTCGCTCAGCCGATGTATTCAGGTCACCGAGCAATTGTTCGGGTTCAATTAAATCAGAAAGCTCCTCGCAGATGGCGCCAAAGTTATATTCGCCACCACTTTCCATTGGCTCTCCCCAAACAGTTGATCTTGGCACTCCTTCGGGGTCAGCTCGCATCGGCGCAAAATCATAAATTGGCGTAAGTTGAATGCCGCTGTTACTTCTGAAAAACGCTGTGTTACGACCGTGATTGTCGGAATTGCCAAAGGCAATATTCAATAGATCCCGCCTTACCCATTCGGTTACGAACGCCTCTACATTAAAATAAGCTCCCTGTTCTTTCACCGTGTATGAGTTTTCAATTTTGCTGACTAACTCACGTATAACATCAGCATGACGAAGACGTACACCCGGAGCTCTTTTTAAAATAGAGTAGACAGATTCCATTGCCTTGCGAGTAGCGACGCCATTAACAACTTCAACATCGAAACGCGGGAGCCAAAGTGAGGGAAAGTTTTCACCCTCTTCAAGCCGCATCGGTGCGGTTGCTATGGTATTAAACCCCATACTGTCAAGCTCGCGATAAAAGTGATATTCCGTGCGCAGGATATCGCAGTCAATTGGCTTGCGCTGACCCCGGGGAAACTTCACCAGATAAAATGCGTCCTGAGTATTGGTATCCTCTTGAAAGGTATCTATCCAAACCTCGTCATTATTGTTGCATCGCAGCAATAATTTTGGCGCTTCGCCACCCGCACCGGTTGCTCCCCCGGCAATAGCTCCTCGCTGTTGAGCATACTCAAGAAAACTCGCGTTTCTTTCTACAACGTCGCTGACACTAAACTGAGGAGGGTCTATAGTTTCGTTCTGGTTTTCGACAGCTTCTTTTATTCTCAAATGTCCAACAGGTGCAATTGCAGCTTTTTCAAGCAACGCCAGATTTTGTTCGCTTAGTGGCGAATTGGATATTTCAAGCTGCTCTACCCAAAACCGTCGTGCCGCACCACTTGGGATAATATCATCAAGAAAGCGAAGCCAACCGGGTTGATCGTCGTCATCGAAATAAAGCTGAACGGGATGGTTTAAGGAAACAGCATGGTGGTCATCCTGCTCCAGGTGCTCAATAGCGTAGCCCGTTTTATACTGAACTTGTACATCGGGCTCATTCTGCCCGTTTCGTTCAGTAAAAGTTAACATAGCTATGTCCTGCCACTGGTTTTGCAGGTAAGCCTGTACCGTTAGACTATTCATGACGCACCTAAAATTGAGTGATATTACACTCAAAATAGACAAATAAATCTATTTTTGCAACCTATACCACGCAAAATGTTATTTTGGGGGTGCCATTCGCTTCAATAACGTAGCAGTGGCTTGCATCGCAAAGCTGCAGGTGACGACCATAGCGGCGCCAAAGCCGGAGCTGCAGTCCATGCGCATGGAGCCAGAGCCGGGTTTTTGCAGGGTCACTTCACCTTCTAGCTCACCGGAAATAACCGGATAGCGCAGTTGCTCTTCGGAGTAGACACAGTCAACGCCCCATTTGCGCTTGGGGTTCTTAGAAAAACCGTAGTCGCGGCGCAGTTGTGAGCGGACTTTGGCGAGTAGCGGGTCCTGTTTGGCTTTGGCTAAGTCACCGACGCGGATCATGCCGGGGTCTATCTGCCCGCCTGCACCGCCGCACACCACCAGGCGTAGCTTCCGGCGTTTACACCAGGCGACTAAGGCGGCTTTGGTATTGACGCTGTCTATTGCATCCAGCACCGCATCAGCGCCGGTTAGGTACTCTTCGAAGTTCTCGGGCAATAAAAAGTCATCAATAACCTTAACTTCGCAGTTTGGATTAATAGCTTTTACCCGCTGTGCCAGCACTTCTGTTTTGAGCTGGCCAATGGTGTCATCCGTAGCCGGTAACTGACGGTTGATATTGGTGATGCAGACATCGTCCAGGTCAATGAGCGTGAGCTTGCCAATGCCGGTACGTGCCAGTGCTTCGACCGCCCAGGAACCCACGCCGCCAAGCCCGGCGACCACTATGTGTAACTGCTGAAAATGGTTAAGCGCCTGCTGTCCGTAAACACGGCTAACACCACCAAAACGCTGATCGGGTACTTCACTCATGACTGGGTTGTTCACTCACATCGTAGATAATAATGCCCACCTGGTGCACTTCACCACGCGGATTCTTAAGCGGAATTAGGGTCACGTTTTGGTACATCCACTCGCTCTGCCCGCTTATGGGCCGGCTGTGGCGAAAACGAAACACATAAGGACGCTGTTGCCAGGTAATAAACACCCGCGAATTCAATTGCCGTACGCGGTCAATTTTACGCTGGAACCAGGCTTGGTCGATACCCGGACAACAGCGGAATAAATTTTTATCGCGCACTTCACTGGGCCGCAGACCGCTGTGGTTCTGCATAAACTCATTCCACATCTGAATGTTGTTGTCGTTATCGACCACCACAATGCCTACATCAATGGCGCCCAGAATGCTCAGCTTGCTGTGCAGCTCGTCCATATCGTCTATCATCGGTCATCCTCTTCGCTTTGCAGCCAGTGCGCCAGCTGCTGGTCGAGAATTTTCACGGCATCGGCCGGGAACAGCAGCAAAAGGTCAAACGCCAGCTTATGCTCCGGCAACTGATAGCCTATTTCTATAGCCAGAATTTTCTGCCAGCGCTGTTCGCCGTGTTGCAGTAACTCTTGCATGGACTGGTTTTCGCCCAGTAATACCGGCTGTGACGCCGCGAACTCCACATGCAACTGCTGACCTAAACCATTTAAGCAGGCAGAGGATAAAATAGAGGCTACGTCCATTAATGACTCAATGCGCTGTTGCTTTACCGAACCACTCTCACCGAGTTTTGCGCCTAACAACCGACCAATGTCGTCAATAGCCGCTTCATTAAAAAGTGTTAGAGCTTCCCCCAGAATACCACTGCCGGAAAACCCCTGACTCACTGCCGCTACTTGCTGCTTAGCGTCTATGGACTCTATCGCCATGTGCAGTTCAGAAGGGGCTATGAAGTTGACGTTAGGCACGGGTAATTCAATGAATGTATCTAATACCCGGGCTAAGTGATCACCCGCCTGACCCATGGCAACGTTTGAAACCTCGCGGTATACATCGAGCGGATTAGACGGAGCCTGAGTTTGCTGGTCGGCGACTTTTAGTTGTCCACCGGCGGGCTGGTAAAGGCCGAACTGCTGCAATAGAGTTTGTACGTCCTCGGCTTTCATCGGCTTTTTCACGAAGGCCATGGCACCTAATGACTGCACGCGCTTTTGCGCCTCAGGCTGTATGTCACCCGACACCACAATAACCAGAGTTTCTAACTGCTCGTCTTTGATGGCCTGCAGAGTTTCGTAGCCGTCTTTTACCGGCATATTCAAATCCAGAAACAGGATTTCCGCACGCCCTTCACGCACACAAGTAAGCGCTTGCTCACCGTGCTCAGCCTGGTGTACCTCGGCATCCCAGTCATCGGGTAGCGTGCGCAACAGCTGTTTCCGCGCCATTTTCGAGTCATCGCACAGCGTGACTTTTAGCGTCATAGTGTCAGGTTTCCGCCCGTTGGTTAATACCGTTATTCTAGCGCAGGCAGTAGCCTGATGCCATTGCATCAGGTACGATATAAAACATTACGCACAACACAATTTTATATAAAAATGAAACAATACTTAGAGCTGTGCCAACGCATTGTTGACGAAGGTGTGTGGGTTAAAAACGAACGCACAGGCATTAACTGCCTAACGGTTATAAACGCCGACTTAGAGTACGATGTTGCCAACAACCAATTCCCGCTCATTACCACTCGCAAAAGTTATTATAAGTCAGCTATTGCTGAGCTTTTGGGCTATTTGCGTGGCTACGACAGCGCCGCTCAGTTTCGTGAGATTGGCTGCAAAACCTGGGACGCCAATGCCAATGAGAACCAGGCCTGGCTAAACAACCCGAACCGAAAAGGCGAAGATGACATGGGCCGCGTGTATGGTGTACAGGGGCGGTCATGGCAAAAACCGGACGGCAGCCACTTAGATCAGTTGAAAAAGGTGATCAATAACCTATCAAAAGGCATTGATGATCGCGGTGAAATAGTCACCTTCTATAACCCCGGCGAATTTGAGCTGGGTTGTTTGCGCCCATGCATGCATACCCACAACTTTTCGCTGTTAGGTGACACGCTTTACTTAACCTCGTATCAACGCAGCTGCGATGTGCCGCTGGGGCTCAACTTTAACCAAATTCAGTGCTTTGTTCTGCTGGCGCTGGTTGCGCAAATCACCGGGCACAAGCCGGGCAAGGCCTATCACAAGATAGTGAACGCTCACATCTATGAGAACCAGTTGGAACTCATGCGTGATGTACAGCTGAAGCGGGAACCGTTTCCGTCGCCGCAGCTGCATATTAACCCCGAAATTAAGTCCCTTGAAGATATTGAAACCTGGGTGAGCAAAGACGATTTCACAGTCAGCGGATACCAATGCCACGAGCCAATAAAATACCCATTTGCTGTGTAGGTGAGGTTGCCTGAGGCCTAGGAGGAAGCGGCTGTTAAGTCACATGTTTCGCTTGAGCGTTAAGGGGCTCTATGCCAGAGACGCTGCAAGTTCATCCATGAACGCTTGACGAAGGCCATCCATGGCCTTCGACACTCTGGCATAGAGCCCCTCAACACTCGTAACGCTTACATGCGCCTCAACAGCCGTTGTTTGGCCCCCTAGGCAAGGAACATTCGGTATATTATTTTAAACGCGACGCTGTGCACGAACCATCAAAATGATGCCCAGAATAATCATTGGCAGAGTCAGCCATTGCCCCATGGACATACCCAGAGACAGTAGACCTAAGTGAGCGTCCGGTTCGCGGAAAAACTCGACTATGAAACGAGCCACGCCGTAACCTAACAAGAACAGACCGCTGACTGCACCAACGCCGCGCGGTTTACGCTGGAACCACAAGATAACTAAAAACAGTAGTAAGCCTTCTAACAAGGCTTCGTAAAGCTGCGACGGATGCCTTGGCACCGGGCCACCGCTGGGGAAGTACATTGCCCATGGGACCTCTGCAGCACGGCCCCAAAGCTCGCCATTGATAAAATTACCTATACGTCCGAAGAATAAGCCCATAGGCACTAGTGGTGCTACAAAATCCCCCACTTGAAGGAAGTCGCGCTTTTTCTTCTTTGCGTATAAAAACATCGCAGCTATAACACCCAATAAGCCGCCATGAAAAGACATACCACCTTCGTGGACATAGAAAATATAGAGGGGGTCAGCAAGGAAGTAGTCAAAATGGTAGAACAAGGTATAACCGACACGTCCTCCGACGAAAACGCCGATGAAACACCAGAACAGTAAGTCACTAAACTGTTCTTTGCTCCAGTTTTCATCTGTTTTGGTTTGGCGAACGCCCCAGAAATAGGCGAAAGCAAAGGCGACAAGGTAGCTGATACCGTACCAATGCACATCAATAGGACCAATGCTAAAGGCCACTGGATCTATCGCTGGAAACTGCCAGTATTCGTTCGAAGGCACTGAGGACACTCCCTTGTTCTATTTAAAAATGAGTTGTACCGCAACAATAATTAGAAAGGCTGCAAACACGCGCTGCAGCTGCTTAACCGGTAATTTATGGGCAAGTTTAGCACCTAATGGCGCCATTAAAACCGACGCTACGGAAATGCCTATCCAAGCCGGTATATGAATTAACCCGAGAGCGCCGGTGGCTTTACCCGACAGCCAGCCGTTAGCAATAAACATAACGACGGAACTACAGCCAATAATAAAACTACCGAGCGACGATATTGCAATAGCCTGACGCACAGGAAGTCGCATTTTCGTTAAAAACGGCACAGTTAAGGCCCCACCGCCAATTCCAACTAAGCCCGATATGGTGCCAATAATATAACTCCCTAAGGCAACCAACCGTTTTGACACCGATGTCATCGGCTCACCGGTTTTCTGAGGCAGAACCATTCGAGCAGCCAAGGCTATTAATACAATGGAAAAAATACGCTTCAGCCAGTCTGGGTCAATAACGGTAACCAGGTACGCTCCGGTCATTGCCCCGATAGACAAGCCAGGCAAAACACGAACTAACCAAAACTTTTCCATTAAGCCGTGCTTAGCATGAGAACGCGAAGCGCTGGCGGTTGTCATGCAAACGGTAGCCAAACTGGTTGCTATAGCACTCGGAACCACCAGTTCAGGAGGCACACCTATTATCGGCAACAAATAAATAAGTAGCGGCACAATAACCAAACCGCCACCAATACCGAGCATTCCAGCCAACAAACCGGCAACTGCTCCGCCGCCCAAACACAAAAGCCAAGTGCTTAATAGCATGTTTATTTCCCTGCCCGCACAAAGCCGCCAAGCCCCATGCTTTCCATTTTGTCCGCTATCATACTGCGTATTTGCTCCGGGTTACGTGCCTGTAACGCTTTTGCCAGCATGACATTGAGCGTACTTGAACGTACGTTGCGGAGAATCCAACGCACTCTGTCAACGTTATAACTGTTCATACTGAGCTGCCGATACCCCATTGCAACCAAAAGCAACGCGCCGCCAGGGTCACCGGCTAATTCACCACATACGCTAACAGGCTTACCCAGTTCCTCACAGCGCCGGGCAATTTCATCCAAACTCGCTAAAACTGCCGGGTGGTAGGCGTCATAAAGGCTGGCAACGCGTCGATTATTGCGGTCAACCGCCAATAAATACTGTGTTAAGTCATTACTGCCTACTGAGAAAAAGTCGACTTTACTGGCCATGGCCGGTAATTGATAAATAGCCGCAGGGACTTCTATCATCACCCCTAATTGCGGCTGGAATAGGTTTACGCCAACTTCGCACCCCTGCTCTTCTGCAACCTCGAAATACGCCTGTTTAATGAGCCGTGATGCTTCGTCTACCTCACTGGTGCTCGTGATCATAGGCAATAAAATACGTAGATTACTTTTACCAATACTGGCTCTTAGCATTGCCCGAATTTGTATCAGAAAAATCTCAGGATGGTCGAGCGTCAGTCGTATACCGCGCCAACCTAAGAAAGGGTTGTCTTCCTGCAGCGGAAAATACGGTAGAGGTTTATCGCCGCCTACATCGAGTGTCCGCATAACCACCGGACGATCAGGAAACTGTTCAAGCACCTCCTGATACATTTCCGTTTGCTCGTCTTCTGTCGGTAGCTGGTCGCGCATCATAAACGGAATTTCAGAGCGATAAAGCCCAACACCGTCAATATTCAAGGACTGTAAATAATCGTGAGCAACATCCAAACCCAGGTTTAGATGTAAACTAACTCGCTGACCGTCTTGAGTTTCGGCTGGCAAATGGCTGTGCTCAGAGACAATATCCTTGAGTTCCTGCTCTTCTTCGGCCAACTGATGAAACTGACTAAGCACCTGTGGTGGCGGGTCAATATAGACTTCACCGGTATAACCGTCGACTGCAAGCTGGCGGTCAGAGAAAAAATGGAGATCAATATCATCAATACCCAATACCGCCGGAATACCCATACTGCGCGCCATAATGGCTGCGTGCGAGTTACTGGAGCCATTTAATGAAATAATACCGGCGATATGATCCTGCGGTAACTCTGCAAGCATAGAAGCTGTGACTTCATCCGCCACCAATATGAAACTATCCGGCAGAGGTTTACGTTGCCGCTGACGGTTCTGCAGGTGCATAAGCACACGCTGACCAATGTCCCGAACGTCTGTCGCACGCTCCTTAAGGTAGGAGTCCTCTAGTGCTTCAAACTGCGAGACGAACTGTTCAACCACGTATTTTAATGCGGTCTGCGCGCGCCAGCCTTCTTTAATCATGTTTTCGACGGCATCACCAAGGCTGGCGGCATCAAGCATGCCTTGATACACATCGAAAATAGCCAGCGTATCGTCAGGAACCTGCCCGGCCATGCGTCGGGACAGTTCTTTTAGGTCAGCTCGTGTGCGCGCAACGGCTTGCCGAAACTTCCGTATTTCATGAACCGGTTTATCGGAGCGCTTTGGGGTAACTTCATCCAATCTTGCTTCAGGTCGGGATACATAAGCCTCACCAATAGCCACACCTGGAGACCCAGGAAGTCCGCGAAGACTGTGAATCCACGGCGAGTGGTCACTCATTAACAGGCCTTTCGCATCGGCATGAGCAATGACCACCGCTAACTGCGCCGCCAACGTTACAATGAAGGCTTCTTCTTCGCGAGTAAACTGCCGGGCAACGCTTTGGTGAACGACAACGATACCCAACACTTTTCTGCGGTGAATAATAGGCGCAGCCAATAACCCACGATAAATATTTTCGTTGGTGTCGACCAGCTTCTTGTTGGCAGGGTGCTGACTGGCATCAGCAATATTCAATGGCTCTTCCCGCTGTGCAGCAAGACTGATTATACCTTCACCAAAGTCGACGCGAATTGACGAGCCGTCTTCTGTTCGCAGGCCATCACTGGCAGCCATAACGAATTGACGTTGATCGTTATCAGCAATAAACACACTGCAACTGTCTGTTTCTAGCGCTTCGCGTACCTGACCGACCATGGTATTTAGTGCCATGTTAAAGTCAGGCGCTTTATTCACGCCTTCAACAATTCTTTGCAGTGTGACTAACATCATTATCTTCTACGTCGGTGGTGACGCCCTCCGGACGAGCGAAATGGCATAGCATGCGGGGCAAATTCTTTCATAACCCGGCGATACACATCGCGTTTAAATGATACGACTTGTCGTACAGGGTACCAGTAACTTACCCAGCGCCAGCCATCAAATTCGGGATGACCTGAATGCAAGACATCGACGTCTTCTTCCCGACACTTCAGGCGCAGTAAAAACCACTTTTGTTTTTGTCCAACACACATGGGCCGTTGTTCACGCCGAATCAGTCGTTTTGGCAACCGATAACGCAACCAGTGACGGCTGGTGTACAGAATTTCGACCTGCTCAGGCTTTAAACCGACCTCTTCATAAAGTTCTCGGTACATTGCCTGTTCAGGAGTCTCGCCGTCGTGAATGCCTCCTTGTGGAAACTGCCAGCTCTGCTGGTTGATTCGACGAGCCCAAAATACCTGCCCATGCCCGTTACAGATGACGATTCCTACGTTGGGTCGGAATCCTTCAGCATCTATCACGCGAGCATCCTCAATTATTCTCTGTTACAGTGGATTCTTCCATAAAGCCCGGTTTCGGGCAAATACTCATTTTGGATTTGCGCAGATTTACGACATGAAAGACAAGCCCTCTCGCCCTACATCCGTTGACGAACTGTTTGAACGCGCAGCCGCACTTGCCGGTAAGCGCTTTTCGGAATTAGCCGAACAGGTGGGTTTAACTGCCCCAGAAAACCTACGCCGCGACAAAGGCTGGGTGGGACAACTTCTGGAACTGCACCTTGGCGCTACTGCAGGCTCTAAGCCCACTCAGGACTTCCCTGAGTTGGGGGTTGAATTAAAAACGCTACCGGTCACTCCAGAAGGAGAGCCATTGGAAACGACTTTTGTTTGCAGCGCCCCGCTGACGAGTATTGAAGGGGTGCAGTGGGCTACATCGAACGTGCGCAACAAACTTCAGCATGTACTCTGGTTGCCTATCGATGGCCGCCGCGAGATACCCGTTCCTGACCGGGTGGTTGGCAGCGCTTTCCTTTGGGCACCCAATGAGAAAGAGGAAGCTCAACTTCGTGCTGACTGGGAAGAGCACATGGATAGAATCGCGTTAGGACAGGTCGAGAGCATTACTGCCCGACAAGGTGAAGTTATGCAAATACGGCCGAAAGCTGCTGACGGCTCTGTTCTAACGGACGCCATTGGCCCCGAAGGCACCATCATTAAAGTTCGTCCCCGCGGGTTCTACCTCAAAAAAGACTTCACCCGAGCCATCCTTCAGCGCATTTTTGCTTAATCAGAGGCGTACCTCAACGTAGCCTAATGCTATTGCATCAGGTGCGATCTTAACGGCTTGCCTGCAAACGCTGGAGGTGAGCTTTAAATTCGTAGATATCTCTATCGAGTGCATTAGCACTAACATAAAGGTCGTAACCAAGAAGCTCGCGCATTTGTTCCATTCGCTTGCCAAAAACGCCAATAAGTCCTTTATAAACTTTACCATTAGGGCTTGTGTAACTGTCTGGAATGTCGAAGTATGGCGTATAGTCCTCCCGGTCGGGAGCTTGATGCCGTAGTGCCATTGTCAAGAGTTGGCGCTGCTCAAACAATAGTGCGGAAGCTAAGCGTGGTGATATCTCGTCTAAAACCTCTTCTACATTATGTAGACGGAAACCGATAAAGGGCGCATCTTCAAGATCGAGTACTCGGTTGACTCTGGGTACATCAAAGCGAATGATGTTTTCCCACCGAATATGCCACTCACCGCGCCGGTGTAGATATTGAATACCTTCTGGGGTAATTACCAGTGAGACTGGAGGTTCTATTAACTTTCCTATGCCAAGCAACATGAATATGCCCGAGGCCGCTCCGAGAACAACTGAAACGCCAATTGGAATGTCATCCCTAATCAGATGCAGAAAGACTAGTAGCATCAATATAAGCAGCGCGATACCGCAAAAGCTTATGGCATTGCGTCTGGCTTGTGGGCTTACAGTGAATTGCATGGCGTTCCTTTATTACTGCAAACTGGTTTATCTAGCCCAACGTGATTTACGTCAGGTGCGATTTTGAATTCACAGGCTAATGATGGTTCACCATCGCACCTGATGCAATAGCATCAGGCTGCGTCTTTACCGAAACACGACGGGTTGTATGGCTTCTAGCATCGGCTTTTGAAAGAAGTAACCTTGCATAAGAGAGACACCAGCATCTTGCAAGTACTTAAACTCGTTTTCGGTCTCTATGCCTTCGGCAATAATTCGTATGCCAAGCTGCTCTGCAATATCCAAAATACCTTTAACCAGTACCTGATTCACTTTATTAGAATCGATATCACGAATAAGCTTCATATCTATCTTAATGATGTCAGGCTGAAAGTCAGACAAGAGGTTCAATCCGGAATGACCAGCACCAAAGTCATCAATAGCAGTCATAAATCCCTCTTTCCGATAGGCTTCAAAAACATCCACCAGAAAGTCCTGGCTGACCACTTTTTCCTGTTCGGTTACCTCAAAAATAATGTTCTTCTTATCGAACCCTGTCTTGCGCGCAGTCGATAAGGTTTTGGCCAGACAGGTTTCTGGCTCATAAATAGCATTCGGCATAAAGTTAATGCTTAGCTTTGACGGCAGCTCAATTCTTGAAGCCGTCTCTATCGCTTTAACACGGCAGCTTTGATCAAAGGTATACTTTGTATCTTCCGTGATTCGCCCTAATACTTCTCCGGCGCCTTCACCATTTTCTCCGCGCACGAGCGCTTCGTAGGCAAACACATTTTTTTGGCTGGCATCAACAATGGGTTGAAAAGCCATTTTAATACCGAAGTTTAGTGGCGTTCGGCAATCGCATCCTGGACATGCAGACATAAAGTTTCCTTGCTTACTTTTTCATCGTCTTCAAACGAAAAAATTTTTTCAAATGATCACTAAAAAAATTGCCTTTTTTGAAAAATACTGTATTAAGCATTCAGCATTATATTACAAGGTAGCACAATGATAACAATTGGTTGGAGAGAATGGGGTCACCTCCCCGCGCTCGGCATTAGTAACATTCACATGAAAGTCGATACTGGCGCAAAAACGTCGTGTTTGCACGCTTTTCAACTCGAACCGTTTATGAAAGAAGGCGAGGAATGGCTGCGCATTTTCGTTCACCCTAAACAAGAATCACTGGAAGAGCACATTTGCGAAGCAAGAGTATATGACAAAAGAGAAGTGACCGACTCTGGAGGCCATACTGAAGTACGCTACGTGATAAAAACTCGTTTCGTGCTCGGCTCATTTGACCAGGAGGTCGAACTGACCTTAACTAACAGAGACACTATGAAATTCAGAATGTTATTGGGACGCCAGGCCATGCGAGGTCATTTTCTGGTCAACCCTGATGCCTCTCACTTACTTGGAGATGTAAAATGAGAATAGCGATTTTATCGCGAAACTCTTCGCTGTATTCGACTCGCCGACTGATTGAAGCCGCTCGTGACCGAGGCCACGAGGTTGATGTATTAAACCCACTCAGCTGCTACATGAATATCAACGCGCGAGAAAATTCAATTCACCGGCACGGTAAAGAGTTACCGTACTACGATTGCGTCATTCCGCGTATTGGCGCATCTGTAACCTTTTACGGTACCGCCGTATTGCGCCAATTCGAGATGATGGGCACTTACCCGTTAAACGAGTCGGTCGCTATCTCACGCAGCCGCGACAAGTTACGCTCATTGCAGCTACTCTCGCGCAAAGGTATTGGTTTGCCAACCACCGGTTTTGCCGACCAACCACAAGACATTCCCGATTTAATCGATATGGTGGGTGGTGCGCCGTTAGTTATTAAGTTACTTGAGGGAACACAAGGCATCGGTGTGGTGTTAGCCGAAACGGCACAAGCGGCTGAGAGCGTGATAGAGGCCTTTATGGGCATGAAATCCAATATCATGGTGCAGGAATACATTCGCGAAGCCGGTGGGGCAGACATCCGTTGTTTTGTCCTTGGCGACAAAGTCATAGCCGCTATGAAACGCCAGGCCAAACCCGGAGAATTCCGCTCGAACCTTCACCGTGGAGGTAGCGCATCCTTAGTAAAACTGACTCCGGCAGAGCGAGCCACAGCTGTGAAGGCTGCTAAAACGATGGGGTTAAATGTGGCCGGGGTGGATATTTTACGCTCGAACCACGGCCCATTAGTGATGGAAGTGAATTCATCGCCAGGTCTTGAAGGCATTGAGCAGGCAACAGAAAAAGACGTTGCCTCGCAAATTATTACGTTCTTAGAAAAGAATGCAAAGGCGCATAAAACACGTACGAAAGGAAAAGGCTAAAATGAAGCGGTTTGAGCTTGCCGGGCAAAGTATTGAGTCCGGTTCACATCAGCATATTACGTTGCCGGCGGTTCGCCTTTATAACGATGCACCGCTGGACTTACGTATTGATGTATTCCACGGTACCAAGCCGGGACCGGTTCTGTTGGTATCTGCCGCTATTCACGGCGACGAGCTCAACGGCATAGAAATATGCCGCCGCTTAATTAACGAAACCGACGCCCGCAACCTTGCCGGAACGCTGGTTGTCGTACCTATCGTAAATTTATTTGGGTTTATCCAACAGTCTCGGTACCTGCCGGATAGACGTGACTTAAACCGTTGTTTCCCGGGGTCTGAACGTGGTGCATTAGGCAGTCGCATGGCCTTTTTATTCAGTGAAGAGCTGGTAAAAAAATCCACCCATATTATCGACTTACACACCGGCGCTATTCACCGCAGTAACCTACCGCAAATTCGCGCGGACGTTGATAACGACAAGTCTCTCGAAATGGCTAAATCATTCAGTACGCCAGTTATTTTGCATTCCAAAGAGAGGGACGGTTCACTCCGGGCTTTAGCGACTGAATTAGGTATTCCGCTCATTCTTTATGAAGCAGGCGAAGCGTTGCGCTTTGACGAGGCTTCAATAAGTGCCGGGGTTATTGGTGTTCAGAATGTCATGAAGCACCTGAAAATGCTTAAAGGTCGCCGTAAAGGACGCCGTATTACACCAGTTATATCGCACCGCTCCACTTGGGTTCGTTCCGAGCGGGACGGTCTAATACTTCGTAAAGTAGAATTGGGACAAACCATTCAGAAAGGTCAAATACTGGCGTTAAGTGTGAACCCTCACGGCGGTGCAGACGACCCTATTGAGTCACCGGTTCGCGGCATTATTATTGGCTGCAGCAATATTCCGGTTGCGAACGAAGGCGAGGCGTTGTTCAATGTGGCTCAGTTTGACAAAGATGTCATATCCGATGCCACAGAAAGTGTGGATTCATTTACCGAGGTGTATGAGAACAAGCCCTTATGACGATGAAGCTGTCAACTGTCGACTTTGAGAAAGGTCTGCACCATTGCGACGATGTACCGTCGCTTTATCGTGAAGTCCTTCAATGTTACCTGGAGGAGTTTTCACCGCTGATAGACGAAGACGCCCTGCTTGCTAGCGACAATGAAGCAAAAATTAAGATACATACATTAAAAAGTTTAACGGCAACAATTGGTGCGTATACGTTTAGTGAGTTTGTTGGACAAGTATTCAATAAGTGGCCCAGCTTAACTGACAGTGAAAAGCGCCAAGAGATTAGACAACTGAACCACTTCCTTTTTGAAGTGAATCAAAAAGTCCAACACTATTGCAACGAAAACCCGCAAACCGACTAAAAACAATACAAAAACTTATCAAACTTCGTTAAGATTGGTCGATAAAATTATAACAACAGTTAGACAGTAGGCGCGCAATGTCCAGTCCGGTCAGTTTCCGGGTTTCTGAACGCGATGTATACATAAGTATTGATGCCGGTACATCGCCGTCAGACGTTAAAGCAGAAGCATTACAGAAAGCCTGGCAGGCTTCTGAGTTTTCGGCTGCCAAACTGTTGGATCCTCAAATGTTGACGCAAACGGCAACAAAATACGCGCAACACTACTCCAAAGACAGCAATAAAAGCGTTCCCTTTCAAGTCACTATTGCCGAAATCTTTGACGCTGAGCTTAAGTTGCAAATCAGTGACGACACTATGAGAGTGACAGCCACTGCCATTGTTGGCTTTGGCGGTAAGCCTTTAACGCAAGAGATGATCATTGCGGCGCTTCGGGAAAAAGATATTACCTCGGGCATTCAGCGTAAAGGCATAGAAGCTCTGGTAGAGCATACCAACGAAGCGCCTCCCGGGGCGGAAATGTCAGTAACTGTCGCTAAAGGAAAGCATCCGATTAACGGCAGTAATGCACGTTTTAAACCCTTGGCCGATGACGCTCGCAAGCGAGTTTTGCGCCCTCAACTTCGAGAAGACGGTACTGCCGATATGCGTGACTTAGGTGCGCAAGTCACTGTCGACCCCGGTCAGCCACTGCTACAGAAAATACCACTGAGTAAAGGTCGCCCGGGTTTTACCGTGTTTGGGCAGGAACTCGAAGCAATGGATGGAGAAGATCGTGACTTTGCCCCCGGTGAGGGCACGAAAATAAGTGATGATGATCCGAATGTTATTATCGCTGACCGCACCGGTTTACCCAGTTTTAATGGTAATAGCGTACAAGTCGACGACGTTATGCAGTTAAATAACGTTGATGTTTCCACCGGTCACGTCAAGTTCAAAGGCAGCGTGATAGTCACCGGTAACGTAAGCGAAGGTATGAAAGTAACCTGCAGCGGCGATATTACCGTTGGTGGTTATGTCGACTCTGCCGAGCTCTATGCCGACGGTAACATTACCGTTCAAAAAGGCTGTATTGGTCGACTTCTAAATACCTCAGAAACTGGCGAACACGATGAAGATGCTGACGACTGGATTCCCGAAGTATCGACAAAATTGGTCGCCGGCGGCTCAGTCTGGTGTGCTTATGCTCAATACTCCTTTTTCGATGCGCAAAACGGTGTGCATACAAACAAACAGCTAACCCACTGCCACGTAGTCACCAAAGGCCCTTTAGCTATTGGTGGTGAGGGGAAAGCAGCACGCGGCAAGCTTATTGGTGGCACCATAGAAACCTGTGACCACATTTATTGCGGTCAATTAGGCGCACCAGCTGGCACAAAAACTCGAGTTTACTGGTCGCTACCGCCGGCAGACCCTCAGTCAGTTAACCATTTAAACCATTTACGCAGCTCCCTCGCTAAACTTATTGCGCGTGCTAAAACGTTGCAGCAAGGCTTAGAGCGATGCAAGTTACTTGAAGATGAGGCCAAACGGGTTCAATACCAGCAAAAACTGCATGGTGAGCTGAAGAAAATAAAGTCTCGAATTAGTACTACGCGCACTAGCATTGACTCCGTGCTGGAGGCCTTTGAAAATCACCCTACTCTGCGCACAATGGTTAGTCGCGAAGTATTCCCCGGTATACTCTTCATATTTAAAGAAAAAAGCCTGCGCATTAAAGAGCATCGCAATGGTACAATGTTCTTACTTGAAGACAAACAACTGCGCGTAGACAGTCTACTGTAACGATTCAATATAATGTCATCTGCTATTTTCTCTTTATTAGAACGCCAACACGAGCAGCCCTGGCGCGATGCTCCTTTACTGGTAATTAACCCCCTGGACGACACTTTAGCAACACTCAAGAATGCAGAAGCCTGGTGCTTTCATGCGGGCACGGCGAGCCAGTGGCAAGCAAAAGGTAGTGTCGCCTATTGTCAGGCTTCGGCTCCTGACATAAGCCAATACACACAAGTCATGCTGGTGGTTGCCAAAGAAAAAGCGCTGAATCACTATATTCTGGAGCAACTCACTGCATTACCTACGGATGCTATTGTCTGGCTGGTTGGAGAGAAGCGCTCCGGCGTTCAGTCCCTCGCTAAAAAATTGCCTGAGAGCTTTTCAAAAGCGCGTAAGGTCGCATCGGGAAATCATTGCCAATTATTTAGCTTGAGTCATATTGAAGCAGCGACTGACCCCAGGCCTTTAACGGATTACGCAACCCATGTCCATTATGAGTTAAATGGGCACACTGAGAGTTTCACCACATTACCAGGCGTATTCAGTCAAACTCATATTGACCCTGCCACCCAATTGCTATTGAACACCCTGAGCGAAAAACCACTGGGGCAAGTGTTAGACTTTGCTTGTGGTGCCGGTGTGATAACCAGCGCATTACGTCAGTCAGCCGAGCATTTAACCGCCTGTGATGTTAACCCTATGGCCATCGCTGCCAGCACAATGACGTTTGCTCAGCAGGGTATTGAGGTTGATTTGCGCTTAGCCGACGGCTTACCTGATAATTTAGAGGTGTTTGACACTATTGTCAGTAACCCGCCATTTCACACAGGCCAAAAAACGGACTATGCCATTGCTCGTAAATTTTTGAGTAGTGCTCGCAAACATTTGAAGAAAAATGGCGCTTTGTATATCGTTGCGAATCGCTTTTTACCTTGGCCAGAGGTTATCGAAGAACACTTTGGACACTGTGAAACGCTTGTTGATGATGGCCGTTACCGAGTTTACGAAGCCATTCGTCGATAAAATAAGCGTTTTATCGTTTAGGCGATTACTCTTTTGTTAACGATTTGCTAACATCAATAAACATAAACAATAATTAAGTTGAGCTGTTAACTGAATGCATACGATTTCACTGAAGCGCATACTCATTTATCTGGTGCTACTGGTCACCAGTTTTGCGCTGCTCATTGGCTTTACAATAAATATTGTCAGTCAGGTTGGACAGTTCGAAAAGTCGCTTCAGGAACAAGCACTCTCTTACACGCGAATTATCGCCAGTAATGCTGCACGAACTATCGTATTCGACGACTCTGCTTCTGAAAAACAGAGGCTGGGCACTTTTCAGAATACGCCTTTTATTGAGCATATTCATGTTTATAAAATGGACGAAACAAGTGGGCAACTGACTTTTTTTTCCAGTTATAACAAGCAAGGCTTAGCGCCTATTCCAGCCCGCTTTTCCAAGTTAGAGCGTTTAACGTCACCTAAAGTTAACGACTCCAATATAGAGGTTTCTCAACCGGTCACCCTGGACGGTGAGGTTATAGGTTATGTCTACCTGAGAGGCTCCCTCGAGCAAGTTCGATTGTTCATGTGGCGCTCGATAGCGGTAGCTATTGTAGTGGCCCTAGTGACATTACTCGCATGCTGGCTAGCAACCCTAAGACTGCGTAAAGCCATCGTTCAACCTCTCGACTCCGTCGTTGATGTTGTTTCACAAGTTGCCCGGGACAAAAACTATTCACTGCGTTTGCCCTCGTCACAATTAGCTGAGTTTGACATGATGGCTCAAGCTTTCAACACCATGCTTGACCGGGTGCAGCAACACATTACTCGCCAGCGCCGTGCCGAAGAAGAAGCCAGCCAGTTAAACACTCAACTGGAGCAACAAGTCACACAACGAACTCAAGCGCTGAAAGAGTCAAATAGTGAACTTTTGAAAACCTTAGAGCAATTGCACCAATATCAAGGACAGCTAGTAGAATCGGAAAAAATGGCGTCACTAGGTGACATGGTCGCCGGTATTGCTCACGAAGTGAATACACCAATTGGACTGTCGGTTACTGCATCCACTTTGCTGCAAGACAAACTTGCCATCATGCAAGAGAAGTTTGATGCTAAACGCATTTCTACCAACGAATTTGAGCGGTTCCTGAATGATTGCGACGAAAATCTGCAAATTATTTACCGCAACTTAAACAGAGCTGCCGACTTAGTCACCAGCTTCAAGCAAGTTGCTGTAGACCAGTCATCGGAAGTTGACCGTGACATTGAAATAAACAGTTTTATGAATGACGTACTGATGTCCGTGAAACCACGTCGTTTAAACCCTGAACGCTTCCCCATTAATATTCACTGCGAAGGTGACATACAGGTGCGGGCGAAAGCAGGTCCACTGAACCAAATACTCATGAACCTTATTATTAATTCTATGGTTCATGCGTTCGATGGCCGTGACCAGGGACAAGTAGACATAAGCTTTCAGTTAATGAACGATAACGAACTGGAAATTGTCTACACCGATAACGGCTGTGGCGTTGACGCTGACATTAGCCGTAAGATATTTGATCCTTTTGTGACAACAAAGCGTGGTTCCGGCGGCAGTGGTTTAGGTCTGCATTTAGTTTACAACCTTGTCACGCAGGTACTGGGTGGAAACATCCACTTTTTCAGTGAAGAGGATAACGGCGTTGAATTTATTATTCGCTTTCCGGTCACCGTGCTCAGCAATGCTTGAAAAATTTGAAACAAAAGTCATAATGTAACGTCATAACTTTTATAATTTGACGCTAACTTTCACGTCAAGCGACGAACTTTCCGGGAAAATCAACGCTTATGAATGCCAGAATACTGATTGTTGAAGATGAAGTCGTTACCCGCCAGACTCTAACTCGTTTATTCCAACAGGAAGGCTATGAAGTATTTGACGCGGCGGACGGTCTGCAAATGGAAAACATTATGCGCCAGGAGCGTGTGGATGTTGTCATTATGGACGTCAATTTACCGGGAAAAAACGGCTTAGAGCTTGCCGAGTCACTGCGTGAAAGAGACAACATTGGTCTTATTTTCCTGACAGGCCGCGATAGCGAAGATGATCGTCTACTTGCTCTTGAGCTCGGTGCTGACGACTACCTTATTAAGCCTTACAACCCGAAAGAGTTAACCATTCGAGTTCGTAACTTATGCCGTCGTATTGAAGCATCACGCTCAAGCAATCCAGTGGAAAGTAACAGCGTTGAATTCCGTTTCCACGGCTGGCGTTTGAATAGTGACAGTCGCTGCCTGTACTCACCAGACAACCAAATGTTCCGTTTGCCGAAAAGTGAGTACCGCGCGCTAGAGCTGTTTTTAACTCATCCGGGTCGTATTTTAGATCGTGAGACTCTGGTCAAGCGTATGTTAGACCGAGAATTACGTCCTAATGATCGTACCGTTGACGTTGCTATTCGTCGCATTCGCCGTCATTTCGAGTCACACCCGGAAACGCCAAACCTAATAACCACCATCCATGGTGAAGGCTATCGGTTTATTGGTGAGGTTGATCAGCAAGCTCAGTGATGAGTTGCTAACCAAGCGTCAATTTGTTGCCGATGCGGGATAACCGCGTCGGCCCACTCTATCAGCCAGCGCTCTACCTGCGGCCATTCCCATTTTTCTTTCTCTACTCGCTTCATCATTTCAGCAAGTTCAGTAAGTCCAACAGAACTGCATGCACCTTTTACTTTATGCGCTTGTTTGCGGAGCTCTTCTTCTTTTCGCTCTTTGGCAGCTGTATGAATAAGCTTCGCGTACTCCTGAATGACACCGTCAAAGGTGGCTAACGTTGTTTTCAGGCCGTCAACCCCCAGTGAGTCAACGTACTGCTGCAATAATTCGGTATCGATAACCGATTTTTCTGACATTTTGTTACTCCGTCAATCCAAAACTCTATCCTCGGCGTAATTACTGTTTTAGTCAACTCCCCGGCCTGTTTGTCAGGGAGAATCGATTAGGGCAATCGGTGTCACCCGATGGAATTCTGCGCTATAATGCCCGACTTTAAGACTGAGCCAAATTGATAGAGATCAACTCGGCCCTGACAATATTCACAAAATTTTTGGAGTTCACAACGAATGCCAACAGTTATGCCCGACGTAGCCAACCAAACACAGGCCCAGACAGAGGGAACCCTGGATTGGGTTGGCATGAGCAATATTGAAGTTCCATTGATGGTGGCAGCGGCCGGCGCTTCTGAACGCCCTGTAGCAGCTCATGTGGAAGCTTTTGTTAACCTAAAAGATCCGAAGACCAAAGGCATTCACATGTCGCGTCTTTATTTACTGTTGGACGAGTTATCAACCAACGGTGAGCTCAGTCACGAATCATTAAAGCAGTTGCTGAATGACTTTATTGAGAGTCATAAAGACATCAGTAACCAAGCGTTTATTAAGTTCGACTTCGACTATCATCTGCGTCGCAAATCGTTAATCAGCAAAAAGCAGGGCTGGAAGGCCTACCCGGTAAGCTTAACCGGTCGTTATGATGCGGGCACTCTGAACCTCGAGCTGTCTGTTGATGTCCCTTACTCATCAACTTGTCCGTGCTCTGCAGCGCTTGCACGCCAACTAATACAGGACGCATTCAGTGAGAAATTCGCCGGGCAGGACACTGTCGACGCAGCAACGATGCACGAATGGCTTGGCTCTACCGAAGGTATTGTGGCTACTCCTCACAGCCAGCGTTCAGTTGCTGAAGTCAAAGTTCAGCTTAGTGAAAATGTCACCGACTTCCCAATTGTCGAGTTAATAGACGCTGTGGAAGGTGCTTTAAAGACCCCAGTTCAAGCCGCGGTTAAACGTGAAGACGAGCAGGAATTTGCTCGTTTAAACGGACAAAACCTAATGTTCTGCGAAGATGCTTCTCGCCGCTTGCAGCACACACTGAACCAGATGCCGAATTTCCGCGACTTCTGGCTGCGCGTGAACCATTATGAGTCTCTGCACGCGCACGATGCCGTCAGTGTCACCACGAAAGGTGTTCCCGGCGGCTATAAAGCCTAAAGAATTAAGCTGTGTCATAAAGTATGGCACAGCTTTTGCTTCATACCTCATGTAGCGTCAATTTTCTGATGAGGTGTGAAAATGGAAATTATTCTGTTGTTGTTTGTTGTAGTTCTTATTGCGGTCGCTGTTATTGCAAGCCGTATGTCGGAGAACTACGTGCCCTACCCTTATAAACTCAAAGACGTGTCATTGTGCACGGCCCAGGAAGACCAGTTTTTGACACTTCTGGAAAAGTCTGTCGGTAATGAGTTTCGTATTTTCACAAAAGTACGCTTAAGCGACATTGTTACCGTTCGCTCTGGACTATCGGCTTCGGCACGCAAAGATGCCCAGCAAAAAGCCAGTCAACGAATTCTGGACTATGTTCTGTGTGATATCGACACTATGCAAGTGAAGGCAGCTATTGAGCTTGAACCGAATCAATCATCGTTGCAACAACAAAAACGCAATTTGTTCCTGAAAAACACGCTAGCTGCAGCGGGCTTACCCTTCCTTCGCTTTAAAGCCAAGCCAGGATACCGAGTTGCCGAATTACATGACTATATTCATGGAAAAATTCGCCAGGCTGAACATGTTCGAGCTGCAGTTCCGACCAATAAAGATAAGAATAACCAGCCAATTGCCGCTTAAGCCTTGCCGTGGCAATATGACGGCATGACCGTCGAACTGTTTAAAGAATTACTATTTTCACCTTTTGGCCTCGCTCTGCTGGCTTTGTTGGCAGAGCGATGGTTCCCCTGGCCTGAGCAATGGCATCCTTTTGCCGTGTTGCGGCTAATGGCCGCCTACATGAGCGGCAAAGTGAACAAGCCAGACCGTCCTTCCAGCCAGAAAAAAATTGCCGGTTTTTTAGCATTACTGACCATGCTTCTACTGGTTCTATTACCAGCCGCTATCGTTTTCGCCGGCGCTGAAGTGTCTTTAGCCATAGGTTGGCTGATTCTTTTAGTCAGCCTACGCCAACAAACCGTCCGGCAAGCCACTCATCTGGCCGAACAGCATTTATCAAAAGGTCGCAAAAATGCGGCACGCGCTTGGTTAACGCGGGTTACCTGGCGCGATTGCGACCTACTCAGTGAACACGGTATTGCTAAAACCAGTATTGAGTTAAGGGCGACTAGCATTCTAGAAAGCCGCTTTGCTCCCCTGTTATTCTGGTGTCTCGGCGGACCGTTAGCCGCCCTTGGCGTACGTGTTTTGGCCGAACTTAAAGAGGTTTGGCCTACCGCGCAGGCTCGCTACCGACACTTTGGTCAGGCAACCGCTTGGTTGTACGCTATTACGCATTTTTTACCCTCATTTGTTCTGTCGTTATTCGCCCGGGCGGTTGGGCTATTTCGTCGCAATACCCCGAAAATAGAACCACTCAAGCGTAACCCAGTGTTTCCGACAATATTGCTCAGCTGGCTACAAAGCTTTAGTTATTGTCATAAAGTGACTCTCGGCGGACCTATACAAGCCGCCGGAATTCGTATTAGTCGCCAGCGTTTTGGCGGCCGTCCGGCAGAGTTGCTATTGCCTCAAGCGGCTCGCTGGCAAAGGCTTTGGCAAGGTTTCTTCATTACTTGTCTGTTAATTGGACTTTTTACCTTGTTCATTTATCGACCCTGATTGACTCATCGGGTATACTACGCGCCCTAATAAGGCAACCATTTGAAATTATGAAAACCATTGATGTAATCGGCATTGGCAACGCGCTGGTGGATCAGGAATTTGAAGTCACAGACGACTTCCTGCAAAAACACAACCTTAAAAAAGGCATGATGGAGTTAATTGACGAAGACGCTCAAAATACTCTTATTGCCGAACTCTCTGAACTTGGCGAATTGAAAAAGCAGTGTGGTGGTGGCTCAGCCGCTAACTCTCTGGTTGCTTTTGCTCAGTTCGGCGGCAATGCTTACTACTGCTGCAAAGTCGCTGACGACGAAGCCGGCATGTTCTATCGTCAGGATTTAGAGCAAGTTGGTATAGAAACTAGCCTTAAAAACCAGCAAAACCCTGGCACAACAGGCCGTTGCCTGGTCATGGTTACCCCTGACGCAGAACGCACCATGCGCACGCACTTGGGTATTACGGCAGACTTATCGACTACCGAAATCGATGATCACGCCATTGCTGCGGCCAACTACTTATACATTGAGGGATACCTGATTACGTCAGATATTGCTCGCGGTGCTATTCAGCATGCGAAGAAAGTTGCTCGCGAGAATGACACCAAGTTGGTAATGACCTGTTCAGACCCAGCTATGGTCAAGTTCTTCCGCGACGGTATTGACGAGATTCTTGACGGTGGTGTCGATTTAATGTTCTGTAACCGTGAAGAAGCCGAATTATTGACGGGGAAAGAAGATCCTCAAGCGGCATTGAGCGTATTACTAGACAAAGCTGACACCGTGGCCATTACGCTGGGCAAAGACGGCGCTATTATTGCCAACAAAGAGCGCCAAGTTCATATACCCGGTGTTCCAGTTACAGCAATAGATACCAACGGTGCCGGCGATATGTTTGCAGGTGCTATGCTGTATGGATTAACTCAGGGAATGTCTCTGGAAAATGCTGGTCGCTTAGCAAGTCATGCTGCCGCTGAACTGGTTACTGAGTTTGGAGCACGCTTGGACAAAGCGCGCCAACAGCAGTTAATTGAACGCGTTATGAACGCTGAAACTGCATAGAATTCACGAAAATTACTGAAAAGAGAGTCGTTATGAGTGTAGAAAATTCGCAAGACTACAAAGTCGCTGATATAAGCCTCGCTGAATGGGGCCGTAAAGAAATTGCTATTGCTGAGTCGGAAATGCCGGCGTTGATGACGATTCGTCGTAAATACGCAGCGAGCAAACCTTTAGCAGGCGCACGCATCATCGGCTGCATTCACATGACTATTCAGACGGCTGTGTTAATCGAAACACTGCTGGAGCTGGGCGCAGAGGTGCGTTGGTCTTCGTGCAATATTTTCTCTACTCAGGACCACGCTGCTGCCGCTATGGCTGCCGCTGGCGTACCTGTTTTCGCCTGGAAAGGTGAAACCGAAGAAGAGTATGAATGGTGTCTTAAGCAAACTTGTCATAAAGACGGCGAACTTTGGGATGCAAACATGATTCTGGACGACGGCGGCGACTTAACGCTGATGATCCACGACGAGTTCCCTCAAATGCTGGAAAAAATTCACGGCATTACCGAAGAAACCACCACCGGCGTTCACCGCCTGCTGGATATGCTGGAAAAAGGCACATTGAAAGTTCCGGCCATTAACGTGAACGACGCCGTAACTAAGTCGAAGAACGACAACAAATACGGTTGCCGCCACTCGTTGAATGACGCGATTAAACGCTCTACCGACCACTTATTGTCAGGTAAGAAAGCTCTGGTTGTTGGTTACGGTGATGTGGGTAAAGGTTCTGCCGCAAGTCTGCGTCAGGAAGGCATGATTGTTAAGATCAGCGAAATTGACCCAATTTGTGCTATGCAGGCTTGCATGGACGGCTTTGAAGTGGTTTCTCCTTATATCGATGGCCAAAACAAAGGTAACGGCGAGAACATTAACAAAGACTTGCTGGGCAATACCGACCTGATTGTCACCACAACCGGTAATATGGATGTGTGCGACCGTTATATGCTAGCGGCGCTTAAGCCTACCGCCCTGGTTTGTAACATTGGTCATTTCGATAACGAAATTGACACCGCCTTCATGCGCAAAAACTGGCGTTGGGAAGAAATAAAGCCACAAGTTCACAAAATCTACCGCTCAGATGATGACAGCGACTATCTCATTCTCTTGGCAGAAGGTCGTTTGGTGAACCTGGGTAACGCAACCGGCCACCCAAGCCGCGTTATGGACGGCTCTTTCGCAAACCAAGTGTTAGCGCAAATTCACTTGTTCGAACAGAAGTTCGCTGACATGGACATTAAGCAGCAGGAAGAATACCTGCGCGTTGAAGTTCTGCCTAAGCAACTGGACGAAGAAGTAGCTCGCTACATGGTTCAAGGCTTTGGTGGTGTCATTACTCAGCTAACACCAGAACAAGCCGACTACATTCATGTAGAGGTTGAGGGTCCATTCAAGACTGACGAGTATCGCTACTAATGAGCGAAGTCATATATCGTCAAATAACGGCTGCCGATGAGGCGGCCGTTATTGATCTAGCCAACGAAGTTCATGGCGACAACTACTTATCGCCAGCGAGCTTTCAGCATTACTTACAAGCAGGTACCGTTGAAGATGTTCAGTTGAACTGGCTGGCTCTAAAGGACGGACAAATGCTAGGTGTTCGCCTGACATTGGCCCCTGGTCAATGGCCCATAGATAGTTTTTGTACACCATCCGATTGGCCTTTCCCCGCAGAAGAGCTGTGCTACTTTAAATGCGCCGCCGTCTCAGAAAAAGCACGCGGTTTAGGCATTGGTAAAACCTTACTGCAACGCAGCATCGACAGCGCTAAAGAACTCGGCTGCAAAGGCGGTCTGGCACACATTTGGATGCAAAGCCCAAAAAACAGCGCTTACGAGTATTTCACACGATGCGGTGGCGAAATGATTAAACGGCATGAAAAGCGCTGGTATAAAGCCTCAGTAGAAGACGGCTACTACTGCCCAGTGTGTGACGGCACCTGCTACTGCAACGCCGGCGAAATGCTGCTGAAATTCGATACGTAAGGCAGCGAATAGCGAGCGCTGAGGTTGCATGGGGCCGGGACAGACTGCTCACTTGTTTCGCTTGAGCATTGAAGGCCTCTGTGGCGGAGACGCGACAAGCTCATCCATGAGGGCTTGACGAAGGCCATCCATGGCCTTCGACACTCCACCACAGAGGCCTTCAATACTCGTAACGCTTACAAGTGAACAATCTGCCCCTTTTGCTTCTTCTATAACGGCTAAGTTTGCTTTTTATCTGAGACTGGGAGAGTGAGCGCGCTAACGGTTACATAGGACTATTGTGGAGGTGTGCAGCGCCATGGATGGCGCTGCCCAAGCCCTACAGGGACGTATTCACGGGCGTCCTCCATAATAGTCCTAGTAACCTCAGCGCTCAATACCTTCTTTCTCTGCTATAGGTGGTGATTATGTTTGATCCTTTGGTTAATGCGCCTCCGGGGCCTCATGATGCTCCTGGAGCTAGTTATTGGCAGCTGCATACTCAGGCTGAATTTCCGCAATGCACTGATACTCCAGAGGACGTAGACTTTGCGATAATTGGCGGCGGTTATACGGGTCTTAGCGCGGCTCGGACGTTAGCTGAAAACGGACACTCTGTTGCTGTCTTTGAAGCAAACAACCTGGCTTGGGGCTGCTCGTCACGCAATGCCGGCTTTGTTATGAAAAGTACGGGCAGGCTGGGACTTTCAGCTTGGGCTAAGCGCTTTGGTGAGGACGTTGCTAAGGGTATAGCCCAAGAGCATGGGTTAGGTTTGAGGCTTATTGAAAAAACCATTGAAGAGTGCCCTGAGCATTGCCAACGTCAAAGCGGCGGCTATTTAAAAGTTGCTCATAAGCTAGCGTCAGTAACCCCCTTACAACAGCAATACGACAGTCTTAGACAATTTGAACAACCTGTTGAGTGGTTAGATAACAGCGCTTTAAGTCAAGTTATCAATAGTCCTCAAGCGCACGCAGCCCTTCGCTTTACTGACTGTTTTGCCGTTAACCCATTATTACTAGCCGCAGCAACAGCCCGCCGAGCCGCTAAAGCCGGAGCGCAACTAGTTGAACACTGCCCGGTCACTTCAGCGGCTTCTTTAGGTAAAAAAGGCGTTTATCTGGAAACAGCCAAAGGCAATGTGCGGGCTCGTAAGCTATTGGTTTGTTCGAATGGCTATACATCCCAACAATTACTTCCCAAGCTCGCTAGCCGCTCTTTACCGGTTCTCTCGAGCATCATTACCACACCACCATTGTCACAAGAGCAAGCTGATAGTATTCATTTATCACCAGAGTATGCCATCATGGATACGCGGATTCTGAAGTATTACTTCCGCCTACTGCCTGACAACCGTTTATTATTTGGCGGCCGAGGAGCAATTCAGGGAAAAAATGCGGAAGACCCAGTTTTCGCCAAGCGATTATTACAAGCAATGCACCAAACATTCCCTCAGCTGAGAGGGGTTACCCAATGGGACAACTTTTGGAGCGGCTGGGTCAGCGTATCACTTGACGATTACCCTCGCGTCGGCAAATTCAGCGACAACATATACGCCAGCATGGGGTACTGCGGCGCCGGTGTTAGTTTCAGCGCATTAGCCGGCCAACGGTTAGCCGAATGCGCCATGGGAGCAGCTCTACCCAAACTACCCTATTATCAGTCGCAACTAAAACCCTTCCCCCTCCCCAAATTCCGCCGCTTAGCCCAATGGCTCTACTACCACTACGGTCGCCTACTCGACTGAAGGTGAGGTGGCAGATAGAGAGCGCTGAGGCTATAGGGGCTACTATGGAGGACGCCCGTGAATACATCCTTGTAGGGCTTGGGCAGCGCCATCCATGGCGCTGCACACCTCCATAGCAGCCCACTCTAACCGTCGGGCGCGCTCTCTATCCGCCATCTCCCCCGTATAAAGGGCAGGCTAGTCGCTTGCAAGCGTTACGAGTGTTGAGTCCTTCTGTGGCGGAGTGTCGAAGGCCATGGATGGCCTTCGTCAAGCCCTCATGGATGAGCTCGTCGCGTCTCCGCCACAGAAGGACTCAATGCTCAAGCGAAGCAAGTGAGTAGCCTGCCCTGGAGCTACAGGCCGAAGACGATTTTTTCGCTTTTGAGGAGGCGTGCTATGTATTTTATGAGCAATAAAGCGGCGACTAAGGTAGCAATGCCGCTTATCACTGTGCCCATTACGTTAATAGACTCTCCGCGAATGAGTGACAAAAAAGCCTGATGCTGTCCGGTGAGAGGCAAGTAATAGAGTATTGGATTTTTAAGTCGGGCAAACTCTACGCCAAAGGATGCCGCCATTGGAATAATCAACAGGAAGCTAATATAAGTCTGTGCTTCTTTGAAATTTTTTGCCCGAAAAGAAACGAACAGCTGTAATGCGGTTGCAAATAGCGCTAACGGCACAAGCAATACGAACATGAGTAGCATCATGCCAACGCTAAAATTCACGTTCATACCAATTTCGTGAAGCGGCACGTAAGCAAAAATAATAGGAATAATAATCAACGACAGTGCGGCACCAAATAGCGAGAAGGTAGAGGCTGTCAGAGCCTTACCTGTCACTATATTCCAAGTGCTTAATGGCTGGCTCAACAAGAACTCAAGTGAGTTTCGCTCTCGCTCCCCGGCACTAATATCAATAGCCACATTCATGCCTGACCAAAACACTGACAAAATAATAAATACCAAAACGGAGCCCATAATCAGTGCTGCTTTCGAGCCCTTTGTGGCAACGTCCTGCTTTTGCAGCTGAATAGGCTGCACAACGCGTGGGTCAACACCACGAAGAATGAGCCTATAACTGGCAATTTGACTGCTATAGGCTTGTACCGCCTTTTCGACACGCTTGATATCAGTTTGCTGCTTTTGAGAAGACCAATCTGCTTTTAACTCAACTTCAACAGGCTCGGCGTCAGCAATTTTGGTCGACCAGTTTTCTGGTAGTCGCAAAATAATAGGGACTTCGTTTTCTGACCAATCGCCTTGCTTTTCAACAATACCGTTCTCGTTCAAAAACTCGACCAATTGCGGTGCGTATTCTTTACCTTCTATCTCGATACCGACGTCGGCTTGGTCAGTCAGCTGGGAAATTAAGAAGAAAAACGCCACTGCCATCAGCATGGGACCAAAAAACGCATAAGACATTGCCGCAAATACTGAACGCTTATCGCGTATTGCGTCGCGGAACTCTTTTTTCCATACGGTAGTTAATGCACTCATTACGCCGCAATTCCTTCGTCCGTTCCGATAATTTTAACGAAGGCATCTTCAAGCTGCTCTTCGCCCGTCATCTGGCAAAGCTCTTCCGGTGTTCCTTCCGCCGCCACTTTCCCTGAAGCCATGACCACAACGCGGTCGCACAAGGCCGCCACTTCCTGCATGACATGGCTGGAAAATAAGATACAGGTACCCTGAGCCCTTTGTTCGCGCAGTACGTCGCGCAAAATTCGAGTGCTCATTACATCTAACCCGCGACTTGGTTCATCCAGAATAAGGTGTTTAGGACTGTGTACTAAAGCCTGAGCCAGTGCCACTTTCATACGCTGCCCCTGAGAAAAACCACCTGTGCGACGGTCAGCCAGTTCTTCAATATCTAATTTTTTTATGACTTGAGACACCGCTTCTTTTAGCTTGCTACCACTTAGTCCATGCAATTCAGCAAAGTAAGCCACTTGCTCACGCACGGTCAAACGTTCATAAAGCCCAAATTTATCCGGAAAGATACCTAAGTTATTGCGCGCCCCCATAGGGTTTACGTTAGCATCGATGCCTTCTATTTCCGCTTTACCCTCATCAGATTGAAGCAACCCATAAATAATTCGAAGGCAGGTGGTTTTTCCTGCGCCGTTGGGGCCCAGCAAGCCTGTGATTTCTCCGTCTTTTGCCTGAAAACTCAGCGAGTTCAGGGCCTGCACACTCTTAAAGGTTTTACTCAGTTCATCGACATTAATCATCTTATAGCCCCGCTCCGTTTTGATTTAACACAAAGGGCTTTAGCCGTTGCTGCTGCAAACAACTACCGTCAAGAGCGCTGACGTCTGCGGTTTCAATAAACTCAGCGATGAGAGAGTTGGCGCAGGTATGGCTTGCAATGGTATGGCTTGCATTTGGCGCCACTAAGTGCCTACTGTTGGGTAATGTGTCGGCGGCTAACTCCCCCCACGAAGGCGGCGTTACCGGATCCAACTCTCCCGACAACAGTAATACTGGCTTATCGCTAACGACCGGCTCTGCCCAATAAGATGGCACCGGCGCCGACTTCCAGCCCTTGCACATGTCAATGAATGCATCTCCGGTGCGGGCACCAATAAATTGGTTGTCTCCGTCTTCTGCTAGCAGCTGCTCGGTCGCACGAGGTAAGTCCTCGCTGCACACTACCGATAACATTAGACCGAGATAAATACTGCTTTGTGACATTGTGCCGCCCATTAACCCCAATACAGCTTTGTAGTTTTTCTCCGAAGCCGAATGAATCGCATAAGGCAAAAGCTGACGTGTATTTGGGTGATATAACGCCATACGCACAATAGAACTAAAACGCCCGGGTGTTAAGTTTATGGTAATAGGTTCAAAAGACAGAGGATCATGGGTATCCAGCAGTACGTCCTGTTTTTCTAAAGCGGACATAACATCAAAATAGTCTTGCTCTAAATTGGGAAACTGTTCCTGACAAGCAGCTTGCTCTTCGCAGTTCTTCAGCATAGCGTCAAATGCTTGCGCCCCATGTTGACCAAACGGACCAATTACCACTTGAGGCGGAGCTACGGCATCTAAGGTAGCAGTACGCACAGATTCCGGCGCTTCTCGTAAGTAGGTTAACCCAACCCGAGTTCCATAAGACCCACCGTATAAATTCAGTTGCTGAACCCCTAAATGCTCACGAACGCTCTCAAAGTCCTTAACAGCATTCACCGTGTGATACTGAGTTGTGTCGGTGTCTGGGTATTTTAATAAACAGTCCGCTGTTAACTCAGCTAAATCCTGGTCATCGTCGCTTCGTATCAGTTCATCCGGACGACTGATATCACATTCAAGAGGATGACTTTTCCCTGTGCCACGCTGATCGATCAACAAGATATCTCGCTTTTGGCGAACCTTATCGAACATTCGGGAAATCATCGGCGCCAACTCGGTGGCTGCCTGACCTGGGCCGCCCGCTAAAATCAGCATTGGGTCGGGCTTTGCGCCTTCCTGAATTGCTGGAAGCACCGCATAATGCAAGCCTATTTGCTTACCTTGAGGTTTCTCATAGTTTTCAGGAACTTGAACAATCCCGCATTCCAAGCGTTCCTGAATTCCCGGCAGGTAGCACTCATTATCGATTGTGTCCGTATTTTCTTGTTGTTGTGCTTGGGCGTTATTATTAAACGCGCCCAACACTAACAAGGGTATGGAAACCAGCATCCACTGTTTCATAATCAGTCCAGTTGAATTGAATCACAGTGAGTTATTGTCGTTGAGAAGTGGGAAAAATAAAAGGTAAGTAACTGAAAGAATTGTTAGAAGATGTAAAAAAACCCGCAGGCTAAGCTTGCGGGTTTTTAGTAATTCATTTTAGCTTTGTAATTAAAGGCCTGCGCGCTCTTTAATTGCTGCAGCAATCGGCGAGCCGCCGTGACCGTTAGACTGTGCCCATTCGTAGTCACCAGAGCTTTTCAGTTCGTCTACTGATAAACGTCCAACAATAAACTCGCCAATGTCTTGTGAGCCATTTGCCATTGCGAACTGCAATAAGCTTTGACCATTACACTGGATGCCTGAATAGATGTCACGGACACGCACGCGTGAGTCACGTAACTTTTTACGCATACGCATGGTGTCGTCACCCTGAACGTAGGTGCAAAGGCTTAACGCCAATTCGTTCGCTTCTGCGTTTTTTGAAAAAGTTGCGCCAGTTACTGCAACCGCAGCCATCAAGGTGCCTAATACAATCGCTTTCATCTAAAACCCCATCACAAGATTGTTCAAAAATTCATCAGGATGATACTACGATATGAGTCGCTCTGCAATGGGCTGCAAGTCACGTAAGTGACTGAAATTATAACGTCTTATTAACGTTTCCTATCGAAAATAAGGGTAGTAAAATCGTTGGAATTTCTCTCGTTTGCGGCAAAGTTTTGCCGCTCTACCTCTTGCCAGTCAGCGACTTCCTCGTAATCAGGAAAGAAGGTATCGCCGTCAACATTTAGGTCTATTTTAGTAACATATAAGCGGTCTGCCAGGGGTAAAAATTTTTCATAAATTTTTCCGCCACCAATGACCATAACTTCTTCAACGGGTCCTGCCGCTGCAATGGCTTGTTGCGGGCCATTAACCCAAAGCACTTGGCCGTCATGGGTTTCACGACTTTCAGAAGTTCTGCTTAGGACGATATTTTTACGACCAGGTAATGGGCGGCCAATTGACTCAAAGGTATTCCGACCCATAACAATTGGCTTACCCAAGGTAATTTTTTTGAAATATTGGAGCTCGTCGGGCAAGTGCCAAGGCATTTTATTGTCTTTTCCAATGACTCTATTGTCTGCCATTGCAACCACAAGCGATATTTTCATTTAGAATTACCTTTTTACTTCTGATAAATAACTTCGACGCCATGGTCGTCGTCATCATCGTCGTCCTCGTCATCTTCGAAGTGCTCTTCCATGACATCTTCGTGATAACTATCCCACTTAAACTCGACCGGATCCGCTTCTTCTGTTTCTTCCATGTGAGGTACGGGCAAAGTTTCAATATAGTTCATGACTTCGCGACAAAGCTCTTGGACAGCTCGACCTTCTAGTGCAGCAATCTGGAACACAGGACCGTCCCAATCCAACTCTTTCACTAGCGCGTCAACTTGCTCCTGGACTTCTTCATCCAATACCAAGTCAACTTTATTAATGACAAGCCAGCGTGGCTTTTCAGCCAACTTAGGACTGTATTTTTCAAGCTCTTCAATAATGATGCGAGCCTGTTCAGCGGGGTCTGTTTCGTCAAATGGTGCTAAGTCAACTAAGTGCAATAACAGTCGACAGCGCTCAAGGTGTTTTAAGAAGCGGATACCCAAACCGGCCCCTTCCGCAGCACCTTCAATTAACCCCGGAATGTCCGCAATAACAAAACTTTGGCCAGGTGCCGGTGTCACTACACCAAGGTTTGGAACCAAGGTAGTGAACGGATAATCTGCTACTTTAGGTTTAGCCGCAGATACCGAGCGTATAAACGTTGATTTACCCGCGTTAGGCATACCCAAAAGCCCAACATCAGCCAGCAACATCAGTTCCAGCTTTAAGTTGCGAACTTCACCAGGAGTACCGTCCGTCTTTTGGCGCGGAGCACGGTTCACACTGCTTTTAAAGCGCGTGTTACCAAGTCCATGAAAGCCGCCTTTAGCAACCAACAGCTTTTGACCGTGCTTAGTCAAGTCGCCCATGACTTCGCCAGTATCAATATCGGTCGCGCGAGTTCCCGGAGGGACAGGTAAAGTAATGTCGCTGCCCCGCTTACCAGTACAGTTTTTACCCATACCATTTTGGCCACGCTCTGCACGGTGAAAACGCTCAAATCGATAATCGATAAGCGTATTCAAATTTTCATCGGCTTGCAGGTAGACATCACCGCCGTCGCCGCCATCACCGCCGTCTGGACCGCCTTTGGGTATGTATTTTTCGCGGCGAAAACTAATACAGCCATTACCACCGTCGCCAGCATCGACACGAATTTCTACTTCATCAACGAATTTCATCGCAATCTGCTACTTATCACTTATTAAATATTGTGCAAAATTCTAGCACATAAGAAAAAGCCCCGCCGTAATGGCAGGGCTTTCGAACCGAAACTTTTCAGTTTATGTCGAGGTTATTAGTCAGTAATAACGCTCACATACTTACGGTTGTTCTTACCTTTCGTTTCGAAAGATACCTTGCCTTCTGAAGTCGCGAACAACGTGTGATCTTTACCGATGCCAACGTTGCTACCAGCGTGGAATCGAGTACCGCGCTGACGAACCAGGATATTACCTGCAAGAACCGATTCACCACCGAAGCGCTTAACACCTAAGCGTTTACTCTCTGAATCGCGACCGTTTTTAGTAGAACCACCAGCCTTTTTATGTGCCATGTCGTTACTCCTTAATTAGCTATTGATACCAGTGATTTTCACTTCAGTGAACCACTGACGATGGCCTTGTTGGCGACGAGAGTGCTTACGACGACGGAACTTAACGATGTTAACTTTATCGCCACGACCGTGATCAATCACTTCTGCTTTCACTTTACCACCGGATACGAACGGAGCACCGATGTTTACATCGTTGCCGTCAGAAACCATCAAAACCTGGTCGAATTCAACTACATCACCGGTAGCTGCTTCCAGTTTTTCCAGGCGGACGATTTGGCCTTCAGACACACGGTGCTGCTTACCGCCACTTTGGAATACTGCGTACATATTATTCTCCACAACCCAATTGGGTATCCAAATTCAAATCAGGGCGCGAATTGTACGTAATCCCGTCAACGATCGCAAGCCCTAATTTGCCGCCTTTAGAGTTTCCGAGCCCGTTGAATTAGTGTACCATCTGGTTTCCGTTAAATTTTGTAAATTTCAGATATCTATGATGGATATGCAGTCCATTAACGCATTAGCCAAAAACGACATGTTGGGTGTGAATGCGCTTATTGGTGAACAACTAAAATCCGACGTTGCGTTAATCAACCAGCTGGGTATTTATATCGTCAATAGCGGCGGTAAACGCCTACGCCCCCTGCTGACGGTGATAACCGCCCGAGCCTTGGGCTATGACGGCAAAGACCACCAAAAACTCGCCACCATTATAGAGTTTATTCATACCGCAACACTACTACATGACGATGTTGTCGATGAATCTGATTTACGCCGTGGCCGCAAAACGGCAAACGCCGTATTCGGTAATGAAGCCGCAGTATTAGTGGGTGACTTTCTCTACACCCGCGCATTCCAGCTTATGGTCGACTTGGACTCCTTGCGTATCTTACGCATTTTAGCCGATGCCACCAATATTATTTCTGAAGGCGAAGTCTTACAGTTGATGAACTGTAATGACCCGGATACCTCTGAAGAAAGTTACTTTGACGTAATTTACGGTAAAACCGCCAAGCTGTTTGAAGCTGCGACTGAGCTGGCAGGCGTACTTACGGGGCAGGACGAAAAGCTTACGGCTCAATTGGCGGACTACGGCCGCTATTTAGGTACTGCTTTTCAACTTGTAGATGATTTACTGGATTACACAGCTGACAGCGACTCAATGGGCAAGAATGCCGGCGATGATTTAGCCGAAGGTAAACCAACGCTACCGTTGTTGTACGCCATGTGGAATGGCAACGATGTAGAGCAGAAACTGATTCGCGAAGCGATAGAGCAAGGCGACGGACGTGAGCACTTACAAACCGTGCTAACCGCTATGGAACGCACCGGAGCACTGCAATACACCCGCGACAAAGCATTAGAAGCCGCCGAACAAGCACGCCAGTCCTTAAACGAACTTCCGGACTCCGACTACAAACAAGCCCTACTATCCCTAACTCATCTGGCTGTCGACCGAGTGGCTTAAGAAATGCCTTGGGGGATCGGGTTCTGTTTCGGAGGACGCCCGTGAATACATCCCTGTAGGGCTTGGGTAGCGCCATCCATGGCGCTACACACCTCCGAAACAGAACCCTTCCCGCTTTAGGCATTTCTAATAAGCATCCATGGCCTTCGACACTCCGCCATAGAAACCTTCAACACTAGTAACGCTCGCAACCCAACAGCCTGCCCCTTTTAGGCTACATACCTTTCAGCAAGTAGCGTGGAAATGTTGGGGTAGGTCAGTATTGGCGAAAAGTCATTGCAAGGTTATCTGGAGAAAGTGTGCAGCGCCAAGGATGGCGCTGCCCAAGCCTTACAGGGACGTACTTGCAGGCGTCTTTCGGAAGATAACCTGCAATGGCCAGCCAATGCTGGCCCGCCCCAATATTTTCAAGAGCGGATAGCTGAAAGCTTAGCTGGCGAAGTCGATGCCTTTTTGGATATCGCCTTTCAGGCCGTCGAGCATGTCGTCCATGCATTTTTGTTCGTATGCACTTAGCTTGCCGTAAGACAGAATCTCTTCGGCACCATTTTTGCCTAAGCGTACTGGCTGTGCGAAGAACTTAGCGTTATCGCCAGGACCTTCTACGTAAGTGCACTCAATAGTGTCCTGACCTTGCAGGCCTTTTAGCAATGACAATGCAAAGCGTGCTGCTGCCTGACCCATAGACAGGGTTGCTGAACCGCCGCCGGCTTTTGCTTCAACGACTTCAGTACCTGCGTTCTGGATACGGTGAGTTAAGTCTTTGATTTCTTGCTCAGTAAACTCAACGCCTTCAACTTGTGACAGTAACGGCAGAATCGTTGTACCGCTGTGGCCACCAATAACTGGCACGTTTACGTTTTCTGGATTCAAACCACGCATTTCGCCAACGAATGCTTCTGAGCGGATAACGTCCAGAGTAGTAACACCGAACAGTTTACGCTTGTCGTAACAACCTGCTTTTTTCAGCACTTCTGCAGCAATTGGAACAGTGGTGTTGACCGGGTTGGTGATGATACCGACACAAGCGTCAGGACAGTTGTCGGCAACGCCTTGTACTAAGTTTTTAACGATGCCTGCGTTCATGTTGAACAGATCAGAGCGATCCATGCCTGGCTTACGTGGCACGCCCGCTGGAATTAATACGATGTCGCTGCCAACCAACGCTGACGCAAGGTCGTCTTTACCGAAGCCTGTGACTTTTACGTCGGTAGGGATATGGCTTAGATCAACCGCAACACCTGGAACTACTGGCGCAACGTCGTACAAAGATAACTCTGAACCTGCTGGAAGTTGTGTTTTCAAAAGTAATGACAATGCCTGGCCGATACCACCGGCCGCACCTAATACGGCTACTTTCATCTCAGACTCCGTTTTGTTTGTCGATTAGAACTGCATAAACATGCAGAATTTGGTGCAAAACTGTACTTGAATACGCTGTTAAATACAACTGACGAGCCTTTTATAACAAAGCTCGAATAGCGTCACAGAATGCAGTAAACTGGTCGCATTATAGCATAAAATGACAGTCAGGAAGCGGCACGATAATGGTGAAAGATCAATTAATTGACGCCTTCAAAACGTTACTTCGTGAAGAACGTTACGGTTCGCAAGGCGAGATAGTTAACGTACTGAAAGAGCAAGGCTTTGAGAACATTAGCCAGTCGAAAGTGTCGCGTATGCTTAGTAAGTACGGTGCAGTCAGAACCCGTAACGCAAAGCAGGAAATGGTTTACTGTCTGCCTCCTGATTTAGCTGTCCCTTCAACTAAGGCGCCATTAAGCCAGCTTGTACTGGATATTCAGCATAATGATGTCATGGTAATTATCCGGACCAGCCCCGGAGCCGCGCAACTTATTGCCCGTTTACTCGACTCGGTTGGTAAAAAAGAAGGCGTGCTGGGAACCATTGCCGGCGACGACACTATTTTTATTGCACCGGTAAAAGTACAAGACATTGATTTTACACTGCAAAAAGTCAAAGAGTTGTTTGCCAATCAGTCAGTACTACCGTCTTCCTGATTAACGGGTAGCTCTCTGTTTTCTAAGAGAAAACGCGTTGACGGAACAAAAAAGCTGGAATTCAAAACGGCTTGAGAGTAATCGAGTATCGGGTCGTATTGCCCCTGCTCATCGGCGTAATAACGTGCCTTTAACCACTCGACAACACTTTTAGGCGCATGAGAAAAGTACATCCCTAACAATCCTTGCTCGCGCAAGTCGCCCCAAGGCATGTTTTGCCGTAACAAAGGTATTGGCTGTTCATTCTTATCCATTAGTTTCGCTTTAGCAGCATGAGTGACGCCGTCGATCATTGCCTCTGGTAAACGCTCGCCAGAGACTTTCTCTCTGCCCATAATCTGCTCCTGCTTTTCCGGGCCTAAATAGTCCCAACGCCGTAAGTCGTAGCGAATTTTCTGAACAAACAAATAACTACCGTCAACAAAGGCAGTGTCGTCAGTTGCGTTTATTAGCGAGGCTTCGCGTTTGCGCATACCTCTTGGGTTATCAGGGGCATCAATAAAGCCCAGCAGGTCGCGGCCGTCTAAATAGCGAAAGGAACGGATTTGCTCTGCCACTTCAATGTCATAACCAAACCACTCCATAATGGTTCTGCCCGCTAAATAATTGGCATCGAAGCGGTCGCAGCGTATATGCAAGACTAAGTCAAAGGGATGACGAGGCGCTTCCCGGTCTGCGTCGCTTAGCTCAGGGAATGCCTGCAGGTGCAGCGGCCGTTTATGCGGGTAAAGGATATCCCAATATTCAGCACCAATTCCGACAAAGCCGGTCAGCATGGCTTCAGAAAAGCGTGCATCTAAGTCCTGAATGATAGCCGGGAATCGAGACAGTTTACGACGTAAACTCTCGACATCGTCACTCATGACATGACAAAACAAGGTTAAGCCGTGCAAATTTGGCTCGGCGTATATCCCTGATTGCGCTTTATCCACCCTTTTCTCCCGTTTAACTATTATTATTGTGAGTTCGCTGCATTGCTTTTTACATTAACTCATGCAAAAGGCATTATAGAATGCCTGTATTCGTTATGACACCGCAAGGAAAAATCATGCGTAATCTGATTCTTATTGGAAGTTTAATGGGGTTAACGGCCTGTGCGACGACAACGTCACAACAACCGACCCAACAAAACGTTGCACAACAGAGTGTTGCTGAGCAATTTCACCAGTTGGCAGACACCATTTGGGAAGGTATGAATGAGTCCAGCGATACCGAGCTAACGGACATGTCACCGGAAGCCTTGAAAGCTCGCTATGAAAAACAGTCAAAATGGCTGGAGCAATTGGACGCGATAAAACTGAACCAGCTGAGCGACGAAGATAAAATTAACCACGCTATGATTCGCTACTCGCTGAAAAACCGTGTCGACGAATACCGTTTTAATGCGCATTACATGCCACTAACGGCCGAGGGTAGCTTCCACAGTTCGTTGGCCTTTATGCCGTCGTATACTTCATTTAACTCGGTTGAAGATTATCAAAACTATATTTCGAAGTTGCGCAGCGTTCCGCGCTACATGGAGCAACAAACCCATTGGCTCAGAAAAGCCATTGAGGAAGGTTACACACAGCCCGCTGCGGCTATGGTGGGCTTCGAAGAAAGTATTCTGGCTTATCTTGTTCAGGACGCCAGTGAAAGTGTTTACTTCTCTCCTTTTGCCAAACAACCTGCTTTTGTCAATGACACTGAGTGGGAAGCGCTAAAAGCAGACGCAATGACAGCGATTGACGAGCAAGTCATGCCTGCGTACGACGATTACTTCACCTTTATGGTAACAGAGTACTTACCGAATGCTCGCGAAAGCGTTGGCGCTAGTGAACTACCTAACGGCGATGCGTTTTACCAAAACCGTATTAAGCACTACACTACGTTGGATATGACCGCTGACGAAATTCACGAAATAGGCTTGCAGGAAGTCGCTCGTATTCGCGGCGAAATGCTGAAAGCCATTGAAGCAACCGGCTTTGATGGTGACTTTGACGAGTTTGTCGAGTTTTTACGTACCGATGACCAGTTCTATCCGGAAACAGCAGAAGAGTTACTACAGTACGCCGCCTGGATAGCCAAGAAAATGGACGGTGAACTACCTAAGTTGTTCAAAACCCTGCCGCGTAAGCCTTATGGCATAGCGCCGGTTCCCGAAGAAATTGCGCCTAAGTACACAACCGGCCGTTATTCAGGAACCAACCGAGATGATCGCGCGGGTTTTTATTGGGTGAATACCTACGCGTTAGACCGCCGTCCACTTTATCAGATGGAAGCACTGACACTGCACGAAGCGGTACCGGGTCATCACTTACAAAACGCCATTGCGGGTGAGTTAGAAGACTTACCGGAATACCGACAGCAGACTTATATTTCAGCTTTCGGCGAAGGCTGGGGTCTTTACTCTGAGTATTTAGGTCTGGAAGCGGGTTTTTATGAAGACCCTTACAGTAACTTTGGTCGTTTAAGCTATGAAATGTGGCGTGCCGCACGCTTAGTGGTGGATACCGGTATGCACGCTAAAGGCTGGAGCCGTGAGCGCGCAATGGATTTTATGGCTAGCAACACGGCATTGTCACTGCATAACGTGAAAACCGAAATTGACCGTTACATTACCTGGCCTGCACAAGCGCTTTCATACAAGCTCGGCGAGTTGACTATTAAGCGTTTACGCCGCGAAGCAGAACAGCAGTTAGGTGATAAGTTCGACATTCGTGAGTTCCACGATGCGGTACTGGAAAACGGCAGCGTGCCACTGAAAGTACTCGAACAACACATCAACAACTGGATTGCTGGGCAGAAATAGAACAGACCCCCGCTATCAGGTAGGGGCAGGTTATTCACTTATTTCGCTTGCGCATTGAGTACTTCTGTGACGGAGACGCTACGAGCTCATCCATGAGGGCTTGACGAAGGCCTTCCATGGCCTTCGACACTCCGCCACAGAAGTACTCAACACTCATAACGCTCACAAGTGAAGAACCGGCCCCTTTCTTACGCACGCGCTAACCTTTCTTTTGCCTCACTAAGAGACAGCAAGTTCTGGTTTCGGATATCCCGCTCAGCTAGGTTCATTAACTTAAGTGTGGCGATAGCTTCTTCGACATTTAGTGATGCTGTGTTTTGCTTAATATGATGGATAGTTTTTATCTGCATAATTAACTCCTGCCTGAACAACCAACCTAACTATAGCCCATTAAGAAACCACCTAAAACTGGGCACAAAAAAACCGCCGAAGCGGTTTTATAAGTGGCTAATGAGTGCGCTCAACAGTTGCGAGGACTCTTAACGAGGTGTGCAGCGCCATGGATGGCGCTGCCCAAGCCCTACAGGGAAGTACTTGCGGGCGTCCTCGTAAAGAGTCCTTGCAACCTAAGCACTCATTAAGCCACGTTGATGGTTGGGATGATGTTTTCCTTGGCCGCTTTTTCTGCGTCGCGGAAGGCATCCATTTGGTCGAAGTTCAGGTATTTATAAACTTCGCCAGCCATCGAGTTGATGTCTTGTGCGTACTCCAGGTACTCTTCCGGAGTTGGCAAGCGGCCTACAATAGCACCAACTGCTGCCAGCTCTGCCGACGTCAGGTAAACGTTCGCGCCATCACCTAAGCGGTTCGGGAAGTTACGAGTCGACGTTGACAATACGGTTGCGCCAGCTTCTACACGAGCCTGGTTACCCATACACAGTGAACAACCCGGCATTTCGGTACGCACGCCGTTATGCGAATAGATATCGTAATAGCCTTCGGTTTCCAGCTGTGCTTTGTCCATCTTCGTTGGTGGTGCAATCCACAAACGCGTGTTTAGCGGGTCAGAGTTTTTCTCTAACAGTTTACCTGCGGCACGGAAGTGACCAATGTTGGTCATGCACGAGCCAATGAACACTTCATCAACCTTATCGCCGGCAACTTCGCTTAAGAACTTAGCGTCGTCAGGGTCGTTCGGGCAACAAACGATTGGCTCTTTAATTTCGTCCAAATCGATTTCGATAACTTCTGCGTATTCCGCATCTTTATCAGCACGCGTCAGTGATGGGTTCTCAAGCCATTCTTCCATCTTACGAGCACGACGCTCAAGCGTACGCGCATCGCCGTAGCCTTCGTTGATCATCCAACGCAACATGGTGATGTTAGAGCGCAAGTATTCACTGACTGAATCTTCTGACAAGTTGATAGTACAACCCGCTGCAGAGCGCTCTGCTGATGCGTCTGACAATTCGAACGCTTGCTCTACGGTTAAGTGCTCAAGACCTTCGATTTCCAGGATGCGACCTGAGAACGCGTTTTTCTTACCGCGTTTTTCTACGGTCAATAAGCCGTCTTTAATAGCAAACGCAGGAATTGCGTGAACCAAGTCACGCAGAGTAATACCCGGCTGCATTTTACCTTTAAAACGCACCAGTACTGACTCTGGCATATCCAGCGGCATAACACCGGTTGCAGCTGCGAAGGCAACCAAACCAGAACCTGCAGGGAACGAAATACCCAGCGGGAAACGTGTATGCGAGTCACCACCAGTACCGACGGTATCCGGCAACAACATACGGTTCAGCCAGCTGTGAATAATGCCGTCGTTCGGGCGCAAGGAAACGCCGCCACGGTTCATGATGAAGTCTGGCAGTGTATGCTGAGTTTCAACGTCAACCGGCTTCGGATAGGCAGACGTGTGGCAGAAAGACTGCATAACCAGGTCAGCGTTAAAGCCAAGACAAGCCAGGTCTTTCAGTTCGTCACGAGTCATTGGACCGGTGGTATCCTGCGAGCCTACGGTAGTCATTTTCGGCTCAACGTATGTGCCGGGACGCACGCCGTCCATACCACAAGCTTTACCCACTAACTTCTGGGCCAGGCTGTAGCCTTTGTCACTGTCTGCAGGCTGTTCCGGGGTCAGGAATAAGTCAGAGTGACCCAAGCCCAGTGATTCACGCGCCTTGGTGGTTAAGCCTCGACCAATGATCAGGTTGATACGGCCACCGGCACGCACTTCGTCAAGAATAACGCGTGATGCATAGTCGTACTCAGCGATAACGTCGCCCGCTTCGTTTTCAATTTTGCCTTCGTATGGGTAAATGGTAATGACATCACCCATATTCATTTTTTCGACGTCGGCTTCAAATACCAACGCACCAGCGTCTTTCATGGTGTTGAAGAAGATAGGTGCAACTTTGCCGCCAATACAGATACCGCCCGCACGCTTGTTCGGCGTACCCGGCATGTCTTCACCAATGTTCCACAGGACAGAGTTGGTTGCTGATTTACGTGAAGAGCCTGTACCTACGACGTCACCTACGAAAGCAACCGGGTGACCTTTTTCTTTCAACTCTTCAATCTGCTTGCCTGCATCAGTAATGCCTTCGCGAGGCATTTTGTACATGGCTTTAGCATGCAGTGGAATGTCAGGACGTGACCAGGCGTCAGGTGCTGGTGACAGGTCGTCGGTGTTGGTTTCGCCGGTAACCTTAAAGACAGTCGCTTTAATTTGCTCTGCCATTTTGTCACGGCTGGTGAACCACTCACCTTCGGCCCATGACTCAACCACTTCTTTAGCCAGCGCATTACCGGCTTTCATTTTCTCTTCAACGTCGTGGAAGGCGTCAAACATTAAGATTGTGTGCTTTAATTCTTCTGCCGCTAAGCGACCTAGATCAGCGCTGTCCAATAACTCAACCAAAGTCACGATGTTGTAACCACCGTGCATATTGCCAAGCAATTTAACGGCGTCTTCTTTGCTGATAACCGGGCTTTGTATTTCGCCTTTTACCAGTGCGCTCAAAAAGCCAGCTTTTACGTAAGCGGCTTCATCAACACCTGGTGGTACGCGCTCAGACAATAACTCTACTAAGAATTCTTCTTCACCTGCTGGTGGGTTCTTCAGTAGTTCAACAAGATCGGCTACTTGTTCTGCCGTTAGTGGTTTCGGAGGGATGCCCTCTGCGGCACGCTCTTCCACGTGCTGACGATATTCTTTAAGCACTCGTATTACCTCTCATTTGCTTGCATGAATTCAAGACGGTTCACTAGTGCGGCGCATTATACGGATTTTGCGCTTAAATTCCCATGCGAGAGGACTATAAATCAGATAATTCAGGGTATAAACAAGGTGAATGCGCTATTGCTTGCGCCCTAGTTAAGGGCGCTCTACTTTTTGAACAATAGCGTACATAACCGGCACCACAAACAGCGTCAGTACTGTGGCAAAACCAAGGCCGAACATGATAACCGTCGCCATGCTGGCAAAGAAGTCGTCAAACAGCAGCGGCAACATACCCAGGATGGTTGTCGCTGCCGCCATACCGACCGGCCTGACACGGCTAACAGCGGCCTCAACTAGCGCATCGACTCGTGACTTACCAGTCTCAAGCTCTACGTTAACCTGCTCCAGTAATACCACTCCATTTTTAATCAGCATGCCGGACAAGCTTAAAAAGCCTAACAGTGCCATAAATCCAAAAGGTTTATTCAATAACAATAAACCAACCGTCACACCAATTATCGACAGCGGTACCGTTGTCCAAAGCACGGCGGCATGACGAATACTATTAAACAACAGCACGGTAATAATAAACATCACCAAAAAGCCCAGCGGCAATGCCCCAAATAACGCCTTCTGAGCTTTGTTTGATGCTTCATGCTCACCGCCCCAGCTGAGCTCGTAGCCCAACGGCAATTCGATAGCTTCTACTTTCGGGCGCACACGTTCAAATACCTGAGCTGCGGTTTCGCTACCCAAAATATCGTGGTCAGCCATGACCGTCAGTGTGCGCTTTCTATCGCGACGCAGTATTAACGGGTCTTCCCAGGTGGTATCAATACTTCTAACCACTTGCGCCAGCGGTATAAACCTATCGAGTACCGGACTATAGATTTGCAGTTCCTGCCAATTGTTAAGATCAACACGCTCTGCCGCCGGCGCTCGCTTCACTATTGGTAAAAGGTCGGTTCCGTCGCGATAAACCCCAATTTGCTGGCCGACAAAGTTACCCAGCAAAACGTTATTCACGTCTTCTTTAGTAATGCCCGCACGTCGTCCGGCTGCTTCGTCATATTCCGGCTGCAATAACTTAGTGCGCTGTCGCCAGTCAGAACGAATATTGACGGCACCTGCATCGTCACGCATTATCGCCTGCGCTTTTTCGCTCAACTGACGTAACACCTGAATATCCGGTCCTGAAAAGCGTGCCTCAATTTTCGCCGGCGTTGCCGGTCCTATTTCGACCCTAATAAGCTTATCTTCAACGTCAGGGTGAGCGTTTTTTATACGTTCCCGAATATCCGCCATAAGTGGCGACATCGCCTCTTTGTCGTTTACACGCACCAGCAACTGAGCGTAGCTTTCATAGCTTTTTTCGACCAAATAAGTCAGTGTGAAGCGCGGTGCTCCCTGGCCGACGGTTGTTGCGACCGAAACCACCTCCTGTTTGTCCAGCAAGTAGTCTTCGAGGCGTTTTGAATCCTGTTCGGTATGACGAATGTCCGTGCCTTGTGGATACCATAAGTCCACATAAAACAGTGGCGTAGTAGATGGCGGGAAAAAGGCCTGTTTTACCTGACCAAAACCGACAACAGCTAAAACCAACATAATGACCATGGCCAGCATGCTAATCACGCGATGTCTCAGGCAAACACGCAACGCACTGCGGTACTTTACATAAAGTGGGTGCTTAAAGGCATCGTCGTTTTCATCGCCAATGTCTTTTTCCGAATATAGCCTATCAGCTAAAAAAGGAATCAAGGTTAGAGCCGTCACCCAACTAAGCAGCAAGGAAATCAGCAAGACCCAGAACAAGCTACCAGCGAACTCGCCAGTGGCGTCAGACGAAAGGCCAATTGGTGCAAAAGCGATAATGCCAATGACAGTAGCCCCTAGCAGCGGCCATTGATTTTGTTTGACCACCTGCGTCGCGGCTTGCACTTTGTTTTGTCCCCGGCGCATGCCGACCATCATGCCGTCAGCAATAACAATGGCATTATCGACCAACATACCCAGAGCGATAATCAGTGCGCCTAGCGACACCCGCTGCAGGTTAATATCGCCAAGACGCATAAAAATAAAGGTACCAAGCACCGTTAATAACAGCACAGAGCCAATCAGCAGGCCACTTCTAAAACCCATAGACAGCAGCAGCGCTACAACGACAATAGCGACCGCTTCTACTAAGTTCAGCAAAAAGGTATTAACGGAGTTTTCAACTTCGTGGGGCTGATCGTAAATACGCTCAACGTTCATACCAACTGGCTGAGCATAGGAAAGCTCATTCAAACGTTGCTCAAGACGCTCACCAACTTCCACGACGTTCACATCATCGGCGAACGACAATGCTAACCAAAGCGCAGGTTCACCATTGTAGCGAACCACATGATCAGGAATATCTTTTGTCTCAAGATAAATGTTGGCGACATCGCGCAAGTAAATACGCTCACTTGCTCCGGGGTTACTAATGACCAACTTTTCCATGTCTTCGACAGAGGAGAACTCGCCACTGGTAGCAATGCGCATCGATTCTTCATTAATAGTCACACGCCCTGCATTTGCGACGGCATTTTGTGTTTGCAGTAAATTGGCGACTTGCTGTGGCGGTATACCAAAATTGCTCAACTGCGCCCGAGAGACCTCAACAATAACCTGCTCCTGACGCTCTCCTGACAACAAGACCTTGCCAACACCCTCAACGAGAACCAGCTCTCTTCTCAGAAAGTCAGCGTAGTGCTCGATATCTTTGTACGAATAATCGGATCCGGTAATGGCCAGCATCACACCATAAACATCAGAGAAGTCGTCACGAACAATAGGCTCGCCTGTGCCTGGAGGAAGTTGACGCTTAGTGTCATTCACTTTGCGTCTAAGTTCATCCCAAATCTGCTCCAGGTCATCCGCTCTATAAATGCTCTTCATCTCCACCGTAATTTGCGACAGCCCGGGCTTAGATATCGAGCGGATATTATCCACGTAGCTCAGTTCCTGAATCGCATTTTCCAGGCGGTACGTCACTTCCTCTTCCACTTGTTGAGCCGACGCCCCCGAATACGGGGTTATGACCATCGCTTGTTTTATGGTGAACTCAGGGTCTTCCAGGCGACCCAACTGAGTTAGTGCGACAATTCCTCCAACCAACAACAGCAGAAGAAACATCCAGCTGGTTGTTTTGCGGGTCATGCTATAGCGAGCGATATCCATTACAGCCCCCGTTCGCGTTGCCATTCACGAACTTTCTGGCCTTCGCGAAGCTGATGGACTCCCGCAATAACAATGGTTTCGCCTTCTTTTAGTCCACTGACAATTGTCAGGCCATCATTGGTCGCGGTACCGACAACCACTTTGCGCTTTTCAACGGACATGTCTTCCGCCACTACCCACACATAAGACGTTGGCTGCTCAGTATTGCTGCCATTGGTAAACACGGCTTTTGTTGGCACCAACATACCGGTAATCGTCGAGCGAAGAACCTGAGCCATATCCACAATAACCGTCGCAGTCATGCCCGGAAGAACATTCAGATTGTCGGGTTTAGGCAGAGTAAAAACCACTTCATACGTATTGGTTGCCGGATCCGCTTGTGAGTCCCATTCCTTCAAGTGAGCCCTGAATTGGAACTCAGGTGCTGCGTCAAAGCGAATCATAGGTTCATAGTCAGTTTGCTTTTTGACTCTGGCGAATAGTTTCTCTGGTACCTGAATACTGACATCAATCGCGTTATTAATTTGCAAGGTGACTATGGGTTGTTTCGGTTGAATATTTTCATAAGCTTCAACCGCTAAACTCGCTATCACGCCATCGAAGGGGGCCCGTAACTCAGTGTATTTCAGGTTTGCTTTAGCCGTTTCATAGTTCGACTTAGCCACCGCCCGTTGTGACTCAATTTGATCAAACTGCGCTTCTGACATCACGCCTTCATTGACCAACACCTTATTCCTTTCATACTGCGATGCTGCCAGCTCATATTGAGCTTTCGCCTGATCCACAGCAAGTTGGTAATCGGTCGGGTCAAGACGAGCAATAAGATCGCCCCGCTTAACTTCGGCACCCGGTCTTACCGGGAGTTCGGTAATTTCACCGGCAACCCGAAACGTCAACTGCGCCACTTTTGCGGCTTCCACAACACCGGGAAATTCACGCAGTTTAGCGCCGTTATTTTCGGTCACTGTAAGTAGCTTAACCGGACGAGCCTCATCAGTTTTCTCTGCTTCTGCTGGTGCTTCGCTACAAGCAACCATGAATAACACAAGGGATGTGACAACAAACCAACGCATGCGCATTTTCCTAATGACGAACTATGAATTGATAATTAGTTTACTGCACGTACAGTTACAATTATATTGAATTAAAATTAAAAACTTAATCAGTATAATTTAATGAATTTATCACACCTAAAAATGCTTATCACTGTCGCCGAGCTAGGAAGCTTACAAAAGTCAGCTGATCACTTAAGCCGTACTCAATCGGCTGTCAGTATGGCGCTGAAAAAGCTGGAAGACAGTGCCGGCTTTGCGTTGTTTAATCGAAGCGGATATCGCCTGCAGCTTACCGAGCAAGGTCAACATTTTTTACGACAAGCCGAAGAGGTTGTACGCCAGCAGGAGCGACTGCAGTCACTGACCGAACAACTGAAATACGGCGCAGAGCCTTTATTAACCCTTTGCTATGACCACACCTGCGACAGTAAGTTATGGTTGCCGAGTATTGAGCACATACAGCAGCATTACCCCGCCACCGAAGTTCACATTGACGGCGAGTCGCAAATGCGGGCCCTAAAACGAATAGATAACGGCTCCGCTGATTTAGCATTATGCCCGTGGCTGCCCTTATTTCGTCAGTATGGCGACTTTGAAACTCTACCTGTCGCACCATTTGAGCTTACTGTCGCCATTGCATCTTCTTTAGTGGATGACTTCGAACGTATACCTTCAAGCCGACAGGACTTGCTTGAACTGCCCATGCTAGTGCCCCAAAACTTAGAAATTGGCATTAACTTAGATGCAGTACTACGCTTGCCCAGCCAACAGCGCATAAGAGTGAATGAAGTGAATACTCAATTTGAACTGTTAAAGGCAGGCTTTGGATGGGGAATTATTCCAAAACACATTGCACATAATGCCATTAAGCAGGGCAAACTGGTTGAAATTACCATTCCCGGATTCATCCAACAGGTAAGTCTGGAGATACACCTAGTGCGCTCTGCGAACCGTACTTTAGGCCCTGCTGCCAATGCCATCTGGGAAAGTTTTGCCTGACGATGTCTGCATGACATTCACACCAGAATACTGAGGGTAAGATTAAGAAAACTGCGAGTTTGCAGAAGATAATAAGTCATGATTCAATGTTAACTAAAAGTTAATTATGAGGATTATCTTATGTACTAAAAACCAGCACAATAAAGGCTAATAATAAAATTCTCATGGGTTACCACCTAAAAACTCTGACAACAATAATCCTTTTTATAAAGCGGGTATAAAAATCTATACAGTTATCAGTCTAGGCGGTCTGATTAAGCGCTCAGTGCGTTGCCACAGGGGTAGCTCGCTCATTGAGTAGTTTTGAGTAGGATGTGTACTGCCAATAAAATTAAAGACATTCGTTAAGCCAATTTGGCCAGCACAGTGTTGTTCACAATGCTGGCAAAATGAGCTTTCCTCGTCGCAGTTTTTTTGCTGCTCGGCCATATCCATATCAGCGTCATCACAACAGTCATGTTGCTGCATGCTATGTTACGGCAACATAGTGTCCTCTGAAGAAGCGCTAACGGCATCCGACATTGGCATAGCATGTGCCATTGGTGAGGAATAGTTCCCCACCAAAAGCACAGTTATTAATGTCAAAATTACCGTTAGCGTTTTCATAAAGTGAATATTACCAGATAGTCACTCTATTTTCCGGTGCTACATACAGCTCATCACCTTCTTTTACTTCAAAGGCTTCGTAAAACGCAGGTACGTTAACAACAGTTCCGTTGACACGATATTCAGCCGGCGAGTGAGGGTCACTCATAACTTGCTGACGAATAGCGTCTTCGCGGTATTTACCACGCCATACTTGTGCCCAGCCAATGAACACGCGCTGGCTGCCAGTGAAACCGTCCAGTACGGGCGCTTTTTCGCCGTCCAGTGACATTTTGTAGGCTTCATAAGCAATTGTCAGACCCGCTAAGTCACCAATGTTTTCACCTAGCGTCAGGTCACCATTCACGTTCAAACCTTCAATAGGTTCGTACTGACTAAATTGTTCAGACAATTTCTGACCACGCTCATCAAACGCTTTACGGTCAGCTTCTGTCCACCAGCTTTGCAGGTTGCCGTCACCGTCGTATTTAGAGCCCTGGTCGTCGAAACCATGACCCATTTCGTGACCAATAACCGCACCGATACCACCGTAATTCACGGCCATTTCAGCGTCCATATCAAAGAACGGAGGCTGTAAAATACCCGCCGGGAATACGATTTCGTTACGTACCGGGCTGTAGTAAGCATTGACTGTCTGTGGTGTCATGCCCCAGTCTTCTTCGTCAACTGGGCCACCAATTTTGGCAATTTCTTCCTGGTAGTTGAACTCAGCGTAAGCTTTGTAGTTGCTGACCAGGTCAGTCGCTGAGATGTCTAACTCACTGTAATCACGCCACTCGTTTGGATAACCCACTTTCGGGTCAAACTTAGCGAGTTTTTCTAACGCTTTCTCTTTGGTTTCTTCGGTCATCCACTCAAGGTTCTTGATGGACTCGCCGTACGCATCACGCAGGTTTTCAATAAGACCTTCCATTTTTTCTTTCGCTTCTGGCGGGAAGTATTCCTTAACGTAAACCTGACCTAAAACTTCGCCAAGAACACTGTTGGTAGCATCAACCGCACGTTTCCAGCGAGGCTCTTGCTCTGGTGTACCCCGTAAAACCGTGCCGTAGAAATCAAAGCGACGCTGGCTGATTTCTTCGCTAAGAGCCGACGCATATTCGTTAACCAAACGCAGACTTAAGTAGTCCTGCCAGGTTTGTAAATCGACGTCAGCAAACATATTGCCAAAGTCTTCGAAGAATGACGGCTGACGGATGACCATTTCTTCAACATGTGACAACTCAGACGTTTCTATAAAACATTTGAAGTCAAAGTTGGCGAACATTCCCGATACTTCGTCTGCCGTTTTCTTGTTGTAGGTTTTGTCGGCATTGCGGCTTTCAACACGGCTCCACTGAACTTCAGCAAGCTTAGTTTCCAAATCCAGGATACGTTCTGCGGCTTCATCCGTGTTCTCTAAACCAACCATTCCCAGGATATCGGTAATGTAGCTGACGTATTCAGAACGAATGTCTTCAAACTTCTCTTCGTCTTTTAAGTAGTAGTCACGGTCCGGCAAGCCAAGACCCGCTTGGTACATATACATTGCGTTGGTTTGCGGGTCTTTCGCATCCGGGTACACATAGAAACCAAATGGAATAGACACACCGCTACGGAACATGCGCGCCATGTGCTCAGCGACAGCTTCATGGCTATCTAGTGCCTGAATCGCCTCTAAGTCACTGGCAATTGGCTTAGCGCCAAGTTCGTTCAGCGTTTCAGTGTCCATATAAGCATTAAAGAAATCACCAATTTTACGCTCAGGAGTACCTGGCTCTGGGTTAGCTGCTGCAGCACCTTCAATAATGTCGCGCAAACGCTTCTGGTTCATTTCACGCAAATCGTAAAACGCCCCGATAGAAGAGCGATCTGAAGGGATTTCTGTCTTCTCGATCCAGCTGCCGTTTACATAGCGGAACAAGTCATTTTGTGGTTTAACGCTGTGGTCAAAGTTTTCAAGAATAACGCCCGACGTCAGTTGCTGTTGGGGTTCTTCTGCTTGTTGAGACTGCTGGTTATTTTGCTCTTGCTGCGGTGAGCAGGCTCCCAGAGTCAGTGCCATAGATACGCCTAGCGCTACAGCGGTCAATTTTTTCATTGGTCGTCACCTTTTATAGTGTTCATTATTTTAGCCCCATTAAACTAGCGCATTGTGAAATTCAGCGCAAAAAAAACGGCCACATTCGCGGTGAATGTAGCCGTTTTACCGATGATTTATCGTAACAAAATGTTACTTCTTCTTTTTCGCCTTAGGGTTCGGCATATCGGTAATTGACCCTTCCTGAATTTCTGCGGCTAAGCCAACAGACTCATGCAAGGTTGGGTGAGCGTGAACCGTCAACGCGATGTCTTCTGCATCACAGCCCATTTCAATCGCTAAGCAAACTTCGCCCAACAACTCACCTGCATTGCTACCACACATAGCACCACCAATAATACGGTTGTTCTTATCGAAGATAAGCTTAGTCATACCCTGTTGTGCATTTGAAGCGATAGCTCGGCCAGATGCAGACCATGGGAAAGTCACAACATCATATTCAATGCCTTGCTCTTTCGCTTCTTTCTCAGTAACACCAGCCCATGCAACTTCTGGGTCTGTGTACATGATAGAAGGGATAACTTTTGGTTCGAAGAAGTGCTTCTTACCAGCAATAACTTCAGCCGCAACGTGAGACTCATGTACCGCTTTATGCGCCAGCATTGGTTGACCCACAATGTCGCCAATAGCGAAGATATGATCAACGTTAGTACGCATTTGGCTGTCGACTTTAATAAAGCCGCGGTCATCAACGTTAACACCAGCTTTGTCCGCATCCAGCTTGTTACCATTTGGCGCACGGCCAACAGCAACCAAGACGGCGTCATATTTAACCGGCTCTTTCGGCGCTTTGTCACCTTCAAAAGTCACGTAAACGCCGTCTTTCTTCGCTTCAACGTTCGTTGCTTTAGTGCTCAGCATGACATTTTCGAACTTGCCTTTCATTTGCTTGTTGAAGTTCTTAATAATGTCTTTGTCTGCTGGTGGCACAAGCTGATCAGTCATTTCTACAACATCAACTTTAGACCCTAAAGCGCTGTATACCGTACCCATTTCCAGAGCAATGATACCGCCGCCTAACAGCAACATTTTCTCAGGAACTTCTTTAAGCTCCAATGCGTCCGTAGAGTCCCAGATGCGCTCGTCATCATGAGGAATAAACGGCAGTTTAATGGCTTGAGAACCCGCTGCGATAATCGCGTTATCGAATTCAATTTCAGTAGCGCCGTCATCACCTTCCACTTTCAAGGTGTTGCTACCAGTAAACTTACCTAAGCCATTAACCACTTTTACTTTACGCATCTTAGACATTTGTCCAAGACCGCCCGTTAATTGACCCACGACTTTCTCTTTGTGTTTACGGATTTTATCCAGGTCAATTTTAGGCTTACCGAAGTCTATGCCTTCGTCAGCTAAGTGCTTTGCATCTTCAATGTGCTTAGCTAAGTGCAATAGTGCTTTTGATGGAATACAGCCAACGTTCAGGCAAACACCGCCCAAAGTGTTGTAACGTTCAACCAGAACTACATCCATACCCAGGTCAGCAGCACGGAAAGCAGCTGAATAACCGCCTGGCCCTGCACCCAACACTACTACTTGCGTTTTAATTTTGTCGCTCATGTTAACCCCTTCTTTGTCACGGCCGGTTGAGCCACCAGCCGAGGTCAATCAACGCTAAATGTGGCGCTATTGTAGCGCGAATTAATTCGTATTTCCTGCCCAAATTGGTGCTTAAAGCACCAATTTTCGTATATCTCCCAACACACCGCTTAAGTAGGCGGTAAAGCGCGCTGCTTCGGCGCCGTCAATAACACGGTGGTCGTAAGACAATGACAATGGCAAGGTTAAGCGTGGTTCAAACTCCTGACCATTCCATTTAGGCTTCATCTCGTTTCGAGAAACGCCAAGAATAGCCACATCCGGCGCATTTACAATTGGCGTAAATGCTGTACCGCCAATGCCGCCCAAGCTTGAAATCGAGAAGCAGCCACCTTGCATATCCGACGCTTTCAGCTTACCGTCGCGAGCTTTCGAACTAATTTCAACCAGCTCTTCAGACAGCTCGTAGATGCCTTTTTTATCAACATCACGAATAACCGGAACGACTAAGCCGTTAGGTGTATCTACCGCAATACCAATGTGCACATATTTTTTCATGTACAACGACTCACCAGATTCAGAAAGTGATGAGTTAAAGGTTGGGAATTCACGCAGCGCTTTTGCACAAGCTTTCATGATGAACACCAGCGGCGTTATCTTGAAGCCTAAATCCTGCTTCTTCGCCACTTCATTTTCGGCTTTACGGAATTTTTCCAGTTCGGTGATATCCGCCTCGTCAAATTGTGTCACGTGCGGAATCGTCACCCAGTTGCGGTGTAGGTTCGGTCCAGACTTACGCTGAATGCGTGACAGTTGAACTTCTTCCACTTCACCGAACTTACTGAAATCGACCTTAGGAGGATCGATGACTTGCAAGCCACCGCCACCCTGGCCAGTTGCGCCTGCAACCGCTTTCGGACGGGACAGTTCGTATTTAACGAAATCCTGCACGTCCTCTTTGAGTATACGGTCTTTAGGGCCGGAGCCTTTGACTTGAGACAAGTCAACACCAAACTCGCGCGCAACACGGCGTACCGCCGGAGACGCATGAAGAACGCCCTCTTTACGGTCACTCCGCTGACTCGGATGATCAGGCACCGGAGGCTGGCGTTCGCTACTTGGCTTAACGCTGCTGCCTTTTTCTTTCTCCTGATCGTTGTCGCCTTTGTCATCTGACTTTTTATCAGATTGGCTGTCAGATTCTTTCTCAGACTCTGACTTATCTTCTTTCGCCGAGTCTTTCTCTTCAGAATCGTCAGCACCGCCAGAGACTTTCAGTTTGGCAATGACAGAGCCCTGCGACACTTTATCGCCGACATTGACTAACATCTCTTCAATTTCACCGTCTTGTGGACAAGGCACATCCATGGTGGCTTTATCCGTCTCCAACGTAATTAAGCCATCTTCGGCTGAAACTGAATCGCCTTTGGAAACCAGAATCTCGATGATCTCGACGTCTTCTTCGTCGCCAATATCCGGGACTTCAACATCGATGACTTTACTGTCACCACCAGAAGATTTTTTCTCAGGCTCAGAGTCTTCGTCTTTCTCTTCTTTCTCTTCTTCCTGTTTGTCTTCCGATTCTTCAGCTTTGTCCTCGGCTTCTTTCTCGTCAGTTTTCTCTTCAGCGTCTTTATCGCTGTCAGACTCATCGGAATCGTCGGATCCGCCGGAAGCTTCCATCAGCGCCAGCACATCGCCTTCGCTGATGGTGTCGCCAACTTTTACCTTCAGCTCGGTAATTTTACCGCCCGAAGACGCCGGAATATCCATTGACGCTTTGTCACTCTCGACAGTAACAACACCGTCTTCTTGCTCAACGGTATCGCCTTCACTGACGAGAATTTCAATGACTTCTACTTCTTCACCGCCCACGTCGGGGACTTTGAGTTCGATTTGATCGGCCATCTCAGTACCTCCTTACGCCAAACGTGGGTTCAGTTTGTCAGTGTCGATATCGTAGTCTTTGATAGCTTTTGCTACCACTTTCTTATCGATATCACCTTGGTCTGCCAGCTCTTTTAACGCGGCAACCACAATATACTGCGGATTCACTTCAAAATGCTTACGCAGATTAGCACGGCTGTCAGAGCGTCCAAAACCATCGGTGCCGAGAACACGGTACGAGGTAGGAACCCATGCACGGACCTGATCAGCATACAACTTCACATAATCGGTTGCTGCAACCGCAGGGCCTTTCGCCTTTTTCATCACTTGCGTAATGTAGGCTTCTTTTTCTTTCTTCTCAGGATTCAGCATGTTCCAACGGTCGGTGTCTAGACCATCACGCGCCAACTCGTTAAACGAGGTTACGCTGTATACCGTTGAGTTAATGTCGTAGTCCTCAGCAAGAATATCAGCCGCTTTGCGCACCTGCTGTAAAATAGTACCACTACCCAAGAGCTGCACATCGCCTTTGGCTTTCTTCTTGGCTTTTACCTTATCTAGCTCGTAAATACCTTTGATGATGCCTTCTTCGACGCCTTCCGGCATTTCCGGCTGATGGTAGTTTTCGTTCATGACGGTAATGTAGTAGAACACGTTTTCCTGGTCGCCAAACATGCGTTTCAGGCCATCGTGCACGATAACTGCAATTTCGTAACCGTAGGTTGGGTCGTAGCTGATGCAGTTTGGTACCGTACCAAAGTGCACTAAGCTGTGCCCGTCCTGGTGCTGCAGGCCTTCGCCATTCAGCGTGGTGCGTCCGGCCGTACCGCCCACTAAAAATCCACGAGTTTGGCTGTCCCCTGCGGCCCAGACTAAGTCACCCACGCGCTGGAAACCAAACATAGAATAATAAATGTAGAATGGAATCATCGGCTCGTTGTTTAACGAGTAGCTGGTACCCGCTGCCACCCATGACGCCATTGCGCCCAATTCGTTAATGCCTTCCTGAATAACTTGACCTTTTTTATCTTCGCGATAATAGGCAACCTGGTCTTTATCCTGTGGCGTGTATTTCTGGCCGTGATGGGCATAAATACCAACCTGACGGAATAAGCCTTCCATACCAAAGGTACGAGCCTCATCCGGGATAATAGGAACAATGCGTTTACCAATTTTCTTGTCTTTCAGCAACGCTGTAAGAACACGAACAAAAGCCATCGTTGACGAAATTTCACGGTCGCCAGAGCCTTTCAATACCGCATCAAATGCTTTCAGCGATGGCAGCTCAAGTTCAACGTCCGATTCAGGGCGACGTACTGGCATGTAGCCATTTAGACTTTCACGACGTTCGTTCATGTACTTCATTTCGTCGCTGTCGTCTTCAAACTTGTAGTACGGTAAGTCTTCTAATTCTTCGTCTTTAAACGGAATGTTGAAGCGGTCGCGCAGATGCTTAATGGCATCCATGTCCATTTTCTTAACCTGGTGAGCAATGTTTTTACCTTCACCAGCGGCGCCCATGCCATAACCTTTAACGGTTTTCGCTAAAATAACCTGAGGACGACCTTTAGTGTTCGCGGCTTTATGGTAGGCCGAGTACACTTTTACCGGATCGTGACCACCACGGTTCAGGCGCCAGATGTCTTCGTCTGACAAGTTGGCAACCATTTCTTCGGTTTCAGGATGTTTGCCAAAGAAGTGCTCACGAGTGTACGCGCCACCTTTGGCTTTAAAGTTCTGGTAGTCGCCGTCGACGGTTTCTTCCATAAGCTGCTGCAACTTACCTTCGGTGTCGCGATACAGCAGAGGATCCCAATAGCGACCCCAGATAACTTTAATCACTTCCCAGCCTGCGCCGTGGAAAGTGCCTTCCAGTTCCTGAATGATTTTGCCGTTACCACGAACCGGGCCATCTAAGCGCTGCAAGTTACAGTTAATGACAAAGGTCAGGTTGTCTAACTCTTCACGCGCGGCCAGGCCAATAGCACCCAAGCTTTCTGGCTCATCAGTTTCACCGTCACCCATAAAGCAGTAAACACGCTGATTTGAGCAATCTTTAATGCCACGGTCTGTCAGATATTTCAGGAAACGGGCTAAGTAAATTGCCTGAATTGGCCCTAAGCCCATTGATACTGTCGGGAATTGCCAGAAGTCAGGCATTAAATTCGGGTGTGGATACGAAGGTAAACCTTTACCTTCAACTTCCTGGCGGAAGTTATTTAGCTGCTCTTCGGTCAAACGGCCTTCTAAGAAAGCACGTCCGTATATACCCGGTGACGCATGTCCCTGAATAAATAAGAAGTCACCACCGTCTTTGTCGTTTGGTGCACGGAAGAAGTGGTTAAAACCGACGTCATACAGCATTGCTGAAGACGCAAAGCTGGCAATGTGCCCGCCAAGCTCTTCACCTTTTTGTGATGCACGCAATACCATCATGACCGCATTCCAGCGAATAGCTGAGCGAATGCGCGCCTCCATGGTTTGGTTACCCGGCATGGTCGGTTCCTGACTTGCAGGAATCGTATTTAAGTAAGCCGTTGTCGGCTTGTAAGGCAGGTAGGCCCCGTTTCGGCGAGCCTTATCGACTAACTGCTCTAACAGGAAGTGGGCGCGCTCCGGACCTTCGGCATCCAGCACACCTTCAAGAGCGTCTAACCACTCCTGAGTTTCCTGTGTGTCGACATCTTGTGTTAATTGATCACTCATAGCAATTCCTTACCTTCTTATCAATTCAGGAACGTCGCAGCGAACGCTGAATACGAGACTGTTCTTTGCCTAAGTCTAACAATATCTGTTCAATATAGGTCAAATGTTGGTGACACGCATCCCGCGCTTGCTCCGGTTGACCATCAACAATGGCGCTAACCAGTTGCTGACGGTGTTGATTCAGTTTTTCCAGCAGCTCTTTGCGGCTACCGATTATTTCCAGGTTCTGTCGAATATTCTCAGCCAATAGCTCTTGCATGCCCTGCACAACGTGCACAAGAATGACGTTATGAGAGGCTTCTGCTATGCGGTGGTAAAATTCGACCAATGCGTCTACTTGCTCATTTATTTCAGCGCTTTGGCTTTGCACTATTCCTTTTATACTCTCTTCTATGCGTTCTAGATCGGCTTTGGTGCCTCTCAATGCCGCATAAAACGACGAAATGCCTTCCAGTGCATGTCGAAATTCCAGCAAGTCAAACTGCGACTCAGGGTGTTTTGCCAATAACTCAAATAATGGCTGGGTCAATTGTTCGTTAACCGTATTCACCACATAAGTGCCACCGCCTTGCCGGCGCTCAACAACGCCTTTCGCTTCCAGTTTTTGAATGGCTTCGCGCAACGACGGGCGAGACACATTAAACTGCTGCGCCAGCTGCCGTTCCGACGGTAGTTTTTGCCCGGCACGCAAGCGCCCGTCCACAATCATTTGCTCAAAATGAGCAACGATAGTATCCGATAGCTTCGTTTGTTTTATGGGCAACTCAGACATAGCGGTAAATTGGTCAGACCAAAAGATGCGATCATTCTAAATCATTTATAGCGCCAGCCCAAATTTTTCTGGGCTGGTACAACCACTAGAGAACAGCACCAGATAATGTCAGAACTGCAATAACAGCCACCCAGAATATTTGCTGCCGACGCATCAGTTTTAGCTGGCACATAGCGTGCTCGGTCTTGTCATCCGGGTGTTGTGGCGTATCCTCTGCATTTTCTGCAACTTCAAATAACAGGCTTTTAGGCTCGCTGTAAGGCGTGGATGTTAATTGAATCCAAACCGGCAGAGCCCGTGAGAAGTGTCCGACAATTAATAATCCAAAACCAGCCAAACGTGCCGGTACCCAATCAGCAAACCATAGCAACCTTGACCAGTAAGACGTTGAATTATCTTGTGATTCTGGATTATTTTCAGCATCAGCGGCTATTCGGAACGTTGCATAAAGCAGTGCGCCAACACTACCAAACAACACAAAATAAAACATTACCGCTAAATAATGCCGGTAATTGATCCAAATCAGAGACTGATTAACGGATGTCTTTTCACCCAGTCCCGCATATTGTGATAACGCACGCTGGTATTCCTGGCATGTTTCATCGTCACCTCGGTTTGCGGCTTTTAAATAGGTTTTATAGGAAACTCGGGCAGGCTCACAGTTTATCGCTAACAATAAAGCGGCAATGCTCACTAAAAAGGTTACCAACAAATTATCGAGCAACTGTATTAACAGCCCTACAAAAAGTGCAGGTGCTATGGTTCTCAAAAAGGTTGCCAGAACACTTTGCCATTTTTCATCGCTCAGCTTTGAAGCACTCCAATGCTGCCAACGACTCAGGTAAAACTGCCAATGCAAAGCGTCAGGGCTGTGGTAAAGCCGTTCAATACTCAATGCCATTAGCAACGCGATGAGAACCATCAAATGCTCCTTATAATTGATTCAAATATCTCGGCCAGTCAAAGCCGCTGCCCGGGTCTGTCTTTCTGCCAGGCGCTATGTGTTCATGTCCAATAATGCGTCGCCGGTTCAGTTTTGGATAGTGCATCAATAAAAGCTCCGTCACCTCCACCAAACACTGATATTGCTTATCAGTATAGGCACTCTGGTCGGTGCCTTCTAGTTCAATGCCAATACTAAAGTCATTGCAGCGTTTGCGACCGCAGTAACGCGATTGTCCGGCATGCCAGGCGCGCTTATCGAAAGGTACGTATTGCTCTAACGTGCCGTCCCGGCGAATGACACAATGCGCTGACACTCGCAGCCCATCTAAAGGCGCAAAGTCTGGGTGTGCATTGCTCTGTAGCTCACCCATAAACAGGTCTTTAACATAAGGCGTACCATACTCACCCTCGGGTAAGCTGATACAGTGAATCACCAGCAGACTGATGTCAGACTCGTCAGGCCGCTCGTCAAAGTGCGGCGACGCATGCTGTATAGCGCGAGTTATTTTATGGTTTTTCAGTTGTTCGCTTTTCACAGGCTCAACAAAACGGTAAAGTTTGCCCCCTAGTATCCGTATTGTCTGTAAAAAGGTAAAGCCAATATGAGTCAGCATGAATTGCAACTCGCCATTCAGGAAGGTGTTCGTAACGCACTGGTCGAAGATTTGTCGGAAAAAGATGCCAGCCTGGACATTACCGCCCAGTTAATTAGCCCTACCAGCCATTCTAAAGCGACCATTATCACTCGCGACAAAGCGGTTATATGCGGTGTGGAATGGGTCAACGAGGTGTTTAGACAACTCGGTCAAGAAGTGTCTCTGATCTGGCATGTTAAAGATGGTGACTTGGTCGAGCCGAATACGACTCTGTGTGACTTAGAAGGTCCAAGCCGTGTGTTACTCACTGGCGAACGTACTGCCCTGAACTTTTTGCAGACTTTGTCAGCAACAGCAACGTTAACGCACCAATACAGCCGACTTCTGGAAGGCACCAATACGACACTGCTGGATACCCGTAAAACGCTTCCTGGCATGCGTCTGGCACAGAAGTTTGCGGTTCGCTGTGGCGGCGGGGCAAACCATCGTATTGGCTTGTACGACGCTTATTTAATTAAAGAAAACCATATTTTTGCCTGCGGCGGTATCGAGCAGGCAGTCAAAAAAGCCAAGCAGCTTAACCCCGGAAAAACCGTTGAGGTGGAAGTTGAAAACTTAGACGAGTTTGAGCAAGCTCTGACAGCAGAAGCTGACATTATTATGCTGGACAACTTCAGTTTGGCTGATATTGAGTCTGCAGTTGCGACCAATAATAAGGCTGAACATAAAGCCAAGCTGGAAGTATCCGGCAACATTACTGATGAACGTTTGGCTGAGTTAGCTGCCACCGGCGTCGATTTTATTTCATCGGGTGCGCTGACTAAAAACATTCAAGCCGTTGATCTTTCAATGCGAATTTCTTAAATTCGTCAATAACTTACAAAAAAATACACTCGACAAATTCTGCTTAATAGACGACAGTTTCCTGACTTTTTATCAGGAGCTGTCTTATGCAGGATGCAAATACTCAGTACAACGGTTTTAGTCTTATAGAAATGATGGTGGTGGTCGCTATCATAGCGATATTGTCGGCCATTGCTGTTCCCTCCTACACCCATTACACACAGCAAGCGAAAGTCACTAAAGCGTTAGCACATGCTCAACCATTCCAGCTATCCATTGCGCTATGCTGGCAAACCGAAGGGCAACTTTCAGACTGTGCCCAACCAGGCCAAAACGGTCTGCCCAATGTGCCGTCGCCGCTACCGGATGACGTAGCCAGTCTCAGCATTGGTGAGGACGCTCGTATTAGCCTTCAATTAGCCTCTGTAACCATAGATGAACAACCATTGTCCGTTGAATTGACCCCAGTTCCGTCGAACACCCATTTGGAATGGAGCATTGGCTGCTCTGACTATCAGCAAAGCCGAAGTGTTGTTAGCGGCTGCCAGCAAGGTATTGGTGAATAATGAGTTACGTCGCAACCTGCCTTACCGCTGAAATTGATATAGCTTTGTTAGCAAACAGCGAGCTAACAGAGACGAACCAGAATGAGGGCTTTTTAAAACAACATGGGCTAACACGGCTTACTGAAGATGAGCAGTGGGTATTACTGTCGCAGGATCCTCAGTGCAAACCGGTTGAGCCCGTTCTGTTAAGCCTGTTCAGTGACAAAAAGGTGCTTGTTGTTAGAAACTCTCACCCGCTTTCAGGCTATATGCCTTTACAAAACTCCGCTGTCGATTACGTCGAGCAGCTCTTGTGTGAATGCGCACTTAACGGGGGCTCAGATATTCATATAGAGCCTTACCAGAGCAGTTATCGCGTGAGGACGCGTTCAGGAGGCGATTTAGACACCAAAGACGCTCTTCCGGTGTCTTTTGCCAAGCAAGTTATTGCTCGAATAAAAGTACTGGCTGATCTCGATCTGACCGAACAACCAATACCGCAAGATGGCCGCTTAACGGTCGCACACAAAGCGACCCATCAGAACTTTGAGTTTCGGTTGAATTGCTGTTCAGCCCTCGGCGGTGAAAAATTGGTACTGCGCTGCCTAAAATCTTCAGAACACATTTTACCGTTGGCAGATACAGGACTGTTAGAGTGCCAGTATCAATGCTTCGAGCAGGCATTATCAAAGACTCAGGGACTTATTATTGTCACAGGGCCAACCGGGAGCGGAAAGACATCGACCTTATACAGCGCACTTCAGTCCATTAATGTTCAAAAACTCAACGTCTGCACGGTGGAAGACCCAATTGAAGCTCCTTTAGCCGGGTGCACACAACTCATGGTAAATGAGCGCAAAGGACTGTCGTTTGCCTCGCTGTTGCGAGCCCTGCTAAGACAAGACCCCGATGTCATTATGATTGGCGAAATTCGCGATGCAGAGACCGCTAAAATAGCCCTGCAAGCCGCTCAAACGGGTCACCTTGTTTTAACCACTATGCATACCAATGGGTCGTTGGAAACACTCGCTCGTTTAAAGTCGCTTGGCGTTAATCCGCTGGATATTGCTAGCGCCCTCACTCTAATTGTTAGTCAGCGCTTACTTCCGGCGTTTGACAATAACTTCCAGCCTCATAGACAGGCGATTTTTGAGGTGCTGCCCTGGGGACAGGAGGCCAGCCCGCTGCTTAACTCCAGAGCATCCGGTACCGATAAAGCCAATTATTTAGAGCACCTAAAACTGCCAACTTTTGAGCAGGCAAGAGCCTATTACGAAAGACACAAGGTCAGCATTAATGACTGAGCAAAAAGTAACTCGTTGGCGCTGGAAAAGTGACGGACAGACTGGGTTAATACATGCCAACGGTCAATTGCACGCCATTCGACTTTTGTCGGAAAGAGGGTTGAGTCGTATTTCAGTACAGCGCGAACACCTTATAAAAACACCTAAGCCCGCTGATAAAGAATGGCTGCAAACTATAGAGCAGTGGCTTGAACTGCTCGAGTGCGGTCTGCCTTTACCCGACGCATTAAAGCATAGTGTTAATCAGCATTCTTCAAAAGCAATGACCTGGCTAGTGAATGACTGCCTTGCAACAATCCAACAGGGAGGCCGGCTTTCCAGTGCGCTTGCTCAATACTCAGATTGGCTGCCTGCTGCTGACATACAAACCATTGAATGGGCGGAGTCGAGCGGTCATTTGGTCAGTGGCTTGCACAATATTTTGACGTTAAAGCAGCAGCAAATGGCACTAAAGGAACAACTCACCAAAGCACTTCGCTACCCGCTAATTATTGCGGCATTTGCCTGTGCTGTTGCCTTACTCATGATGACTTGGGTACTTCCCCAGTTTCAGAAGCTTTTTGGGAATGCCAACTTACCGCTGTTGACTCAAAAGGTTATCGCAATTTCAGAATTCGTAAGCCAACACGCTGTTTTTATCGGCAGCACTTTTTGTCTACTCTACCTTTCCTGCCGGCTGATTAGACACCGATTCCCTGCGTTTTGGCGACACTGCACGCTAAAGCTGCCGGTCTATAGGGAGTTAGTCATTGGCTCACGCGAACAACAAATTTATTATCAGCTTGGTTTATCGCTAGAAGCAGGCATTGATGCTATTCATGCCCTACAGCTTACGACAAATAACCTGAGCTGCCCGGTCTATAAAAGCCGGCTTCACCTTATTAGTTACCATTTAGAAAAAGGCTTAGGCTGGTCTAAGGCGTTCAGATCGTCGGCATTGAATACGCCGAAAACCATGAGCTTTATTCAGTCAGCAGAGAAGTCCGGCCGTATGGCGCAAGCATTTAAGCAGTTGGCGTTGTACCAGCAAAAGCAGCTCACTCTTTATTCTGAGCGTATTTCAAGTTACTCACAGCCCTTGCTGATGCTTATTTTAGGCGGCATTATAGGCACTCTTTTAGTGGCTATGTACTTGCCTTTATTCTCATTGGGCGAGCAATTTTAATTAAGCAGGACGCTATCGAATGACCGAATTATTCGCAGCTCACACAATCGCAATGCTGATCTTATCAGTCATACTGGGGGCTGTTATTGGCAGTTTTTTGAATGTTGTTATTCATCGCCTGCCTATTCAATTGCAGCGACAGTGGCAACTGGAATGTGCCGAGGCAAACGGCACACCTGCAAATCAAGTCGAACCCTTTAATCTCGCTTTCCCAGCGTCTCATTGCCCGAAATGTCAGTCCGCTATTGCCTGGTATGACAATATCCCACTGTTGAGCTTCCTGTTTTTAAGAGCTCGCTGCCGCCATTGCAAAACACCGATTTCAATCAGCTACTGGGCGGTAGAAATTATCGCAGCCATCAGTTTCGGGCTAATTGGCTGGCAATATGGCATCACTGTGCCAGCACTGTTTTACGCCGTAGTCACAAGCTTATTAATTTGCCTTTTTGTCATCGATTTACATCACAAACTATTGCCCGACGTGCTCAATTACTCCCTACTCTGGCTCGGTTTACTCTGGTCGTTGTCCGAGTACAGTTCCATAACCACAGAGCAGGCGCTAATCGGTGCGGTCGTGGGCTACCTCAGCTTATGGTCAGTTTATTGGGTGTTTAAACTTCTGACCAAAAAAGAAGGGATGGGCTATGGCGACTTTAAATTGCTGGCGGCACTCACTGCGTTTACCGGCGCAACAGTATTGCCAGTGACCGTATTGGCCGCGTCACTGTGTGGCGCTGTTGTTGGTATTGTTTACATTAAACTCAGCGGCCGGGCTCAGCCGATTCCATTTGGCCCCTTTCTAATTGGGGGAGGGATCATAAGCTACTTTTGGGGACACGAGCTGCTATATGCTTATTGGTCCTGGCTAGGAGGGGCGTAAGCATGACTTATGTTGTTGGTGTAACCGGTGGTATCGGCAGCGGTAAAACCGCCGCCACAGACGAGTTTCAACGTCTAGGCATTGACGTGATAGATGCAGATGTTGTTGCTCGCGAAGTTGTGGAGCCAGGCTCTGTGTGCCTAAAAGAAATTCAACACCACTTTGGCCCAGAAGTGATTCAAAGTGACGGCCACTTAGACCGTAAAGCGCTGCGTGAAAAAGTCTTTAGTAATAACGACGAAAAGGAATGGCTGAACCAGTTATTGCATCCTGAAATTCGTCGACAAATACTCGCTCAGTTAAATAATGCGTCTTCCAGGTATGTGATTTTATCCGCTCCATTACTGCTGGAAAATGGATTGGATAAATACTGTGACCAAGTATTGGTTATAGACGTACCAGAATCATTACAAGTTGAACGCACGGTTACTCGTGACAACACGTCTGAAGAGCAGGTTGCAGCCATTTTAAACGCTCAAATGACTCGTGAAGAGCGACGCCGAAAAGCGGATGATATTATTGTTAATGACACCACTTTAAACGCACTTCACACTCAGGTTCAGGAATTACACAAAAGGTATCTGGAAGCAGCCATTGCACACCCATCTTAATGCGCTATTATAGGCGCATTACCCTTTAACTACTGACATTATGGCGTTCACGGATAACCAGCACATTATTTATGAATACCCGCTTCAGGAGCGTGTCCGCACATATTTACGACTTGAACACGGCTTCGAGCAGCTCAACGTCAGTAGAGAGTTGTTTCAACAACAGCCTGATGCTTTTTTCCAGTCTCTGTTTTCACTCAGCGATCTCCTTGAAAGGGTCGACATTCGTACTGAGCTTTCAAAAGATCTCGATGCACAGCAACAGCGCCTGAAACAATGGGAGCAGCACCCGCAAGTCGATAGACAGGCGTTGCGGACCACTATTGAAGAAATTGGCGACTGCCAACAATTTTTACCGGACATTCCAAAAGTATTGCGAGAAATTAAAGACGATGCACTACTGGCGAGTATAAGACAGCGTTTTAGCCAACCGGGTATTAGTGGTCTTTTCGAACTGCCGCAACTTCAACTCTGGTTAAGTCAGGAGAATGAACTCCAACAGCAACAATGCGATGCATGGTGTCAGTTATTTCAGCCTATTGAAAAAGCAGTACAACTAAAACTCACCTTAATGCGTGAACAGTCCACTTTCTCCGATATGACATTGACCAGTGGATTTATGCAGGAGAGCTCTGAGCAGCCGTTAGCTATGCTACGAATTAAAGTCCCTAAAGAGTCTTCCGTTTACCCGGTTATTAGTGGGCATAAACAACGCTTTACGGTAAGATTCATGCCGTTACCGGGTATCAGTAACACTCAATCAATCCAGTCAGTTCAATTAGAAATAGCCAGGTGTGCACAATGAGTTTAACGGTCAACTGTCCAACATGTGAAGCCGAAGTCGAATGGAAAGAGACCTCGAAATTTCGCCCGTTTTGCAGTGAGCGCTGCAAACTCATTGACTTGGGCGAATGGGCAAATGAAGAAAAAAGTATTCCAGGCGAGCCTGCCCCTGTTGCCAACGATGACTACATTAACGAGGGCGACGGCTTTTAAGCCTTACATTCAGTAAGTATTCATTGACTGCATAATACAGTCGACAATGGGTTGGTTTGCATCAGGAAACTGAAAGGCATCTAACTGATTTTTATCAACCCAACACCATTTTTGTCCTTCCAGCTGAGTAGCTTCGCCTTGATAAGACAAAATCCACCAAACATCCAATAATACGCGTTTGTCCGAATATTGATGTTCAATAACCGTCAGTGGCGCCATGTCAGTAACATCTATGCCACACTCTTCTTTGAGCTCTCTGACTAAGGCTTCCTGAACATTTTCACCTGACTCAACTTTACCACCGGGAAACTCCCATTTGCCGCCTTGATGCTGTTCTGGCAGACGTTGCGCGATAAAGATTTCGCCATTCGTGTTTTCAATAACTCCCACTGCAACATGTACAGCGGGAGGTTTTTGGGTGGTCATATTAACCTACAGTTTACCGTGACAATGTTTGTATTTTTTACCTGAGCCGCATGGACAAGGCTCATTACGACCGACTTTCTTTTCAGTTCTGGCCGGCTGCGGCTGCCCTTGCTCTCGCGGTTGCTCTTCTTGAGTCGCTGGCTTTGTCTGCTCGTGTTTAAACTCACGAGGTGCGCTGTCGGCAGCTTTACGCTGTTGGTCAACCGCATCGACATCTTCCTGAGCGCGCACTTTGACGCGACTTAAAATAGTCACAACATCCAATTTCAAGTTCTCAAGCATTTCGCTGAACAACTCAAACGCTTCGCGCTTATATTCCTGCTTAGGGTTTTTCTGTGCGTAACCACGTAAGTGAATACCCTGACGTAAATGATCCATTGCTGCCAAGTGCTCTTTCCAGTGCTGATCAAGGCTTTGCAACATAATCGACTTTTCAAAGCGGCGCAGAACTTCCGGCCCTACCAACTCTTCTTTTTCCTGGTAAGTCTTAACCAGCTCTTCCAATACACGTTCGCGAAGAACTTCTTCGTGGAAGTGCTCTTCATCTTCAAGCCACTGTTGTAAAGGTAGCTCAATATGGAAATCAGCGCGCAAACGTTCTTCCAATGACTTTAAGTCCCACAGTTCAGCGAGCGACTGTGGCGGCACATATTCGTCAATAACTGCATTAACAACGTCTTCGCGAATTGCAGTAATGGTTTCAGAGATATCGCCTTCATCAAGCAGCTCGTTTCGCTGTTCATAAACCACCGAGCGCTGGTCATTCGCCACATCATCGTATTCAAGCAGTTGCTTACGGATATCGAAATTACGCCCTTCAACCTTGCGTTGTGCGTTTTCGATAGCTCGAGTAACCCAAGGATGCTCAATAGCTTCGCCTTCTTTCATACCAAGGCGTTTCATCATGGTACCGATACGATCCGATGCGAAAATACGCATTAGTGGATCTTCCAGTGATAGATAGAAACGAGACGAACCCGGGTCACCCTGACGACCAGCACGACCACGAAGCTGATTATCAATACGGCGAGATTCATGACGCTCCGTACCAATAATGTGCAAGCCACCCGCTTCGATGACTTTGTCATGCACTTTCTGCCATTCTTCTTTAATAGCATCTATTTTGTCGTTAGATGGTTCTTCCAGTTTCTCTACTTCGACCATCCAATTGCCGCCTAACACGATGTCAGTACCGCGCCCGGCCATGTTGGTCGCAATAGTTACGGCGCCTGGACGGCCCGCCTGAGCGATAATATCGGCTTCTTGTTCGTGGAACTTAGCGTTCAACACCGCATGCGGTATTTTCTTCTTCTTCAGAAGGCTCGACAACAACTCCGAGTTTTCGATAGATACCGTACCAACCAGCGCTGGGCGTCCTTGTTTACGGCACTCTTCGATATCTTCAGCAATAGCTTCGTATTTTTCTTTTGCCGTTAGGTAAATCAAGTCAGCGCGATCATCACGAACCATTGGTTTATTAGTTGGAATAACAACGGTTTCAAGCCCGTAAATTGACTGGAACTCAAAGGCTTCGGTGTCGGCTGTACCTGTCATACCCGCCAATTTGTCATACAAACGGAAATAGTTCTGGAAGGTAATGGAAGCAAGCGTTTGGTTTTCATTTTGAATAGGCACACCTTCTTTGGCTTCTACCGCCTGGTGCAGACCTTCAGACCAACGGCGCCCTTCCATTGTACGACCTGTGTGCTCATCAACAATAATGATCTGGTCATCTTTAACAATGTAATCGACATCTTTCTGGAATAGGTGATGTGCTCTTAGCGCCGCATTAATGTGGTGCAGCAAGCTAATATTGGCTGCGGAATACAGTGAGTCATCATCAGCCAGCATGCCTTTTTCTTTGAGTAGCGACTCGATATGCTCTTGGCCATTTTCAGTCAGGTGAAGCTGCTTCGCCTTTTCATCAATGGTGAAATGGCCGTCGCCTTTCTCTTCCTCGGTATCTTCTTTTTCCTGACGCACTAAGTGCGGCACCAACTCGTTCATCTTGCGATACATTTCTGAGCTGTCTTCAGCCGGCCCAGAGATAATCAGCGGTGTTCTGGCTTCGTCAATAAGAATGGAGTCAACCTCATCGACTAGCGCATAGTAAAGGTCGCGCTGCACGCGATCCTGTGGCGAAAAGGCCATGTTGTCGCGTAAATAGTCGAAACCAAACTCATTATTGGTACCGTAAGTAATATCTGCCTGATAGGCCGCTTTTTTGTCTTCCGGATTCATACCCGGAATGTTGAACGCTACACTTAGGCCTAAGTATTCGAATAAGGGACGGTTAAACTCTGCGTCACGCTTTGCCAAGTAGTCGTTCACGGTAATAATATGCACGCCTTTGCCCGGCAAGGCATTTAAATAGGCTGTTAGGGTTGCGGTTAAGGTTTTACCTTCACCTGTCTTCATTTCCGCAATACGGTTTTCATTCAAAACCATACCGCCGATAAGCTGGACGTCAAAGTGACGCATTTTAAATACGCGTTTACTGGCTTCACGGACCGTGGCAAAGGCTTCAACAAGTAACTTATCGAGCTTTTCACCTTCGTTCAGACGCTTACGAAACTCGGCGGTCTTTTCCTTTAATTCCGCATCACTCAATGCTTCAAATTCGGGTTCTAACGCATTAATCCGATCAACATCTTTTTGCATGTTTTTGAGTATGCGATCGTTGCGACTTCCAAAAACTTTTCGAAACAGACTGCCTAGCATGAGTTTGATATATCCTGTGTTACTTTTTAACAACAAAAGCGGTACTTAGTACCGCTTGCGTTTATTCTCTTAATGTTCAGATGTATTAGTCGGCTTTTCGGTACACAAATTGGTTCGGGTCAATCTGCTTACCATTACGTAAAACTTCGTAATGCACATGCGGTCCGGTTGAACGACCACTGCTACCCATCTCTGCAATTTGCTGGCCTCGTGTTACCACGTCGCCGACGTTTACTAATAATTCGTGATTGTGCCCATAGCGAGTTTTTAAGCCACCACCGTGGTCAATCTCAACCAACTGACCATAGCCGTACCGGTCACCCGCCCAGGTGACAACACCGGCACCGGTCGCGACCACTTGCACATCTTCGTTATAACTCGCAAAGTCTAAACCCTTGTGCATGGCCGGAGTGCCATTGAAAGGGTCTTTACGAATACCATATTGCGAAGAGAGCCAACCATCGGAGATAGGGCGCCCAGCAATATATGCATCATTATTAAGTTGGTGATTCATCATCACAGATTCAAGGAGAGATAGCTGTTTTTGTTTGTCCGATATCTTCGACAACATGTCTTCAATGTCGGTAAGTACATCAGATCCTGAGGCCTGAGGTAACTCAGCGACTTCAATTTCCGGTCCGCCGATGGGCATTTCCTGCTGGAAATTGAACTCGCCATTGTCCAAGTTCGCCACACCCGCTAAACGCTCACCTAAGGCATCTAAACGACGCATTTGTGCCCGCAACTCACCTAAATAAACCTTCATAGCACCCAATTGCTTTTGGGTATCTTCTTTCAACGCTTTGACGGCTTTTTGCTGAAGAATAAGGTTTTTTTGCTCTTCGGTGATTTGTGCCTGCGCGAACTCTGGGTCAACTCCCCGGTATTCCCAAGGTTGCCAGGTAACAAGCCCAATAAAGGTCGCTATACCGGCGAAAGACAACATCCGTCTACGACTTAAATTAACGCGAAAACGAATTTTGGAGCCTCGATAAAAGACTGATAAACTCATCTGAACTCTCTTATTATTTGTTGACTACACCACTTATGTCCCGACAACCGAAAACGCCATCTGAATTGCTACGTACTGGCCAGCAACCTATGGCTGAAACGTTGCGACATTATGCACAGTTTGCCGCTCAACTCTCTCAATGGCAACAGTTGTTTAAAAACTGCGTGGACAAAGCAACCGCTCAACATTGTCAGCTTGTGAATATTCGCGACGGCGAGCTTATTATAAAGGCTGGCAGCGGCAGCTGGTCAACAAAACTTAAATTCCAACAAGCGGCCATTATAACGTATTTTCAAAACAATGCGACGGTGCCGGTCAACAAGCTGAGCGTGAAAGTGTCACCGAATGTAAACACCACAAATGACAACGCACAAAGGCTAAGGAATATGGCGGAGGGTTGCAGCGAGCCGCTGCGACTTCAGTTAGAAGCATTAGCGGCGAAGTTTGATAACAACGCCGCCAACAATAAAGGCTAATTAAGCCGTAGTATTAGCTGGTGACCAAAATGCGATAGGCTCTTTTGCCTGCTCATCTTCAAAGGTCACGAACTCCCAGGCAGACTCAGTTTCCAGTACCGCCTGAAGTAATTGGTTATTTAACGCATGGCCTGACTTGTATGCACGCAGGTGGCCCAAAATGCTATGACCGCCCATGTAGAGATCGCCCACAGCGTCCAACATTTTATGCTTCACAAACTCGTCGTCATAACGCAGGCCATCATTATTTAACACGCGGAAGTCATCCAGAACCACAGCGTTATCAAAACTGCCACCAAGTGCCAGGTTATTTTTGCGCAAGTACTCAATGTCTTTCATAAAGCCAAAGGTACGCGCACGGCTAATGTCTTTAATGAAGGCATTAGCACTGAAGTCCATGCTGACAGTTTGCCCTGTGTCTGCGATAGCCGGATGGTCAAAGTCGATAGCAAAGTCGATACGGAAACCATCGTGGGGTAGCAGTTCCGCCCACTTGTCACCGTCTTCAACACGCACCGGCTCTTTGATTCGGATAAACTTCTTCGCTGCTGACTGCTCTTCAATGCCCGCACTTTGTAGCAGGTAAACAAACGGGTGAGAGCTACCGTCCATAATAGGTATTTCGTGAGAGTCGACTTCGATAATAGCGTTATCAATGCCAACTCCTGCAAGCGCAGCGAGTAAGTGTTCGACTGTCGATATGCGAATATTTTCTTCATTAATTAAGCACGTACACAACTGCGTATCACGAACCCAGTCAGCACGCGCAGGGATATCCACTGCCGGCTCTAAGTCAGTACGGCGAAAGATCAACCCAGTATTAGCCGGCGCTGGACGCAAAGTTAAGTTCACTTTGTTGCCCTTGTGCAAGCCAATTCCTGTTGCTGATATCGCTTGTTGCAATGTACGTTGCTTAATCATGAGTTTTATTCACCTACCTTATAAAATCGGTTCGCTTTATACGGTCAATGGTCAAAAAACGACCATTCAAACCGAAGCGGCCGCATATTATACGACATTTGTCATGGTCCGATCAAATTTTACGCATAATTACACTGGCTTAGCGGTAATTTAGTCCGCTTGTTTGCGCAAAAATGCCGGAATATCCAAATAATCCAGTTCTTTGTCCTGCTTTGGCTTCGCCGCCGCCTGACGCTTCGCTTCTGGTTTCGGCTCTGCCTGAGCCTCTTCCTGCTCTTCGTAACGAGGAGCTGTAGCGCCGCGGTCAATGTCCGCACGATACGTAGGTTGCGGTTCACGCTTAGGTGCATTTTGCGCATTGTTGACCAGAGAAATATCTGGTTTACGCTCTGCGCCGATACCTGTCGCAACAACGGTTACTCTTAATTCATCAGACATTTCAGTATCGATAACGGTTCCCACAATTACTGTCGCATTATCTGACGCAAACGCCTTCACGGTGTTACCTACCGTTTCGAACTCGTCAATGCTCATGTCCATGCCTGCGGTTACATTAACCAACACACCGCGCGCGCCAGACAGATCGATGTCTTCAAGAAGCGGGCTGTTAATAGCCATTTCCGCCGCTTCCTGCGCACGATCTTCACCGCTTGCGGCTCCGGTACCCATCATCGCGGTACCCATTTCTTTCATCACTGCACGAACGTCGGCAAAGTCAACGTTGATAAGACCCGGACGGGTAATCAGCTCGGCAATGCCCTGTACCGCACCTAATAGCACGTTGTTGGCTGCGCTGAAGGCATCTAACAACGAAGTGCCTTTGCCCATAACCTTCAACAGTTTCTCGTTAGGAATAGTAATAAGCGAGTCCACACTTTGCTCTAGCGCGTGAATACCTTCATCGGCAACGGCCATGCGCTTCTTACCTTCAAACGGGAAGGGTTTAGTAACAACCGCAACTGTCAGAATACCCAGCTCTTTGGCGACTTCAGCAACCACAGGTGCTGCACCGGTTCCAGTGCCGCCGCCCATGCCGGCTGCAATAAAGACCATATCCGCGCCTTCTAATTGAATACGGATATTTTCGCGGTCTTCTTCCGCTGATTGGCGACCCACTTCCGGGTTAGCGCCAGCGCCAAGCCCCTTAGTGATGTCCTGACCTAATTGAATGGTCACGTCTGCAGTGTGATTACGCAATGCCTGCGCATCGGTGTTCGCCGCAATAAACTGCACGCCTTCAATTGACTCTTTTACCATGTGCTGAACAGCGTTACCGCCGCCACCACCGACGCCTATCACCTTAATGACGGCTTCGCTTTCGTAATTATCCATCAGTTCGAACATAATAATTCTCCCTACCTGCTTTTTTTGCTACCCCAAGTTAAAACTCACCTTTAAACCAGCTCTGCACTTTTTGCCAGAGCCCGATAACGTCAGTTTTAGAGCTTTCTTTTTGTGATACAGCGGCGTCTTCCTGTCCATACCGTAACAGTCCGACCGCTGTCGCATAAACCGGGTCTTCTACGTAGTCCCGTAAACCTTTCATACCAAGCGGCACACCTACGCGCACCGGCATTTGAAATATCTCTTCCGCAAAGTCAACGCAGCCTTCCATTTTCGCGCTACCACCTGTGATAACCACACCAGCAGCTATTTGTTCGTCCAGACCGCTTTGCTGAATTTCATCTCTGATTAACTCAAACAGTTCCTGGTAACGCGGCTCCACCACTTCTGCGAGGGTATGTCGAGACATAACACGCGAAGGGCGACCACCCACTGACGGCACCTCAATGGTGTCTTCCATGCTGACCATTTGCCGCAACGCACAAGCGTGTTTGGTCTTAATTTCTTCCGCGTGATTCGTGGGTGTGCGGAATATTTTTGCAATATCACTGGTGACCTGATTACCCGCCGCCGGGATCACAGCGGTGTGACGCAGCACTCCGCCTGCATAGATGCAGATATCAATCGTACCGCCGCCTAAGTCAACCAACGCCACGCCTAAGTCTTTTTCGTCATCGGTTAGTACCGAGATGCTGGATGCCAGCGCTGAAAAAATCAGTTTGTCGACAGACAAACCACAGCGTTCCACCGCTTTGGTAATGTTCTTGGCCATGTCATTAGCGCAAGTAATAATGTGGACTTTTGACTCCATCCGCACGCCCGACATACCAATAGGACTGCGAATGCTTTCCTGAGAGTCAATCACATACTCTTGCGGTAGCACATGCAAAATGCGGCGCTCTTTCGCAATAGGCACCGACTGCGCTGCATGAATCACACTGTCGACATCGTCCTGTGTCACTTCCGCTTCATTAATCGGCACCATGCCGCTTTCGTTCTGGCACGAGATGTGGCGACCAGAGATATTCAAGTAAACAGATGCAACTCGGCAGTCAGCCATCAATTCGGCTTCGTCCACAGCTCGTTGAACCGACTGAACGACCAAATTCAGGTCATTAACGCCGCCTTTGTCCATACCACGAGCAACCGCAGTACCAACGCCTACAACGCTGATTTCATTGTCCGGCAACAACTCACCGATAAGAGCGGTCACTTTGCTCGTACCTATGTCCAGACCTACTACCATATTGCGTTCCGATGTTTTCGACATATCTGTCTAACTCTCACTTTTTGCTTCACGCCAGGCTACTGCAGCCCCGGTATCGTATCGTAAATCCACTGTGTCGACTTTGTTCTCTTTACTGTTTTCGTGGTTCATCATACTTGGAAACAAGTCGATAAACCGTTTAATGCGTTCCAGGGTGGCTTCCCGCCCTAACTTAATTTCAATACCTTGCTCCAGCACCAAACTGACAGCAAAGCGGTCGGTTAAACGTAAGGCTCTTATCGAAAAACCATTCACCGACAACATCTTTTGTAATCGGTAGAACTCGCTTAGCGTGTCCTCGACCGCGTGCTCAGGCCCAAAAAGTTGGGGTAGCTGCGCACTCACTTTTGTCACGTCAGCCCGAAACACTTCATCTTGTTCGTTGATCAGCCGATCCGCATTCCAAAGCGCTTGCGGCTGATGCTCCGAAACAAATACCGATAAACGATCGGGCCATACTTTCCGTATGGATACTTTTTGTACCCACGGCAGCGCTTCCACTCGCTGCCTTAAACTGTCAACGTCAGCCGTAAAAAAACTACCTAACGGCTTTGACAAAAGTGCCTGTCTTATCTCACTTTTGTCGGTGTAAATAAGCTCGCCCTGCACACTCAAACTGGCTATAGGCACTTGCTGTTCATCTGTCAGTACTTCATTTAACTGATAAATACCGACGCCTAAACCTATCAAAGTCAGGCAAAACACGATGACGCCAGACCAAAAGTTAACCAACTTAAGGCGCTGCTCAGCGGCCATATCTACTGCTCCAGCGTCTGCGCCAATATGCGCAGCACCAGCTCACCAAAATCAATACCTGATGCTTTCGCTGCCATTGGCACCAGGCTTTTTTCTGTCATGCCCGGTACTGTATTCGCTTCTAACAAATACCAATGCCCATCGTTCGATCGCATGACATCAATGCGTCCCCACCCTTTACCATCAACCGCTTTAAAAGCATCTTCAGCCAAGTTTTTTAGGTAGGCTTCATCGTCATTGTCTAAACCGGACGGACAGTGATACAAAGTGTCGTTTGCCTGGTACTTTGCTTCAAAATCATAAAATTCATGCGGTGTTTCCAGACGAATAACAGGCAACGCTTTATTATCCAACAAAGCAATGGTGTATTCTTTACCTTCTATCCACTTTTCGACTAAAACTTGTTCATCAAATTGAACTGCATGTTTTAACGCCGAGGTTAAACGCTCAGCAGTATCAGCAATACTCATACCTATTGATGAGCCTTCCCTTGCTGGTTTAACAATAACGCGTCCACCGAGCTCTTCTAGTAAGGTTTCGCTGTCTACTTTGTCGAGTTCCGACGCCCGAACCACCCGCCATGGTGCTGTCGGGAGCTGTAGTGCGTGCCAAATCTGTTTGCAACGCACTTTATCCATTGCTAAGGCACAGCCTAAAACACCACTGCCGGTGTAGGGCATTTCCAGCACTTCCAGTGCGCCCTGCATACTGCCGTCTTCACCTCCGCGACCATGCAAAGCAATAAACACTCGCTCGTAACGCTCTTCAATTAACTCATGTAAGTCATGGGCTGCCGGGTCAAATGCATGTGCATCAATACCTTTAGCCACTAACGCCTTTAACACCGCCATTCCGGACTTAAGCGACACTTCACGCTCGGCAGAATAACCGCCAAGCATAACCGCGACTTTTCCGAAGGCCTCAGGCGTCATTATTCAATACCTCTGAAGCTATTTGTTTCGCCAGAGCGCCGACATTACCGGCTCCCTGGGTCAGTAATAAGTCGTTCCCCGCCAGTACCGATTTCAACACTTGTGGTACTTCTTCCGGCGAACCCACAAAAACCGGATCAATTTGCCCGCGCTGACGGATTGATCGGCACAGTGAACGACCGTCTGCACCGGGAACGACTGCTTCACCTGCGCTATATACTTCCAGCATTATCAATACATCGACCTGCGACAACACATTGACGAAGTCTTCATACAAGTCCCGGGTGCGCGAATAACGGTGCGGCTGAAACACCATGACCAGACGCTTTTCAGGCCAACCTTCGCGTGCGGCTTTTATCGTCGCAGCGACCTCCGACGGGTGGTGTCCATAGTCGTCCACCAACATGACTTCACCCTCTTGCGCCGAGTCAGAAGGTACGGGAAAGTTTCCATAATGCTGGAAGCGACGGCCAATACCTTCAAATTTTGTCAGGGCTCGTTTAATAGACTCGTCGTCTATACCTTCATCCGTTGCAACGGCCACAGCCGCCAGTGCATTCAGTGCGTTATGTTGCCCTGGCATATTCAGGCAGACACGGAACGGCTCCCGGTCTTTACGTAAGATGGTAAAGCAGCTTTGACTTGCTGTTTGTTCATAGTCAACGGCACGCACATCAGCCGATTCACTAAAGCCGTAGGTTATTGCCTGACGCCCAACCCGTGGAATAAGCTCTGACACAACGTCATCATCAGCACACATAACTGCTAATCCGTAAAACGGTAGGTTGTGCAGAAACTCCACATAAGTATCCAGCAACTTATTAAAGTCACCTTCATAGGTGTCCATGTGGTCCGCTTCAATATTCGTCACTATTGCGACCATAGGCTGCAAATGAAGGAAGGAGGCATCGCTCTCATCCGCTTCTGCAATTAAATACTTGCTGCTGCCCAGACGAGCATTGGAACCTGCGCTATTCAGCAAGCCACCAATAACGAAAGTTGGATCTCTCTCGGCTTCGGCAAAAATACTCGCCACCAATGAAGTGGTGGTGGTTTTACCATGGGTTCCTGCCACCGCAATTCCATGTCGAAAGCGCATTAATTCGGCCAGCATTTCCGCCCGACGCACAACGGGTACCCGCAACTCATGTGCCGCTAACAATTCAGCATTGCCCTGCTTTATAGCGCTTGAAACCACAACCACGCTGGCACCTTCGATATTGTTCGCCATGTGACCTAACACAATAGTCGCGCCTAGCTCTCTTAGGCGTTCCGTATTGGCATTTTCAGCAATATCAGAGCCCGATATTTGGTAGCCTTGATTCAGCAACACTTCTGCTATTCCGGCCATGCCGGCGCCACCGATACCGACAAAGTGAATGCGCTGCACCCGACGCATTTCAGGTACATTCACTATGGTAAAGGGCTGTGCTTTGGTTGCGGTCATGCTAGTCATCGCTCTTCTCAAATCTTTTACATTCATTCGCTAAGCGTTGGGTCGCTTCTGGCATCCCACGCTCGCGGGCGAAACGCGCCATTGTCCACAGTTGTTGCCTGTCATGCAATAAACGTTTTAAGTGGATGGCTAAAGCCCCATTTTCTAACTCTTTTTGCGGCATTAATAGTGCCGCACCACAACTTTCCAAAACCTTTGCATTCGCTGTTTGATGATCATCCACTGCATGCGGCAATGGCACCAAAATAGAAGCAACGCCAACGGCTGCTAGCTCCGACACAGTTAACGCTCCAGCGCGGCAAATAACCAGGTCTGCTTTTGCAAATTCCGATGCCATATCGTCAATAAATTCATGTACGGCAAGCGAGCTTATGACTTCAGCCCCGGCATACGCTGCTTTAGTGCTGGCTTCGTTACCCTGACCACATTGATGAACCACATTGAGCTCTACATCCACTAACTGCTGAACCGCTTGTGGCACTTGCTCATTCAATACTTTTGCGCCCAGGCTTCCGCCGACAACTAATATCGTTATAGGCCCTGCAATGCTCTTATCTTCCTGATGCGTTTTTACAACCTCGGTAAAAGCCTGACGCAGCGGGTTGCCCACTACCGAGTATTGTCGCCACTGAGGCGTCGCCACCGGCAAACCTAAAAATACATTGGTTGCCCGAGGCGCCAGTAAGCGGGTTGTCATACCCGGTACTGCGTTCTGTTCATGCACTAACAGTGGAATGCCCATCATTTTTGCGGCAATGCCCATCGGGGCGCAGACATAACCGCCAAAGGTCACAACAACGTTCGGCTGTAACTGCTTTAACAGCCGACGACATTGCAGGACAGCTTTCGCTAGCACCAGCGGCATCTTCAATTTGCGCAATAACCCGTGTCCGCGAACTCCGGTCATGCTGATGCTATGCAAACTAAAGCCTGCGGCCGGAATAACTCTGGACTCAAGACGCCCTTCCCGAGTTCCCAGCCAGTCAACCTGCCAGCCGTCATTTCGTAAGGTTTCAGCCACGGCCAGTGCTGGGAAAATATGGCCGCCGGTACCTGCTGCCGCAATCAATGCACGGTTCATTCAGCACCTCCGCGCGGCGCAACTTTGCGACCGCTCATTCGGCGCTCATGATCAATACGCAGCAATAATCCGATAGCCAGTGCTGACACAACCAAGCTAGTGCCACCGTAACTTACTAATGGCAGAGTTAAACCTTTTGTCGGTAACGCACCGGATGCCACACCGATATTCACAAAGGCCTGGATACTGAACCAAACGCCAATACCATAGGCCAAATACCCGCCATAGCGTTGGTCGACCATTAAGCAGCGGCGCCCGATAATTAAAGCGCGCCAAACCAACATTAATACGACCGCTATCACGCCCATGACGCCTACAAAGCCAAGCTCTTCGGCAACAACGGCCATGATAAAGTCGGTATGAGCCTCTGGCAGGTACTGCAATTTTTGGATGCTATTCCCTAAACCCGCACCGCTAAATTGCCCCTGTCCAAAGGCAATAAGCGACTGCATTAGCTGGTACCCTGCGCCAAATGGGTCTTTCTCGGGCTCAAGGAAGGTCAAAAAGCGCTGCATTCGATAAGGCTCAACAATAATCAGCAGTATCATTGCCAGCACACAAGTAATGAATACCGCGAAAAACTGCCAAAGTTTAGCTCCTGCCAGAAAAAGCATGGCAACAGTCGTCGCTGACAACACAACGACGGTTCCAAAGTCGGGCTGCATCAGCAGCAATACCGCTGCGATAAACAACAAGGCCAAAGGTTTGATGAAACCTTTAATAGCTTCCCGGACTTCGTCTTCACGACGCGCCAGATAACTGGCCATGTACACGTAGAAAAACAACTTAGCCATTTCCGCTACTTGCACGGTAATGGGGCCGACTTTTATCCAACGCTGCGAGCCGTTCACTTCATGCCCAACAACTAGAACAACCAGCAACATGGCCAATCCAACCAACAAGAGCTTACCGCTATGTTCATTCCATAGCGTGGTAGGAATCCGCAAGGACGCCAGCATTACCAATAAGCTGATAACAATATAAATGCCATGCCGAATTGCAAAGTGAAATGGGTTTCCGGTCAACCGGTCAGCCGTTGGTAATGACGCTGAAGACACCATAATAAATCCAAAGGCTAACAATGCGAGTGACACCGTTAGCAGCACACGATCGTAAAGAGCCTGACTGGTTGACGGTTTAAACCACTCAACCAGTTGCTGCCAGCGCGGCGCTTTGGCGGCTGGCATTTCAAGCGCTAATTGTTCTTCACGCACTGTTGCCATTGGCTGCCTCCACCGCTTGACAAAATACGTCACCGCGATGCTCAAAGTTATTAAACTGGTCAAAACTTGCACATGCTGGCGATAACAACACCATGTCGCCGGGCTGCACCAGTGACTTAGCAAGCTCTACGGCCTGCTCAAGGCTGTTAACCTGTCTTGAGCCATTAAACAGCTTGCCAATTTTCGGACCGTCTTTACCTATTGTCAGCAATATATCGACTTTGTCTAAGGTCTCTGCTAACTCTTTAAAATCCGCCCCTTTGCCGTCGCCACCTGCAATGAGGAGTAATCTACCGGTAATTGCTGGTCGCAGCCCCTCGACCGCCGCAGCAGTTGCACCAATATTGGTGGCTTTTGAGTCATTAACCCACAAAACGCCCGATTCCTGACTCACTAACTGGCAACGGTGCTCTAAACCGGTGAAGTTTTTAGCTGCTTCTACTGCATCTTCTATTGAAATGCCGAGCGACACAGCCAGTCCCAGTGCAGCTTGGGCGTTCAATAAGTTATGAACACCCTGTAACTGCAGCTGATCTGCCCGCAGAACCACTTCCCCGGCATAAGTAATGGCAACGGGACCGCTTGATTTATCAACATTGCCACCTAGCAAGCCGAAATCATTGGGATGAGCGTCTTTGCCAACGCTCACTACTTTACCGGTGATAGGGTGAGGCCAGGTATCCTGTTGCTGACGGTTCAACACCCAGGTATCTGCGTTATTAAATATACGCTGCTTAGCAGCAATATAATCCTCAAGCGCATTATAACGGTCGAGGTGATCAGCGCTAATATTCAGCAACGCTGCGGCTTTCAGTTTTAACTTTTCAGTTAGCTCCAGCTGAAAACTCGATAACTCAAGCACGACAGCGTCAGGCTTGTTATCCAGCTGCAGCAGGTCTAATACAGGTAAACCAATATTTCCCGCAGCAACCACATTCTTTCCGACCTGCTGACCAATAAACTCGACCAGTCGGGTTACTGTCGACTTACCGTTTGAACCGGTCACAGCCACCAGTGGAAAATCGACGTTTTGAGCAAAAATTTCAATATCCCCAACGACGGGTATACCCGCATCGCGAGCTAGCGTCAGCGGCTCTTCACGTAAATCGATACCGGGGCTTGTAATAATCAAATCGGCGGCTAACGTGTCCTCTATTTCCCAGTGGCGAGTGTTGAACTCAGCGCGTGGCATTATCGCTTTCGCGTCTTCAAGACCCGGCGGGTTTTCACGCGAATCAAACACTCGCACATCAGCAATTAACGACGGCTTGTTTGCCAGAAAACGCACAACCGATACCCCGGTCTTACCCAGACCAAGCACCATGATGTGTTTTATTTTCTGCCAGTTTATCGTTGTCATTGTTATTACCGAAGTTTCAGTGTCGCTAAGCCAATTAGCACAAAAATTAAAGACAATATCCAAAAGCGCACGATAACTCGTGGCTCTGGCCACCCTTTTAGCTCGTAATGGTGGTGAATAGGTGCCATACGGAAGACTCGTTTGCCTCTAAGCTTGTATGAGCCAACCTGAAGCATGACCGACACGGTTTCCATGACGAACACACCACCCATAATGAACAGCACCAGCTCCTGACGAACCAAAATGGCAATAATGCCAAGTGCAGCTCCAAGCGCCAGCGAACCAACATCGCCCATAAATACCAGTGCCGGATAGGTGTTAAACCAAAGGAAGCCAAGACCGGCTCCCACAATAGCGGCACAAACAACCAGTAATTCTGCGGTTAGTGGTAAATAAGGAATTTGTAAGTAATCGGCGAAGTTCACATTACCGGAGGCGTAAGCAAAAATACCCAGCGCCGCTGCCACCATAACGGTTGGCATGATGGCCAAGCCGTCCAGGCCATCGGTTAAGTTCACCGCATTACTGGTACCCACCATGACAAAGTAGGCCATAAGGATGTAAAGCATGCCCAGCTGCGGCATGACATCTTTAAAGAACGGTACTAGCAGGGCAGTTTCAGCCCCCATGGTGCTGCTCCAATACAGGTATACCGCCGCTGCACTGGCAATAACGGATTGCCAGAAGTACTTCCACTTGGCAATGAGGCCTTTTGGATCTTTACGCACAACTTTACGGTAGTCGTCGATGAAGCCAATAATGCCAAAACCTGTTATGACCAGTAGCACAACCCAGACATAACGGTTTTCTAAGTCAGCCCAGAGTAATGAAGAGCCAAGCACTGCCGCCAAAATTAAGACTCCCCCCATGGTTGGGGTTCCGCTCTTACTTAAATGACTTTGTGGGCCGTCATCTCTTACGGTCTGCCCAATTTGCAGAAGCTGCAGACGACGAATTAATGTTGGACCTAACCAGAGCGATAGTACCAATGCCGTTAAGATGCTTAATATTGCTCTCAACGTTAGGTAAGAAAACACGTTAAACGCGCTTTCAAATTGCATTAGGTACTCAGCCAACCAAACTAACATGCGTGTTTATCCCCTATACTGCTGTGGCTCTCTACAGCGCTTTGCAACGCCGCTACGACGCGCTCCATGTGCGCAGACCGTGAGCCTTTAACCAGCACTGTGACCGGCTGCTTACCCTGTTGTTCTGTAAGTCTTTGTAAAATCGCCTGCACTAGGGCATCCAGTTGACTGAAATGCTTGCCTCCGTGACCATTAAACACTTCACTGGCGCTTTGGCTGAGTACGCCCAGGCTGTATAAATTATCAATGCCCGTACCTATAGCGTGCTCGCCTATTTCTTCATGATAAGCGCGGGCATCAGCCCCAAGCTCTCCCATGTCGCCCAGTACAAAAATTCGATAACCACTGTAGCTACCCAGTAAATCCAGCGCAGCTTTTGTTGAGGCAACGCTCGCATTATAGGTGTCGTCAATAATACGTAAGTGCTCACTAACTTTGATGGTGGTTAGGCGACCTTTAGCCGGTGTTACCTGCTCTAAGCCGCTAATAATGTCAGCCAGAGAGACGCCTAGCTGATAAGCCGCTGCTGAGGCTGACAGCGCATTAAGTACATTGTGGCGGCCACTTAACTGTAAAGTCACTGCCTCGACTTGGCCGTCAATATGCAAAGTAAAGGTTGGGTGGCCTTCGTCGTTGAGTTGAATGTCTGTTGCATACACATCAGCTTGCTCAGATAAACCGAACGTCTGCCAGTGGTAGTTAGCGCACACTGACTCCCAACTCGAACTGTAATCAGACTCTAGTGGGGTAATCGCCACTCCCTGGCTCCCCAGACCACGGAAAATCTCAGTTTTAGCGCGCGCAACACCGTGCACACTGCCAAAACCTTCAACATGCGCAGCGCTGACATTATTCAGTATTGCTACATCAGGCTTAGTTAAGTTAGTGGTGTAACCAATCTCTCCGGGATGATTCGCGCCCAACTCAATAACCGCGTATTTATGCTGCTTTCCAAGGCGTAACAATGTCAGCGGCACACCAATGTCATTATTGAAGTTACCGGCTGTTGCCAGAGTACTGTCCTTAAGCGACAGAATGGAAGACAGCATTTCTTTAACTGTGGTTTTTCCGTTACTACCGGTAATGGCAACGGTTTTCGGAGCCACTTCTGCTTTCACTGCCGCACCGAGTAGCCCCAGTGCATAGCGCGTATTTTCAACGACAATTTGACTTAATTCGGTTTGCTGCGGCTTTTCGACAAGCAAGGCTTCAGCACCGCCTTGTCGAGCTTGTTCGGTAAATCGATGCGCATCGAAATTAGGCCCTTTTAACGCAATAAATAGCGCCCCGGTTAAGTCGTCACGCGTATCCGTTGATACCTTACTGATTGTTTTGTCTTCACCGACAAGACGTCCACCGACTTTCTCTGCTATCCAGGTTAAGGTTACAGAAATCATGCGCAGTCTCCTTGCAGCCAGTCGCTGACAACCGCTCGTTCGTTGTAATCAACACGCTGTGTGCCTATTACTTGATAATCTTCATGCCCCTTGCCAGCCAGAAGTACGACATCATCCTGCTGGGCTTCTTGCATGGCCCGAATCACGGCTTCCCGGCGACCCGGCCATACTTTCACTTTGTCCTTTTCTGCAATGCCGGCAAGAATGTCATCAATAATCTGTTCACTGGGTTCTGTACGCGGGTTGTCGTCGGTAACAACGACAACATCGGCTGAATCCGCCGCGACTTTCCCCATTTGCGGGCGTTTGCCCCGGTCTCTGTCACCACCACACCCAAATACACACCATAGTTTGCCTTTGCAATGCAGCCGCAGCGCTCTTAGCACTTGGTCCAAAGCGTCCGGCGTGTGAGCGTAATCAACGACAACCAATGGCGAATGCTGATTGTGGAAAGCCTCCATACGACCCGGCACTGGCATTAACTGTTTGCAGGCATTGGCTAAGTCGCCTGGCTTGTACCCAAGAGAAAGCAACGTCGCTATCGCAGTTAACACGTTGTAGATATTGAAACGCCCTAATAGCGGCGTTTCTATTGCGTAAGACTGTCCCTGCCAGCTCAACTCAAACGTCGCGCCCTCTTCATGGAATTGCAGTCCTGAGGCTTTTAGGCTTGGCTCCAACGATGAGTCGTTTAATGTCACCCAAAGTTCAGCACCATGTTCTTTGTACCAGTTCGCCAATACCGTATCGTCGGCATTCACAATTCGGTGCTGAACACCAAAGTCCGTAAATAGGCGCTGTTTTGCAGCAACATAATTGTCCATCGTGCCGTGGTAATCCAGGTGGTCACGACTAATATTGGTAATAGCGGCAGCTGCAAATTGAAGGGCGTCTACCCGGCGCTGCACTAACGCATGGGACGACACTTCCATAGCCACCAACTCAGCACCTTCCGCTTTCAACGTAGCCAGCCGCTGCTGAATAGTAACCGCATCTGGTGTGGTATGGCGCTCTGGTAACAGCCGTCCAATTAAGCCGCTTCCTGTTGTGCCAATAACGGCTGACTCCTGACCCAAGCGTTGAGCAAGTTGCGCAATAATATGAGTGACCGATGTTTTGCCGTTAGTACCGGTAACGCCGATAACGGTCATACCTTTTGACGGGTGCTCGAAGAAGTTTCCGGCAATTTCAGACAAATGCTCACGAACCCCACTAAAGCCGACAACAACGGCACCTCGACGCTGCTCTACCGCTAAGCCCGGAGACTCAGCAATCACCGCAACAGCGCCTTGGTCGATAGCTGCGTCGATATAAGCACGACCATCGGTTTCATACCCGGGTATTGCAATGAATAAATCACCATTAGCGACCTGACGGCTATCCAATTTTACGCCCGAGACGGTCACATCTGGAATATTTAATGATGCAGGCAACATATTTAGAAGTTCAGAAAGCATTTTCATTGCTGACCTCCGAAGCCTGCTGCGCGAATTTCTGTGTCATCCGGGTTATCCGGCGGCACGTTCAACAAGCGCATGGTTTGCGCAACGATATTCGAAAATACGGGGGCGGCTGCAGTACCACCGTAATAGTCATCCGTTCCCGGCTCGTTTATCGTCACAACAACCACTACTTCCGGGTTGCTCACTGGCGCAATGCCGGCAAACAACGCGACATATTCATCACCATAACCACCCGTTGCTTTCGTTTTCCGCGTGGTACCGGTTTTCCCGGCGATTCGGTATCCCGGTACCTGAGCCTGTTTTGCAGTGCCGTCACGAACAACTTCTTCCATCATATGCATGACGGCAAGCGTATTATCAGGATTAAAGACTTGCTCGCCTGGTAGCGGTGATTCTTGACGGAATATGGTCAGCGGTCGCTTCACACCCCCGGAGGCTATAATACTGTATGCTTTAGCTAGCTGTAGGGTCGTAACAGACAAGCCATAACCATAGGACAATGTGGCTATTTCAAACTCAGACCAACGACGACGATCGCTCAGCAGCCCCATACCCTCGCCCAGTAAGGCAACTCCTGTATCACTACCAAAGCCAGCATCCGCGTAGGTTTGCAGTAATGGGTCGACACCTAAGTCCAGTGCCATTTTCGTCACACCCACATTTGACGAGTGTTTAAGGACCTCTGTCAGGGTAAGCTCTCCGCGGTTACGCGGGTCACTCACGCGGCGTCCGCCCAAGCGCATCCAGCCCGGACTTGTATCAATAATGTCACCGGCTTTATGACGGCCGTTTTCCAGCGCACTCAGCACCACCAAAGGCTTGACCGTCGAGCCTGGCTCGTAGCTGTCGGTAATCGCCCGATTTCGCATTCTGAATGACTGCAAATCGGCACGATTGTTAGGGTTAAAGGACGGGCTATTGACCATTGCCAGGATTTCACCAGTATCAACATCGAGTACAATAGCGGAGCCAGACGTTGCCTGGTTGTAGCGCACGGCTTTTTTAAGCTCTGTATAGGCAGTCGCCTGAATCCGCTGATCGATACTCAAGGTTAATTGTTTTGGTTGTTGCGCCTCTGTCTGGCTAATTTCCTCAACAACCCGCCCTTGCGCGTCCTTGCGGTAAACTCGCTTGCCCGGTTGTCCGGTCAAGTGTTCGTCATACAGTAACTCGAGTCCTTCCTGACCCTCACCATCAATATTTGTCAGACCCACTAAATGGGCAGCAATTTCACCGGTTGGGTAATAACGGCGAGACTCTGTTTTTAAATAAACGCCCGGAATTTTTAGCTGCTTGACGTAATCCGCTTCCGACGGTGTGACTTTTCGCTGTAAATAAACAAAGCGTTTGCTTGGATCATCGACTTTATCAACCAAGGCTTCGCGGTTCATTCGAAAAGTCTCTGCCAATGCCTGCCAGCGACGGTTATCTGCCAACGCATTATGTTCATCAATACGTTTAGGGTCAGCCCAGACAGTTTCTACCGGGACGCTAACAGCAAGCTCGCGGCCGTGACGGTCGACAATACTGCCTCGCTGCACTGGCAAGCTATCAGAGCGTAAACTACGCATATCGCCTTGCAAGGAGAAGCGTTCAGGGCTAACAACTTGTATATAAGCTGCACGCGCAACCAAAACGGAGAAAACACCGAACAGCACGGTCACTGCGATATAAAAACGCCAGCGAGTACCAGCCGGTTCAGTCCGTTTTTTACGCTTCGCCATTACCATGAGACCATAACCTCCGTTTCGGATGTTACGTCACGCATTCCAAGCTGCTGTTGAGCAATACGTTCAACCCGGCTGTGCTCTGTCAGTGCATTCTGCTCAATCACTAAATGTCGCCACTCGCGGTCAAGCGTGTCGCGGTAAGACAACAGATCATCACGTTCAGCTGTCAGCTGACGGTTCAAGTGAGCCACATAAACAATGCTTAGTGCGTTAAAAACGACCACCACGCCCAGTAGCACAACCCACTTATGCTGCACTAAATCTTGCAGCACCATTTTGGTTAAGCTGGGATAGCGTTGTTTAGTCATGGTAAACCCTCCTTGCTATACGCAGCACTGAACTGCGTGCCCGAGGGTTTAGTGAGACTTCGTGTTTGCCTGGTTTTATGGCTTTACCCACTTTTTCTAATGACTTGTCTTTATTTATCTCGGCATCGGTAACAGGTAATCCGGCTGGTACCTGCTTGCCTTCGCTGTGTTTGCGAATAAAACGTTTAACCAATCGGTCTTCCAGGCTATGGAAACTAATAACGACTAGACGTCCGTCTTGCTTTAGGGCCGCTAGAGAGGCTTCAAGCGCCTGCTCTATTTGTTCCAGCTCTTTGTTGACATGAATTCGAATAGCCTGAAATGTCCGCGTTGCCGGGTGCTTATGCTTTTCTTTTACCGGGCTGACACGGGCAATCATATCCGCCAGTTGTTTCGTGCGCACGAACGGCTCTTTCTCGCGATCCATAACAATGGCGCTGGCAATTTTTCGCGCAAAACGCTCTTCGCCGTATTCTTTAAGTACCCAGCTTATCTCATCTTTTTCAGCTCGGTTCAGCCATTCGGCGGCTGTTTCACCGCGCGTGGTATCCATTCTCATATCGAGTGGTCCGTCGCGCATGAAGCTAAAACCTCTCTCGGCATCATCGAGTTGTGGGGACGACACGCCAAGGTCGAATAAAATACCGGTAACTTTTCCGGTTAATTGCCGCTGTTCAAGTACCTGTTGCAGGTTTGAGAAAGGAGTGTGGATAATGTCAAAACGTGGGTCGTCTTGCAGTGTTTTAGCGGCTTCAATAGCTTGTGGGTCTTGGTCTAACGCAATAACCTGAGCGTCATTGCCTAGCTTTTCTAACAACGCACGCGTATGACCACCACGTCCAAATGTGGCGTCAATATAGGTGCCTGCTGTATCAGTCACTAAAGCGTTGATGGACTCTTCCAGTAGCACCGAAACGTGTTGCGGTGACGTTGTTATCATTATAGAGAGAAGTCTTCCAGTCTTTCGTTTAGGGTGAAGTCGCCCTCGCGCTCAACGTCCATATCCTGAGCCACTTGGTCATGCCAAGCGTCTTCATCCCACAGTTCAAATTTGTTCAGCTGACCAACCAACATAAGCTTCTTCTCGAGCCCTGCATGTTGTCTTAAAGGTGCTGATATCAGTAAACGACCGTTTTTATCCATTTCGCAGTCGTCTGCATGACCGAGTAACAACCGCTGCAAGCGGCGTTCTGCGGGGTTCATACTCGATAAACGGGTGAGTTTCTGCTCAATGATTTGCCACTCGGGAAGCGGGTACAACAACAGGCACGGTTGTTTAATATCAATCGTGCATACCATTTTCCCTTCACAGTCTAAAGACAAGGCTTGGCGATACTTAGCTGGGATTGCTAAGCGCCCTTTGCTGTCAAGACTGAGTGTTGTTGCTCCTCGGAACATGATCCCACCTGATCATTAAGATCCACTATTATCCACAAATCCCCACAATGTTACAGTCTAGGTTCCACTGTTTCCCACTGTCAAGAAAAAAACCGTTCTATTTGTCAGGGTTTCTGGCCGATAACAACTAAGCTATTGAAGAAACGTATGAAATAGCAGTGTTAGAGCCTGGGATTAATTTGTGTAATACTCAGGTGAGTCACATTTGAGGTAAATTCGCGCATGAAGCGTTTTTGGCTTTTCATTATTTTTAGCTTTGCTGTTGCCTGTACCGGTGTTATTTGGTTTGCCGAAAACCAACACGCTCAAACCGTAGAAGCCCGAAAGCGCACAGCAACCGAGCGCCTTGGCAAATTGCGTGCTGCGTTAGAGGGACAACTGAATTCCTCCTTAGTCACTGTGCGCGCTTTGCGAGCTGAAATTAAACTGTCTCCCAATATTTCTAATGCTCGGTTTAACGCGTTGATGACCGAGTTAATCACCCAAGATGTCCCCATCCGCCATGTTGCCTTAGCACCTGACCTGGTTATTCAATTTGTGCACCCATTGAAGGGGAACGAACAAGCTCTTGGTTTTCATTACAGAGAGTCGCAAGCCCAGCTTGAGGGCGTACAAAAGGCCATTACAAACGGCGACGTTGTTATAGATGGCCCCGTCGAGTTAGTACAAGGCGGTTTAGCTTTAATTGCGCGAGCGCCCGTTGTTTTAGAAAACGACTTATGGGGTGTCATTGCAGTTGTTATTCAAATTGATGAGCTTATGGCTAACAGTGGCTTAAGCTCTGAACAAGGAGTTTACGCAACAGCATTAGCTAAACTCAATACGGTCGGCGACCGGGAATTTCAATTCGGCGATCCGTCTGTTTGGAAGAAAGATCATGTCTCTAGCGACGTCTCACTTTCCGCTGGGCAGTGGCTACTGGCAACAGCGCCGGTTGATGGAAATTGGGTCCCCAAAGGTTTCGTCTACTGGAGCATTGTCGTTTTTGGTCTCATATTGGCAGCCTTAATGAATGCCTTTATGTATTACCTTTTTTATACGCAAATGCGACTGCGCAAAGCCCTTACCATTATTGATGAACAAGCCAGCTTTGACTCACTCACACAGTTGCATAATCGACGCTCCTTTATTAGACACCTCAACCGTTTAACGGGCAAAGCGGCTAAATACAATCATTTCGCAATTCTATTTATCGACTTAGATCACTTCAAAGAGGTGAATGACAGCCTCGGGCATGACTCTGGTGATGAGTTATTAAAGGTGGCGGGCTCACGTTTAAGAAAAGAGCTTAGAGCGGAGGACTTTATCGCTCGTTTAGGCGGCGACGAGTTTGTTGTTGTCATTAACCGGCTGAAATCAAAAGACGTTATTGACCAATTAGCTCTGAAACTAAATAACGCGTTGAATAAACCCTTTGCGTTAAGTCATAGCCAAGTGCAAACCTCATGCAGTATCGGCGTTGCACTTTACCCAGACGATGGCCTGACTACCGAGCAGTTACTTAAAAATGCCGATTTGGCGATGTATGCAGCGAAAGAAGCTGGGCGACGCACGCACTACTTCTTCAATGAAGAGCTTCGCAGGCGTTCGGAGCACCAGAGCTCAATACATAACCGTATGCGAGCAGGGTTGAAAAACCGTGAGTTTCGTTTGGTGTATCAGCCTATCGTTAATTTTGGTAACGGCAAAGTTGAAAAGTGTGAAGCTCTGCTGCGATGGACAGACGACAACGGTAATGTCATATCCCCTGCGGAATTTATCCCGGTTGCCGAAAGTACCGGTTTAATACACGAACTTGGTCAGTTTGTTTTAGAGCAAGCCTGCGCTGATTGGAATTTACTGCAGAGCAACGACATTCATATAGGCTTGTCCATTAACCGCTCCGAACGGGAGCTTAATGATTTAAATGCCGCCAAACAATGGCTTGAATGTATTAGTCAGCACCAGTTACCGGCGGACAAAGTGACCTTTGAAATTACTGAGTCACTGCTAATGAGCAATAAACAGCGACAGATTCACATTCTGCATTACTTGCGTTCAAACGGCGTTAAAATTGCGATTGATGACTTTGGGACTGGCTACTCCAGTATCAATTACCTTCAGCGTTACCCGGTTGATTACCTGAAAATTGATCGGAGCTTTCTGAACCACGCACCTGGCGATAGAATACAAGTTGCCTTGACTGAGGCATTGCTGCGAGTGGCCCGCGCATTAGATATTGATGTGATTGCCGAAGGCGTTGAAAACAAAGAGCAATGGGAGTTTCTCCAACACCAGAAATGCGACTTTGCACAGGGCTACTACATTAGTCCCGGCCTGGGTATTGAAGAGCTCACACGTTTCTTAAAACAGTGGCAATTTTAAAATAAGGGGAGAGTCGGCCGATAAGCCGGGTTCTGTCGTGGACAATCATTCATCTAGTGATCAGGTTGCCCTGATCCTCAAGCAGTCTACCCGGGTTCAACGCGGGCCGCGCCAATGAACCCCTATTTGACCTTGCTCCGGGTGGAGTTTACCGTGCCGCGAACTGTTACCAGCCGCGCGGTGCGCTCTTACCGCACCCTTTCACCCTTACCTGTGCTGCAAGCAGCCATCGGCGGTTTGCTCTCTGTTGCACTAGTCGTCGGCTTACGCCGCCCAGACGTTATCTGGCACCCTGCCCTATGGAGCCCGGACTTTCCTCCCCCTGTAAACAGGCAGCGATTGTCTGGCCAACTCTCCGGCGACGGATTCTACGCTGTGTGGCGCACTAACTCAATCGTTGTTTTTCTGACTTAACGCCCACTGGTACAATTCATTTTTTCGCTCACCATGAAGCTTCGCACTTAACGCCGCGGCTTTTTTCAAAGGCAGTTCTTCAAGCAGTATTTGCAACGTGCGTTTCGCATCTTCACCTGGACCAGAGGTGTCCTTAGGTGCCTGAAACGGCTCAACCAACAGAACCATTTCTCCGCGCTGCTGGTTTGGATCCTCGTTTAAGCGTGTTATGAGCTCCCCAGCCGAGCCTGTTAAATAAGTCTCGAATTGTTTGGTAAGCTCGCGCGCTAACACCACTTGCCGCTCGTCCTCGAAAATATCCGCCATCGCTTCCAGAGTGTGCAGTATTCGGTGTGGGCTTTCATAAAACACTAAAGTACGCGGTGTGTTCACCAAGCTCTCCAGCTTTGCTCGACGTTGTGCCGGCTTAGACGGTAAAAAACCCTCGAATTGAAAACTGTCGGTCGGCAAACCAGCCCCTGAAAGCGCCACTGTCAGCGCACAAGCTCCTGGCAACGAAGTGACTTTCACATTTTGTTTCCGACACAAACTTACCAGCGCATAGCCCGGATCACTAATTAACGGCGTGCCCGCATCAGAAACCAAAGCTATCGACTCACCATTTATCACCCGCTCAATCAGTTGTTCAGCTTTTGCTTTTTCATTGTGATCGTGAAATGCAAAGACAGGAACCTGTACGCCATAATGTTCCAGTAATTTACGAGTATGACGTGTGTCTTCCGCTGCAATTGCGTCCACTTCCTTAAACACCGTGAGTGCTCGTTCGGTAATATCCGAGAGGTTTCCAATTGGCGTAGGTACTATATAAAGGGTGCCTGGTTCCGACATAAAAGCGCCTTCGTTTGTGTCCATGTTCAATGCGGTTTATAGTATCACCGAATAGTCGTCAATGCGGAATCTTACTGTGTTTAAAGCGTATCGTTTTGTTTTTATCGCCATTATTGCCTGCTTTGCTCTGACACAATGTACGTCAGTGCCAAAACGCACCCAAACGCCACAAGAGCGACCGGATGTTCAGCAGCAGACGCTCGATTTAGAAGACGCAAAAAGCTCTGCTGACTGGCTGGAAGAAGCATGGCAGGCCCCCAATGATATCGCCAAGAACTCAGCATTAGTGCAGGCGGCGCTGACTCTTCAGGACGAGAAAGAATGGCAGAAATCGGCAGCGATACTTGCGCGCCTGGACAAAAACCAGCTGACTAATGACGCTAACCGTTATTTCCGACTGGCCAAAGGCCGTTGGTATGCACACAATCAACAGTGGCCTCAAGTTTACAAAACGCTAGAAGGGCTACCTGAGCAGTTCACTCAAAAAGAATATAAACGCCTAACTCTGGAATTACTTGCCTTTGCTGCTGGAGAACGGCATCAGTATTGGCAGGCACTGGCGTGGCAAGTAGAAGCTCAACGCTACTCCGACGAACCATCGCCTAATGCATTATGGCAAACAGCCAGTCAGGTGACACAATCGCAGTTGCCAGCGGAACGCCCTAGAGATCTCGTTTTAGCCGGTTGGTGGCGCCTAATCGATAACCATCATCAGGCAATGACGTCACCAAGCGCTTTTTCAGCGTTGTTAGACAATTGGCAAAACAGTTTTCCGAATCACCCTGCGCGTGAACGCGTCAACTCCTGGGTTAGCTCCGATAGCCAAAGCAATGAAGTCGACAAAAGTACAAATACAATCATTGCTGTTTTACTGCCATTATCCGGTCAATACGAAGCGCAGGGTCTAGCGGTGCGTGACGGCATTATTGCCAAAGTTAGTGAAACCAAGAGCTATGAGCTGGTTTTTATCGATACTCACCAGCTAAGCTTCGAAGAACAGCAGTCCAAGCTAGAAGAGTTAAAGCCAGCGGGAGTTATTGGTCCTCTGTTAAAAGGCTCTGTTACCGAATGGGTTCGACAGACAAGTTTAAATACTCCTCAGGTCTTTCTTAACCAAATTGATGCAGATACCTCAGAGGCGACGGCAAATAGCCACTCCATTTTCTTTGCGCTAAACCCTGAAACAGAAGCAGAGCAAGCGTCTGAGTTTATGAGCTCTGCATCGAGCCGAACGAAGCGTCCGCTGGTTTTGGCAGCGAATACCCCTGGTTCGCAACGCATGGTTGAGCGCTATAAAGAAAGCTGGTCAGGTATTAACGAGCCTTCGGTGAGCTTATTCAGCCAAAGGGACGACATGAAGTCGGCGGTGGAAGCATCGCTGGGACTCGTGGGCAGTAAAGAGCGAATTCGGGCAGTAAAAATTGCTGCAGGCAAAATCATCGTTGATGAGCAAGAGCGTAGCCGACGTGATATAAGTGGTATTTATTTGCCCGGAAACCTCCAACAAGTTCGTCTGTTAAAACCCTTTATTGATGTCAGCATTTCACCTTTTGCTGAACGTATTCCTGTTTATGGAACCTCGTCTGCACACGAGCTTACGAATCAACTTGGCGACAACGATCTCAACGGTCTTATATTTTCTGAAACACCTTGGTTAGTCCAGAACGGCGGCCAAAATGTTTTGCTAAACCAATGGCTTGACGCTCGTTCAGGGTGGGAGCTCTCACAAGCTCGTTTAGCCGCTATGGGTTACGATAGCGTCGACTTGTTACAACGTTTACCCATAATGCAACGTATGCCAGGAACACACTGGAAAGGTTTAAGTGGCGTTCTGAGTGTAGAAAACCAAGTCGTGAATAGACAGTTACAATGGGCTGCATTTAAAAACGGGAGTATCACCGTGCTAGAGGAGCAGCCCAATGCAGGAAAAAACAACCGGTAATAAAGCGGAGTCCATAGCGTCCGAGTTTCTGGCCAAGCATCAGATTAGCATTGTCGAGCGGAATTATCGTATTGACGGTGGAGAGGTCGACCTAATAGCCAGAGATAAAGACGTTTGGATATTTGTAGAAGTAAAGTATCGTGCAAATGAAAAGTTTGCGTCAATACTGGAACAAATAACGCCCCAACAATGTCGTAGAATTCGCTATACTGCGCGCCATTATTTAATGACTCATAATATAGATGAACATACCGCAGCAATAAGATTTGATGTTATTGGCATTAGCGGAGGTTCGCTTAACATAGAATGGATTAAGGACGCCTTTTAATAATGATGACTGACGAGTCTATTAAAGCGCTTTTTACACAGAGCATTCAAACCCAAATATCGGCTGTCGAAAGCCTCTCTGAAGACATGCTGGCAACCGTTGAGCTACTCGTTGGACATCTTCTGAACGGTCAGCGTGTTTTTATTTCCGGAACGGACACAAGTAGCTCACTGGCTGGTCATTTTGTCCACCTAATGACGGAAGGCATGAAATTAGAGCGTCCGCCTTTTCCGGTAATAAGTCTGACATCGAGCCCCAAAAAACAGCTTGCGGCACTCGGCCAGTCCGGCGATATCTTGCTCGTTATTGCGGATAGAGACTCCGATCAACTGACGGGTGTAATGGAAAGCGCAATTAGCCGGGAAATGATTATTATCGCACTGACCAGTGAAGGAAATGAGCTAGTGTCGGGCTTGCTGGGGCCAAATGACGTTGAATTGCGAGTGCCCAGTTTAAATGCAGCCCGAGTGCTGGAAACACAATTATTTATACTGCACAGCCTGTGCGAGCAAATTGAATCGACTATTTTTCCTGAGGAGCATTAAAATGATGAACCAAAGTCGTCATATTCTCATTGTAACAGCGCTTTGTTTAGCGTTTCTTCAGGGCTGTGCGGCCGTAGCAGTGGGAGCTGCTGCCGTGGGCGTTAGCTCCGCCAGCGACCCTCGCACTATCGGCACGCAAATCGATGATCAAACCATTGAAATGAAAGCTAACGCCAAATTAGGCAATCAGAAAAAGCTTAACGAAGCTCGCGTCATTGCAGTTAGCTACAACAACAATGTGCTTCTTATAGGACAAGCTCCAACAGAAGCGCTAAAGCGCCTCGCAGAAGACACTATTCGCGATACCAATGGCATTAATAATATATTTAATCAGATCCGTATTGGCTCTAAGGCTAGCCCAGGGGTTTTAGCTGGGGACAGCTGGATAACCAGCAAGATAAAACTTAAATTCGCCAGCAATGATGCTGTGCCAGCTACTAGCATTAAAGTAGTTACAGAAAATGGTGAAGTTTTCTTGTTAGGAAATGTCACTCAACAACAAGCAAATGCGGCTATCGACATTGCCAGAAATGTTGACGGTGTCGAGAGAGTCATCAAGGCATTAACGATTAAAGGTTAATGCCTTAGCTTACACTATTTGACGACTTTAAGATGGCCGCGTTTTTTCGGCTTATCTGAAGTGCTCTCACCGCCCTCTTTTGAAGCACTGTTTGACTCTTCGGCTTCATCATCAAGGTCAGGCATCTTATCAAGCTCTGGTTCCGCTTCGAACATGGCTCCAGCACCATTTTCACGAGCATAAATAGCCAATGCAGCTGTCATAGGAACAACAACCTGCATTGGTTTGCCACCAAAGCGAGCATTAAACCTGACTTCAGCGTCGGCTAACTGCAGCCCTTGTACAGCCGATGGTGATATGTTGAGAACAATCTGGCCATCGCTGACAAAGTTCTGAGGGACGACGGTACCTACTATGGTTGCATCAACCACCAAATGAGGAGTGAGCTCGTTGTCAACGATCCACTCATAGAGTGCTCGCAGTAAATAGGGACGTTTAGGTGTCATCATTACTTCCTCCACCTTTGAAGCGATTAGGCATTAATTAGCCGCGTGCAAGTTCTCTTTCAGCTTCGGTTAACGAGTCCTGGAAAGTCTTCCGTTCGAATAAACGAACCATATATTGCTTAATCTCTTTTGCGCCCTGACCGTCTAACTCAATACCATAAGCTGGTAAACGCCAAAGTAGCGGTGCCAGGTAGCAATCAACCAAGCTAAACTCTTCACTCATGAAATAAGGCGCGTCGGCAAAAACAGGCGCCAAAGAGAGAATGCCTTCTTTCAATTCCTGTTTCGCTTGTGCGTCGCCTTTGGCAATTTTATCTGCCAACGAGTACCAATCTCTCTCGATACGGTACATCATTAAGCGGCTAGTGCCTCGTGCGACAGGATAAACAGGCATAAGCGGCGGATGTGGGAAACGCTCATCCAAATACTCCATGATGATTTGTGCGTTATATAGCACTAAGTCACGGTCAACAAGCGTTGGTGCCGCTTCAGGATAAGGGTTAAGCTGCAATAGATCTTCCGGGGTGTAGTCTTCCGTCACGAATGTGATTTCAACACCGACACCTTTTTCAGCTAAAACCAAACGCACCTGATGACTTTTTAAATCATCTTTTCCTGAATATAACGTCATTACTGAGCGTTTATTTGCTGTTACAGCCATTCCTTTCTCCAGATAATATCAACGGCAAAAGGGTGGCAAGCCACCCTTTTAAACTCCGCTTTTGCGGACAAACAGACCTAATTACTTAAGATCTTTCCAAAACTCTTTTTTCAAGAACCAGGCTAAAAGCGTAAATATAAGTAGGAATCCGAATACAAACCATCCAATACGACGTTGCTCTAATAGCATTGGCTCGCCCATGTAAACCAGGAACGAGGTCAAATCAAGCGCCGCCTGATCATATTCGCTCTCTGATAAGCGACCGCTACCATCGGTTTTAATTCCTACATAAACGTCCTTCATCTTCCCGTCGATCATACGTTCTTCGTATGTTTTCTCCGGTACACCTTGAAGCTCTTGCAATACGTGCGGCATGCCCACATTCGGGAACACGGCATTATTCACACCAAACGGACGGCTGTCGTCTGTATAGAACGAACGCAGATACGTATATATCCAATCCGCTCCACGTACACGAGCCACGTTGGTTAAATCCGGTGCTGCAGTGCCGAACCAGTTAGATGCTGCTTCGGTGCTCATATTATTGGTAATACGATCACCCGCTTTTTGACCAGTAAACTGCAGGTTTTCTTCACCCAGCTCCTGTGGAATGCCAAGATCTTCAAAGGTTCGGTTATAACGATGATACTGCAATTGGTGACAACCCAAGCAGTAGTTCATGTATAACTGTGCGCCACGTTGCAGTGATGCTTTATCGTGCAGGTCAACCTCAGCTTCGTCCAAAGGTACGGTTGGACCCGCCGCGAAAACCAGCGACGGGACCAAAGTCATAAGAGCGATTAACAATTTTTTCATTTCGACGTCACCCTTTCTGGAACCGGTTTCGTCTTCTCACGTTTACTGTAAAACCACAGTAACCCGAAGAAAGCGAAGTATAGGAACGTAAATATTTGCGCAAAAATAGTCGCTACAGGCGTCGCTGGCTGAGTACCTAAATAGCCAAGCACAATGAAGCTAATCGCAAATACGGTTAAGTTCAGTTTGTGCAATACGCTACGGAAGCGAATTGAGCGAACTTTACCACGATCTATCCATGGCAACAGCGCCAGGAAAACAATCGCTGCGAACATTAAAATAACGCCGAATAACTTGTCGGGTACCGCACGCAAAATTGCGTAGAACGGAGTGAAATACCAAACAGGCGCAATATACTCTGGTGTCTTCAGAGGGTTCGCTGGCTCAAAGTTTGGTGGCTCCAGGAAAAATCCGCCCATTTCCGGATTAAAGAAAATGACGTAGCAGAAAACAAACAGAAACACACCGAAACCGAACATATCTTTAATAATGTAATAAGGAAAGAACGGTATTGAGTCGACAATGTCTTTCTTACTTGTAAAGCGCTCGTGAAATTTGAACTTCGGCTTTTCTTCATCTGGCACTGTGCCTTTTGGCTTTTTGGTATCAACACCGTCGGGGTTGTTCGAACCAACCTCGTGCAGCGCAACAATGTGTAAAAACACCAAAATAACCAACACTAAAGGCAAGGCTATAACGTGCAGTGCAAAGAATCGGTTCAGGGTTGCGCCGGAAATAACGTAGTCACCACGAATCCATAATGTCAGGTCATCACCAATAACCGGAATAGCACCAAACAATGAAATGATTACCTGTGCGCCCCAGTAGGACATTTGTCCCCAAGGCAGCAAGTAGCCCATGAAGGCTTCCGCCATTAGCACCAAGAAGATAAACATACCGAACAGCCAGATAAGCTCACGTGGCTTCTGGTAAGAACCGTACATCATGCCGCGGAACATGTGCAGATAGACCACGACAAAGAATGCGGAAGCACCGGTTGAATGCATGTAACGCAATAACCAACCGTATTCGACGTCACGCATAATGTATTCAACTGACGCAAAAGCACCTTCAGCACTTGGCACGTAATTCATGGTCAGCCAAACACCAGTCAGTATTTGGTTAATAAGAACTATCGTCGCCAAAAAACCAAATACATACCACATATTGAAGTTTTTTGGAGCTGGGTACTGCGCCAGGTGGATGTTCCAAGTTTTTGTCATCGGGATGCGAGCATCCATCCACTCTACGAATCGCTTAAACATTATGCTTGCCCCTTATCTTCACCCACCAAGATGGTGTTCTCGTCGACAAAGTAATGCGGCGGTACAACCAAGTTTAATGGTGCAGGAACGCTCTCGAATACACGTCCAGCGATATCAAACTTAGAGCCGTGGCATGGGCAGAAAAAGCCGGATTCCACGCCTTCTACGTGTTCGCCCATTCCGCTCGGCAGATAAGATGGAGAACAGCCAAGGTGAGTACAAATACCGACCGCAACAAAGAACTCTTCTTTTATTGAACGGTATTTATTCTGTGCGTAAGGAGGCTGTTGTGGCTCTTCTGAATTTGGGTCGCGAAGGTTGTCTTCAATTTTGGACAGCCCATCGAGCATTTCAGGTGTGCGGCGAACAACCCATACAGGTTTACCACGCCACTTCACACGAATTAGCTGACCCGGCTCAGCTTTACGAATATTCACTTCTACAGGTGCGCCCGCGTTTTTCGCTTTCGCACTCGGGTTCCACGACGCTATGAAAGGAACGGCGACACCCACCGCACCAGCGCCGCCAACCACTGAGGTTGCGACAGTCAAAAAACGACGGCGACCTTTATCTACAGGCGCATTGCTCATCCATCTATTCTCCAGTTTTGGACGCTTCACGGTTCATTGCCGCGAAGTCGGAATTAGCTGCTGCTTTTGTCCGCTTTAGCGGATCACAGAAAATGCTTTGAGATAATAAAGAAAAGACACACTTTTTACAAGAGTAATGCGTCGAGAACTGAGGTATAACTCTATTGGAATAGGCATAAAAAAACCCAGCCGAAGCCGGGTTTTTGACACCACACAAAAAGCGAATTAACGCTTCGAGAATTGTGGGCGTTTACGTGCTTTATGCAAGCCGATTTTCTTACGTTCAACCTGACGTGCGTCACGAGTAACGTAACCTTCTTTACGCAACGCAGGACGCAGCGCTTCGTCGTATTGCATTAATGCACGCGTGATACCGTGACGAATAGCACCAGCCTGACCGGTAGTACCACCACCGCTTACAGTGATGTAAAGGTCAAACTTCTCAGTCATCTCTACAGCTTCTAATGGTTGACGAACAACCATTTGTGCCGTTTCACGACCGAAGTATTCGTTCAGTTCACGTTGATTAATTTTGATGTTGCCGCTACCCGGACGCAAGAATACGCGAGCCGTGGAATTTTTGCGACGACCAGTACCGTAGTATTGATTATCTGCCATAGTGTTCTTGCTCCGTATTATATATCCAGTTGTTTCGGCTGTTGAGCATTATGATTATGCTCAGCACCTGCGTACACTTTCAGTTTACGGAACATGGCACGACCCAATGGACCACGGGGTAACATACCTTTAACCGCTTTCTGAATGACCATTTCTGGTTTCTTAGCAATCAGTTTTTCAAAGCTGATTGATTTGATACCACCCGGAAATCCAGTGTGCGAGTAGTACATCTTGTCCTGAGCTTTGTTACCAGTTACAGCAACTTTCTCAGCGTTAACAACAACGATGTAATCGCCAGTGTCTACGTGAGGAGTGTACTCAGGCTTGTGCTTGCCGCGCAGGCGACGAGCGATTTCAGTAGCTAAACGACCTAAAGTTTTGCCTTCAGCGTCTACTACGTACCAGTCGCGTTTTACCGTTTCTGGCTTGGCTACAAATGTTTTCATTGTATAAAACCTACATTTTAAAAGTTCACGGACAGTAATTCCGGGCTTCCCCGCGAATCACAACAATAAAATAATGAATAAAATCATTAGTTTACTTGCTGCAACCATTACTCAACCGAAGTTAACGTAATGGACTGTAACGTGGGCTGCGCGGATTATAGGAAAAATGCGGTCAAAGATCACGCATTTTTTGAAATTTATGCTTTGTGTTCCATCGCTAAATATTCACGGCTTTGCATTTCCTGCAAGCGACTCACGCAGCGGCGGAACTCAAAACTCAGCTGCCCTTCGGTATAAAGGGACTCGATGGGTACTTCCGCAGACAAAATAAGCTTCACTTTGCGTTCATAAAATTCATCCACTAACGCGATAAAGCGTCGAGCAATATCGTCTTTACCTGCCCCCATTTGCTCGACATTGCTGACTAAAACGGCATGATAAAGCTGCGCTATTTCCATATAGTCATTTTGGCTGCGGGCCGTTTTACAGATATCTCTGAAGTCAAAGAAAACAACGTCATCACATTCGGCCCTCACGGCAATTTTCCGACCTTCAATGTCAATGCTGTCAGATTCATACTGGTCACGACACTCTGGTGCTAAATCTTTAAAGTACTGCCACAAGTTTTCATCGGCTTGAGGGTCTAACGGCGAGTGGAAAATCTCGGCTTGTGTCAGTGTACGCAGGCGATAGTCAATACCGCTATCGACATTCACTACCTCACAGTTGGCCTTTATCAGTTTTATTGCCGGAATAAAGCGGGCCCTTTGCAGGCCGTTTTTATAGAGATCATCTGGGACAATATTTGACGTTGCGACTAAAATTACTCCTCGCTCGAACAAATATTCAAATAACGTTCCGAGCAGCATTGCGTCAGTAATGTCCTGTACAAAGAACTCATCAAAACAAACAATTTGAGTTTCGTCTGCAATTTTATCGGCAATAATTTTTAGGGGATCGCTTTTCTGGTCTAATTGCTTTAACTCATTGTGAACGCGGTGCATAAATCGATGAAAATGAATACGCCACTTCGCATCAATTGGTAAACTTTCAAAAAAAGTATCCACCAAATAGGTTTTGCCACGCCCGACACCGCCCCAGAAATACAGTCCCTTAGGTTTAACAGGAGCTTTTGATAACCAGCGTTTAAGTGCTGGAAGCTGCTGATAGTTATTCCAGGCAATGAGTTCTTCGTAAAGTCTTTGTAAATGCTCGACAGCGTTAAGCTGTGCCGCATCCTCTGAAAAACCATTGTGCTCAATGTCATAACGATAACGATCAATTGGCGACATTTGCTGTTGCGGCACTACCACTTCACCTCAGTTGCGATTATCCTAATAAATAATATGTTATCATGAAGGCGTTTTGCAGCAATCAAGAAAAGCTGTCGCCATTTGCTGAGGAGTCAATTATGAGCTGGATTATTGGGGTTCTATTAGTGATAGCAGGAGCCATTATCGGCTTTTTTGTTGCACGTTATACTCAAACAAACGGCCAGTCCGGCAACCTTGAAGAGCAAGTAGAGAAAAGTCAGCAGCAGTTGAGCGAGTACCAGCGTGAAGTTGCGGAACATTTTGCTACCGCTAACGCAATGATGGAGCAACTGTCTGACACTCAGCAGAAGTTGCAAAGCTACCTGAATCAGAGCGCGGAACTTCTCCAACAGCCAGGTTCTCAAGGTGACCTTCCCTTCTTCTCGGAAGATACCATTAAGCAATTACGGGTTGCTAACTCATTAAATCAAGATCACCGCTCAGGTCGAGATGGCCGTGAGGCTGAACAAATTCCGCGTGACTATACGGAAGGTTCAAGCAGTCTTTTCTCTGATGATCGCCGTGAGTCCGACAAAAAAGATACGTCCAACATATCTTGAAACATTTTTAGAGTGAACTCATATCACTGACAAGCGGTCATAAACACGAACCGTTTGTTGGTGATTATTTAAGGAGTTACTCTAATCATGAAACGAGTCTTAGCCTTATTCAGTGCTTTTGTTATTGTTACATCGGCAACCTTGAGCTCTCCCGTAAGTGCAGGTATTCCATTTTTCGGTAAAAACGACGAGCAGCCAACGCTTGCTCCCATGCTTGAAGAAGTCACACCTGCCGTTGTTAATATTTCAGTAAAAGGTAAACGCGAAGTAAGACAGCGCCTGCCCGATGCCTTGCGCTTTTTCTTCGGTCCCAACGCACCACGTGAACAAGTTCGCGAGCACCCTTTTCAAGGACTAGGCTCAGGCGTCATTATTGATGCCGAGAACGGCTACGTTGTCACTAACAATCACGTTATTGATGACGCAACAGAGATTTTGGTGACTTTAAAAGACGGCCGCGAATTGGATGCTAAGGTGATAGGTACCGATGAGCGTTCAGACGTTGCGTTATTAAAAATCGAAAACGCTGAAGGTCTCAGCGAAATTAAACTGGGCAAGTCATCAGAACTTCGTGTTGGAGACTTTGTTGTCGCTATCGGTAATCCATTTGGATTAGGCCAAACCGTCACTTCAGGCATTGTCAGTGCGTTAGGTCGCGGTGGTTTAGGCATTGAAGAGTTAGAAAACTTCATTCAAACCGACGCTGCTATTAACAGCGGTAACTCTGGCGGCGCCCTGGTGACATTAGACGGCAAGCTGATAGGAATTAACACCGCTATTTTAGGACCGAATGGAGGCAATATAGGTATTGGCTTTGCTATTCCTTCAGACATGATGAATAACCTGGTTCAACAACTTATTGAATTCGGTGAAGTGCGTCGAGGGGTGCTTGGCGTACGCGGTAACGACCTCACTCACGATGTTGCGCAGGCGCTGAATATTCCTGTTAACCGAGGCGCTTTTGTGTCTCAAGTAATTCCGGGTAGCGCCGCAGCAGAGGCTGGTATTGAATCCGGTGACGTTATTATTGAAGTCAACGGTCAGGCGATTCGCTCGTTCTCTGAGTTAGGCGCCTTAGTCGGATCCATTGGTTCTGGCCAGGACATAGAACTTGGTATTATCCGCGACGGCAAAGAGATGACCGTTGATGTAACCTTGGGCTCGCAAGATACCGCTGTTACTGCTGCCGCCATACACCCTGCCCTTGATGGAGCAACCCTTGCGGTGGCCAGTGGTCAGCAGGGCATTGAAATAACCGAGCTCGAGGAGCGTTCACCCGCTGCCCGCATAGGTCTTGAGGAAGGCGATATTATTCAAGGTGTTAACCGCAAACGAGTCACTAGTGTGGCAGACCTAAGAGCAGCAATAGAAGACAAGCAAGGGGTCATAGCCCTCAACGTTAAGCGTGGCGACAGTTCACTCTTTATTGTACTGCGTAACGCAAACTGAGGTTGTGACATTTCAGTGGCATCAGTGCTATGCTGATGCCACCTAATAATAAATATAAAAAGCGAGTAACGCGTGTCTCCAATAGTACGGTTTTTGTTTCAATCGGTTGGTTTAGGTCTTGTCGTTGCCGCCATTGTTTTACTGACTCAACCCCTTTGGGGACAAAGCAACTCTTTCCGCCAGTCACAAAACGACGTTATTTCTTTTAGCCAGGCTGTCAAAAAGGCCGCGCCAGCTGTCGTCAACATTTACAGCATGGGTGAAATTCAAGGCTCTTACTACCAGCCTCAGTCATCGCGCGTTTGGCGATTGGGCTCGGGCGTTATCATGGACTCTAACGGCTATATTCTTACCGCTCATCACGTTGTCGATAGCGTCGATAAGATTGAAGTCGCACTACAGGACGGCCGTCGATACGCAGCGCAACTCATTGGTAGTGACAGATATACCGATCTTGCAGTGCTTAAAATAGATGCCAATAACTTGCCGGTCATTCCGGTGCAGTCAAGCCGCCGTGTGCAAGTGGGTGATATCGTTTTAGCCATTGGTAACCCCTACAATATTGGCCAGACCATTACTCAGGGCATCATTAGCGCAACCGGCGGACGCGTGGGCGTGAGCAACTCCTATTCCGACCTTATTCAGATGGACGCAGTTATCAATCAAGGTGCCTCGGGTGGTGCTTTAGTAAATACTGCTGGTGAACTTATTGGTATTAATAACGCGCGATACAACTCGTCAATGGATGACGGAGGTGAAGGCATTTATTTTGCAGTGCCGTATGCAACCGCACAATCCGTAATGGATACGTTAATCCGTGAAGGCGAAGTGGTACGGGGCTACATTGGTATAACTGTGAACCCTAACTTTAGTGAGCAGCAGTCTTTGTCCGGTATTTATGTCACCGGTGTAGAAAGAGGCAGTCCTGCCGCTTTAGCCGGGCTAAGACGTAATGACTTTATTGTCTCTATTGGTGGTCAGCCGGTTCGCTCTGCTCCAGAAGGACTGGATAAAGTTGCGAGCACCCCGCCAGGCGAAGAACTTGAAGTCGAGTTTTACCGGGGAGAACAAAAAATGGCAACAACCGTCACCGTTTCTGAACTCCCTCGATAATTTACTTCTCGCTAACGCGGACAATGTCCGCACCAAGCGCTTGTAGTTTTTTCTCAATAGACTCATAACCACGGTCGATATGGTAAATCCGTTCAACGGTGGTCTCGCCTGTCGTAACAAGCCCTGCAATAACCAGTGAGGCAGATGCACGCAAGTCGGTACACATAACTTCGGCGCCAGTTAACTTATCAACGCCATGACAAATAGCGGTGTTACCTTCTGAGTCGACATTGGCCCCCATGCGTCTCAGCTCAGGGATATGCATGAAACGGTTCTCAAATATCGTTTCACGAATATTGGCGGTTCCTTCAGCAATGGCATTGAGCGTGCAAAATTGCGCTTGCATATCTGTCGGGAACCCTGGGTGAGGTGCTGTAATAATGTTAACCGCTTTAGGTCGTTTAGTGCTTTTCAAAGACAGCCAGTTATCACCTTTTTTAATATCTGCTCCGGCTTCTTCAAGCTTTTTAATAACGGCATCTAAAGCGGAAGGGTCCGTATTCTCGCAGCGAACTGAGCCCCCTGTAGCCAATGCCGCAACGAGAAAAGTCCCGGTTTCTATTCGATCCGGCATTACGCTGTATTCACCGCCAGACAAAGATTCAACGCCATTAATATAAATAGTGTCGTTGCCTGCGCCTTTGACATCTGCGCCCAGTGCATTCAGAAAGTTCGCTAAATCAACAATTTCTGGCTCGCGGGCAGCGTTCTCAATCACCGTTTGCCCATCAGCCAACGCTGCCGCCATCATTAGGTTTTCAGTACCTGTGACGCTGACGGTATCAAGAAGAATCTCGGCACCTTTAAGGCGTCCATTGACCGATGCTTTTATATAGCCATTTTCGACATCAATGTGAGCGCCCATTTTTCTCAGGCCCTCAATATGCAAGTTAACAGGCCGCGCACCTATTGCGCACCCACCAGGTAATGACACTTCAGCTTTACCTGTTTTAGCCAGCAGAGGACCTAACACCAAAATGGACGCACGCATTGTTTTTACGAGCTCATAAGGCGCCTTAAAGTGGTTCAAGGTAGTTGGGTCGATACATACTGCAGTCTCGCCGACACGGCGGTGTGTTACGCCAAGGCAATCTAACAGTTCCAGAGTAGTATCGACGTCGTGCAGATTCGGCACGTTCGATAACGTCACTTTATCGGATGGCAAAACCGTTGCCATAAGAATAGGTAATGCGGCGTTTTTAGCACCAGAAATAGTTACTGTGCCGGACAACGCCTGCCCACCTCTAATTTTAAACTTATCCATCAACAATCAGGCCTTAAGGCATCATCAGTTTTTTATCACGTGCCCAGTCATCCGGCGTGTACGCTTTTATTGATACCGCATGGATTTCACCGCTTGAAATATGAGGATTCAGCGGTGCGTAGATAGCTTGCTGACGCTTCACTTTGCTCATACTTTCAAAGTCATCACTGACCGCGATAATATCAACATTAGCACCGTCAACTTTCACGTAGAGTTCACTCAGGTTTAATGCGTCATTGAGCAATGTTTTTAACTGTTCTTCATTCATATCTAATAAACCGCTTATGTTCCGTTCAAAGGCGACTAGCTTAACGAAAGCAGCGACTCAACGCCACTTACTGACGCAATTTGCTTCAACTGGTCAGAAGCACCAATACACTTGAGGGGAGTTTTCGTGCCCTGCGTTGCTTTCATAATTTCCAACAGGAAAGCAACGCCGGCGGTATCAATAACTTCCACTTGGCTTACATCAACAGACACTGGCTCGTCACCAAGCCACTGTTTTCGTGTTTTCCATAAAGTCGGGACACTGTTACGCGTCAGCGAGCCTTTAAAGGCAATAACACTGTCTTCTGTTCGACTCACCGATGCCTGTGCCGTGCTCATTATATTCCCTCAGCTGGATTATCAATTTCTTCGTCAGCTTTGATAGGCTCTTGAGCTTTTTGTTCAATAAGCTCAATCGTTTTATCAATACCGTTTGAACGAATCACAGCAGAAATTTCACTTTGTTTGCTATTTAACAAACTAATGCCTTCAACCACTAAGTCATAAGCCTTCCAAAGGTCTTCATCCCGGTCATAACGAATACGAAAGTCCAGGCGTATCTCAGGGCGTCCAGTTTCCTTAACTCGTGTTTTTACAACCGCCGTCCGCGCGTCGTCCGGAAGCTCAGCTGCCGGCTCAAAAGAAACGGTATGTTTACTCTCGTCGTACTGTGTAAATGCGCGTGCATATGTCGCCACTAGATAATCATAAAAAGCACGGTAAAAAGCTTCACGCTGTTCTTTTGTTGTATCTCTTAAGTAACGACCAAGCACCTTTTTAGATGCATACAAGCTATCCACATAAGGCATAAGCTCGTCTTTAACGATAACTTTTAAGTGGTTTGGGTCTTCGTCAATTTTGCCTCGCTCGTTCTCAATACGCTCAAAAGTGACTTCGGCTACTTCTTTTAACAACTCGTACGGGTCGTCATTACGAATAAGTTCCGCATTTGCTGCTGAGCTCACAACGACCATCGCGACAAGCGCTAGCAGCCACTTTTTAAATGACATGATTGACTCCTTTAAACTAATCATTGCCCTGACTAAATAAGAATTGACCAATTAGATTCTCTAAAACCAACGCCGACTTCGTGTCCGTGATTGAATCGCCGTCTTCAAGCATGCTGACACTGTCGTCAATAAAGCCCGGTTGCAAGCCTAAGTATTGCTCGCCTAGCAGGCCCGATGTCAGAACAGAAACTGAACTGGTCTCGGAAAATTCGTCATACTCTTTACTGATAGACATTTCTACCAACGGTTCATAGTAGTCACCAGCCAACGAAATATCGGTAACACGACCAACAACGACACCACCTACTTTCACTGGTGAACGTACTTTCAAGCTACCAATATTGTCGAATTTTGCGTAAAGCGTGTAGGTTTCACCTGATGTTGTCATGGTGCCGCTGGCCGCTCGTAAAGCGATAAAGGACAGCGCCAACACGCCCAGTACAACAAAAATACCTACCCATAACTGTGTTTTTCTTGATTCCATGGTTACCCACCAAACATGATAGCTGTAAGAATAAAGTCTAGACCTAAAACGGCTAACGACGCAGTGACAACGGTTGACGTTGTTGCCGCACTGATACCCGCAGATGTCGGCACTGCCCGGTACCCTTTATAGAGGGCTATCCAGGTGACTACAAATGCAAAAACAATAGATTTTATGACACCGTTTAATAGGTCATCCTGCCAGTCGACAGCCGATTGCATGACGGACCAAAACGCCCCTTCATCAACGCCTAGCCAGCCAGAGCCTACTAAGTAACCGCCATAAATACCCACTGCTGAAAACATCAGAGCCAACAGCGGCATACTGATTAAACCAGCCCAAAAGCGCGGTGCAATAACCCGTCTTAACGGGTCAACAGCCATCATTTCCAGGCTTGATAACTGCTCGGTTGCTTTCATTAACCCAATTTCTGCCGTGAGCGCTGAACCGGCTCGGCCCGCAAACAATAAGCCTGTGACAACGGGCCCTAGTTCACGTAAAAGTGACAATGCGACCATTGGCCCTAAGCTCTGCTCAGCCCCGTAGTCCACCAATATCGTGTAACCTTGCAACCCTAAGACCATGCCAATGAACAAGCCACTGACAATAATGATGACCATTGATAAAACGCCAACAACGTACATTTGCTTAATAAACAATGGCCATGATTTACGTGGCTGGGGCTTGCCAATAATGGCACTGACAAACATGGCTAACGCAAAACCTATACCTGCCACGCTATCGAGCACACGACGGCCGACATTTTCGAAAAACTGACTCATTTTTCGCCTCCGAGTAAGTCCGTCGTGAAGTCGTCATTAGAATAGTGGAATGCCACAGGACCGTCCGCATTCCCCTGTAAGAACTGCTTAATAATATCGGTATCGTTATTTCTTAGCTCGTCGGGCGTGCCTTCACCAACCACTTTTTTGTCTGCTATAACGTACGCATAGTCAGCAATAGAAAGCACCTCTTTTACATCGTGAGAAACCACTATAGAGGTTAAGCCCAGCGATTGATTCAGTGATTTAATCAGTTTAACGATAACGCCCATTGAGATGGGATCCTGCCCGGCAAAGGGCTCGTCATACATAATTATGTCGGGGTCAAGTGCAATAGCTCTTGCCAGAGCTGCGCGCCGAGCCATACCGCCTGATAATTCAGAAGGCATTAAGTCTCTCGCACCACGAAGCCCTACTGCTTCCAGCTTCATCAGTACAACACTGCGAATAATGTCTTCGGAAAGCTCGGTGTGCTCACGCAACGGGAACGCCACATTATCAAAAACAGACATATCGGTAAACAACGCACCGCTTTGAAACAGCATGCTCATACGCTTCCTTAACTCATAGAGCTTATCTCTACTGAGTTTCGGAACCTCTTCCCCTGCAACTTTAATGCTGCCTTTGCTTGGTTTTAGTTGCCCACCAATAAGTTTCAGCAATGTCGTCTTCCCGATACCACTGGGACCCATCACCGCAATCACTTTTCCTTTTGGCACAGTCAATGACAAACCGTTGTATAAAGGTCTGTCACCATGCGCAAAATGAACGTCTTTTAACTCAACTAACTGTGTCACACGCTGTCCTGTTTCTCTCAACCGCCAAGCTTCATAAAAGCTGAAGAGTATAACGGTTTCCGGTTACATCCTGCACCGCAATAATTGTTGCAAAGTTTATCAGCTACCGGAGTTTGTTTCCGTTAATTTATCGATTTGATTCAGTAAATATTCCGCAAATTGCTCTCGTTCGGTCACGCATTGCTCGCACAAGTTCAGTTGCTCGAACAAACGCGCTCCATGCACCGAGTAAAACAGCATTCGCCCTACTTGTTCACCCAGGTGCCGCTCCATTTGCTTTATGGTGTCATTGACATGCCGTTTTAAAGGCTCGAGCAAATCTGGATTGCTCGCCGCGGCTGCCAACATCCCGCTACCCAATCGAGCACACTCAGCATCAGTATCTAAAGCCGCCAGTAATATACTCTTAGGTTCTTTATTTGGGTCATTTTCCAAACGTTCTAAATGCTCTTGCTTCAACCGCTCAAAACGCTCAACACGCCGCTGCAACATGGCTTGCAGCAATGCATCCTTATTGGAAAAGTGATAAAGCAGGCCGCCTTTGCTAATTCCGGTCTGTTGGCTGAGCGCATCAAAGGTCAGGTGTGAGGCGCCTTCGCTTGCCACCAAGCTGTCCGCAGCATCCAGAATCAGCTCTTTATTGCTTGGCCGTCCCACCTTATTTTTATGCTGCATATTGTCGTGCATAAAGAACTCTCTTTATAAACCGTCTGGTTGGTATAGTAATTAAATTCCGGCAAAATCGCAAGATTTCTTCCTATGCGGTAGGCATAACCTAAGTGAATAACGTATTATAGCCCCAGTATAGTTAAGATTGGGAAAAAGCTATGAAGCAAGTGACCCAGAACTTCCGCCAATTAGGCCAACAAGTCCTGGATATTGAGAAGCAGGCCATCGAAGGGCTGTATGAGTACCTAGATGACAACTTCGATGCTGCCTGCCAGACATTATTTAACTGCAAAGGCCGGGTTATCGTTACCGGCATGGGTAAATCAGGACACATTGGCGGGAAAATTGCGGCGACGCTCGCTTCAACCGGAACACCATCGTTCTTCGTTCACCCGGGTGAAGCCAGTCACGGCGATCTGGGCATGGTCGCTGCTCAAGACGTTGTCATTGCTATTTCAAACAGTGGTGAAACATCAGAAGTTCTCAATATTTTGCCAGTTATAAAGCGCCTTGGTGTGCCGCTGATAGCCATGACAGGCAAACCCGAGTCGACACTTGCCCGACTGGCCGATACACACGTTTGCATTGCAGTAGCACAGGAAGCTTGTCCGTTAGGTTTGGCGCCAACAGCCTCGACGACAGCAACCCTGGTGATGGGTGATGCGTTAGCCGTGGCCCTGCTAAACGCCCGTGGCTTTACGGCGGACGATTTTGCACTGTCACACCCAGGCGGTTCCTTAGGTAAGCGTTTGCTGCTTCGTTTGCAAGACATTATGCACACCGGCGAACGTATTCCGTTAGTGTCAGAAAGTGCCATTATTCGTGATGCATTGCTGGAAATGTCGCGTAAAGGTCTAGGTATGACGGCAATTACCGACACACAAGGTCGACTGGCCGGTATTTTCACCGATGGCGATTTACGCCGCATTCTCGATAACCAAGTCGATGTACACACCACTTCTATTGCCGATGTTATGACTCGTTCTTGCACAACAGCAAATGCTGATATGCTGGCCGCAGAAGCCTTAAAACTTATGCAAGACCGCAAGATAAACGGCCTTATCATTACTGACCAGGAAGGCCGCCCTTGTGGCGCAATGAATATGCATGACTTACTGCAAGCAGGAGTTCTGTAACATGGAATGCATTAATACTTGGTATGGCGACATCGAAAAGCCATTGTTCGAGCGTTTTTCTCAAGTTCGACTGTTAGTGCTCGATATCGACGGTGTTTTTTCCGATGGTCGTATTTACCTCGGTAACGACGGTGAGGAACTAAAAGCTTTTCACACTCGTGACGGCTTTGGTATGAAAGCACTAAAAAATACCGGTATAGAAACAGCCGTTATAACTGGCCGTCAATCGGACATCGTTCAGCGGCGCATGCAGCACTTGGATGTGTCTAACATTTATCAGGGACAAACGGATAAAACCCAGGCGTTCAACGAGCTTCTGTCTCAACACAACTTAAGTGCGGAACAAACCGCTTATGTGGGTGACGACACGCCGGATCTTGCACTAATACAACAGGCAGGCATTGGCGTAGCGGTGAAAGACGCACACCCGTCTGTTCAGCAACAGGCACAATATATTACCCGGTGCGCTGGCGGTTTTGGTGCCGTACGTGAAGTATGCGATTTAATTATGTTGAGCCAGGGGCTTTTGCATGACGCCAAAGGAGCCAGTGTGTGAATTGGCGTATCGTCGGTATTATTGTCCTTTTGTTTGGCGTAGGACTCTTACTTGTGCTGCGTCCTTTTAGTGATGACGGCGAAGAAGGCGCTGCTACTGCGACAAAGTTGATGCAGCCGGACTTTACGGCCTACGGCCTTGAGACCAAGATATTTGAGAGTGATGGTGCTTTGGCGCACCAAATTCGCTCTGAAGAAATGGCACACTACAACCAAATTGGTTTGACCGAACTGAAACAGCCAAAGTATTCCGTTTTTTCACAAGACGGTACTGAAACCTGGCAAGTCAGTGCGGAGCAAGGTACCTTTTACGATGACAAAACGCTGATTCTGGAGCGCAGTGTCGAGATACAGGCTTTGCAGGAAAGTTCACCAATACAACGCATCATGACAGAATACCTGGTTATAGACTTAGCCAATGAGTCCATGAGTACTGAATACCCAGTAATAATGCGAGGGCCACAAGTGGTCGTTCGTGGTGATGGTTTAAGCGCCGACATGAGCGCAGAAATAATGGAGTTAAAACGACATGTTAAAACGGTTTTCCAGCCAAAGTCTTAGCTTCCTGGCGCTATTAGTGCTTCCTTTGGCTGTTATGGCGCAAGGAAAAGCTGACTTTAAAAAGCCGATGGAAGTCGAGTCGAGCCACGAGCAGTTCGACATCAAGAATAATAAGCTAGTACTGACTGATAACGTTATCATTCGGCAAGGTACCTTGCTTATTAACGCTGACCGACTTGAAGCCTCTGCCAGTGAAAACGGTGAACAAGCAGACACCTTTATTGCGGAAGGCTCTCCGGCAACCTATACACAAACGCTGGAAAACGGAAATGAAATTAGTGCTCAAGCCAATAAGATAACCTACTTCCAGACTGAGCAGCGGCTTGAACTCAGTGGCGATGCAAAAATTTCGCAAGGTACCAGTAGTTCAAGTGGCGATACTATTGTTTATGACTTGGCTGAGCAAACCATCTCGGCAAGCAGTTCTGATACCGATAACGGACGCGTGATTACGATATTTACGCCGAAAACAAAAGACGACAAAAACGATAACGAGAACCCTTAATATGGCAACCTTACGAGTTAAACATCTCGCCAAAAGCTTTAAGCGTCGTCAGGTTGTAAAAGACGTTAGTCTGGAAGTCAGTCAGGGCCAAATTATTGGGCTGTTAGGGCCAAATGGCGCCGGCAAAACAACCACCTTCTATATGATAGTCGGCTTAATCAACAGCGACAAAGGCCAGATTTTACTGGATAAAGACGACTTAACCGCCCTGCCGATGCACGAGCGTGCTCGCCGCGGAATTGGCTACTTACCGCAAGAGGCGTCTATTTTCAGAAAATTGACCGTGCGTGATAACTTGATGGCTATTTTAGAAACTCGCAAAGAGCTCTCTGCAAACGAGCGCGAAGAGCAGCTCGACTCGCTGCTGGAGGAGTTTAATATTGGGCATATCGCTAATAGCCTGGGCATGAGTTTATCTGGCGGCGAGAGGCGCCGCGTTGAAATCGCCCGCGCACTGGCTGCTGAGCCCACGTTTATTCTGTTAGATGAGCCTTTCGCAGGCGTTGACCCTATTTCGGTTATCGATATTAAGAAAATTGTTGAACATTTGAAGCAGCGTGGTATTGGTGTACTTATTACCGATCATAATGTCAGAGAAACGCTGTCCGTTTGTGAACACGCGTATATTGTTAGCCACGGAGAACTTATTGCCAGCGGAGATGCAGAAAGTATATTATCGAATCAACAGGTTAAAGACGTTTACCTCGGTGAGCAGTTCACCCTTTAATGTGATACCGGGACGATAACCATGAGACAAAGTCTGCAGCTAAAAATTGGTCAGCAACTGACCATGACGCCTCAGTTACAACAAGCTATACGCTTGCTGCAGCTCTCTTCGCTCGACTTACAGGCAGAGATTCAAGACGCTCTGGACAATAACCCATTGTTAGAAGTCGAGAGTGAGCAGTCCCAGGACAGCGACAGCGCGGATCATGTAAACTCCTTACATAAAGACGACAGCCAACGAGAAACATCCGACGTTATTAAAACTCAGGAAATGCCGGAAGATCTGCCTGTCGACAGTACCTGGGACGATACTTATTCGTCATCTACGCCAGTCAATGGCGCAGCATCGAGCAGTAAGTCGTACGACGGCGACTACGAGGTTTACCAAGGCTCAACCAGCGAATCTCTGCAGGATCATCTCATTTGGCAAATGCAGCTCTCACACTTTTCTGAGGAAGACACCGCCATTGGCGAAGCCATTATTGAGGCTATTGACGACAACGGTTATTTAACCGCCGATATCGACGACATTATAGAGTCTGTGCGCCTACCCGAGGTTGGCGAGGAAGAAGTTTGCATGGTACTCAAGCGCATTCAACATTTCGACCCTGTCGGAGTTGGTGCGCGCACAGTTAGTGAGTGTCTCGCCATTCAGTTAAGACAACTGGATGACCGCACGCCCTTCAAATATGACGCCCTAACCCTTGTTTGCGATCATATGGACTTGTTAGGCAACCGCGACTTTCGCAATATTCAGCGCAAGCTGAAGCTATCAGAAAACGACTTACGAGAAGTCATGCGCCTAATTCAGCAAATGCACCCACACCCGGGCGAACAAGTTGCTCAGCAAGAAGTCGAGTACGTTATTCCTGACGTTGCAGTCATGAAAAAGAATGGCCGCTGGGTGGTCGAATTAAACCCCGATAGCGTACCTAAATTAAAGGTCAATGAAGAATACGCGGCACTGAGTAAAGCGGCGAAGTCCTCGGCAGACAGTCAGTATATTAAAAACCATACGCAAGAAGCTCGTTGGTTTATTAAAAGCCTCGAAAGCCGTAATGAAACACTGCTGAAAGTTGCCAACTGCATTGTCCAGCGCCAGCAAGGCTTTTTTGAGTACGGCGAAGAGGCAATGAAGCCTATGGTACTCAACGATGTCGCCGAAGCGGTAGAAATGCATGAAAGTACTATTTCACGAGTGACAACGCAGAAGTTTTTACATTGCCCAAGAGGCATTTTTGAACTGAAATACTTTTTCTCTAGCCATGTCAGTACAGAAGGTGGAGGTGAGTGTTCAAGTACCGCAATACGTGCTTTAATTAAGAAGTTGGTCGCTGCAGAAAATCGTAGCAAACCATTAAGCGACAGCAAAATCGCTGAACTGATAGCCGAGCAAGGCATCAAAGTAGCGAGGAGGACAATTGCGAAGTACCGGGAATCATTGAATATTCCCTCATCGAGTCAACGCAAGAGTCTTTTATAACTTGTAAACTGCAGAAGGAAGACGTTATGCAAATTAATCTTACTGGTCATCATATCGATATCACTGAGTCTCTGCGTGAGTATGTGGATACAAAATTTGCTAAGTTAGAGCGCCATTTTGACCATATAACCAACGTTCACGTCATCCTTAATGTTGAAAAAACGAATCAAAAAGCAGAAGCTACCGTGCATTTGAACGGCGGCGAAATTTTTGCTGACTCTGTTCACGATGATATGTACGCAGCGATTGACGGCTTAATCAACAAACTCGACCGTCAGGTTATTAAACACAAAGAAAAAATGAAAAAGCATTAGTCCATGCAAATAAGTGAGTTGTTAAGCCCCGACTGCACCAAGTGTGCAGTCGAGGGTGCAAGTAAAAAGCGGTTATTAGAGACCATTAGCCAAATTGTTGCGCCGAAACTGTCAGGCATTACCCGTCATGACATTTTTGAAAGCCTTATAAATCGCGAGCGCTTGGGAAGTACCGGCATTGGTTTAGGTATTGCGATACCCCATGGACGACTCGCTAAAGCCAGCCATCCGGTTGCCGTATTATTGACGTTGGATGAGCCGATTGAATTTGACGCTATTGATAACCAGCCGGTTGATATTGTTTTTGCGCTGTTAGTGCCTGAGTCAGAGCATGAAAACCATTTACAGACACTGGCCGCAGTTGCACGTCGCATGAACGACAAAGATTGCACCAGAGCACTTCGCAACGCTGATACAGACAACGCACTTTATCAACTATTTATTGGGGAAGGTGAAGATAAGCCATGCAACTGATTATTGTCAGTGGTCGCTCGGGATCGGGTAAAACTATCGCCCTTCGAGTACTCGAGGATCTTGGCTTTTACTGTGTCGACAACTTACCCATTAGCCTACTACCAACACTGGTCCATGCGGTCATGGAACAGTATTCTAAAATTGCCATAAGCATTGACGTTCGCAACTTGCCAGAGCATTCAGAAGAGCTGCTCGATTCACTGAATTTTCTACCCAAAGGGGTTGAACCCGAAGTGCTATTTATTGATGCCGACGACAACACCCTGCTTAAGCGATTTGGTGAAACACGCCGGTTGCACCCGCTGTCGCAAAAAGAGTTACCTCTGGTTGATGCATTACAAGCCGAGCTTAAATTGTTAGAGCCCATTATGGAGCGCGCTACCTGGCGCCTCGACAGCAGCGACTTGTCATTGCATCAACTTAGCGAAGAGGTGCGAGAGCGTGTATTAGGCAGAGCAGATAAAAAACTGATTATCGTCTTTCAGTCCTTTGGTTTTAAGTACGGGCTGCCTAAAGACGCCGACTTTGTGTTTGACGCTCGCATATTGCCTAATCCGCACTGGCAACCCGAGCTCAAATTGCTCACGGGGTTAGACCCGGATGTGCAGCATTATTTCCGACAACAGCCGTTAGTGACTAAGTTTATTTATCAGCTCGAAAACTTTTTGGGAACCTGGCTGCCACACTTTCAGCGCAGCAACCGCAGCTACTTAACGATTGCTACAGGCTGTACTGGCGGGCAGCATCGCTCCGTTTATATTTCTCAGCAGTTAGCAGAGCGTTTTGAACAAAAATCGGTGAAAGTTCAAGTCCGTCATCGGGAGTTAAAGCAGCATGACTAAAGCTTGCAAGACACTTGTTATACGCAATAAACTAGGACTTCATGCTCGGGCAGCCACTAAACTTGCGCAGCTCACGCAGTCATTCAAATCTGAAATTACCGTTCAGCAAGGCGAGCAGTGTGTTAACGCAGCAAGTGTTATGTGTTTAATGCTACTTGCCAGTCAACAGGGCAAGTCGGTTGAGGTTTGTGCTGAAGGCGATGACGCAGAAGACGCATTAGTAGCAGTAAGTGAATTGTTCGAAGATCGCTTTGAGGAAAACGAGTAACACATGATAGCCGAGCTGTCCGATAAAGAATATGCCATGCAAAGAATTCAGGAGGTTAACTCAGCGTTAGCCGATGGTATGTTCGTGGCCGCTCGACGCATGCTTCACAACATGCCTGCCTGCGACGTTGCCTTACTTCTGGAGTCGTCGCCACCGAAAAGCCGTTCGAAAATCTGGAAGCTTGTCGACATTGACGAGCACGGCGAAATTCTTGAAGAACTGAACGAAGAGGTTCAGAAAGACATTATTCGTCAGATGGCGCCGGAAAATCTGGCCGCCGCGACTGAAGGCATGGATACCGATGACCTGGCTTACGTGTTACGTGGTTTGCCCGAGCCAGTGTATCAGGAAGTCTTAAAGTCGATGGACGAAGGCGATCGGGAGCGGGCTGAAACCGCTCTTTCCTACGCCGAAGACAGCGCTGGTGGTATCATGAATACCGATACCATTACGGTGCGCTCAGACGTCACCATCGACGTTGTATTGCGTTATCTGCGCCTTAAAGGGGAGTTACCGGAAGCAACAGACAAGCTCTATGTTGTCGACCGTAATGAAAAAGTCACCGGTGAAATATCGCTAACGCAATTACTGACCGTTGATCCCAGCCGCCGTATCGATGAAATTATGTCGTCAGATATAACGACCATACCCGTCGATATGGACGAAACCGAAGTTGCTAAGCTCTTCGAGCGTCATGACTGGGTCTCCGCACCGGTTGTGGACAGTGATCAGCAGCTCGTTGGTCGTATCACTATCGACGATGTGGTGGATATTATTCGCGAAGATGCTCAGCACTCTATGCTGAGTATGGCAGGTTTGGAAGACGACGAAGATACCTTCGCGCCCGTACTGAAAAGTACCCGCCGCCGCACGGTTTGGCTAGCAGTCAACTTGGTCACCGCCTTGCTCGCCGCCATGGTGAGTTCATTATTCGAAGATATTTTAGCACAAATGGCGGTGCTGGCTATTCTCAATACCATAGTGCCAAGTATGGGCGGAATTGCCGGTAGTCAGACTCTGACACTGGTGATTCGGGGCATGGCGCTCGGCCATATCGGCTCTAGTAACTCTCGCTGGTTAATCGGTAAAGAGCTCGCAATAGGCTTTCTGAACGGCGTTATTTGGTCGGTACTTATTGCGGCTGTTGTCGCGCTCTGGAAGCAGGATTTACTGGTCGGCGGTATTATCGCCTTTGCCATGATGATGAACTTACTGGCAGCAGCACTGGCCGGTGCAACCGTACCGCTGATACTGAAACGCTTTAACATTGACCCGGCACTTGCCGGCGGTGTTATTCTGACGACGGTCACCGATGTAGTGGGTATTTTCGCCTTCCTTGGCTCAGCAACCCTGTTACTCTCTTAACCGCCTTAAGTGCGTAAAGGGAAGCTTAGTGGCCTGCCACACTCATTTGCTCTAACAGTACAGAACCTGTATGTAAGGCATGCCGATCATCGGTATCATTACCAATAGCCACGATATTGGCCAACATGTCTTTTAAGTTTCCGGCAATAGTCACCTCTTCAACCGGATACTGTATCTCGCCATTTTCGACCCAAAAACCAGCGGCACCGCGTGAGTAGTCACCATTGACCAGATTAACACCCTGCCCCATAACCTCGGTTACAAGAAGCCCGGTTCCCATTTGCTGACACAACTGCTGCAACGAGTTGTCTTGCTGACTTACACGCCAGTTATGTATACCGCCTGCATGGCCGGTTGGTTGCATATCCATTTTACGAGCCGCGTAACTCGTCAACAGGTAGGTTTCGAGTATTCCCTTATCAACAATGGTTCTGTCCTTGGTTTTTAGACCTTCCGCATCAAATGGTGAGCTTGCCAGGCCTCCCACAATATGTGGGCGCTCTTGAATGGTCAGCCATTCTGGCAACACCAGTTTGCCGAGGTGGTCGAGTAAAAAGCTCGACTTACGATACAAATTGCCACCACTAATAGCTGACACTAAATGCCCAAACAAGCTGCCAGCAATATCGGCGCGGAAAATGACCGGGACCTTAGCGGTTGGTACCTGTCTGGCTCCCAGGCGAGACAAAGTTTCGCTGACGGCGTCTGCCGCCACTTTCTCAGGACTCCACAAGTCCGAGGTTTTTCTTGCTACCGTGTAGCTCATGTCTCGCTGCATTTTGTCGCCTTCACGGGCAATTAACGCACAGCCCAGGTTGTGGCGAGACTGCAGGAACCCGCCGATAAAGTCGTGTGTGTTTCCATAAACGCGAAAGCCGGTATGACTACCGTAGTGCGCGCCGTCGGAATTCACAATACGGTCATCGAGATTCAGCGCGTGCTTCTCGCACGCAAGCGCTTGCTCAATCGCATATTCGGCGCTTTGGTCACCCGGATGACACAAATCTAAGTCCGCAATATCGGTTGCCATGAGCTCTGCCGGGGCCAAGCCATTATATGGATCTGGCGACGTGAAACGAGCAATGTCACAGGCTTTCTCGACCGCCGCCTCAATAGCGTGCTTTGATAAGTCCGTAGTCGAAGCTGAGCCCTTCTGATTTCCCCGGTATACTGTGATACCTAATGCGCCGTCCTGATTAAACTCGACAGTCTCGACCTCACCCAAACGAGTCCCCACAGAAATACCTGAAGTTTGGCTAATAGAGCATTCGGCATCACTGGCTCCTTTTTGCTTCGCCAGTGACAAGGCTTCTTTTACCGCTGCCTCAACCTGCCCCATCTCTTTATTAAGGTCATCCAGTTGTACTATCAAAAAACTCTCCTCACTGCTAAACTAGCGGCTTTAGCGCTAATCGAGTTGTAATTATGTCGAAACGAAAATCACAAAAACCATCCTCTGATATCGACGCTCATGACAATGACGATTTCGTCAGTAAGTCACAAAAAAAGCGCGAAATGGCTGAGCGACAAAAGGTCGGTACCGACTTAGTCGAGCTCAGTGATGCTCAGTTAAAGAGCATGCCACTAGACGATGAGCTTCGTGACGCCGTATTACTGGCTCGTAAAATTCGTAATAAACACGAAGGCTACCGACGCCAGCTTCAATTCATTGGTAAACTGATGCGCTCCCGGGACATTGAGCCCATTGAACAAGCGCTGTCAGACCTTCGTAATGCGCACCAGCAGGAAACCACTAAGTTTCACGCTGTCGAAGACGCCCGGGACTCGCTCCTCAACGGTGGAGACGAGGCCTTGCAAAGCTTTATAGAGAACTACCCTCAGGCCGATCGTCAAAAAATCCGACAACTTATGCGCTTAGCTGAGCAGCAAAAAGCCCAGGAAAAGCCACCTAAGGCGGCCCGCGAGCTTTTTGTTTATCTGCGCAGCGTTATTCTTTAATTACTCCGTACCACCAACGGTCATTGAATCCAGTTTCAAGGTTGGTTGTCCGACACCAACAGGAACACTTTGACCGTCCTTACCACAAACACCAACGCCGGCGTCCAGTTCCAGGTCATTGCCGACCATAGAAACCTGTGACATAGCATCAGGTCCGTTACCAATCAAGGTAGCCCCTTTTATTGGCGCGGTAATTTTACCGTCTTCAATTAAGTAAGCCTCTGACGCTGAAAACACAAACTGCCCTGAGGTTATGTCGACTTGTCCGCCGGCAAACTGAGGCGCATAAATGCCCTTTTTGACACTGCTGATAATCTCATCCGGCGTACTTTCGCCCGGCAGCATATAAGTATTCGTCATACGAGGCATGGGTAAATGAGCAAAGCTTTCCCGGCGACCATTACCGGTTACGCTTTGCTTCATTAGACGCGCGTTCATTTTATCCTGCATATAACCACGTAGGCGGCCATTCTCAATCAGAACATTGTAACCACTCGGTGTTCCCTCGTCGTCTATGGTCATAGAGCCACGACGGTCATTCATAGTGCCGTCATCAACAATAGTACACAGCTCTGACGCCACTTTTTCACCCACACGACCAGAGTAAGCTGACGACCCTTTACGGTTAAAGTCTCCTTCCAGTCCATGACCAACCGCCTCATGCAGTAACACTCCAGGCCAACCTGCCCCTAAAACGACAGGCATGTTACCTGCAGGTGCCGGGCGCGCTTCTAAATTCACCAGCGCCTGGCGAACCGCCTCTTCGGCGAAGTGCTTCCAACGGGTACTGCCGTTTGTGTCTTCAATAAAAAATTCGTAACCAACGCGCGCTCCACCACCGGCGCTACCGCGCTCACGACGACCGTTTTGCTCCGCAATAACAGAGCAGTTCAAACGAATAAGCGGGCGCTTATCGGTAGCAAAGGTGCCATCTGTCGCAGCAACCAGTACATCGTCATAACTGCCACTTAAACTGACAACCACTTGCGACACTCGGCTGTCCTGCGCACGCGCATGAGCATCAGTCTGTTTTAACAGCTCAATTTTTTCATCTTCCGACAGCGTATTTAAAGGATTAATGCCTTCATATCGTGATGCGGCCTGCACAGACTGTAACGCCGCTACCGACTTACTCTGTCCCTGACGGGCAATACCGCGGGCAGCTTCACTGGTACGCTTAAGCGCTTCCAAAGTAATTTCATCAGCGTAAGCAAAGCCAGTTTTCTCGCCCTTCACCGCTCGAACGCCCATTCCGGTTTCAATATGAAACGCACCATTTTTAATGATGCCGTCTTCCAGCACCCAGGATTCATTGACACTGTGTTGCAGGTAAATGTCTGCAAAATCAATTGTACCGCTGTATAACGTTGCCAGCGCTTTACTAATATCGCTCTCAGACAACGAATAATCATTTAGTGTCATGTATGTTTACTACCTCAAATTGGTTTTGTTTGGCGACCGGCATTTGTTGACGTATTTCTTCGGTTCGGTCTAAGTCGACTTCGACCGAAATAATGCCTTCACCTTTTGCCTGTTCCGCTAAAATTTCACCCCAGGGGCTGACAATAATGGAATGCCCATAAGTCTCGCGTCCGTTATCATGCACACCAACCTGATTTGGCGCTACCACGTAGGCTTGTTGTTCAATTGCCCTCGCTCTAACCAATGCATGCCAGTGCGCTTCACCGGTCACTTGAGTAAAACCGGACGGCAAAGCAATAATATTGGCACCTGCCTGACGCAGCGCTCTGAACAATTCCGGAAAGCGAAGATCATAACACACTGACATACCGACAACACCACAGTCACTGTCTACAGCGACCACATCTCTGCCTGGTTGAGTCCATTTTGATTCGCGGTATTGCTTAGTGTTGTCCGCCACATCCACGTCGAACAAATGTATTTTGTCGTAGCGCGTAACGAGCTCTCCCGTTGGCGAATACATTAACGATGCCGCTGAAAAGCGTTCACCCGCATCAATAGGAATGGTACCACCAATCAAATACACGCCGTGCTGCTTCGCGAGCGAAGAGAGCTCCCTTTGCACAGCGCCGTCTTTGTATTTTTCAGCCATATCCAGTTGCGCTCTGTCACCTGCGCCGAAGCAAACAAAGGCTTCAGGAAGGACCACTAAATGGGGGTAATTGGAAGACGGTAGATTGTTAAGAAGCTTTTTGACAATATCGAGGTTGTCTTCAGGTTTAGAGCGGCTGCTCATTTGCACCGCGGTCAGTTGCACCTTCTTCATCATTCACCTCTGAGTCAGTTGAGTCTTCCTCCAATTCTGGCAAATCAACAGGGCGACTGTCACGTTCTATTTCCTGAACAACCGGGTTCTCTATGGTTCCGGTCACTTCATAGCGTAATTTCGAAATGACTTTGGCGTCATGCAGTACTTTATCGATGAGCAACGCCGCCAATCCGCTGGGAGGGTTGACCATCCAGGCCAGAATAACCGGCAAACTCGAGGTCACTTTGGGCGCGTACGTCAGGTTATAATTCAACTCACCACTTGCCATGTCTGTCCAGCCACGAATATCCATATCACCAGCGGAGCCAAATAACCGGGCATCATCGGTTTGAGCCACGCCGTCTTCGATAGCGGCACTCCCCGATAACTCAGTAAAAAACATACCCTGGGAAAATATGTCACGAAAGTCCAGGGTTAGCTTACGCAGAATACTACCCAAACTCAGTATCGAGAATATCCTCGCACCACCGTCGCTTACTTCGGCAAGATACCCTTTACCTAACGACCAGGAAATTTCGCCATCTAGCGACGGCCAGCTTGGTTGATGCAGGTGGTCATCCCAGCTTAAATCAAATTCGATATTCGCAGAGCTATCGCGAATTGCGGTTTCAATGCCGAACTGGCGCAATAGCTCACCTAAATCACTGGTATTCAAGCGGCCATTTAACTCGCTATATGCCTGCTCATTTTCATAGCGCCAAACTCCATTTGCCTGAATACTATCTCCATTTCGGGTCACGTTTAGGCGGTCAATGGTAAAGCCTTTAACCTGCGACCTAGCCTCTATTGGAGAAATGGCTAAATCGACTTCCCCCAGGTTATGCTCGTTAACCCTGCAGCTTCGGCAGTTAACCGTTACTGGTGGCACTTTTCCAAGCCAGTTCCACTTAGAGTCGTCGTCGCCCTCAGAGTCTGGCAGTTCAATATCAGTGGATAGCACCAGGTAATCTGCTCTGACATCAATACCGTCGTTCATAAATTCTTTAGGAATACCGACGTTCAGCACCGCTTTGTCAGAGTTCACCTGAACCTGCCATTTATTCTTCTCTGGCCAACTGCGTACATCGGCCGCGCCAAAACTTTGTTCTGCCCATTTAAGGTTAGAGGTCGAAACGTGTATTGAGTCGGGTAACCAAGGGTTGTTTGCAGAGCTGGCGGACTCAGAGGTAGACTCACCTCCGCCCGCCAATGCATAAATAAGAGAATACCAGCGACCGATATCCGCTTCATCCAGCTGAGCTAACACAGCAAAGCCACGACCTATATCGTCTGCTTCACTGTCATTGCCAACCGTTAACGTGGCCTTCTGCCAACCTGCGTTATCGAGCTGCCACTCCCCTTCGAAGTTTGCCCGATCGTCAATACTCCCCGTTATCGCATAGTCGTCATTCTGACCATTTAAAGAAAAGCGGAACTGCCAACCTTCACCAAAGCTCTTCTGTAACGGTGCCGGTAAATAGGTTTCTAAGCCGGTCAAGTCGTATTGGCCATCGGCCTCCACCTTGACGTTATCACCAGCGAAGCTCAAAGCCACGCGGCTTTCACCATTGACGGCTCCATAAAAAAACTCTTCCCACTGGTCATAAGGAAATTGCTTAAACAGGGGCTCCGTTTGCCAATCTAACGCCGTGTCAATGGTCAGCTCATAACCCTGGTTGCTCTCATCTCCATTCACAGATGCCGCCACCGGCATACCATACCAGTTCATGACTAAGTCAGAGGTGCTGACCTTAGCGTTGTTAACCGTTAAAACGCCCTGCTTAACGTTAAATTCTTGCTTTATTGCATCAACCGTTACCTGGACACCGGAAAGCGGTGCTTCCACAAAGACACCAACCTCACGAGACTCATCAAACGGAATGTCAAGTTCCATACGACCCGTGACCTTGCCTTCCGGATTCAGCTGATTAAAGGTTTCTGTGACTGAATCTAGCGGAGAATTTTGGAAAACCTCATAAACTTGCTGGGCTTCTCCCGACGCTTGCGCCTGTATTTGTAAACCAACGCTGCCATCAGTGAGGTTCGGTATCTGCGCTGAAACATTATTAACGCGGGCTGAACCAATAACCCCTTCCTTTGCATGCATCAATAAACTGTTTTGGTAAAAATCTAAATGAATAGGTGCATTTTTAAGCGCTAACCAGCCGGGTTGGAACTTGTAATTCAGCGACTCGAAGTCTGCCCGGGCATTAAACACCGACTCTAAACCGTCACTGGCAAAGCTATCAACGTCACCACGCCACACGGCTTCAATTCCGCTTAGCTGGCCGGCCTGCATGGCTCCGGCCAGGTAGCTTTGCACGCCTTTGCCCATTGCCTGAGGCAATAACTGACGGGCGGTTTCCACCGAAAACGGTTCGTTTGAATAAATGAAGGAATCAATATGCATTGTTCCTGAAGCGCTATTTGACGACAGTTGAGCGCTTCCGGCTAACTTTAAATCATTAATTTGTAACTGTGTTTTAGTTAACGAAACAGACCAACCATTATTATTCGTCATCCACGAGCCGGACAAATCCAGCTCATTTATGTTCCAGGCCTGCTCTGGGGATAAATGCCGACTGGCCAGAGAAACGTCAGAACCATACAAACGCCATTGGGCTTTACTACTTATTTGGCTCACACTCATATGTACGCCGCTCACGCTGGGGGTGTTATTACCACCTTCAATCGATAGCCCTTTACCATCAACACGCCACTGACTGCCTACAATAGGGTGCAATCGATATTGGCCGTCAACCTGACCACTAATACCCGTTCTTTTAATCCATTGGCCCGCTTCTTCCGATGTAAACGGAAGTAGTGTTAATAATGACGTGGCGTCATCTAAGTCCACATTCGACACACTAATATCGTGGATACTATTTTGATTCTGCCAGGCAACTCGCGGAACCCGAATGCTGCCGGCCGAAGAGTCCAGAGCCATTGGCAGGCTATTCATCAGCCAACCGTTTTCCAGAGGTCTTAAAATGACTTTACCGCCGGGAATGTCCAGCCAGTGCGATTGCTCGGCGTCTTTATACTTCCAGGTAATACGATTTTGACGAAGCTGCAACAGCCCCTCAAAAAGCTCACCGTTTTGCATATCCAGCCAGCCCGTAAAGTTGACATCAGACTGCTGCACATCGATATCACCCAGCCGCTCCTCTAACCACGGACTAATATCGATGTTTTGTGCATTAACATAAAACTGACCAGTTAATTCCGACCAAGTATCACCCTTAAGGTCGACAATGATATCCAGAGCGTTCGTCGCAAAGTCATCCATTCTCAGACTACCAACCGCTCGGTGCCGACTTCCTTCATTGAGCCAAGACAAACGCTCAAGATCAATACGTCGAGTAACCCCACGTAAGTTAGTTAAAAACACTTGCCCCTGATGAATCGAGAATTTCTCAAGCTGATGTAAAAACAGCTCACTAAGATTATCGAGATCGAAGGTGTCATCACCGGAAACATCGGTTAACTGGCGAAGATCAATCGCAACATTGGCGTTGTTCAGAATAAACTCGTCGGCCACAAACTGCTGTTGAACAATACTTTGCCAAAAATTCAAAACTACATGCACTTCGGCAATTTTGAACTTCACGTTGGTGCTGTCGTCCGCTGACAGCGATAAATTCTCGAGCACAACAGACGGACCTTGCTGCGTCCAGGCCATGGACAAATCACTGATACTAACGGGTTGCTGGAAACGCGCTTCCAGCTCGTTTTCAAGAGGTTGAGTTAAATCGGGAAGGTACGGCAAACTGTAGCGGAGCAAACTCAGAGCAACAGCAACCAATACCAGCGCAATAGCCAGTAGTAGCCACAGTTTTTTTAATACCCAGGACAGTGCTCGCATTAACCTACATCATTACCACGTCAAATTGCTCTTGATTATACAGAGGTTCGGTCTGTACGGTAATTTGACGTGAAACAAATAGCTCAAGTTCAGCCAATGCATGAGATTCTTCGTTGACTAAAGCCTCACTGACTTTAGCTGACGCATAAACAACGAATTTGTCGGCCTCGTAGGCCTTATGCACGCGCACAATCTCTCGCATAATTTCATAGCAAACGGTTTCAACGGTTTTCATCGTGCCGCGTCCCTGGCAAACCGGGCACTCCGAGCACAAGACATGTTCTAGACTCTCACGGGTGCGTTTACGGGTCATCTCAACAAGCCCAAGCGTGGTAAAACCGTTAATCGTGGTCTTCGCTCGGTCTTTAGACAGGGCGAGCTCAAGGCTATGTAAAACCCGACGTTTATGCTCTTCGTCGCGCATATCGATGAAATCAATAATAATAATACCGCCCAAATTACGCAGTCGTAGCTGCCGGGCAATTGCCTGCGTCGCTTCTATGTTGGTGTTAAATATCGTTTCTTCGAGGTTTCTGTGACCAACAAAAGCACCGGTATTGATATCAATAGTGGTCATCGCCTCGGTTTGATCAATAATCAACGAGCCGCCGGATTTTAAGTCAACACGGCGATCGAGCGCGCGCTGCATTTCATTTTCAATATCGAATAAATCAAAAATAGGCCGGTCACCAGTGTAGTACTCCAGTACACTGGTCAATTCTGGAATAAAGTCTTTCGTAAAGGTTTTGAGAGTATCAAAAGTGACTTTTGAGTCCACTCTAATACGCTCTATTTCTTCACCGACAAAGTCTCGTAACACACGGCATGACAAGTTTAGGTCTTCGTACAGCATGCCAACTTTACGCTGACTTTTCTTGCGCGTTTTAATTTTTTCCCAAAGCCGGAAAAGGAAGTCTGCGTCGCTTTTTAATGACTGTTCGGACGCGCCTTCCGCCGCAGTACGAACGATAAACTTACCGTCTTCAGTGCTGACCGATTCCGCAATTTCCTTGAGGCGGTCTCGTTCTTCACCTTCTTCAATACGCTGTGAAACACCCACATGGTCACTTTTCGGCATGAATACCAAATAGCGGGACGGTAGCGTAATGTCAGTAGTCAGTCGCGCGCCCTTCGTGCCTAAAGGGTCTTTGACGACCTGAACCATAATTTGCTGGCCTTGATGAACCAGCTCAGTAATGCTTCTTTCAGGGCGGTCAGGCTGAGGTATGTCGTCACCATCGACTTGCACGACAATGTCGGATGCGTGTAAGAAGGCTGCTTTATCTAAACCAATATCGATGAACGCCGCCTGCATGCCGGGCAAAACACGAGACACCTTGCCCATGTAGATATTACCCACCAGTCCACGTTTCGCCTGCCGCTCAATATGAACTTCCTGCAAAATGCCATTTTCAACGAGGACCACCCGCGTTTCTGTCGGGGTGACGTTCATAAGAACTTCAACGCTCATCTCAACCACCTGTTACTTCGAACATGCGAAGTAATTGCTCTGTTTCATATAAGGGTAAGCCAACCACTGCAAAGTAGCTACCTTCAATACGCTTTACGTATTTGCCGCCGAAGCCCTGAATACCATAACCACCGGCTTTATCCTGTGGTTCGCCAGTTGCCCAATAACTTTCGATATCGTCGTCTGTCAATGCGGCGAACTCAACCTTAGTGGTAATAAGTGCAGATTCACTCGACACCAGGCCCTGCCCATTCCAGTAACAAACGGCAACCGATGTCAGCACATCGTGGGTTCGGCCGGACAATTGACGCATCATTTTTTGGAAATGCTCAAAGTCCATCGGTTTTTCCATGACGTCTTGGTCGCATCGAATCAGTGTGTCTAAGCCGATGACCAAGCATTCATCGGACTGTCGTTTGGCAACAGCTAAGGCTTTGTCGTTGGCTAGCCGCAATACATAGTCTTCGGGGTATTCACCGTTAGCGCGACTTTCTTCTATATCAGGTACATCACAGTCGAATGGGCGATGCAGAAAGTGTAAGAGTTCGCGTCGTCGAGGGGACGAAGATGCCAGAACAATGCGCATTATGACACTCCAAACTGACGGCGTACTTTTCGTAGTAACGGAAATACCCACAGCCAAAAAACCGCCGAGGTAAGTACCGGCCAAAAATAGGATAAAGTGAACTCTGCGTCATGTAGGAATACGTTAGCTTCAAAGACAATGAACCGCTTTAACAGTATAAGAACTGCAATAACAACGGCTTGCTGAATCAATGCAAAGTTTCTAAGGCGTTGGAAATTTCTGGCCGCAAGATAGGCAACAACGACCATACCTAGTGCATGAACACCAACGACAGATCCAAGCAATACGTCACTTAATACACCAAGGATAAGCGCGGTTCCTATGCTGACACGGTGTGGCAAAGCAATAATCCAGTAAAGCATGACCAAAGTCACCCAGTCGGGGCGGAACACGTCAAACGTCGCCGGCATGGGCATGACCATTAATGTCAGCGCAATGATATAAGTAACGAGTAACGTCACTATTCCTGGCTTCACAACCTTCATTCATCGTCCTCGTAAATCGGTTGTAGCTCGCTTTCACTTGGCCATAATAGTAAGACATTTCTGACTCTGTCCAAGGCGCTCACCGGATCAGCAAAAACTGTAGCGAAAGGCAGTGACTCATCTCTCACTATACTGGCGATACGGGCGACAGGGTAGCCTTCTGGAAATACTCCGCCCAACCCTGAAGACATGAGTAAGTCGCCTTCTCGCAGCTCTGTACTATGAGGAATAAACATGAGTTCTAACCGGCCTATGTCGCCGGTGCCCTGAGCCAGAACACGAATATCGTTTCTTTCTGATCGTAATGAAATAGCATGACTTTGATCGGAAATAAGCAGAACCCTGGCAGTATTTCCGCCAACATCCTGTACTTGGCCTATAATTCCACTGCTATCCAAGACAGGCTGACCTTCGTAAACACCGCTCAAGGTGCCTTTGTTAATGACCAACTGCTGAGAAAACGGTTCAGACGCCACTGCAATGACCTCAGCAACCATGCGGCGAGCAGACTCCCGTGCGTCCGAGCCCAGTAGCTCTCTAAGGCGGCGGTTTTCATTCTGTAAAAACTGTAGCTGTTGCTGTTGGCCTTGAAGTTTTAATATCCGCTGTTTTAACGCTTTGTTTTCCGAGCTTAACTGATCGGTTGTTTTTACTGACTCCGAGAAATTATCCAGCAGTTGCTCGGGGAGTATCGCTAAATACTGGACGGGAGCAACTAGTGAATTCAGAAACACACGAACGGGCTGCATAGCTTGCAACCGATGATCAATAAATATGAGCAGAAACGAACAGGCTAGTGCGAGCACTAGCCTGGAGAGTAAAGACGGGCCGCGGACAAACAGCGTTTTCATGATTTACTCATAACTGAATAAATCACCGCCGTGCATGTCAATCATTTCTAATGCCTTACCACCGCCGCGCGCTACACAGGTAAGCGGGTCATCAGCAATAATTACCGGTATGCCTGTTTCCTCGACAAGCAGGCGATCTAAGTCTTTTAATAGCGCGCCACCACCGGTTAACACCATACCGCGCTCTGAAATATCTGATGCCAGCTCTGGTGGTGATTGCTCTAACGCGACCATAACCGCACTCACAATACCCATGAGCGGCTCTTGTAACGCTTCCAAAATTTCATTGCTGTTCAGTGTAAAAGAGCGTGGTACACCTTCGGCTAGGTTACGACCCCGCACTTCAATTTCCTTCAGCTCTTCGCCCGGGAACGCTGAACCAATTTCATGTTTAATGCGCTCTGCGGTAGCATCACCAATCAGTGCACCAAAGTTACGACGAACATAACTGATAATAGCTTCGTCGAACTTATCACCACCAATGCGAACAGATGACGAATAAACCACACCGTTCAGTGAGATAATAGCGACTTCGGTTGTACCGCCACCAATGTCTACAACCATGGAACCGGTTGCCTCAGATACAGGCAAACCAGCACCAATCGCTGCCGCCATTGGTTCATCAATTAAGTACACTTCACGTGCGCCCGCGCCCAACGCTGATTCACGAATCGCACGACGCTCTACCTGGGTTGAACCACAAGGAACACACACTAAAACTCGCGGGCTTGGACGGAAATAGTGACTGTCATGCACTTGCTTAATAAAGAACTGGAGCATTTTTTCGCACACATAAAAGTCTGCGATAACACCGTCTTTCATTGGGCGAATAGCACGAATATTGCCTGGGGTACGACCTAACATTTGCTTAGCAGCTGAACCAACGGCTGCAATAGACTTAGGTCCGCCTGAGCGTTCTTGTCGTATTGCTACAACCGAAGGCTCGTTTAAAACAATGCCTTCGTCTTTTACGTAAATGAGGGTGTTGGCGGTACCAAGGTCAATAGATAAATCGTTTGAAAAAAGGCCGCGAATTTTTTTAAACATGAAGCGGTATATCCCTACTTATAAAGCTAACAGAGTGACAGCAAAGAACACAGTAAGTACTTACTGCGCTCTTACAACACGGAATCCAATGTAGTTAGAGTTAAAATCTGCCGGAAGTTCCATTTTTGTCGAAACTCTGGCAAGACTTGGTGTAAAGTTCCACGCACCGCCTTTAACAACAACACCGTTGTCAGTTTGCGCCCATTCCCAGACATTACCAACGGTATCAAATAGTCCCCAAGGGTTACGGTGGAAACTTGCCACTGGCGCAGGACGTTGATTAGACCAGTCAGAGCCACAGTTGCGGCAGTTTGCCTTACCAAAACCAACATCGTTCCCCCACCAGAAGTCGGTTTCAGTTCCGGCACGAGCAGCATATTCCCACTCTGCTTCGGTTGGTACGCTGTATTTAAATCCGCTTTTCGTTGTCAGCCAGTCAGCATAAGCCTTCGCATCGTTGTAGCTTACGCATACAACCGGTGAGTTATCAGACTGTTTGTAGCCAGGGTTCTTCCAGCTAAGTTTTTCGTTGAACTCCGGACGGCCATTCTTAAGTATTGCACAGGTTCCACGCTTCTCTGCATCGGTTACATAGGCAGTGTCTTCAACGAAGTCTCTAAAATGCTTAACCGTGATTTCAGTATCAGTGATGCCGAGTGCGTTCGGTATTTCGCGGGTTTCGGCCGGTCGCTCGTTAGGCAAGCCATTACCAACCAAGTCGCCCATTTTGAACTTTCCCGCCGGAACGACAACAAGCTCCGGACCTCTAACATCACGATATAAGATATCCTGAATTTTCTCGCCTCGAGTAAATGAGTACTCAGACTTTTCCAAGTCCGCTCGAATAGACATAGCGTCTTTTAGGCGAATTTTTTCTGCATAGGCTGAGTAGCCATATTTCAGGACTTCAACTTCATGCTCGCCACCTGGCAACATCACTTCGATAGGTGTCGAACCATAACTAACACCGTCAATGATAACTTCATCATCGTATACGTTTGAGCGTATTGTTAACGGGTGCATGACGGAGCTATCAACCGTTTCTTCATCACCCGCCTGCAACTCCCCCGGCCGTTTTTCCGTTGCACAATAGCGCATGTCTACGCCAAGTAGTGTACATGCCTGGCTTTGAGGTAGTTGGCCACGAAGTTCTACCGCTAACTTAACACCGTAATTACCAGCACCGCTAAAGCCGTTGCTAATAGTCTTTGAACCTAAAATTTGAACATTCGGACTAGCTTTTTCTAAATTCTCACGTGCAAGTGAAGACTCACTCAGGCTTGCCAGAATCTCATCAAGGTACTGCTTAGAGGCTTTCTGCTTTGCCATTAACTTACCGCGATTCTCACACTGCCCAAGAGTCTCATTTCTGTCACAGCTAATCGACTGGCTTACCTCAAGGCCACCTGAACGATTGAACTCATTTTCAAGGCGGTCAACACGAGCAATGTTGCGCTGCTCTTTCAACGTTTCAATTTCGTTAATCAAGCTGTGCTTGCTAACCCGAGCCTCTTCAACTTCTTTAGACTTTTGGTTCACCAAGCTGACTTGTTGTTTTATGTCTTCTTTGTTTTGTTGGTGAGCCATAACCGCTTGCTTGTACGCTTCCTGAGCGCCAGCAATATCAATGGTAGGATCTTCTACTAAGCGTTGATAGCGGTCATTCATTTCCGCTAGTGCAGACTCTCTTTTCTGCTCAAGTTCGTTATTACGCTCGCGCAGGTTCTGCAACTTATCCCTAAGGTCCCGCTCTTCTTGCTGAAGTTGATTCACGGTACCGGAAAAGTTTTCAAAGTCGCTCTCTAGCGTCGAAATTTGATTTGTAATTTCTTCGACGGTCATCTCTTGCTGAGCAAGAGCCGTCGAGGCGAGAGTCAATGTAGAGGCCATAATTAAGGCCAGTCGAGCCAATCGCATCATGTTTCCATTCCAAGCTTGAAAAAATAACAAAGCGGCGTAAAAGCCAAAGCCGTCATCGCGCTATCGTTATTGTAATAATAATGAACGTTCGTCAACGTCGCGCATTTTTTGTTTAAACTCTGCTTTATGCTATTTGCTTGTTAACAAAAGAGCAAGAGGCATTGTCACCGAATTGTCGATTATTCGTTAAATGAATACTACCATCCTAACTCACGCCAGTAAATCTGGCGATCTCGCCCACGGTAAATACCAAAGGTGCCTTCGGCTTGAGGGTTATCATCGTAGACGCTATTTCCCGCCCAGTCATATTGCAAGTAAGCAGGTACTTCTACCTCAAAACCGAACGAATAAGGTTCGTCAGTCCCCGAGGATACCCATCGGAATAACTCATTAATGTCTTTATCCGGCGAGCTTAACAAACCATTAGCCAGTTGCACGTTAATCGGTTCAGGCTCCAGGCTTGCCATTGACTCATCAAGCAGATTGACCGCATTTCTCTCAATAACCGTACAGTTATCGCTGTCATTTACAAAAAACTCACCGCTTTCCCAATATTCCACCGTGCCAGCAATTGGCATGACATCATCCATTGCCGCATAGGTGTCCTGAAGGCTGAAGCGACCGTAGTACAGGTTTGCCGTATCTAACTTCGTAGCTCCGGGAGAAGCCGGTAGAACACTATTTTGAAGCGTTGAGTAAAAATTATTATCTTCCTGGTCATCGAGTTGCCAGCCCAGAATGTAGTCTCTGAACGGTCCATCGGGTTGCCCCGAACTTAAACGGAAAACCGTTACTGAAGCGCTTCCGGTAAACTGGCCGACGCCATCAGTCCACTCCCAAACCCCATCGTAATTGACGTTATGATCGACGAGTTGATTTTCAGATGAGTCATAGGCGTAAAATAGCGGCGTCGCTTTTGCTAATGATCCGGTGTAATTTAGAGTCAGCTCTCCGGAGGCATTAACCGCTTGCGCTGACAGAACGATAGGTTGAGCCTGCCCCATGTAGTAAAAATCAGTGCAGGCTCCATCGAATTCAGCCGTTAAAGGCTCAAACTCATAGGGAATAAATCGCCCGAGAATATGCTCGGTTGTAACAGAACCGGCGCCTAAATAGTTGGCGTCCGCTACCTTCGCGGTGACTTTTGCACTGCCCACTTCAGAGTATGAAATGGAATCATTTTCAAAGCGTACGTTTCCAACACTCTGAGCACTGAAACTAGAGCTGTTATCGAGTTCGCCATTCACTTCAGCAGGAGCGACAGCGTCAACCGCCACCGCCAGATCCAGCGACTCCTGTGGTGTTTCACGCCCAAAGTTTGGCGTAACCTGCTCACCAGAATTTAATGCCTGTAATGCCATGAAGAATGGCTCTCCGGCTTTCGCTAGAATATCCCCGCTATAAGTACTCACCGTTTCCATCCCGATGCTTGCCGGCTTGTAAACAAACTCATTGGACACGCCTTCAATCACTTTGCCATTCGGTAGCTGCGCTTTTGCCCGTAAGCTCACTTTACCCGCGTCACCGTACTGAACTTCGAACGCTTGCTGGCCCGCCTGAAAATTGGCGGTTACTGGAGTCCAACCGGTAAAGCTACCTGACCCATCGTCCTGAAGCTCATTAATAAGCGCCTGATCAATAGACATTTGCGCATAGGGAAACTCACTAAAATCGCTGCAACTGCCTGGGTTAACGCAATGCATTCCCATGTCTACCTGGCTAATTTGTTCTGCAATCACCTCACACGCCTGCGTGTTATCGTTAGTCCGCACAACCGACAGATTAGTCGTGAAACTATCACCTGATATCTGCGTGCCGATAGAATCAAATTTGAGGCCGGTATCATTAAAGGTAATCGAACAGTCGGAATTGAAGTTTCCATTCGCATAGCACTGAGTCGGATTCAGCGCTCCCGGTGTGGTTTGTATGTTGTCTATGGCAAGCGTGTAAGTGCCCGCTTCGGTTTGGCTTAGCTGCGTAGTTGAAACTGGGGACGCAGCGACTGGGTTTTGACTCCAGGCTCCCGCACTATCTGATAAGAAAACAGAACTGGAGACTGGGGAATAACTTGAGCAGGACGCGTCAGCGCACGCTTCAACGGTTACGTCTGCCGCTTCGCAGGTCAGTACTGGACTCGCGTACGACAAACGATAGTGATGAGGCGCCGTTACAGGTGGAGCAACATCTCCCGCATTACAAAAGCTGCCGCCCTCGAGTGGCTCCGCTGGTGAACGATACTCAATGCTAGGCGCAAAAAAACCAAAGAAACCATAAGCGGATGCTTGCCCATCAAGACTCAGACCACCTTCGATACGACTTCTATTCCACCACCAAAAGCTTCGCTCAAAAAACAGATTTCCGCTTACGTATATGAACCCGTTAATCTCAACATTTCGTTCTAAATATAAGTCCCCAGTAACTATCAAAATGAGCTCATTCGCCTCACCCGCCATATTAATTCGACGTCCGGACTGAATGGTTAAGTCACCATCAATATAAACTCTGGAGGTTTGTCCGTTCGTCGAGTAGTTAGCTCCAACATCACCAAAATCACCAACCCGTAAATAATCTGTTGGCTGCAAACTGCTAGGTAACTGAGAGTTAAATGTTCGATCTGGTAAATCAAAAGGAAGCGGCACATCGTTTAACGGACTAAACGCTTGCGGCCAAACGTCAGAGCACTGCGGACGAGCGTAAGCACATGGTCGTGTTTTATAGTACAAAATTGTAGCGGTTGTTGTAGTAAATACGCCATTACTGACATAAACCTCATCAATTTCACCCCGAAAACTGTTCTGAGGACCGCTTTGACCACCAATATAGAGAGTAGGCTGTGCACTATCATTCAGTTTTGTGTCACCGCCATAGGAGTTCGTATCAATCAATTCTCCATCGATATAGATATACAGAACATTGTTATCGGAATTATAACTGGCCGCTAAATGATGCCACTCATCGTCAAATAGGTTCTCGCTGCCATTATTGGTGTTACCGGCTTCAATGGTCAGAAGGTCGCCGTTATTTTTACGGACTTCAAAATACAAGCCACCGCCATCGGAGTCATCTTGCCGGTAGACTTCAAATCGTCCCGCAGCGGTTTCCGTTGTTCCTTCACCCAGTAGTAACATCGTTTGATAACTGTCATTAGGGTTTTGTAGCTCAGCAGCACCTTTAAACCAAAACGCAACCGACACCGTGTTTGAGTTCATCGCTTCGTTTACATTAGGTACCCGAACTCGGTTATTACCGTCAAAGCGACCGTAACGGCAAGTACTGTCACCATTGAATTCAAAGGCTGGGTTAAAGCCGGACGTGAATGCGTTACTGATTGCAGTACCGTTGTAACCGTAGCTGGATGAGTCCATAACGTCCGCTGAAGTGCCACTCCAGCTCAACTCATCGAAGTGCCAGTAACCAATGGCTTCAGGGAGCGTTTGCGAACAGTCACCCACGTTACCGGGCGTATTACAGGTTTCGCCATTAATAGATCCACCGTTGTTGTTGATTACTGGAGCGTTGACATCTCCGTTTACCGTACTGTCGGCACCGATAGTCACCGTTCCAGATGCGCTGAGATCACCATCCACAGTAACGTTATCACCTAAGGTAATATTACCGTCGGAACTAATATCCCCGGTCACCGTTGTTCCATCACTGATAATGACATCACCATCGCTGTCAAACGACGCATTAACCGAACTGTTCGGTCCGATAGTGGTCTGCCCCCCTGACAGAAACTGCATGTCGAGTGAAGGGCCTTTACTGTTTATGGTGACGCCCTCACCGAAATCGACCGCTTCAACAATAATGACCACGCCCTCGTTACCGGTCACTTCTATTTCGTCGCCGCTGTTAAGGGTTAAGGTGCCACAGGTGTATGTTGTTCCACTTTGTGTGCAGCCTGGTAGGCTTTGGTTTGGTAAGTTATATTTTTTAGCTTCAACCACAAAAGTCGTTAATAAGCTAAGTAAAAAGACAAACAACAGGGCGTAGCGCTTCATATCAGTTCTCCACCCGCGTCTCTATTTGCAGCTCTCGCGATGCTCGCTGTTCACCCGCTTCGCATAATGCGCTCGAGGTGATGACAATGTGAGTATATGTTGTATTCGACTCGTCGGTGTATTCAGCGCTGCTACAGCTAACATTCGCGCTACACTGCTCAAGACTCTGATTGCCGGCAAAGGTGTACTCAACCGCATCAACACCGCAACTGGTATCAGGTGCACTGCCTAAAGGATAAACCGTCATCATCGCTTGTTCCAAACCTGACTGCGCAGCTAAATAACTGCGTGCACCGAGCACTTCGATGACCACGCTCTCAGAGGAGGTTCTCAGCAAACTGGCCAGTGCCGTAACCAGTCCTCCAAGCACGACAATCACAAACACCGCAATAACCAAGGTGTTGCCTCGTTGTTTATTTGTTGGTTTGAAAGGGCCGTTATGGCGCATTGGGAATGTGCACCTCGCGATAATAGAAAACTTGCTCTTCCGCATTATCACCGAACTGAAGCTGTATGGTGACTATATTATTACTTTGCTGATTATTAGCGGTTACGTCAAAGGGTTCGTCAGAGCTCACCCCCGTCGCCATCAAGTCTCCAACGGTCCACTCCGTTTGCGCCTGGCTCCATCCATAGCCACTAATTCTAAACAGACGTCCCGCGCTTAGACAAAAACTTACTGGCGAGCTGCCAATGTAAGCTCTTTTTAACGGGGACTCTTTTGCAAACTGACTCCCTTCGTCTAATGGCAAGTTATTATCGACAGTGGTAGAAGAGTAAGCCCCGTCAATATTAGCGTAACGCTGTGGGGTATCCGCGTAGATGTAATTAGGCCGTGTCGCATATATAAAGACGCGCTCGGTACCGTCGAGCGACCAGCCAATATTGGAAGCGTCTGGGCTGCCTGCAAAAGTAACCAACGTCATTTCATTCGATGAATCGGGCCGAATCGGTGTGTCGTAGTAGGCCCCCACCACTTTCGCGGGAACAAACTCAATACAGTCACCGCTCACACGGACACTATTTGGGACCGCGCCTCTAATTTCCCGAGTCAGTCGCTCGATAGCAAAGCGGCTTTTCTCAATAGTCTGCAAGCGCTCAGACCCGGAACTAAACATTTGTGCACCAATGCCCACAAACTGGAAGCTAAAACCTGCAACGATTGCCAGCAAAACAATGACAATAATAAGTTCGATTAAGGTAAAACCTCGTTGCGGGTTCATCACCAGTTCCCCTTAACGGAGCTGAATTCAATACTTTCGTCTTGCGGTGTCGTTACGGTGACGGTAATTCTTTTCAATTTATTCGCTTCTTTTTCAGCAACGCATACCAGGGCTTCAAAGCCATTATAACGGTTAGGTGATGAGCCACTGAGCTGGGCGCCGGTAAGCTTCAAACCATTATAGTCGTCGACATCATCAAATTGTTTTCGCTGAGCTTCTTCCGCGTTAGGTGTGCTTCCATCACTGGGACATGGCGCTGGTGTTGTGCAGCTACCCGAGCCTTCAGAGCAACGGACATACTGGTTTCCAACATTAGAGTTTTCATCGAACCGGCGCGCCATTATTTCATTCATTAAGCTTTGCCCAACTTCAGTCGCTCTAATCTGCTGCCAGGGGTCAACACTTTGCCGAAACAGCTGCCCCAACCCTGCGGTAACGACTAACGTCACAATGGCAATAATCACAATGCCCGCAATGAGCTCTATAAGCGTAAAACCGTCTTCTTGTTTATAGCGCATCAATAAAGCCCTCTTTATTAATGCTGATGGTGCGGCTGATACCTGAGCTTTCAGTAATGATTACCGCACAGCCACCAACACAATCATCCGTTGGCTGCCCCAACGCATTAAAGCCTATCGTTAGGTCTGCAGGAGAAAACGTGATGTCATCTAAGTTACTCAGCTGAAGGTTATTGTCATCGTCGTACGGAGGATTGCCGAAAGTGCTTTCTGTCACAGACACGCTATAGTCGTTCACCGTATCTTGCATCGCCTGCTGTTGAACGGCTCGCAAAATACTCATCGCCTGTAGACGTGTGGTTTGGCTTTTCGTACCGGAATCACTAATAAAAATAGGGCTGGCAGATACGGCTAGGATACCGATAATAACCAGTATGATAATGAGTTCAATGAGGGTGAAGCCTTGGGACTTCATAGTTGGCCTTAATTTGAAAGCCCGCAGGAAGTTCTGCGGGCTTTAATTGTTTTAGCAGCCGTCTTCGTTAGTAACTGCAATAGTTGCGGCTGCACTTTCACCTGTAGCAGCGCTATAAGTTAAGTAGCACTCGGAGCTAGCTATGTCACCGCTAGCATACGCTCCATCAGTTCCAGAACCAGTAACAGAAGATGATTGAGCCATTAAAACGGTATCAGGTGTACCAGTCACTACTTCATATACCCAATCACTAGTCAGATCAGCTGCAAATCCTGCGTCAACGGCCTCAATAATACCTGTAGCCGAGGCGTCAGGGTACCCGTACACCAAACTAACATTTGTGCCTTTGACAGAAACTGTAGCAGTTGCGTCAGCTTCAACACCTTCAATTGCAGCTTTTGAATAAGTCAGCTGCATCGCTCCTTTGATAGAGCCTTCCATTCCTTTCAGGGAGCTAGTACGAGCGTCACTCGAAAAATTAATAAACTGAGGTGCGGCGGTTACTGCCAAAATCCCCAAAACTACAATGACAATGATCAGTTCGATCAGAGTAAAACCTTTTTGATTACGCATAATTAAAACTCTCAGTTGTGATTTAAAAAATTATTGGTTATTGCTGTGAATACTCACGCCGCCATTACGTGGATTATAAACGAAAGCGTTGCCCAGTGTCAGATAATCATCACCAGATGGCGCATTCGTTTCATTTTTTATGGTGTTCGCCAAGTAGTAAACACACATATCATTGCCAGTTGTCGAATCTTGCGTCACGTACGTGTAGTAACGCGTCTCCTCCAGGTTAGCAAAGTCTTCTGACACTGTCGGGGCGCCCTGCAATATTGATTGCATGATGCTTGCACAGTCAGCTGCCTGAATATTTTCATCGTGCGCAGCGTTATTATCGCCACTCACCGGATAGCCGGTGTTGCCATCGACATAAAGCAATACCTGGTCCATAGACACTTCAGCGCCAGCGCCGGTAGACGCCGCCCCTTTAGGACGTCCGCTCAGCTCCCACTCGCCACGAACAATACCAACAGCGCTAGCAAAACCACCGGCAACGCCTTCAAGCGCCGCATCTTCGGCGTCAGAAGAAACGTCAGTGAATCGCGGAATAGCCGCTGCAGCCAATAGGCCGAGAATCACCACCACGATTATCAGTTCAATAATGGTGAAACCCTGTTGTCTCTTCTGTCTATTGCCCATGTTCCCACTCATAATTAGCCTCTATAAATCCATTTTATAACAATTTCTCAACAATGCCTACCGGCGTTTTTCTCGCTGTATCCGGCCTTGATCGGCATCAAACCAGAACCATGGTTTCTCATTAATGGCAAAGTAACAGCGATTTTCGTCTTTTCGTGCACTCAGCGCGCTAGCCGGTATTTCGCCACCTAACTTGCTCCACAAAACCAAACAGTCATTATCAGCCGACGGCCATCCTTTTTCATTCACCTTAATAAAGCCTGCCGGTGAATCAGCACGCTCAAATAACCCAACAACGTCGGGTTTTCCCTGCCTCAACCACTCTGCCCGAACTAAGCTCACCGCTTCTGAAAACGTCGACAATGCAACGTCTTTCTCCGTTTCCCGCCAGTGCTGCGGCTCATCAATAAGCAACATTCTCACGGCCACTGCTGACAACAGCAAAAATACCGCAACGACGAGCACATTTTGCAATCGCCGAATGCCTTTGCGTTCTTGAACGTCGTTTTCCGTCATTACTAACGTCCCTGGTAGGCACTCATCATGTCCCACATTGGCGTGAAAATACCTAATGCCAGTATGAGCACCATAACCGCCACAACAGCAATCATCAGCGGCTCAATACGCGCTGTTAATGTCTTCAGATCATAGTCTGTTTCGCGCTCATAATATTCAGCCACTTCCAGCAATAAAGTATCCACACGCCCGGTTTCTTCCCCAACTGAGACCATCTGCAAAATCAACGGTGTGAACAAGTTGGACTGCTTTGCTACGCGAGATAAGTTCTCACCTCGCTCAATGCCGCGACGCATTTCAATGACTCGGTTTTCCATCCAGGCATTATCCACGGCTTCCGCCACCAGCGACAACGCCTGTGTTAGCGGAACGCCGGCTCCCAACATGACAGAAAAGCTGCGCGCAAAGCGACCCAGCATTGCGCGACGTAATATAGAGCCAATAACGGGAACTTTCAGCTTCAAGGTGTCCCACATCAGTCGCCCCGGTGGAGTCTCTTTGTAGTATCTAATACCAAAGAAAGCGCCCATCATAAGCGCCAATAATAGCGGCCAGTAAGCAACAAAAAACTGTGATGAACCCAACAATGCTCTTGTCGCCCATGGCAGCTCCACGTTAAAACGCTCAAACATGGAAGCGAACGTGGGAATCACAAATATATTCAGTACAAACATCGCAACGACTAAGGCTATCATGACGAAGCTCGGGTATCGTGTCGCTGCTTTTATACGCTTACGGGTATCTTGCTCATTTTCCAAATAAACCGCTAACTGCTGAAACGATTCTTCCAGTTGCCCGGTATTTTCACCCACATGAACAATGGCAATAATCAGTCGGGGAAAAATGCCTTTATGCTTAGCCATGGCCGCTGACAAATTCCGGCCACGCTCGAGCTGCTCGTGAATATCTTTTAACGCTTTTCGCAAACGCTTGTTCTGCGTTGTATCGCCCAGCCCTTCGATAGCGCGAAGCATGGGAATACCCGCCTGCGTCAGCGAATACATTTGTCGGCAGAATATAATCAACTCGTCTAGAGAAACTTTAGGCTGTAAACCATCAGCAACCTTCGCTTTTAGCGCATCCCAGCCCGGAAGCGCTGCACTCGTCGCCGCTCCTCTCTCTAGTGCAACCGGTGTTAAGCCACGCTTCAATAAAGCATCAGCCGCACTGCGTTCATCACCAGCTTCCACGGCGCCAGTCTGTAACTGACCTTGCTTGTCACGGGCGCGGTAACGAAATTGCATCAGATATTGTCCTCAACACTTTCCGCCAGGAATAAAACTTCTTCGACAGTGGTCACGCCCTGACGCGCATACTCTAATGCAACAGACGCCATCGACTGATACCCCGGGTGTCTTTTCGCGGCATGTGCAAAAGCTCGGGTGTCGTTGTCTCGAAGGGCATCCATCATCTCGCCGTTCATCTCGAGAAGTTCAAACACACCGATACGCCCGTGGTACCCGGTATGGTTACAGTTCTGACAGCCAATGCCATGTTTAAATTCAAACTCGCTGCTGCCTTCTAGTAAATGCTCCAGCCACTGCCGCTCGGCTTCATCCGGCTGATAGTTTTGGGTGCACTTTTCGCACACCCTGCGAACCAAGCGTTGCGCTAATATTCCGCGCAGTGCCGCCGCTACCAAATAAGAAGGCGCGCCCATATCAATTAAGCGCATTGCACTGGTTATCGCGTCATTGGTGTGCAGTGTCGACAACACCAAGTGACCGGTAATAGAGCCTCTCAGCCCTATTTCTACGGTTTCATGGTCACGCATCTCACCCACCATGATGATGTCGGGATCCTGACGCAAAGTGGTTCGTAGCACTCGGGCAAAATCGAGGCCTATTTTATTATTGACCTGAACCTGAGAAATGCGTGGTAAGCGATATTCGACCGGGTCTTCCACGGTAATGACTTTCTTGGCTTCGGTATTCAATTCACTCAGCGCGCCATAAAGCGTTGTGGTCTTACCGGAGCCCGTTGGGCCGGTTACCAACAGCATGCCGTGTGGTCGCTTAATAAGGGAGCGGACCCGCTTCAGAATATTGTCGGGCATACCGGTTTGCGCCAGAGACAACAATCCCGCGGACTGATCCAACAAACGCATGACGCATGACTCGCCATATTGAGTCGGCATAGTCGACACACGCACATCAATATTGTGCTTGCGAATTTTCATGTTGAAGCGACCGTCCTGAGGCAAGCGGCGCTCTGAAATATCCAGTCCTGCCATAAGCTTCAAACGAAGAACCAATGCATTGGCGATGTTGGTTTCATCAAGCACATTTTCCTGCAGCACGCCGTCAATACGCTGGCGGATACGCAGTTTGTTTTCATCGGGTTCTATATGAATATCCGATGCACGAACCTGAACCGCGTCTTCAAAAACCGACTGCAGCAACTTGGCAACGGTGGCTTCATCGCCCTCTTCATCCAGACTCAGTTGACCGAGTTCAAACTCTGAGGTTTCTTCGTACTCGTTCTGCAGCTGGCTGGCGAAGGTTTCTATTTCTTTCGTGCGGCGGTAGAGATTATCAAACGCACTTAACAACTCGCCCTCTGGAACCACCGCTAACTCGACCTGTCGCGGCGCCAGTAGTTGGTTTATTGCATCAATAGAAGACAAATCGGCAGGGTCACTCATGCCGACTAACGCTTCGTTGTCATCCGCTTCAATGACTAATGCGCGATGACGCCGGGCCTGGACTTCCGGCAACAGTTTAAAAACTTCAGGCGGTATTCGCCGCTCGGAGATGCTTAACAGCGGTAACTTGAGTTGCTGTGATAAAAACTCCAGCAGTTGATGCTCAGTAATATAGCCAAGGTCGATAAGCGTCGCACCAAGCTTACGCCCGGTTTCGCGTTGTTTCTCTAGCGCTGTATCCAGCTCTTTTTCGCTGATGATTTGCTCATGAACCAACAAATCACCCAACCGCATTTTGAGGCGAGGACGTTTCATGGCTTACCTGCTGAATTTGCTTGTGCTGACAAAGTAGCGATTTTTTGTTCGATAAATTGCCGGGTTGGCTCGTGCGTGACTCGCTCTAGCGCCTGTTGATAGCTGGTTAAGGCTGCCGCACTTCCTTGATTTTCCTGAGCGATCGCCTTACCCACAAACCAGCGTCCCTCATTAGGTTGCGCCTGAGCCAGTCGTGTATAGGCGGTTTCCGCCACTTCATAATTACCTGTGTCTTGTGCCAACAAAGCAATTTTTTGCGAATAATCCGGCTTTATATCGGCACTTGGCCAACTTTTTAGCAACACATTTAGCGCTGCACCAGGCCTTGCTTCACGTTCCAGGATGCGCGCACTCAACATCCTAAAATCGGTATCCGTCCGGTCTCTCTGAAAGCCCACCTCTAATGTCGCTAAGGCATCAGTTACTTTGTTGCGACCATATTGCAAGGCAGCCAACTGCTTACGCACTCGTTTATTATCAGGGGTGACGGCTAACGCCTGTCGCCAGTATTCTTCAGCCTGAGTTAAGCGCCCCTGTTGCTGAGCCTTCTCCGCTTTTTCAATGTTCTGTTGTGCAATTTGTTCAGGCGTCAGTTCAACTGATTTTTTTACAAAAACCGAATCATTCTCTGTACTCTTTTCTTCTGCTCTTTCCTGTGTTCCTTCCGGTACTTGTCCCGGCGGCTTTTCGGATTGCGCTTCGGCTAATCGTTCAGTTTGCTTAAGCTCTGGCTCCTGAGACTCGCTTAGTTTATTGTCTGTGCGTGCTTCTAATTGTCTGACTGTCGCTCGCTTATCGGTACTAGCGGTTTCAGGTTCATCAAGGTTACTATTAAGCTCGCCATCATTAGACCTGGCTTCAGCCCGCGGACTTTCTGTCTGCGCCGGCTTCTGTTGAACTTTCTCAGGCTGCAGTGATTGTTCCGCTTCATACACCGTCATCGTTTGGCTGTCGTTTGCCGGCCAAAGTACAATACCAGCAGAGATACCAACCACCGCCAGAGCCAGTACTACCCAAGGAAGTTTCGTGCGAGGCTCTGAGCGCTCGACAGCGCTACCGCCAGCTTCGCGGTCAAAGGGCTCTTGACCGCGCTTGTCGAGGTCTTTCAGGACTTTATTAATCAAGCTCATAGTCCGCCCTCCGCTATTTGCCAATAGCCCATAGCCGCTATTAACAAACACATTGCGGCGATACCAATGGTTAACGGCAGCCAACGCCCTGACTCCAGCCGAGTATCTTCGGTATCTTTCACCGCGAACCTAAGGTCACGACTTGTCAATTTATGGCGCCCTTCACCGTAAGCAAGCAACATCATTTTATGGCACAACATATTCACTAATCGTGGTACGCCGCGACTGCACCGATGAATGTGTTTAATTAATTTCCAATTAAAAATAGGCGTACCTTTGTAGCCGGCAACCTGCATTCGATGCGCTATATAATCCGCCGTTTCTTCCGCGTTCATTGCCGTTAATTTGTGAGAAAAACTGATGCGTTGGCGTAGCTGCCGAAACGCTTTTTGTGACAGCCGCTCGTCAAGCTCTGGCTGCCCAAGCAACACGATATGCACCAACTTGCGGCGTTCCGTTTCTAAGTTAGAGAGCAGCCGCAATGCTTCAAGACTTTCTTCAGGCAACGCTTGCGCTTCATCGATAATAATAACGACCGACTGATCACTTTTGCTGATATCTAAAAGTCTTTGCTGAAGGGCTCTCGCTAGCTGTTGCTGATTGCCGAGCTTCTCGGTGTCAACATCGAGCTCTTGTGCAATCGCCAGTCTGAGTTCGGCCGGATCCAGGTAGGAGTCTGGCACATAGGCAGCTCTGAAAAAGTCGGGCATTTCATTGAGCAAGCGCCGACATAATAAGGTTTTCCCGGTACCCACTTCGCCAGTGATTTTGATAAACCCCTCACCCGTTTTCAGCGCAGTCAACACCACCTCAAAAGCCTCATGATGGCTTTTGAGATCGTAATAGAACTGCGTGTTCGGCGTTATGGTAAAAGGCAGTTCGCGTAAGCCGTAGTGGTACAGGTACATACTCGCTATTGCTCAATATCCGGGAACCATTCATTCAACAGCTCACGAGAGCGTTTAAGCTCATCGCGCCAGGTATCAACTCCAACCACGGTTGGTTTCAATAGAATCACCAACTCCTTTTTCTCCTGACGATTACGACGGTTCGTAAAAAGCTCACCTAGCAATGGAATATCACCCAAAAGCGGCACTTTACCCACTTCTTCTGAATTCACAGTTTGCATGAGGCCGCCCAGTACAACAATTTCACCATTGCGCGCTTTAACAATAGTGTCTGATTCGCGGATATTGCTGCGAGCCAGCGGCAATACGAGCTCACCATCGGTTAAGGTAATGACTTTTTGTTGCTCTTCTGTTTCAACAACCGATGGATGCACATGAAGAATAACTTCGCCGTCATCACTAATTTGCGGGGTAACATCTAACGATATACCGGAGAAGAACGGCGTTAAGTCGACATTTGAGTTGGATACAGCGGCGCCGCTGCCACCGGCAAGGTTCGTCGTAGAGTCGACGTTCGTTACGTAGTATTCATCTTCGCCAATTTTGATAACGGCTTTTTGGTTATTTGAGGCACTAACACGAGGGTTAGACAGAACCTGCACGGTGCCTTGGGTTTGCAGCATTTCTATCATGCCGTTAAAGCCATTCGCTTCATCATTATAGCTAAGACCAAACAAACCACCGATAGCTGCGGAGGTCGCATTACTTGGCGTAACGCCGTTAAACTCGACATCAAAACCGGCATTACCCGATGCCAAGTCACTCCAATTAATGCCCTGTTGGTAACCGTCATTAAGGGTGACTTCAATAATGCGGGCTTCCAGTATCACCTGACGTTGTAAGCGGCTTTCAAGAGTATCAATAAAGTCACCCACCGCTCGTAACTTATCTGGTGAAGCCGTAACACTGACAATACCCGCCTGCGGTGACAAAACGACATTGCCGCCACCAATAATCCCCTCTATTACTTCTTTCAAGTCACCCCACAAGTCGGTTTCAGACTGTGTGTTGATGCTGGAGCCGTTGCCTTGAAGCTGTTGGTTGGTTCGGTTGAACTGTCCGCTATCATTACCAGTAAATGGCGTTCCTGTTGAGTTATAAGCGCTAGAATTATTATTGTTTCCCCCAAAACGATTATTATCGCGCTCTTCGCTCACGCCACCGCCGGATATTTCCGTTTGCGACATGCCAAAGCGTTTTAACGACAAGTAATCGAGCGAGAATGTTTTGGTACGCACACCCGCCGGGTAAACCTGAATGGTTCTTCCCTGACGGCGAATCTCAAAACCATAAATGTCCTGAACCGCACTCAAGGTTTCATTGAGAGTCACGTCTTTAAGACTCAGTGAAATAGAGCCTGAAACATCTGGATGCACCAGCATGTTATACGGCGTATCAGCGGCCAAACCATAGAAGAATTGTTTCGCATCAATATCTTCCGCCTGCAGTACAAAGCGGTCTTCTTCAAGAAGCTCAATACCCTGCTGCTCCTGCGCACTAACGTCTTGACGTAAGTACTCACTGACCGCCGCTGGCATGCCTTCCTGACGCGCCGGCGCCCCTGCATCAGCTTGACTGTCGGGGGTCATTGCTTCTTTTTCTTTATTCGGAGTATAACCTGGTTGATACGCACACCCCGTGAAGGCAACACTCAGCACCAGTAATAGTATTCTCATTGTTCAGCTCCCGACTTCAATTCCGTTAGCGGCTGAAAAACACTTAAAGTAATACGCTCACCACTTCGGTCTAAATAAACTTTATTCGGCAAAATTTCTGACACCGTAAAACCACCCACTCTATCGCCTTCTTTTACGCGTTTATCATTTATTAACGCCAGCTTATTCAAGTCCGAGTAAATTATCTGCGACAGCTGAATATCCGCAGCTTCAGCCGATGACACAGGCGTTACCGCATCCACGGGAGGTCGTGTTGGATCGTTCTGCTGAGCAAACGCACTAGCAACGGCCCCCACAGTCAATGTTAAAATAACGCATAACCACCTAACCACTGATAAACTCCTTATCAGTACTGAGCAAATGCCACTCCAGAGTCACTTGTCCCTGCGGATAGCTTTGCACCTGATAATCAAAGTGCGCCCAAATAACATTGGGGTGCTTATTTTGCAGCTCTCTGACAAACGCCAGAGTTTCAAAGTACGTACCTGCGAAAGTCGCTTCAACAGCATGCTCATATAAAGCAATACTGCCCGTTTCAAATATTTTACGTGGCTCTTTGGCTGTTAAACTCTGCATTTTCAGAGACTTTGAGGTATTTAAAACCGTATTTAAAAACGCCTTTCTCTGTGCAACTTCTTGCAATGCTTCGCTACGCTCAATGGACTGTTGTGCGTCATTAGCGGACACACGAAGCTGTTTTATTTCCTGGCGCAGCGGTTCGTTGATATCTTTATCGAACTCCGCTTTCAGCTCTTCTACAGCAGCATTGACCTGCTCAATTTGTCGAGTTAAACGCTGATTATCAGAGTTTAGTGTCGACGCATTCTCTAAGTCAGGTATAACCACATAGCTTAGCATTGGCAGCACAATAACCAGGACCGCCGCAATAGCTATCATCACCCGTTGCCGCGCCGGAAGCGCTTCAAAATTATCTTCAAACTGCTGCCAACGACTCATTCTTCTGAAGTTTCCTCAAGCCTTTCTGTGCGTAACTGAAAAGACTGATAGCCTTCTTCACTACGTGACAGTTCAACAACCGCAAAACGTTTACTGGCCAATAGCTCAGACTGTTCAAATTTATCCATCCACAACACTAGCTTCTCTGTATCCGTTGCGTAACCTTGCAAGTAAATCTTTTCGCCATTAAGTCCGAAGTTTTCCAGCCAAATACCCTGTGGCGTGATATCGGCCAACTCTTTCAATAAAGAAGCTACCGCAGACGAAGCCGACGTTTCAAAGTCACTAATACTTTGTCTAAACGTTCTCGCATCTTGAATATAAGTTTGTAACTCCGTTTTCTTAGCAACCAAATCGGGGCTTTGCTTACGGTTACTTAAACGGTCCCGCAACGACGTTAATTGGTTATTAGCGGTGTTTAATTGCTCTGCCAGCTCTTCATTTTTAGTTTGAGCTTGGCTTTGTTGCCATCCCGCAATAGTTGCTAAGACAAGAGTTACTGCAGCAATAACCACTAGACCTAGAGCTAACTTACCCAAAGTTAAGCGTTGATTAACGGGGACTAAGTCACCACGATATAAGTTAACGCTTTGCTTCATTGCGGTAACTCCTCAAACACAGCTAAACCGGGCAAGTCAGTAAAATCACCCTCTATTAACTCTAGTGACCACTGCGGATAATGATAAACATCGCATTCTACGGCCAGCATTTGTGCCAAACTCTTTGCTACGATATTGTGTTTTACGTGCTCAATAGCTATATGGATATGCTTTATTGGCGCTTGTCGTAAGTGACTTTCAAAGTAGTCAACTGACCGCTGTAACTCCGTCGCTAGTGGCTCCAGCGCGCCGGCTTCGATTTCTTCTTCGGTGTAACTATCTATTGCGGCAACGCCGCGCAAAATGCGGGTAAATAGCAGTCCTTTCGATGTGTAAATTTGGGCCAAATACTGCTTTTCCTGAGTTTGATAAATAACCATTTCAGGGTGGGAGGTCGGCTTAATCAGGCTCGGTAATGTCAACTCAGATACGGTAATAGCTGCCAATGACAAGTCATTGCCTTCCAAAAAGTCGACCCATGGTTTAAGCAACTGCTTACTCGCTACCACGGCCACAACTTTATCTTGTCCCGTTGGTTGCTCTGGAAATTCATAATAATCTGCAACAATATCGCTGGCAGATAACGAAACCAGATCATCTAAACTGTATTTCAGGCTCTCTGCAATTTCTTCTGCGTCGACCATAGGTCTATCAACCAGCACCGACTCATAACAATCGGTTCCTAGGACCAATGACACCGACGCATCTTTTAACGAGAGACGTTTGTATTTTTTAAGAATATGGGCGGCTTTTTCAATGAGATTGCCGGGCTGCGCGTCTTCTTGATCGTTCACAATGAGCTCACACTTTCCAGCGTAACTCTTTGCGACTAATAAGCGCACACTTTTTTGCGTAATTTGGAAGCAAACGTGATGAGCATTTTGTTTCTGTTGCTTAAATCCAAACACCCGGCAACACCTTTTTATTATTTTTAAAGCATCTTATCAGAATCTTTGCAAAGCACATTATAAAATGCGCTTTAAACACTCAAACATAACTAATGTCATAACCCGTATTTCTAGGGTTCTTTCACTATTAGCTTTGCACCTTCCAGTTAAGTGATTCACCCGACCAATACGGCACCATAGGTCCGTTTGCGGTATCCACCGTTGCAGGCACCTGCCAAGACTCTTTCACAAGAGTCAATTCGCTGGTATTTCTTGGCATACGGTAAAAATCTGCACCAAAGCCACTGGCGAAATCGGCTAGTTTATCCAGCGCACCGTGTGCATCGAAAAACTCAGCGTAGAGTTCGATGGCTGCAGGTGCCGAATAGCAGCCGGCACAACCACATGCTGTTTCTTTCTTGTCTTGTGTATGTGGTGCGGAGTCGGTTCCTAAAAAGAATTTAGGACTCCCCGATAAGGCAGCTCGTTGCAGCTCCATTTGGTGAGAACGGCGCTTTAAAATAGGCAGGCAGTAATTATGTGGACGAACACCGCCCACCAACAAGTCATTGCGGTTCATGAGCAAATGCTGCGGCGTCATCGTTGCAGCCACATACTCAGACGACTCTTCAACAAAGGCAACGGCGTCGGCTGTTGTTATGTGCTCGAGTACCAAGCGCAAAGTCGGGAATTTTTCCGTAATAGGGCGTAAATGACGGTCAATAAAGACTTTCTCACGATCGAAAATATCAACGTCGGCATCCGTTACTTCGCCGTGCACCAACAGCGGCACCTCGTGTTGCTGCATTGCTTCCAACACTGGTGCCAGCGCGTCAACCGACTTAACCCCGGCCGCCGAATTGGTTGTTGCCCCGGACGGGTACAGTTTAAAGCCAATGATATGCTCGTTGGCAGACGCTTCGGCAACCAGATCGGGTGTGGTTTCAGCGGTAAGGTAAAGTGCCATCATAGGCTGAAACGTTTGTCCTTCCGGCAGCTGCTTTAGTATGCGCTCACGATAAGCCATCGCTGCTTCAACGGTTGTTACCGGCGGCACCAAATTGGGCATAATAACCGCACGGTTAAACACCGCTGCAGAAGCCGGTACGGTGGTTGCTAACATCGCCTCGTCACGCAGGTGCAAGTGCCAGTCATCGGGAGTTGGAATTTTGAAAGTTTGCATAGTCATACGCCACTGAAAAATGATGCCCTATTGTAGCGTATTATTCAGTCGCTTGTTAGCGCAGCTGCATAGCCTCTTTCCAATGTTTTCGGCAACAAGACACATAACGATCGTTACCGCCTATGGCTATTTGTTGCCCCATACGTACTGCATTTCCTTGTTCGTCAACTCTTAGCGACATCGTAGCTTTGCGCCCACAATGGCAAATGGTTTTCATCTCCACCAGCTTGTCGGCAACAGCCAACAACACAGCACTGCCCGGAAATGCGCTGCCAAAGGCATCGGTACGGATGCCATAACACATAACGGGAATGTCGTCGGTATCAGTCAGAGTCGTCAATTGCCAAACTTGTTGCTCGGTTAAAAACTGGGCTTCGTCAATCAAGACGCAATCGATAGCTTTACGCTTATGCTCCTGCCGAACAATTTCGGTTAAATCGCACTTGTGGGTAAAAGACAGTGCTTTGCGATCGATGCCTAAGCGCGATGCAATTTTGCCATGCCCAGCGCGATCATCAACCGCCGGCGTCATTAGCAACACATGCTGCTCACGCTCTTCGTAATTATGCGCAACCTGCAGTAAGGATGTGCTTTTGCCCGCATTCATAGCGGAATAGGTGAAATAAAGTGAAGCCATTTCTGTTCTTGTTATTTTTAAAGCAGTAGCAATTGATGCAGAGATTACCACGATTTTATGCCAAAATGGGACAAAGCAACGCAATTCAGGAGTTCTTCCAATGCACTATTCCCCCGAATTTATTAAAGCGATTCCAAAGGCCGACTTACACTTGCATTTAGACGGTAGTTTACGCGCCAATAGCCTGATAGATATGGCCAAACGTGCTGACATTGAACTCCCCAGCTATACCGAAGAAGGTCTGTTCGAAAAAGTCTTTAAGTCGCACTACAACAATTTGGGCGAATACCTCAATGGCTTTCAGTACACCTGTGCCGTGCTGCGCGATCTTGAAAACCTGGAGCAAGCCTCTTACGAATTGGCGGTTGATAACCAGGAAGAAGGCGTTAATTACATAGAGGTTCGGTTTGCGCCGCAGCTGCTGATGGATCCGAGTAAGGGCGTTACCTTCGATACCATTATGCACGTAGTTAATGACGGCTTATCGCGGGCGAAGAAAGAGTACAACAATCGTTCGGACGTTAAAAACGGTGATAAGCCTCCGTTTGACTACGGCATTATTAACTGCGCCATGCGCATGTTCGGCAAAAAGGGATTTTCGCCCTATTACACACAAATATTTCAGTTGATGCGCGACTTTGAACCGATGCAAGTGATTAAAACGGCAGCAATGGATTTAGTGCGCGCCAGCGTTCGCATGCGCGACGAAGAAGGTATGCCGATAGTTGGACTGGACATTGCCGGTCAGGAAATTGGCTATCCGGCGGGCGAATTTAAAGAAGTGTACGAATACGCTCACGAAAACTTTCTACTGAAAACTGTGCACGCGGGTGAAGCTTACGGCGCCGAGAGTATTTTTGAAGCCTTAACCAAGTGTCATGCTGACCGATTAGGTCACGGGTATTCGTTGTTCTCGCCAGAAATGACGGAAGACCCATCCATTGAAGATCCAAAATCCTACGGTGAGAGTTTGGCATCTTATATTGCTGATCGACGCATTGCGGTTGAGGTTTGCCTGACCAGTAACCTGCAGACAAACCCAGCAATTGGCGATATCAAAAACCACAACTTCAAGCACATGCTGGATAATCGCTTAGCCACCATTATTTGTACCGACAACCGTTTGGTGTCACGCACAACAGTGACTAACGAGTACCAACTAGCACTGGACAACTTCGATATTTCGTTAAAACGCTTAAAGGATATTGTCGCTTACGGCTTTAAAAAGAACTTTTTCCCAGGCCGTTATGTTGAGAAGCGTAAATACGCCAAGCAGAACCTAGCGTATTTTGACAAGGTGGTCGAGCAGTTTGGTTTAAACGATTAACGAGTTACTGGTCGTTTGATGTTTTCAGTTTCACACCCTGGTGCTTATCAAGGCTTTTAAAGCCTTCGTTAAGCACCTTTTCTTCCACCTCTTTCGTGGGTATTTCGTTAATGCAAACCCACCTATTACGACCTTGTGACTTGCCATAATACATAGCTGTATCAGCCAATTGCACCAGGGTTCGCCAATGCGGTACCTGGTCAATATCGGTCAAGTACGGACAAATGACCCCACCGACCGTACAAGTAACAGGTAACTCTAAACCATTTGGCAGAATAAACAGCTTTTGCGTAACTGCCTTGTGAATGCGCTGAGCAATATTGTGAAAGTCATCCTCGTCATCGACTTTTGCAACCACAAGGAACTCTTCTCCACCCCAGCGTACAAGCATATCCTGCTCTCTTAGTGCGTGCGTGACGCGGCGGGCAAATTCTTTTAACACCTCATCGCCAATGTCATGACCATAAGAGTCATTCAGCTTTTTGAAGTAATCAATATCGAACAGATACACCGCAAGGCGCTTATTGTCTTCTTCGCGATTCGCTAAGTTAACAGCGTCTAGCTCGCGCTGTATACGGCCTTCGAAATAAAGCCGATTATGTAGTCCGGTAAGAGAGTCCCTCTGGCTGAGCGCTTTAAACCGTTTGGCCTGGCGCAGCTTCTGCCGTATCTGCAATAAACCGAAAACCACCACTAGTATAAAAATAGCGATAATGGCATACATAAGATTCGACTGGGTCTCACGTCGTTCGCGCTCTGCATCTTTTAAGAGCTCTTCTTTTTCCAATAGCTCCTTTTGTAGTTTCGACTCGAGCTGTAAACGGTTCAGCTCTGCACTCGACGCCATAGCGCTACTGCTTTGCTTTAACTGATTTTGCAGTGTGCTTTTGTACAATTCATAGAAGTACTCTTGTCCCTTGGCGCGCAAGTCTGCCTGTTCCAGTTCAGACATGCGCTTATAAACGTCGAGTTTTACCTCTAACTGAGTATCGGGGTGCAAGTTCAGACAAGCGGGTATATCGTCTTGATTATTCAACTGGAGGCTGACCAGCTGCTGATAGCAAGCAAGGTAACGCTCAACCACTGGATTCGGGTCTGCTAATTGAGACGACTGATCGAGGTAATTTTCTGCAAGCTCCAACTTTCCTAATTCAACGGCCGCCAACGCTGAAAAAACAAGAGTCGACTTAGCTTGTTCCGCTTGCTGCAGGTTTACTTTTCCAAACCAATCGAGAGCCGTTTCATAGTCTCGCTCATGTAATGTATTAGCAACGCCCAGGTTAAAGTGAGTTAAGTCAATGGCGTATTGTGCTTGCTCTGGCGAAAGCTGGTTGTCATCTCTTAATTCTTTCGTACGCTCTAAAACCTCTTTATGTAACTTCAGTCCTTTTTGTCGGTATTCTGCATCACCATACATAACGTAGAGCGTCGCCGTATTTTGCATCACCATGTTTAAAACAGGCCAGGTAACTCGTTGGTCTTCTCCCAACTCTAACGCCCGCTCAAAGGTTTGAAATGCTTGTCTAATATTCCCCTTACTTGATTGAAGCCAACCCAACTCAGAGAGAATTTCGACCGCAAATTGAACAGCGCCCTGTTCCATGGCGCTCTCATGTAAAGTTAAATAGGCCTCAGCCCTTTGCTCGTAATTCAAGTCATCCGCAGATACACACAAATGCCGATAGTAAAGATCGAAACTCTGAGGTGAGTGCGCCCCACAAATTGCATTGGTTAACTTAGACTCACCATTAAAATAATACTGATAGGCGAGTTCTCGTTGCAGTCGATATTCTTCTGCATCACTAATATCTTCATTAATTCGCTCGTTCAGCCAGTTGACCCTTTCTAGGTAACTCAGCGTGTCGAACTTTGGAGGAAATGGCGGCAGTTTTTCCAGCTCTTCTATAGAAATGGCATCATCTTCAGCAATGACGACAGTCGTCAATGCGAGTGATATAACTAAGGTAAGCAGAAGTTGTATTGTCAGTTTCATACTGACAAATTTAGAGGGAAAACAACGCGCTGACAAGGAAAGCATTGTAAAACTCTAACAAAAAAGGCTCCGCAGGGAGCCTCTCTTCATTAGGTGTCTACCTATTAATTTTTGTTTCCCGTTAGAAGGGAATGTCATCGTCAAAGTCGGTGTCCGGTGAGAACGGTGCCGGCTCAGCCGGTTTCTGTTGCGGCTGCTGACTCTGTTGAGACGGCTGTGGTGCCGGACGTTGTTGTTGCTGTTGGCCGCCATAGTTACCTTGTTGACCACCGCCATAACCCTGACCTTGAGGAGGTCCGCCCTGAGGGCCACCTTGAGGACCTCCGCGTGAGTCAAGCATCTGCATTTCGTTTATAACGATTTCAGTCGTGTAACGCTCTACATTGTCCTGTCCAGTCCACTTGCGTGTCTGCAAGCGCCCTTCAACATAAACTTTAGAACCTTTCTTAAGGTACTCACCAGCAATTTCTGCCAAACGGCGATACGCCACACAACGGTGCCATTCGGTTTGCTCGCGTGGCTCTCCGGTTTGCTTGTCTTTCCAGGTTTCACTGGTCGCAATCGATAAATTGGCTATCGCCGTGCTGTTCTGGGTATAACGCACTTCGGGATCTGCACCCAGATTACCAATCAAAATCACTTTATTCACACCGCGGCTGGCCATTTCACTCTCCTGTTCTTAATGCACTAAGCAGTTCATTCACTGCTTTTTCGTCGTACGCTTTTTTATCGACTTTTAAATAAGTTGCCTGATCGTCTTCGACCCAGCGTGCTTCTTTTACACCAGTAATGGTTAGTAACTGCTCACTTAAACGTATCGCTTTGTCTTTCGTCAAGTTTGGGGTTGCTACCGACAAGCTGGTGACGCTTTCCGGGTTCTTCATCAGGAAGCTGATAACAAACCAACATAGTAGCAAGATCAAACAGAATACCACAATGCCCGATGTCTGATAGTTTTGTAAGACCCAACCGCCTGCAACACCACCAACAAACGCCCCTAAAAACTGGCTGGTTGAATAAATGCCACTGGCGCTACCCTTGCTACCAGCGGGAGCTATGCGGGTTAACAAAGAAGGTAAGCTGGCTTCAATAAAATTAAAGCCTGTAAAAAATACGACTAGCGCTGCGACCAACCAAACGGCTGACTCGCCAGCATAAAAAACCGCAACCAATGAAATAATCAGTATAGCGATAGATGCTCGTAACCACTGTACTGAGCTATTATTTCGGGCGCTTCGAATAATCATAGGCACCATTAATACAACCGATGCAGCAAGCGTTGGTAAATAAAACCAAGCGTGTGTTTGACTCTCAAACCCTGCGCTTTGCAGTTGTGTGGGAATAGTCACAAACCAAGCTGTTAAAATAGCGTGCAGAACAAAAATACCCGTGTTCAGACACCAAAGCTGTTTATGCTTTAAGAGCTTTTTCAGCTCGGAAGCCACCGGCAGAGACTCCCGTCTCGCTGAGGTTGTTACCACTTTAGGCACACTCATAACCAGCACAACAATACCCAACACTCCGGTTGCAGCGGTAAACCAGAAAAGCCCTGACAAACCAATAACACCGCCGAGTAGCGGTCCGACAACCAACGAGACGGCAAACGCCAAACCAATACACATACCAATAATGGCCATGACTTTCGGTCGTTGTTCGTCACGCGATAAGTCTGCCGCTAATGCCAAAATAGCAGCGGCTATCGCACCAACACCCTGCAGCGCTCGACCGACACTCACCATTACCAGGCTATCGGCTAATGCTGCAACAATACTACCCAGCACGAACACCACTAAACCGCCAATAATAATGGGCTTTCGGCCGATACGGTCGGACGCCATACCTAATGGAATTTGCAGCAGCGCTTGGGTCAGACCATAAGCACCTAATGCAACACCAACCAACAATGGTGAATAATCCGGATAGGCTTGTGCGTAAACCGCCAATACCGGCATGATCAAAAACAGCCCTAACATCCGTATACCAAATACGGACGCCAGTGAGAATGCGGCTTTACGTTCGGTCTTATTTAACGAGTGTTGCGTCATGTTACTGCGTTTGCGCTAGTATCAGAATGAATCATGCTGATATTGTACCAGAAGGCATACACTGTGCGATAATAGCGTTTTGTCGTCGACTTCCTACAAGTTGAAGATTTGCTGAAAAACAGACGGGAATTATGGAAAACATTGAAGTACGCGGTGCGCGCACGCACAACCTGAAAAATTTCAATCTGACGATACCCCGTGACAAACTTATTGTCATCACCGGCTTATCCGGCTCTGGTAAGTCGTCGTTAGCTTTCGATACACTCTATGCAGAGGGTCAACGCCGTTACGTCGAGTCATTGTCGGCCTACGCGCGCCAGTTCTTATCGCTGATGGAAAAACCCGATGTAGACAGTATTGAAGGTCTGTCTCCTGCTATTTCCATCGAGCAAAAGTCGACGTCGCATAACCCACGTTCAACTGTGGGTACTATTACTGAAATTTATGACTATTTGCGCTTAATGTACGCACGCGTTGGTGAGCCACGTTGTCCAACACATGACGTGGCACTGGCTGCACAAACGGTCTCGCAAATGGTCGACAAAGTGCTTGATGCGCCAGAAGGCGAGAAGCGCATGTTATTAGCGCCCATTATTCAAAACCGCAAGGGCGAGCATTTAAAAGTCTTAGAAAACCTGGCGTTACAGGGCTTTATTCGCGCACGTATTGACGGTGAAATTTGCGACTTAAGTGATCCGCCGCCGTTAGAGCTGCAGAAAAAGCACACCATTGAAGTGGTTGTTGACCGTTTTAAAGTTCGCGAAGGTTTAGAGCAACGCTTAGCCGAGTCTTTTGAAACCGCTTTAGAGTTAAGTGGTGGTACGGCGCTGGTTGCCCCTATGGAAGGCGACGGAGATACCTTAGTGTTCTCGGCGAACTTCGCCTGTCCGCATTGCGGATACAGTATGCAGGAGTTGGAGCCTCGCCTGTTCTCATTCAATAACCCAGCGGGGGCTTGTACCACGTGCGACGGTTTAGGCGTTGAGCAGTTTTTTGACCCGAAAAAGGTCATTGTTAACGACGAGATTTCCTTAACCGGTGGTGCTATTCGTGGCTGGGACAAACGTAACTTTTATTACTACCAAATGCTGCAGTCACTGGCTAAGCATTATGGATTTAAGCTGTCTGAGCCCTTTAAAGACTTACCGGAAGATATTCGGAATATCATTCTGTTCGGCAGCGGAAAAGAAGAGATAAAATTTACTTATATGAATGACCGCGGCGATAAAGTCGTCCGCGAACATGCCTTCGAAGGCATTATTCCAAACATGCAGCGCCGCTATCGCGAAACTGAGTCTCAAGCAGTTCGTGAAGAGTTGTCGAAGTACGTTGCAACACAACCTTGTAAAAGTTGTCATGGCACACGCCTACGCACCGAGGCTCGCCACGTATTTATTAACAATGTGACTTTACCAGAAGTGGTCGAGCAGTCCATTGGGGACGCTATGACCTTCTTCCAGCAGTTAGACTTGGAAGGTCAACGCGCGCAGATCGCTGAGAAAATTCTTAAAGAAATTAACGACCGCCTGCGCTTTTTGGTGAACGTAGGCCTTAATTACCTGAGCTTGTCGCGCAGTGCAGAAACTTTGTCCGGAGGCGAAGCTCAGCGTATTCGTCTGGCCAGCCAAATTGGTGCCGGCTTAGTCGGTGTTATGTATGTTCTTGATGAGCCCAGTATTGGTTTGCATCAGCGCGACAATGAGCGCTTGTTAAACACCCTGACGCACCTGCGGGACTTAGGTAACACGGTTATTGTCGTAGAACACGATGAAGATGCAATTCGTCAATCTGATCATGTCATTGATATAGGTCCAGGCGCCGGTGTTCATGGTGGTGAGATTATCGCTCAAGGTACTGTTGATGATATCCTTTCTAGTAAGGATTCACTAACAGGCGATTACCTATCAGGCCGGAAGGTTATAGATGTGCCTTCTGAACGTCATAAACCAGACAAACGCCAGCTCGTTATAAAGGGTGCCAGTGGTAATAACCTCAAAGATGTCACCATGAAGCTGCCGCTGGGCATCATGACCTGCGTTACTGGGGTATCCGGCTCGGGTAAGTCGACTCTGGTTAATGACACGCTGTTTAAAATAGCCCACAGAGAGCTTAACGGCGCAACAGCCGATGTTCCATCACCTTATGAAAGTGTCGATGGCTTCCAGTATTTAGATAAGGTTGTCGATATCGACCAAAGCCCGATTGGTCGGACGCCACGCTCTAACCCGGCGACTTATACCGGCATATTCACGCCCATTCGCGAGCTTTTCGCTGGTGTTCCTGAAGCGCGGGCTCGTGGCTACAAACCAGGCCGTTTTAGCTTTAACGTCCGCGGTGGTCGTTGTGAGGCATGCCAAGGCGATGGCGTCATTAAAGTTGAAATGCACTTCTTGCCGGATGTCTACGTACCTTGCGATATTTGTAAAGGTAAACGCTACAACCGCGAAACGCTGGAAATTCAGTACAAAGGCAAAAACATTCATGAAGTGCTGGAAATGACCATAGAAGACGCGCGTGAGTTCTTCGACCCAATTCCGGCAATAGCACGTAAACTACAAACCCTCATGGATGTTGGTTTGTCTTACGTACGCTTAGGCCAGTCGGCAACGACGCTCTCCGGCGGTGAGGCGCAACGCGTCAAACTGTCGCGTGAGCTATCCAAACGAGACACCGGTAAAACATTGTATATTCTGGATGAGCCAACCACGGGCCTGCATTTCCACGATATTAAACAGTTATTAGCCGTGATTCATCGCTTACGAGACCATGGTAATACGGTCGTTGTCATAGAGCACAACTTAGATGTCATTAAGACCGCCGACTGGATTATTGACCTTGGTCCTGAAGGCGGTTCAGGGGGCGGAGAGATACTCTGCGAAGGCACACCTGAAGCTATTTGTGAGAATAAACAGTCGCATACGGCACGTTTTTTAAAGCCGATGCTAAAATAAAAGGAAGCAGTATGTTAACGGAAGACTTTAAAGTTCGATTTTATGAAACCGACGCGCTAGGCCACGTGAATAACACGGTGATACCCGGGTGGATTGAAACCGGCCGGCTACCGATATTCGAGTTTTTCGGTGAAATGTCGCCAGAAACTCAAAGCTTAATTGTAGCGCGACTGGAAGTAGACTATTTGTTCCCAATTTACTTTGGCAGCCCGGTTACAGTAAACACTTACGTCACCAGAATGGGCGGCAGCTCATTTGATATTACGACCGAGGTTTGGCAAAAAGACAAGCTCTGCGCTAAGGGTAAGTCTGTGTTGGTTTATTTCGATTATCAGAAGGAGTGTTCAGTGAAGCTACCTCAGGATATAAGGGACAGACTGGCAACAATAACGCATCCGGAGCCCCCTCATGACGCGTGATATTATCAGCGGCGGGCAGCAAATACATGCGCCTGACGATTTAACTCGCCTGCTGCGAGACATTCATGAGCAGGCAATGACTATAAAAACCGGCAAGGTGGCGGATTACATACCCGCCCTTGCCGCGGTTGACCCTGAGCAGTGCGCTTTAACCGTCGCAACCTTAGATGGTGAGACATTTACCTTTGGTGACACTCAGACACAGTTTTCTATTCAATCCATTTCAAAAATCTTCGGGCTTATTCTGGCTATGGAAAGGCTTGGCGATGAGTTATGGGAACGAGTCAAGATGGAACCATCAGGTCAGGCATTTAATTCGATTGTTCAGCTTGAGTGGGAAAAAGGCATACCTCGTAACCCAATGATTAATGCCGGTGCTATTTTGGTCAGCGATGTCCTTGTTAGCCATTACTCGGCCAGTAAAAATGCGGTTCTAAGCTTGGTACGCAGTCTTTGTGGTAACGAAGAAGTCTATGCTGACCATGAAGTACATGAATCAGAGAAAGACCACGGGCACCGGAATGCCGCTTTAGCCCATCTGATGAAAAGCTTTGGCAATATCGACTCAGATGTCGAAGAGCTGCTCGATCACTATTTCTGGCAATGTGCGCTGTCGATGTCGTGTGAAAATTTGGCACGATCATTTACTTTTTTAGCAAATGACGGCGTTTGCCCGTTTTCTAAAAAAGAAATTATGTCCAAGCGTGATTCTCAACGAATTAATGCCTTACTTTCCACCAGCGGTATGTATGATCAAAGTGGTGAGTTTGCATTTACTGTTGGCGTGCCAGCGAAAAGTGGTGTTGGCGGTGGTATAGTCGCTATTGTGCCTGACTTTGGGGTTATTTCAGCCTGGAGTCCGCGCTTAAACGAGTTTGGCAACAGCGCTCGCGGTATGTTTATGGTGCGAGAAGTTGCGAATAAACTGGGTTTAAGCGTTTATTAAGCTTTAGCGAATTGTGGACGGTCGATATAATTGAAAGCGTTCCATATTGAAACGTCGAAAAAGCCGGTCAATTTCCCCTTTTCTGCCTAACTCACTTAAAAGCCTCTGTAAGGTTGAGGCTTCAATTTTCCCGGTGTTACCGACCAATAAATGCAGTTCATACGTGAAGTCTGATTTTTCCGAAAGTAATAAGTTATCAATATTGATTTGACGTGAACCTTCCAAAGCAGCAAGCAACTCATCATTGACCGTTGTTAAGTCAACCCGTCCACCTAGAACCATTCGAATATTTGTTATTCTTGAGTCCGCTAGATAAACAGTATAATCATCTTTTAGCTCATTAGAGGCTTTGAGTTCTCCGGCTATAAGATAGTGATAACCTTTTACCCCGGCAAGGCTTTTACCCTTAAAGTTATTAAAAAATTCTTGTGAACGCCCCTCTTTTTGCGCTGTAACTAGCCGCTCTTTCCCTCTCACTAAAGGGAAAGTTGCGTCAACTTCTATTTCTCGGCCTTGCCAGCCCCAACTCGGTGACTCGAAAAACATAACATCGCAACAACCGCCCTTACTTAGCGCTTCATAACGCGCAGAAGGTGGTATCACTTCAATCACAAATTCGTAATTGCTCTGGTGATTGTTAAGGCGGTTAATTAGCTCGCGGGTTAAGTCGGTTTCCAGAACATCAGAAAAATAAGGCGGGTAGTCGTAAGCGGCAACATAGACCTTTGTCTGTGCTGCTATAGGAAAACTACAGAGTAATGCTGCGAAAAGCAGTAAAAAACGACTCAAAAGCCCTACACTTAGTTGTTATTGATGAAAATCACGACATTTCATCTTTCACTTTTGCGGTTTAAATGTCAAGAACTGTAAAGGGGTAGATAGACAAGCTGCGAACATAAAAAAGCCCGGCGCGAAGCCGGGCTCTCTCTATACGATACTTAAACCGTATTAGTCGATGATCTTAGATACAACACCTGCACCTACAGTACGACCACCTTCACGGATTGCGAAACGCAGACCTTCGTCCATTGCGATTGGAGCAATCAGCTCTACAACGAACTTAAGGTTGTCGCCTGGCATAACCATTTCTACGCCTTCCGGCAATTCTACTGCACCCGTTACGTCAGTCGTACGGAAGTAGAACTGTGGACGATAGCCTTTGAAGAATGGCGTGTGACGGCCACCTTCGTCTTTGCTCAGTACGTAAACTTCCGCTTCAAACTTAGTGTGCGGAGTAATTGTACCTGGCTTAGCCAATACCTGACCACGCTCAACTTCGTCACGCTTAGTACCACGCAACAAGGCGCCGATGTTCTCACCTGCACGACCTTCGTCAAGCAGCTTACGGAACATTTCAACACCAGTGACAGTCGTCTTAGTGGTGTCTTTCATACCAACGATTTCACACTCATCACCAGTGTTGATGATACCGCGCTCTACACGACCGGTAACAACGGTACCACGACCTGAAATCGAGAATACGTCTTCGATTGGCATGATGAATGGCTTATCGATGTCACGCTCTGGCTCTGGGATGTAGTTATCAAGCGCATCTGCTAGCTCAACAATTTTCTTCGCCCACTCTTCGTCGCCTTCCAGCGCTTTCAGTGCTGAGCCCTGGATAACTGGCAGGTCGTCGCCCGGGAAGTCATACTCTGACAACAACTCACGAACTTCCATTTCTACCAGCTCTAACAGCTCTTCATCGTCTACCATGTCACATTTGTTCATGAAGACAACGATGTAAGGTACGCCAACCTGACGTGAAAGCAGGATGTGCTCACGCGTTTGTGGCATTGGGCCGTCAGTTGCCGCTACTACCAGGATTGCGCCGTCCATCTGTGCAGCACCGGTGATCATGTTTTTAACATAGTCAGCGTGCCCTGGGCAGTCTACGTGCGCGTAGTGGCGAGTTGGCGTGTCATACTCAACGTGAGAAGTTGAGATAGTGATACCACGCTCTTTCTCTTCTGGCGCGTTATCGATGGCTGCGAAGTCTTTCGCCGCACCACCATAAACTTTTGCCAAAACAGTTGTGATAGCAGCAGTTAGTGTAGTTTTACCGTGGTCAACGTGACCAATGGTGCCGACGTTTACGTGCGGCTTCGAACGTTCAAATTTTTCTTTAGACATGATATATCCTCAAATTTAAGTTGAAAGTCCGGTCCTGTGTAAGACCGGACCAGACCTTACTTAACCTTTAGCGTTACGCTCAGCCATCACTTTTTCAGCGATGTTGTTTGGTGCTTCACCATACTTCAGGAATTCCATCGAGTAAGATGCACGACCCTGAGTTTGTGAACGCAAGTCAGTTGCGTAACCAAACATCTCAGACAGTGGAACTTGAGCGTTAACCGCTTTCAAGCCACCAGGCGCTTCTTCCATACCTTCGATGAGACCACGACGACGGTTCAAGTCGCCAACAACATCACCCATCGACTCTTCTGGAGTAATAACTTCGACTTTCATCATTGGTTCAAGCAAAACTGGGTCAGCTTGCATTGCACCTTTTTTGAAAGCCATGCTACCAGCGATCTTAAACGCCATTTCTGACGAGTCAACGTCGTGGTAAGAGCCATCATATAGGGTTGCTTTAACACCCAATACTGGGTAGCCAGCTAATACGCCTTGCTCCATTTGCTCTTTAATACCACGATCAACTGCTGGGATGTACTCTTTTGGTACCACACCACCAACAATTTCGTTAACGAATTCGTAAGTAATGTCTTCGCCTTCATCGTCTTCTTCGATGGTCATTGGCTCAAGTTTCAGCCATACGTGACCGAACTGACCACGACCACCTGATTGACGTACGAATTTACCTTCGACTTCAACCGGCTTACGAATGGCTTCACGATATGCAACCTGAGGTTGACCAACGTTACATTCAACTTTGAACTCACGCTTCATACGGTCAACGATGATGTCCAGGTGAAGCTCGCCCATACCAGAGATAATGGTTTGGCCAGATTCTTCGTCCGTTTTAACACGGAACGATGGATCTTCTGCTGCCAATTTACCTAAAGCGATACCCATTTTCTCTTGGTCAGCTTTAGTTTTCGGCTCTACCGCAACAGAGATTACCGGCTCTGGGAATTCCATACGCTCAAGAATGATCTTGTTGTTTGGATCACACAAAGTGTCACCAGTAGTTACGTCTTTCAGACCAATTAGTGCCGCGATGTCACCAGCGCGAACTTCTTTGATCTCTTCACGGCTGTTAGAGTGCATCTGTACCATACGGCCAACACGTTCTTTCTTATTCTTAACAGGGTTAACGACACCGTCACCTTGATTAAGAACACCAGAGTAAACGCGTACGAAGGTCAAAGTACCAACGAATGGGTCTGTTGCAATTTTGAATGCCAATGCTGAGAAAGGCTCATCATCAGATGATTTACGCACACCTTCTGATTCATCATCCAAAATACCAGTGATTGGCTTAACTTCTGTAGGAGACGGTAAATATTCAATAACCGCATCCAGTACTGCTTGAACACCTTTGTTTTTGAACGCTGAGCCAGCAGCTACCAAGCAGATTTCGTTCGCCAATGTACGGGCGCGAAGACCTTCTTTAATTTCAGCTTCTGTTAACTCACCTTCTTCAAGGTATTTATTCATCAGGTCTTCGTTAGCTTCAGCCGCAGCTTCAACCAACTCAGCGTGATACTCTTCACACTGGTCAACCATATCAGCAGGGATGTCTTCATAAGTGAAAGACGTACCCATGTCTTCGTCATTCCAGTTGACGAATTTCATTTTGATCAAGTCAACAACACCACGGAAGTTATCTTCCGAACCTACTGGCAGTTGCATTGGTACAGCAACTGCGTTCAAGCGTGTTTTCATCTGATCAACAACTGACAAGAAGTCCGCACCTGCGCGGTCCATCTTGTTGACAAATACCATACGTGGTACTTCATATTTATTCGCCTGACGCCAAACAGTTTCTGTTTGAGGCTGAACACCTGAAGACGCACACAAAACAACGACAGCACCGTCAAGAACACGCAGAGAACGTTCAACTTCAATGGTGAAGTCAACGTGTCCAGGAGTATCGATGATGTTTACACGATGCTCAGGGAACTGCTTATCCATACCCTGCCAGAAACAGGTCGTTGCTGCTGAGGTGATAGTAATACCACGCTCTTGTTCTTGCTCCATCCAGTCCATGGTGGCTGCACCATCGTGCACCTCACCAAGTTTATGAGACAGGCCAGTGTAGAACAACACACGTTCTGTCGTGGTTGTCTTACCAGCGTCTACGTGAGCACAGATACCGATATTACGATAGCGCTCAATGGAAGTTTTACGAGCCACAATAAACTCCTTTCTAGGTTAACTGTGAATTTACCAGCGATAGTGAGCAAACGCTTTGTTTGCTTCAGCCATGCGGTGAACGTCTTCACGTTTCTTCACAGCTGACCCTTTGTTTTCTGATGCATCTAGCATTTCAGCTGCCAGACGCTGCGACATTGATTTTTCACCACGGGTGCGCGCTGCATCAACTAACCAGCGCATAGCCAGTGCGTTACGACGTACCGGACGAACTTCAACTGGAACTTGGTAGGTAGAACCACCAACGCGACGAGATTTAACCTCGACGGTAGGACGCACGTTTTCTAGTGCATCATCAAAAACGTCCAGATGACCTTTTCCTGACTTCTCTGCCAGGATGTCCAGTGCACCGTAGATAATCTTTTCAGCGACTGCTTTTTTGCCGTCAACCATGACGACATTGATAAACTTAGCCAACAACTCTGATCCGAACTTAGGATCCGGCAGGATTTTACGTTGACCTATGACGCGTCTTCTTGGCATCTCAATATTCTCCGATTAATTCAGGGTATTACCCAAAACTTATGAATTACAGTTTGGCCTTACTAACGGAGAACCGTTAAGACTTAGGCCGCTTCGCGCCGTACTTAGAACGGCCTTGTTTACGATCGTTAACACCTGAACAGTCAAGTGCACCACGAACGGTGTGGTAACGAACACCTGGCAAGTCTTTTACACGACCGCCACGAATCAGTACGACTGAGTGTTCTTGTAAATTATGTCCCTCACCGCCGATGTACGAAGATACTTCGTAACCGTTGGTTAAACGAACACGGCAAACTTTACGCATTGCAGAGTTCGGTTTCTTAGGGGTTGTGGTGTAAACACGGGTACATACTCCGCGTTTTTGAGGGCACGCTTCAAGAGCCGGAACGTTGCTTTTCACAACGGGCTTTTGACGGCCTTTACGCACCAGCTGATTAACTGTTGCCATTCATTACTCCTAGTTTAGTTGATGTCGCTTTTTAGCGCGCACAATGTGCGTGAAAAATCGCTTTTTTCCGACCATACAAAGTCGGATCCCGAAAATCGGGAGCCGAAATTCTAATGGTCATATTTTCACCTGTCAAGGTTATAAAAAAGAAGCCAGCACTATTATTAGTACTGGCTTCTGTACAAATAGGCTAAAAGCGTATTTGTTTATTCAGCAGAATCGTCTTTTGGTGACTCGTTTCCTGCATTAAGAGCGTCCGCTAATTGTTGCTCAGCTTGCTCTGCAGTCATTGATGGTTCTTCATCAACTTGTAACTCGTCGAGGCGACGCTGCATACGTTCTTTGTGATAAGAGTAACCGGTACCTGCCGGAATTAATCGACCCACAATAACGTTTTCTTTCAGGCCGCGTAAGCTGTCTTTACGTCCGCCTACCGCTGCTTCGGTCAGGACACGAGTTGTTTCCTGGAACGACGCCGCAGAAATGAACGATTCTGTCGACAGTGACGCTTTAGTGATACCCAGTAGCTGACGCTCGAAAGATGCTGGCGTTTTGCCTTCGGCTTCTGCTTTGGCATTCGCTGCAAGCACTTCCGCCATTTCAACCATTTCGCCTTCCAGCAGGTTGGTATCATTCGCGCGAAGAATTAACGCTTTACGCAACATCTGACGAACAATCGTTTCGATGTGCTTATCGTTAATCTTAACACCCTGTAGTCGGTAAACTTCCTGAACTTCGTTCACGATGTAGTTTGCTACAGCGCTTACGCCACGCAGACGCAGGATATCGTGTGGTGCTTCCGGACCATCGGCGATAACCTCACCTTTCTCAACCTGTTCACCTTCGAACACGTTAAGCTGACGCCACTTCGGAATCATTTCTTCGTGCTGCTCAGCACCATCGTTTGGTGTGATGATTAAGCGACGCTTACCTTTGGTTTCCTTACCAAATGACACCGTACCTGTCTTCTCTGCCAGAATTGCAGGCTCTTTCGGACGACGCGCTTCGAATAAGTCAGCAACACGCGGAAGACCACCGGTAATATCACGAGTCTTCGAACCTTCTTGCGGAATACGCGCCAAGGTATCACCGACTTTAACTTCGGCGTTATCTTCCAAGTTGATAATAGCGTTACCTGGCAAGAAGTATTGCGCAGGAATATCGGTACCGGCGATGTTCACGTCGTTACCTTTACCGTCAACCAATTTAACCATTGGGCGCATGTCTTTACCGGCACTGGTACGTTGACCAGTTTCCAGTACTACAATGCTTGAAAGACCTGTCAGCTCGTCGGTTTGACGCGTCATAGTAACGCCGTCAATTAAGTCGACAAACTTGATACGACCTTCCACCTCGGTAATGATTGGGTGAGTATGCGGGTCCCAGTTAGCGACAGTCTCGCCGCCTTCAACTGCATCACCTTCACCTTTTTTCAAGACCGCACCGTAAGGTACCTTATAACGCTCGCGCTCACGACCGTATTCATCGATAAGCGTCAACTCAGTCGAGCGAGAAGTAATTACATGCTCTTTATCGCTGTTTACAACCCACTTCGCGTTGTGCAGCTTGATAGTACCTGAGTTCTTAACCTGTACGCTGTTCTCTGCCGTTGCACGCGATGCCGCACCACCAATGTGGAAGGTACGCATGGTCAGCTGTGTTCCCGGCTCACCAATTGACTGTGCTGCGATAACACCAACCGCTTCACCTTGGTTAACCATGTGGCCACGGGCCAAGTCGCGACCGTAACAGTGCGCACAAACACCAAAGTCTGTGTCACAGGTAATAACCGAGCGAACTTTAACTTCATCGATAGAGTTTTCTTCGAGAATGTCACAGTTCTTTTCGTCAAGCAGCGTATTGCGAGGTAACAGAACGTCTTCGCTACCCGGCTTCAGAACGTCATCACAAAGAACACGACCTAGCACGCGCTCACGCAATGGCTCTACAACGTCACCACCTTCAATTAATGGCTTCATTGTCAGACCGTCGTGTGTACCACAGTCTTCTTCCATGATAACCACGTCTTGAGAGACGTCGACCAAACGGCGAGTCAGATAACCTGAGTTCGCTGTTTTCAGTGCCGTATCCGCAAGACCTTTACGAGCACCGTGAGTCGAGATAAAGTACTGAAGTACGTTCAAACCTTCACGGAAGTTCGCAACGATAGGCGTTTCGATGATTGAGCCATCTGGCTTCGCCATCAGACCACGCATACCAGCCAACTGACGAATCTGCGCAGGGCTACCACGAGCGCCTGAGTCCGCCATCATGAAGATAGAGTTAAAGGATGCTTGCTCTTCGTCTTTACCGTCTTTATTGGTAACAATTTCTTTAGACAAGTTATCCATCATCGCTTTCGAGACTTTCTCGTTCGCGGTTGACCAGATATCGATAACTTTGTTGTATTTCTCACCAGCGGTTACCAAACCAGACTCAAATTGCTCCTGAATTTCAGCAACTTCTTCTTCCGCCGCTGCGACGATTTCTTTCTTCGCTTCAGGAATAACCATGTCGTTGATACCAACCGACGCACCTGAAACCATCGCGTAATGGAAACCGGTGTACATGATTTGGTCAGCAAAAATAACCGTGTCTTTCAAACCTAGATTACGGTAAGCCTGGTTGAGCATACGAGCGATAGGCTTTTTGCCCATAGCCTGATCGATAAGCTCAAACGGCAAGCCTTCTGGCATAATTAATGACAATAATGCACGGCCTACGGTTGTATCACGTACCGCAGTTTTAGTCGTACGGTTACCGTCTTCGTCAGCGGTTGTGTCCGTAATACGCACTTTAACGCGTGAATGCAGTTCTACATCACCATTACGGTAAGCTTTTTCTGCTTCAGACGGGCTTTTGAAAATCATGCCTTCGCCTTTACCGTTAATTTTCTCTTTGGTCATGTAGTAAAGACCCAATACAACGTCCTGTGAAGGTACGATGATTGGATCACCACTTGCTGGTGACAGTACGTTGTTGGTTGACATCATCAACGCACGAGCTTCTAACTGAGCTTCCAAAGTCAGCGGCAAGTGAACAGCCATTTGGTCACCATCAAAGTCGGCGTTATAAGCCGCACAGACCAATGGGTGCAACTGAATGGCTTTACCTTCAATCAGTACTGGTTCAAACGCCTGGATACCCAAACGGTGAAGTGTCGGTGCACGGTTAAGCAGTACTGGGTGTTCTTTGATGACTTCATCAAGTACATCCCAAACTTCTGCAGTTTCGCGCTCAACCATTTTCTTAGCTGCTTTAATGGTTGTTGCTAAACCACGACGCTCCAACTTGCCGTAAATAAACGGCTTGAACAGTTCCAGAGCCATCTTCTTCGGAAGACCACACTGGTGCAAGCGTAACTTAGGACCAACGGTGATAACCGAACGGCCTGAGTAGTCAACACGTTTACCCAACAAGTTCTGACGGAAACGACCCTGTTTACCTTTGATCATATCTGCCAAAGATTTCAGAGGACGCTTGTTAGAACCTGTAATAGCACGACCACGACGACCATTATCTAATAAGGCATCAACCGCTTCCTGAAGCATACGCTTCTCGTTGCGCACAATAATATCCGGAGCCGCCAAATCTAACAGGCGCTTCAGACGGTTATTACGGTTAATAACGCGGCGATACAGGTCGTTCAAGTCTGATGTTGCGAATCGGCCACCATCCAGCGGTACCAACGGACGTAAGTCTGGTGGTAGTACTGGTAATACTTTCAGAATCATCCACTCTGGTTTATTGCCAGACATCTGGAAAGCTTCTAACAACTTCAGGCGCTTGCTGATTTTCTTACGTTTTGTTTCAGAGTTGGTTTCAGGTAACTCTTCGCGCAACGTTTGGATTTCAGCGTCAATGTCGACAGCACGCAATAAATCAAGCACCGCTTCGGCACCCATTTTCGCGTCGAACTCATCGCCATGTTCTTCTAAAGCGTCTAAATATTCTTCTTCTGTCAGAATCTGACCTTGTTCTAAAGACGTTAAGCCGCCTTCAGTAACTACGTAAGATTCAAAATACAATACACGCTCAATATCACGCAGAGTCATGTCGAGCATAAGACCGATACGTGATGGCAGTGATTTTAAGAACCAGATATGCGCAACAGGGCTCGCCAGTTCAATGTGACCCATACGCTCACGGCGCACTTTGGTTAAGGTGACTTCGACGCCACACTTCTCACAAATAACACCGCGGTGCTTCAAACGTTTGTACTTACCGCACAAACATTCATAGTCTTTTACCGGACCAAAGATACGCGCACAGAACAAACCGTCACGCTCTGGTTTGAACGTACGATAGTTAATAGTTTCCGGCTTTTTGACTTCACCATATGACCAACTGCGGATCATATCTGGCGAAGACAAAGCAATACGAATTCCGTCAAATTCGTCTGCTTGATTCGTCGGCTTTAAAAGCTTCAACAAGTCTTTCACGATTTATCTCCTGTCGGAGTTCAACCTATGGGGAGTGAACATCACTCCCCCAGTAATTCCAGCAACAGACGCTTAGTTCTGTTCCAGCTCGATATTGATGCCCAGAGAGCGAATTTCTTTCAACAATACGTTGAACGACTCTGGCATACCCGCTTCCATTTGCAGGTTATTGTCGACGATGTTTTTGTACATCTTCGTACGACCGTTTACGTCGTCCGACTTAACCGTCAACATTTCTTGCAAGGTGTATGCAGCACCGTATGCTTCTAATGCCCAGACTTCCATCTCACCGAAGCGCTGACCACCAAACTGTGCTTTACCACCCAATGGCTGCTGAGTTACCAAGCTGTAAGAGCCGGTAGAACGAGCGTGCATCTTGTCGTCGACCAAGTGGTTTAGTTTCAGCATGTACATGTAACCAACAGTCACATCACGCTCAAACTTATCACCTGTGCGGCCGTCAAACAGTGGTATCTGACCTGACTCAGGTAAATCTGCCAGCTTAAGAAGCTCTTTAATTTCTTCTTCAACCGCACCATCAAATACCGGTGTTGCGGTTGGCAGACCTGCTTTCAGGTTACCTGCTAAGCGCATCACTTCGTCATCAGAAAACTCACTGATATCGACTTTCTGGCGGCACTCACCCAGGTCATAAACTTGCTGTAAGAAGTCGCGCAGCTCTTTCATTGCTCGCTGCTGCTTCAGCATCTTGTCTATTTTGCTACCAATTCCGCGAGCAGCCATACCCAAGTGTGTTTCCAACACCTGACCGATGTTCATCCGCGACGGTACACCCAATGGGTTCAATACGATATCTACCGGGTTACCTTCATCATCGTGAGGCATGTCCTCAACTGGGATGATAGTAGAGATAACACCTTTGTTACCGTGACGACCAGCCAACTTGTCACCAGGCTGAATGCTACGTTTAACCGCTAAGTAGACTTTTACGATTTTCAATACGCCAGGCGCTAAATCATCACCTTGAGTGATTTTACGGCGCTTGTTTTCGTACTTCGTATCGAAATCGTCACTAATTTGCTGGTACTGCTCGGCAATTTGTTCTAATTGCGCTTGAGCGTCTTCAGAACCTAAGTCCTGAGTTAACCAGTTTTTACGGTCCATGCTAGCTAATTTAGCTTCATCGAAGCCATTAGCTAATAGCAAGTTGCGCGCACGGTTGTAGATACCTTCTTCAAGAATCTTAAATTCTTCTGTCAGGTCTTTCTTAACCTTCGCCAGTTGCATCTCTTCGATAGCAACTGCGCGTTTATCTTTTTCAACGCCATCACGAGTAAAGACTTGCACGTCGATAACAGTACCGTTAACACCATTAGGAACGCGCAGCGAGCTGTCTTTAACGTCTGACGCTTTTTCACCGAAGATAGCTCTCAAAAGCTTCTCTTCTGGCGTTAACTGTGTTTCGCCTTTAGGTGTCACTTTACCGACCAGTATGTCGCCGCCATTAACTTCAGCACCAACATAAACAACACCGGCTTCATCAAGTTTGCCCAGCGCTGACTCACCAACATTCGGAATATCTGAAGTAATTTCTTCAGCGCCCAATTTGGTGTCACGAGCAACACAGTTCAGTTCTTGAATGTGAATAGTGGTTAAACGGTCTTCTTGCGCAACACGCTCGGAGATAAGGATTGAATCCTCAAAGTTATAACCATTCCAAGGCATGAACGCGACACGTAGGTTTTGGCCAAGAGCCAATTCACCTAAGTCTGTCGACGGGCCATCTGCCAATACATCGCCACGCGTTACCGGCTCACCAGGATTAACCGTTGGTTTCTGGTTAATACAGGTGTTTTGGTTAGAGCGTGTGTACTTAGTTAAGTTGTAAATGTCGATACCAGCTTCGCCCGGCACCATTTCTTCTTCATTTACTTTAACTACGATGCGACTCGCATCGACGTAATCAACAACACCACCACGTTTAGCAACAACGGTAACACCCGAGTCGACTGCGATAGTGCGCTCAATACCAGTACCAACTAACGGCTTATCTGCACGTAGTGTTGGTACCGCCTGACGTTGCATGTTTGACCCCATCAAAGCACGGTTAGCATCGTCGTGCTCAAGGAATGGAATCATGCTTGCTGCAATTGACACGATTTGCTGAGGAGCAACGTCCATGTACTGAACTTGCTCTTTACTCATCAGTGTAAATTCGTTTTTATGTCGGCAAGGCACTAAGTCTTCGGTCAACTCACCTTTGTCGTTCAGCGCTACGTTCGCCTGAGCGATAACATAGTTGCCTTCTTCAATGGCTGACAAGTAGTCAACATCGTCAGTAACAACACCATTTTCAATACGACGGTAAGGCGTCTCAAGGAAGCCGTACTCGTTCGTTCTTGAGAAGCTCGACAGCGAGTTAATAAGACCGATGTTCGGACCTTCCGGCGTCTCGATTGGACACAAGCGACCATAGTGGGTCGGGTGTACGTCTCGAACTTCGAAACCTGCACGTTCACGCGTCAAACCACCCGGACCTAATGCAGAAATACGACGCTTGTGCGTGACTTCTGACAGCGGGTTGTTTTGGTCCATGAACTGAGACAATTGGCTTGAGCCAAAGAACTCTTTCACGGCAGCGCTGATTGGCTTCGCGTTAATCAGGTCTTGTGGCATGGTGTTGTCTAAATCGCCAAGAGATAAACGCTCTTTAACGGCACGCTCAACACGTACAAGACCTACACGGAATTGGTTTTCCGCCATTTCACCAACCGAACGAATACGGCGGTTACCCAAGTGATCGATATCATCCACTTCATCAAGACCGTTACGAATCTCGATAAGCTTCTTCATGACATCGATAATGTCTTCTTTCGACAACGTGTTATCACCACTTAAGTCATCACGACCTAAACGGCGGTTAAACTTCATGCGACCAACGGTCGATAAGTCGTAACGCTCTTCGCTGAAGAATAAGTTATCGAATAATGCTTCTGCTGCTTCGCGAGTCGGTGGTTCGCCTGGGCGCATCATACGATAGATTTCAACCAACGCTTCCAAACGGTTTGTGGTTGAATCTACGCGCAGCGTTTCGCTCATGTAAGGACCGTGGTCCAAATCATTCACAAACAGCGTTTCAATTTTCTTAATACCGGCTTCGCTCAATGCCGCAATTAACTCAAGCGTTAATACGTCATTTGCGTGGCCAATAACTTCGCCTGTTTTCTTATCGGCGTAGTCTTTTGCTAATACTTTTCCGACCATGTATTCAGTCGGCACGTCCATTTCTTTAATGTCCAGTTTCTCTAACTGACGAATATGGCGTGCGGTAATACGACGGCCTTTTTCAACCAATACTTCACCATCAGCACCTTTGATGTCGAACTTCGCAGTTTCGCCGCGAAGACGTTCAGGCACCAACTCCATCTTGACTTTGGTTTTCAAGATTTCGAAGTAGGTTGTTTCGAAGAACATATCGAGCATTTCTTCGGTGCTGTAGTCTAGTGCACGAAGAATAATAGACGCCGGTAATTTACGGCGACGGTCGATACGAACGAACACGTTGTCTTTAGGATCAAACTCAAAGTCTAACCACGAGCCACGGTATGGGATAACTCGTGCGTTATACAGAACTTTACCTGACGAATGTGATTTACCTTTGTCATGGTCAAAGAAGACACCCGGAGAGCGGTGGAGCTGAGAAACGATAACTCGCTCTGTGCCATTGATAACGAAGGTTCCGTTTTCTGTCATTAACGGAATTTCGCCCATGTACACTTCTTGCTCTTTAATGTCTTTAACCGTGCCGGCTGCTGCTTCTTTATCAAACAGGACCAGACGCAGTTTCACACGCAGAGGTGCTGAGTAGGTAATACCACGAATTTGACATTCTTCAACGTCAAACGCCGGCTCACCCATGTGATAACTGACGTACTGCAGTTCCGCATTACCTGAGTAGCTGGCAATAGGAAAAACCGAACGAAAAGCCGCTTCCAAGCCGTTATTGGCATCTGGATCGACTTCAATAAATTTCTTAAATGAATCAAGCTGCATAGACAGCAAATAAGGCACTTCTAAGACCTGCGGTCGTTTACCAAAGTCCTTACGAATACGTTTTTTCTCAGAGTAGGAGTACGCCATGGGGTTCCTCAGCTAGCTGATTGATGACCCTAACCAACGAGTGGTTCGATGGTTAAGACAGATGAATCTTTTATCTGTCGATCCCGTGTTGTTTTTGCAAAACTTGTATCCCAACCTCGGGCAAAAATGATACAAGCAATACAGCGCAAAAAGGCTGGTGGTTATTTAACCACCAGCCCAAGGCCCTAAAGAGCCATATTTTGTACAAAAGTCGACTTACTTAACTTCAACTTCCGCACCAGCTTCTTCAAGCTGCTTTTTCAGCTCTTCAGCTTCGTCTTTGCTAACACCTTCTTTGACTGCAACTGGTGCAGACTCAACCATAGCTTTAGCTTCTTTCAAGCCAAGGCCAGTTGCGCCGCGAACAGCTTTGATAGCAGCTACTTTGTTGCTACCAGCGCCTTTCAGCATTACGTCAAATTCAGTTTTCTCTTCAGCTGCTGCTTCGCCGCCTGCTGCTGGACCAGCTGCTACTGCAACTGCTGCAGATGCGTCAACGCCGAATTTTTCTTCAGCTGCTTCGATCAGTTCAACCAGTTCCATTACTGGCATTTCAGCGATCGCGTTTAAGATATCGTCTTTAGTCAGAGCCATTACTCTAAACTCCTGGGTTGATAATTACAAAAAATGGTTAAAAAACCAACGTATTATTTAGCGTCTTTAATTGCTGCCAACGTTCTAACGAACTTGCTAGGTACTTCGTTAACTGTTTTAACGAACTTGCTAACAGGTTCTTTGAAGGTGGCGAGCAATTTAGCCAATGCTTCGTCACGAGTCGGAAGTGAAGCAACTGCGTCCAATTTCTCAGGACCCATGATGCCATTACCGATTGACAGAGCTGTTACCTGCAGGTTCTTGTTCTCTTTGGCAAAGTCTTTGAACAAACGAGCTGAAGCGCCCGGTGCGTCCAAAGAAAAACCATAAACAAGAGGTCCTTTAAGTACATCGCTCATGTCGTCGAACTGAGTGCCTTCAAAAGCGCGTTTTGCAAGAGTATTTCGAACAACTTTCAGAAATACGCCTTGCTCACGTGCTTTTTTACGAAGCTCAGTCATATCGGCAACTTCGATGCCTCGATATTCAGCAACGGTGACGGCTAGCGCATTCGAAGCAACGTCGTTAACTTCCTTAACGATGGCTTTCTTTCCGGCTAAACCAATTGCCACTGATATCACCTCGTTTTCAATTTGGAGCCGAAGCTCCACGTTACAATTAGGTGGAGTTACCTCCACCGCGTTGTCACGGTGATTCTCTACCCAGAGAGCCTGAGTCGGATATCACCATCTGCGTAGGAAATTAAGTGCCGCTATTCGATACTACTGAAATTCTCGCGGTACACCTACGGTCTTGGACGGGAGCCTTGCTTGTTGCCTTTTGAGCATTACAAACGGCAGCTCCAACCCATAAACCTTAATTAACCAGCGCTAACAGTACCCTGGTCAATACTTACACCAGCGCCCATCGTTGTAGATAAGCTGATGCGTTTAAAGTAAACACCTTTTGCAGAAGAAGGCTTAGCTTTCTTAAGCGCACCTAATAATGCATCAAGGTTTTCTTTCAATTTCGCGTCATCGAAATCAACACGGCCAATTGTTGCGTGAACAATACCGTTTTTGTCGTTGCGATAACGAACCTGACCCGCTTTAGCATTTTTAACAGCTGTTGCTACGTCAGGAGTTACAGTACCTGTTTTCGGGTTAGGCATCAGGCCTCGAGGACCTAAGATTTGACCTAATTGACCAACAACACGCATTGCGTCAGGTGATGCTACGACAACGTCGAAGTTCATTTCACCTTTCTTAACTTGTTCAGCCAAGTCTTCCATACCAACAATGTCAGCACCCGCTTCTTTCGCTTTGTCTGCATTGTCGCCAGAAGTAAAGACTGCAACGCGAACGTCACGACCAGTACCATTTGGTAATACAGTCGCGCCACGAACGTTTTGGTCAGATTTACGAGCATCGATGCCAAGGTTTACTGCAACATCAACGCTTTCAGTGAACTTTGCTGTTGCTAGTTCTTTCAAAAGTGCAATTGCTTCATTCACGTCGTAATCGCGGGCTTCAACTTTCTCTGCGATCATGCGAGCGCGTTTTGTTAATTTAGCCATCGATTAGCCCTCCACGTTCAAGCCCATCGCGCGAGCAGAGCCGGCGATAGTGCGTACAGCTGCGTCCATGTCGGCAGCAGTAAGGTCTGGTTCTTTAGTTTTTGCAATTTCTTCTAATTGCGCACGAGTCACAGTACCAACTTTTTTGGTATTAGGCTCGCCAGAACCGCTCTTAATACCCGCTGCTTTCTTAAGCAAGAAAGACGCAGGAGGCGTTTTCGTGATGAACGTGAATGAACGATCTTCAAATACTGTAATTTCAACAGGAACAGGCGCGCCTTTTTCCAGGCTATCTGTTTGCGCGTTGAATGCTTTACAGAATTCCATGATGTTTACACCGTGCTGACCCAAAGCAGGACCAACTGGCGGTGACGGGTTAGCTGAACCAGCAGCTACCTGTAATTTGATAATGGCTGATACTTTCTTCGCCATGATTATTTCCTCTGTTGTGGGTTTAACGCCTCGTAACTTTTCAGAGTAAAGTTACTCAATCGGCTCCCCGTTAAAAAAGGACGCGAATTATAAGTGAATTCGCGCCGTTGATCAATGCTAGATTGATGATTTTTTGATCACGACTTCTCGATTTGACCAAACTCTAAATCGACAGGTGTTGCACGGCCAAAGATAGAGACGGAAACCGTTACGCGACTTTTCTCGTAATCAACTTCTTCAACAGTTCCGTTAAAGTCAGCAAACGGACCGTCGGTAACACGAACCACTTCACCCGGCTCAAACAATGTTTTCGGCTTCGGCTTGTCCGCAGAGTCCTGCAAGCGGTCAAGAATAGCGTCCGCTTCTTTTTTAGAAATAGGCGTTGGACGGTCGCTTGTACCACCAATAAAGCCAAGGACACGCGGAACGCTCTTAATTAAATGCCATGAATCTTCGTCCATGGTCATTTCAACTAGCACGTAGCCAGGAAAGAATTTACGTTCGCTTTTGCGACGTACACCGCCACGCATTTCTACGACTTCTTCCTTCGGTACTAATATTTCACCGAATTTGTCTTCCATGCCATGCAGCTTGATATGTTCTTTTAGAGATTCAGCAACACGAGCTTCGTAACCGGAAAATGCCTGTACGACGTACCAACGTTTCTTATCGCTCATAGATTAAATCTCCAATCCGGTTAAGAAGCCAACGACACGCACAAGGATGCCATCAAGACCCCAGAGAATTAACGCAACAATAACGGTCGCGACAACAACAATAAGCGTTGTTTGAGTTGCTTCCTGACGAGAAGGCCAAACGACTTTGCGAACCTCAGTGCGACTTTCTTTAGCGAAAGACACAAACTTTCTGCCCTTAATTGTGGTGCTAGCGAAAAAGCCAGCCAGTCCCACTAATACGACAACGCCTATAGCGCGATAGAGTACTGAGATTTCTTCTGCGTAGTAGTGATTACCGCCGATAGCTACAACTAGCAAGGCGATAGTGATTATCCATTTCAAGCTGTTTAATGAACTGCTCTGCGTCTCGTTATTTGCGCTCATTCTTTAATCCTAATTGCGACCGGTCTTCGCTTTGAACTTAAAATCTGGCAGGGGCGGAGGGATTCGAACCCCCAACCGTCGGTTTTGGAGACCGCTGTTCTGCCAATTGGAACTACGCCCCTAAATAATGTCCTTCACTCTTATCTTAATTGGTGCAGGATTGGACGCGGTATTATACCTAAGACAGCGCTTGGCGCAAGCCATAAAAAAGCCCGGCGCGAAGCCGGGCTCTCTCTATACGATACTTAAACCGTATTAGTCGATGATCTTAGATACAACGCCTGCACCTACAGTACGACCACCTTCACGGATTGCGAAACGCAAACCTTCGTCCATTGCGATTGGAGCAATCAGCTCTACAACGAACTTCAGGTTGTCGCCTGGCATAACCATTTCTACGCCTTCAGGTAATTCTACTGCACCCGTTACGTCAGTCGTACGGAAGTAGAACTGTGGACGATAGCCTTTGAAGAATGGCGTGTGACGGCCACCTTCGTCTTTGCTCAGTACGTAAACTTCCGCTTCAAACTTAGTGTGCGGAGTAATTGTACCTGGCTTCGCCAATACCTGGCCACGCTCAACTTCGTCACGCTTAGTACCACGCAACAAGGCGCCAATGTTCTCACCTGCACGACCTTCGTCAAGCAGCTTACGGAACATTTCAACACCAGTTACGGTAGTCTTAGTGGTGTCTTTCATACCAACGATTTCACACTCATCACCAGTGTTGATGATACCGCGCTCTACACGACCGGTAACAACAGTACCACGACCAGAAATCGAGAATACGTCTTCGATTGGCATGATGAATGGCTTATCGATGTCACGCTCTGGCTCTGGGATGTATTGGTCAAGCGCATCTGCTAGCTCAACAATTTTCTTAGCCCACTCTTCGTCGCCTTCCAGCGCTTTCAGTGCTGAGCCTTGAACTACTGGCAGGTCGTCGCCCGGGAAGTCGTACTCTGACAACAACTCGCGAACTTCCATTTCTACCAGCTCTAACAGCTCTTCATCGTCGACCATGTCACATTTGTTCATGAAGACAACGATGTAAGGTACGCCAACCTGACGTGAAAGCAGGATGTGCTCACGCGTTTGTGGCATTGGGCCGTCAGTCGCCGCTACTACCAGAATTGCGCCGTCCATCTGTGCAGCACCGGTGATCATGTTTTTAACATAGTCAGCGTGCCCTGGGCAGTCTACGTGTGCGTAGTGGCGAGTTGGAGTGTCATACTCAACGTGAGAAGTTGAGATAGTGATACCACGCTCTTTCTCTTCTGGCGCGTTATCGATGGCTGCGAAGTCTTTCGCCGCACCACCGTATACTTTTGCCAAAACAGTTGTAATAGCAGCGGTCAGGGTAGTTTTACCGTGGTCAACGTGACCAATGGTGCCGACGTTTACGTGCGGCTTCGAACGTTCAAATTTTTCTTTAGACATTGCAGCCTCTCTAACAAAATTCTTTTGGTGTTTTACCTAAACTTACGTTTGCATACCAAGGTTTCGTTAGAATGGCCTAAAAAGAAATGGTGCTGATAGGCGGATTCGAACCGCCGACCTCACCCTTACCAAGGGTGCGCTCTACCAACTGAGCTATATCAGCACGACTTGAATTTGGAGCGGGTGGCGGGAATCGAACCCGCGTCATCAGCTTGGAAGGCTGAGGTAATAGCCACTATACGACACCCGCAAATTCACAATTTTGTGAGGCCACCTCAAAACCAAGGAAATTGCGTGGTGGAGGGGGCAGGATTCGAACCTGCGAAGGCGGAGCCGTCAGATTTACAGTCTGATCCCTTTGGCCACTCGGGAACCCCTCCCGCATTTTGCAATTTGAATTGGTGCCGGCAGAGAGAGTCGAACTCCCGACCTACTGATTACAAGTCAGTTGCTCTACCAGCTGAGCTATGCCGGCACCCCGGTTAGGTGGAGCGCATTCTATGGTACTAAATTTGATAGTGCAATAGCTTTGCGCAAAAAATTTAAAAATTCGCGACCAAGTGGTCAGTTTTTAACTCCTTTGAGTAAAAACCGACCGAAGTAGCCATTTATTCAAACGGATGACGAAGTACAATAGTTTCGTTACGGTCAGGGCCCGTTGAGATGATATCAACCGGTACGCCTGTCAGCGCTTCAATTCTGGATATGTACGCTAATGCTTGCGGCGGTAACTGGTTATGCTCCGTCACGCCAACCGTACTTTCCTGCCAGCCTTCTAAGGTCTCATAAACAGGCTCGACCAAGTCATAGTCTTCAGCTGCCAATGGCGGATACTCACTGATTGTGCCATCAGCCAACTTATAGCCCGTACAAATTTTTAACTCATCCAGACCATCAAGCACGTCTAGTTTGGTTAAGCAAAAGCCACTGACTGAGTTAATTTGCACCGCACGACGCATTGCCACTGCATCTAACCAACCTGTGCGGCGTTTACGACCAGTTGTTGCACCAAACTCATGACCTTTAACGCCTAAGTGCTGGCCAACATCGCAGCCGAGCTCTGTTGGGAATGGACCACTACCGACACGAGTCGTATAGGCCTTCACGATACCTAATACATACTCAATATAACGAGGACCAAAGCCGGCACCTGTCGCTACCCCACCTGCCGTGGTGTTAGATGATGTCACATAAGGGTAAGTACCGTGATCAATGTCCAACAATGTGCCTTGAGCACCTTCGAACATGACTTTGTCGCCGTTCTTACGAGCCTGATCAAGCATTGCCGGTACATCGGCAACCATCGGCTTCAGCAATTTAGCAAACTCTTTGCATTGCTTAAGAACCGTATCGTAGTCGATGGCATCGGTTTTATAATATTCAGTCAGGGCAAAGTTGTGGTAATCGACAAGCTCTTTTAGTTTGCCTTCAAAACGTTCAGCATTAAATAAATCGCCAACCCGCAGACCACGACGTGCGACTTTGTCTTCATACGCAGGGCCGATACCTCGACCGGTAGTTCCAATAGCTTCTTTACCTCGTGCTTTTTCACGAGCCTGGTCTAGAGCAATATGGAAAGGCAAAATTAACGGGCAAGCTTCACTCACTCGCAAGCGCTCTTTAACAGGCACGCCTCGCGCTTCAAGCATATCAATTTCTTCAATCAATGCTTCCGGCGATAGCACTACGCCATTACCAATAACACACTGAACATTTGAGCGCAGAATACCTGATGGGATAAGGTGTAAAACCGTTTTCTCACCGTCAATAACCAGTGTATGACCTGCGTTATGACCACCTTGATAACGAACAACTAAGCTCGCTTTGTCGGTCAACAGATCGACGATTTTACCTTTACCTTCGTCACCCCATTGGGTGCCTAAAATAACAACGTTCTGACTCATGATTGCCCCGCGTAAAAAAAAAGCGTGGCGATCTTACCTTGTATCGGGGAGTTTGTACATGAGGGAAAAGTGCCCAATGGAGCCATTGGGCACTGGTTGGACTTTTAGTCTTCTTTCGAACCCATCATATTTTGCAGATAACGGAAGAAGTCACTGTTCGCATCCAGGACTAGCATGTCATTACCGTTACCAAAGGAGTTAGTATAGGCTTCCATGCTGCGGATGAATGCGAAAAACTCAGCGTCTTTTTCATACGCTTCAGCATAAATACGAGCGGCTTCTGCGTCACCTTCACCTCGCAGTTCACGCGACTGACGCTTAGCGTCAGCAAGCATAACGGTCACTCGGGCATCGACGTCGGCACGGATAAACTCAGCCTGCTCTTTACCTTCTGACCGGTGCTCTGTCGCAACCGCTTGACGCTCAGCACGCATACGCTGATAAATCGATTGGCTGACCTCGGTCGGCAGGTTAATTTGCATAACCCGTACGTCAAGCACTTCAATACCTAAATCTGAAGCACTTTTAGCGCCCTGAAGCAACGCTTCACGCATAAGCTCGTCACGCTCACCAGAAACAATATCTGAAATGGTGCGATTACCAAACTCACTACGCAAGCCACTGTTGATTCGACGAGTAAGTAAAGCTTCTGCTTGCAGAATATTACCGCCGTTTGTACTCAGGTAGAACGTAGAGAAATCATTAATACGCCACATGACATAGGTATCAACAATTAAGTCTTTTTTCTCACTGGTTACAAAGCGGTCTGGGTCTCCGTCCAAAGTTTGCAGGCGCGCATCCAGCTTTTTAACTTGCTCGATAAAGGGTATTTTAAAGTGTAAGCCTGGCTCGAATACCATCGCTTCACCCGTTTGGGCGTTACGTTCAACCTTACCAAATTGAATCAAAATGGCTCGCTCACCCTCTTTCACCACGTAGATGGAGGACAAACCCAGCGCGACCAGGACCACAACTATTATTGCGATTAGGTTTTTCATTAGTTTCGACCTCCGCTCCGGTTGCTGTTGCGAGTGTTTTGCGGTTCCGAGTTAAAAGACGTTCCTGCGCCTTGCTCTGGAACTCGCGGAGGCGAGAAGGTTTCAGTATTACGACCTTGCTTCTCTAATAGTTTTTCAAGCGGCAAGTACATCATGTTGTTGCCACCTTCGACATCCACCAGGACTTTTGGTGTCTTCGCATAAAGGTCTTGGAGTGTGTCTAAGTAAATACGCTCACGCGTCACTTCCGGTGCTCGCTCGTACTGAGGTAATAGCTCGTTAAAGCGTGCAACCTCACCCTGAGCTTCCAGAATAATTTGTTCACGATACGCTTGAGCTTCTTGCAACATACGGCGAACTTGACCACGTGCTAACGGCTCAACTTCACGCGCATAAGCTTCGGCTTCACGAATGTAACGCTCTTCGTCCTCTTGCGCAGCTATAGCGTCATCAAACGCGTCTTTAACCGCTTCTGGTGGACGTGCCGGCAGTAAGTTGATATCGACAACTTGCAGACCAACTGTGTAAGGATTCATTGTCGACTCAAGCATTTCCAGTGTATCTGCACGGACTTGCTCACGACCACGAGTCAGCACTTCGTCCATTGTTGTATGACCAACAACATAACGTAACGCACTGTCAGTTGCGCGCGATAATACGCCGTCTGCGTCCTGAACATTGAATAAGTAAGCGCGGGGGTCGACCACACGGTACTGAACGTCAAGCTCGACACGAACAACGTTTTCATCTTGAGTCAGCATGTAACCCTCGGTTTTATCCGAACGAACGTTGTTAACGTCGACATGTTCAACGGTATCGACAAAAACAGGGCGCCAATGCAGACCTGACTCAACCATTGTGTGGAACTGACCAAAACGAAGCACGACACCACGGTCAGCTTCTTTTACGGTATAAAAGCCCGCAATGAACCAAACAATAAGGGCGATAATAGCAATAATGCCAATACCTTTACTTGGAATGCCTGAGCTACCGCCAGAGCCTCCACCTTTATTGCCGCCAAAGCCGAACTTTGAAAAGAGTTTACGGACTGCTTCGTCAAGATCAGGTGGTCCCTGATCTTTACCGCCCTGATTTTTCCATGGGTCACGGTCGTTGTTGTTACCGCCGTTCCCCGGTTGATTCCAAGCCATGGACTGCTCCAATTTATGGTTTAACTTATATTAATTGTTCTTTTGGACAATTAACTCATCCAAATTACTATCAAATCGTTTTTTCAGGCGTTGCCAGTCTACCGATGATAAACGCACATGCAACGCCAGTTGTCCGTTTTCGTCGACATTTTCCGATGTCACACTGTTGAGTTCGTACAATGTACCACGTAATTTACCCATAGACGGCGGTATTTTTAGTGTGGCGTCCATCATTTGAGGGCCCAGTAACTGGGTTAGTGCCTCTAAGATAAGCTCGACACCAATACCTTCCTGAGCCGACACCCAGACTCTTACTGGCTTGCCATCCTCGTAATCAATACGTGGTTTTGCGCCATCTATCTGATCTATTTTATTACAAATAATCAGTTGTGGCACATCTCCGGCGTCAATTTCTTCGAGTACTTCTGTCACCTGGTCAATATTACTTTGCTGCTGGTCATCAGCGACGTCAACCACATGCAAAAGTAAGTCGGCTTCCTGGGTTTCCTGAAGCGTTGCCTTGAAAGCAGCGACTAAGTCATGCGGCAAATGCCGGATAAAACCAACAGTATCCGCCAGAATCAAGTCGCCAACATCATCTATAGTTAGCTTACGTAACGTTGGGTCCAACGTAGCAAATAACTGATCAGCTGCGTAAACGCCCGCTTCCGTTAACTGATTAAACAGCGTTGATTTACCGGCGTTGGTATAGCCCACTAACGAAACTGTAGGAATTTCGGCTTTTTGACGGGCTCGCCGTCCTTGCTCGCGTTGCTTCTGAACTTTTTCCAGACGCCGCAGAATATTCTTAATACGTCCGCGAATTAAGCGTCGGTCAGTCTCAAGCTGCGTTTCACCCGGGCCGCGCAAACCGATACCACCTTTTTGGCGCTCCAAGTGAGTCCAGCCTCGTACCAAACGTGTTGAGATATGACGTAATTGTGCCAGCTCTACCTGCAGTTTACCTTCGTGAGTACGCGCTCGCTGAGCGAAGATATCAAGAATAAGTCCGGTTCTGTCCAGAACCCGGCATTTACAAATAGCTTCCAGGTTACGCTCTTGCGTTGGGGATAACGCATGATTAAAGATAACAATATTGGCATCCAGCGCCTTCACTTGCTCGGCTATTTCTTCTGCTTTACCACTGCCAACAAAGTATTTCGGCGTCGGTGAACCGCGGCTTGTTGTTATAACGCCGCGAGTCTCAACACCAGAAGAGTTTGCTAAAAGTTTAAGTTCAGAGAGATCTTCTCGGTTTACTTCAGTGGGAAAGTCCACATGAACCAAAATTGCGTAGTCGCCACCTTCATACCTATCGAACAAGTTGTATCAGACCTCTCTTCTCTTAAAGTTAATCGTCGAACTCAGCCACGCCTTCAGCCGCTTGCTGAGGCAAGTAGTTTTGCGGGATTCTAGCCGGGACGACAGTCGAAATAGCGTGTTTATAAACCATTTGGCTAACAGTGTTCTTCAGCAATACAACAAATTGGTCAAACGACTCAATTTGCCCCTGTAGCTTGATACCGTTGACCAAATAAATGGATACCGGGATGCGCTCGCGGCGCAATGCATTTAAAAACGGGTCTTGTAGAGTTTGCCCCTTGGCCATCTTGGATTCCTTTTTTTATCGTTATTCATTATCCAATGCGAAATACAAAAAGTGACAGCACCGCCAATTTGCTATCACCTGTAAACACACACTAGACCAGTAAAGAATTTTTGCAACCAGAAAAACGTTAAAAATTACTCATTTATTTGCTAATCGGATCTGTGGGCGGTACTGAAAATTTCAATCCTTGGGAGGAAATTTTTGCGCAGGTTGAGCTAAGGCAGCCTCAACTTTGTCGTTCATTTGCGGGTCATCAGTTTCCAGCCAAGTCACACCTGGCCAGCCGTTCAGCCAGGTTAGTTGGCGTTTTGCAAGCTGCCGGGTAGCGATAATGCCGCGCTCTCGCATTTCCTCATACGACAGTTCGCCATTTAGGTATTGCCACATTTGCCGGTAGCCGACGCTACGAATGGACGGTAAGTCTTCATGTAAGTCGCCACGTTCAAACAGCTTGCTAACTTCGTCTTCGAATGGCTCTGACAACATTTGATCAAAGCGCTGCTCAATGCGCTGGTGCAGTACTGAGCGCTCCTTTGGCGCAATCGCAAACTGATAAACGGGTTTATTCAGTTGGCCAAAGCGCTCTTTCGTCAGTTCAGTCAGTGTTTTTCCACTAACCTCATAAACTTCCAGCGCGCGCATAGTTCGCTGAGGATCATTCGGGTGTATTCGTTTGGCACTGACGGGGTCAACCGTTTTCAACCGGTCATGCAAAGCGGTAAGCCCACTTGCTTCCATTTCTTGGGTAAGCTTTTGCCTAACCGACGCATCAGACTCCGGTAACTGCGACAAGCCCTCAAGCAAGGCTTTGAAATACAACATAGTGCCACCAACCAGCAAAGGAACCTTTCCGCGCGCCTGAATGTCGTCAATTAAACGCAGTGCATCGCGTTGAAAATCGGCCGCTGAATACGTCTCTGACGGGTCGCAAATATCGATAAGATGATGCGGTACTTTGGCTTGCTCTTCCGGTGTTGGTTTTGCGGTGCCAATATCCATTCCGCGGTAAATAAGCGCCGAATCGACGGAAATAATTTCACAGTCCAGCTTGTCGCACAGTGCCAGCGACAGGGCTGTTTTTCCGGCAGCTGTTGGACCGTAAATGGTAATAACCGCATTAGTGGTTTGCATTATAAGCCTCCGGCACTTCAATAAACTGGAGGTAGTCGGCAGGCTCGTGTAGTTGATCGCGCCACTGTTTCACCCAATGTTCGGCCTCCGTTGTACTGTATTCACCTTTAGCAACAAAAGTAGTCAGCCATTTTAACAGTTGGGTATCGGAGTTCTCTGACACTTGCTCAAGTAATTGCTTAAATAACAGTGCGACATTGCCTTTACGAAGCATTTCCGGCATTTGCTCGATAACCACCATATCTTTCTGGCGATAGTACATGACCCCCAGGCGGTTCAGTTGTTGCTCTGGCCATTGGCTAACCGGCGTTTTAAATTCTTTTGCTGATACCGTTACGGGAACCAACAATGGCTGTCCAGACAAGCCGTCCTCTAGCTGCTGAGAAAGCTTCTCCTGTGCGCAAACTGCATGCACCTGTCGTACATTCAGCCAGGCCAACCGGTTTGAGTGTCTAACTAAAGCCTGATGCCCGTTAAACAGTGACAGTAAGCGCCAGCTTTCGCTCGGGGAACTTGCTTCTTGTGTACTTACAGAAGCCGATGCGTAGAATGCCGATGCATTCCCTGTTGATGCAGGCTGACTCTCAGAACTTCCTGCTGAACTTGTTACCGCGTTAGGCAGTAACGACCCCATAGCTTTTCTTGGCGCTGTTGAGTAACGACTGCTCTCCCTCATGGTTGACGTATCGTTCGACTGATACTGATGGCGGTGGGCACTTTCGTAAGGCTCGCCTTTAAAATCAACCGATGCGTCTTCGGCGCCAGCGCTTACTGACATTTCAGTCAGTGAGCGTAATACGCGTTCAACCTGAGTAAGAATAAAGTCGTGCACTTGCCGCTGATAATGAAAGCGCACTTCATGCTTGGCCGGATGCACGTTTACATCGACCTGCTCAGCAGGTAGCTCAAAATAAAGAATGTAAGTCGGCACGCGGTCAGTCGGTAAGTACTTTTCGTAAGCCTGTCTCACAGCATGTGCTAAAAGCTTGTCCCGCATCATACGGCCGTTGACAAAAAAATGCTGAACGTCTCCCTGGTATCGGCAGTGCTCTGGCGCTACCATCCAGCCTTTTAATTTGTAGTCACCTTCAGGGCTTTGTAACTGATACGCCTGCTCAGCGAACTGGCCGCCACAAATTTTTGCCACGCGCTGCAACTGCTGCTTTTCTGAATCTGCCTTGGGGTAGCGTCGCAACGTTTTGCCGTTATGACTCAATTGAAATGCTACATCAAACCGACTTAACGCAATACGCTTTATAACCTCATCAATGTGGCTAAACTCGGTTTTTTCTGTGCGTAAAAACTTACGCCGGGCGGGCGTGTTAAAAAATAAATCCTGAATATCAACGGTCGTGCCGTTAGGGTGTGCGGCAGGTTCAACATTAACCTGCATGTCGCGACCTTCTGTCCACGCCTGCCAAGCCTCGCTTTGCTCCGCCGGCTTTGAGGTTAAGCGCAATCGTGATACCGAGCTAATACTGGCTAAAGCTTCTCCCCGAAAACCTAAACTACCAATACGTTCCAAGTCTTCTAATGACTGAATTTTACTGGTTGCATGACGACTCAGCGCCAACGTCAGTTCGTCTCGAGAAATACCACAGCCATTGTCGCGAATGCGAATACGTTTACTGCCACCTTTCTCAATATCTAAAACAAGCTCGTCTGCACCGGCGTCTAAGGCATTTTCTACCAGCTCTTTTACGACCGATGATGGGCGCTCGACCACCTCACCGGCGGCAATTTGGTTAGCAAGTTCTATAGGCAGTTGTTGAATCGGCATTAGCGGCTCGGAATAGTGATTTTTTGTCCAATTTTAAGGACGTTACTTCTTAAATTGTTTTCCGTTTTTATCGCTTTCACTGTCGTATTGTAACGTTGCGCCAAAACAGACAAAGAGTCACCCGACTTCACCGTATAAGTAAAGCTGTTCTGATTCGCCAGGTAGGTGTTGTCTATCGGGTTACTGACAAAGTACCGACGAATACCGTTATACAGCGCCCGAGCCATTTTTTGCTGATGCGCATTACTGGTCAATAAGCGTTCTTCGTCCGGGTTAGAAATAAACCCAGTTTCGACCAAAAGCGACGGCTTATCCGGTGACTTTAATACTGCCAAACTGGCCGCCTGAGGTTTTGTCTTGTGCATTTTAGTAACGGATGACATTTCATCAATAATGTGTCGCGCTGCACTGTAGGCGCCGGCAATAGAGCTGTCCATCGACATATCAAGCAAGGTTTCGGCCAAATAAGGCTCGTGACTGTTTTTACTTAAAATATCGGTAACACCGCCAAGTAACTCAGACTCTTGCTCTCTATTCTCTAACCAACGACCCACTTCTGAGTCCGCCCGTCGCTTAGACAAGACCCAAACCGATCCGCCCCGAGGTTGAGGCGTTCTAAAAGCATCAGCGTGAATCGATACGAAGAAGTCGGCTTTAGCATCCCAGGCTTTTTGCGGACGCTCATTCAAGCCCAAATAATAGTCGCCTGTGCGCACTAAAAACGCCTGCATGCCCGGGTCATCATTAATCATCTTTGCCAAAGCACGCGCTATTTTTATCACCACGTTTTTTTCGTAAGTACCACGTGGCCCTATTGAGCCGGGGTCATCCCCGCCATGACCAGCATCTATTGCAATAGTGACTTTGCGATCTTTGAGTTCGTCAATCGACTTTGCCGGACCGCTGCGTTCAACTGACTTACCCGGTAGGTCAACCACCAGGCGGTCTTTGTATGACTCATTCGCGGGGAGTACAAATAGGTTTGGCTCTGTTTTCGAGTTCAGTTCAATGACAATGCGGCTACTGCGATTATTCTTAGGGCTGCTGGTACGCACTTTGCGCACAAGTAAGGAGTCTTTACCCAGGTTGGTTAAGCCAGTGTTTAACTTAGTGTTGTTAAAGTCTATGACTAAGCGGTACGGCTTCTGCTGGTTCAGCATAAAGTAGGAGTACTCTGGCGTCTCCGATAAATCAAAAACCACACGCGTCTTGTCCGGCGACGGCCAAACCCTGACACTCTCAATACTGTTATCTGCCCATACGCTGAACGAGCCTAAGGCAAGAAGCACGACCCAAAACTTTTTTATCATAATGACTGAACGATAGTTTTCCCGGTGTTAGTTAGCGCATTTATAATTATTTTTCTGCCCTGCTCATAATAGCTTAAGGCAATTTCAATGTCTGCGTCCGGAAGCCAGCCTGCACCTTTTTCCGGCCATTCAATAAAATTTAGAGTGTCTTCGGCAAAGTAATCACGAATACCCATATACTCAAGCTCTTCCGGGTCAGCCAGGCGATACAAGTCGAAATGATGAATGCGCCAGCCACTTAACTGATAAGGCTCTACCAGGGTGTACGTTGGGCTTTTTACTGCGCCTTCGTGACCCATAGCCTGAATCACACCTCGACAAAACGCTGTTTTACCCGCGCCCAGTTCTCCTTCCAGGTAAACCACCACCGGCTCTTTAATACTTTCTGCAAAACGCTTCGCCAAAGCTAACGTAGCTTCCTCATTCGGCAACTCTTGCTCGAAAACCACACTCATTTTACGTTATTTTTCCATTCACTAATTGACGTATGTATGGCAACAAATCTGAGGCTAAGGTTCCCCGTTCACCTTCGTTGCCCGCTAATTCTCCGGCTCTGCCATGCCATATACCTGCCGCAACTACGGCTTCGGTTTCAGGCATACCTTGTGCAACTAAGCCGCTTACCAAGCCAGTCAGCAAGTCGCCCATACCACCGCTTGCCATTGCCGGACTGCCGGCATCCAGAATAAACTGCCCTGCGTCGCTGGTCACTAGCGAACCGGCGCCTTTTAATAAAATTTGCGCTTCGTAGTTATCACGCAGCGCATTTAATGCCGAAAAGCGGTCAGATTCTACCTTATTTGAGTCAATATTTAATAATCGAGCGGCTTCACCTGGATGCGGGGTCAATATCACTCGCAAGCCAAGCCTTTCTTTTTGTTCATGAGCGGCCAAAATATTCAGCCCGTCGGCATCAATAACCCAAGCTTTGTTAGTGTTAATGCAATGGTCTGCCACCCAGCTGAAAGCCTCTCGCGACCAATCACTTTGCCCAAGTCCCGGGCCTAAGGCTATAACGTTCGCCTGCTCCATCATTGCCTGTAAGTCTTTCTGAGAGCTTACGGCGCGCACCATAGCTTCAGGTTGGGCAGCAGCAACCATCGCCTGAACCTCAGGGTGGCAGGCCACCGACACCTTACCGGCACCGCAGCGCAGTGCCGCTTGCATTGCCAGCACAACAGCCCCAGACATGCCCGGCTGACCACCAACGATAAGGACATGACCATTATCGCCTTTGTGTTCACAGGGCTGTCTTCGTGGCAGCCAATTTTGAATGTGCTCTGTCGTCACTCTCACATAGGTGGCTTTGTTTTGTTTCGCAAACGCATCTCCAATACCCAGGTCTTCCAGCACTAACTGCCCGACATGGTTCTTTGCTTTTCCCGTTAACAGCCCCCGTTTATGAGCAACTAAGCACACCGTTTTGCAGGCGTGAACTGCGACTCCCGGCACTGAGCCCGTATCCGCATTAAGACCTGAAGGGACATCCACCGCCAGAACCTTTGCAGAAGCCTCATTTAAGGTCTGGACAAGCGCAGCCGCAGCGCCTTCAAGGGCACGGTTAAGGCCAACTCCGAAAAGCGCATCGACAACTATATCGTAACGCTGCGGTTCACAATCATTAACCGCCTTTTCCTGGCCTCCACTGTCACGCCAGGCCAAACGTGCGCGCTCCGCATTATTGTCCGTTTTGGACGAAATAGTCTTGTTCGGTGACAGGGCAAATACGTCTACCTGATACCCGGCTTCCTGCGCCAGCCGAGCAATAATGTAACCGTCGCCGCCATTATTGCCCTCACCACAGCATACCGCTATTTTCGCCGGTGCTTTTACATCCTGCTGTAAGTGTTTAAACACAGCTGCTCCGGCAGCAGACATCAGTTGCATCATGCTTATTGAGCACGCTTCAGCCGCTGGTTTTTCGCCTTTTTGTACCTGTTCCACGGTGTACACGCGTTGTGCTAAACTGACGTTATCAATTGCCGTCATAGCTACTCCTGACCATGTCCAATTCCATTAACTATCAACAGCTGGCCGATGATATTAAGCGTTGGGGCGCCGAGCTGGGTTTTCAAAAAGTGGGTATTACTGACTTAGATCTTAGTAAACATGAAGCCACTTTACAGCAGTGGTTGGACAATGGCTATCACGGCGAAATGGACTTTATGGAGCGCCACGGCATGCTGCGGGCGCGTCCGGCGGAGCTGCATCCGGGCTCGGTCAGAGCTATTTCCGTGCGTATGAACTACCTACCCGTTGAAGCCGGCTTTGCAAAGACGCTAAAAGATGGCAGCAAAGGCTATATTTCCCGTTATGCATTAGGGCGGGACTACCACAAACTCATGCGTAAACGCTTAAAACAACTGGGTGACCGAATACAGTCTGAATTTGACGGTACCGATTTTCGCCCCTTTGTTGACTCAGCCCCTATTATGGAAAGACCGTTAGCGGAAAAGGCCGGGCTAGGCTGGACAGGTAAACACACACTCATTTTAGACAGAGACAGTGGCTCCTGGTTTTTCTTAGGTGAGCTGTTGATTAACCTACCACTACCGGTCGATGAGCCTGTTGAGGAAGGTTGCGGCAGCTGCACCGCTTGTATGACCATCTGTCCGACTCAAGCCATTGTCGCTCCCTATGAGTTGGACGCACGGCGCTGTATTTCTTATTTAACCATTGAGCTGCGCGGCTCCATACCTGAAGAGTTTCGCCCGCTTATTGGTAATCGTATTTACGGCTGTGACGACTGTCAGCTCATTTGCCCGTGGAACCGCTACGCCCAACTCACCGATGAAGACGACTTTAGTCCCAGACAAGAACTGCACTCGCCACAGTTACTCGAGCTTTGGACCTGGACCGAACAGCAGTTTCTGGACAATTTACAAGGCTCCCCCATTCGTCGCATAGGCTACGAGTGTTGGTTGCGGAACCTGGCCGTGGCTTTAGGCAACGCGCCCTCAGATGCCGCCATTATAGAAGCGCTAGAGAATAAAACCGAAGGCGTAACCGACATGGTGCGAGAGCACATCGACTGGGCATTGGAGCGTCAGCGCACCGGTGTTGCAGAGGTCACCAAACAGCTGAAACGATTGGTGCGTGCGGTAGAAAAAGGCTTACCCCGCGACGCCTAGTCGGGTTTGAAAACACCAATGACCTGATCAAACTGGCGCTCACTGCCACCACCCTGCTCTTTAGGTTCACTAAAGCGGTGCTTGCACTGCACGCATTCTACCTGCTCAATATCGTTTTCGATAAACAACATGAGCGTGTCCATGGCCTCACATTTGGGGCACACTGCGCCAGCGATAAATCGTTTCTTTTGTCTAGCCACGACAACTCCTGTGTTAGAATTGGCTGCAACGTAACTAATGATAACGCAGAGTGATTTATGATTCGAGCGCAAAGCATCAGCCTAATGCGTGGTGGCGATGTTTTATTTGAGGACAGTGACTTACAAGTTTTTCCCGGCCACAAAGTGGGTCTGGTGGGCCGCAACGGCTGCGGTAAGTCGTCACTGTTTTCAATGTTGCGGGGGGAGCTACATGCCGACACGGGCGACTTACACGTACCCGCAGAATGGCGCATAGCCAGCGTCGCACAGGATACCCCTGCACTCGAGAAGTCCGCGATTGATTATGTCATGGACGGAGACACAGAGTTTCGCGCGTTGGAAGAACAATTGGCCACTGCTGAAGCTTCTAACAACGGCGAACAAATTGCACACTGCCACGATAAACTGGCGGCTATTGGAGCTTACGATATACAAGCTCGCACGGCCTCACTAATGGCCGGGCTGGGATTTACACAATCGCAACTGCAACAACCAGTGAAAGCCTTTTCCGGTGGCTGGCGTATGCGTTTAAACCTGGCGCAAGCACTGATAGCCCGAGCTGATTTAATGCTGCTCGATGAGCCAACCAACCACCTCGACGTCGATGCGATATTCTGGCTGGAAGGTTGGCTGAAACAGTACGAAGGAACGCTGATTCTTATTTCGCACGACCGTGACTTTCTGGATTCGGTAACCACTGACATTGTCCATATTGAACATAAAAAGCTGAATACCTATAAAGGCAACTACTCTCAATTTGAACGCCAGCGCGCTGAGCATTTAGCCCAACAGCAAAGTGAATTTGAGAAAGCGCAGGTCATGCGCCAGCACTTGCAAAAGTACGTTGACCGTTTTCGCTATAAAGCCAGTAAAGCTAAGCAGGCGCAAAGCCGCTTGAAGGCCATTGAAAAATTACCAACGCAGGCGCCTCTTCGTGCTGAAAGCGGTGTCGACTTTCACTTTTTAGAGCCGGAAAAGCTGCCGAACCCATTACTGACACTCCGCGATGCAAAAGCCGGTTACGGCGACACCACCATTCTTAAACAGATTAAGCTGAACTTGGTGCCGGGCACGCGCTTAGGACTTCTCGGCCGTAATGGTGCGGGTAAGTCGACCTTAATTAAACTCCTTGCCGGAGAGCTTGAGCCCATGGCCGGCGAGCGTATTGCGAACCCGGGCTTGCGTATTGGTTATTTTGCACAGCATCAGCTCGAAACTCTGGATATGTCAGCATCGGCGCTGTTGCATTTGCAGCGTATGGACAGCGCCGCCAGCGAACAAAAACTACGGGACTTTTTGGGTGGTTTCGGGTTTTCCGGTGACCATGCAACACGCCCGGTTGAGCCTATGTCCGGGGGTGAAAAAGCGCGTTTAGCGTTGGCACTCATTATTTATCAGCGGCCTAATTTATTGTTGCTCGATGAGCCTACCAACCATTTAGATTTAGGGCTTCGCGACGCTCTGGTTGCGGCCTTGCAGGAATATGAAGGCGCTTTAATTGTGGTGTCGCACGATCGTCACCTGCTGCGCACGACGGTCGATGAGTTTTGTCTGGTGGCCGATAAAAAGGCGGAGACCTTCGATGGCGACTTAGATGCTTATCATACCTGGTTGCAGGAGCGTGCCGCCAATGACAAACGCTCAGAGCAAACTGCGCCTAGTCGTCAGCGCGATAACCGCAAAGAACAAAAGCGCAAAGAAGCAGAAATGCGCCAAAAGACTAAGCCCCTGCGCCAGACCATTGAAAAAGCCGAAAAACGCATACAGATCTTAGAAAACGAATTAGCTGATCTGCATGACCAGCTGTCCGATAACAGTCTTTATAACGACGACCGCAAAGCTGACTTACAGGCATTGTTAGACAAGCAAACGGCGGCGCAAAAAGAGCTGAGTGAATTAGAAGAAACCTGGATGGAAGCAGAAGAGTCACTGGCCGAGTTGACCGAAGAGCTTCAGTCAGAGAACGACTAAACAGGAGAGCTTATGATTATTCCATGGCAAGAAGTGGACACTGAAACCTTGAACAACCTGCTTGAGTCCGTGGTGCTGCGTGAAGGCACCGACTACGGCTCGCAGGAAATGTCGTTTGACGCCAAAGTCGAGCAACTCCGAAAGCAGGTGAAAAGTGGAGAAGCCGTTATTGTCTTCTCAGAGCTACACGAAAGCGTCGACGTAGTGCCCAAAGACAGCGTCACCGGAAACGCGGACGACGAGCAATAAAAACCTCTTCCCAGGGAACATTTTGATCACCCAACACTAAAAAATTTGGGTTCAGCAAACTGACCGTTCGGTTGTAAGTTATTGGCTCAAAGTTCTCATTTACAATACGACCTCCCGCCTCACTAACAATCACTTGCGAGGCGGCTGTGTCCCACTCTCCGGTCGGCCCTAGTCGTAAAAAGCAATCAGCTTTGCCCTCGGCAATAAAGCACGACTTTAAGGAACAACTGCCTGTTGGTAGTGGCTGAATATCACGCTGTGTTTGCATACGGCTTAACACCGGCTCCCGTGCCTGACGGCGGCTTATGGCAATAATCAAAGGGTCAGATTCCGGGTTTTGCAGCTGACGCACCGAAATTTTCTGCCGCTCGACAGCATCTTCTTTATAAGCGCCACGGCCTTTTTCTGCGTAATAGATTGCCTCACCAACCGGCCAAAAAATGACGCCCATTTCAGGCTCGTTATTAGACACGTAGGCAATATTAACGGCGAAGTCACCGGAGCGCGCAATAAACTCTTGCGTACCGTCGATAGGGTCGATGAGAAAATACGACGACCATTTGCGCCGCTCGTTGTAATTCTCGTGGTCACTTTCCTCCGACAACACCGGAATGTGAGGGAAATGCTGTTTTAACCGGTCTTCAATCAGTTCACTGGCGATGATATCCGCGGTCGTCACTGGAGAGTCATCGCGTTTTTCCGAGGTTTTGTAGTCGCGGCGCTCGTACATGGTCATAATGACTTCGCCGGCTTCTTTCGCGATAGCTTTGAGTGTCTCAAGCATTGGCTGACTGCCCTCGCTTTCTCAGTAGCATTAATAGCGCTGCCACACTTCTAGCTTCAGTAAAATCCGACTGAGTTAATAAGTTGTCTGCGTCAGCTACCGCCCAGGTGACCTTTTCCAGAGGCTCCGGCTCATCGCCGGGCAAGCTTTCAGGATAAAGATCGGTTGCCACAAATATATGCATTTTTGCTGAGAAAAACTGCGGGGCCATCGACACTTCCGTTAAAAACTCCAGATTATGACTACCATAGCCCACTTCTTCTTTTAACTCTCGCTGCGCCGCTTCTTCCGGCGTTTCACCCGGGTCAATTAAGCCCTTAGGGAAGCCCAGTTGGTAGTCGTGTGAGCCAGCTGCGTATTCGCGAATAAGCAGTAAGGTATCTTCGTCTAGGCAAGGTACAATCATAACGGCACCACGACCACTACCTTTCATGCGCTCAAACTGGCGCTGCTCACCATTACTGAACTTTAAGTCGACCGCTTCAATGCGCAGCAGCCGACTTTGAGCCACCACGCGACGGGATAAAATTTGAGGGACTTGCTTCTTTGTCATACAACCATCCAAGTCATTGTCTCTCTTTACTATAACGACTCTGCGTACAGAAAACAGTCTGAATTTACGGTTTTTAGAATGAGTGCTAGTATTCAAGCCATTGTAGCGAATATAGAAGTGAGCATTATGACAGGCCAAAAACCCGAGACGGAAACTGAATTTGATGTTGTTGTAATAGGTACGGGGCCCGGCGGTGAAGGCGCCGCAATGCAACTTGCCAAAAGTGGTTATAACGTCGCCATTGTCGAGCGTCATAAAGCGCTGGGCGGCGGCTGTACTCACTGGGGAACCATTCCTTCTAAAGCATTGCGTCACTCGGTTAGCCGACTCATTGAATACAACAATAACCCACTGTTCTCAGGCCCGGGGTGGCAAAGCGGCATGACCTTTAGTCATATTCTGCACTACGCAGAGTCTGTTATTCGCAAGCAAGTGAAATTGCGCAGCTCTTTTTATGACCGTAACGGGGTTACTGTTGTACACGGTACGGCGTCATTTTTAGACAAAAACCGTATTCGTGTGACTAAGCTCGACGGCTCCGTCGACGACCTTATTACGCAGCACGTGGTTATTGCGTCAGGCTCGCGCCCGTATCACCCGGCAGATATCGACTTTGATCACCCACGTATTTATGACTCTGACAAAGTCTTGTCACTGTCGCACGAACCAAAAACCATTTTAATTTATGGTGCCGGTGTTGTCGGTAGTGAGTACGCCAGTATTTTCCGCGGCATGGGCGTTAAAGTCGACCTGATAAACCAACGCGACCGACTACTTTCGTTCTTAGATGCGGAGATATCCGACGCGCTAAGTTATCACTTGCGTAACAGCGGCGTCGTTATTCGCCATAACGAAGAGTATGAAAGCATTACCGGCTACGACGACAAGGTCGTACTGAAAACCAAATCAGGTAAAACCATGGCCGCAGACTGCTTACTATTCGCCAACGGCCGCTCGGGTAATATTGAGGATCTGGACTGTGATGTTGTTGGACTGGAGCCAAACTATCGCGGCCAACTGGAGGTCGATGAAAACTACCAAACCTCGGTCGACAACATTTATGCAGTGGGCGACATTATTGGTTACCCAAGCTTAGCCAGCGCGGCTTATGACCAAGGCCGTATTTGTGCATCCGCAATTATTAATGGCGAAAGCGACAAAGCCTTAGTCAGTGATATACCCACGGGCATTTATACCATTCCTGAAATTAGCTCAGTCGGTAAAACGGAAGAAGAATTAACAGAAATGAAAGTGCCTTATGAAGTCGGTCGGGCTCAATTCAAACACCTGGCTCGTGCGCAAATTTCCGGCGCTGACGTCGGTTGCCTGAAGCTACTCTTTCATCGTGAGACTCGTGAGTTATTGGGGCTGCACTGCTTTGGTGAACGAGCATCGGAAATTGTTCACATTGGTCAAGCCATTATGGAGCAGAAAAACGGCGGCAACACTATCGACTACTTTGTGAATACTACGTTTAACTACCCAACCATGGCCGAAGCTTATCGGGTCGCAGCCCTGAATGGTATTAACCGGCTTGCGTTGTAGGTTTTGAGACAGCCTGAAGAGGTAACTCAATACGCACACACAAACCGCCTTCCGGGCGGTTTTTTAATGTTATACAACCATCGTGACGGTCAACAATACGCTTAATAATTGCCAAGCCCAGCCCGGAGCCTACGCCACCACGAGCTTTATCGCCCTGCATAAAGGGCTGAAATAACTTCGCTTGTTGCTCTTCGGGAATGCCAGGGCCATCATCACTGACGCTAAACCATACGCTTTTTTGTTTTTTATTGTATCCGGAGCTGACTAATACGTTTTGTTTACCGTAACGCTCTGCGTTTTCCAGCAAGTTCACAATGACGCGCTTCATAGACAAAGGCCGCAGCCAAACTAAGGGTAAGTTACCCAACGCCAGTTCAAAGTTCTTTTCCCAACTGTCAGGTACATTGGCAACGGTTTGCTCTATCAGCTCATTCAGTGACTCTCGACTGCTTTTCTCTTGTTGGTCGAGGCGAACATAATCAATGAATTGATCAATAATGTCGTTCATATCATCGATGTCTTCAACAATGCCCTGCGCCAGCGTATCGTCTTCGGGCATCATTTCTGCGGCCAGCCGAATGCGCGTCAGCGGTGTGCGTAAATCGTGGGAAACGCCTGCCATCAGAAGGTTTCGATCGTTTTCCAGCTCACGAATGCCTTTTGACATATGGTTAAACGCCCGGGTCACAGCCATCACTTCGCTAGCGCCTTTCTCTTGCAGCTGTTCAGGAAACTCGCCTCTACCAACTTTACGTGCCGACTCTTCCAGTGCTTTTAACGGCCGGTTTAACCAGTTCGCAAACAGCATTCCCCCTAAAACGCTCGACACGCCAATAAGCAGCAAATACATAATTAGTGGCGAAAACTGCCCTTTTTGCATACTTTCTAAAGGCACTCGTATCCAAAAGTCCGGTGCTTTAGGCGGCTTCACCCAAATAAAAAACTCACTGCCCTGAGATACGCGCACAATAGCTTCGCCGCCTAACATCGAGCTCATATCGTCTGACAAGTAACCGTAATAGGTTGAGTTAGTCAGGCCATTTTCTCTGGCTTGCAAGTCATTGAATATGGCAATACCTGTTTCCTCCCGGTAACGCTCGATAAGCTCGCGCTCGGTTTCAGGCGAGTGCTGGCGAGGAATAAACATAGTTCGAATATGCTTGGCAACAAGTTCGTTAATTTGCTCAATGGAAGGCTTAACCACATAGTTGCTGACCATGACGTAAGAAACGACCTGGTTTATCAGCAAAATTAGTGCAAGCAGCGCAACCGTTCTGGCAAACGCTGACTTTGGAAACAGCTTCATTAGCTTTTCAGTTGACCGTCGGGAACAAAGACATAGCCCAGTCCCCACACCGTTTGAATATAGCGTGGCTTAGTCGGGTCTTCTTCTAACATGCGACGCAGGCGTGATACCTGCACATCGATAGAACGCTCAAGAGCGCTGTAGTCACGACCGCGCGCCAAGTGCATAAGTTTGTCACGCGACAACGGCTGGCGGGCGTGAGTCACTAAGGCTTTAAGTACCGCGAATTCACCACTGGTCAGCGGCATGGGAGTATCCCCATGAAACATTTCGCGAGTGCCCAGGTTAAGTCGAAACTCACCAAACTCGACTTCTTGATCTTCCTGCGACGGAGCGCCAGGAGCTTCTGAGCCACGACGGCGTAATACCGCTCGAATACGTGCTAATAATTCACGCGGGTTAAAGGGCTTAGCAAGGTAGTCATCCGCTCCCAATTCCAAACCAATAATGCGATCAACTTCGTCGCCTTTGGCTGTCAGCATAATGACGGGAATATTATTACCTTCGTTACGCAAACGCTTACAAATAGAAAGGCCATCTTCTCCGGGCAGCATGAGGTCAAGCACCATCAAATGGAAGTTTTCACGCGTCAGTAAACGGTCCATCTGGTCAGAGTCCTGCGCAACGCGAACGATAAAGTTTTGCTCCGTTAAATAGCGCTCAAGCAAGCTACGAAGCCGTGCGTCGTCATCAACTACCAGAACTTTTAATGTTTCCTGCATCATAATTTTAGTATCTCAAGCTGCCATGCCTACCCATAAAGATACACCGCTTTACATACCGAGAGAAGCCAGCTTCTGTTAACAAATGTTTCAGTTATCTTTTCGGCTATCGATGCCAGTAGCGCTGCATTTCAACGTACAGGAAAGATGCCGTCCAGGTAATAAGAACAAGGCCCGTTAAACTTTCAATGCCAGTTAAAAAGCGTAACGCTCCGTTTGGCTCTATGTCACCGAAGCCGACAGTAGTAAAAACCGTAAAGGAAAAATACAGCGAGTCCAAAAAGCTGCCGTCAAAATTGCCTGTTAAATCGCCAAAGCCATCTCGATGGTGCATCAGGTAATAAGCGACCGCAAAAATAGCGACCTCAACGGTATGGGCAATAAGTGCGAGAAAGACACCAAACATGATGCGGATTTGCGTGAAAAGTCGTATATGAGTGATTAGCCAACCAATACGATTTAACGCCTCGTAATGGAGCAATACCGCTAAGCCCACAACTATTGAGTTACACAGAAAAGACACCAACATTATGTCGTTTCCTTTGCATTCGTTAATGCATCCAAGGGCTCGGGGAGAGAAAAATAAACCCCCTGGAATTGCGAACAGCCAAGCTTTTCAAGTGTTACTAACTGCTCTTCGGTTTCAATACCTTCGGCAATGACTTCCATTTCAAGACTTCGGCCCAAGGCTAAAATCGTTTGTACTATTGCAGTATCGTTTCTGTCTTGTGTGAGATCCTGCACAAACGACTGATCGATTTTAAGGCGATTCAACGGCAGTTCTTTTAAGTAACCCAGCGAGGCGTAGCCAGTTCCAAAATCATCGAGCGCAAAGGTGATACCGCAGTCTTTTAACTGACGCATGGTTTTCGCCGTTTTTTCAATATCATCTATCAGCAAGCTTTCGGTAATTTCCAACTCAATGGCAGAGCCCGACACACCCGCAATTTTCATTTGCTCGTTCATATCCTCAACGAACTTACTGTGTTTGAACTGACCAGCACTGACGTTAATCGCCACTCGTATTGAGCGCTCCGGGTTCAGCGCTTGTAACGTCGGCGTATCCGCAAGTGCCCTTTTTACTACGAGATTATGAACGCTGCGCATCAATCCTTCACTCTCTGCCAACGGAATAAACTCACCCGGCGATATCCAGCCTAACTCGTCATCATGCCAGCGCACTAACGCTTCGTAACCCATGCACGTTATTTGATTCGAGCCGCTCATACGTTCGTACTGAGGTTGATAATAGACTTGCAGCGCTTCCTCAGTTATCGCTTTTCTTAATGCAGACAACAATGCCTGCTGGTGCGCAAAACGTCTCTGCAAACCAGTATTAAAGAACTGCAAGTGCGGCCCGCTTGCTTCTTTTGCCTGAGTTAATGCCAAGTCAACGGCTTGTAATATCTCTTTCTCGGAAGCGGCATCTGACAACAACACAACGCCCATGCTGACAGACACTTGCTCTTCTTCCCCATCCAGTACATAAGGTGTAGTCAACTTATTCAACAAGGTCGTGAGGCGTTCTCTCAGCTCTTCCACCATGACATAATTGCCATTACGGGGTTGCTGTAAAAACACCATAAACTCATCAGAATTCAAACGCCCCGCGTCATCTTGCTGCCGTAACTCTTGTTCCAAACGTTGTCCAAATTGAATCAACAGTTCGTCGCCAATTCCGTGACCTCGCCTATCATTCAACTGCTTAAAGTGATCGATATCGAGCAGAATTAACGCGCCGTCACTTTGCTCTTTCGCATAACGCTTTAACCCCTGGCGTAGCCTATCTAGCATAAAGCGTCTATTGCCAAGCCCTGTAAGCGGGTCAAAATACGCCAAAGAATCCAGCTCTTCTTTCATTTGCTTGTATTCGGAGACATCGGTGGAAATACCGCAAATACCCACCAACTCATCTTTAGCGTTGTATAAAGGCACTTTCACCGACCAATAATGGTGTGGCGTTTTATCACCCGGTAGATAATTCACCTCGGCCTGCGCGGAACGTTCGCGGGTAGAGAGTACTTTTTTGTCCAATTCGACAAGCTCGTCGGCTGTCATTTTATCAAATAAATCGTAATCATCCTTTCCGATAATATCGGCCGCGTCCATGCCAAACAGATCAATCACTCGCTGATTCACGTATTCGTAGCGTAGTTCGGTGTTTTTAATAAAAATATACGCATCGACGCTACTTAAAATAATGTCCAGTCGCTGTTTATTCTCTTTTAACTCAGACGTTTTCTCACGGACCTTTTTGCGCAATTCGTAATTAAATAGCAAACCAATACATAGTGCCAGCACTAACAGCCCAAGTAACCACCAGAAATAAGTCGGAATACGGAGGGGCTGTTGCTTCGAGCTCCAGTTTTTAATGATTTGGTAGTAGTCAGATTGATTATTGGCTTTTAGCTGGCGAATATCACGATCGATAATATCCAGCACCGCGCTCCCTTTACCTTGACGCATAGCAAAGTACAACTTATTAGGTAAAAACATAATGGGCGTCATTTCAATTTTTCGGGTCGCAACTTGCTGATTCCCAAAAAACTGGTTCGTTGCTACCGCATCAGCTTCTTGGTTATTAACGGCTTCAAAACCTTCAGTAAAGGAGTTAACTGGCAGCAATTCAGTCGATAGTTCAAAACTAGCGATAATATCGCTCAAATACTCTTGCTGAACCGAGCCTCTGAGCACGGCAACCTTTTTGTTATCCAGGTCGAGAACGCTGCTAATGCCTTCTTTTTTATCGGCATAAATTTGTGACCAACTCAGGAGCGCATACTCACTATGAAAGGACATCCATTCGTTGCGTGCAGTTGTTTTGGCAACATCCGGCATTATATCGATGTCGCCACTTTCCAGCTGCCGCAAGCATTCATCCCAGTCGCATTCCACGGGAATGAGCTGCCAGCCATGACGCTCCGCAATAACCGTCAGTAAGTCAGCATGAATACCACTTAAGTCGCCATCTTCATCGAACATGATTTTCGGCGGGTTATGGTATACCCCCACCTTCAAGACAACGTCTTGCGCAGTGGCTGGCATTACAAGCAGCAGTAGTAAGACAAAGGGAATGAAGTTTCGCAAATAAGCGCCTTAGTTTTATAACTTGTATAGCCCTAGAATAAGGCAGAACCAAATATTTACAAGATAGCTTTTAAGTTTCAGCCAGACGCCTATTTCTAACCCGAGCAATGTTACTGCGCGGTATAACCGCCATCTATCACTAACTCCGTTCCGGTCACAAACTTGGACTCGTCAGACGCCAAATACAACACACCGTAAGCAATGTCTTCAGGCGCTCCAACATGGCCAATCGGGTGTAAGCTATCCAACTGTTTTCTAAACGCATCGACTCCTTCAGCTGACTCTTTACCCAGTTGCTCAACAAGTGGCGTCCAAATAAAGCCCGGATGTATTGAATTCACTCGGATTTTATCTTTGGCGTAAATGAGTGCGTCGTTTTTACTCATTAACCTGACCGCACCTTTAGAGGCATGGTAAGGCGGTAAGTCAGCAGCGCCTATCATTCCATAAATGGATGAGAGGTTAATAATGCTCCCTGCACCGGCTTTTTTCATGGCCGGAATAGCGTGTTTCGTGCAATAGAAAACACCACTGACGTTTACGTTAATGACTTTGTCCCATTCGTCTTTGGTAATTTCGTGGGTGGGCTTATTAACCCCAGCAATGCCCGCGTTATTGACTAAAACATCGATTGACCCGAATTCCTTCGCGACCTCTACAAACGCCTGACTTACTTCGTCTTCACTGGCAGTATCGACATGCCAGTATTTAGCAGTGCCGCCAAGACCTTTAATTTCATCAACGACTTTTTGCCCTTCGGCGTCCGCAATGTCAGTTACAGCCACTTTGGCGCCTTCTTTTGCTAATTCCAGGCAGGCCGCGCGGCCAATACCCAACGCGCCACCGGTAACAATAGCAACTTTACCTTCTACTCTTTTCATAATGGTCTCCTATTTACTGACCCAGTACTCAGTTTAGTATTAGCCAGAAACAAGGATTTAGTCAGGCATCAAATGAAGAATAAATAAAAACTGAATAGCTGTGCCTAGCCAGGCTTTTTGAAAACAAAGACATTAGTTAATTGCCGGAATAAAGTCTTCTTTTTCCAACACTTGAATTAAGCTTCTCATCAAGAAGTTATTCATAAAGCTCACGCTATAGGTACGCCCATTTTCCTTGAGAGGACGAATAAAACCCGATTCTTTCATCTTAGACACCAAATGCGTTCGTTGTCGAGCACTTAAAGCACCTAATTCCTCTTTCAGTTCACCGGCTTTAAAGTGCTGCTTTTTTATCCCCACACTCAATACTCTGGCCTCTTCGCTGTTGATATAGCCTCTTTCAATAGCGAGCTCGAGAGTCGGCACCAGAATTTTTTTATAGAGAAGCTTGAAGTCCAAAAGCTTATTGACTTTAGTTACCTCGTGCAAAATACCCGTAAGCACGTAATCACACCAGCTCAGTAAAGACTCGTCTGTTCCTGTATCTGCATCTGATAGTCGCTGATAATAAAAGTCTTTATCGTTACAAAAAACGGCTGTTGGATTGAGTATCTTGCCGTCTTTTACGTTAAACCCATATTTAATAAGTAATGCATAGGTCAACAGCCTAACAACTCTGCCATTCCCGTTACCAAAAGGGTGGATCCAAGTAAACCGGTGGTGTGCGAGTGCCGTTTTCAGAAGGTCGTATTTATCTGCGCTTTTTTCATTGATGAATTCAACCAGTTCATCCATATAAGACTGCACCCGAAATGATTCAGGTGGAACGTGGTTTGATTGAGTAATTTCCACGTTCCAAGTTCGGTAAGCTCCGGGCGTTCGATCGCCTTCGCGCCCCAAGTCACCAACGACTAAATGGTGTAACTCTCGAATAAAATGGTGAGTAATGTCAGAGCCTTCATCAATATTCTCTTCAATAAAGTCCATGGCAGCTTCAACATTAGCAATCTCTGAGAATCGTTCATTTGAACGTTCACTACTCTCAATTTTCTTTTCAATATATTCAGAAATTGTCGTTCTGTTGCCTTCGATTCTTGCCGAGCCAACACTTTCCAAAATATGGAAAATTTCTTTAAGTTGAAAAAAAATCCACGGAGCCGTCGTTCCTTGCAAGCGCAGTTTTCGCAAGTGGTTTAACTCAATTAACGTATCTGTTAACTGAGAGTCGAAACTTGGACTAACAAGCCTTAACGAGAATTCCATTTTGCCACCATAGGAAATACACCAATTTAACTTTAGTGATTGATTTATATAAACTTTATAAAGTAAGTAAAACTCAGTTATTTACATTGTAGCTTATGTGGTAATTACAACAAGAGAATTTATAAGAACAAAACAGAAGGAGGCGAATCAGCGGCCTTTCACCCACTTTCGCTAATGTTCGAAGTCGATTTCCATGGTTTTATATTCTGAAGCTGCTCTTTTAGCTCTTATTTAGCTACGTCAGTGTCATAAGCAACTTGCGCGCGTAGCCAGTATCCATTAGATAAACCAAAAAATCGGCATAACCTCAGATCAGTGTCCGCCGTTATAGAGCGCTTTCCAGCAACAATTTGCCCAATTCTCTGAGCAGGGACATTAATTTCTTTTGCCAGACGATACTGAGAAATGCCCATAGGCTCCAGGAACTCTTCTTTTAATAGCTCCCCAGGCGTTACAGCAGTAATTTTTTGCATGACTACCCCTCAGTGATAATCGACTATTTCGCTAGTTTAAGTTTACGAAATAATCAGAAACATTATACGTTAGGTCTTACAGCCACAACTTCTTACTATCGATCCAACGAATAGAAACAGCATACCAGTAAGCGGAGCCCCAAAATACTAAAAATATGAGCAGGAAAGGATGGAAATACATGCCAACCAAGCCTAAGAACCCAATCACAAAGCAGGCTAGCTCCCACCTTAAAACTGCGCTCCGTTTACGAATACCCCATACGCCCATACGAACCCACAGTGGAGCTTCTTTCCAGGCTTCTGCATCTTTATCAATCACGTCAATCTCCTCGGTTAACTTTGTAATATCAGTTTCAAATACCGAAGAGAGTGAGTTGATGGTTTCCATGCTCGCCGCATGACCAGCTTCAACACGCTGAATAGTTCTAAGACTTAAACCAGACAATGTCGCTAAGTGGTCCTGAGACCATCCTCTTTTTTTACGAAGTGTTTTTATAATCATAATTCTACTCCTCGGTGAGGGGCTAACCTACCGAAATTACTACGCTGTCGGTAACGACAGCAGTACGTCACGATGACGTCACCACCTGATTCCGCCCATCGCGCTTACCTTCATACAGCCTGTTGTCGGCGCGGGTAATGAGTGTGTCGAGGTCGTCTTCTGGGGTAGCAACGGCAACGCCTATAGTCACGCTCAGTTGCAGGTCTTTAAATTCGCCATCTAACGACAACGCTTCGACTCCCTGCTTTAAGCGCTCGGCGACAGCGGTGGCGTCATTAGGGCTGGTGTGTGGTAAGCCAACCACAAACTCTTCTCCACCGAAACGACCAATAATGTCGGTTGGGCGGAGTGAGTGCTGACAAACTTCAGCTATTTTAGTCAATATCACGTCGCCCTGAGTGTGGCCCCAAGTGTCATTAATTTTCTTAAAATGGTCCACGTCTATCATGAACAAACAAAACGGCGTTTCTTCCAGGCGCGAGCGTTGCAATAACGCCTGAGCGCGTTTCATAAAGTAGCTACGGCTATCCACACCGGTGAGGGTGTCACGCTCCGCCACCATACGAAGCTGTGCTTCTAATGACTTGCGGTGTTTTATTTCCTGCAGCAGTTCACGGTTTTGATCGCGTTCCTCATTGAGCAAGGCATACTGTTGACGCTGCAACCGCTCCAGACGTCTCAGTGAGGAGTAGCCGACAATATTGGCCATTGCGAGTAATAGCCCAATGCGAACAGCGCCTTCTGCAGTCACTCCGGCATAGATCATGGCTGTAGCTAAAAAGGTAATACTGACAAACGCGCTCGCCAGCGCTGCTACCGTCAATAAATTCGGAATCAGCAAATAGAACGCGACTATCGCAACGGCAATAGAGGTAACCTGAGTTGAGAGACTCTCAGGACGAAGCGGCACAATAAGAATAATACCTATGGCAAAAATCCAGAGAGGTAGTGCGTGTAACCAAGCTTTGTCAGCATAACCACCGGCTTTGCCAATAATGAATGCTATTGCCACACAAGAACTCACCACCGTAATGCGCATAGCCAACAGTAAATAATACTCTTGGGTTAGCCCTAGAAGGTTGTAGTCGGTAATGCCAAACATGGCGAAAATAGCAGACGCCAGAATTAACGCCAGCCGAGCGTCGGACCGAACGTTTGATTCTATAGAATGCCGATAACTTACTTCTTTTTGGCGGTCACTAAACTGGCCTGTCAGCCAGTGTATGTCATTTTGTTTTTGTTGTTGTGACAAATACTTTTCCTGTTAAAACGGTGTCAATTATTAGCCAACCACCCTGATTTTGACCTTTTCTTCACCGTTTTGCAGTACTTTTTTAACGTTTAATGAACAAAAACACTAACCTTTCAGCGCCTGAACGGTCTTTTTCGTGTTATTGATGTTCTCGGCTAATTCATTAAGCAGCTTTTGATACTCCGCAGATTTTTGTCCCAGCTTAGTGTTCTTTACTGCTGTCTCTAACGCCCCATCTTCCTGCAAGCACTTATCTAAAATCGCGTTTTTCTCATCGACCGAGAACAACTTTGTCAGTTCACCTTGAATAACCTGCATCAACGTTTTGTCGGGGTCGGGTTTGGCCGGCAACTCACCCAGATCTTTTACAACATTTTGAAACGGTTCAATAAAAGACTCCCGCTCATTAGCAATGGCTTCCAGCTTATTTGCTAACTCACCGTCTTCTACCACGTTCGTTATTTCGCGATAGTAGTCCTTGGTCTCAACAATCAGCTTTAGAATTTCGATGCTATCGGCTTGGTCATCTGTGCGTAAAATCGGCATATTATTCCTTGCTCTTCGTTGAATTTGGCATATCGCCCACAATAACCTCTATTGCTTTCGGTATCACCTCAAATTCAGCGGGCGTATCGGTTTTATGTTCACCATCGGCATGAATTTGTTTGGGTTTAGACGTCTTAATACTGACTTTCTTCGCTTTTTTACATACAACGCGCTCCGCCACCCGCAAGTTGCCGTTCCGCAAATTAAACCCCAGCAATAACAACTGCCACCAGCGCTGCGGCTTCAGACAAAATAAGTTCAGCTGGCCGTCTAGCAGGGTTGAGTCTTCATCCACAATATTGCCGCCACCATAGAAACGACCATTACCAACCGCCAAATGAATCGCTCTTAAGGATTCCTCGCAGCCGTCAGACTTTATATTCACCCTGAAGCTTTTATTGCGCTTAATAACGCTAACAAAAGCCCCCAAGTACGCGAACACACCAAAGTACTTTTTCATGTCTGAGGTAAGCTCGTGCGTAACCTCTACTCCCAGACCGATGTGAGCCACGTTCACAAAGTAATGGTCATTCGCCTTCGCAAGGTTAATGCGCTCTCGCTTGTTGTTCGTAATAGTCCAAGCCGCCTGCACAATATCCTCAGGCACACCCAAGGAGCGCGCTAAGTCATTCGCCGTGCCCATGGGCAAAATAGCCAGGGTTTGCTGTGTTTTATGCACCGACTCCAGCGCTGCGCTAATGGTTCCGTCCCCCCCGGCGACAATAATGACACCATCTTCCCGTTTGTAATTCTCAATACAGGACACCATGTCCGAGGGGCTTTCAGTAACACACAGCTCGACCTCAATACCAGCATTTTTAAGCAAACTAGTTGCTTGATCGAGCTCCTCGGAATGGCCATTGCGGCTTTTCGGGTTCACCAATAACAACGCATGCTGCATTGCTTCAGGTCCTTTTTAACAAGTGCTGATTTTAATATAAGCGGTTTATTGGGGAGCTTCAAAGCGCTGACGGAATCTTTACGTTGGAATTTCTGAAAGGGAGACCAATACACATTGAGCATTGTGCCTCTGGAGGCACTTTTACATTGCTGTGTTACCTAATTTCAGCTGCCTAAAGAGAAAAAGACACCGACAGCCAGCTCGGCCCAAACATAGATAAAACTCAGTAAGACAACAATGGCTGCAAGCTGGAATTGTTTTTTGGACAGCTTTCGAGCGAGAAGTATTAGTGAAGAGCCAACCACTAACAATAACGCACCCATTATCACGAAGTCGGAGAGAGCCCACCGAACCTCGTTGCTAAACTGCATGACAACCAGCGGAATAAATAGAAGGCCGCAGGTAATCAGTAAGACCGGTAGTGTTCAGAATTCTGTGTCATTTCGTTAAACTAAGCAAAAAAGAGATGACATATGACCAAAACCAATTTCGACATGGATGCCGGTTTAAAGCAGTTGCGTGAAGGCAAAGACCTCACCGGCAAAGACGGCATCCTGACACCGCTTATTAAACAACTCACCGAAGCCGCGATGCAGGCTGAGCTTGAAGAGCATCTCAGTGATAAAGAGCAA